>OHUV01000001.1_pt1 | contig 399310 bp, 316 predicted proteins | sample 1579281 | NCBI WGS metagenome assembly OHUV01 (sample SAMEA3882515, study PRJEB24775) | human gut metagenome | biome: human-associated habitat; feature: intestine environment; material: feces | place: Netherlands | collected 2009/2010
AGGAAGCGGGTGCCGAGGCCGGCGGCGGGGATGATAGCCTTCATCTTCGGGGTTCCTCTCAGTGTCTGAGGCGCAATTGAATAGTTTCAGGAGTTAAATCAGCAGCTATTAAGGATTAACACGGCAAATTGCATTCTACTGGAACTTCAATCGATCCCCATCCTTATGAAAGCGTGAAGTGACACCGTCAAATATCATCCGAGCGGTAGGATCGCCAAACACATAGGTGATGAAAAGGTCCGCGGGCACGAATAGAATTAAACCAACAATTGCAAATAATGAGCTTTGGACTGGCAAAACCATCGAAGAGATTAGGTATGCAATCGATGCGGCCATGATGTTTGAAAGACAGATTCTTAATACATCTATTATAGGAGCCACTTTAGAAACAACATCTCTGGCCCAATACAGCTGCAACGAGAGTATAAGGGCTTCCGCTAGAAGAATTGATAGTGACGCTCCGACAGCTCCAAAACGAGCATCGAGAAGAAAGTTCAATAATACGCTGACTGGTACGCCTGCAAAGTTTGCCAAGGCAAGCTGCCTTTCTCTGCCCAGAGGAGTAAGGACACATAACCCAATAAAGTAGCTGTAACAAGAACACAGATTAACCAGACCAATTATTCGAACAGGCAGCACTGCACCGTCAAAAGAAGGCCCGGAAATCAGCAAAACAAGACCGGGGGCAAAGGCGTATAGATAAAAAAATATCGAAATACAGATATTGATCGTAAGGCCCGAAGCTCGTCTAACCAACGAGAGGAACAAAGGCATATCACCTTGACCCAAATAGCATGATAATCTGGGGATAAATACGCCAAGCACCGCATTCAAGACTTGAAACATAACACCCTTGAGTTTGGTTGCGAGTTGATATAGTCCTACCTGATAATTGCTTGACGTAATAAAGCCAAGCAACGTGGAATCAAAAGAAAGATAGACTGCAGATGAAATTGACTGCAACCCAAAAGAAATCAACGGACGGAAATGTCTTCTGAGATTCAACTTTCTCTTTACTTTAAAATCAACGTATTTGCGCAGCATGAATAGGTTAATCAAATTGTTGCCGCACATTACAAAAGCAAGAATACCACCATATATTAGATAATCCTGTGGCTTCCGAACCAACAAAAGCGTCAACACAAGTGAGAGCAGTTTAAAAATAATGCTCCTTTTTGTAATATACGCATATTGTTCGATGGCCTGATAAAACCATTCGACTCCATAAGAAAGAATCAATGTTCCAAAAAGAAACATCCACATTAATTGTGCGATAGCCTTAAACTGCGGAACAATTTGTATGGAAAGAGCAAAGACGGTTAATACGGCAAGGCTCGTCGCTGTTATAATTATCAGGAGCTCTTTCACTAACGCACTTAACTTATTTTGATCATCGCGTACCTTAGCGCACTCTCTGACGCCATAAACATTAATGCCCACAAGACACAGAGCAGAAAGCCAAGTGGATACGCTCTGAGCAAACGATACGTCACCGTATCCTCGAACAGACAATACACGAGTTATATAAGGTAGTGTGACCACACCTACAATCATATTCGAAGCGGTAAGCATGGTATTCATCAAGGCATTAAACTTAATCGATCGTATCACTGGCTTATTCGGCAAATCTTCTCCTCCAAGCTGATTTTCTATACACCCTTGAAGTGCCAATAATTAGACTAAATCCAAGATTCCAGTTTTTATAAGCAGAAACTTTACCAAATCACGAAACTTCATGTACTTCCATCCCTTTTTAACCCTCTCTTGCATCAAACTGTCAACAAATGAAAGCAAGGGCCCATATTCTTTATAGGAATCTTTCTGAAGTTCGCGATGCAAGTCAAAGGAGGCCCAGAGGAAGAAACAGAGCTCTCCTCGTTTGCTCACTTTTTCCAGTTCGGGATAAAGGGAGGCGATGTCAGTCGCGCGCTTTGTCACCAATCGATTCGCATCCTCAAACGATTTAAATCTAGTCGCAGCTGAACCATGAATGGTAGAGCCTACTCTTTGTCTATATTGCAAAATAGACTTAGATGAAAAGCGAATAGTATTGGCATGCATAACCAATCTATATGTAGTCGCTAAATCCTCAAAATAACAATCCTCAGGAAATTCAACACTATTATTCATGTATAGAGATCTTCGGGCAACATAACGCCATGGATAATCTCTTAGTTTATTCTCTGCAAGCAACCCCAATACGGTTTTTGCATCAATAGGGTGGTCAGTCATTGGAAATAATGAAGCAAGCGGGTCGTGACAGATGAATCTTCCAGAGTCATCAATCAACTCATACTCGAAAAACACTATATCAGGCGAAGAGCCAACAATTTCATTTAAAATAGCTTCCAATCCACCACTCGTTAATTTATCGTCTGAATCCATAAAATAAACATATTCACCTTCAACTGTGTGTAATCCATTGTTTCTAGCAACAGAAGGCCCGGAATTTGATTGATGATACAGCCGCACTCGACTATCTGATTCCATATATCGATTAACTATTGCTGTGCAAGAATCTGGAGAACCATCATCGACCACGAGAACCTCGAGGTCATATCTATCCGAAATTAAAATAGAATCTAGACATTCTTCAAGATAATCTTCGGTTTTATATGCGGGAATCACGATTGAAAGAAGCATACACCCTCATTATCTGAGTCATTGGCTTGCTTGGACTTTTTTAGACTGATTTGTGTCAAGAGTCTTAAATACGTAACTCAAAGTAATCCAAACCAAAGCGAAACGAATCATTCGCGAGCTTATCAATGACCTCGCAAATTCATTCATAAAAAAACTCATGGCTAGAGCATATCCGCTCAAGCCATAGAACATTAGGGAGATTCTAATAACGCCAAACCTAGGACAGCTATTACTTACGGCAAACTCGTAGATTGCCTGAGCAACAATTCCCGAACATGCCATGAATATGAAAAGGCCAAGTGGACCCCAATCATATAGAGGGGTATAGAACAGTGTATAAACATTGCCCAAAAACAAATCGCCTAGAGTTTGATTGGGCATGACGAGCAAAGAATCATTAGCAACGGAAACGTTGAACCAATGAGCCAAGGATTGTGCAATTGACTCGAAAGTCAATCTACCCCAAACGGAATTGTCTATTTCAGGAGCAACCGACAGGGTCCCAGTCACAAACCCATCAAAGTTTTTTAAAGGTGCGCCTAAATATAGAGAAATGTAGGAACCAAGCGAAGCTGGAATAGTGCCCCTGCCAATCAAAATCAAGAGCGGCCGAAATAGAAGGGCACCAATCACGGCAAGAGCGGCGACAATCAGCAAAGGCATAATCAGTCGATATTTTGAAGCACCCTCCGGTCGATATTTTTTTTCAAAGATCAGCCACATGACAACGAAGGCGACGATTAACTCAATCACGGGACCCCGCCCGCCAGTGAAAAATGGAACAATAGTCGATAGCAGATAATTAAACAGGATAAGTAAATCTGATTTTCTAAATTTACAAAAACAATTACGTAAAAAAAGGTAGCCCCAAACAAAAGCCAATGCCTCTGAAACAATCAAAGCCTGTCCGGCAAGTCCCCGCAATGGAAGATGCGTCTCACGTTTCGCAAGAGCATCATAAGCTGAGATTACTTCAGTCAAAGAACCGTCAATACCATAAGGGGCGACGAGATTGTATATTCCTTTAACTATCACAATTATAGAAATTGCAGAGAAAACCACACCGACAACAAACACCCAAATAGGAAGATCGATGCGGGTTGGGTTCAAATTCAGCTGCTTTCCGCTCTTTCCATTCGCCATCGAAAACATAGATTGACGAGAAAAACAGAGATGGGTAATACCGCAAAAAACAGCAAATACCACAGTGCCAAGACCTACGTAGAGCACAGTGAGATAATCTAACTCAAATTGATATGCTCTATAGTTAAGCAATCCGCAAACTGTGCCACAAAACAGAGGAAGAGAGAGAAGGACCCCAGGATGAGCCAGAGAGAACCCCGATAAGTAATAAGAGGAAAGCGCAACCGCGAGTAAAATTAAAGCCAATAATATAGCGTTAAACATGAAATCACCAGCTAGTTATAATTCTGAGAATATGCCAGATAAATTAGAAATATCATATTTTGACTCGCAGATCTCGGGATACGCATTTCTACCGCACTCAACGAGATCGCAGCATCTATCAACCCATCGATCAATCGGTTCATGCAAAGATAAACCAATGATGTTGTTGTTAACATTTGCTGATGATGAAATTGAATCCGAAATCAGACATGGCAGCCCGTTTGCTTGAGCCTCGAGCAGCGCGATAGGAAGGCCCTCAAATTGGGAAGGAAATAAGAAGAGATCCATGATGTCGTAGAATGGCTTAGAGTTATCCACAGCACCCATAAATACCACCTTGTCGTCAATCCCAAGGTGCACCGCTTGTTTTTTTAATTCCTCCTCAAGCTCCCCCTTTCCCAATATCAAGAATCTGCTATCGGGGTTAATGCGATTATAAGCAGCAAAAATATCAATTGCGAAGGACTGATTTTTCTGTGCATGAAGTCGTCCAACATTACCAAATACTACTGCGCTCATTGGAATATTCAATTGGTCTCTCAATGAGAATCGAATATCATCTGAGAAGGCAAATCGTTTGGTATCGATCGCATTTGTGATTACCTTATAATTTGGTAAACTTTTATAGCTCTTTCCAAAGAACCACTCTGATGCCTCATCGGAGACGGACCAGAAATGAGTGGCTATATTTTTAACCCTCATTCTGTTGACCCCATGTAGCGTGCCTCGAATCATTCCCTCAGAATTCCTCGAGTTGTGAGCGTGCATTATTCTAATTGGAATCCCATATCTTTTCGCATATATAAGATAGTCAATATTGGCCAGTGAATTGGCGTTTTCCCAAACTGCATAGTATTGAGACGCGTGTTCCTGGAATATGACTTTGAGATCAGAATAAAACCTAAAGCGATTATTATGGCGAGAACATATATGAAACACTTCAGATCCCAGAGATTTAATCTCATTCTCAAAGGCAAGCTCTGGGACATTAGCAATAAAGTCAAACTTATAACCATCATAACGAGCTGATGCCATGACATTTAGAAGCAGGGTTTCAATCCCACCAGGATTATCGGTCATCCCCACTACGAGAATCTTCCTCTGATCCATCACTGATTAACATCCTATCCCTTTAATTGCCAATTCCTTATGGCACATATTATCCGACATGCAAAATACAATCGCGACCTAAGCATTTTGAGAGTAATTAGCTTGGTAATAGGAAAATCACTTTTCCGATAATCCTTTAAGGCAGAATCAAAAATATCAAGAGATAGGATCCTGAAAAACTCTTTCCTTCTTTGTCTTTCAACCCATCCTGAATTTGGATTAAAGATGTAGTGAACATTAATAAGAAGCAGGTGAAAGAGGACATACGAATTGAAATCCACCCACCAACTATCATCCCCAAGAGTCTGAATTGCAGTTTTCATCGAATTCATAGAGCGTACTATTCGGTCGGGATAATCCTCTCTAAATTTGGTGACCGCAGACCCTTCCCCTCTTCGATAGTTATAAACTGGTTTAGAACAATAGCCAATCGTTCTTGCTTTTGCTACCGCGTTGAAAACAAATAAAGTATCTTCTCCAACTGCAAGCGCGGGGTCAAATTCCAAATGTTCAGACTTTAAGAGGTTGGAAGAGAAAATCTTTCCCCAAACCAGCCCCATAGATTTATCAGGAATCAGAACTTGATGCATGGCAACACAGGGATCCAGGCTGGAAATACCAGCCGGAAAACCTTTCTTATACTCAGTCAGTCCAGAGGGATACTCTACGGTGAAGTCACCAAATACAATATCAGCCGACTTGCTTCGACCGGCGTTAAGCAGGGCCACGCAAGCCCCATCGGGTAAAGAATCGTCGGCATCGACGAACATTACCCAGGAACCATTCGCCGCAGCTAACCCCTTGTTTCGAGCAGAAGACACACCTTTGTGAATTAGACGTAGCTCTTTGATGATTAGACTTGAAGAATAGCGGAGCGCAACCTGCTCTAGTTCAGAAGACGGTGGGCCGTCGAAAGCAAGAACCACCTCAATCGAGTAATTCGGTCTAATCTGCCTTGAAATTGAATCTAGACAATTAGCAAATGCACTGCAAGTGGGTCGGTATATTGGTATTACTATTGAAATATCAGGGCGCATAATCTACCGCCATTAATCTAAGGGTCTTAAAAGCTCTTTGTGTATTTCTTTCCGAAATACTTGGCTGCGATAAAACCTTTAATTTTGGACTTCCAATCAATTTGCTCCGGGCTAATTACAGGAAGCTCAACGAAATCAATATTATTAACCTTAAGCCATGGATCAAGCAGACGCTCTGACACTCGACCCACAAATCGACTTGCAAATGCATCGTAACCTGTCGTATCGACGCGCCGTTCAAGCTCATCAAGAATTGGGAACATCCATGAGCAATATGCATCAAATTGATCTGTGCGCATCACGAACATATTGAAAATATGGGCGGAACGCGAACGCATGAGTTCGTCCCAAGCTTCAACATAATCCGGATGCATATCGCAAATTACATCTCGACACACATCGAACTGTCCGCCATCAAACGTTTGGGAATAATGATTGTATACGGTTTCAATATAGTAGTTCCGACGTTTGGCAACCACGGCCTGATGGTTAGACAGCAGATCCCCCAGCTCCTTACCCGTGGCCAGACGGTCAAACGGATCATCCGCCTTGCGGCGAGCGGCATCCGGGCTACCTAAATGTCTGCGGTAGTGCACCAACCCTTTCGCGTCGGCATCGACATTTTTCCAGAGCCAATACAAGGCAGTCAACTCACAGTAAGAGCCATTTTTACTAGAAATATTCTCACCTTCATCATCCGCTTGCATGTCACAACAAACATCCGGATGAAGAGCAGCCCCAACATGTATAGGAAGGTAAACACCGTCGGAAGGCATTTGATAGGGCTTGTGAGTCGCAACGGCAACTACAATCTTGTTTGAATCCACTACTGCCCACTCCCCATCGCCTTGAAAGTCCTCACAAAGATTCGCAGATCAAGCGCCAGGCTCGCATGCCGCACATAAAACAGCTCAAGCATCTGCCTATCGCCATTTTCCCAGGTAGCGTTATTTCGCTCCGTCACCTGCCACCATCCAGTGATGCCGGGTTTCACCGACAAAAACTCATCACGTGCGTTACCGAACTCATACGTTTCCTCGATCGTTACCGGCCTAGGTCCGATTACGGACAAATCACCGGTCAAAACATTGAGAAACTGAGGTAGCTCGTCAAGACTGGTATTGCGCAAGAGCCTACCGATGCGCGTGATGCGCGGGTCGTCGTCGACCTTCTGCTCGCGCTCCCACTGCTCCAGCTGCTCGGGAGTCATGTAGCGCTCGGGATTTGTGTGCGCATCCGTCACCATGGTGCGGATCTTCCAAATGCGAATCTTCTTGCCATTCAAGCCGATGCGCTCCTGGCGAAAAAACGGCGAACCAGGGGAGTCGAGCACCACAAGCAAACAAAGAACCGCAACTGGCAGCGCAAGGACCGCACAGACCGCAGCGCTAAACACGATATCAAATGAACGCTTTACAAAGCGATATCCCATGCCTCCAGGTTTGGGAGCAGGAACTGTATCGTCCGGCGGCGGGACGCGGAAATCTCCCCTCTTCGCCACACGAGAGCGAGCGGCTTGCCCTCCGCTCACACATTCACCTCTCGCGAGTTCTCCCGACTCGGCCACGGGCTCCCCCCCCCTTTTTCGCTTCAATTCGAGTCCTATTTTTTGGATACAATTTCCAGCCCGACTCGAATCGTTTTATGTCGTCCAAACATGTCCATATCCACCCATGCCAGGCGCTTGTGGCGGTCTATCCGCGTAATCCGCGCCTCATGACCCTTGAGCGGTCCACGAATCACCATCACGCGGTCGCCCTCGATGACGCCTTCGCTCATCTCCATCACATGTGTGTCCACATTTGTGGTGGCGTTGATCCAGGCAACCTCATCGGCGGTAAGGGGCAAACACGTATCGCCTGCAGATGTGAGCATGCGGGTAAATGCGGGCACGCGCCCGAGAGCCTCGCGGACTTGTTCCGGTGTGCCCGTCTGCACAAACACGTAACCCGGAAATAGCTTTTCCAAAGTGCGGCGCCACTGGCCAGACTTTCGATGCGTAACCTCACGCATGGGGACAAAGCAGTCCTCAACCGCCCCTTGCGCGATCTTTGCTATCGGCGCCGCGGCCCTGTCCTCCTGGCCACCGACCACCTGGACTACAAAAACACCCATTACAGCAACACCATTTCCGTACGGCTACGCCCGAGCCCGTGATACCACGAGCTTGAGCCGCCATACTGCAGCGATACATATTCAAACCCCCAACCACTCGCGGCAACGCGCTCTCAGCGACGATTACCGGCAATCGGGATATGTGTGAGAAATAGTATAACTCATAGGGCAGTATTTCTCTTTTTCCATCCGAGGGGGAAATATGTAACCGCGCGTCTACACATATCGTGCGAAAGCGCAGCTACATGAGCGAGTACAATGTCTGACACCTATATATCAGTGTGGAGGACTTATGCCTGTTGACAACAACATGCCCCACGGCAACCACTTTGCCTCGAATGGACCGCGTCCGGGCAGCGCGGGATCAAGCGCTAACGGCAATCGCCATACGCCTGCTCCGGATACCACCGAGGCTTTTATGATGGCGAGCCGTAGCGGTAGGACCGCCAAACCGGCTCCGGCGCAACCCGTAGCCAACCCCGGCGCGGGGGCGAGCATGGGCGGGCAGAGCTCTTATCATCAGCAGAGCAACACGTACCAGCAGCAGGAACGCGCATACGCGACCGCCACACACGGCGGTTCCGCGTACGGCACGGCGCAGGCAAGCTCGACCGGAAGCGCCTACTCCGCCGATGGCGGCTCCAATCCCAAAAAGGGCAAGGGCAAGATCATCGGCCTGGTCGTGGGCCTCGTCATCCTCGCCATCGTGGCGTTTGGCGGCACCACGGGCTTTTTCCTGTACAAGGACGCAAAGGATCTTCAGGCGCAGGCGGGAACACTGATCTCTGAAGTCAAATCCATGAAGGATTACCTCAAGGAAGGCGAGGGAGAGCAGCTCAACGCCACCGCTGGCACCGTTGCCGAACAGATTTCCTCCATGCGCAAGACCGTGAACGGCCCCGCATGGACCATCGCGAGTTTCATCCCCGTGTACGGCAACGACATCAAGCTCGTGCGCGGCATGATGGAGCAGGCAGATATTCTGGCGCAAGACGCCATGCTGCCGGCATGCGCCCAGCTCGAGGACTTCAAGCTTGGCAACCTACTCACCGACGGCGCCGTGAACATCGAGATGCTCAAGGGACTCATCACCACCATCCAGGACGTCGAGCCCGTTGTGGTCTCCAGCATCGACGCCATCGATGCCCTCCCCGAGCCGCATATTGGCAAGATCAAAAGCCTCATGGACAAGGTCACCGGTCCTATGGACACTGCCAAGGGTGCCCTCAAGCAGGTCAACGGCATTCTGCCGCTGCTCCCCCAGATGCTCGGCGCTGACGGCCCGCGCAATTACCTCATCACCGCGGAGAACAACTCCGAGATCCGCGCGTGCGGCGGCTTTATTGGCTCCCTCGGCGTCATGAACGTGGACAACGGCAAAATCTCCCTCGGAGATTTTGAAGGCACGCTGCGGTCGAGCAACGGCCCCAAGCCTCAGATCACCATCACCGATGAGGAGATGACGCTCTTCCAGCCCTACGAACCCACCATGAACTTCATCTCGGGCGACGCGTATTTCACGCCCGACTTCCCCAAGGGCGCGAGCAACGTGAGCACCCTGTGGTCCCTCGAGCACGGCGGTCAGCACATCGACGGCGTTGTAGCGCTCGACCCCGTGTTTCTGCAGTACCTCCTGCAGCTCTGCGGCGGCGTGACCGCTGCCGACGGTACCGTGGTTGACGGCTCGAACGCCGCCAACGAGCTGCTTTCCGGCTCCTACTGGAGATACCCCGAGGGTGGCGACGCCCAGGATGCCGTGTTCGCGTCCGTTGCCTCCGGCGCCTTCGACCAGCTGCTCGGCGGCCTAGGTGAGGTTGGCTTTACCAACCTCTTCAAGGTTATCAAGCGCGGTGGCGACGAGGGCCGCCTGCTCATGTGGATGGCCAACGAAGCCGAGGAGAACGCCGTGGTCCAGATGGGCTTTGGCGGCACCCTTAACGCCGACCCCACCAAGCCCCAGGCCGGCGTGTTCGTGAACAACTACAGCTACTCCAAGCTCGATTGGTACCTCAACCTCGACGCCGTGAAGGGCGAGGGCGTGAAGAACGCCGACGGCACGGTGTCCTACCCCATGACCGTCACCCTGACCAACGAGATGAGCGCCGCCGACGCAGCCGCACTGCCGGCCTACATCGCCGCGCACAACGGCACGGCCGACGCCCCCACTCAGGAGATGCTCCGCACGCTGCTGTACGCCCCGGCCGGTGGCACCATCACCGACGTTGTTACGAGCTCGGGCAGCATGAAGGAAGCAACGCACAACGGCCTGCAGGTGTACTACCAGGATGTTCGCCTCATGCCTGGCGAGAGCTTCCAGGTCACCTACACCGTCACCGTCTCTGCCGAGGCGGCCGAGGAACTCGACGTCCGCGTGACCCCCACGGCGCAGCATGCGCGCAAGGGCGAGATCGGCGACATCCTGGCTGACGCGGAGTAGCACTGTGATTCGCGTTGATATCGAAAGCATCGTCATGGCCGCCGGGCCCGTTCCCTCCGTTGTTGTGCTGCGTGAGCGCAAGGGCGGAGCCGGGTCGGGCGCGCCGCTGCGCGCGCTGTCTATCCAGACGGGAGCGTACGAGGCGGCTGCCATTGGCGGCGGCATGGACTCCGACAAAGCCGCGCCGAGGCCGATCGCGCACGACGTGATGCTGCGCACGGTGCAGGAGCTGGGCGCCAAGATCGAGCGCGTTGAGATCAACCGCTGGGAGGCGCCCGTGTTCTACGCCGATGTGGTGTTGGACCGCGGGGGCGACTCGAGCGTTAAGGGGTGCGAGGGCGATATCGATACGGCTGAGAATCACAGCCGCGAGATCAAGATCGACGCGCGCCCGAGCGATGCGCTCGCCCTGGCGGCGCGCTCCAACGCCCCCATCTACGTTGAGGACGAGGTCATGAACCGCGCGGGGAGCATCTCGCTCCAATCCGACACTGACCCGGACTCCGCAAAAGAGGAGCTCGAGCGTTTCGACGAGTTCGTGCAAGGCTTATCCCCCGATGACTTCTAAGTCTCACTTGGGGACAGGTACAAATTGAGCCGTTTTGCCGGGGCTGGGTTGCCAGCCCCGGTTTTTCTTTGGCGCAAGAGCGGCGGGCAAGGCTACTTGCGAAAGAGATTTCTCACTGCGTAGATAAATCCCGTCAGATAATGGCCGTTCAGCATCGAGACAAAACCCTTCACTGACTCCAAAGGGACGCCGCTCGTGGTAAGAGACCGCAATGGCATGTCGGCCGCCATCTCCTGCATCATCGCCTTTTGATCGCGGTTCATCTTGCTTGCTGGCTCGGCCATGACCCAATCGATGATTCGATATAGACGACGCCCCAACCAGCAGGTACCCATGTCGCTCACAGTCGAATCGATGGTAAACGGTGTGACGGGCGGACGCTCAGGGAGCGGTCGGGCATACAATTCCGCAAACGCCTGGGCGGATTCCAGCTGCGAGAAGCAGCCAGGGATCGGTTGACGATACATCTCGGGAACCTGCGGGCTCGGCATAGGAGCCTGTTCGAACATGAGCTGTTCCTCGGCGATGCTGAGGCGATGCAGCGCTTGCTCCAGATTGAACGCGGACTGACCGTCGGCGACGATGATGGACGCCGTTAGGCGAATATCGCGACTCGATGACGCCACGCGGACCTCGTACTCACCCGGATACACGCGCCAGCGGTGAAGGCTCGCGTCCCATTTCCGGAAGGCGGTCTCATCCAGGTGCAACACCACCTGGCGCTCCCCTCCGGGCTCCAACTCAATCTTGGCGAACCCGGCTAGCCATTGCACTGGGCACGGCGGTGGGACAACCTCCGATGTGGGCGCGATGTACACCTGGGCAACTTCGGCGCCGATGCGGGGACCGATGTTCCGCAACGTGAACGAGACATCGAATTCGAGAGGGCCCTCGGTCGACGCACCCTCGTGCGCTTTCACCTCGAGCCCTTCATACGCGAACTCGGTATACGACTCGCCATGACCGAACGGGAACGCCGGCTCAACGTCCACCGCATCGTAATAGCGATATCCCACGAACGGGCCCTCGCGATAGAAGACCTCGTTGTCCATATCGGGATACGTCGTGCCGAGCGCGGTCTGAGCCGAATCGACGGGCCAGGTCTCCGCAAGCTTGCCACTGGGGTTCACGTCGCCCACCAGCACGTCGACGGCAGCGCCGCCTCCCTGGCATCCGGATAGGTACATGAGCAGAATCGCGGCGGGGCTATCACGCCACGGCATTTCCATGGGCGCGCCGCCCTGCAGGACCACCACCGTGCGCGGGTTTGCAGCGCATATGCGGTCGATGAGCTCACGCATGCCGCGCGGCATGACCATGAGCTTGCGGTCGAACCCCTCGGATTCGTATCGCGCGAGAAGCCCGGCAACCACCACCGCCACATCCGAACGAGCGGCAAGCGTCTCCGCCTCGAGCAGCTGTCTTTCATCCGCATCACCCGTCGTGGGATCGCAGCCGTCGGCATACTCGGCAGCCACGCCGCGCTGCTCGAGGCGATACCAGATGTTGTCGATGATCTTTGGGTTGATGCGCGACGAACCCGAACCCTGATATCGCGGCATGCGGGCGAACGCGCCAATCACCGCGACCTTTGCATCCGGGTTCAGCGGCAGCACGCCATCGTTCTTGAGGAGGACAGCGCTTTGGGCAGCCGCCTCGCGAGCCAAATCCGCGTGCGCACGGTAGAATTCCTCGTCCGTGAGAGAGAGGGCGGGGGCGCCGCCGATTGAGCCCTCGGCCTGGCAGGCCTTCACCCTGCGGGCGAGCCGCTCGATATGCGACGCGGCCTCGTTTACGCAGTCCTCCTCCAGCTCCCCTGAGCGAACAGCTTCAACAAGGGCGCGAGCATGATCGCGCCGCGGGCCGGGCATGCACAAATCGAGTCCAGCGCGAACCGACGCCACGCTCGAACTCATGGCGCCCCAGTCGCTGACAACCGCGCCGTCAAAACCCCACTCGCCACGCAGGACCTCGCGCAGCAGCCATTCGTGCTCGGAGCAGTAGACGCCGTTCAACTTGTTGTACGCCGTCATCACACTCCACGGGCGGGCGTGGCGCACCACATGCTCAAACGGCGCGAGATACAGCTCGCGCAGCGTCCGCTCATCGACTACGGAGTCGGACACCATACGTGCATGCTCCTGGCTGTTGGCGGCAAAGTGCTTGAGGCACGCGCCAACCCCGCGGCTCTGGATGCCTCGCACCATCGCCGTGCCGAGCTCACCCGAAACAACCGGGTCCTCGCTGAAATACTCGAAGTTGCGACCGCACAGTGGATGGCGTTTGATATTTACCCCTGGGCCGAGAACCACGTCAACGCCCTGCCGACGCGCCTCCTCGCTAATCGCGGCGCCAACACGCTCGACCAACTCCGGATCGAACGAGCAGGCAAGCGCAGAAGCCGTGGGAAAACACGTCGCTGGGCGACTTTCCGCAATGCCCATGCAGTCCTGGGCACCCTCTTGCTTGCGCAGGCCGTGGGGACCGTCGGAGAGAAACAGGCTCTGGATGTCCGCACTTGGGGCGGCATGGGTTTTCCAATGCGACTCGCCGGCGAGCAACTGAGCCCGCTCTTCGAGCGTGAGCTCGCGAGCACACGAATGGCCCGCCGACTGGCGATCAGTCAAGTTATCCAGTTGCCCGTCCCACGTCATCGCGCCATCTCCCAAAACTGCTGGCCGCGATATGCGGCCCGGTCCCCAGCCTTATACCCGCATGGAGACCGGAAGGCCCATGGCGCCCCAGTCGAAGGCAAAAAGGCGGCCCCGACCATTTGGTCGAAGCCGCCTTGTCAGCGAATACGCTCCCGCGAAATGCCCTACTCCTCGAGCAGGTCCTCCAGGGCCTCGTCGCCGGAACCGATGTCCACGTGGTCCTCATCACCAGGGACCTGCGGGGCGGCGCCGTCCGGCAGGTCAGTCGGCTCCTGGCCCTCGGCCTCGGCGGGGCCCTCGGCCTCAACGGACTCCTCGTCCTCGGCAGAATCCTCGGCCTTCTTCTTGGCCGCGGTCATACGAGCCACGGCGGTGACACGGTCGCCCTCATCCACGCTCATCATCTTCACGCCTTGGGTGGCGCGGCCGGTCTGGGAGATCTCGGCGGTCTTCACGCGGAGGACGGTTGCGCCCTCGGTGATGATGAGCAGCTCGTGCTGAGGGCCCACAACCTTCATGACGGCCAGCGCGCCCTTGCGATCGGTCATCTGGATCGTGTACACGCCCTGACCGCCGCGGTTCTGCTCGGGGTAGTCGGCAACCGGGGTGCGCTTGCCGTAACCGCGCTCGGTGATCACAAAGAGCTCGCCGCTACCGTTGGTGATCTCCATACCCAGGACCTCGGCGTCGGCCTTCATACCAATACCGCGGACGCCGCTCGTATCGCGACCGGTGGCGCGCACCTGGTCCTCACTAAACATGATGGCCTTACCGGCGGTAGTGGCCATGATGATCTTGTCACCCGGCTTCACGCGGCGCACGCCGAGCAGGCGGTCGCCGTCCTTGATGTTGATGGCGATGATGCCATCGCGGCGGGAGCGGTCGTAGGCGGCCATGGCCGTCTTCTTCACCATGCCGTGCGCGGTGGCGAACATAAGGTACTCGTCCTCGGGGAACTCGCGGCAGGAAATCACGGACGCGATCTTCTCTCCGTCCTCGAACGGCAGCAGGTTCACGATCGCGGTACCGCGTGCCTGGCGCGTGCCCTCGGGCAGCTCATGCACCTTGAGGCGGTACACCTTGCCTTTGGTGGAGAAGAACAGCACGTACTCATGGGTGCTGGCGATGAACATCTCGTCGATGACGTCGTCTTCCTTGAGGTTGACGCCGGAAACGCCCTTGCCGCCGCGCTTCTGGGCGCGATACGACTCGACCGGGATGCGCTTGACGTAGCCGGTGTGGGTGATGGTGACGACCATGTCCTCGTCGGCGATGAGGTCCTCGACGTTGAGGTCCTTCTCGGCGCCGGTGATCTGGGTGCGGCGCTTGTCGCCGAACTTGCGGGCGATCTCGCGCATCTCCTCCTTGATCACGCCGAGGATCTTCTCCTCGTGCGCAAGCAGGTCCTCGTAGTACGCGATCGCGCGGCGCAGGCCCTCGAGCTCCTCCTCGATCTTGTCGCGCTCCAGGCCGGTGAGGCGGCGGAGTTTCATCTCGAGGATGGCCGTGGTCTGCTCGGGACTGAACCCAAAGCGCTCGATGAGGCGGCTGCTGGCCTCGGCGTCCGTCTGCGAGGAGCGGATGATGGAGATGACCTCATCGATATGGTCGAGGGCCTTGAGATAGCCCTCAAGGATGTGCGCACGAGCCTGGGCCTTCTTGAGGTCGAAGCGGGTGCGGCGGGTCACTACGTCGACCTGGTGGTCGATGTAGTGCTGCAGCATCTCGCGCAGCGACAGGCGCTTGGGAATGCCGTTGACCAGCGCGAGGTTGTTCGCGCCGAAGGTGGTCTGCAGCGAGGTGTACTTATACAGGTTGTTGAGCACGACCTGCGGGATGACGCCCTTCTTGAGCTCGATGACGAGGCGCAGGCCCTTCTGGGTGGACTCGTCGCGCATGTCGGAGATGCCCTCGATGCGCTTCTCGTTCACGAGGCTCGCGATCTTCTCCTGCAGGGTGCCCTTGTTCACCATGTAGGGGATCTCAGTGAACACCAGGCGGTTGCGACCCGTCTTGGTGGACTCGACATGCGCCTTGGCACGCACGGTAATGGAGCCGCGGCCGGTCTCGTAGGACTGGCGGATGCCGTCGGTGCCCATGATGAGGGCGCCCGTGGGGAAGTCGGGGCCGGGCATGATCTGCATGAGATCGTCGACCGTCGCGTCGGGGTGGTCGATGAGGTAGCAGGTTGCTTCGACGGCCTCGCCCATGTTGTGCGGGGCGATGTTGGTGGCCATGCCGACCGCGATGCCCTGGGAGCCGTTCACCAGCAGGTTGGGGAAGCGGGCGGGCAGCGCCGTGGGTTCGGCAAGGGACTCGTCGTAGTTGGGCTGCCAGTCGACCGTGTCCTTCTGCAGGTCGCGCAGGAGCTCCATGGCGGGCTTGGCCAGGCGGGACTCGGTATAACGCATGGCGGCGGCGCCGTCGCCGTCGATGTTGCCAAAGTTGCCGTGGCCGTCGATGAGCGGGGTGCGCATGGAGAACCACTGGGCGAGGCGGACCATGGTGTCATAGACCGCGGAGTCGCCGTGCGGGTGGTACTTACCGATAACTTCGCCGACCGTCCAGGCGGACTTCTTGTGCGGGCGGTTGGGAAAGATGCCGCTCTCGTTCATTGCGTACAGAATGCGGCGGTGAACCGGCTTGAGGCCGTCGCGCACATCCGGCAGGGCGCGGGCAGTGATGACCGACATCGAGTACTCGATGAAGGACTGCTTCATCTCACGGCCGAACTCGCTGATCTGCAGCGAGCCGCCGTTCACATCCGTACCGGCGTCCTCGCCGCGGTCGTTGGCGCCAAAGCTCTCCTCGAGCTCCTCGTCGTCATCCTCGTCCTCGTCTGACTCGGCGTCCGGGTCGTACGCGGAGGCGTCGTCCTCGTTGGCGCGAGCGAGCAAGCGCTTGAGGTCCTCGGGCATACCCTCGGACGCGGCCCCCTGCTCGAGCTCGTCGTTGTTCATATCGTCAGCCACGGATTCTCCTTATCGGTCGTGGTCACAGATGTGTAATTGGGGACGGCTAGGCGTCCAGGAAGCGGGCGTCGTGCGCGTGTTTCTCGATGTACTCGCGGCGGTACCCGACCTCAGAACCCATAAGCTCGCGGACGGCGCGATCGGCCACGATGGCGTCCTCGATGGTCACGCGCTGCAGGATGCGGGTCTTGGGATCCATGGTGGTGCTGGCCAGCTGCTTGGGATCCATCTCGCCCAGGCCCTTGTAGCGCTGGACGGTGTAGCCCTTGCGCTTCTTGGTGACCTTGCCGTTGGACTGCTCGTCCTCGGACTCGTCGGGGTTGAGACCAAGCGCGGCGATGGAGTCGCGCAGGATCTCGTCCTCGGCCTGGCGGCCGTTGGGGTAGACGTAGTGGATCTTGTTGCGGACCTTGATACCAAAGATCGGCGGGCAGGCCACGTACACGTAGCCGGCGTCGATGAGCGGGCGCATGTACTTGTAGAAGAAGGTCAGCAGCAGGATACGGATGTGGGCGCCATCGACGTCGGCGTCCGTCATGATGATGATCTTGTGGTAACGGGCCTTGGTGATGTCGAAATCGCCACCGTCGCCGTTGCCGGTCGTCACGCCGCAGCCGATGGCGGTGATAAGCGACTGGATGGTCTCGGAGGAGAAGGCGCGGTGATCGCCCACGCGCTCGACGTTCAGGATCTTGCCGCGCAGGGGCAGGATCGCTTGGATGTCTCGGCGACGGCCGTCCTTGGCCGAACCGCCTGCCGAGTCGCCCTCTACGATGAAGAGCTCGGTCAATTCGGCATTGCGCTCCGAACAGTCGGCGAGCTTGCCGGGCAGGCTCGCGGTCTCCAGCAGCGACTTGCGGCGGGTCGCCTCACGCGCCTTGCGGGCGGCGTTGCGGGCCTTGCTCGCCTGCTGGGCTTTCTTGATGATCTCGCGCGCCTGCTTGGGGTGCTCCTCGAGGTAGTCGGCCAGGCCCTCGGAGACGATCTTGCGGGTGAGCGTGCGCATGAAGGAGCTGCCGAGCTTGGCCTTGGTCTGACCCTCGAACTGCGGGTCGGCGAGCTTGACGGAGACGACGGCGGTGAGGCCCTCGCGGATATCGTCACCCGTAAGGTTGCCCTCTTTCTCCTTGATGATGCCGTTCTTGCGGGCGTACTCGTTGATCACGCTGGTGAGGGCGCCGCGGAAGCCCTCCATGTGCATGCCGCCCTCGATGGTGCGGATGTCGTTGGCAAAGGAGACCACGCTCTCGGAGTAGGAGGTGTTCCACTGGATGGCCACCTCGACCTCGCCGGTCTTCTCTATTGGGGCGCCCTCCTCGGACGCGCCGGCCAGGTAGATGGGATCCTTGAGGTCATCGGGCACAGTCTTGCCCTCGTTCAGGAACTTGACGAAGTCGATGATGCCGCCGGCGTAGCAGAACTCCTCGACCTGGGGCTCCACCGAGCGCTCGTCACGCAAGACGATCTTGAGGTTCTTGTTGAGGAACGCCGTCTGCTGCAGGCGGTCGTGCAGGATGTCGAAGTCGTAGACGGTGGTCTCGAAGATCTCATCATCCGGCCAGAAGGTGACGGTGGTGCCGGTCGTACTGGAGGTGCCGATCTCGCGCATCTTCTGAGTGGTCTTGCCGCGGGAGAACTCCATCTCGTAGACCTTGCCGTCGCGGCGAACCTGGACGTTCATCTTCTTGGAGAGCGCGTTGACGACGGAGACGCCCACGCCGTGCAGACCGCCGGAGACCTTGTAGGCCGAGTTATCGAACTTGCCGCCGGCGTGGAGGATCGTCATGACGACCTCGAGCGTGGGGATCTTCTTGACCGGGTGCATATCGACCGGGATGCCGCGGCCGTTGTCCACGACGGTAATCGAATTGTCAGGATGGACCGTGACCTCGATGCTGGAGCAGAAGCCGGCCATGGCCTCGTCGACGGAGTTGTCGACGATCTCCCACACAAGGTGGTGCAAGCCGGTCGAGCTCGTGGAACCGATATACATACCAGGGCGGACGCGAACGGCCTCAAGGCCCTCGAGGACCTTGATCTCGCTTCCGCCGTATTCGTTCTCATTCGCCACGTGGTTCTCCCTTTTTAGCGTGAAGTATGGCTAACCTTTACAGTTTATCGCATGGAACGAAGGTAAAACGCACGATGGTCGAGGTCCCGAATACCTCTACAAGCCCCTGAGAGGCCGTTTGCGGGGACTTTGGCTCGGATGTGTAATCGGGGACGGTCCCGCTACTCCCGAGGACCCTTGGCGAAGCCGGGGCGGGTGGTCTTGACCACGATGTTGCCCACGGCGCCGCCACACGCATCCATGCGGGCGCGGATGATCTCGCGCATCATGGTGAGCTCCTGGGTCCAGGAGGCGCCATCCGTGTAAACGATGAGCTCATCGCGTTCGGCGACGTAGTGCAGGCCCGTGACGTGCTTGCCCTCGCGCGTGCCGGCGCACACCTTGTTCCACGCTTGGAAGATGACATGACGGCGCTCGGCACGGCGGAACTGCGCCTGTCGCTCGGGGGTGGCGCCGTCAAACAGGCGCATTTTCTCGGAGTTGATGAATTCACCCAGGCCAGCTGTGGCCTTGAGGCGGCCCTTCTTGGTCACTTTGCCCATATCGTTCCCTTCTCCTCCACGTGCGGATGTGCAATTTGCACCCGTCCCCAATTACACATCGCCGATGCGGATCACGCGGGCGCGGGCGAGCATGTCGTCGGCGAAATAGCCGAGGTTCGTGGTGGTGATCACCGTCTGAATCTCGTCGGCAATGAAGCCCACGATGGCGTCGCGGCGGGCGGCGTCGAGCTCGCTCATCACGTCGTCGAGCAACAGGAGCGGATACCGCCCCAGGATATCGCGCGTCACCTGGACTTCGGCGATCTTCCACGCGAGCACGATCGAGCGCTGCTGTCCCTGACTCCCAAAGTCACGGGCTGAGCGGCCGTCGATGGTGAACAGCACTTCGTCGCGATGCGGTCCCACGAGCGTGCAGCCGCGGCGGAGCTCGTCCTCACGGCGCTGAGCGAGCGCGTCCAAGAACTGAGCTGCGATCGCCTCGCGGCCGCCGGCCAGCTCCCCAAAGCTCGGCACATAGCGGACGTCGGGCTCCTCGTGCGGAGCAATGGCGCGGTAGACCTCGATGAAATGCTCGCGGATGCGCTCGAGTAGGGCCGTGCGATGCAGCAGCAGCTGGGCGCCGGTTGTGGCGAGCGACTCGTCCCACACCTCGAGCAAACCGGGGGCGTAGCCGTCGCGAAGCAGGTTGTTGCGTTGCTCGACCGTGCGCTCGTAAGCGGCCAGCAGCTTGGCGTAGTTCTCGTTCAGCTGCACGCCAAAGGAGTCGAGCGCCTCGCGGCGGCGTGATGCGGACCGCTTGACCATGTCGAGGTGATCGGGGCAGAACAGCACGCTCGGCAGCACGCCGCGGATACCCGCGGCACGGGTCTTCTTCCCGTTGCGCGTAAACGAGCGTTTGCCCTCGGAAAAGTCGAGCCCCATCTCGATGAGGCGCCCCTCCCCCTCGAGCATCAGGCGGATACGGCCCGAGCCCTCGCCATCGCGCAGCAACTCGGAGGCCGTGGGCTTCCTGAACGAGGCTCCCGCCGTGAGCAACTGCAGCGCCTCGACGAGGTTGGTCTTCCCCACGGCGTTGCGGCCCACGAGCACCGTGATGCCTGGGTCCAGCTCGATTTTGCGGTCATCGAAGCTGCGGTAATGGAGAACGGAAAGCTCCGTCGCGGCGATGGACATGGGCGGCGGGGACTAGATGCGGACCGGCATGACCAGGTAGAGGTAGTTGATCTTGTCATAGGACTTGAACACGCCCGCCTGGTTGTAGCTCTGCAGCTCGAGCGTGATCTCCTTCTCGCGGGAGAGCACGTTCAGGCAACCGAAGATGTAGTGATAGTTGAACGCGATAACGCCGCTGGCACCCTCGGCCTCGACCTCGACCGTGGCCGTTGCTGCATCCTGGTCGTTGGAGATGGCGGAGAGCATCATCTGACCGGTCTCGACGGAGATGTCGAACTTAACGGCAGAGTTGGCCTGAGCGACCGTGGAGACGCGCTTGAGCGCGGAGGTCAGGGCGGCCACGTCGATCTTGACCGTGGTGGCACAGGACGCGGGCAGGAGCGCCTTGTAGTTGGGGTACATGCCCTCGATGCGGCGGGCGACGTAGGTGGTGTTGCCGGCCACGAACACGACCTGCGTATCCGTGGAGCCAATCAAGATGGAGCCCTGGCCACCGGTGATGGCGAGCGCGTCGTTGAAGGCGTCGGCGGGGACGTTCAGCTCGAAGCTGCCCTCCAGCGAGGAGGTCTCGACCTGGGTGTCGCACACGGCCAGACGGTAGGAGTCTGTGGCAACGAGGCGGATCGTGTTGTTCTCGACGGTCATGTACACGCCGTTGAGGACCGGGCGGTTCTTGTCCGTCGAGGTAACGCGCCAGACGCGGCCGACCATCTCGGTCAGGATGTTGGCGGGCAGCTCGACCGAGCGCTCGAGGGCGAACGTGGGGAACTCGGGGAAGTCGCCGGCATCGAGCGTGTTCAGACGGAAAGTGGAGCGCTCACAGGTGATAGTCACCTGGCGCTCGGCCAGCTCAAAGGACACCGGCGCATCCGGCAGGGTCTTGACGATGTTGGAAAGCATCTTGCAGGGAATGACGACCTGTCCTTCCTCGTCCACGCGAGCCGCGATGCGGTGGCGGATCGAGATAGTGTAGTTAGACGTTTGGAACTCAAGAACCCCGTCGGCGGCGCGGACGAGCACGCCGGAGAGGATGGGGAGCGTAGATGAGGGAGCGATGCCCTTCATCACGACGGCGATGGCATCGGAAAGGGCCGACTGGCTGACCGTGAACTTCATCTCTTTATTATTCCTCTCTTAAATATATATAGGTAATAACAGTAATAACGCAGTGGATGGTGTGGACTACTCTCGTTTGCCCAGGTGTTGGGCCGTTTTTCTTTCAACAATCCATTGTAGACAACGCGCTTGTTTTCCCCCGTGAGATATCCACCTATTTTCCCTCCACCGGTTTACGAGTTTTCCACCCAGGTTTTCCACAGGCTTCACCCATGTTTTCACGACGTGTTCTCACGACTTCAAAAGGATGGTGTTCTTGAGGTTCTGGATGTCCTCTACGATGCGGCGGTCCTCGCGCATCTTGTTCTCAACCACCTTGAGGGAGTTGAGGACCGTGGAGTGGTCTCGCCCACCGAATTCGGCGCCGATGGCCGGGGTGGTCATCTCGCAGAGGTTGTTGGCGAGGTAGACCGCCACGTGGCGCGCAAAGGCGATGTTGGCCGTGCGGCGCTTACCCACGAGCTCCTCATGGCTCACGTGGTAGAACTCCTCCACCACGCGCTGAACCGTGTCGACGTGAATGATCTTGTGCGCGGTGTTGAAGTAGATCTTGGCCACGCGGTCGATGTCCTCGGCGGTGAGCTCGGCACCTGCGGCCTCGCGCTCCGAGGAGAGGTTGGCGCAGCGCTCGCAGAAGCTCTCCAGCGAGCGGATGTTGTTGCCCGAGATCTCGGCCATGTGGCGCAGGTGCTCGTCGGTGAGCTTGCCCTCGGAGGAGGGCAGAGCCTGGAGCAGCGATGTGTCCACGTTCATGGAGGTGAGGTCCTCGTCCTGCTGGATGATGCTTTCGTAGTAGCGCTTGAGGATGACGTATTTCATCTCAAAGCCCGGCTCGGACACCAGGCAGAGCATGCCGCTGCTGAAGCGGCTGGTGAGGCGCTCGTCCATGGCAAGGTCCTTGGGCGCGCGGTCGGATGCCAGGGCGATTTTCTTGCCTTCGCGGATGAAGCTGTCCACGAGCTGGAAGAAGAACTCGACGGATGCCTGCTTGCCCACGATGTTTTGGACGTCGTCGATGATGAGGAGGTCGGCATCGCGGTATTCGCGCATGATGAGGTTGCCGGGGCCACGCTGGGCGCCGAGCTCGTTCATGTAATCGTCGAGGTAGGCCTGAGAATTCGCGTATTTCACGCGGATGTAGGGCTTTTCCTTGGCCAGGTAGTTTCGGATGGCGAAGAGCAGGTGCGTCTTGCCCAGGCCCGAGTTGCCGTAGATGAATAGGCTCGGGCACTGCTGCGGCTCCTCGGCGTAGGCGGCGAAACGCATGGCGCTGTTGAAGGCGTGGCGGTTTTCGTCGCCCGCGACAAAGCTCGCGAACGTGTACTTGGCGTTGATATCCAAGGCAGCGGCGTCGGGTTCTGGGGTTGCGGCGGGCGCTGCCGCCACGGGGGCATGGGTCGCAGCAGGCTGTTGCGGCGCGGTGACGTTTTGGCGCTTGCCGGTGGGGTCCTGGCTGCGCATCTCGTCCATCATCTTGCGGAACGCTTCGGGCGAGACGGTGTTGCGCACCGTGACGCCGGACTTGGAGATGGGCTCGGACTTGGCGGGGGCGGCGACCGTGGGCTCGCTGGTTGCGACGGGTTCCGCCGGCGCAAACGGGCTTGCGGGAGCTTCGGTAAAGCTCGTCGGCACCTCGGCGGCTCTCTGCGGCAGGCCATCGCCTGCCGGCGCCAGAGACGCGGCCGCCGCCGTCACCGGCACCGTCGGTGTGGCCGCCGCCGTGGGCGTCTGCGTCTCACTCGGCGCTCCGCCCTCGGCTACCACCACGTTGAGGACCATGGGCATGAACGAGATCTCCTCGAGATAGCGCTCGATGAGCTCGCGCTGTTTGACGAGGTAGTTATAGGCAAATCGGCTGGGGACCTGGATGGTCAGGGATTCGTCGTCAAATCCCGTTGCCCCACACTGCTCGAGCATGTTGATAAGGCGCGTCTCGCGGCCATCGCGGCGGCAAAACGCTATGACGTCGTCCAAGAGGATGCGCGCTTCGTTATCCATGTCTCACGATTCCTTCTCGTGTCGCGGTTGCTCGCGGTTGAATCCTGCGGTGTGCATTGGGTGCTACTGCGCCCCCGTGCTCTGCTCGACCCAGGCCTTACCCATGTCGGTGAGCACATACTTCTGACGGGGCTTATGCACGAGGCCCGTGCTCGCCAACGCATCGAGCTCGCGTGACCATGTGGCGTCCGAGCGCCCGAGCGCGCGCGTGAGGTCGGTTGGTCCGCCCTTGCCGTTCTGGTAGATGAACAGCAGTGCCGCCGCGCCGCGCTCGCTTACGTATGGACCCTGCTGCGCGGGTGCGGCTGCAATCTGTGTGTATCCCTGGCCTGCCGCGCCTGCCTGTGGGAACCCGGGCTGGGGGTAACCCTGGTGTTGTTGAAAACCTTGCATGGGATATCCCTGCTGGTATCCGGGGTAGTAGGCGGGTTGCTGCGGGAATGCGCCTGGCACCCCGGGCATCTGGCCGTAGCCTGGCATAGCCCCGGGATATCCAGGTGCTGCCTGGGTTTGTGGGGGATACGGGGCCTGGGTCTCGACGGGCTGGTTCTCGGATGCGGAGGCCCGCGGATTTTGCATCATCGCGCCCGGGAATTGCGCACCGGGCACCACTCCTGCCGGAACCTGAGTTCCGGGAAAACCGCCGGGTTGGGCCTGGCTTGCGCCCTGCATCTGGCCGGCCATCATGCCGTAAGGCATCTGCCCTGGGTACGCTCCGGCTCCGAAGGGTTGTTGTGGATATCCGGTTTGAGCTGGGTAGGTTCCAGCCTGATACGTCCCCGCGCCCCAGGGATCCGTTGGGCTTTGCATGTCCGCCGCTGTGGGTTCCGCCTCGTGCGCGCAGCCGCTGCGTACGGCCGCTCCACGTGAAACAGCGTGCTCGAGTTCGGCTGCGCGTTTGGGGTCGACGCTTACGGTCACGACTGTCCCGGCGCCCAGGTTGTCCTCCACGGCTATCGCGCCGCCGGCGTTTTCAACATACTGCTGGACCATGGGCAGGCCCGCGCCCGTGCCTCGGATATAGCGCTTCTTCTCTCGGTCGGCGCTTGTGACGCCGAACTCGAATGCGCGCTCTTTATCTCCGATGCCCGGTCCCTGATCGGCAAAGCGGATGGTGTTGCCGTTATCCAGGATGGAGATGACGGGTTCTGAGAACTGTGCGTGGATGAAGTTCTCCACGAGCTCTCGAATGATCATGAGTGAAAGTTTTCCACCCTGCTCTTTCATGGTGCGGTAAACCGTGTTGGTAACGTCTTCGAGGTAGGTTCTCACGTCGCTTTGCTCGACCACGATTACGCGCGGGGTGGACAACATGTCGTCGTACACGGATATGCGGATGGTGTAAGAGACCTGGTTGGGCGTGTTTTCCACCGCATCGGCCGCAGTCGCGGCCGCGGATCCCCCAACGAGGTGCGTGTTGTCGGGGGCGGGGTCCCCGGAATCCACAAAGGGATAGAAATCTTCTGACATGCTGCATTCTTTCCACGATTGTCGTGAGCCTAGGATACCAGCTCACAGCCCGCGTATTCAAAACTTTCAACAAGTTTTCCTTCTGTGTTGAAAAGTGTTGGAAATCTCGGAAAAGTTATCAACAGACCTAGAACAACCTGTGGAAAAGTCGATGAAAAAGTCTGAAAGAATGCGCGAATGGTGAGAGGTGCTGTGAAAAGCACGCCAGGCTCCTCAGTAAACTATGCGCATTTCATGGTTCTGAGATTGACATTCGCGCACCATATTCCCTACAATCTCCTAGCTCACGCGTATTTTTTCGAGTAGTCGAGTAGTCAAAACGCACCAGGAGGATGTTTACCATGAAGCGTACCTACCAGCCGAACAAGCGCAAGCGCGCCAAGACCCACGGTTTCCGCGCCCGTATGGCCACCAAGGCCGGCCGCGCTGTGCTCGCACGTCGTCGTGCCAAGGGCCGCAAGCGTCTCACGGTGAGCGACAACTAAGCTCTCATGCAGACCATCAAGTCCCATCAGGACTTCGAGCGGGTGTTCACTCAGGGGAAGCGCTTAAATCATCCTCTGATTCGCATGGTTATATGTGATTGTGTCAGCGAAGGCGATCCGGCTAGGGTCGCCTTCGCTGCTGCCAAACGGCTGGGAAATGCCGTTGTGCGCAATCGGAGCAAGCGCGTGCTGCGTGAGGCGGCGCGCGCCTGCTGCTTACCGGTCGAGGGTCGCGAGATCATCTTGTTCGCTACCCCGCGTACGCGCACGGCGTCTCCCGAGGATATGCAAGCTGCATTGCAGTCACTGCTCCGCCGCGCGCACGCGAGCACGTCCGGGCTTAAGGATGGTTGTGAAGGGCGTGTTTAAGCGCGCCGTCATCGCTGCCATCCACTGGTACCAGCGGTGCGTTTCGCCCCTTTTGCCCGATGCGTGTATATACATACCCACCTGTTCACAGTATGCTGTTGAGGCAATACAGGCATATGGCGTGGTCAAAGGCTGCTGGCTCGGGCTGCGGCGCATTTTGCGCTGCGTTCCCACTCATGCTGGCGGCTATGATCCCGTGCCATAACTATCAATTTCTTAAGGTAAGGATTATTCGTATGTGGGACTGGATTGTTCAGATTCTCTTCCAGGCGCTCGAGCTCATTCAGCGCTTCGCGGGCGACTGGGGCCTGTCGATCATCATCCTGGTGGTGATCATTCGTCTGCTGCTGACCCCGATGATGCTCAAGTCCATCAAGTCGACCGCCCGCATGCAGGTCCTACAGCCCAAGCTTCTCGAGATTCAGGAGCGTTACGCTGCCGATCCGCAACGTCAGGCCGAGGAGTTGCAGAAGTTCTACTCTGAGAACAAGTTCAACCCCTTTGGCGGCTGCCTGCCCCTGTTGATTCAGATGCCCATCCTGGTCGCGCTGTTCAACCTTTTGCGCGACCTTGGTCATTATTTCCCGGATGCGGCTGAGAAGGGCTTCTCCTTCTTCAACATCCTGCCGAACCTCGTCACTTCGCCTGCCCAGGCCTTCGCCGACGGTTTCGGCGCCGCGCTGCCGTACCTCATCGCGCTGATTCTGTTCGGCGTCCTGACCTTCATTCCCCAGATGTACATGACCCGCAACCAGACGGGCGCTCAGGTGCAGAGCACCAAGATGATGATGGTTGTCATGACTGTCATGATGCTCGTCATGGGTTGGGGTATGCCCGCCGGCGTTCTGCTGTACTACGACGTTTCTTCCGCCTGGCAGGTCATCCAGCAGATCTTTGTGACCCAGAAGGTCATCGACAAGGCCAAGGCTGATGAAGAGGCCCGCATGGTCAACGCACCGATCGAGGTTGACGTTGTCCGTCACGAGCGCAAGAAGCGCCCGCACAAGAAGCGCTAGTCACACACCTAGTATATATACCAATTAGGTACCTAACGATGGAGTTGGACATGTCTGAAGAGCTTATTGAAGAGATTCCGGCTGAGGAGTCCGTTGAGGAGATCGCCGGGGAGTATCCCGAGATCGCTCATCGCTATAAGGCTGGCGAGGAGCTGACTGACGAGGAGCTCGACACTATTGCCGACGTGGCCATCTCCATTGTGCGCGAGCTGCTTGGATTCTTCGATGCCGCCAACTCTCCCATCGATGAGTATGAGGGCGACGAGGGAGAGCTGATTCTGGACATCACCGCTCCCGACTTGGCCGTTCTTATTGGTCGCCATGGCCGTACGCTCGAGTCCCTTCAGACGATTGTCTCTCTCCTGGTGAGTCGTAAGCTTGGTTTCCGTTATCCGGTTTCCATTGATGTGGAGGGTTACAAGAGCCGCCGTCATGACAAGGTTGTTAGCATGGCACACTCTGCAGCTTCCCGCGCCGTTGCGCAGGGCCGCACCGTGAACCTTCCGCCTATGTCTGCATATGAGCGTCGTCTGGTTCACATCGCTCTGCGTGACGATGATCGCATCGACACGCACTCTGAGGGCACTGACCCTGAGCGTCGCGTTGTGATTACCGTTCGCTAAGGTGCTCATATACACCTGACAGCAAGGGGCGCTTATGCGCCCCTTTTTTGACTCAACTTCACGTTCCGTGGTTTTCAGTCATTGATTGGATTGATACATATGGTTAATGAAACGTCCCGAACCATTACCCTGCGCCCGTTTGACGAGTCTGTCGATGAGATCGCCGCTCTGGTCACTGAGGTTATCGGCCTTGCCTCTGAGCTCGACATCGAACTTGATGCTGAGACTGCCGAGCGTTGTGTGAAGCACCTTCTATATGTGAACCAGGTCAACCAGGTCATGAACCTTACTCGCATCAAGGATATTCATGACGCCCTGGTTCTGCATATTGTCGATTCTCTTGCTCTGTATCGTGACCTTCCTATTGACCCTGAGCATTTCCTTGATATGGGCACTGGCGCTGGATTCCCCGGCATCCCCTTTGCTCTTTATACTGGATGTTCTGGTGTTCTGCTCGACTCTGTTGGCAAGAAGATCGATGCCGTGAATGCCTTTATTGACGCTTTGGGTATAGAATATGTTGAAGGCATTCATGATCGCTGTGAATCGTATGCGATGAAGATGCGCGGCCGGTTCGACACTGTGTTTGCCCGCGCTGTTGGCCAGATGTCAATGATCATTGAGTATGGCACGCCGTTCCTCGAGGATGATGGTTATCTGGTCGTTGCAAAGGCAAATCCTGATGTCTCTGAGTTGAACCTTGCTGAGAAGACTGCTGCCATTTGCGGTTTGGAGCTTATTGGCTGTGATGAATTCGACTTGCCTCGCGGACTTGGCCATCGCTCCGTTTTCCTCTATCAGAAGGTTTCTGAGCCTCAGATAAAGTTGCCTCGTGCAGTTGGTCTCGCTAAGAAGCAGCCCTTGGCCTCCTAGAGCGCTATTAATTCTGTTGACGTTGTTCCACGACCGGGCGTTTCACGTGAAACGCCCGGTCGTTTTTTTTGTGCTGACGGTGCTATTTCAAACAAACCACCAGTTATTGAATTGCAAGCTGATAGACGGGCGCTGCATGCACTTGTAATTGGATTCTTGTTTTGACTTATGGTATGTGGTCGTATGCAAGAGCGGCTGTGCTCCATGCAATGAGTAACTCTATATGATGATTAAACGACTGTTGTTCTGTAGGGTAACACGCGTTAAGTTTACAATTGAGCAGTTCACTTTTCATCATGATATGGGATGCCTGGGATATTTCTGTTCTTGAGAGCATCTATGCATATTAGTGTTAAGAATCAGTTGATTATTCTCGCTGCTTAGCGAAAGCTCGTATTTGAGATGATTAGGACGAATTGATCCTATGTCCAGCTCGGCCTCGGCCATACGACGTGTCAGCGTGCTGAGGATACCGGTTACATTGTGGTCCGCACGCAATGTTAGATTGATGATCTAAGTAAAGATACGTTGAGTTAAGCGAGTTTTTGTTCTCAAGGTACAAAGTAGAGCTTGAATACTGGTTTCACGTGAAACATAATGGAATACAACCTTAGGTTTCACGTGAAACTTCACCTACAAGAGACCTGAAATGCAGAACAAATAGAAGATAACAGGAGGTAATGTGGGATTTCGCGACGTAAAGCGCTCGAAAAGTGCGAAACCTCTTCATACCATTGCAATTATCAACCAGAAGGGCGGCGTGGGTAAGTCGACCACGACTGTGAATCTGGCAGCTGCACTTGGCAAGCAAGGCCGCAAGGTTCTTATTGTTGACTTCGACCCGCAGGGAAACAGTACGAGCGGTATCGGCGTTGATAAAGAGGGATTGTCTCAGTGCATATATGATGCATTGCTTCATGATGTTCCTGCTGAGAACTTGATTCACGATACTGTGAGTGAGCGTGTCTTTATTATTCCTGCCACCATCCAGCTTGCAGGTGCTGAAATTGAGCTTGTTTCTGCAATGGCGCGCGAGACACGATTGAAAGATCTCCTCGAACCGGTTAAAGACGAGTTTGATTTCATCTTTATTGACTGTCCGCCATCACTCGGCCTTCTTACCATCAATGCACTTGCTGCAGCAGATAGCGTTTTGATCCCCATTCAATGCGAGTACTATGCGCTTGAAGGCGTTACCAAGTTGCTTGAGTCCATGCGCATGGTTAAGGGTCGCATTAATAAGGATCTGGATACGTATGGCGTCTTGATGACGATGTATGATTCGCGCACGTCGCTCTCAAACCAGGTTGTTGAGGAAGTTCAGAACTACTTTGGCGACATAGCGTTTAAGACCTGTATCCCTCGCTCCGTGAAGGTCTCTGAAGCTCCTTCGTACGGAATGCCCGTGATTGAGTATGCGCCTTCAAACAAGGGGGCTCGTGCGTATATGGATCTGGCAAAGGAAGTGATTCGTCGTGCCTAGCCCTAAGAAGAAGCCGGCTCTCGGCCGTGGTCTTGGTTCCTTGATGGGTGAAGCTCAGTCTGAGACTGGTTATACAGCCACTGAGACCCAGATGTCGATAGAGGAGATTTTTCCGAACCCTAATCAGCCGCGTACACACTTCAATGAGTCAGAGCTGGAAGAGCTGAGTGAGTCCATTCGTGAAAACGGTGTTCTCCAGCCCCTGCTTGTTCGCAAAAATGGAAGCAAGTATGAGATTATCGCCGGTGAGCGACGGTATCAGGCGTCCAAGATTGCTGGACTTGATAAAGTCCCGGTTATTGTTAAGGACGTCGATGATCAAAAGATGCTCGAGATTGCTCTCATTGAAAATCTTCAGCGTTCCGATCTGAATCCAATCGAAGAGGCCAAAGGCTATCGTCAGCTTATCAAGGCCAGTGGGATGACGCAGGAGGCGTTGTCGAAGGCAGTGTCTAAGTCACGATCTGCCATCACGAACTCACTGAGGCTTCTCGATCTGCCAGAAGCTGTTCAGCAGATGATGTATGAGGGAAAGTTGACCGCTGGGCATGCTCGCGCGATTCTTGCCGTTCCATTTGAAGAGGCTCGCATCAAGTTGGCTGAGAAGGTCGTAGCGGAGGGTTTGTCGGTTCGAGCGACTGAGAATCTTGCTCCACTGTTTTCTGTCGGAGATACGCCTCGGGCACCTCGTCCGGTTACTCCGCAATCGTACAAGAAGGCTGCACGTGTCTTGCGTCAGGTGTTTAACACGAACGTGAAGGTTCGTGCGACTCGCGGCAAGAACAAGATTGAAATCGAGTTTAAGGACGAGGACGATCTGCAGCGTATTCTCGCCTCTATGGTTGAATCTAAGTAAGGCTAGGCGATTGTTGTGAAACGCTCTCGCCAGGCACTGATCTTTGCGACCTCAATAGTTGCCGGTTTGGGAATCGGGTTGTATCTCGTGAATAAAACTGAGCTGGGGTCAGTTATTAAGGGGAAACTTGAGCAGCTCAATCCGATTTCTCATGATGCGATGCAAACGATGAGTGAAGAGGTTGCAATAAGAACAGCTCAAGCAACTCATAATCCGAAGATCAATCAGGCTTGGGTCGAACGACAGTGGGAGGAGCTAGGATACTAAGGTACCTAAATAATATTCCATGCCATTGTCTGAGCCTAGGGAAATGACCAGACTTCACATGCGGTTATCGTCATGAAAAAAGACCACCCAAAACATGGGTGGTCTTTTTCGTACCTGAATGGCTAGAGAGAGAGTGGAAGGCAAGTCACACGGTTTCACATGAAACGGTCTGATTGATGCTGCTCTTCCCTATCGAGCGCGGAAGCGGCGCTGCTTGAGCTGGCCGCATGCCGCATCGATGTCGCCGCCACGGGAGTTGCGGATGGTGGTCTCGACGCCGTGCATGGTCAGACGACGCTGCAACGCCTCGACCTTCTCGATTGGCGACGGGCGGAACGGGCTGTCGGGAATGTCATTCAGCTGGATGAGATTCACATGGCAAAGCGTGCCGGCACAGAAGTCGACAAGGGCCTGCATCTCAGGGTTGGTGTCGTTGATGCCGTCGATCATGGCGAATTCGTATGTCGGGCGGCGTCCGGTCTTCTCGACGTACTCCTGGATGGCCTCATGCAGCCGCAGAAGGGTGAACTTTTTAACGCCGGGCATAAGTTGATTGCGCGTGGTCTGAATCGCAGAGTGAAGCGAAATGGCAAGCGTGAACTGCTCCGGCAGTTCGGCAAAACGGCGGATGCCAGGGATGACGCCGCAGGTAGAGACCGTGAGGTGACGTGCGCCGATCGCGAGTCCCACGGGGTCGTTCAGCATGCGAAGTGCCTCAACGGTGTTGTCGAAATTTGCAAAGGGCTCACCCTGGCCCATGAAGACGACGCTTGTAACACGCTCGCCGAAGTCACGAGAAACGTGGAGGACCTGGTCGACCATCTCTTGCGCGGTGAGCGAGCGGGAAAGACCCGCAAGACCCGTGGCGCAGAAGGCGCAGCCCATGGCGCATCCAGCCTGCGAGGAGATGCAGACGGCAAGCTTGTTGCGATTGGGCATGCCGACCGTCTCAACAGAGACACCGTCGGAGAATTCGAGCAGGTACTTGCGGGAACCATCCTTGGAGACCTGCTTCACAAGCTCGGTAGGGACTTTGAAAGCAAAGGTTTCGGTGAGAGACTGGCGCAGGCCGGCAGGCAGGTTGGTCATCTCGTTAAACGAACAGATGTTCTTCTCGTGAACCCACTCGTAAAGCTGCTTGGCGCGAAACGCGGGCTGCCCGAGCTCCTTCATGAGCTCCTTGAGGTCATCAAGGTCGAATTGACGAATATCGCGAGAACGATTGGTGCGTTCCATTTGTCGCCTTTCGGGTGATGGGGTGATCGGCCCCCAGGTGCATAGTTACCCTATACAATAGGGTATTGTCGTGCACTTCATGGCGAAGCGCACGGTTATTGCGTGAAATAGACACCTCGCGTTGCAGGTCGCGTGGGGAAAATGGTGAAAGGCGGCGACATGGCTGGCAAAGAGCGTCATGAGATGAAGGTGGCGGTTCTGGCGGGCGGCATCTCGGATGAGCGGGAGATCTCGCTTGCGTCGGGCAAGAACGCCGCTGCTGCCCTCATCGAGGCTGGCTACGGCACGGTTGAAATAGTCGATCCCGGCGAGCAGGGCTTCCTCTCTCGTTTGGAAAACGGCAATTACGACGTTGCTTTTATCGCCTTGCACGGCTTTGGCGGCGAGGACGGCATGACCCAGCACATCCTGGAGTTCCTCGGCATCCCCTACACCGGGTCAAACTCCCTGGCGAGCGGTATCGCAATGGACAAAGACCTTTCCAAGCTGCTGTATCGTCGTGCAGGTCTGCCCGTTGCACCGAGTGTCACCTTTACTCGCGCCGATATGCCGTCGATTGACGAGATCGTCGAGATCGTGGGCCCCCAGAGCTTCGTCAAGCCGGTTGTGAACGGCTCGAGCTATGGTATCTCTCTGGTGAAGGATCCCTCGGAGCTCTCTGCCGCCATCGAGCTTGCTTTTGAGCACGGTGACAAGGTCATGGTTGAGCATCGTGTCTTTGGTGTTGAGTGCTCCGTTGCCGCTTTGGGCGATGGTAAGACCCTGCGCGCGCTTCCTGTGGTGGAGATCATGATGCCGCAGCAGTCGGAGTTTTACGACCTCGAGGTTAAGTACGCCGACCCCAACGACATCCATCGTATTCCGGCTCAGTTGCCCGAGGATGTGTACGCCCAGGTCCAGGACATTGCCTGCCGTGCACACGAGGCGCTCGGCCTGTTCGGCATCTCTCGCACCGACGTCATCGTGACAGAGGATGGCCCGATCATTCTCGAGACGAACAACATTCCCGGCATGACATCCGAGTCCCTCGTTCCCGACGAGGCTCGTCACGCCGGCATCGCCTTCAGCGACCTGTGCGCCGAGCTGGTCGAGCTGGCCCTCGAGCGAGCCGCTCGATGAGCGTCGCCGCGGCGGCTACGCCGCTCGAGATGGCTGCCGCGGTATTGCCCGGCACGCCGGCGGCGATTGTGGAGCGTTATGCGACACTCGCCCAGCGCGCTGAAACTCGTTCGTTCGGCCTGATAGAGGACGACGTCATCGTGCTCGATACGGAGACCACGGGATTGTCGCACCGCGATAGCGAGTTGATCGAAATCGCGGCCGCCCGTTTGCGCGGCCGCGAGATTGTGGATCGCTTCGACACCTTCGTGAAGCCGAGTGGGCTGATACCCGAGGAAATCACCAAGCTGACGAGCATCACGAATGCCGACGTGGCGCATGCGCCCTCGGCTGTTGACGCTGTGGCGTCCCTGGCGGAGTTCGTTGGCGGGTGCCCCGTTGTTGCGCACAACGCGGCATTCGACCGAGGGTTCATCGAGCAGGTTCCAGGTGGAGCCGATGTTTCCGGTATCTGGATCGACTCGCTCGCGCTCTCCCGCATCGCGCTGCCGCGCCTGGCGTCGCATAAGCTCGCCGTCATGGCCGAGCTCTTTGGCTGCGAGAGCGTGTCGCATCGAGCAAATGCCGATGTTGAGGCACTGTGCGGCGTGTGGCGCATTCTGCTGTGCGGCCTGGCCGACCTTCCTGCCGGCCTCATGCGCCGCTTGGCGGATATGCATCCGGACGTTCCGTGGTCGTACCGTCCGATTTTTAGCTTCTTGGCCGCTGAGGAACCCGATGCGGTGTTCTCTCTTGTCGATTCTCGATACGAGCTTCTCAAGGGTTACGAGGAGGCGGAGATCGGCTCCGCGGCCCGCGTGGATGCGGACGAGCTCGTTGGAGTTTCGGTTCCCTCGCGCGAGGAGATTGAGGAGTGCCTTGCGCCTGGCGGCCTGGTCAACAGGATGTATCCCGGATACGAGCCGCGCTCAGAGCAGGTGCAGATGGCCGTCGAAGTGCGCGATGCGCTCGCCACCTCCACGCACCGCGTGATCGAGGCCGGTACCGGCGTTGGCAAGTCGATCGCCTATCTCGTGCCCATGGCGGAGCTAGCCCGAAGAAACAAGGTGACCGTCGGTATTGCGACGAAGTCGAACAACCTCGCCGACCAGCTGATCTACCACGAGCTCCCGCGTTTGGCTCGTGAGATGGACGGCGGTCTCACCTATTGCGCCCTAAAGGGCTACGACCACTATCCCTGCCTGCGCAAGCTCGACCGCCTTGCCCGCGCCCAGGAAATCAAGACCAACCGCGACCCGGCGGACACCCTGACTGCCATCGCCGTTCTATATGCGTTTGCCTGCCAGTCTCCCACGGGGGACCTTGATGGGCTGGGTATTCGCTGGCGCAGCGTGAACAAGGCCGACCTCACCACGTCTTCCCGTGAGTGCGCGCGCCGCCTGTGCCCGTTCTACCCGGATAAATGCATGGTTCACGTCTCGCGTCGTCGTGCGGCCCGCGTCGATGTGGTTGTGACGAATCACTCTCTGCTCTTCCGCAACGTTGCCGCTGAGGGCAAGATCTTGCCTCCCATTCGTCACTGGGTGGTTGATGAGGCGCATTCCATCGAGTCTGAAGCGCGCCGTCAATGGGCCATCAAAGTGTCTGCCGACGAGAGCCGTGCGGTGTTTGAGCGCCTGGGAGGCGATCGCGCCGGGGCACTTGGCAAGATTGCCCGCGACCTGGCGCTGAGTGACGCAGCAACGCTGTTCATGGGCCTCACTGTGAAGGCGTCCTCTAGTACGCAGCGCGCCTCTCTTGCCATGGCCGAGCTGTTCGACGCGGTGCGCGAGCTCGCCCGCGCCGCTCGATCCGAGGGCGGCTACGACAACGCGAACATGTGGATTGGCAATGACTTGCGCGATTCCATGGTGTGGACTGGGTTTGAGGAGGTGGGTCGCACCGCGCTCGACGCTCTGGACGAGGCGACCAAGAACCTGGCATCACTCGTGGAGACCGTGGCCGAGGAGAAGCCCGACCTAGTGACCGATGTCGCGGACGGGCAGCGTCGCATGCGCGAGCTTCGCGATGGCCTTAGGCTCATCCTCGATGGGGCGGACGACCGCTACGTATATTCTTGCCAGGTCAATCGTCGTCTCAAAGCGGGCGGCGAATGTCTGACCGCCGAGCGACTTGATGTGGGAGAGGCTCTTGCGGAGGAGTGGTTGCCGGAGGTTCACACCGCGATTTTCGCCTCCGCGACCATGACGGTTTCGGACAGCTTCGATCATTTCCAGCACGCCGTGGGTCTGGACCGTATTTCGTCGTCGAGCTCTCGTTCCGTCCATCTCGATTCGAGTTATGACTTCGAGCGCAACATGGCGGTTGTGGTGGCATCGGATATGCCCGATCCGCGCAGCCGCGATGCGTACCTCTCGGCGCTCGAAACCTTGCTCGTCGATGTTCATATCGCCATGGGCGGTAGCACGCTCACGCTGTTCACCAATCGACGCGACATGGAGGAACTGTACGACCGCGTAGAGCCCCGGCTCGCGCAGCGTGGCCTCGCGCTCGACTGCCAGCGCCGCACGACCTCCGCAAAGATCCTGCGCGACCGCTTCCTCTCGAATGAGAAGAGCTCGCTGTTTGCGTTGAAGGCGTTTTGGGAGGGGTTTGATGCGGCCGGCGACACGCTGCGCTGCGTTGTTATTCCCAAGCTTCCATTCGCCAGCCCGAGCGACCCGCTCTCATGCGAGCGCGGCGCCCGCGAGGATCGCGCATGGGCGCGTTACTCATTGCCGGAGGCGGTGCTCGAGGTGAAGCAGGCTGCCGGCCGTCTTATTCGCACGTCGACAGACGCCGGCGTGCTGGTGCTGGCCGATTCGCGTCTGGTGAGCAAGGGGTACGGAAAGAAGTTCCTGAATTCCCTGCCCGCCCCGCATCAGCGGATCGAGGTGCGTCAGGTCGGCAGGTATCTGGAGATGTGGCGCGAGAGCCATGAGCGTCGCTAAAGAGCGCGGCGTATTGGGAGTTGCGTAATAAATGGGGCGCCCATGAGCGCCCCATTTGCTTATAGCAGTGATTTCGCCCACGTCCTGAAGTCGTTTTTCAGGCTCTTGGGCTCTTCGATGACGATGGTTCCCGCCGCGGCCGCGATTTGTGAGAAAAGCCAGGGCACAGACGTGTAGCTGATATGGACCAGCACGCTGCCGTCCTCTTGCTCGTTCGCGGTGCCTCGGCGGATACCCTCCCAATCACGAGATGCGAGCTCGCCGCTGTTCACGAAGCGCAAGGTCGCATCTGCGCCATGGGCGCGCAGGCTCTCTGCGGCAGAATATGGGGAGAAATCGTGGCGCTCAACGGAATCGTCGGTGAGCTCGGCATTTGCGATGCGATCGAGGCGGTAGCTGCGTTGGGCGTCCTTCTCGACGTTCCAGGCCACGAGATACGCGGCGTCACCGGAAACCTCGATGAACTTGGGGTCGACCAGGCGCGTGCTCGGGCTGCATTCGTCGCCGGCACGGTAGGAGATGGCGAGACGCGCTCCGATGGCGATGGCCTCGGATATAACAGGGTAGAAACCGCCGAGCAGCCGATCGCCACCCATGGTTTTATCGACCGTGGTCTCGAAGTCCGCTTCGGGGCCGGCGCACAATGCCGCCTCGACGCGCCCGCGCACGTCGTCGCCGATGTTGCAGGTCGTGAGTACGCGGCGCAGGGCCAGCGACTCTGCCGGCGTGAGCCGCACGGGGTCCAGGCGGCCTGCGTCCCCCGAGAGGGTTATCGCTCCATCCTGATAGTCGAGGGCTATGTGCGATCCGCTGCGTTCATCGGCAACGCCTTGCAGCAGTTCGACAACCTCATTTGTCTGCTCGAGGGAAATGGATGCGTCGCGCGCGAATGACGCCGCGCCGACGCTGGCGTTTGAGGCGGTCGTCAGGCGTTCCATGAGGTTGAGCGCGGTCTGCAGCAGGTCTTCGGATGAGAGGGCGCGCTTGTTGACGCTACTCATGTGCGCTCACCGCCTTTTCGATGTGGTCGCGAACCAGCCCGGCGAGCTCGCTGGGGGCCTGCGCCCGCATGCCCAGGTCGGCGTGCTCGAGGGTGAAGGATGCCGCGACGTCGAGGTCTCGCACCGCGATATTCCAGGTCCATGCGTCGTCGCTTTGTGTCAGTTCGCCCCTGCCCTGGGTGATGGGCGCGAGTTCCTCGGCCGCGATTCCCGCGGGAAACGTGAAGGTGCAGGGTCTTGCGGCCGCCCGGGAGAAGTCGAACGGCAGGAATTGGTGACCCGTGACATCGAATTCGGCGGGGATTACATAGGAAGGGCGCGTGTCGGGGGCGTGCTTCGCGGAGAGGATGCGGTCGGTGCGGAAGGTGCGCAGGTCTTCGGCATCGTGGTCGAATCCGACAAGGTAGGAGTGCGTTCCATGCGTGAACATGCCGTAGGTATCCACCATGCGTTTCTTCTCGATGCCGCGAGCGTCGCGATAGATGAACTCGACGGGTTTGAGTCGGTCGAACGCGTTCCAGATGGATTTCAAGTCAGCCCTGCCTTCATTTGCCCGCTCGGGTGACGACGGGTCTCTGCCGGCGAGTTCGCACAGCTTGGTGCGCGCCGTCTGCAGCGGCCATAGGGTCGGGTCGTCCGCATGGAGCTCGAAGACCTGGTCGATGGCGCAGACGATCTCCTCGGCGTCATAAGGCGAGAGAACTCCTTGGGCGGCATGTGTTCGCTCGCGATCGATCGCCCAAGCGCTTTCCTCGTTTACCGCGATGCCGCCCGCAGACTGTGCCAGGACCTCACGGATGTGAACCCCGTGCTCGGCGAGGGTCTCTCGGTCGCGTCTAAACGCCTTGCAGCGGCTGTCGCGTGTCGCCGATTTTTTGCCAAGGTATCCGATTTCGGGGTCATCGACGATCTCACTCGTCGTGAGTGGGCGTGGGGAGACGTGCAGGGAGAATAGGAGGTTGAGCATCCTGCGTGCGCCCTCGACCCTCCTGGTTGGTTTTGGCATGTCAGGATGTGATTCGCTTGTGTGCGCGGTTGTGCTGTGCACGGCGGTACTTCCCTTTCAGCTTGATACTGCTTTGGGCACAATTATGTATCCACCCACCCATTTTAGTGCAAGACAAATGGCCGGAAGCTGGTGTGGAGGGTCCGCGACGCACCTGTTCGAGAGGCCTTGCCAAGTCAAAATTCGGCAGGTAGGGCGCAAGTAAGGGTATACTGGCGACTATACATGCGCGTTGTCCTTGCAGCGCGTTTGCACGCATACGAGTTCGATGTGGAGTCCACATGGCGAATACGAAGAAATACCTGAGCCATCTGCTTCAGAACACCGGTATCACCCCTGCTTGCAGCGAGGAAGAGCGCGCCGCCGCGGATGTGATCGCGAAGATCTTTTCCGACCATGGCTTCGCGCCCGAGGTGCAGGAGTTCAGCGCGAGCGGTTCGGCGAAGGTCGTCCAGGCCGGCCTCGGCATCGCGGTGTTCGTCGGCGCCGTGCTCGCCGGCATCGGCGGTCCTGCCGGCATTGTGGGCCTGCTGCTCGCTGTCGCCGCTGCGGTCCTCTTTGTCCTCGAGCGCTCCGGTCGTCCTGTTCTTTCCAACCTCGGTTCCGGCGGTCTGAGCCAGAACGTCATCGCCTACCACAAGGCCACGGGTCCGCTCGCATCTCCCCGCAACCGTCCGGTGGTCGTTGTGGCGCACTACGACTCTCCGCGTGCCGACCTGCTGAGCTCCGAGCCCTTCGCCGCGTACCGTCCGCTCATCGTGAAGCTCCTTCCCGCTTGCATGGTCGCCCCCGCTATCTTTGCCATCGTGCGCGTGCTTCCGCTGCCCGATCCGGCAAAGGTCGTCCTGTGGGTGCTCGCCATCGTGGCTGCCCTGATTCCGCTTGCGAACGGCATCGCCATCATCGCCAATCGCTTCTTCCTGCCCTACACCACGGGCGCCGTGTGCAACAAGTCCTCCGTCGCGGCCATGCTCGGCGTCATGGACGCCGTCGCCCCGTACGAGATGGGCGAGGAGTTCCCTTCCGATCAGCCGGCCGACGAGTATTTTGCCGAGCAGCAGCGCATCCTCGAAGAGGCCATCGCCGCTGCAGAGGCCGCTGCCGCCGCCCAGGCCTCCTATCCGCATGAGATGGAGGAGGGTGCAGAGGATGAGCTGACCGTCGAGGGCGCGGAGGGCGAGCAGCCCGAGCAGTCCGAGGGTGAGGACACGGCTGAGGCGGTCGATTTCGGCTCTACGTCCACAATGAGCGCCGCCGAGCTCGAGGCCGGGATGACGGCTGTCAACCTGACCGAGGCCGATCCCGCCGACGAAGATGCGGATGTCGAGGGGGCTGTCGTCGAGGAGGAACCCGTCGAGCAGGGGACGGCGGTCTTCGAGATCGTCGAATCCGATCACACCGCCGTTGTGAATGTCGAAAGCGCCGAGGAGGCTCCTGTCAACGAGCCCGCCGCCGAGCAGGTCGTGGCAAATGAGCTTCCTGAAGATGAGCTGGGCCAGGTCGAGCTCGATTTGGACGTCGCTGCTGAGGATGAGCCGTCGTTCCGCGTGAACTCCGAGGGCAACATCCGTTTCGGTGCCGATGTCATTCGCGCCCTGGGAATGATGCCCGAGTCCTGCTCCTTCGTGTATGAGAGCGACGCCCCGGCTGCCTCCGTTGTGGTGCCGGCTCCTGAATTCGCCGAGCATGAGCCCATCGAGGCTGAAGAATCCGCGCCCGTCGCAATTGAGGAAGTCGCGGAAGAGCGCATCGATGACGCCGAGGAGGCGTTTGTCGAGGAAGACGTTCTCGAGTCCGCCGATGAGGTTGAGGACGATGCCGCTTTCGTCGAGGCGTTCGCGCCCGTCGAGGAGGATGACTATATCCTCGAGGCCGAGTATGAGGTCATCGAGGAGGAGCCCCTCGCGGAGAATGCGGCGGCTGAGTCCGAACCTGAGGCTGAGGTTGACCAGTCCGAGGTCGAGCAGCCTGAGACTGGGGACGATGGCTCCCAGAATGACTCCTTCGACTCCGGTGCCGACATGGAGGATGTTACTGATCCCGATGTCGCTTCCGCTTCCGATGACGACGTCCCTGCATTCGAAGACACCTTTGTCGCTCCCTCCCCGAACGGATCGGTCGAGGAGGCTTCCGTCGACGGTGCGACGCAGATGTTCACCATGCCCGCGGAGGAGAGCTCGGTCGATCTTTCCGGTACCGTGGCCATGCCCGCGCAGCCGGTCGAAACGGTCGACTCGCTTATGGCCGAGGTCAACCGTGCCGTCCCCGCCCGTCCCCAGCGTGCGATCAACGTCCCCAGCACCGCATCGGCGCCCAAGCCCCGCACGCCCGAGACCGCCAATCGCGCATCCCTGTTCGACCTTCCCGATCCGTCGGCGACCCCGGTGGATCCTTTCGCCGCTCCCACGGCTGCGCCCGCTCCCGCCGCTCCTTCTGTGACGGCCCCCGTTCTCGACGAGCAGGCTGCTGAGGCCCGCAGCGCTTTCACGGTCATCAGCTCCCCCGCTCCGTTTGAGCAGGGCTACGCTCCCGAGGGTGCATTCGAGACCATTAGCGCTCCGGCACCCGAGCCTGAGAAGCCGCGTCGAGGTCTGTCCCGTCTTTTCGGTCGCAAAAAGAAGGACGAGGACAGCATGAGTGACTGGCTCGGCGTTGACGATTCCTTCGACGCCAAGCGTAGCGGTCACGATATCGGCTCTTGGGACAACTTTGACGACGATGACTGGAGGGGCGGTGCTGCCCCGTTCGGCGATGCGTCTGAGGAGGAGCTGCGCGAGGCCATTGCGGACATGGGCGACGACGAGCTGCTCGGTCACGACATCTGGTTCGTCGCGACCGGCGCTTCCGAAAACGGGAACGCTGGTATGCAGGCCTTCCTTGATGCCCATCGCGATAAGCTTCGCGGCGTGTTCCTCATCAACCTCGAGAGCGTCGGTGCCGGTCAGGTCGCGATGCTCTCCACCGAGGGCGAGGAGCGAGTTCTCAAGGGAGATAAGCGCATCACTAAGCTCGTCCAGCGTGTGAGTTCCGATTTCCATCACGAGTACCCCACGGTTGATATGCCGTACGTCACCACCGATGCTCAGGTTGCAATGAACATGAGTCTCCGCTCGCTGACCATCGGCGGTGTGGAGGGTACCGGCTTCGCCCTTGCTCGCACCGAGGAGGATCAGCCCTATAACGTCGATCTTGAGAACGTCGCCGTCGTGTCTGACGTGGTGACCGAAGTCATCCGTCGTTCGTAACGGTTTATGCCTGAGGGGGACGTGTGATTCAGTTCATTAAGGAACATTGGGTCCAATATCTCATAGGGGCCACCGTTGCCGTTCTGCTCGGTCTGGGCCTCTCGTTCTTCTTGGGCGGCATATGGTCGACGCCCGAGAGCATCCGTGCCGAACGTGTCGAAGCTGAACAGCAGAAGGGCGAAGAGCTGGACGAAATCGATTTCGAAACGCGAGCCGCGTCGAGGGACTGACATCGAATCATCGAAGGGCGAACCCCGGGGAAACCCCGGGGTTCGTTGCATCGGCAGCCGTTCGCAATTCCTTATCGAGTGGCAAACACAATAAGGGTCCGCCGCCGCCCGCCGCGCCGTGCCTCCGCACATGTCACAAGAGTGAGAGCCCGACGAGCTTCCAGAGCGATGTCGGACGCGTTTCCTGTATGCGCGGCGGAGCGGGACAGCAAATCGGTCAACCAGTCTCGCAGCTCCGAAGGCGAATCGAATTCGAACCGTTGTATGAGGGCGTCGTCTTTGTCGACAACAAGTGAGAGAACCGGTTCGAATACCTCGCTTTCCGCGCGGCTATTCCAGGTTGCGTTTCCGATTGCATCGAAGGTGGATTGCTCATGAGTTCCTGCGAGCTCGGTGAACATGTGGTGCGATCGGCCAAGTCTGTGTCCGAACACGAGCAGGTGCGCCCCTCGTTCCTCGCATCTCACGTCAAGGTAGGGGCAGCCGAGTTCGCTGCGCTTCCCCCATGCGTCGTGATCGAGGTACCAATCGCGCGCCTTATTCTTTGACGGCAGGGCAACGGGCAAGTCGATGCTTGTGCCCGAAACCGTGATCCAACCCACGATTTCGGAGTTGATTTGAGCAAGGGACCCCCAATCCAGCTCGGCGCATCCTCTCTCCTTAGACTTTGGCTGAAATCGAATTCTTTCACACAGGTCTCTCGTCTTCCGTTCAGCGGATGTGAGTGATTCGGCTGCAGAGAGTCCCGCGCCCGCAATCGCGCTTAGGACGCAAGCCAGCAGAACTCGCCGTTCGACCGCTTCGCCAGCGCTTTCGTTGCCATGCGTATCCTGCGGCGACGATGCTTGCGATGGAGAGGCCAACTGCAGTTCTGAGCAAAGGGGCGGCTCCTGTCTGATCGAGGCTGATGATTGGATGTGCCTGCGCCTTTGCCGCCTCTTGATGGACGGCGTCGCTGTCGTGCGCTTCAAGGCCTTCACCACCTCCATTGCGGTAGAGCGAAACATGAGCGCGGTTGTCTATCGAACTGCCGCCGGTGTACGCGGGCAGCGCGCGCATATGGATCAGCGTTGGCGCATATGCGTCTGTCGACTTCCCGTCTGCATCCTGCTTTTTCCCATGTGTTGGGGGAACGGGGTTCCAATCGTCATGCGGATGTTTGATGTCCGCGCCATCCCATTGGCTCGGTCTCGACGTAAAGCCCTTGTTCACGCACCCGTACTCGAGACGGATGTCGGTGATGGCCTCGCCCGATTCAAGGGGCAGATCGGAGACGGACAAGAAGGTGCTCTCAGTGGCCGAGACCCCCTCCTTCCACAGTCTCCAGCCCCCATAGTCCTTCACTCGACCATCCGCGCCGACGATGTTCGCAACTGCCGCGTCGTCAAGCCAAGGGTTCACGTGCCCATCTGTAAGCGTTGCATTGGCGTTCTTTTCCTCCGCGTCGTCTTCTCGGTTGAGGTTCGTGCGATACCAAACGTTCAACTTCCCGTCATAATCGCCGTGCGACGGCCCGGTCGTGATGCCCGTCAGCTCAGCCATGCCGTTCTCGGCCGCATCGAGATTGTCTTCAACGGTGAACTCATCCACCCAGCTTGAGCTGTCATTTCGATAGTCGAGGGCGTACGAGAACGAACCGTCTTCGCTTTCCCGCGCCTTCGCGCGATTGAGGCCATCTCCATTCGCTTCTGCGTCCGGAGCGGCGGGTTTCGCAATCTCCTGACGTTTATCGATTTTGCCCGACACGCTAATCGGACTGTCGTGGAGTGAGACCATCTGGATGCCCGTCGTTGGTTTCACGTTGAACGTGAGCGCCGCGGCCGGCTCATGTGTGTGGGGAGACCTGAGTTCTGTCAGCGTGTAGGATCCCGGTTCGAGCCGTTCGATACGATGGGCCTCCGTTGTGCTCGTCCAACTTTCGATAAGGTTGTCCTTTCCGTCCGTGAGTTCGAGCAGCGCGCCCGCAAGCGGCTCCTCGGTTTCAGATGCCCGCTTCGTGATTTCGACTTTGGTGTAGTCGTTGGCCATGTCGATGCGCTGGGATGCGGCCCCCTCTTCGTTCGGCATGACTTGGGTTGCGTATGTGTGAACCTCTCTGTTGACAACGTATCCGGCGGGTGCATGCATTTCCTGAACGCACCAGGTCAACGCCTCCTCTTCGGCCTCACGGGTGATCGGTCCAACCATATGCCGGGGTTGATCTTGCTGCTCTTCGAGCGCAATCAGGTTGAAGAGCGCGTCGAGTTCATGCGGCAGCATCGGAAGGTGCGTTAGGACTATGTCTCCATGTTCGTCCGTCATCGTTGATATGCCTGCACGGGAAAACGCCGCATCCAGATATTTCTTGGCATATGGTACGAGTGTGTGATCCGTGCGATAGAGCTGGGACTCACGCCATTGCACATGAGCCGGTTCGCCAAAAGCAATCTCCACATCCGTTTTTGCGCTCAACTTCTCATCACTGGTCGATGTTGTGCTTAACCGATACGACCCCGGTTTAACGTCTCTGATGATGGCCAGATCGCCATTCAAGTCAAAGTTGTCGGTCTCATATGATTCGAGTTCGATATCTCTCGTTTCGACGGAAACCTGTCCCTTCATGCCGAATATGCCCGGAGTGTAGGCGATGAGGTGTGACGTGCCCGCTTCGATGCGGAGTTCCTTTTCGTAGTCGGCGTGTACGGCCGTCCCGTCTGCATCAAGCAGATCGATCCGATACGTGCCGGGCTCCAGCATGTCGTCCGTATTGCCGAGCGTTACGCGCTCGGCGCCACGCGTCACATCGGGCTCAAAGGTTTCAACCTCCTTTTCTCCGCTGTCAGAAATTCGGGTGAGATGCAAGGAGTAGCCGACGGGGACCGACGCCCTGGCAAGTGCGTAGTCGACCTTTTGGTCAAGTCGGATCTCGACGTTTTCCCAGTCGCGAGCGCCGATGCAGTTCGTGATCAGCAGCGACCCCAGATTCCCGTCGCTGGCCATCCGCTCGGGCTCAACCTGCTGTTTGAATTCGAGTTGTCGAGGCCAGACATCGAACGATGCTCCGGCCAGGGGCGCTCCCGTCGACGCATCGGTCTTATGTATGACGGTTTCGGTGGGGGCGTTCTGATGCGTCACCTCGATGTCGACCACGGGTGTTTCCGCGTTGACCCAGCTCAGGGTGAAGGGTATGGGGGTGGGGTCGAGAATGTGTCCCGGTGCCGCTTCGGCCTCGACGAACGCATATCGAGCGGTTCCGCTGCCGAGCGGCAGCCCATCGATACGGGCCACGCCGCTCTCGTCGGTGGGGTCGAGCTCGACCGTCGTACCCTTGGGCATATCGACGGAGCCACTCGGGTTCAGGATGTCTTCCATGGCTACCACGATAAAGCGCGCGCCTTCGATTGCGTTTCCCTCCTCGCACCATGGGCAGGAGTCATCGGCGCAGCGTTTAACGATCGACGCCGATCCCGTCGCTCGTTCGTCTGAGATGCGCACGACGGTCAGCGGTTGCGTTTCGGCGTCGTCGGCAATGTCGAATTCGATTTCGTCCCCGTTGATCAGATAGGGTTTCACGGCTTTCATTTCCCGGATGTAATAGGTTCCCGGTTCGAGCGGCTCGGGCAACGTAACGCATCCCGTGGCGTCGGTGGTGAAAGTGTCCATCACCGCATGATTGGGATGCCAAACCTCCTGGGATATCGGTTTCTTGTGCTTGTCGAGCACCTGAAACGCGAACCCTTCGAGTGGGATGGGCTGACCGCTGGTGGCGTCGCATTTCACGATTTGCACCCGCGATCCGACAAAGTCATTGTCGACGATGTAGTGCAACGTGCTTCCGTCTACCATCTGGTCGGTCCCAATGACCCAATCGGGGCATGGTTGATAGCCCGCGGGCGTGCTGTCGGGGTCCTCGTGGACGGTATATCCTTTTCGGTCGTAGGGGATGGCGCCCTTGATGCCGTCGATGCGCGATCCCTCACCGAACCACCCGCCCGCGCTCGACGCTCTTCCGCGGTCGTCGGTCGTGATGGAGCCGACGGTTTTGCCGGTCGAGTTTGAGATGATGTCAAAGCGTACTTTGGCACCCGGCTTTTGCAATCCGGAGCCCTCGCTGCCATTTTCGAGGTATTTCACCACCTCGATATCGAATGCCCGGGGCACTTCGCCGTAACCTTCTTTGGGTGAGAGTTCGAACACGCCCGATGTCCCAAGCTGGCCGCCGTGCACCTCGTAGGTATGCACGGTCGGATCGATCCGATAGCCTTCGGGTGCTTTTGTCTCGACCACGGAGATACGGCCCAGAGGGATGTTCGTCGCCGTGGCGACGCCGCGTTCATCCGTTGTCATATGCGTTTTCCATCCCTGGGTCGACAAGGAGGTCACTTCGTATTGGGCGCCCTTTAGGGAGAGGCCCCTCTGTGCTCCGCCGCCGGTGGCGGCATCTTGTTTGCGAACGGTGAGGGAGACGGTCCCCGGCGCGTCCTCGAATACAATCGCGGTGCCCTTGGGGTCCACATGGAACGGGATGCGGCCCTGATGCAGCTTGTAGCCCTGGGGTGCCTTGGTTTCCACGGCGTAATAGTTCTTGTTGGGGGCGAGCTTGCAGCGGGCTTTGCCGCTGGCATCCATGGTGATGGAGGTAACTTTGCGCTCATCCGCGGCGTCGTATATGTCGAAGGAGGCCTCGCTCAGTGTGTATGCCGAGTTGCCGTCAGTCAGGTTCGGCGCCTTGGAGCGCTTGGCGAACTCGACGTCCATATCGAGCACGAGCTTCCATTCTCTGGTGCAGCAGCGTTGGTAAGGATAGGTGCTTGGCACGGTGCCCGGTGCACCGGCCGCTGCGTTTTGGCTTTTGATCAATACGAAGTACGTGCCGTTTGGGTTTCGCTTTGCCTCAAAAGGATATGAGCCGTCGCAGGGACCCGGGTACAGGCTGTGATTCGGCACCCCGATGACCACTTCGTAACAGAGTGCGGGGTACGTCGCGCCGTCCGGCATGGTGACCTTTCCGCTGAATTTGCCCCCCACAACGGCGTTACCCGACATCACGCAGGTGCCCGTGATCGTCCCGTCGGGATGCACCTCAACCGTATTGCCGTTGGGGAATGTATGCGTGTATCCATCTGCGGCGAACGCGTTGCGCGACCAGGGTCCCACGAGACCTGAGAGCGCGCAAAATGCTGCAGATATGAGGATGAATATGAGAATGGTGCGAGCCCTAGCGTTGAGTGTCGCGCCCGGCAGGGGATACGTTCGCCGCCGTCCGCGCGCCCGCCGCGCCGCGGCTCCTTCGGTTGCCGTACGTCCCTTTTTGGCGTTTCCACCTCCGATCAGCCCGCGTGTCGGTTTCTTCCTCTTGTCGATCATCGTGCCCTCCCGTGGTCTCGTGGTTGAACGCGGGCGGCTGTGTTTGTGGTGCATTGCCCGTGGGGCGATGCTACGATGCGAAATCCCGAGAGCATCTCGATTGGTCTGTCGTCGCTTTGGTAAGAAGCTGAGAAAAACTGACCATTCGTGCCGTCCCCCAGCTCAAGATGACGCCATGCGGCGAGCAGTTCACAGGGCCTTCGTTTTTACTCGTTTTCATTCAAAGAAAGAGCGCAAAGACGTCGGTTGCCTGTGCGGGAGTGCGCGTGGTAGGATTAATCGCACGCGGGTATCGCCAAGTGGTAAGGCATCAGCTTCCCAAGCTGACATTCGCGGGTTCGAGTCCCGTTACCCGCTCCATTGAAGCCATAAGAGCCCGGTACCGTGGAGGTGTCGGGCTCTTTTCATGAAAGGAGCCCTCGTCATGATCGATCGCTACACCCGTCCTGAGATGGCCCACATTTTCTCGCTCGAGAACAAGTACGCCGTTTGGCAGGAGATCGAGGTGCTCGCCTGTGAGGCCCAGGCCGAACTCGGCCAGTGCGGCATCACCAAAGAGGATGCTGCCTGGATTCGTGAGCACGCCGGGTTCGATAGGGCCGAGGTCGACGCTATCGAGGCGGTCACCCATCATGACGTCATCGCCTTCCTCACCAACATGGGCGAGCACATCGACGCCGAGGTCCCGCAGGGCGAGCCCAAGCCCAGCCGCTGGGTCCACTACGGCATGACCAGCTCCGACCTGGGTGACACCGCCCTGTGCTACCAGCTCGTCCAGGCGACCGACATCATCATCGAGGACGTGCGTAAGCTCGGAGAGATCTGCCGCCGCCGCGCGTTCGAGGAGCGCGATACCCTGTGCGTGGGCCGTACCCACGGCATCCACGCCGAGCCCATGACCTTCGGTATGAAGTTCGGCAGCTGGGCTTGGGAGCTCAAGCGTGACCTCGACCGCCTGGTGGACGCCCGCAAGAACGTCGCCTTTGGAGCCATCTCCGGAGCGGTTGGCACCTACAGCTCCATTGACCCGTTCGTCGAGGAGTATGTCTGCGAGCATCTCGGTCTGGCACACGACCCTCTGTCCACCCAGGTTATCTCTCGCGATCACCATGCGTACCTGGCCGGCGTGCTCGCCACTACCGCTGCGACTTGCGACCGTATCGCTACCGAGATCCGCAGCCTCCAGAAGACCGACACCCTCGAGGTGGAGGAGCCGTTCCGCAAGGGCCAGAAGGGCAGCTCGGCTATGCCGCACAAGCGCAATCCCATTACGCTTGAGAAGGTCTGTGGCCTCTCCCGCGTCGTGAAGGCCAACGCCCAGGTCGCGTTCGATAACGTCGCGCTGTGGCATGAGCGCGACATCTCGCACAGCTCCGCCGAGCGTGTTGCCCAGGCGGACAGCTTCATGGCGCTCGACCACATGCTTACCTGCCTCATCCGCATCGTGGACGGTCTCATCCTGTATCCCGCCCGAATGAAGGCCAATCTCGATCTCACGCGCGGCCTGATCTACTCCTCCAAGGTGCTGCTCGCCCTGGTCGATACGGGCATTTCGCGCGAGGATGCGTACAAGATCGTGCAGCGCAACTCTATGGCCGTGTGGGATGACGTTCACGCCGCCGTGGATGGTCTGGATCTGCGCGCTCGCCTGGAGGCCGATCCCGAGTGCACTGTGACGTCCGAGACGCTCGACGAGATCTTCGACCCGTGGGACTTCCTCACTCGCCGCGACGTCCTGTTCGATCGTCTTGAGCAGCTGAGCTTCTAAGAGATAGAAAAAGAAGGAGTCGAGCTTGAGGTTTTCGAGAATGACACGGGTGATAACGTTCGTGCTCCTCGCCGGTGCGCTGTGCGCTCCGTCTGTGCTCCCCTCGTCGGCTTATGCCGATGGCGGGCAGGCTGGGCCCGGTGCTGATCCCCAGGCACTCGAAGATACGCATTTCTTCCCCGATTTTGAACTCGGACCCATCATGGTTTCGGGCTGGAATTTCAAAACGCTGCAGGAGGCCGTCGACGCCATTGGCACCGATCCTGAGGTTAAGGGCCGGACCGCGGTACTGATAGACAATGTCGATGAGTCGATCACGGTTCCAGCGGGTAAGGAGCTGTCGATCGATTTGTATGCTCATAGGCTGAGCGGTACGGCGGGTAAGCCGGCGATTACCGTCAAGTCGGGCGCCAAGCTCACCATTGAGGGTTCGGTGACCGATTCGGCCGTGCTTTTTGCCCCGACCCCCGGTACTCCTGCACTCGTAATCGAACCCGGAGCGTCTGTCGAGCTAAATAGTGGGTCGGTAAAAGGCGCGGAAGGCGTTACGACCCCCGTTGTCCAAAACAACGGCGGAACGTTCGTCGTGCTTGAGGGGGCCAAGGTCGAGGGAGAGGTCCTGGGCGGCATGGACGTGCACAAGCATGCGCTTTCCTTTGTGCCCGAGGTGCCGGCGACCTGCATGGTGGACGGGCGTCCTGAGTATTGGCATTGCGACGGCTGCGGGCTGTCGTTCTCCGATCCCGAGGGCCGCAACATGATCAGGCCGAGCGAGCAGGTGATTTTGCATCCTGGGCACCTGGTCAAGCATGTGCCCGCGGTGGAGCCGACGACCCAGGCAGAGGGAAATACCGAGTACTGGGAGTGCGACCGCTGTGGCCTCGTGTTTGCCGATGCCGGCTTCGTGCAGGTGATTGAGAAGACCGACACGGTGCTGCCGAAGCTTGAGGCGCCTGCGCCGGCCGTCCCGATGCAGCCGACGTTTCCCGCTGCCCAGCAGGTTGTCCTTGCGCCGTTGAGCCTTTTGCCGAAGACGGGTGATGAATCCGCTATTCCGGTCGTGATCATGGGCGTGATCGGAGCTATTGCCGTCGTTACCGGCATCGTGGTCAAGATGCGGGGAAAGTCGAAATAAATCTTCAAGAGGTCATGCTCTTCGTTAATCGGATATGGGTCCAGGCGTGATGCCGAGGGTGGTTGTACCGCTCTCGGCATCATCTATATCAAGCAGTTAAAGGCCTGGTAGCACACCGTTCAGGTGACAAAACGCGACGATTGGCGATAGGTCATTCAGGGGTTGGATTTCCTTTGTGTGCAACGGGGTATTTTGTTTCTGAGCGGCCAGAAGGCCGAGTAAGCGAATGGAAGGACCGAACGATGAGAAAATGGAGTAAGGCCCCGCGCATCCTATCGCTTCTCGCGGTGATGATCGCCGCAGCCGTAGGATTTGCGCCTGCCGCGCATGCGGCTGAGGGCGACGTCATGATTGGCGACAGCGCGTACGCCTCGGTGCCCGAAGCGGTGAAGGCGATCGTCGACAAGAAGGAGCCGCAGGGCAGCACTATCAAGCTGACGAAGAATCTGACCGGACCGGGCGTTCAAGTTGCCGGGGGTCAGGAGTTCACCTTCGACCTTGGCGGGCACACGTACACGGTGACCGATCACACGGTCGGTTCGACGGGTACCGAGACCAACGCATTCCAACTGATGATGGGTAGCAACTTGACGTTCCGGCACGGTGTCATCACCACCGAAAGCGCGAGCGGAAAGATTCTTATTCAGAACTACAGCAATCTCAAGCTGGAAGGCGTCACGCTCAAGGGCGGTCCGCACACCGCGTACACGCTGTCCAATAACAATGGCAACGTGACTATCGGCGCCGGTACCAACATTTACGCCGGCGGGGCCAGCCCTAAGGCGGCATTCGATGTTTGTCGCTTCGCAGATTACGAGTCTGTTGTCGTGACGGTCGAGAAAGGCGCTGGTGAGATCGTCGGCGTTATCGAGACGAGCGTCTCCGGTGGCGCGACTGGCAAGGGCCCGATCGGTCTGAATATCAATGGCGGCAACCTTTCCAAAGCCACGCTTGTTTGTGACGGCGAATCCGCAGGGACCATCAAGGTCGTTAAGGACCCGTCCGTCGCGTTGGCTGCGCCCGATGGCCATGAGTGGGTGGGCGGCACGCTTGTCAAGCCGAGTGAGAAGGCCGTTGCCGCCGTGGTTAAGCCCAGTGGTGACGTTGTGACCTTTGCGAAGCTCGCCGCCGCCCTGGCCGCGGCCGACGGCGCGACCGTTCAGCTTCTGACCGACGTGACCGAATCCGTTGTCATCCCTGCGGGCAAGGTCGCTACCCTTGACCTCGCTGGCCACAAGATCACCAACGTTGCTGGTGAGCACACCATCACCAACAAGGGAGAGCTCACGGTTGTGGATTCTGCCAGCGGTGGTGTGGTCGATAACGTGTCGCATGGGCGTGCCGCTTTGGTAACCGAGGAAGGTTCCGTTACCGTGCTTTCTGGCGGAACGTTCAAGCGCTCTGCCGAGGTGGGTACGCTTGAGCCCAATTCGGGCAACGGAAACTCCTATTACACCGTTTTGAATCGTGGGGATTTGACGCTCAAGGCTGGCTCCAGGGTCGAGCTGCTCCTCGCGGACGGCAAACCTGCCGGATTCTCGAGCGTTGTCGACAACGGCTGGTATAGCGGCAAGCCCGAGAAGGACGGCTATGTTGCCAAGCTGACGGTTGACGGCGGTGTTATTGAGGGCGGTAAATACATCAAGAACGATTCTTATGGCGTCATGGTGATCAAGAGCGGAGAGGTGAAGAATGGCGCCAACGCCGCCATCCTCAACTGGAACGACCTGACCATTACTGGCGGCACCATTGATCCTTCGGATGGCGCCAAGGGCAGTGTCTTTAACCTCATGGGTGCCAAGGGCTTCGAGGACGGCAAGGTGGTCGTAAGCGGCGGAACGTTCATCAGCACGGGCGACCAGCAGGCCATCTTCACCGATAACAAGGAGAACACGTCGAACGACGTGCAGGTCTCCGGCGGCACGTACGAGGGCGCCATTCCCAACGAGGATTACATCGTTCCTGGCTTCGGCCTGAACAAGAACCCCGACGGCAGCTTCGGTGTGCACAAGCACGTGCTCGTCGAGGTTGCTGAAGTTCCCGCTACCTGCGACAAGGACGGTGCGAAAGCGCACTGGAAGTGCAAGGACTGCGGTGATCTGTACCTGGATGAGGGTATGAAGACTCCGGTCACCGACCCCAACACGCTTGTCATTGCCAAACTCGGCCACAAGGCAACCCATGTTCCGGCAAAGCCTGCGACCGTTGATACCGAGGGCGTTGTCGAGCACTGGTACTGCGCAGCGTGCAACACCTATTTCGCTGATGCCAAGCTCACTAAAACGATGACCAAGGCGGAGACTATTCTGGCTAAGCTCCCCAAGGAGCTTACGGTGACCTTTGAATCCGGCGCCGGCAAGCCTGTTGCCGTTGTCGTCAAGGACGGGGCTCTGCTTGAGGAGCCTGCCGCCCCCACCCTCAAGGGTTGGAAGTTCCTGGGTTGGTTCAAGGTGAAGAACGCTGACGGTACTGTTGCCGAGAAGTGGGACTTCGCGAAGGATGCCGTCACGGCCGATACCACGCTGTATGGCGGTTGGGTGAAGGACGAGCCTGCCAAGCCGGCTGCCAGGCCCACGAACAAGCTCCCCAAGACCGGCGATGCGTCCATGCTGCCGATGATGGCCGTCGGCATCTCCGGCGTCGCTGCCCTGGCCGCTGCGTCCAAGCGTCGCAAGCACTAGTATTCGGCGCGCACAGCTGAACGGCTGAGGGTCGTCGTCTTCGGACGGCGACCCGTTTTCTTTGCCGGCTAGCGTCGATGGCGGCGGGTCTCCCGCTGGCGATCGCGCTTGTGCTGACGCTCGATTTTGCGCAGGCGGGCCTGCTCAGCAGCCTGGCTTGTCTTGGTACTCACATGTTGAGCCGCCTTGCGCACGGGGCGAACCACCGGGCGGGCGACCTTTTTGACCGGTTCGGGCAGCTTGTGCAGATCGACCTCGGTGGGGCTCATGATGTTGTAGCGGATGGACCACCAACGGACGGCCATGGTGACGGCGACGCCTATCACGGCCGCGGCGATGTTCCAAATATCGAGGCATTGCACGAGAACGATGTAGGTGAGTGCGCCTGCGATCGCCGCAATCGCGTACAGGTTACTGCGTTGGAAGATATAGGGCACGCGGGCGAGGCAGACGTCGCGCAGCAGACCGCCGCCGACGGCGGTGAAAAAGCCCATCATGACGCAGGTGATGGCGGGGTAGCCGTAGAGCATCGTCTTATCTGCGCCCATGACGGAGAACAGGCCGACGGAGAAGATGTCGAGTACCGCCACGAGGCGGTCGGGTTTTTCGACCATGACGGGGAACGTGAACACCGCCGCGGCCGTTGCGACGGCGACGGGCAGGGCGAGCGGCTGGCGGAGGATGTAGACGTTGCCCTCCTGCAGGATCACGTCACGGATGAGACCGCCGCCGAGCGAGACGAGCACCGCCAAACCGATGGCGCCGACGAGGTCGAGCTTATTCTCGCGAGCCGTGAGCGCGCCCGTCGCCGCTGCAACGACGACAGCGAGCAGCTCGAACGCGAGTGGAATCGCGACGCTTTCGGATGCGATGACGGAAGCCGAGGCGGCGCTTTGCGTGACTGCGAGTACGGCCGGAAACACGGTGCCTCCCTGGGAAAATGAACTGGCTCAACCATCTTAGCGGAGGCAGTTGTGGAGGGGGCAGAGCAATTTTGCCCCCTTTTCCAAGAATTACTGTTGCATCCCACCTAACTTACGGTACAATAGCCCCTGCATTCACGGAGAGTTGTCCGAGTGGCCGAAGGAGCACGATTGGAAATCGTGTAGGCGCCAAAAGCGTCTCCAGGGTTCAAATCCCTGACTCTCCGCCAGAACTTTCAGCGGCACGCATCCAATTGGATCGCGTGCCGTTTTCACATCCTACGGAGGAGTGGCAGAGTGGTTGAATGCGGCGGTCTCGAAAACCGTTTACGGGTACTCCCCGTACGAGGGTTCGAATCCCTCCTCCTCCGCCATCATGCATCGCGTTAACGAGCCCGAGTGGCTCGTTTTTTTGTATGTCGACCATGGGTCACGCCCAACGGGAGTTGTGGCGCCGGCGGGTGTTTTATCAGGGTGCGCCGCCTTGTGACCCAGGCCCTGTCTGCGCGGGGAACAGTACTCTTAGGGGGTTCTTGCGGGCGGCTTAAGCTGTGCTTAATGATGGGTGTTGCAAGTGAAACTACCACGTTCATCGGGATACACTTCAGTCATGCAAATGGCGAAGACTGAGGAATTGAGGCACGCATGCAAACTGGTGAAGTTGGTTTCATGTCGTCGTGGCGGATGCTCACGCGCGACAAGGGATGGGTGAAACCGCTGCTCGTCCTGACATTGGTCAGCTGGATTCCGATATTGGGTCAGATCGCCGTGCTCGGCTATGGCCTCGAGTGGGCGCGGCTCACTGCCTGGGGCGTGGAATCTGCCCCCAAGCAGCGCGGCGTTGACTACGGCAAGGTTATCTCCACGGGTGCCCGCGCCTTCCTCATCACGATTTCCCTGGCCTTTGTCTGCGGCCTGGTCCTGCAGATTCTGTTTCCCGGTTCGCTTGCGGCGCTGATGGCGATGACCACGGGCGGCAGCGGTCTTGCGAACTCGGTCATCCTGGCTTCCGGGGCGACGTTCTTCCTGCTCGACCTCGTTATCATGGTGTTCGCCGGTACGTTTTTGCAGGCGGCGGCGCTGCGCGGAACACTGTACGACAGCTTTTCCGCCGGATGGCGTCTCGACCGACTGTTCCAGATGGTCGTCCGTGACTTCGGCGGCTTTTGCAAAGTCTTGCTGGTGACACTCATCGGGGCCGTGGCGTCTTCGGTCTACGCGTTCGCTGTGGCGATGGTGGCCATGCTCGTGCTGATGGGTGGCTTGCTGAGCGCCACCGCCGTGATTGGGCTTTCGGATGGCTATATGACCGGCTGGCACTTCCTGGCCGACCAACTTCTGCGCATGGGCGCCGGCCCGGTTTTGCTCTTCGTGCTGCTTTTGATGGCCCTGCTGTTCGTGGGCAATGTGATCTCGACGGCGATGAACCTGGTGAGCGTGAATGCGATGGGGCAGTGGTTCGCGCGCTTTGACGTGAACCGATGGGGTGTCTCGTCTGCCCCCCTGCCCGACGATGTTCCCCACCACGGAACTCGCACGGCTTACGCCTCCGCACCGGTGGATCCTATGGCCTCGCCGGCTGGAGAGCCCGATTCTGTAGCCTCTGCCCCTGCCGATGTCGCCCAGCCCGTTGAGCCCGTCAACTCCGCCCAGCCCCTTGAGCCCGTCGACTTGGCTGCTTCTTCCGACCCCGTCGAGCCTATCGAGCCCACCGATTCTGCCGAGGCCGTGACGAAGATTTCCGAGACGGCTCAAGTTGAGACTGTTGAGGAGACCCAGGTCGACGCCACTCCGGATGTTGAGAAGAAGCCCATTCCGCTCGGACCGATCAGCACCGATGATGCTCCCGGCGATGAGGACGGCGGTCCTATCGCGGAATAGGATCGGGATAGCCTTCGTTTGCCATAGTGCCCCAGTTGTGTTTCTTGTTTGTGGGAAACGCGGCTGGGGCACATTTTGATTTTCGGCCGCGTTGTACGCATGCTGCGTCTTTCAGATGGGGGAGGACGAAGGCCAGATATCGGAGAAGACGCGGTGCGATGGAGGGCGGATTTGTGTCTGGGCGGCGTGGCATGCTTATCACGTGGCGGATCGCATGCTTGGGTATCTGGCAGAAGTGCTCGAAAATGTGGAGGTCATGGGGTGCGGCAGCGGACACCTTGCAAGATGTGCGGACTCGGCTATAGTTAGCACGTCTTTTCCTGCTTCGGGCGCACCTTCACGACCCGAAGCCGTTTGTCCAGAGGAGGTGACCACATGAAGGCTTATGAACTGCTGTTCTTCGTTGACCCCAACCTCGATCCCGAGACTCGTCTCGCCGTGATGAAGCGCATCGACAACACGATCGCCGAGGGCAATGGTAAGGTCGACAACGTCGACGAGTGGGGCAAGCGCAAGCTCGCTTACGAGATCGACAAGCTCACCGAAGGTGACTACACCCTCATCAACTTCCATGCAGACCCGGCTTCCATCGCGGAGCTCGATCGCGTGCTTCGTATTACCGACGCCGTGATCCGCCACATGATCGTCCGTCGCGACGACCAGGAGTAGGTCATTTGTATGGATGCGGCCCATTAACGCCGCGTGAGAGGTAGTGAACACGTATGAGCATCAATCGAGTCAACATTTCCGGTAATCTCACCCGCGATCCCGAGCTGCGCGCCACTGCGAGCGGCACCCAGGTCCTGAGCTTCGGCGTGGCGGTCAACGACCGTCGTCGCAATCCTCAGACGGGCGAGTGGGAGGACTACCCGAACTTCGTGGACTGCACGATGTTCGGCACCCGTGCGGAGGCCGTGAGCCGCTATCTCTCGAAGGGGTCGAAGGTCGCTATCGAGGGCAAGCTCCGTTACAGCTCCTGGGAGCGTGACGGCCAGCGCCGCAGTAAGCTCGAGGTCATCGTCGATGAGATCGAGTTCATGTCCCGCGGCCAGCAGGGTGAGGCAGGCGGCTACGCCCCCGCCCCGTCTTACGGCCAGCAGGGCGGCTACGCCCCCGCGCCCGCTCCGCAGCAGGCTCCGGCGCCCATGGCGGCTCCGGTTCCCCCTGCGGTCGACGTCTACGATGAGGACATCCCGTTCTAAGGGATGTGTAATTGACGGTGAGAGTCCGCTCGAACCGTCGTCACGAAAGGTATTGAGACATGGCTAATGATTATTCTGCCCGTCAGCCGCGTCGCAAGTACTGCCAGTTCTGCAAGGAGAACACTGAGTTCATCGACTACAAGGATACTCAGCTCCTTCGCAAGTACATGACCGATCGCGGTAAGATCAAGCCGCGCCGCGTCACTGGCGCCTGCACGCAGCATCAGCACGACATCGCGAACGCTATCAAGCGTGCCCGCGAGATGGCTCTTCTGCCGTACGCCGTGCCCGTGGTGTCCACCCGCGGTCCTCGCGAGAAGAAGTAGGGAGGGTACCCATGAAAGTTGTTCTGCTTGGTGAGATCAAGGGCAAGGGCGGCGAGGGTGACGTCATCGACGTCGCTCAGGGTTACGCCGAGAACTACCTGATTCCGCAGAAGCTCGCCGTTGCTGCTACCAAGGGCAACCTGAAGCAGCTCGAGGAGCGTCGCAACAACATCGAGAAGCGTGAGGCTGTCCGCCTGGCCGACGCCAACGCTCTCAAGGCTAAGCTCGACGGCCAGAAGGTCGCCGTCGACGCTAAGGTCGGCGAGGAGGGCGTCCTCTTCGGCTCCGTCACCGCTGCCATGATCGTCGACGCGATCAAGGCCGAGCTCGACGTTGAGATCGACCGCAAGCGCGTTGAGCTTGGCAAGCCGATCAAGGTCGCCGGTTCCCACGAGGTGGAGATCTCCATCTACCGTGAGATCAAGGCTTCCATCGTCGTCCTGGTGGGCGTCGAGGAGCAGGCCGAGGAGACCGTCGAGGCTGAGGAGGTCGCCGCTGAGGAGACCGCCGAGGTCGAGACCGAGGCTGCTGCCGAGTAGCTTACTCGCTTCGAGTTACGCGACTCATGAGCCCCGTGCCATTAGGCGCGGGGCTTTTTTGTGGGAAAGTTCGGCGATGGTGCTGGGTGCATGTTGGTAAATTCCGAGAAATCCACAGGTTGCGGCTGTGGTGGTGACTGAAGTGCCAGGTAAATGGGCTTTCCCAGATTGAGAAACGGGTTCCTTTTGCCCTAGGGCATGTTCACCCATGACATGACATTCGATCTCTATATAGGCATCTACCTGCGAAAATACTAAACATGCAGGTAAACACTGTATTAAGGGAAAGTAAGCGCTGGACGTTCGTTGCAAACCCGCAGGTCATGCCCATCTCTGTGGATAACTTCAATCTCACGAGTCATCCACATTGTTGAAAACGTTGATAACCGTATTGTCCCCAGCTCAAGACGGTGAGTTATCAACAGCTGGAACGGGTTGGGCCTCTCGTCGATAAAACGGTCTACCTGGGGTCGTGACGCTGGGAACTCGGTCTCAGATGCCCTACCATTGTGTGTCCCAGGACCCGGTGAACGCGCCATGCAGCGCGCGTGTGCCATGAGGCTAGGAAAGGAGTGCGATGAGCGGAGCTGACGATTTTGGGTGGGAGCCCTCTGCCTCGATTGACCGCGGTGCCCTGAAGGGGCTGCCCAACAACATCGATGCCGAGGCGAAGGTTCTGTCCGCCATGCTGCTCTCGGGCGAGGTTGTCGAGGAGGCCCTCGTCGAGCTCATGCCCGATGACTTCTATCGCCCGTCACACAAGACGATTTTCGTCGCCATGAGCGCGATGTACGAGAGCTCGATTCCGATCGACTCCATCTCTCTCATCGACTATCTGAACTCCATCGACAAGCTCGAGGCCGTGGGCGGGGAGGCGTATGTCCTCGAGCTCATGGGGAATACGCTCGCGCTCGCCAACTGGCAGCATCATGCCGGCATCGTCCGTCGTGACGCCATGCTGCGTGAGATCATCGGGGCGACCAATCAGATCAGCGCTTTGGCCTACGACGCCCCGATTGACACGAAAGAGGTCATTGAGCGCGCCGAGTCCATGCTGCTTTCCGTCACGGCGCGAGAGGTGAAGAGCTCGTATCGCGAGCTCGGTGACTTTATGGCCGAGGCGTATCAGGAGGCCGAGGAGGTTGCGCGGGCTGGCGGCGACGTCCATGGTGCGCCCACGGGCTATCCGACGCTCGACCGCATGCTCATGGGTCTGCGCGAGGGCCAGCTTGTCGTTATCGGCGCTCGTCCTGCCGTTGGTAAGACCTCGTTCGCTTTGAACCTGGCTCTCAACGCCGCCGCGGACGGGTACACGGTGGGCTTCTTCTCCCTGGAGATGTCCGGCAAGGAAATCGCGCAGCGCTTCATCTGCGCCCAGGCCATGGTGAACATGTCCAACTTCCGCACGGGCCGCATCTCGCCCGAGGAGTGGGCCAACATCAACGAGGCCATCAACGAGCTGGGGCGTCTGGATATCTTGATCGACGACACCCCGGGCACGACGGTCACCGAGATTCGCGCCAAGGCGCGCCGCATGCTCCACAACAAGGAGAAAGCCGTCATCATTCTCGACTACCTGCAGCTCGTGAACCCGCCTGCGGGCAAGAACTACAACGGCAACCGCGCCGTCGAGGTTTCTGAGATGAGCCGTGGCCTCAAGATCATGGCCAAGGAGCTCGGCGTGCCGGTCATCATGCTCTCCCAGTTGAACCGTTCGCTCGAGGGCCGTACCGGCAAGCGCCCGCAGATGAGCGACCTGCGTGAATCGGGCTCCATCGAGCAGGACGCCGACATCATCATGCTGCTCGACCGTTCGAGCACCGAGTCGGAGGCCGAGCGCGATGACCGACCGGACTTTGGCATCACGCGCGTGATCCTCGCCAAGAACCGTTCGGGCCCGGTTGGCGACGTGGACCTGATGTTCCTGCCCGCCTCGACCAAGTTCTATGAGATTGACGAACACGCGGTTGAGTAATGCGAGGTAGGCGCTTCGCGCCTATAATGTGAGGGCTGGGCCGTTTGACCCCGCGGTCGGACGCTCGTCCGATATGTTCGAAGACCTGTCCGGGTCGATGTGCCCGGGCGATTGAATTGAGGAGTGGCCATGCCGTCAACAGTGTTGGTGGGTACCCAGTGGGGCGACGAGGGCAAGGGCAAGATCTGCGACCTGATCGCACCCGAGTTTGACTGCGTCGTCCGCTACCAGGGCGGTAACAACGCCGGGCATACCATCGTGGTGGGCGATAAGAAGTACGGCCTGCACCAGGTTCCCTCGGGCATCATGTACCCCGACTGCGTGTCGGTGATCGGCAACGGCTGCGTGGTCAATCCCGCCGTCCTGCTTGAGGAGATCGACATGTTCGAGGGCGACGGTATCTCCACCGCCAACCTCAAGGTCTCCGGCAACGCTCATGTGATCATGCCCTATCACGTCGATCTCGACGGCGCGTACGAGGAGCTGCTCGGCAAGAACAACATCGGCACCACTAAGCGCGGCATCGGCCCTTGCTACCAGGACAAGATGGCCCGTATCGGCATCCGCATGCAGGACCTCATGGATGAGGCGACCTTCCGCGAGAAGCTCGAGATCGCCCTCGCCCGTGTGAACCCGCAGCTCGAGCGCATCTTCGATATGCCCGCTTACACCGTGGATCAGATTTGCGAGACCTATCTGCCCATGGCCGAGCGCCTGCGCCCCTATATCTGCGAGACGGGTCTTTTGCTCAACAACCTCGTGGAGGAGGGCAAGGAGATCCTGTTCGAGGGCGCCCAGGCGACGCTGCTCGATATCGACCATGGCACCTACCCGTTCGTGACCTCTTCCAACTGCACCGCCGGCGGCGCCGTGACCGGTTCTGGTGTGGGTATGAAGAACATCGACCGCGTGCTGGGCATTATGAAGGCCTACATCACGCGTGTGGGCTCCGGCCCCATGCCGACCGAGCTCGACTATGAGACGAGCGATGAGGGCCGCACCCTCACCGAGGCCGGCCACGAGTACGGCGTGACCACCGGTCGCCGTCGCCGTTGCGGTTGGTTCGACGGCGTGATCGCCCGCTACGCCACCCGCGTGAACGGCCTGACCGACATCGCGCTCACCAAGCTCGACGTGCTTTCCGAGTTCGACACCATCAAGGTGTGCGTTGCCTACGACTGCGATGGCGTGCGCTACACCAGCGTGCCCGAGCACACCGCGGCGTTCGCCCGTGCGGTTCCCGTGTACGAGGAGCTGCCCGGCTGGAAGTGCGACATCACTGGGTGCCGCACGTTCGAGGAGCTGCCCCAGGCCGCCCAGGACTACGTGACCTACGTGGAAAACCTGGCGGGCTGCAAGGTGAGCTTCGTGGCCGTGGGCCCCGACCGCGAGCAGACGATCGTTCGCGACTGGAATAAGTAATTCAGCCAAGTCAGCGCGCCGTCCGGTTGGGCGGCGCCTTGCTCTAGAGGAGGACGCATGAGCGCACCCGAGAACACCATCGACATCCTGCTGCTGGGCAGCGGCGGTCGCGAGCACGCCCTGGCTGCGAAGCTCGCCGAGTCCCCGCGCTGCGGCACGCTCTACATCGCCCCGGGCAATGGCGGCACGCTTGAGTTGGGCGAGAACGTCGCCCTCGACGCCGAGGATCCGTCTGCGGTTGCGGATTTTGCCCGTGAGACCGGCTGCGGCCTGGTTGTAATCGGCCCCGAGGCCCCGCTCGTGAAGGGCGTGGCCGATGCCGTGCGCGAGGCCGGTATCCCGTGCTTTGGCCCGGGTGCCGCGGGTGCGCAGCTCGAGGGTTCCAAGCGTTTCTCCAAGGAGCTCATGGCTCGTGCCGGTATTCCCACCGCAGCCTACGGTTCCTTCACCGACGAGGAGTCCGCCCTCGCTTACGTTCGCGAGCAGGGCGCCCCCGTGGTTGTGAAGGCCGATGGCCTGGCCGCTGGCAAGGGCGTTGTGGTGGCCCTTACTCTCGACGAGGCCCTGCAAGCCGTGCACGAGTGCTTTGACGGTGCGTTTGGCGCCGCGGGCAGCACCGTCGTGATCGAGGAGATGCTGACCGGTCCTGAGTGCACGCTGCTCGCCTTCACGGACGGCAAGACCGTCCGCCCCATGGCGACCTCCCAGGACCACAAGCGCGCCCTCGAGGGCGACCTCGGTCCCAACACGGGTGGCATGGGTGTGTACAGCCCCGTGCCGATTGTCACGGACGAGGAGCACGCAGAGATGTGCCGCATCCTGGACGAGACCATCGCCGCCGCCAATCGCGAAGGCATCGATTTCCGCGGCTGCCTGTACGGCGGCTTCATGCTCACGCCTGAGGGCCCCAAGGTCATCGAGTACAACGCCCGCTTTGGCGACCCCGAGACCGAGGTGCTGATGCCTCGCCTGAAGAGCGACCTGGTCGAGGTTATGCTCGCCTGCGCCGAGCAGCGCCTGGACGAGGTCGAGCTCGAGTGGTGCGACGAGTGGGCCGTGTCCGTGGTCCTCACGAGCGCCGGTTACCCGGGTTCGTATGAGAAGGGCAAGGTCATCACCGGTATCGAGGATGCTGCGGCCATGGAGAACGTGACCGTGTACCACGCCGGCACCGCCGTGAACGAGGAGGGCGAGCTCGTCACCTCCGGCGGCCGCGTGCTCGACGTGACCGCGCTCGGCGAGACCTTTGAGGCCGCCCGCGACCTGGCATACGCCGCGTGCGAGAAGATCGCCTTTGAGGGCAAGACCCTTCGCCGCGATATCGGCCTGCGCGCCCTTCGCGGTCGCGACGCTTGGGACGCGTAAAACGCGGTTGCTCCGCGCCCGCGCAAAGGTTTCACGCGCCGACGCCGGGGACTGTGCGAATGCTGGTTTAGAGGGTGGGAATGTCGAAAACGCTTGGATTTTCCAGCGGGTTTTGACATTCCTACCCCATATTTCAAAGCGCTTGTATGCGCGGGCAGGGAGAGAGCCATGGATAACGAGGAGTTCGGGGCCGAGGTCATCGAGAACGATCGACCCGCAGGGGAGGCCGAGGTCATTGAGGGGGAGCAGCCGGTCGAGGAGGCCGAGCAGGCGCTCGTTTTAGGTGACGACGATCCGCGCGACGCCGGGCTTCACGAGCGCATCATCTCGGAAGAGCAGGCATGGCACGGCAAGTTCCTCGATGTGCGCAGCGCGCAGGTCGAGCTGCCGAACGGCCGCGTGACTGGCCGCGACCTGGTGCGCCACCCCGGCGCTGCCGCCGTGGTTGCGCTGACGGAGGCGGGCAAGATTGTCCTCGTGCGTCAGTACCGCACCGCGATCGACCGCGTGACCGTGGAGATTCCCGCGGGCAAGCTCGATCCGGGCGAGGATCCGCTCGATTGCGCCAAGCGTGAACTGCTCGAAGAGACCGGGTTCTCCGCCGGCCGCATCCAGTACCTCACCACCATCGCCACGACTCCCGGTTTTTGCGACGAGGTCATCCATATCTACATGGCGACGGGTCTTACCTTCAGCGGCGCGAATCCCGACGACGATGAGTTCGTGAATGTTGATCTGGTGCCGCTGGCCGAGCTGATCGACGCGGTACTCGACGGCAAGATCGAGGACGCCAAGACCGTTGTGGGCGCGCTTGCCTGCGATGCGATCTCGCATAGGCTCTAATTCGTCCCGCCGGCCCCGAGAGGGGTCAAGGGTTTGGGCTGGTCCTCGTTCCTGCGGAATCGCCCGAACCCTTGACCCCTCTCGGGGCCTACCTCACATGAGCCGATATGCTCGCAAATGAATTCTGTTGCAGGAAAGATGCCTATGTTCAAACGCTTCATTTCATATTACGGGCCCGAGAAGGGGTTGTTTATCGCCGACACGGTCTGCGCGTTGACGTATGCGGGGATCGACCTGGCGTTTCCGATTATCCTGCGCGCGCTGACGGGTGGGTTGTTCACCGAGGGCGCGGCGGCCATCATGGACGGGCTTCTGTTCTTGGGGCTCGGGCTCGTGGGGCTCTATATCGTCCGTACGGCATGCATTTATTTCGTCTCCGCACAGGGGCACATCATGGGTGCTCGCATGGAGTCGCGCATGCGCGAGGACCTGTTCGACCAGTACGAGCGCTTCAGCTTCGCCTACTTTGACGCCCATAACTCGGGCGACATGATGAGCCGCGTGGTCAACGACCTCTTCGACATCTGCGAGGGCGCGCATCACCTGCCTGAATGGATCATCATCTGCGGCATCAAGATCGTCGGCGCCCTGGCCATCCTCTTCACCATCTCGCCTGAGCTCGCGGGCGCTCTCACGCTGGTCACGGTTGTGTTCGTGGCGCTTATGGTTCGCCAGAACCTGCACATGCGCAGCGTGTTCGCCGATAACCGCGCCAAGATCTCCGAGGTGAATTCGCAGCTTCAGGACTCCCTGGCGGGTATGCGCGTGGTGAAGTCCTTTGCGAACGAGGAGACCGAGCGTGCGAAGTTCCGCGTGGCGAACGGTCGATATCTCGATTCGAAGGTCGCGCAGTACAAGGTGATGGGCAGTTATCAGGCGACCAGCGCCGTCATGACGGCGATGCACTACATCACTATCGTGCTCTTCGGCGGTTACCTGGTGGCGCAAGGTCAGATGACGGCCGTCGATATGGCCACGTTCGCCCTGTACATCAGCCTGTTCACCGGACCCATCGAGACGCTCGTGAACTCAACGGAGATGTTCCAAAAGGCCATTGCGGGATTTCGCCGTATGGACGAGGTGCTTGCCACCGCGCCCGATATTCAAGACAAGCCCGGCGCACGCGCGCTCGAGGTGACGGAGGGCGCGATCGAGTACCGCGACGTGTGCTTCTCCTACGAGCAGGGCGAGGCGGCCGAGGCGGGTGCCGAGGTGCATCCGGTGATCGACCACATGAACCTCTCCATCAAACCCGGCGAGACGATCGCGCTGGTGGGTCCCTCCGGTGGCGGCAAGTCGACGACCTGCGCGCTGCTCCCGCGCTTCTACGATGTCGCGAGCGGTTCGATTGCCATAGACGGCCAGGATGTGCGCGATGTCACGCAGCACAGCCTGCGCAGCGCGATCGGTCTGGTGCAGCAGGATGTTTACCTGTTCGACGGCACCCTGCGCGACAACATCGCCTACGGCCGTCCAGGGGCCACGAACGCCGAGATCGAAGACGCCGCCCGCAAGGCGAACATCCACGACTTCATTGCGAGCTTGCCCGAAGGCTACGACACCGTGGTGGGCGAGCGCGGCAGTCGCCTGTCCGGTGGACAGAAGCAGCGCGTGGCGATCGCCCGCGTCTTCCTCAAGGATCCGGCGATCTTGATCCTGGACGAGGCCACCTCGGCGCTGGACAACGAGAGCGAGGAGGCGGTGCAGGAATCGCTCGAACGCCTCGCCGCCGACCGCACCACGATCATCATCGCCCACAGGCTCTCAACCATCAAAAACGCCGACGAGATCGCGACGGTGGAGCGTGGTCGCGTTGTGGAGCGCGGCACCCATGAAGAGCTTCTCGATCGTGGCGGCACGTATGCTCGGTACTATCGAATGCAGTTCGAGGGCGCGCGAGCGCGTGACGTGAGGTAGGCGATGGGCAAAAAGCACAAAATGACACCGGAAGAGGCGCGCGACCTGTTCGCCGAGCTCGACGCATCGGGCGTGCTTGACCCCGACGATGCCCCCGGGTGCGAACAGTTCTCTCGCGGCATCTTTGGCGGCCGAAGGGCGAAGAAGAGGGCGGCGAAGAAGGAGGCGCAGCGCGCCGCGATCGACCCGCTTTCCGATGATGACCCCTCAGGCTCGCAGGTGAGCAAGACCATCTCTCGCACGGCCGTGCTGGTGATCATGGGCGTGTTCGTGTTCGTTCTCGGCATGCAGATCGTCTACGGTGTGAGTCGCCGCCTCAACACCGCCAACCTGTCCGACCGCGCGAACGCCGAGACGGTGTCGCACGCGATGGACTCCGGTGTGGAGTGGGGCAACGGTTTCACGCAGTTCCCGCGTGAGTTCACGGTGAACGAGGCGAGCGAGAAGACGGGGACGATCGAGGTTTCCGTGGTCGACAGCGATTCGCGCAACGAGCTCGAGCTTCTGTCCAACTCGCAGATCCAGGCCTCAGCTTTGGCGACGAACGCCCTGCTCAACGAGAAGATCAATCGAGTGGTCTACAACGTGTACGCCCTTGTGGACGATAACGGCGTGTTCCAGCACGACAGCCTGTTCGGCTTCTTGCCGGCGCGCGGCGCCCGTCGAGCGATGCTCACCTTCGTATGGACCAAGACGCAGTCCGCCACGCCGTCCAACATCGATTGGGAGCTCAAGATCATCGGCATGGATGACGATCTTGCCGAGGCGATTCAAAAGCAGGTGAACTCGGTGAGCTCGCTGGCCGAGGACCCGGGTGCCACACAGGCCGAGATCGACGAGGACCTGCGCATGCGTGAAGAGGAGGCCGCGCTGTTCTCTGAATAGCCGGGCTGCCGCACAGAATATGAGAAAGGGCATCGACTCGAGGTCGATGCCCTTTTTGCGTTCGGGGAAATGGGAAGGCCGCGCACCCCGCGTGGCTTAAGCCAGCAGTGCGGCAACCTTGCCGAGCGTGGGCTCGAAGGATACGCCGCGCATCTCGAAATCAGGCTGCTCGCGGGTGATGCACATGGCGTCGCGCACGAGCTCGCCGGCAAAATCAACCGCTTCGCGCGTGGTGCGGCCGGTGTAGATCGCGGCGGTGAGGGCGCTGGCGAACAGGTCGCCCGTGCCGTGCAACATGTAGGGGAGCAGCTCGCTGGAGACCTCCTCGACCTGGCCACCTTCGGCGGCGCTGGCGAGGTAGTTGCGGATGATGGGCTCATCACCGTGGACGATGCCCTTGATGACGACCGTCTTTGCGCCCATGTCGAGCAGGGCACTGGCATTCTTCTGGACGAATTCGACGGAGACGTCCTGGCCCTCGTAGGGGATGCCGGTGAGGATGGAGGCCTCGGTGAGGTTGGGAGTGAGCACGTCGGCGCCGTCGACGAGGGCCGCCATGGCCTCGCACAGCTCGTCGGTGTAGGTAGGATACTTCACGCCGCCGTCGCCCATGACGGGGTCGACGATGCGAAGGGCGTTGGGGTATTCGCGATAGAGGCGCTGGATGACGGCGACCTGTTCGGCCGAACCGAGGAAGCCGGAATACACGCCGTCGAGATCGACGTTCTCCTCACGCCAAGCGTCGAGGTAAGCCTCGAGCATGCAAGTGGTGTCGTGCATGTGGAAGACGGGGAATTTGGTGTGGGCGCTGAAGAGGGCCGTGGGAACGGGGCAGACATCCACGCCGGCGGCGCTGAGGACGGGTATCGCCACGCCGAGGGAACATTTGCCGTAGCCGCACATGTCGTGGACGGCCGCGACGCGCGGGATGTACGCGCCTTCGCGCTGATAAAGCTTGGTCATGATTCGGTTTCCTTTCCGCGGACTTATGGACCAGCGTACGGGTACAGGGTAGCACCGGTTGCGGCGGGTGCGATCGCGCAATTGGGACAGGCACAAATTGCGCCCATGTGTGGGCGTGGGCCGCTGGCGGTGCCTGGCGCCGGCGAATCGGTAGGCAAAATGTTGCAATTGGTGCCTGTCCCCAATTGAGACTTTCTAACCCCTCGCCGAATAATCCTGAGATGAGACGGGAATTTGGTCGCGAAGGCCGTCCGAGGGCGTATTATGCAGGTGCGGCGCGCTCGTACGCTGACGGCGCTCCCGCACCGTAATCAACATCGGGAAGGGTTTCACCATGGCAGATGTGCACGAGCTTCTCTCCGTTTGGATCGAGAATGTGAAAGATGAGGAGCTCCTTGCGGAGCTCAAGGCCATGAAGGAGGCGGGCGACGAGGAGGCGATCACCGACGCGTTCTTCCAGGAGCTCGCGTTCGGCACCGCTGGCCTGCGCGGCACGCTCGGCGCCGGCACCAACCGCATGAACATTTACACCGTCGGTCGCGCTACGCAGGGCTTCGCCGATTACCTGGTAAAGCACTTCGAGAGCCCCACCGTGGCCATCGCACGCGACAGTCGTAACAACGGCGAGCTGTTCGTCAAGACCACTGCGGCGATCCTGGCCGCCAACGGCGTGACCTCGTACGTGTATCCCAAGATCTCCCCCGTGCCTACGCTCTCGTGGGCCACGCGCTACCTCGAGTGCTCCGGTGGTATCTGCATGACCGCGAGCCACAATCCGGCCGCCTATAACGGCTACAAGGCATACGGCCCGGATGGCTGCCAGATCACGAGCGAGGCGGCCGACGCCATTTCCGCGGCCATGAACGCCTGCGACCCGTTCCGCGACGTCAAGACCATGGATTTCGATGAGGCTGTGGAGCAGGGCCTGGTCAAGTGGATCGGTGACGAGGTCCTCGACGCCTATTACGACGCCGTGGCCGATAAGTCGGTGAACAACCTCACCGACGAGCAGATCGCCAACGCTCCGCTCAAGCTCGTCTACACCCCGCTCAACGGTACCGGTCTGATCCCGGTCACTACCGTCCTCAACAAGGTGGGCGTGACCGACATCACCGTGGTTCCCGAGCAGCGCGACCCGGACGGCGACTTCCCGACCTGCCCGTATCCCAACCCCGAGATCCGCGAGGCCATGCAGAAGGGCATCGACCTGTGCCAGGAGGTCAAGCCCGACCTGCTGCTCGCGACCGACCCGGATGCCGACCGCGTGGGCGTTGCCTGCGCCGACGGCGACGATTACACGCTGCTGACCGGTAACGAGATGGGCGTTCTGCTGCTCGACTACATCTGCAAGATGCGCGCCGAGCGCGGGGAGGACCTGTCCAACAAGGTTGCCGTCACCACCATCGTGTCCTCCGCCATGGTGGATGCCCTGGCAGAGGAATACGGCTTCGAGCTGCGTCGCTGCCTCACGGGCTTCAAGTACATCGGCGATATCATCACCGGTCTGTCTGACGCCGGTGAGGTCGACCGTTTCATCTTTGGCTTTGAGGAGAGCTACGGCTATCTCTCCGGCGATCACGTGCGCGACAAGGACGCCGTCAACGCCTCCATGCTCATCTGCCAGATGGCTCAGTACTACAAGCTGCAGGGCAAGAACCTGGTTCAGGCCATGCGTGCCCTGTACGAGAAGCACGGCTTCTATCACAACAAGACCGTCTCGCTGAGCTACCCCGGCGCCGATGGTGCCGCCAAGATGGCCGGCATCATGGCCGGTCTGCGCGCCGAGGCCCCTGCCGAGATCGCCGGCGCCAAGGTCGAGGCCGTGGTGGATTACGCCACGTGCGTGAACGGTCTGCCCAAGGCCGACGTCATCGAGTTCGATCTTGAGGGTGGGAACAAGGCCATCGTGCGTCCTTCCGGCACCGAGCCCAAGATCAAGCTCTACATCTTTGCCAAGGGCGAGGACGCGGCTGCCGCTGATGCGCTCATCGGCGGCATCGAGGAGGATGGCCGCAAACTGCTGTCCTAGCGTTCCAGCCTAAATCTAGGGACAGTCCCTAAATTGAGGTCCACGGAGCAAGGCGGCCGTGTGTAATTGGGGGCGGGTGCGTTTTGCATGTCCCCCGAGGCCGAAGGCGGGCCGCTCGCAGATGCGGGCGGCCCGTTTTTTGAAGTTCTGCTGCGATCGAGGGCAGGATGGGGGCTCGTGGTGCGTGGGACGTGAGCTCGATGAGGTTTTTCGTATTGATTTTGCGATTCGGTGAGTAGCCGGGGCGAATTGCAATAAAAAGCGCAAGTCGAGTTTGGTCGAAATGCCCCCGTACTCATGAAAACTCAAAATGGATACGAAAAACCTCATCGAACTTGTTTTGCGACGCGGTCATTCGCCTTGCGACGCGGTTGGGTCGGCTGGGAGGAGCTTTGGCGCCTGATGATATGAGTGGGTCGACGGGTGGAGGACCGTTATTCAGGGACGGTCCGTTACCGCGTGGAGCTGATGAGGCGCGCTTTGCGGACGCAAGTGGGAATGCGTTCGCTGAGCAGGGCGATGTCTTCGGCGGTAGCGTTGCTTGCGAGGGAAAGACGCAGGGCGCCGCGTGCCGTCGTGGCATCGATGCCCATTGCGGTGAGGACGTGCGACGGTTCGGTGGAGCCGGTTGAGCAGGCCGAGCCCGTGGCGGCCGCAACGCCTGCTCGGTCAAGCAAGACCACGAGCAGTTCGCCATCGACGTCGTCGCATGTGAAGGATGCAATTGAAGGAAGGCGGCCGTCGAGACCTGCGGCGATGGGCGCGCCGGTGAGGCGGATGCCGTCGACGTGCTCCAAGAGATGGTCGATGAGCGCGTCGCGCAAGGTGGAAATGCGTGTCATGTCGGCCGCGAGGTGCTCGCACGCCTCCTCAAGCGCCGTTGCCATGCCGACGATGCCGGCGAGGTTCTCGGTGCCCGCCCGCTCGCCGCGCTCCTGGGCGCCGCCGGCGATGAGCGGCGGGATGGAAAAGCCCTCGCGCAGGTACAGGGTGCCAATGCCGCGCGGCCCATGAAACTTGTGGCCGGAGAGCGAGAGCGCGTCGACGTCGAGGTCCTGCACGTCGACGGGGATGTGGCCCACGGCCTGCACCGCGTCGGTGTGGAAGGGCGCACCGTGCGCGTGGGTGATGGCGGCGAGCTCGCGAACGGGCTCGATGGTGCCGACCTCGTTGTTGGCGAGCATGATCGAAACGAGTGCCGCAGGGGCGTTCGTGCCGGCTGCCGCCTCGCGTGCGTCATGCTCTTCAAGTGCGCGTTCAAGATCGGAGGGGTGAACGCGGCCCAGGGCGTCAACCGGCAGATATGTGACGCGAACGCCTTCGGCCTCAAGGGCCTGACAACAGTGCAGGATGGCGTGGTGCTCGATTGCGCTGGTCACGATGTGGGGGACGGCACGTTCGCCATATGCGTCGCGGAAGCGGCGCACGGCTCCGCGCAGGATCCAGTTGTCGGATTCCGAGCCGCCACTGGTGAAGTAAATCTCGCCGGCATGCTCGGCGCCAAGTAGGCGGGCCATGGTGCCGCGTGCCTCTCCGAGCGCGACGGCGGCTTCGCGCGCCATGCGGTGGATTCCGCTCGGGTTGCCGAACGAGCGGGTGAGATGGGGCGTCATGGCTTCGAGCGCGCGAGGCGAGAGCGGCGTGGTGGCCGCGTTGTCGGCATAGATGTAGGGCATGATGTCGGTCATGGGCGATGGTCTAATCTCTTAGCGCAGAACGAAGAACCAGAACAGGGCGAGGGCGATCGCGGCGACGATCATGATCCCGAGGGCGATCTTGATTCGCCTGCGCTGACGGTCCTGGCGGGAGGTGAAGATAGCGCGTCCTTTTTTGGGCGTTGAGATGTAGTTGCGTCTCGGGGAGATATTGCCGCCGCCTTCGTGCGTGCGAACCTGCAGCGTTGGGCTGGCGACCGGGATGCGCGAGGGCGATTGGCCCGAGGGGATGCCGTTTTGGGCGGAGCCCCCGCTGCCGTACGAAACCTTGCGCACGGGGACGCGCGCTTTGCGGTCCGATGCGGGTGCGTTGGGGTTGTCCACGGGCGGCAGGTAGGTCGGGTCGCTCGTGGCGACCCCCATGTGCTTGCGCGTCCCTCCGATGACGGGGCGCGGCTGGGATGTCTGCTCGTTCATGAACACCTCGTTGAATAGCGGGTTCGATAACGCAATTGTATGGTCAACGTTTGCCTTGCGCGCATAGCTTTGGGCCGAAAGCGCGCCCTCTTCACCACTCCACCATGCTCAGCCAAGTCTCAATTTAGGGAGAGACCCTATTTGGGGTCGCTCGCGGCGGCACGGTGCGTCGGTGAACTCAATTTGGGGACTGTCCCTGAATTGAGTTCCCCGGGCTGAGACCGGGGTGCGTTTTTTGCAAAGCCGTGTCGATTCAGCGTGTACATTTGGTACGCACGATGCGCGCGTATAATTTCCAACGTATGGCCGTGTATGGCAACCAAGAGGGGAACTCGCATGTCTTTTGACGCCGATCTGTCCGAATTCACCGCGTTCGATTCCGACACCGACCATCCGCATGACGAGTGCGGCGTGTTCGGCGTTTGGGCGCCCGACCGCGACGTCGCTCGACTGACCTACTTCGGCCTGCGCGCGCTGCAGCACCGTGGCCAGGAGTCCGCCGGCATCGCCGTGGGCGACGGCGGCACCGTCATGGTCCGCAAGGACCTCGGCCTGGTGAGCCGCGTGTTCTCCAACGCCGACATCAACGCCCTGCAGGGCCAGCTGGCCATCGGCCACGTGCGTTACGGCACCGCTGGCGCCAAGAGCTGGGAGGAGTCCCAGCCCCACCTTTCCACCATCGGCGAGGTCATCGTGGCCCTCGCCCACAACGGCACCCTGGTGAACACCGATGAGCTGCGTCGCCAGCTGATCGAGCTCGGCGTACCCTTCAACTCGAGCTCCGATTCCGAGGTCGCCCTCAAGCTCATCAGCTACTTCACCCAGGAGACGCATCATCTGCGCGAGGGCATTCGCAAGACGATGGAGCTCATCCGCGGTGGTTACGCCATGGCGCTCATCAACGAGGAGGCGCTGTACGCCTTCCGCGATCCGCACGGCGTCCGTCCGCTCGTGCTCGGCCGCTTGACCAACGACGAGGGCGTGGCCGCCGCCGATGCCGCCGCGGCTGCCTCCGCCATGCCCAGCGATGCCGCCTCCGCCGATGATCTCGTGGGCGACGCAGTCGTGGCCTCCACCGCCGGCTGGGTCGTTGCGTCCGAGACCTGCGCGCTCGACATTGTCGGCGCCGAGTATGTGCGTGATATCCGCCCCGGCGAGATCCTGCGCATCAGCGCCGAGGGCCTCGTGTCCGAGCAGGGCGTGCCCGCCGCTGAGAAGAGCGCGCACTGCGTTTTCGAGCAGGTCTACTTTGCTCGCCCCGACTCCATCGTGGACGGCAAGTCCATCTACGCCTGCCGTTACGACATGGGCCGCAAGTTGGCGCTCGAGTGCCCGGTCGAGGCCGACATGGTCATCGGTACGCCCGACTCCGGCCTGCCTTCGGCCGAGGGCTACGCTTTTGAGAGCGGCATTCCCTACGGTACCGGCCTCATCAAGAACCGCTACGTGGCCCGTACCTTCATCGAGCCCACGCAGGAGCTGCGCGCCATGGGCGTGCGCCTCAAGCTCAACCCGCTCAAGGATGTGATCGAGGGCAAGCGCATCGTGGTCGTGGACGACTCCATCGTGCGCGGCACCACCATGGTCCAGCTCGTGCGCATGCTGCGTCAGGCCGGCGCCAAGGAGATCCACATCCGCATCAACTGCCCGGAGGATGTCTGGCCGTGCTTCTACGGCGTGGACACCGGCGAGCAGAGCCAGCTCATCTCCGCGACCAAATCCGTCGAGGAGGTTTGCGAGTTCATCGGCGCTGACACGCTCGCGTTCCTGTCCGTGGATGCGCTGCTCGAGTGCGTGCCTGAGGGCGGCTACTGCACCGCGTGCTTTACCGGCGAGTATCCGGTTGCGATTCCGGAGAGCTTCGGCCGTGACAAGTTCATCGAGGGCTATGCCCCGCGTAACCTCAGCAAGCCCGAGCCCATCACCGGTCGCTGCGTTGTCGACAAGGCCGAGGACCGTAGCTGGGAAGAGGCTCACGGCGAGTAACTACGTTCCAACGTGCGATTTATCCGCCCTCGGCGCTTCGGCGCCGGGGGCGTTTTTCGTGCCGGGGTGCCGGGGCGGCGCTGCATCGGCGTCTCAATTGGTACCTGTCCCCAAATGAGACGTTGGCCCTGCTATCATGCTGTACTAGGAATTCCCTGGGTCGAAAGGAACCTCACATGGCCGAGAGCAAGCACGTAACGTACGAGGACGCCGGCGTCGATACCGCCGAGGGCGGCCGCGCGGTCGACGCGATCAAGCAGATGGTCAAGGAGACCAACCGCCCCGAGGTCATCGGCGGCATCGGTGGCTTCGGTGGCCTGTTCTCCGCCGCCGCGCTCAAGGACATGGAGGACCCGATCCTCATCTCCGGAACTGACGGCGTGGGCACCAAGCTCGTGCTCGCCCAGATCCTCGACCGCCACGAGACGGTCGGCCAGGATCTCGTTGCCATGTGCGTGAACGACATCCTCGCCTCCGGCGCCGAGCCGCTGTTCTTCCTCGATTACGTTGCCATCGGCCATATCGAGGCCGAGCACATGGCCAAGATCGTCAAGGGCGTGGCCGACGGCTGCAAGCTCGCGGGCTGCGCGCTTGTGGGCGGCGAGATGGCCGAGCATCCCGGCGTCATGCGTCCGGACGACTACGATCTGGCCGGCTTCACCGTGGGCGTTGTCGATCGCCCCAAGATGATCGACCCCGCCAACGTGCGTGAGGGCGACGTCATCATCGGCCTGCCTTCCACCGGCGTGCACTCCAACGGCTACTCGCTGGTCCGCAAGGTCATCGGTGTCGACGGCATCGTTCCCGGTACCCCCGAGGCCGAGGCTAAGAAGGCCGAGCTCGAGTCCATCGAGCTCGCCCCCGGTCTGTCTCTGGCCGACGGCCTGCTTGCCCCGACCCGCATCTATGTGAAGCCCATCCTCGAGCTGCTCCGCGGCGAGGCCGGCAAGCACGTTCACGCCATTGCCCACATCACCGGTGGCGGCATCACCGAGAACCTCAACCGCGCCCTGCCCGCCAACGTCGACGCGCTCGTGGAGCGCGACGGCTCCAAGATGGGTTGGGATATTCCCGCCGTCATTACCTATGTGTCTGAGAGCGCCGAGCTCACGCCCAACGAGGCATGCAAGACCTTCAACATGGGCGTCGGCCTGATGCTGATCGTTTCCGCCGAGGACGAGTCCGCCGTGACCGAGGCTCTCGTCGCCATGGGTGAGAAGCCGTTCCGCGTGGGTACCTGCATTGCGGGCTCCGGCGAGGTGAAGTACACCGATGAGCAGTAAGGACGAACAGTCCCTGGACGCCGCCGTGGCAGAGGTCACGGCGGCTGCCCGCGTTTCTGGCATGCCCGATATCAACGAGTTGCAGGAGGTCCGCGCAGCCCTTGCTCGCGAGGATCGCGCACCGCTGCCCATCGGCGTGTTGCTCTCTGGTTCCGGCACCAACCTGCAGGCGCTCATCGACGCCATCGACGCCGGCGCACTCAATGCCGAGATCAAGCTCGTTGTGGGCAGCCGTCCCTCTGCCTTTGGTCTTAAGCGCGCCGAGGCAGCGGGCATTCAGACGCTCACGCTGTCCAAGGAGATCTACGCCGATCCGATCCAGGCAGACGAGGTCATTGCCCATGAGCTGCTTGCGGCAGGCTGTGAGTACGTGGTCATGGCCGGTTACATGCGCATGGTTCACGCCCCGCTGCTCGCCACGTTCCCCAATCGCGTGATCAACATCCACCCCGCGCTCCTGCCCAGTTTCCAGGGTGCGCACGGCATCCAGGATGCGTTCGACCGCGGCGTGAAGGTGACCGGCGTGACCGTGCACATCGCAAATGCCGTGTACGACATGGGCCCGATCATCGCCCAGCGCGCTCTCGTGGTTGAGGAGGATTGGGATGTGGACACGCTCGAGGAGCACATCCACGCCATCGAGCACGTGCTGTATCCGGAGGTCGTGCAGATGCTGGCCGACGGGCGCGTGCATGTGAGGGAGAACCTCACGGTCGAGGTCCGGTCACTCGCGTAGCGGGCCGAGCGCAATGCGTTTCACATCGCGCCTTATGGCCCGTTTCGCAGCGCTTTATACATATCGCGCCATGGGGTGCGGCGGCTTTTGAGGCTCGCCGCGCCCCTTTTTCATTCCGTTCGCCGACGAACGCGCGCCGTTCGGCGGGGAGTTAAGCCAAGGGAAAAGGTGGGAAAATGAAAAAATGCGAGCCTAACATACTGAAAAAATAGATATTAAATATCGAGCAATTGTCATATCTGATGCATAAACGTACAGGTGTACCACTTGTTAATAAAACTGGTCTTTTCGGTAAAATACCAGATATACATGCATAAAAATATTGAAATATAGAATATAGCTGCATGAAATGAGCTCAGCATCCCAACCAGCACACGTTTACAGTAGGCAAATCCATGCTCGGGGGCTCCAGCTTCCAAGGGGCCGAGCGGGGGTTTGTCGAATGGAAGGGGATGTATATGAAGATGCAGCGCTGGAAGAGGGTGACCGCTCGGTGCCTATTGCTGCTGTGCGCCGCGGCGATCGCCCTGCCTGCTCAGGCAGCGCACGCCGACGAGGTCAATTTGGCCCTCAATAAATCGGTTGAGGTGACAAGAGAGCACGAAGGGAGCGCTAAAAAGCTGGTCGATGGTGACAAGACGAAGGCCGGTCGTTGGATGACCGAGGCCCCCGCGGCCGAGGCCCATTCCGCAATCGTGGACCTACAGAAGGTCGAGAAGGTCAATTACTTCGAGATCACTTGGGAAGATGCGACCAACTGCGGCGCCGATTTCAAGCTGTATGCGAGCAAGGACAAGGTGAGCTGGGGCGCACCGATCAAGGAGTGGAAGGGCAACACGGGGCCCGTCACTCGCCTCAAGCTCGATGCTCCCGTCGATGCTCAGTTCATCAAGCTCGAGATTACGCGTATGAACGGTGCGTATGGTGTGTCCGTGGCCGAGCTCGAGGTTTGGAATATCGCGGGAGAGGCTCCGAGCCCTGCGCCTGAGCAACAGACTCCCGAGACCAACATCGCGCGCAAGGCCAAAGTCGCCACTTCTAGCAACGAGGACGGAAACCTTGCGGGCGAGAAGGCGATCGATGGGAATACTTCTGCCCGCGAATCTCGGTGGGCGACCAAGACTGGAGCCCGCCCGGCTTGGATCCAGCTCGATTTCGGTTCTACGCGTGATGTGAAGACCTTCCGTGTGTATTGGGAGACTCGCAAGCCCAAGAGCGTGAAGTTCCAATATGCGGACGGAGAATCCGCTCCAGTCAAGGACAGCGAGTGGACCACGGCCAAGGAGACGGGGCGCCCTTCGAAGAAGACGCAGACCGTTTCTCTGGAAAAGGCCGTGAAGGCACGTTATGTCCGCGTGCTCGTTGAGGATTGGGACGCGCTCGATCCGGACGGCGGAGTCGAGTGGGATAACATTTCGATGCATGAGCTCGAGGTGTATGGAGGCGACCTGGAGAAGACGCTTGATGACTGGCTTTCCGAGGTTACTGTCGATCCCGTGACGCCCGAGACCAAGAAGCTCTCCTATGATCTGCCCGCGGTTCCCGAGGGCTATGAGATCAAGTACAACGGCACGGACTACGAGCAGGTCATCGATGTCGACGGCACGATTTACCGCCCGATCTGCGATGTCACGGTCAAGGCGTCCTTTAAGATTTCCAGCAAGACGGATCCTTCCGACTATGCTTTCAAGGAGTTTGACGTCAAGGTCCCGGGCAGCATGACGGCCGCCGGTGCCAACGCGGCCCCCGTTGTCCTGCCCGAGCTCCGCGAGTGGGTCGGCGGCAGCGGCAGCTTTGCCGCCTCCACGGCGAAGCATGTTGTGTACGGAGACGCCTCGCTCAAGGCCATGGCGGAGGACTTTGCCAACGACTACCAGGCCCTGACCGGCGTGAGGCTTCAGGTTGCCACGGGCACCTCTGCCCAGGAGGGCGACATCTTCTTCACCCTTGGCGCCGATAAGGCCAAGGGGCTCAAGGATGAGGGGTACCTGCTCGACGTAACCGCGGATCGGATGACCGTGACGGCCGAGGCAGTTGCCGGCGCCAACTGGGGCGGCAAGACGATCCTGCAGGGTATGAAGTCCGGTTCCGGCTCCTTCCCGCTCGGCACGGCCCGCGACTACCCGCTCTACAAGGTGCGCGGCATCATCCTGGACGTGGGACGCAAGACCTTCACCCTCGACTGGCTGAAGCAGATGACCAAGCAGATGTCGTTCTACAAGATGAACGACTTCCAGATCCATCTGAACGACAACCTGATTCCGCTTGAGCACTACAAGAACGAGGATGTTTTCCAGGCCTACTCGGCGTTCCGCCTCGAGTCCGACGTCAAGAAGGGCGGCAACAACGGCAAGAACCAGGCCGACCTGACCGCGAAGGACGTTTGGTACAGCAAGAAGGACTTCAAGGCCTATATCGAGGAGTCCAAGGCCCTCGGCGTGAACATCATCCCCGAGATCGATACTCCTGCCCACTCCCTGGCTCTCACCAAGGTCCGTCCGGACCTGCGCCATGGTACGAGCGGTCGTCAGAACGATCACCTGGATATCGCCAAGCAGTACGACGAGTGCTTCAAGTTCGTGCGCGGCATCTTTGATGAGTACGTCAAGGGCGGCGATGCGGCCGTGTTCGCGGGTGCGGACACGATTCACGTGGGCGCCGACGAGTACACCGCGGATGGAAACGCGTACCGTAAATTCGTGAACGACATGTTCAAGTACAGCGAGGACAACGGCAAGAAGGCCCGCGTGTGGGGTTCGTTGAGCACCATCAAGGGCGATGTCGAGGTCAAGGGCGTGTCCGAGGACGGCAAGCATCGTCGCGAGATGAACCTGTGGAACCCTGGTTGGGCCGACCTCAAGAAGATGTACGAGCTCGGCTTCGACCTGATCGACTGCCAGGACGGCGTTTTCTACATCGTGCCGAACGCCGGCTACTACTACGACTACCTTGGCGATGCGGCCTATACCGATCAGCTGAACTCCATCAGCGGCGTGGCTATTCCGGCGGGCGATCCGCAGATGGTCGGCGGCGCCTATGCCGTGTGGAACGACATGTGCGACTATCTGGAGAACGGCGTTTCCGAGTACGACATCTACGACCGCATCGACCATTCGCTCGGCCTCTTTGCCGCCAACTCCTGGGGCAAGGGCAAGCTTGACACAGCTGGCGCCAAGGCTGTTGTCTCCAAGCTGGGCGACTCCCCGAATGTCGACTTTGGGTACGAGGTTTCCGCCGATAAGAACGGTGTTGTCGCCCATTGGGCGATGGACTCCCTGAAGGATTCCTCCGAGCTCGGCCGCGACCTCGTGGCGGGCAAGAACGCCGCTATCGAGGACGTCGATGGCAAAAAGGCCCTCAAGCTCAACGGCGGCGAGTCCTTCGCGTCTGTCAAGGACGACGCTCTCACGACCGTTGGCCTGGGCAACGACCTTCGCGTGAAGGTGAAGCGCACCAGTGCCTCCGTTGATCCGCAGGTCCTGTTCGAATCCGATTACGGTTCGATCATGGCCGTTCAGGAGGGCACCGGTAAGGTTGGCTTTACCCGCGAGAACCGCGCCTATTCCTTCAACTACACCCTGCCCGTGAACGAGTGGGTCGAGCTCGAGATCAAGAATAAGTTCGAGCAGGCTTCGCTGTACGTGAACGGCACGCTCGTCGACACGCTTGGCGATGACGAAACCGTCGAGGGCAAGCCGCTCAAGGCCACCCTCATGCTCCCCGTTCAGCGTATCGGATCGACCACCCACGCATTCGAGGGCTATGTCGACGACGTTCGCCTGGGCGCCCAGCTGCCCGAGGGCACGGAATTCAGCAAGACCATGGATCTCGAGTACGCGATTCTCAACGCCGAAGCCATTCTCGCCGAGCAGGGAAATGGCACTCGCTCCATGGACGCAGCTAACCTGCGCGCGCTGATTTCCCAGGCCCGCGAGCTTCTTAAGCAGTACAACCCGGCGCAGGCCGAGGTCGATGCCCTGCTGGCCAAGATCAACGGGGAGATCGAGCAGGTCGATTATGCGAAGGCCGACTACTGCCGCATCGACGCATATGCGCAGCTTCTCGACTCCAAGGAGCTCGAGGACATGTTCACCGAGCAGTCCGTCGCTGAGCTGAAGGCCGCCTGGACGTGGGTCCGCCGCGACCTGCCGGCTTCGATGCAGGGGGTTGTCGATGGACACGAGCAGGCTATTGTAAACGCGCTGAACGGCCTTGAGCTCAAGGCTGCCGGCGACCTGAGCCTGATTGACCGCACGACCCTCAAGGCCGAGGCCAACAGCGAGCAGGGCGGCGAGGAGGCCGCGAAGGCCATCGACGGTGATGTGAACACGAAGTGGCATTCGAAGTGGGGCAACGAGAACGCCAAGCTCCCCTATACGTTTGATCTGAAGGCCAAGAACGGTGAGCCTATGGCCGTCAATGGCCTGGTGTACACGCCGCGTCCCGATGGCGGCAACGGCGTTGTGACCGGCTATAAGGTTGAGGTGTCTAAGGACGGCACGTCTTTCGAGAAGGTCGCCGAGGGTAAGCTCGCCGATAACGCCGAGGTGAAGACGATTTCCTTCGACCGTGTTGAGGCGAAGATCGTGCGCCTGGTGATCACCGCGGCCAAGGGCAACTTTGGCAGCGCTGCCGAGATCGGGCTTTCCGATGCGGACGCCAAGGGCGATTTCGAGGGTCTGCAGGCCATGGTCGCCTCTGCGAAGCAGATCAAGAAGGATGGCCCCTGCAAGCACGATACCTTCTCCGATTCAACGTGGAAGGACCTGACGAAGGCGATTGCAGCCGCCGAGGATGCCATCACCGCGGCAGACGGGGATGTGAACACCGTCCACGGCCTCAAGGCAGAGGTTGCTCGTAGCGTGGCCGCGCTTCGCCTTGACGAGGAGGCCGCTCCCAACCCGGGTCCCAATCCCGGCGAGGACAACAAGCCCGGGCAGCCCGAGCAGCCCGGGAACCCCGAGCAGCCCGGGAACCCCGAGCAGCCTGGAAAGCCCGGTGAGTCCGAGCGCCCCGGTGCGACGGTTAAGCCCAACGGCGGTCTGCCCCAGACGGGAGACAACACCATGGTGGCCGTCGTCGGCGTCGGCCTGGTTGCCGCAATCGCGGTTATCGCGGGCATCGTGCTGCGCCGCCGCTACGGCAAGTAGCATCGTCTAGTGAGAGGTCGCCCGCGTGCCCTTGGGGTGCGCGGGCGCTTCTTGTCGAGGCAATCGATGACGGGCGCCGGGGCCATGGTTCGTTCGTGGCTCGGCGTCCTCGCGCGAAACATACGTGTGCGAACGGCACTCATATGCCAAAAACCGACTCGGCGAAGAGACGCCTGGCGATGCGGTGTGAGACAATACAACGATATGCGTGTACAAGAGCCGCACTGCGCGGCCCGTCACAAGTGAAGGAAGGCCCTCGTTATGGCAGTGAATAAGAAGAGCGCCAAGATCAAGCGCGCGCCCGAGCCCGAGGCGGCTCCCACAAAGCGCCAGGTGAGGGAGGCACGTAAGGAGAAGCTCTCCAAAACCGCCAAGATCGTGCTCGTGGCCATCGGCATCCTCGCCATGCTCCTGTCTGTGACCGCCATGGCGTGCTCCGGCGTGCTCAACGAGGTCAACAAGGAAGAGCCCTACGAGCTCACCGGCGGTGTGGCCGCCACGGTGAACGGCGTCAACATCAAGGAGGACACCGTCACCAACCAGATCATGAGCCTGCGCACGGGTTCCTACGACAAGGACGCCGATTGGGCCGCCTACCTCGCGAGCCAGGGCCTTACGCCCGAGTCCTACCGCGAGAACGTCATCGACGGCATCGCCCGCCAGTACCTGCTGGTCGAGGCCGAGAAGGAGTACGGGATCACCGTCTCCCAGGAGGACCTCGACAAAGCCTGGAAGGACGCCGTGAAGAACTACGGCGGCGACGAGAAGGCATTCGTCGAGATGATCGAGCAGGTTGGTTTTACCAAGGATACGTACCTGGAGAACATCAAGAGTTCCCTGGCCCAGCAGAAGCTCAAGGACGAGGTCGCGCCCGCCGAGAAGCCCTCGGATGAGGAGATCATTACCTACCTCAACGAGAACCTCTCCACCTACAACGGCGCCCGCCGCTCCTCGCACATCCTGTTCAAGGTCGCCGAGGACGCCACCGATGAGCAGCGCGCAAAGGTCGAGGCCGAGGCCCAGAAGGTACTCGACCAGATCAACGCGGGCGAGATCGAGTTCGCCAAGGCTGCAAAGAAGTACTCCGAGGATTCTTCCGCCGACAAGGGCGGCGATGTGGGCTGGGACAAGCTCACCACGTTTGTGCCCGAGTACCAGGACGCCCTTTCCAAGCTTGGCGTCGACCAGGTCAGTGGGCTGGTGAAGACCACCTACGGCTACCACATCATCAAGTGCACGGAGCTGTTCGAGGTTCAGGCCGTGACCTCTCTCGACGAGGTGCCTGAGGGCATTCGCACATATGTTTCCGATATGCTCGAGTCCCAGGCGGTGGCCACGACTTATGGCGAGTGGCTGACCGACTACACCGAGAAGGCCGAGATCAAGATCAATCCCATGCCCGAGAACGTGCCCTACAACGTGGACATGAAGAAGGCATCTGAGAAGAAGGACGACTCCGCCAAGTAGGCGGATGCGAGGAGGCATCCCATGACGTACGAAGAGCTGCATGCCGAGATGGTCGCCGCCATGAAGGCAAAGGACAAGGTCCGCCTGGGCGTTGCACGCCTGGTGCTGGGTGAGCTGAAGAACGCCGCCTCTCGCGGCGGCGCGCACGAGATCACCGAGGAAGAGGTGACCGCCCAGATCAAGCGCACGCTCAAGCAGACCAACGAGACGCTCGAGATGTCCGAGAAGGCCGGCAACAATGCCGAGCGCACCGAGAACCTGCGCGAGCAGGTGGCGGTGCTCGAGAGCCTGCTTCCGCAGCAGGTTTCCGGCGATGAGCTCGTGGCACTGGTCGAGAAGACGATCGCCGAGCTGGGTGCCACGTCCAAGAAGGACATGGGCCGCGTGATGGGCGCTCTCACTGCCGCGACGAACGGCAACTTCGACAAGCCCGCCGCCGCCAAGGAGGTTGGCTCGCGCCTGTCTTAACCCGATTGGACCCAATTGGGATGTGCAATGGGGACGGGTGCAAATTACACATAGCAGTGCGGGTTGCGCACGGCGTTGTCCGGAGGGCGGCAAGACGAGCATCTTGCCGCCCTCTCTCATTGAGGCAAAATTATCTTGCACTGTGTATAAGTGTGTATATACTGTACTTATCGAGTATACACAGTATGCTCGGTCTGGTCGCACCATGACGTCTGGGGCGACCTTGGCGCCGCGGGGACGCCCAAGGCGCAGACGGGAAAGGGACAGTGATTCGTGGAAATCATTATTTCGAATTCGAGCAACCAGCCCATTTACGAGCAGATTGTCCGACAGGTCAAGGGTCAGATCATGGCTGGTGACCTGACGGCGGGTGAGCAGCTTCCCTCGATTCGCGCGCTTGCCAACAGCCTGCGTGTGAGTGCCATCACCACCAAGCGCGCCTACGCGGACTTGGAGGCGCAGGGCTTCATCGAGACGGTGCAGGGCAAGGGAAGTTTTGTCGCCGGTGGCAACGCCGAGATGCTACGCGAGGAACGCCTGCGCGAGATCGAGGAGCGCCTGCTCCAGGCCATCGAAGCTGGCAGGGCGCTCGATTTGGGCGATGAGGAGCTCATCGAGATGATGAGGACCCTTTTGGAGAGTGACGACTAGCTATGACTTCATCACGGGTGGGCGCGCCTCTTATCGAGGCTCGCAATATCACCAAGCATTACGACGGCTTCACACTACAGGGTGTATCCCTCACGGTGGAACCGGGGCAAATCGTGGGCTTTATCGGGCAGAATGGCGCGGGTAAATCAACGACCATCAAGGCCCTGCTTGGCATCATCGGTATCGATGCGGGCGATGCCCGAATCTTGGGTGTCGATGCGCGCGGGCTGTCCGGTGCCGACGCCGCGGTGAAGGAGCGAGTCGGCGTGGTGTTCGACACCGTTTCGATGCCGCCGCATATCAAGATCGCCGAGGTCGGCAAGCTTATGGACCGCGCGTATCAGACCTGGGACGCGCGCGTGTTCGAAGAGTATCTTCATCGGTTCAAGCTCGATTCGAAGAAGGCGATTAAAGAGCTTTCTCGCGGTATGGGCATGAAGTTGAGCCTGGCCTGCGCCCTGGCGCACAACCCGCAGGTGCTCATCTTGGACGAGGCGACCGCCGGGCTCGACCCCATGGCACGCGATGAGGTGCTCGACATGCTGCGCGAGTTTGTGGCGGTGGAGGATGCCGCGGGAAACCCGCAGCATGCGATTCTGATGAGCAGCCATATCACGAGCGACCTCGACAAGATCGCCGACACGGTGGTGTGTATCGATGACGGGCGCATCGTGTTTGCCTGCGACAAGGACGAAATCTGCGACCTCATGGGAGTGGCGCGGTGCCGTGCGGCGGAGGTCGAGCAGGTGCTGACGAGCGCGCAGGCACCTATGGAGGTGCGCGTTTTGCATCACGACTATGGTGTGGACCTGCTCGTTCCCGATCGTTTTGAGTTCATGTGCGCGTTCCCGCAGATCCCATGTGACCGCGTGTCGATTGACGACTACATGGCGCTCGTCCTCAAGGGCACGGTCCTGCATCCGCGTGACGGCGTCCAGAAAGGCGGTGATGCGCGATGATGCGCATGTTCAAGATGGAGCTCGCGGTGTTTGGGCAATACCTCAGGCAGCTGGCGTTCAGCATCCTGTTCATGGCGGTGTGTTTCACGGTGGGCATGGGCAGCACTTCCATGTTGCCGGGCATCATTTTCATGATGGGGATGTTCAGCCTGTCAAATAGCGCGAGTCATTACGACGAGCAAAACGATTGGGCTGCGTTTAGGTTGACCATGCCTGTATCGCGCAGAGATGTGGTGTTGGGTCGCTATCTGTTCGTGCTGGCGTCCACGCTGATCGCGTCGCTGTTCGTTTCCGTAGCGGCGTGCCTGCTGTCCTGGATGGGCGGGGCTTCGCTGCTTCCCGAGGTGGTCGCCAACATGGTGCGCCTCGATGCGGATATGATTCGGGCGGGGGTGTTCGCCCTTGCGTTCTGCAGTGCCATGGGGTTTGTGATCGCATCGGTGTCCATGCCGGTGTTCTTCAAATTCGGCCAGACCAAGGCGACGCAGTGGCTGCCCTTCATCATGATGTTCTTGGGAGCTGCGCCGGTAATGGCGGGCGGCTTTATGGGCGAGGAGGCCATTGTGCCCATGCAACAGGCGCTTTCGTTCGCGGAAACGCCTGAGGGCCTGACGTCGTTTACCGTGGGCGCTTTGATCTTCGGCGCGGTGTGCTATGCCGTGAGTGCGCTGGTCTCTCTGCGGGTGTATAAGGCGCGCGAGCTGTAGGGGAGCGCAAATGCCAAACAGTCTCAATTCGGGGACTGCCCCCAACACCAAACGGCTTCAATTCGGGGACCATCTTCATTCGGGGACCATCTTCAACTTGAGAGAGCGGGGCGGGTGCAATGGTATCCGCCCCTTTGTTTTGGCGATTCGGGCATTTCGAGGCAGAGCGGGATGCCGTAAGCGTTGCGTAAGCAAGTGGCGAACACCGAGCGATACGATGTAGTGTACAAACCGCATGGAAAAATCCAGCGTATGAGAGCTTCGATTCGCAAGGTGGATTGGCACATATGGAAATTGCAACTGAGCGGCGCGATGCCGCAGTTCATTCCGCCGGCCCCCAGCAGCTTCCGCTTGCTCGCGTGAGAAACGTACGCGATTTGGGCGGGCATGCGTATAGGGCGGAGGACGGCTCGCAAGGGGAAACGGCATACGGCATCTTTCTTCGCGGCCCGTCTCTTCGCAAATTGACGCCTGGAGACTATGAATATCTGCAGGAGTACGGAGAGGGTCTGAAGTGCGTTGTCGATTTGCGCAGTGATTTTGAGGTTGGTCATTGGCCCGATCCTTATGCCTGCGGCCGAGACGGTGTGACGTACGTGCATGTTCAGATGCTCGACCAGCTCAATTCGGGAAAGTTTCGTGACGCACTGCCGGATCGCATGTCGACGGTGTACAAGGGGCTGATCGACAATCACGCTTCGAGCATCCGACGCGTGATGGAGTCGATTGACGCCTTTGGGCAGGATGGCTGCACACTGTTTCATTGTCGGGCGGGCAAAGACCGGACGGGCGTTGTGGCGATGTTGCTGCTGGGGCTCGCTGGGGTTTCGGATGAGGACATCGTTGCGGACTATGCGGCTACGCAGCGGTATCTCGGGCGGGGGCTGCGTGCTCAGCGCGTGGCTGTTTCTGCGCTTTTGTGCCGTCGAGCTCCTCGTTGCCTGTTCGAGGCGATTCCCGCCGAGATGGAATTGACGCTTGAGCATCTGCACGAGCGCTACGGAACGGTCCGGGAGTATCTGGAGGGTCACGCCGGGGTTCCCGTCGCCGTGCTCGATCGGATTGCGCACCGACTGAGGTTTGGGTGATCGCTTCGTGGGGGTGCGGCGCGTCAGGAAGTTCATGAATGGGACTTTTGGTAATTAGAATTCGAAACCGTGAAATAGCGGGTGAGAAGTTGGGAGCCCGACCTGCAGATTTGTTTTGGCGTTGGGGCTGTCTACCGGGCAAGGTCGGAAAGTAATTACCAAAAGTCCCTCATGTGAAAAACGGAGACGGCAATCATATGCAAAACCCCTGCATGTTTTGATCGCATGCAGGGGTTTTGACGTCATGATATGCAGAAGCGGGCCGAGCGCTTGCCTCTCGACCTTTCGCTCGGGCTACTTGATCTGCGTCGTACCGGGCGCGAGGTTCGGGTCGGTCTCGTTCGCGGCGCTCTGGCGAAGCTTGGTGTACACATCCTTGCCGTCGCCGAAGAGCTCGTAGTACTGAATCGTGGCGTACTCGGAGCGCGCCTGCAGTGCCTTTTGCAGCGAAGTCTGGGCATCTCCGCCGCTCTCATCCTCCTTGACGCTGGACAGGTAGATGGTGCCGGTGGCGTCAAGGTAGCCGGTGGTGTTGATGGCGGGCACCGCGCTGCGCAGGGTGAGCTGGGCCTTCTGGTAGTCGTTGAGCGGAGCTCCGATGATGTTCATCATCTCGGTGCCCAGGTAGTTGGTGGAGAGGTTATCCACATGGCTGTTCTGGTCGTTGCCGGCGACATCGTAGTTCGCCCAGATGAGGTAGTCGGTGGTCCACAGGCGCATGTTGTGCTCGGCCTTATCCTCATTGGTGAACCAGCGGTTGTTGTACTTGTCGGGGAAGAACGGCTGGTGGTCGCCAAAGAACACGAGCACGACGGGGCGGTCGAGCTTGCGCAGCTTGCCAACGAAGTCCTTGAGCGCGCGGTCGGATTCCTCAATGAGGGACAGATACTCGTTGACCTCGTTGTTCACCGCGCCGTCGATCAGGTAGTTGTTCAGCTTGTCGGGCGGGAGCAGGCCGGTGTCATAGCCGGAGTGGTTCTGCATGGTCACGTCGAAGATGAACTGAGGCGCGGAGTCGGACTCGAGCATCTCGAGGATCTTGTCGTAGGTGGCGGCGTCGGACACCATGCCGCGGAGCTTCTCGGCATCCTGGAAGTCGTTGATCGTCATGAAGCGATCGAAGCCGAAGCCGGAGTAGACGTTCTCGCGGTTCCAGTTGGTGCCGTGGTTGGGGTGCATGGCCGTGGTGGTGTAACCCAGGTCCTTGAACTGCTCGGCGAGATTCTTGGTGTCGAGCAGGTCGTAGATCGTGTAGGGGTACACGCCCGAACCAAGGTAAGACATGGAGTTGCCGGTGAGGAACTCGAACTCGGTGTTGCAGGTGCCGCCGCCGTACGCGCTCACGTAGAGGGTGCCGCGCGAGAGGGTGTCGGGGAGGTTCTTGAAGAACTGCGGGCCGTTGTAGCCGGCATGCATGTTCTGGTAGATGGAGAGGTCGGAGAACGTCTCGTTCATGATGGCGATAACCGTGGGCTTTTCCTTGGCGAATTGGGCCTCGGCATCGGTGCGCTGCTGGGTCTTGCCGGCGGTCTCGTCGTACTCGCCAGCGAGCTTCTTCTCGAGCTTTTCGGCCTTGGCCATGTCGTAGTCCTCGGGCACGGGCGGCTTGATGGTCTGCGCGGAGGAGATGAACGTGGGGATGAAGCCCTGGCGGTAGTAGCTCTCGAGCGGGCGCCAGGTGTACACGGTGATGTTGAGGGTGTTGTAGTAGTCGATGAGCGTGACGTGGGCACCAACGCCAACGAGGCACAGGGCACCGATCAACAGGTTGGTGAGGAAGAGGCGGCGGTTGCGCTTGGCGGGCTCGGGGCGGAAGACGCCGGCGAGCGAGCACAGCAGCATGGAGATGGCCAGGAAGGTCATGCCGTACAGGCCGAACGCGCTGAAGATGTAGGTGAAGCCGCCGCTCACCGCGGCAGCGGTGCCCAGGGCGGAGAGGTCGGCGGGCTGGATGGGCATGGACTTGAACGTGATGACGAAGAACTGCGCCATGCCGATACCCCAGCACAGGAAGGCGATGAACGCTGGGGCGCCACCGCGACGCTGGAACAGGTAGAACAGGCCGACCATGACGGCGGTGATGAGTGCCCACTCAAGCAGGATGCACAGCGGGTAGCACCAGGTGAGGTCATGGTTGGAGGGGGTTTCGAGCCCGAGCATGGCGAACAGGCCGGCGAGCAAGAGCAGCATCACACAGACCGCGGTGGGGCGGTGCAGCGCAATGCGGAGCTCGTGGGCGCGGCCGCGCAGCTTGCGGCCCAGGCGACCGATGCGGGAGGGGTCCTCGTCGCGGGTGATGCGACGTGCGCACGCATCGTACTTGTCACATGCACCGCAGTCGGGTTGGAAGGTGCGGGCGGCAAGTTCGTCACCGAAGCGCATGTAGGATTCGATGCGCGCCCAGGTGATGTCACGCGCGAAAGAGGCCCAAGCGCAGGCGGTGAGCACGGCGTTCAGGATGATGGGGGAGAGGATGTCGTCGGGCGCCATGCCAAGAAAGCCCAGCGCGACGGCAATGGCCTGCATGATGCAGAACGTGATGCCCCAGCCCATGCCGGAGCGATCACCCGATTCCTTGCGACGGGTGAGCTCCCGACGGCCCAAGTAGGCGGAGGCGACAAGCCCCGCGATGGATACGATGGCAGTGAACATACGACAACCTCTTCTTCGCTCAACGGATGTTGAAGCAGGCGGCGTCCCCAAATCCTGGACAACGCTTACCCGGCCTTGATAAACATGTGCTACGCGCGGAAGGCGACAAGGGAACATACTACCCACGGATTGTCGAGATTTAGTCGATAAGCTGCAGGTATCCGTTGTTTCCATAGAATGGGCCAAGAAGCGTAACCGATGCTTAAGGACGGCGGTAAATGGGAATGACGGGAAACGCGGTGCTCGACTGCATCGAGCGCAGGAGCTCGACACGGCAGTTCGACTTGACGGTGGAAATCACGGCCGAACAGCGGGAGGCCGTGCTCCATGCTGCGAGTAGGGCCCCAAGCGCCGGGGCGATGATGATGTATTCGATTATCGATATCCGCGAGCAGCCGACGCGAGATCGCCTCGCGGTGCTTTGCGACAATCAGCCGATGATCTCCAAGGCGCCGTGGGCGCTGGTTTTTGTGGTGGATTACTGCAAGTGGATCGACCTGTTCGAGCACGTGGGGTGCTTGACCGAGGAATTCGCGACCGAATCTGGCTGCGCTGCCCGCCCGCATCCCGGTCTGGGCGATTTTGGAATCGCGGCGCAGGACGCGGTGATCGCGGCACAGAATGCGGCAATTGCCGCCGAGGCGGTGGGACTGGGCACCTGCTACATAGGCGACATCATCGAGAACGCCGAGGAGGTGCGTGACCTTCTGGATTTGCCCGAGCACACCGTGCCCTTGAGCATGCTCATCCTTGGGACTCCTAAGAAGGAGCGTCCGGCAACCCCGCATCCGACCGTCAACCTTGTGATGGAGGAGCGCTATCGTCGCGCCGACGCTCCGACAATGGACGCTCAAATCGCCGAGATGGACGCGATGTTTCGCCCTCACGCGACGGAGCCCGGGGCGCGTGTGCGCGACATCTACACGCGCAAGCACACGAGCGACTTCATGGCCGAGATGAGCCGGTCGATGGACTTGTGGCTTCGGAATTGGCTTGGAAAGAGCTGGTAGAAACATCTTAAGCGCGATGCTCGGGGCCCTGCTGGGGCCTCGGTTTTCACGGCGAACGTCTTGGCATGCACAAACAAAAAAGACCCATCCGCGCGGATGGGTCTTTTTGACATTCAGCGAGATTGCGGAGGCGCTCGTTAGCAGCGCTCCTCCACGGCCACGCGCGCGATGCGGTCGACCGGCTTGAACTTGGTGAACAGCGGCACGTACTCGTAGAACACGCTGGAGTTCTCCAGGCCGAACCACTGCACCGGCGAACCGGCGAAGCGGCGGATCGCGTACTTCATCGCGATGGCGTGGCGCTCACGCTGCTCGACGTCGGACTCGGGCGCAAGCGTCTTGCGGATCAGGCAGAAGCGGAAGGAACCGATCACGCCGGGCTTGTCGTACACGGAGTAATCGTGCACCTGCGGCGGCAGCTCGCCGGACGCGGACAGGTCGGAAACGATCTGGCGCAGGTAGGCGTTCACGCGCTGGTTGACCTTGTATCCCAGGTAGAGGTGCACGCGGTACACAAAGTCGGTGCCGTAGTTCTCGACGGAGTACTCGAAGGTGTGCGGCTCATCGGTGACCTCGACGTTCAGGAACCAGTAGGCGCGGGCGCGCTTGGGGTGCTTATCGAAGATCGAGTACAGGATGTCGCGGTCGAGCATATCGGTCGACTTGCTGTTGGTGAGGTAGACCAGGTTGTCGCAGAGCGTCTCGTAGTGCGAGTCGTTGCGCAGGCGGTCGAGCTGGTCGATGTACTTGCGCACGGGGAGCATCGTGTACTGGCGGCGCTCGACGCGGCTGCCGTTGTACCAGCTGACCATGACGCCCATGATGAGCGCGGCCATCAGGATGGTGAAGTAGCCGCCATGGAAGAACTTGGTGAGGGAGGACACGAAGAAGAAGCCCTCGAGCGCGACGAAGAAGATGACGAAGGCCCAGGGGAAGACCTTCATCTCGCGCACGCCGTGCAGGTAGAAGAAGAGCAGCACGGAGGTGCAGATCATCGTGATGGTGATGGCCAGGCCGTAGGCGGCCTCCATGTGAGCGGAGCTCTGGAACAGCAGCACGACGATAACGCAGCCGACCCACATGACGTTGTTGACCATGGGGATGTAGAGCTGGCCCTTGGTCTCGGCGGGGTAGAAGATTTGCATGTGGGGCATGAGGTCGAGGCGGCTGGCCTCGGACACGAGCGAGAACGCGCCGGTCACGAGCGCCTGGCTCGCGATGATCGCGGCGCAGGTGGAGAGGACGACGCCGAACGGGCGGACCATCTCGGGCAGCATCTGGAAGAACGGGTTGAGGTCCTCGATGAGGGCGAGCTCGGGGTTGCCGGCGTTGGCGAGCAGCCAAGCGCCCTGGCCGAGGTAGGACAGGATGAGGCAGATCTTGACGAAGGGCCAGGTGGCATAGATGTTGCCGCGGCCGACGTGGCCCATGTCGGAGTAGAGGGCCTCGGCGCCGGTGGTGGCGAGGAAGCAGCTACCCAAGATCATGATGCCGGCATGGTTGTTGGGAGACAGCAGGAAGCTGATGCCGCGCAGCGGGTTGAACGCGAGCAGGACAACAGGGTTGCCGAGCACGTAGATGAGACCCGCGCCGCCGAGGAACAGGAACCAAAACGTCATGACCGGGCCGAAGGCATGGCCGATCTTGGAAGTGCCCACGCGCTGCACCGCGAACAGCAGGCACACGATGATGAGCGTGATGACCACGACGTTCATCTGGTTGTCGCCCATGATGTCGTGCACGGCGGGGATGGTGCGCAGGCCCTCGATGGCCGTGGTGATGGTCACCGCAGGGGTGAGGATGCCGTCGGCCAGAAGCGCGGCGCCGCCGAGCATGGCGGGCACGATCAGCCATTTGCCGTATTTGCGCACGATGCTGTAGAGCGCGAAGATGCCGCCCTCGCCGTGGTTGTCGGCCTTGAGGGAGACGAGCACGTACTTGACGGTGGTCAGCAGCGTGACCGTCCAGATGACGAGCGAGAGCGCGCCGAGGATGAACTCCTCGGTCACGGTCATGATGCCGCCCTGGCCCGCAAGCAGCGCCTTGGTGACGTACATGGGCGACGTGCCGATGTCGCCGTACACGACGCCCAGGGTGACGAGCATCGCGCCGATGCTTACCGGGATCGCGGCAGAACCGTGCCCGTGCTCGGATGATTCAGTTGAGTGTGCCATTGCGGTATTGCTCCTTGGCGAAGATGACCCGGCGCCGGCCTTCCCCCAGCGCGCCGAGAGGCATATGCATGCCATCTAACGTTCCAGCCATTATAGGCTGTACGCAGGGCGTATGCTATATGCCTCTACCTGCGGAAACGCTTTGTGTCGGCGGGTTTTCGCGCAGAAGCCTCGCGCAACTCGCGCGTGCGCTCGTGAATCGCGTCCTCGCTCATGCCGATTCGGCGCATGGCCTCCTCGGACGTGTAGCGCTTGACTAGGTAGCAATGGTGGATCTTCTTATTGCGGGCAAAGTCCTCGGGAATGGTCTCGTCCGTGATGTCGGTGAGGACCACGCCGGCGCGTGCCAGTTCCTCGATGTCGGGGCGGAACGTGCGCAGGTTGCACGAGAAGATCGCCTCGCCCTCACGGGAGAGCAGGCGCGACAAGCCGACGAGCAGCTCGACGTGGTCGCGCTGGACGTCCCAGGTGCGGCGGCCCATCTTGCTGGAGTTGGAGAAGGTGGGCGGGTCGCAGAAAATCAGGTCCCAGCGGTTGCGGGTCTGCCTCATGTCGCGGATCCAGCTCATAACGTCGGCGCGCACGTAGTGATGGTCGGGGCCGACAAAGCCGTTTTGCTCCATGTTGCGCTCGGCCCAGTCCAGGTAGGTGTTGGAGAGGTCGACGGTGACGGTCTCCTCCACGCCGGCATCGGCCGCATAGCAGGTCGCGGTGCCGGTGTAGGCGAACAGGTTGAGAAAGAAACGCTTGCCGCGGGCGTGCTCACGCACGAGGCCGCGGGTGATGCGGTGGTCGAGGAAGATGCCGGTGTCCAGATAATCGTTGAAGTTGACGGCGAAGGTGAGGCCGCCCTCCTCGATGAGGGGGAGCCTGCGGGTGCGAATATCGCTCGGGGTGCCCGAGCCCGCGCCCTGGCTGGGACGGTTGGATGCCGAGCCGCCGCGTCCGCCGCGGGGCTTGCCGCCCTTGCCGTGTTGGCTCGAGGGGGACGTTCCGCCGGCCTGCTTGCCGTACTGAGAGCCGCCGCGCGAGCGGATGCGCGCCTTGGCAAAGACGTTGTCAGGGTCGACCTGCAGGACGCGCGGGGCGAGCGTGAGGATGTCGAGCAGGCGCGCCTCGGCCAGGGAGGGATCGACCTCGCGCGGTGCGGCGTATTCGGCGATGACGAGCCAGCGGCCCGGGGTGGTGGCGCTGCCCTCGTACAGGTCGATGGCCGCGGAGTAGTCGGGAAGGTCCGCGTCGTAGACGCGGTAGCAAGTCACGCCTTCGCGCTGCGCCCACTTGCGGCGCAGCTTGGCGACCTTGCGCAGGCGGCGGGCAAACTGCTCGGATTCGGGGATGAGGACGGGGCAGGGCTTGCCGTCGCCCAGGTCGATGAGGGTGGTGGCGGGGGAGGGGGCGACGCTGGATTCGACGGCGTCTTCTGCGGGCATGGAGTCCTCGGCGGCCACGTTGCCCTCTCCGGCGGTGACTGCGCCGTTCGCCGCTGAAAAGACGGCGAGCTCGGCTTCTTCGTTGTTCGGCATGACGCGCAGGGAGCGTGCGGGTTCGCCGAGCGCGCGGATGAGCAGGTCATCGCGGGTGAGGGCCACGGTGGGCATGGTGCTCAGCATGGCACGGACGGCTTCGGCCCCACAGGCGCCGGCGTGCAGGCTCGTGGCGAGGTCGAGCACGCGGGACATCTTGGAAATGGCGGTCTCGGTGGTGTCGAGGAAGGCGAAGCCGCGCGGCTCTCCGCCGCAGCATGCGGGCATCATGAGCTTGCGGGAGATCTTGTCGAGGTCGGGCTGGGCAAAGATCACGCGGTCGGCGAGGCCGGCGGCCTTTAGGATGCGGCGCGCGCAGGCGACGGCGTCTCCGGACGGGTCGGTGGCGACGATGCGGGCGACGCGGCCCTTTGCGAGTTCGGCGCGGCGATCGGCCTCGTTGAGGAGTTCGCGCCATGTGGCAGCGTCGTGCTCAGACCAGCTCTGGAAGCCCCAGTTCCGGCGCTCGAGGCCGGGTGCGCGGTCGGCCAGGATCGAGGCGGCCTCGAGCACCACGCCGCCGCCCGCGCAGCAGGCGTCGATCAGGACGGGGAGCGTGGGGGTGGGGCGCTCGACGGTGGAGCCGGCCAGAGCACTGCCATCGGCTGTCACGCTGCCGTTGGCCAGAACGCTGCCGTCGGCCGACGCGGCGGTATCCTCATCGCGCATCGCGTCTTTAGTATTAGTGAGTGCGGCCGAGCAGATCTCTTGCCAATTGCCCTGGGCACAAGCGAGCGCTGCGTAGTCGGGGCGCAGGACGTGTGCGGCGTGCGTTCGCGTGGCCTCGCGCGGAAGGCGCTTGAACAGCGGGTCGCCGGAGAGATCGAGCTGGATGCTCGCGCGGTTGCCACGCAGGGTGAGGGAGATGCGCGCGTCGGGGTCGTCCGTGTCGACGTTGGGGCGACGGCCCTCGACCTCGAGCATGCGGTCGCATAGCGCGTCCTTTACGCGGAGCGCGGCAAAGTGGGAATTGCGCAGCTCGTCATTGGTGCCGCGCGCGGTCACGGCGATAGTGGCGCCTGCGCGCAGGATGCGTTCCCAGGCAATGGAGCGAGTTGCTTCGTACAGGTCTTCGGCGTTGGAGCAGGCGAAGCGGCCGAGCATCACAAAGATGCGGCTGGCAAGGCGGGACCACAGACATGCGCGCTCGGCGTCGGCGGGGGAGCCGGCAAACGCCACGCGGCCCTTGAGCGGGCGGACTTGGCGCAGCCCCATGCCACGGAGCTCGTCTGCGAGTGCGGCCTCGAAGCCCTCGGGGCAGCTTGCGTAAAACTCGTGCAGGGGTGTGTCGTGCGTGGTGAGAGACGTGTTCGCCATGGGTCTCCTAGCGTCGGCGCAATGTGAATGTATTGACCTTAGTATTATGGCAGCTTCGGGCGTGCCTGGTGGCTTTGGGTGAGCTGAACCTACGACCTCCGGGTTATGAGCCCGGCGATGCAGTCTGCGCGTCGAGTGGCTTGCGTGATGGAATTGTGGAGAGGCGCCGCCGGCCTTGCAGATACATGGGTGCCTGCGTAATATAACTCCTTGCGCACACGGTGCGTCCAGACATTGCGGGGTGGAGCAGTCTGGTAGCTCGCCGGGCTCATAACCCGGAGGTCGTAGGTTCAAATCCTGCCCCCGCGACCAAAACCGCAGCTAGGACGGCATTTTTACGCCGTCCTATTTTTGTTTACCTGTCGAAAATACTGTCGAAAACCTGCCAAGTGACCCTTGAATCAGTAGTTTTTTGTAAGCGTTGCGGAACGGGCGTCGAAACGCCGCCCGACGGATAGCCCCCTTGAATCGTTAAACCGAACAACGGGGGATGCTATGTCTGAGAGCAAATGGACTTTCACAGAACAAGTGGCGGTCAGTTTTCTGGAGAGCCGCGGCGCCGACGTGTGCCCGCTGCCCTACGTGCCCGACGTCGTGCCGGGCGTCCGCCACGCCATCCTCGCCCGCGAGGGGGCGGCCGGCTCGGCGCCGTGCCCGACCGTTACGCTGGCGGTCGGAGAGCCGGGGGACGGGGAGGTCGACCGCGCGGTCGCGCTGGCCGAGGACGTCGCACGTGAGGTCGAGGCCCGCTTCGAACTCTCGCTCGAGCCCGTCCGCGCCGACGTCGCGGTCATCGAGGTCGTCGACGACGACCTGCTCGGGCTCGCCTACCACCGAGGCGTCTGGCTCAACGGGCTGGCTCGCCGGGCGCTCGAGGAGTCCGAGGCGGTGTGCCTATGATGGACGATGAGGTGTTCGAGGTGGTGATCGAGGCGCGGAGCGTCGACGGCGAGCGCCGCTGGGCGCGCACGGGGACCGCCCCGCTCGGGAGCCTCGAGCTGCTGCGCGCCGCCGCGACCGCGGGCGCCATCGCGTATTCGGACTGGTCTGAGGCCCTGATGTCGGCGAAGGTGCTGCTGAGGCGCCCGGGGTCGACCGAGGCGGCCGTCCTATATAGGGCCGGGGATGCCATGGCCTATTGGAAAGGTTCGGGAAAGCCCTAGAAGTCGATGAGGTCCGCGACCCTGACGCCCAGTGCGTCGGCGACCCTGCAGAGGAAGTCGACGCTCGCGTTGACGCGGCCCGTCTCGACCTCCCAGAGATACGACTGGTTCGTTCCCGCGATGGGCGCGAATGAGCGCTGGCTGTGGCCGGCGGCGACCCGCTCCATGCGGATCCGCTGGCCCAGCAGCTTGCGTCGTCTGTCGTTCAAGTTCTCCATGAGGATTAGCCTACGAGCTCGCACTCTTAGACCGACTCGCCACAGCACGTCAACGCCGACCAGATTCCCAACTGCGGTTTTATTTCAAGCAATTTGTAAATTACCGGCCCAGCGACTTGATATAGAAGGTCACACTGTCTACCATTCGAAATGTGACTGTCTCAAGCAAGTCAAATTGTAAATACCCAGTTCAGGGATGGGTTTTGGGAAGGTGAAGATGAGCAGGAAGTACAAGCCGCGCCACATGAAGCAGAAGGAAGTGACCCCCATGTTCAACCACAAGGGAGCGCCCAAGGCCGCCCTCACCGCGGCACTCACGGTCGCCATCGCGGCGCCCTCCGCGCTGGCACCCGCCACGGCGCTCGCGCAGGGCGCCCAGGCCGAGGATGCCCGCCGTGACGCCATGCAGCAGCTCGCCGACGTCCAGGTCCGCTGGTCCGAGGCCACGCAGAAGCTGATCCACGCCGCCGAGGAGGCGGAGAAGAAGAACAAGGTCATGACGGCCGAGGAGGCAGCGGCCGAACTCGCCAAGGTCGAGGGCATGCGCGACGGCGCCGCCGACGCGGCCGCTGCCGCCGGCAACGCCCACGACAAGGCCGGCTTCGAGCACGCCCGCGCCAACACCGCCTACGCCGAGGCCGCCCGAGCTAGACTCGCCGAGCAGAAGAAGCAGGCCGAGGCGCTCGTCGCCAACCTGCAGTCCGCCCAGGCCGAGGCCGCCAAGACCAAGCAGGCCGTCGAGGCCGCCCAGGCCGAGCTCGACGGCATGACCGACGAGCACGCGAAGGCCACCAAGGCGGCCCAGGACGCCGCCAAGGCATCCGCCGAGGCCGATGTGGCGCTCGAGAAGGCGACTTCCGAGCTCGAGAAGTTCCTCGCCGACTCCGGAATCGACGAGGCCGACGCCGAGTACAAGGCCGCCAAGACCGCCTACGACGAGGCCGTGGCCGCCAAGCAGGCCGCCGACGCGGCCCATGAGGCCGCATCCGCGTCGGCCGCTGCCAAGAAGGGCGAGCTCGACGCGGCCAAGGCCGCGCTCGACGAGGCCACCTCCGGCCTCCCCGCCCTCGAGGGCGCCGCTGCCACCGCGGCCACCGAGCTGCAGGCCGCCAAGGACGCCTACGCCGCCACCGTCGAGAAGATCGCCGCCGAGGCGCTCAAGGCCCCTAAGGCCAAGCTCGACGCGGCCCAGGCCGACTACGACGCCGTGAAGGACTCAGGCGACGAGACCGCCATCGCCGATGCGAAGACCAAGCTCGATGCGGCGAGCGCCGCCTACGACGAGGCCGTTGCCACCGCCGGCTCCAAGGCCCAGGCCGAGGCCGACGCGGCCATCGCGGCCAAGCAGGCCGCACTCGATGCCGCCACCGCCAAGCTGGACGAGGCCAAGGCTCGCATCGAGGCCCTGCCCGCCGAGATCACCTCCCTTGAGGAGCAGCTCGCGTCCGAGGACGCCAAGCTCGCCGAGGCGAGCAAGGCTGCCGACACCGCCGCGCAGACGTTCGACGCCGCCAACGCCAAGGTCGAGGCCGCGAGCAAGGCCTACGACGAGGCCGTGAAGGGCCATGAGGCCTGGGTTGCCGAGCACGAGAAGCTCGTGGCCGCGGCCGAGGCCGCCAAGGCCAAGGCCGACGAGGCCAAAGCTACCTTCGACGAGGCCACCAAGACCGTGACCGAGCTTGAGCGCCAGAAGGCCGAGAAGCAGAAGAAGATCGACGAGCTGCGCCAGCAGATGCAAGACCAGACTCAGGGCGCCATCAAGAACGCCAACGACTTCTTCGGGTTCATCGCAAAGCAGGGCGTCGTCGATGACGGCGGCATCCAGCCTGATTACGTCAACAATCTTGGGCCCGGCCTCATCGCTCAGAAGCTCATCAACGGACAGTGGCGCGACGTATACATCGATGGTGATCATACCGACCTGCTGTCCAGCTACACCAACGTGAATGATCCAAATGACGCATCCGCCATCGGCAACATGCTGAAGGCCCTCGACCTCATCGCCGAGTGCAACGCTTTGCGCAAGGCTGAGGGTCTGCCCGAGCTCTACGTCTCCGACGTGGCTATGGCGATCGCCATTCTGAACACGAACTGGTCCGCTGCCAACCTCAAGAAGACCGGCAAGCTCGAGCACGTCGCCAGCCACAGCCACGGCGCTCAGGGCTGGGCTGAGAACATCAACGCCGGCTACACCGACGCCCACACCGCCTACGAGGGTTGGTACTGGAACGAGAAGGCCAACGCCCTCGGACACGCCGTGACCGACCCCGCCACGGGCAAGGTCTACCAGCCCGGCGGCTCCGGCGGCCAGACCGGTCACTACGAGAACATCGTCGATGGCTCCTACGTCGTCACCGGTGCCGCGTGGAACGCGACCGGCTTCAACGGCCGTCCCGTCATGGGCCAGGAGTTCCGCGATAAGAACAAGTTCGGTCCTTGCCCCGGTTTCGACGGCAGCCCTATGACCTACACGATGGCTGAGAAGATCTACACGCTCGATGAATACCGCGCCCGTCTGCTGAACGCCATGGGCGGCGCTGGCAACGCCCAGCTCCAGGCCCAGATCGATCAGCTCCTGAAGGAGATCGAGGGCATCGACGGCCAGATCGGCGCCGCCGACCTCGCCGGCAAGCAGGGCGCCTACGAGGCCGCATCGGCCGAGCAGGCCGCAGCCGAGCATGCCGTCACCGACCACACGGCCGCAGAGCCGGGCCTGGCCGATGCGACCGCCAAGCTCGACGCCGCCAAGGCCGAGGCCAAGCGCGCCGAGGAGGCCAAGCGTGCCGCCGAGGCGAACCTCAATACCGTCACGGGCGAGGTCACGGCCAAGAAGGCCGAGATCAACGCGCAGCTCGCCGCCAAGCGCGAGGAGCTGAAGGCCGCCCAGGACAAGCTGCCCGGACTCGAGGCGGCCAAGAACCAGGCCGCATCCGAGCTCGAGGCCATCCGCGGTCAGTACGCCGACATCGTCGACGCTTCCGGTAAGCTCGACGCCGCCAAGGCCAACCTCGACGCCGCGGACGCGGCGCTGGCCCAGCAGCAGGCCGCCGTTAAGACGGCCGAGGGCGAGGTCGCCAAGTTCGAGGCCGAGCTCAAGGCCGCCGAGGCCGACGTAGCCGCCAAGGCCCACGCAGCCGCCACCGCCGGCACCACGCTCGCGGACAAGCAGGCCGCCATGGACGAGGCCAAGGCCGCACTCGACGCTCTCAAGGCCAAGCTGGGCGAGTTCCAGGCCAAGGTCGATACGGCCAAGGCCGACGCGACCGCGAAGGCCGCGGCCAAGACCGCAGCCGACAAGCTCGTCGCAGATCTTGCCGCCAAGATCGAGGCGGGCAAGGCGACCCTGGCCGACGCCCAGCTCGCGGCCGATAACGCCACCGAGCTCGAGGCCGCCTGGGGCAAGTTCCTGCACGCCTACGACCCGACTGACATGGTCGTGAACGGCTCCATCGGCGTGGACGCCATGCCGAGCACCGACGCGTCCGTCCGCGAGGCCATCCACGCGGCCGTCGAGGAGGCCCACGCCAAGTACGAGGCGGCCAAGACCGCCGAGGCCGACGCCAAGGCGGCGCTGGACGCCGCTGCGGCCAAGCTCGAGACCACCCGCGCGAACGCCGAGGCCACCAAGGCCGAGCTGGCTGACGCCGAGGCCGAGTACGCCCAGGCGAAGGCCGCCTACGACAAGGTCGTGGCGTTCCTGGCCGAGCTTGAGCCCGAGGCCAAGCCGGAGGTCAAGCCTGAGACTAAGCCCGAGCAGGCTCCGGTGCAGCAGCAGGTCGCTGCCAAGCCGAACAAGGTCGAGGGCGCGATCCCGCAGACCGGCGACGCGTCCGGCGCCGCTATCGCGGCGACCGCAGCCGCGGGCCTGAGCATGGTCGGCGTGGCCGAGATCCTGCGCCGCCGCCGCGAGGCCCAGCGGGCGTAAGCAAGGCTGATCGATCTCATCTAGGATGAATCGGAGGGAGTCCCGTACGGGGCTCCCTCATTTATTTCAAAGGGCTCTCAATTCTGCTTCTCGTTCCCAGTAAAAGAGGCTATCAAGGCGATGCCTGATACCCAAAGCACGAGGTAAACCGCCGTTCCCTCAAGATCATTAAGCTTGGATGGAGGTATGGGTACGCTTTTGATAAATCGATGTGTGAAGGGAGACCGCAATGAATTGTTCTCTAGGTCGCGAGGTCGAGTACGAAGTCGACGAGTGGTATGGATTCAAGAACCGGGTCGAGCTGGAGGTGTTTGGGATACTCGATGAGGAGGATGCGTTGACGACGGCCCTTGTTTCCCTCCTTGTCGATTCGGTCCCCGACCGCATGGGCTCGTATCGAGATTCTTGGGATGCGAGGAGGGAGTCGGAAGATATGGTTATGCCTCCTTGGGATTCTGTCGGTGCTGTTACTAAATATTGCTATATCGCAGCGGACATTGTGTCTCGCGTGCAAGCGATTTGTTCACGCATTGACGATGTGATTGACGATCAAGGGGTCGCCCCGACTCCAGCGGACGCAATCGCCTGGTCAACTGAATAGCCTATGACATTATCGGCAGAACAAAACAATGCCCGCCCTCAAACGCTTATTTGCCAGGGCGGGCATTTCGCTGTCAAATATCGAAGTCTGGAGACTCCTCGATTGTTGGAAAGGGCGTCGCGAGGGGGCTGACACATGATTCTTCATTTGGTAGACGTGCATGCGCGGAGTATACAGCCGGCTCCTCGTCGAGCTGTTCGAGGATGAACTCATTTCCTCTGATCCAATCGTCGATGACGGGATCAACAATCCTGTTCAAAATGCTCGCGAGTTCGTTCGCGTTCCGCGCTTGATTGCGCCAACTTTCCGCTTCGATGTTTTCTACCTGTGCGCGGCGTGCGCTTACGTTCGCATAGGACCATAAATCAGCAACGAATGCGTGCTGGAGGTCGGGCGCCTTGCCGTAGAGATTGACGACGTCGGCGTCTGCCCATTCCTTCATTGTTTCACCGCCGGAGTGCTCGCGAACGTGGCGCGCGATTACTCCCGACGCGTCGGAAACGGCGTGCCAGAGGCCGCGCTGCTGTGGCCTATCGCCTGCGGCCTTTTCTGCGGCGGACGCGAGGCTTTCGAGTTTCGCAGCGAACCGGTCGATGGCATCGCCGATGAAGCGCTTGATGAGGCGATCGGCTCGCTCGAAGGCCTCTTCGGCGCGCTGCTCGCGTTCCGCTGCGCGCCGCTCGCGCTCGTCCACGTCAGCGACCCGCTGCACCACGATTTGCTCGCGGTGCGCGATCGATGTCTCCATCGCGGCAACCGTCTTCTCACGCGCTGCGAGCGCGTCGTCTCGTGCCCTAAGGTCGCCAACCTCACGGCGCTTTGCATCGAGCTCGCGCTCCAGGGCGCGGAGCCCCGGGGCGCGCGCGGGTAGGCCCGTGGCAAGGTCAAGTTCGTCGCGCAGCGAGCCGTCGTTCGCGACGGTGCGTGCGACGTAGGACTCTCCCAACATGTCGTTAATTTGGCGCTCAACGGCGGTGTGCTTGGCGCTTGCATCGGATCGCAACTCACGCGCTTCGGCGTGCATAGCTTCGGCGTCGTTCGTGAGCGCGTCTGCGTGCTCGATAGCGGCGTTAATGTCGCGTTCAGCAGCCTCGACGCGCTGCGCTATCTCGCGCGCAGCAGACGCGGCTTTGAGCTCTTCAACTGACTTGTTCTCGTCGCCTTCGGTACGCTGATACGTGCCGAGTTCGTGGGTGTTCCACTTGAGACCGAACTCGCGTTCAGTCCGCTTGTGGATGGCGGCATTGAGAGCGCTCATGCGCTCGCGAGAAGCAAATTCAGAGCCGCTCAGCTTGCGCGTGGTCGCGTGCGCATCGGCGCGCTTTTGCTTCTTGTATTTGCGCCTTCCGTTCTTCAGGCGCGCACATTTTGGACCCGTGATGGGGTCGCCGTTCTCGTCGCGCGCGGCGCGGTCGATGTCGTCCGTCTCCGCGTTACATTTGTCGATGAAAACCCGCTCAGCCTCAGCCTCATCGAGCGTTTCGGAGCCGTCGGGGCGCAAGTAAACGAGTTGCCGCGCGACCTGTTTCACGTCGCAGATGGGGACAACTGCGGCGTGCGCATGGAACTTGGATTTAACTCGCTTTCCAGATTCCGCGTCGATGTAATCGTGAACTTCGTCCACGTCGATGGCGAAGCTAATCACGTTCTCCTCACCGACGTTTTTAACGAGTTCGTCAGCGGCTGCTTCGAACCATTTTCTAAGGCGTCCGTCCGCGAGCGCGGCCTCGTCATTCAGTGCATCTGGCGCATAAATAACGATACTCTGCATCGCCGTCGGCGCATTCTTGCCGAGCGTCTTGAGTTCGCCATCCGGCGGGTAACCGAACTCGTTCAAACGTGCGTCGAGACGCGCCTTTTTTTGCTCGTATGAGAGGCCCGCCGTAGGGCCGACTTCAAAATTTAGATGCGTTCGAGACTTGTCGATTTCGCGGTTCGAGTGCGCAACTTGAGGATCTGCGCGGCGCTCGTTGTCGTTGTGCCGAAGCCGCGCGTAAGCTTGTGCGCGACCCTTAGACTTGCCACTGTTCCAGTTTGCGTTTGCCACTTCTATCAACTCCCGTGCAGGTCGTGTTTTGTCAACGGCGATACCCCGCGCAGCGGGGTGTAGCCGTTGCACCTACGGGCGACGCCCCTGCGGGGCATCGCCTCCGGTGTCGCTCAAGGGGAGGGGCTGCGCCCTCCCCGCCGCGAGGGCTCCCCCACCCTCATGCGCGCGCCTACGCGCGATCGCCCGAGCGCTCCGCACGCACCTGTGCAAGCAAGAACGGTGCGACTGGCTGATCGTGCATGCGCGCAGCAAGCATGCGCTCGAAGACGAGCATGAGCTCGTCATCGGTCGCGTCCGGGAGCTCAGAACGCAGCTTCGCGAGCATGCGGTCAGCGAGCGCGCGGTCGGCCTCGGCGCGAGCCGCAGCAGCGGCCTTCTGCTCCTCGCGCTCGCGGACCTTAAGCGCGCGGCGCATGTCCGCAAGCGCTGCCTTCTGCGCGTCGATTTCCGCACGGAGCTGTTCGGTCGTTTTCGTTTTGCGTGCCATGATTTTTCCTTTCGTTCGTAGACTAATGGGTTCGAAAACGGGCGGGCGGTGAACGCCCAACGACGCTCACGTCAATCACCCCACAAGGCCAGCCACGGGCGCGGGTCGTCGGCTTGCATAGCGTCGATCACGTCGGCGAGCATCTCGGGGGCGACAACATTACGATTCGTCTTTCCGAGCTTTTTCCAAACATCGCGGCTGAACTTCCCGCGATGTTTGGAGCAACAAGGAATGAATCGCTCGACCCACGCACAGCAGCGGTCAATCGAGCCGCGTGAGCCGTCGTTAAGCCGTTCGAGCGCTGGAATTTCGACTTGCCCCATCCGGTAAAGGCTGAGCGCCGCTTTAACGAGAACCCAACTCGGGTCCGTCGCGTCGAACTTACCGAGCGAGGTTTGGCGCAAGAAATAGCGCTCCCAGTCGGCACGCGTGCGAAGGCACGCCTCGTCGGCGATGCGTCGCGCGAGCGCCTTTCCAGACTGGTATGCGCGAACGTCGTCCCATGGCTCGGTATCGAAGTTCGCGACGCACCCGCCGATGGGTAAACCGACGTCAATCATCCCGTCGCGAAGGGGCTTGCGCTTGCAGTCAAAGTCCATGGAAAGGTAACGGGTTTGATTTCGAAACGCGAAATCTTGGCGATCGTTGCGCGACACGAGGGAGCGAAACTCGGTTGGACGCGCCTTGCTCGTCTCGATGCGCCCGGTGCGAGTCGCGACCGCGTGCATCAGGGCAAAGCGATCATCAAACGAATCCTTTTCGAGGCCCGTAACAAAAGAGTTGTGCGCACACACGCCGGGAAGTCCGTCGAGCACGGAGTCGTCTCCGCCGACGCGCAGCGAAACATTGCCTCGTGTCGTGAAGTTCAACAAATCGTCTTGGGCGTGCTTGAGCGCCCAGATGCTATCGTCCGTACCGCTCGTGAGCACCGACCGCGAGCGGTGGAAGTACGGCGCGAGCCCGTAGAGGTCGAGGGCCTCGAGAACGTCGATGGGAGCGTCCGTGATGAATCCGTCGGTTGTCACCGAAAACACGCGGTACCCCTCCCCGCGGAGCTGGTTGATCGCGGCGGCGAGCAGCGCGCGAATCAGGCCCGTGATGAACGCGGCGTGGTAGGGGCTCGTGATGATCGAGCCTTCGAGCTCCTCCATCACTTCCCTGAACGCGTTGTACGATGCCTTCGGGCTCACGCCTTGCGCCACCTTGCCGTAGTTCCCGTTCACACCGAGCTTGGCGAGCAGCTCGGCGAGCGACCCCTTTCCGTAGATTTTCTTCGCCTCGTTTCGAGACTCGACGAAAGTACGGACGACGGCGCTAAGTGACTGGGAGAGCCCGTCGCCGTGACGTAGCGGGCGGAGGCGCGCGCCGGACTTGACTTGCACACGCGCGCCGAGCTTGAGCGCGAGCCAGAGCTCCGGGGCCGTGGCCACGACGCACCACGCGCCCTTGTCGGATCGAGGGAAAATCAGCGACCCGTCAGCGACTATGGGGATGCACGGCTGATACACGTCCTGCGGAAACTCGAACTCGACTTCGGCGAGCAGGGGCGTGCATGGGCCGAGTGCGTGGTCGAAGTCATCGAGCGTCAGGTCGCGCCCGTGGATCGACTGCAGAATCGGGTCGTCCCAGTTAACATCGACGACGAGGTTCATGCCAGTCGGGTACGCGTTCTGGGCATCGACGTCGTAGGTTACATCGTCGTAGAAACCGATTAGGCTCGAGGCGTTCAGGCCGCCGTGATACGCGATCGAGGACATGTTCAAGACGCTGGCGACGTCTATGCTCATAGGGCACAACGACTCGAACGGGACGAGGCCCTCGGGACCGTACGACATGCCGTTTTTCACGCGCACGAGGCCGCGATAGCGAGCGTTGAAGGTGTCGTCGTCCGTGCATCCGAAATACTTTTTGATAGACGTCTTGGCGACCCGAGCCGCCGCGCTGTTCGCCGTGATCGGGAGTTTGTTTTCGGTGCCAAAAAGCGCCTTGGCGTAGATGAGGCACACGACCGCGTCGTTGACAGCGTACTCGAGGTAGAGCGGCAAATTGTTCGCCCAGAGCTCATCCATGTGCTCGATCATACCTTCGGGGAGCTCGACCTTGGGAAACTCGATAGCACGGCCGAGGTCGGCGAGTTTCTTTTTTCCGGCGGGCGCATATGCCATCGTGTCCCGCACGTCCAAAAGAACCTTTTGGAAGCTGCCTCCGTCGTCGATGACCCCGACGAGCGCGCCGGTGGTCTGAATGGTCACGACGCCGCCCTGAACCTTGCTCAGTCGGACCATGAGGTCCTTTTGAAATTCCGGAGCGCCGAACGCCGAGAGGTCGGCCATTCCGTAGTGCGCGATGATCGTGACGTTGATTTTCCAGTCGGGGTATTTCTCGCCGTCGGGACCGAAGCCGAGGCCCGAATAATCGTTTGTGTACCCAACCGAACAGCCCGTCGCGCGTGTCCCCTCGAACACGTCGCGGTAGCGCCTGCCCTCGGCGATGGCGCGACGTTGCTCGTCGGTCATCTCCGTCAGACCGTCGTCGTAGAGCGAATCGGCACGGAGGAGACCACGCCGGACGTACACCACGCCGTCGTCACCGACGGCGAAACCGTCGTCGGCTTCCAAATACCGCAGGTTGGTTCGCATCGTCTCGACGTCCTCGCCCCCGAGCGCCTTAACCAGCTTTCGCGCCCATGCTGGCGCTATGTCGCCGCGAAAGGGCGTCCAGGCAAGAAGGGACTCTGCCTCCTCAGCATAAGGCAGCGAAGCGCACAGCTCACGCAGAGCCTTCATGCGCGTCTTGCTGGCGGGTGCGTGCACGAACGAGAGAGCGACCTCGTCGTTCTTTCCGCGCGGCAGGTGCACCCACCAGCCCTGAAAGTCGGCGTATGCGTACTCACGAGACCGGTTTTTGATGACGAGCGCGACCGCGTCCGCCCAGCTCGGCCGTGCGCCGCGGGTCGAGAACACAACCCATTCGTGCAGTTCGAAAACGCCCTCCAGGCTTCGTTCCAGGGTTACGAGCTGATATGTCAGCATTCCGCGGCCGTTCGGGCCCTCGACCCATTCGCTGTCGACGCCGATTTCGACATGCGGCCCCGTGAACACGTCTCCGCGCATCGCGTCAAGCGCTGCGATTCCGAACCCGTTTTCCAGGCGGGCGAGCGCGGTCGTCGCGTCTCCCTTGACGAGAACTGGCTGCGGCCCTTCTTTAAATGGTGCCGGTGCCGTGAATGGGGGCGGGCCTCCCACCTCCGATGTTGGCACCACTGCTGTTTTCAGCTGTCTATCTGCGGAAACCGTGTTGGCATGCTGGCATAAATCTGTCGGAAATCGGTTGTTTCCCGACAAAACTGTGCCACTGTGCCTCGTTTCTTCTGAAATTGAGCCGTATTCTTTAGTTTTTTCGGTCGGGAAGCTGGAACCTTGATCGGCGTTCATCGTGCTCTTGGCTTTAGGCGGGGGCTCGGTCTCGACAACGGCTTCCTGAACTGGGATTACACGTTTCAACACGCCGTACATGGAGTAGTCTTCGGCCGCATCTCGAAACCCCGGGTTGAGGTATTCGACCTTCCAGCCCCGCGCTCCCGCCTCGGCCTCCTGCTCTTTTGTCAGCTTGAGAATGCGTGCATCGCGTATCTTGCGTGGCGGCTTCTCGCTCGGTTCGTCGGTTGAGCCTGCGAGCATGACCTCGACGGGCTTCCCCTCGATTAACGCTGTGCGCGTGCGCACGTTAGGTTTAATCATGCTCGACCGCCTCTCCTGTGGTCTTTAAACGCTCGCTGAGCGCGTCGCGCTGCGCTTGCGTGAGCTTGGGACCGAAAACGTCGATTTGGGCAGCGAGAAGGCGCTCGGCCGTTCTCGCGGCCTCTTCCGACGGTAGTTTGTGCAGTTTTGCGCGGGCTTCGAGGTCTGCACGTGAAACGAGGCGGCGACCGTTCGTTTTGAAGGATTGGACGCTGCCCTCGGCAATGTAACGGTTGACTGACCTGCGACTCGCGATGCCGAGGTTTACGGCCTGCGTGACTGAAATGAAGTCGTATGAGCGCATGATTGCCTAGCCGATCATGTGCTCGTCTATGTACTTCTCGATTTCGGCGATTGGGTAAACCACCGCCCGCCCGACTCGCGCAGGACGTGGTCCCTTGATGGGCGTCATGTAACGCCAGTTGCGGAGGGTCTTCGCGGCGATTCCGAGCATCTCGGCGGCTTCCGCCTCGCGAACGGCCAGCTTGGTGGGATTGGGTTGTTTGTTATTCATCAACGGAGCCTCCGCGGATTCGCGGCCGAGTCTTAAGACTTGGCCCTGAAACGAATCCGCGAGCTCCTTCTATGTTCGTCGGGGTCGGTAAGCTCCCGGCTTTGGAACCTTATTTTGGCGGGCCCGAGCGGCTCTTTGTCGTTCGGGTGCGAGCTATCACGGTCTCACCGGTGCGCTCTATACCTCAGTTGTTAACCTTAGTTTACCCGGGTTGCCTCTGAGTGTCAATTATTAAAACCAAAATATCTACCATAGTGCTATCCTGTCGAAAATAAGGTGAAAGGGGTGGCTGTGCCTAGACCGAGAATCTTGCCCGGAGAGGACACGACTGCGACATCCAAGGTCGTTCCCGGAAAAAAGCCCGGATATTTATCAATGCAATGGAGAGTCTGCCTCTTTAGCGGGCGCGTGGAGCGTCATGTGACTGAGGTCAAAACTACGCGCGTGAGCGATGTTCGTCAGAAAGCCAAAGCGACCGCCCGCTCATTGCTCGACGGGTCGAGCACGGGATCCTGGCGCCGCGATTCCAAGCTGAGTGATTATATCGAGCGCGAATCGATTCCCGCTATCGAGCGAAACCAGTTTCCCAAGCCGCTGCGGCCGAATACTCAGGTCCGCTATGTGCGATGCCTTGCGCTTCTCGCTGATGAGCTGCGTGGGATGGCCATAGCTGATGCCACTCGCCCCAGGCAGCTCAATGATGCTTTGGCCTCGATTGCCTCCAAGAACGGGACCGCGACTGCCCGACAATGCGGCAAAGTGGCGTCCAAATATGTGATGAGGCGTCTTGTGACGGATGAGGTTCTGGATCACAATCCGCTTCGCGACCTCGATCTCGAGTTGCCCGAGCATATTGCCCGGCGTAAGCCTCAAGGCGGGCAGGCGCTTACGCCCGACGAGCGCGATCGCGTCATAGCGTTCTTGATCGAGTATGTGCCAGAGACGCTACCCCAGCCTAAACGGGGTCGATATAGCGCCGAGCAGAGAACTGCGATTCGTCAGCGTGCCGTCGACGTGACTCTTTTGCAGGCTGATACGGGCCTTCGAATCAATGAGGCTTGCCGCTTGACTCGCGCTGATGTTGATGTGGATGCGGACCCGTTGACTGTTTCGGTTACCGCCGAGGTGTCCAAGACCCACCGCGGCCGTACTGTCCCCGTGTTGGATCCGCGCGTTTCAGGGCGTATCCGCGAGCGTCTTTCCGAGTTGCCCGAGGAGGGTAACGCTCTCGTTTTCGGGGCGCCTGCCAAGCCTGAGTGCGTTTGGGACTCTTCAAACCGGCAAAAGGCGATCAAGGCCCTTTACCATGAGCTGGCGGATGCTCTCGACATCCCGTTGCTGCACGAGGTCAGTTCTCACGTTTGGCGCGCCACCTTAAATACGGAGTGGATGCAACGGGGTGTTCCCGACGCGCTGAGGTCCGCCTTCTTTGGGCACTCTGTTGATGTCAACCGTGAGTCATATACCGATCTGGGAGGAACTGAGCAACTTGTGAATCTTCTTCGATCTAGACCTGTCGAAAACCCTGTCTCTATCAATGGGTAAATGGGGGTTAACTGGGGTGATTCCGGGCAAATTAGAAATATAAGATACCAAGGTAGAATAGGGTAGATGGGGTCTATACAGCGAAGTAATATAATTAAGCGAGCTATCCCGGAGGTCGTTGGTTCAAATCCAGCCCCCGCGACCAAGAACTTGCAGCTCGGGAGCCGAAAGGCTCCCGAGCTTTTTTGCATGGGTACTGGCTGGCGCTTTCGGGCGTTGAGGGTCATGGCCGTTCAAATCCCCTGATTCCATGTTTACAAGCGGGTTCAAGGTTTAGCCGCTTTCCCGCGAGGCATTCGCCCGGATATGCACTTGCTTCGCCAATAGACTAGAATACAGATAATTAGTCTATGTTCTAGTCTATGGAGGCGCGATGATTAGGCCGCTGTCGGAGATGCCGTCGTTTATCCGCTCGCTTCTGGCAGATGTGGAAACAGAAGTCGTGGAGTACAAAGAGGCGAAGCGTAACTACGATTTCGAGAAGCTCGGCAAGTATTTCTCCGCGCTCAGTAATGAGGCGAACCTTCGAAACGCAGAATGTGGATGGCTCCTATTTGGAATAACCAATAAAAGAGAGATATGCGGTACTTCCTATCGCAAGGAGGATCGTCAGCCTAGCATTGGTCTTCGAAGCCTTAAGCACGAAATGGCGGATTGTCTCAACAACGGTTTGACTTTCGAAGAAATCTACGAGCTCGACATGGAGGGGAAACGCGTGGTTGCGTTTCAGATACCGCCGTGCGAGTTCGCCTCTCCGACAACGTGGCGGGGAGTTCCGTGGTCGCGGGAGAATGAATCCCTCAGGGAGATGCCCCGCTTCAAGTTGGAGGCGATTTGGGGCCAATCGCGCCCCGATTGGTCAAAGCAGGTTTCCTTTGAGGCGAATATCGGCGACCTCGATCCGGATGCGGTCAGGTTTGCCTGCGATCGGTATATCGAGAAATACGCTGCGAGTCAGCCGGCTATAAAGTCGCTCAGCGAAAAGGAAATGCTTAGCAAGATGAGCTTCCTCGTCCATGGGCATGTCACGAATGCGGCGCTCGTGCTCCTTGGCCGTCCTGAGTCGTCCGTCTTTCTTGGTGGGGCAGCACCGCGGATTACCTGGACGCTTTATGCCTCCGATGGGCGCGTGGAAACATATGAACACTTTGACCCGCCATTCATCCTTCAGGTGGATAAAGTGTTGGCGAAGATTCGCAACGAGCGCTACCGCTATTTCGACAGTCAGGTCACGCTGTTTCCCACCCTCGGCAACAAGTACGATCCAGAGGTTATTCGTGAGTTGCTGCACAATGCTGTTGCCCATCAGGACTACAGGAATTCAGGCAAAATAAACGTCTTGGAATACGAAGACCGACTTGTGTTCAAAAACGAGGGTTCCTTCATCCCGGGGACCATCGAGAAAGCGATTGAGCCCGGTTACAAACCGCCGTACTATCGGAACCGCTTGCTCGCGGACGCGATGGTCGACACGGAGATGATCGACCAGAACGCCATAGGCATCAGGAACGTTTATGAGATTCAGCGCGGCAGGATGTTGCCTCTGCCGACCTACGACCTTTCGGAGCCGAATCGCGTTGCGGTCACAATATATGGCAGGATTCTCGATGAGGCGTATACGCGGCTACTGGCCTCAGAAGCCGAGATGGACCTCGAGACGGTGTTCATGCTCGACCTCGTTCAGAAGGGAATCCCAATTGCGCGTGAGCAGGCTAGGGCGCTCCGCAGCAGGGGCCTTGTCGAAGGCCGCTATCCGAAGCTCACGCTGTCTTCGAAGGTTGCGGGGATAATCGGCACGCATGAGGAGTATGTCAGGCAAAAGGGCCTTGATACGAGCATCTGCAAGGAGCTCATAGTCAAGCTTCTACGCACGCGCCCATGTACCCGAGCGGAAATCGTCTCTGCAATCTCGCACGCGCTGCCTGAGGATATGGACGAGGGGCAGAGGAGGAAGCACGTAAGCTATCTGCTCCAAGAGCTTCGCAAAGAGCACCGAGTTCAACCCGACGGCGCACGGGGAAACGCGCGGTGGGCCCCTGTCGACTAGACTAGAATATAGACTAATAGTTTGCATATCTAGTCTGGTAAACGGAGAACTGCTTTGCGCGGGTGCCAACGCCTCTGCCGTAGGTGCGCAAAGCTTTCGATTCCATATTCAGGCGAGCGGGCTCAAGGCGGTGCTTTCTCTAGCGTGCAATATTGCTTGGGGCGCGTGGGCGATACATCGCTTTGCGAAAGCGACAATGTCGCGACAGGAAAACGACGCTGTTGCATTGATGGTTCCGATGGTGGATCGCCGGGCTCATGCCGGAGTCGTTGGTTCAAATCCTGTCCACTATCAAGAACTTGCAGCTCGGGAGCCGGAGGGCTCCCGAGCTTCTTGTATGTTTGCTGCGTGGGTGCTGTTTGGATGTTACGGGCGGGAAAGGCCATTTCAAACGATGCGTTCAGCAAGATTGCTGCCAACTGGCTGCGGCTGATATTTAGTCGTCAGATACGACTAAATTTAGAAATCAAGGCCATTCCAGTCTAATCTAGCGACTGGAAATAAAGATATTGGCACGTCTAAAGGACTAAATGCCATGAAAGGCACAGCTTTAGTCCTATCGCCGTCTGACGATTGCCGCCGGCAGGCCTGTTCTCCCGAGTGAAAACGGAGAGGGTCGAGGGGCTCGCGGGGAATGTCGAAGGGGTGCGTTCGGTGCGGCCTGCGAATGCCTGAGCCCGCGGGTGCCCGAAAAACGTAAGTATAGTCGTAAGTATGAAAGTGAATAATGCATAAACATGGTGATACGTCGTGATACATGATGAAGTTAAAAGGCCTAGTAATCTGCTGTTATGATACTTATATATAGTGTTACGCGTGCATATAATAAGGCTCAAAGTGTATCCCGGAGGTCGTAGGTTCAAATCCTGCCCCCGCGACCAAGAACTTGCAGCTCGTCGGCTATGCCGGCGAGCTTTTTTGTTGCTTTCCGACTGTGAGCCGACTATTTTTCGACTTTATCTTGGGCATGCCCGTCACGGGCGCCGCGGCGATCGATGCTGGGATGAAGTGCGGGAACCGCCACTAGCGGTCTGTTGTTGCGGGTGTCGATTGGGTGCGCCCTGAGATTACCCTGAGATTGACTATGGCTTTCTCCCGTTTGAAAGACGGAGAAGGCGGGTTTTCATAGGCAATTCCGCGCCAACCATAGGCAATCCCACATCGACCATAGTCAGTCCCTCGCCAACCACGGGCAATCTCGCATCGGGTGCGGTAATTTGCCGCAGCCGTTCAAACCCACCCATCCAGGAGGGAGGACCGTCTGCGTCCTCCCTCTTTTACGCTACAGTAATTGCGGCAGTAAACGCACATTTGTTGTTTTCGCTTTGCGAAAGAGGGGGGAGATTCATGGAATCCCAGGCTTACCCAATGCTGTTCAGCCCCATCAAGGTCGGCACGCAGGAGGTCAAGAACCGCGTGTTCATGCCGCCCGTGTCCACCAACCTTGCCGATCACGGCTACGTGACCGACGCGCTCGTCGACCATTACACCGCCCGCGCCAAGGGCGGCGTGGGCCTCATCATTACCGAGGTCGTGACCGTGGAGCCCACCTATACCTACCTGCCCGGTGACATGTGCTGCTATGACGACACCTTCATCCCCGGTTGGGAGAAGCTGGCCGCCGCCGTGCACCAGTACGGTGCCAAGATCATGCCGCAGCTGTTCCACCCCGCCTACATGGCGTTCAACGTGCCCGGCACGCCGCGCCTCGTAGCCCCGTCCTTTGTGGGCCCGTCCTATGCCCGCGAGGCGCCGCGGCCCATCACCATCGACGAGATCCACGAACTCACCCGCCAGTTTGGCGATGCGGCTGTGCGTATGCAGAAGGCCGGTGTCGACGGCGTCGAGGTCCATGCGGCGCACGCCCACGGCATGCTCGGCGGCTTCCTCTCGCCCCAGTACAACAAGCGCACCGACGAGTACGGCGGCAGCCTGGACGCGCGCATGCGCTTCCTGCTTGAGGTCATCGCCGAGATCCGCGAGCGCTGCGGCAAGGACTTCATCATCGACGTGCGCATCTCCGGCGATGAGTACACCGACGGCGGCCTCACCCTCAACGACATGATCTACGTGTCCCGTCGCCTGGAAAAGGCCGGCGTCGACATGATCCACGTCTCCGGCGGTACCACCATCAAGCGCGGCTCCGCGATTCCCGCCGCAGGCACCAAGCAGGCCAGCCATGCCGACCTTTCGCGCGAGATCAAGAAGCACGTGACCATCCCCGTTGCCACCGTGGGCCGTATCAACGAGGCTTGGATCGCCGAGGAGCTCATCGAGGACGGTGCCGCCGACATTTGCATGATGGGCCGCGCCAACCTGTGCGACGCCGAGTTCTGCAACAAGGCCGCTGCGGGCCGCGCCGAGGAGGTCCGCCCCTGCATCGGCTGCCTGCGCTGCCTGAACGGCATCATGTTCGGCAAGCCCATTTCCTGCACGGTCAACCCGGACGTCGAGCACGACGAGGCGGGCTTCGAGCCGGCCGCCGAGAAGAAGGACGTGCTGGTCGTTGGTGCCGGTCCCGCCGGCATGGAGGCCGCCTACATCGCCGCCCGCCGCGGCCACCACGTGGTGCTCGTGGATAAGCAGGACCAGCCCGGCGGCCAGCTGCGCATTGCGTCGGTTCCGCCTGCGAAGCAGGAGCTCACGCGCGTGATCAAGTACCAGTTCAGCCGTCTGGCCGAGGCCGGCGTGGACGTGCGCATGGGCGTGGAGCTCACGGCCGAGGATATCCAGCGCGACTTCGCGGGCTACGAGGTGGTTCTGGCTTATGGCGCCGAGCCCATCGTCCCCGGCTTTATGACGGGCTTTAAGCAGGTCATGACCGCCGACGACCTGCTGGCCGGCCGCGCGTTCCCGGGCAAGAAGATCGTCATCGTAGGCGGCGGCTCCGTGGGTTGCGAGACGGCCGACTACCTGGCCCCGCTCGTCAACGACCTTGCGCCGTCCAACCGCGACGTCACGCTCATCGAGATGACACGCACACTCGCCGCCAACGAGGGCGGTGCCGGTCGCGCGGTGCTCGTGACCCGCATCCTGGACAAGGGCGTGCACGTGCTCACCGAGGCCAAGCTCACGGGTGTGACCGAGGACACCATCTCCTACGAGAAGGATGGCGAGGAGCACGTGATCGAGGGCGCCGACACCCTGGTGCTCGCGTTGGGCTACCGTCCCAACACCGCACTCGCCGACGCATTGACCGGGGCGGGCTTTGCCTGTCACGTGCTGGGTGATTCAAAGCAGTGCGGCAACCTGCGCGACGCCATCGAGGCCGGCTACAAGGCGGCTTGCGAACTGTAAGGGTCATCCGTTTCACTCGGGACACTGGTTGCTCCTGCGGCGAGGCCGCTTGATTTTTGGTCCAGTCGGGTTCAGACCTCATTGATATCGCTCCTTCGTTGGGAGTTCTAGTTGCGCCAGAATCACAAATCGCGGTGAGTGGCAAAACTGCCGTGTTATCTACCTGCGGTTTTGTGATTCTGGTGTAACGTTTTTAGTTGCCTCTTAGTTGCCTTCTAGTTATCATCTAGTTATCAAATCGTCTGAACGGGGGTCGATGTGGGCGAAGCGGATGATATGGAACTTATCTACTCGCTTATTGGTTATCCAAACGAGACCGAGTGGATTGAATTCAAGGAGGGCAACAGCGACCCTGAGAGAATCGGCCGGGATATTTCCGCGCTGGCGAACGTCGCGGCGTATCTGGGCCGTCCGCGCGCCTATAAGATCTGGGGTGTTGAGGATGATACCCATGCGCTCGTCGGCACACAATTCGATCCTTACCATGCAAAGGGAAAGGGCAATCAGGATCTGCAAATTTGGCTTCGCCCCTTTCTGTCGCTGCACGCCAGTTACGAGTTTCGCTGCATAGAGCGCAATGGCCTGAGGTTTGTCGTCCTTGAGATCGATGCCGCAGTGGGTCAGCCCGTCTGTTTTGACAAGGCCCCGTTTATCCGCGAGGGAAGCAGCACGGTCCGACTGCAGACCGGGTCGGCAAAAGAAGCTCGCTTGTGGGAGCGCCTGCAGGCGGGGGATTTTGAGCTAAAGATTGCGGAGCGAGACGTTGAGCTCGACGAGCTGCCGTCGAAATTGGACATCGATGCGTATTTCGGCCTGCTCGGTCTTCGCAGGCCGACGGCCCTTGAGGACGCCCTGCCGTTTCTTGAGGAGCAGGATCTCATTCGCAAGCAAGATAATGGTCGATATTCCATTTTGAATCTCGGCGCACTGCTGGTTGCAAAGTCGCTCAGTTCGTTTGCCGGGCTTAGGAAGCGGCCGATTCGCCTTGTCTCCTATGCGGGGAAGGACGTGCTCGACAAAACGAGTGACGTCACGTTTGATGTGGGATACGCCCTCGCGCTTGAGCAGGCAAACCGCCACCTACTCACGCTGTTGCCGCAAAGTGAGCGGATCGACGGAGCTTACAGACGCTTGCGAGCGGAGTATCCAGAACGCGCGGTTCGAGAGCTTTTGTCCAACATGGTTATTCACCAGGATCTTTCGGATACACATTCCTCCCCGGTGGTAAGCGTGTTTAACGGCAGGATTGTGTTTTCAAACCCCGGTGAGTCCCTTGTTCCAAAAGAGCGCATGCTCAACGCACAGCCAAAGAGCAGGAACTCAGCGCTCGCGGGCCTGTTGCGCCAGATGCACCTGTGTGAGGAGCAGGGCAGTGGCTGGGATATCGTGGTTGCGTCGTGCGAGGCATTCCATATGGCCGCCCCCAAGGTGGAGAGCGACGAGGGTCTTGGGACGAACGTGACGTTGTATTCTGGCGACGCCTATTCGCGCATGAAGAAAGCTGAGCGCAGGGAGGCCGTGTATTGGCACGCGTGCCTCATGTACGCGCGCGATGATTCGATGGGCAATCAATCGCTTCGCGAGCGGTTTGGGTTGAGCGACTCGCGCAAGGATACCGTTGCGATTTCGCGTCTGATCAAGGAATGCTGCGACGAAGGGCTCATCAAGGACGAAGACGAGGATGCCGGAGATAAATACCGGCGCTATATCCCGTATTGGGCGTAGGGCGGCATGGCTTATCCGCCCGTGACGCCCGGCGGGCGCGAGACTACTTCGATATCGTGCGACGCCATCGAGGCCGGCTACAAGGCGGCTTGCGAGCTGTAAGGGCGGCGACATATCTGCGACGTGACGGACCCGGGGGCATTGAGCCTCCGGGTCTTTGCTTCAAGCGCGTTAACACGAAGGCATTTTTTGGCTATAGTATGAAAAAGCGCCATGTGTCCGTTAATTGTTAACGGCGCATCGCGCGCCGTCCTATAGGTTCTCTTACGTCGCCTCCTCCTTGGAATTCTCTTTGGGGTCAGGGGCGCAATCGAGATGATGCATTGTGTTTACCAAGGTGTGGAACGCGTTGCTCGCCTGCCTGGTGGCAATCGCTGCGTTTCTTGCCATCGCGTTCGGGGGGGGGCCGCTGTTGGGCCTCACGCCTTACGCCGTTCTTTCCGGCTCGATGGAGCCCGAACTTCCCGTGGGGTCACTTATATATGTAAAGCACGTCGACCCGACTGAAGTTCACGTGGGTGACGCCATCACCTTTAGGCTCGAGTCGGGCACGCTGGTGACCCATGAGGTATATGAGATCGATTCCGAGGCGCACGAGTTCAGGACGCACGGCATCGCCAATGTTGACTCACAAGGAAATATTTCGCCCGATGCGGCGCCGGTCCCATGGTCGAGCCTGGTGGGTTCGGTCGTGGCGTGCGTGCCGCTTTTGGGTTACGTCAACGTGTTCGTCACGCGGCCGCCGGGGGTCTTCATGGTGATCGCCGGCGTGGCCGTCGTGATCGGCGTGAGCATCGTGATCGAGCTGGTGGGCGCCGGCGGGCACGAAAAGCGGGAGGCGGCCCACGCTCCCAAACACATGAGGTGACACTGGGCGCGATGCGCCTTGGCACACGGGAAGGATCCGAAAGCAGAAAGGATGTACACCATGGATTCGAAACAGACAGGCAGGAAGAGGACGGGTCTGGCGGTTGCGCTCGCGCTCTGCTGCATCCTCGCGGTGGGCGGCGTCTATGCGTGGTTTAGCGCGCAGGATAGCAAGACCAACACGTTCGTGCAGGGCAATGGCGTGACCGAGCCCGAGAAGAAGCCCGATCCCAACAAGCCTGAAGGCGGCGGAGAAGGCAGCACTGAGGATAAAAAGCCGGATGATAAGTACATCACCGAGACCGAGTGGAATGATGATTCTGCAATCACCCCGGGCGCCATTGTTCCCAAGAACCCCAATGTTGGCATTGGCAGGACCTCCAAGGACGCATATGTATTTATGGAGGTTGAGAATAACCTCGGCGCGAATGCGTACTTCGTTCTGGGCAGCAACTGGGCTCCCGTTGATGGCAAAGCGACCGCATACAAAGGCGAGTACGATGTCACCATCAGCGGGGACAAAAAGACTCGTTGCTACACCAGCGGCTTGTTCGTGTATGTGGGCGACTCCAGAGCCGCCGACGAAACGGGCATGGCGATGCTGAAGCATGATCCGAACGAAGTAAAGGACATGTACACGGGCGAAGCCTTCAACAAGGTTTACACCAATTCCAAGTTCACCCTTGATGCGAATAAGACCATCGAGGTCAAGGCGTATATGGCCGCCGCGTCTGCCAATGGTGAGGATATGACTAGCCAGGACGTCAAGAACGAAATCATCACCAAGGCTAAGGCATGGTCCGAAAGCAATCCTAAATAAGGATCGGTTTGTCTGTCCGCACTGATTGACGTGCGGGCTCGATTGCCGGGGCGAGAGAAGTTCTTGCCCCGGCACCCCGCGTTATGAGAAAGGGGGTCTGCTCATGCCTGTGGACAATACGCAAGCTACAGCCGACTCAACGAAAACACGCAAGCGGCTCTGGGTGCTCCTGGTCGCCGTGATTTGCGTGTTCGCCGCTGCACAGACCCTCTCTGTCATCACGCGTGAGAAGCCGCTTCTCGATCGTCTGCAATTCGGCGCGGTCGGGCTTGAGACCTCCATCACCACTATCGACGAGACCGGTGCGGAGGTTCCTGCGCCCGAAGGCGGCGAGCTAGGCACCGGGTCGGTCCACATGGAGCGCATCGTCCGCGTGAAGAATACGGGCAATCACGCTCTGTTCATCCGCGTCAAGCTGCGCTTTGAATGCATCGACGCATCGGGCGCTCATCATCCGGTGGATGATTTGGTCTCCTATGACGCCGGCGACTCCACTTGGATCGAGCGCGATCCGTCCGATGGCTACCTGTACCTCACCGCCGCGCTCGAGCCCGGTGAGACTTCCGAGCCGGCGATCACCGGCGTGGATGTGAACACGGCCGCCGCCATCGCCCGCCATGGGGAGGGGTGCACCTACCACCTGGTGGTGGATGGATGTGGCGTGCAAAGCAAGAACCAGAAATCAAATGACGTGCTGAAGGCTGAGGGGTGGCCGGCATGAGAAACGGTGTGAAGAGATGGGCGGGCCGCATCGCGAAAACGTGCTCAGGGGCGCTGGCGGTGTGCGCCGTGGCGTTGGCCGCATGTGCGGCCGCGCCGCAGCAGGCGTTGGCCTACAACGCCGGCGGCCCTACGGTTCTGGTTGGCACCGTCGATGAGCTGCTGGACGAGATCGGTAAGTCGCGCGAGGCATCCTATACGGGCAACATCGAGCTGACGGCCGATATCGATTTTGGCGAGTTCGACAAGGACGGCGGCAAGCTCGAAGAAATCGTGAAGCAGTACGGCTCGCTCACCTTCGGCGACAAGGACCATCCGTTCAAGGGCGGCTTCGACGGAAAGGGCCACTACATCATCGGCTTGGACTACCATCGCAATTTCTGGAAACCCAAGGCGAACACGGGCCTCTTCTCCTTTGCCGAAGGCGCCTACATTCACGACATCCACTTCCGCGATTGCTACATCGGTGCCGATTTCCGCGGCGGTGTGCTGGTGGGCCAGGCGTGGAACACGCGCATCGAATCGGTGCGTATGGAAGACTGCACTATCTCGGTTACGCCGGCCAACAATGCGGTGTCGCTGGTTACGAACGCCGGCATCATGGGCGGCATTGTCGCGGGCGAGCTGCGCGGCGGCTCGCATATGTACAACTGCACCGTGCAGGGCGGCCGTGCGGTGAATAACTCGGTGGTGGGTGTTTCCGGCCTGGGTGGCGAGGGCCTGTATCTGGGAGCCCTCGTTGGTTCGGCGGAGAATTCCGAAATTGAATACTGCCGCGTGCTGCCCTCCGTCAGGTATTACGAGGCCCGCACCAAGGACCCGAACGTCGACGTGTATGCGCGCGATGCCAACGGCCACTACCTGTACCAAACCGAGGTCTACAACCGCTACGAGGTCGCCGTGGGCGCCGTGTCGGGCCAGGGCGTATACGCCGGCGGCGTGGTGGGCTACGCCAAAGATGTCGACGTGGTGGACTGCTTCTCCACCGCGTGGGTGCACACCTGGGTTGCCAACTACGTCGGCGTGGGCGCCGGCAACATCGGCTACGTGGGCGGAATCATCGCGCACGCCAAGAGCGATGGCGATAACGGCACCACGAGCCAGGTTATCCGCAGTCACTACGCGGGCAACATGGAGAGCTATCAGTGGAACGCGGTGGCGGTGATCCCCATCATCCAGAGCAACGTGTACCTGTCCGGCCTGGTGGAGCGCGACTGGAACGAGGATACGCGCCTGTACAGCTGCTACTTCAAGCGCAACGACATCGTGGGCAAGGACGAGGCCATCAAGCCGCACCCGCAGGGCTATGTGCGTTCGCTGGGTGACTGGCTGGGTCTGAACCACGGCGACGGCAGCTCGGCCGAGGGCTTCGGCTACGGCCCGATCGCCGACGATGCGAAGTACGCCGACCGCCTGTTCTGGGAGGGCGAGGGCTACGACTTCGAAGGCGATGAGCTGCGCTATTCGACCATCGACAATCAGGGCGAGGGTCACATCAACAAGTGGATCATGGACGATTACCTGGGCATTCCCGTGCATGGCGACTCGGTGCGCGCCACGCTGGACTTCCCGGGCGCGGGCGATGTGACCGTTTCTCAGTCCACGTTGGGCAAGGAACAGAAGACCGACGATCCGTACAACTTTGCCGTGCAGTCGGTGAGCGCCAACGAGACGGAGCTCACGTTCACGGCCGCGGTGCACAACGACCGCGCCGCCAACCCGGCGCTGGCCATGGTGTCTTCCGATGCCAACGAGTGTTTCCGCTTCCAGGGGTGGTTCCGCAACAAGGGCGTGACGCCCAACCATATCCAGCAGGGCAAGCACGCGTTCTTCGACCCCATGGTGCCGCCCGCACCCAACGGCGAGCAGGTTTTCAATAACGATGCCGACAAGTTGAACTTGGCGTATAAGGCCGTGAACTCGGGCACGGGCGACCAGCGCAAAGAGAAATTTTCCAACAACGACCTGTTCGTGGCCTACTACCAGGCCCAGGTGCTGTTCCACGGCGTGAACGGCGAGGTGCTCGATTTGACGGGCGCCGCGAACGCCGACACGTCGGATGACTGGTACAACCATCAGGACCTGCTGCCCGTGGTTCCCGAGCCCGCGGTGCGCGACGGCGTGGACGGCGGCGCGAAGTTCCTGGGCTGGACCACCAAGAAGAACACCAAGGTTGCCGGCGGTGGCTGGCCCGATATCACCACGTCAGAGCTCAACGAGATCAAGGCCAACGGGCTGTTCTTCGAGGGCGGCGAGAGTATCGAGCGTCCCATGGACCTGTACCCCGTGTATGCCTCGCTGGGCATGAACGTCAACGTGATCGTGGAGGGGCACGAGCTGATTGCCGGCGGCGATACGAACATCCGCGAAAACGTGGCGATGGGCAAGGTCGTGTCCGATAACGGCCAGTATAAGCTGACCCTTCAGGGCTACAACCCCGACGGCAGCCTGATGCCCGAGGGCGAGCTGCCCGACGGTTACCGCTTCCTGTCGTGGTACGAGGTCGAGCTGGACGACGCCGGCAACCCCGTGGTCGCCTCGACCACGGATGATGTGCTGCTGCAGGATTGGAAGACGTGGAACAAGCTTCCGGACGAGAACACGCTCGAGAAGAAGACCGTTACGGCCAACACCTATAAACACGGGTTGAGGGTGTCTTCCGACCCGACGTATGTCATCCCCGCCGATGTCGATCTGACACAGAAGCATGCGTACATCGCGCGTTTCGAATATCGCGTGGATTACTACGCCCTGAACCCGAATGAAGCGAATGACGGCCATAACGATCCGTACGTGTTCGCTACGTCTTGGGAGCCCTATCTCGGCGCGTTTGCGGACCAGCCTGGCCCCAACTTCTACAACTGGAAGCACCATCACTGGACGACGGACAGGATGTACGGTTATAGAAACTGCACTACGGACAAGAAGCACCTCGCGCCAAATCAGCTTGCCGCGGGCATTGTATCTCATACGCTGGTGAACGGCCATAATGTGGACGACGGTGGCGCAGCATACAATATGGACATTTACACGGACTTCCCCAACTCTGCGGAGCTGGACACGAGCCATTTGGCGAGCAATGGAGGCTTTACCTTGAAGGCAAAGCCTCAGCCTGGATTTAGGATGCAGGGCGGAACGTGGATCTCTAATGACAGGAAGCAGGGTGAAAGCAGACAGGACTACGACGTTGTCCCGCATGATCCGAACGCTGTCTGGTATGACTGGAACATCGGCACCATGAGGTCCGGTATTGAATACTGGATCGAGGCTCGTCTAGTCGCCGAGGTCGATTTCATGGATATCACCGGCGATCAACCGCTCAAGACCGTGACCCGCGCGCATGAGAAGTACGAGAATTACGACCCCAATACTGCTGCGTATGAGAACCATTATCAACCGCTGCTGATGAATGAAGACAAGACCTATACCTATCGCTATCAGGTGCGCAAGGGCCTTCCCATCAGCGCGAAGGAGTGCAACACCAAGGCCGACAAGTTGACCACGTTGAGCGAGGCCAATCCGAGCAAGGATGAGATGCAGGCGAAGCGCCCCGGCTCAGTGTTCGTGGGTTGGATTGACAAGACCGCGGTTTCCGAGGGCCTCATGACGCAGGCCGAGTATGACACGGTGTACGACGAGGCCACGCGCACGGCCAAGGTGTCCATCGACGCCATCACGCCGTATATGGTGACCAAGCGCGAGCTGTGCGAGCATCCCGCCACGCTGTACCCGGTGTATGCCGATTACAGCTGCGACACCACGACCAACATCACGCGCGACACCACGCTGACCGACCCGGCCAACCCCGTGATTGACCCCGCGCTGGAAAACGTTACGATCAACCCTGACGGCACCAAGACTGTTACGGTGACGGCCGATGTCGACCCTGAAACCGCGAAGCTGTACTCGCTTGTTTCCTGGACCATCGAGAGTCCTGAGGGAACGGCTGTCGACACCGTTCGCGCGACGGACAAGAACGGCGCCCCGGTGCAGGCGGGCGGCACCCCCGTGGGCAACGACAACGCGACGCTCAAGTATGCGATCAAGGCCGGCCAGCCGTACATGATCGTGGCGAACTACGAGGCCAACCGCGATGCTGAGCTCGTGGTGACCTATCACGTGCAGCGCGGCGACGCTCATACGACCGTCGACGTCGTCAAGAGGGCAGGCGCCACGTTGGGCGCGGGGCCGGAGGCAGGCTTTGAGGTGAAGGACGCCGTGTTCCTTGGGTGGACCGAGCAGCAGCCTGCCCAGGGAGACTACCTCATGTTCGACGCCGCCGACCCCAATCAAATGGTGAGCAAGGGCACGATCGTCACGCGCTCGATGGAGCTGTGGGCTGTTTATCTTCCCATCACCACGGGCGGCGAGGGTGACAAGGCCGATGTGCGTGTGAATTCGAACATCGATGCCGAGCATCCCGACCCGGACAATCATCGCCGCGCGACGGTGAAGATGGCCGACACTTTGCAGGGAAAGCAGACCTACGTGGCCCTGGAGGCTGATCCGGTGGACGGCTATAAGTTCATCGGTTGGTACAAGGATTACAAGGGCATGGCGGTCGACCCTGCGACCGGCAAGGTCACGGTCGAGGGCGCGCTTGTGCCCGGCGGCCGAGTGATGGGCGAGGAGATGTTCGCCGGCAACCTCTACACTGCGGTGTATCAGAAGACCCAGGTGTATAAGCTGATCTATCACTTCCCCGATGCCGATGGCGCGGGCCAGCTTGCCGCCAGAAGCAGCGTGGTTGAATTGACCGCCGACGAAGCGAGCCAGGCCTTTGTCCAGGAGGTATCGGTGCAAAAGCCAGTGATCGGTCCAGACGGCAATCCGGTTCTCAAGCCCGATGGCACACCGCAGACCGAGGAGGTCAAGGTCGATGCCACGGTGGTGGGCGGCGAGCAGACCGCGTCGATGGAGGGTTTCCTCGCCAAGAAGGAAGCGAAGGGTCAGGTGAAGGAGCTCTTCAAGGAATGGGAGTGGAAGAAGTCCGATGGCTCGATCATGCCGTGGGGCACGTATTGCAAGCAGCGTATTCTTGACAGCATGAAGGCCGACAACTCCACCGAGATGCACCTGTATCCGGTGACGCATCGCTTCACCGCGTCCGACCAAGGCAATCAGCCGTACGAGGCGTCGAATCTGGTGTGGCAGATCGATTCCGCCTTGCTGGAGGGGTCGGCTGCGGCGCCGGGTGCTCCCGATGCGAAACCCGCGGTGAAGATCGCGTTCGCTCCGGATACGCTGTATCTTGGCAATAAGCTCACCATTCATATGGACCGGGTCCATTATGCGGATGCAGAACAGGGTGGCAGCGAGCCTGTGGACGGCATATCAGTGGGCTTGTACGACACCTTCGACTTCTCGAAGGCGAAGCAGCTCGACCGCAAGGTGACGGGCGCCGACAATCAGGGCCCGGGCAACGCCGTGTTCCAGTTCGATACTACGGGCGAGATCGTGATCGAGAAGGTTGCCTCGGCGTCTGCCGTCGGCTCCACGTTCACCTTCAAGGTGACGGAGTGCCAGGCCGATGGCAAGGTGCTGCCCGACGCGAAAAGCGCGACGGTAACGGTGACGGCCCAAAAGGGCGGCGAAAATGCCGCCAAAGCCACGGCGAAGCTCAACGTGCCGTGGGGTTACTACAAGGTGGTGGAGACCAGCTGGGGTTGGCGTTACAGTCCCACGTATGAGTTCCTGGAAAACGGCATGGTGCACGCCGAACGCCCGGCCAACGTGGTTTTGGTGCGCAGCCAGGGCACGGCCAAGGTGACCAACGTGCTGACCAACAGCGACTACCTGGACGGCGAGGACCGCGCCAAGAACGTGTTCGGCATGGGTAGGAACCCGGTTGAGAATGGGGGTGTGCGCTAATGGCGATCGATGCCCGTGACAAGGACCGCATGGGAGCAGGGTCCGGGCAGAGGCCCAAGGGTGCGCACTTCCGCACCGTCGATGAGCCCGATGTGAGTCGACGAGCTATGGTCGGCTCACATTCGAGCGGGGCTCATTCGAGTGAGCTGCATTCGGCCGCTCCGGTGGGCCGCGCCGGAGGCTTTCCCCTTAAGCGTGCCGCGATTGTTGCCGTTGCCGTACTGGCGATGTGCGGCGCCGGTGGCGCGGTGGCGTGGTTCGGGGCGCAGGACAATGTGTTGAACACGTTCACTCGGGGCGAGATCGTGCCATCCATCGAGGAGACGTTCGACAAGAACTCGAGCGTGAAAGAGAAGGTGTGCGTGACCAACAACGGCACGGCTCCGGCATACATACGCGCGACCGTCTCCATCTATTGGGAGGACGGGCAGGGCAATCAGCTTTGGGAGCCGCCCCTTGAGAACACGGACTACACGATTACTTGGGGCAAGGCGGTCGCCGGGCAAACGGGCGAGCGTTGGATCAAAGGCAACGATGGTTGCTACTACTGGTCCGTTCCCGTTGGGGCCAAGGAGAGAACGCAGATCCTGATTGATCAGGTGAAGCAGATTGGCGCGCAGACGGGCAAGCGCCTGGTCGTTGATATCGCAACCCAAGCCCTGCAGGCCAACATGACCACGGGCGAGGGCTTTGACAAGGTGTGGTCGGAGGCAAGCGGCCTGAAAGTGGGCGCCGATGGCGCTCTCGTGCCGGTGAACTAGGGAGGGAGCCATGGTGAAGAAGTTGTTTGCAACAATGGTTGCCATCTGCGCATGCGCACTCTCTCTCGCATCGCCCTCTGCGGCCTGTGCGGTCCCTGGCGCTGGTGGCCCGACGGTCGTGTACGACGGTGCGCAAAAGGCGTGGTATGGCGAGAACCTGCAGGAGCAGGATGTAGTTGCGGTTGCTCGCGATGTTATGCCGGGCGATACGATTATCCAGGAGTTTGACCTGGCAGTGCGTCGCGTTGAACGAGGTGCCACGTTGAGTATGCGCCCCTCTGCCGACGCCGCTGCGTTGGCCGCCTTGGGTGACATGTCCGTCGAGGTTGCAGATGGTTCCGGAGCTATTATTACGTACGGGACGCTCGCGGAGCTTGCGGCAGAGGGTGGTACGCCGATCCCCCTGGGTGTGTACGACTCAAGTGCGATGACGACGCTGCACATCACACTGACGGTTCCCACGAGCGTCGGCAACGAGAGCCAGGGCGCAAAGCATGCGATCGCCTGGATCTTTACTGCACAAGAAGATGGCGGCAGCGCTTCTGCTGGACCAGATGACCTGCTCGTTCAAACAGGAGACAATTTGCTGAACGTGCATGGCCCGCTTGCGCTCAGCGTGCTTGGTCTTCTTTTGATTGCCGCTGCCGTGGTCGGGAAGCGCCGCAGGTAAGCCGTTTGCACGAGGCGGCCCCGTTGCCCTCACCGTGGCGATAGAGGTGCACCACAGGATCCACGCTGGTGCAGCCGCGCGCTTGGAGCTCCTGTATGACCGCGGGAGCGAGGCGGCTGGGTTCGCCGTTCGCGTTGGAGCATGCGCCCGCGTGACCGTCCGCTTCGACGATGGCGCCCACATTCTCGCCCGCTCCCACGCTCACGCGCGCCATGCCGCCATCAATGCGGACGCGAACTTGGCGCAGGCCGAGGCCGTGCAGGTAGTCCTCGCACATACGGACCGTGTGCAGCTTCTCGGCGGTGAGCGCCTCGCCGCAGGGGATGCGCGTTGCCAGGCAGGCGCCGGCAGGGAGGTCCCACACGTCGAATCCCCAGGCGTGCAGGACTTCGCGCTCCTCGTCTTTGCACCAGCCGGTTTCCATAAGGGGCGACCTCACGTCGAGCTCGCGCACGGCACGGGTGCCGGGGCGATAGTCTCCGGCGTCATCGGCGTTGCTTCCCTCGAGCACGACGCGCACCCCGAGCTCGCACGCGGCGTCCACGATGCGCCGGAATCCCAGGCGCTTGCAGTGGTAGCAACGGTCTGCCGGGTTGGCGGCAACATCAGGGTCCGCAAGCGGGTCTGTCTCGATGGCGACCACATGAGCCCCCGCGCGCTCGAACCTCTCCCGTTCGCGTTCGAAAGACTCGCGCTCCGGAGTGCCTACAAAGGGCGTGTCCAGGTGAATAAGGTGTACATCGGCCGGCGGCAACGCGCGGATGCTGACTGCCGCGAGGAAGGTGCTGTCCACACCGCCCGAGAACCCTATGGCGACACTTCCGAATGACCGGAGCAGCTCGATGAGCCCTTGCATTTTCGCGTTATTGGAAATTGGTATCGTCATGTCAAACCTTGTGTTCATAGGAGTGGCCGCATCCATCGACCCAGTACAATAATTTCAAAGGGTTGCGTTGGCGTTCCGGCAGCTCGATGAGCACAGCATCGACACGTTTGCGGTGTCCTCGGTGAACGAATCAAGGAGAGAAGGATGAAAACCATTCGGGCGATACTTTTCGATATGGACGGCACGCTTGTCGATTCCGAGCGCGTGGGCCAGAAGGCGTGGGCCGCGACGGCGGATGAGATGGGCATCGAGATCCCGGACGACCTGGTGCGGGCGTTCATCGGCCGCCCGTCCCAGTCATGCCGCGCGATGTTGGCCGAGTATCTGGGTGGCGACGCCGATTTGGCGAATCGCGTGTTCGATTTGCACATTGAGCTGTTCCTGAAGTTTGTTGAGACCGATCTCGAGCTCAAGCCGGGTGCCATCGAGGTTCTCGAGGCCCTTAAGGCCGCAGGGTTCCCGCTCGCCATTGCCACCTCTACCGCCCGCGTGCGCGCGTTGCCGCGCCTGGAGCGTTTTGACATGTTGAAGTACTTCGATTCCATAACGTGCGGCGACGAAATCGAGAACGGAAAGCCGGCCCCGGACATCTTCGTCGAGTCTGCCAGGCGTCTCGGTTGCGATCCCGCGCTTTGCGCCGTTATCGAGGATTCGCACAACGGAGTGCGTTCGGGTCACGCCTCGGGCGCCCGCGTGTTCATGATTCCCGATATCGTGGCGCCCACGCCCGAAATCGAGGAGATGTGCACTGCGGTCCTGCCGACCCTGCACGAATTGCCCGCCGCGATCGCCGCTGTGAACGATTCGCCGGCGCCTCGCCGCGCATAGCCCCCGTTTGGAGTCTGGTTTTAAGTTCTGCCGCAGTTTTGGGTGCCTTGGGGAGCAGGGTGCTTCCGATCGCCGGAAAACCCGCGGGTAATGAGGTTGGCGATTTCTCGCCTACTTCGGGATCGCGCAAAAACTGCGGCAGAACTTGATTGCGGCGCCAGCAGAACTGCATCACGCGATGGCGATCGGGATGTTCATCCCCTCGGTACGCCCCGGCGTTTCAAGGCCGAGCGGTGACCGACATCCCTGGTAATTGACAAAAAGGAAAAAAAGGAAAAAATAGGAAAAAAAGGAAAGGAGAATTATGGGGCGTGAAATCTTTTCTCCGGCATTCGGCAACCGTCCGTCATATCTTGTTGGCCGTGATCAGCTTCTCGATAGGCTCCTTACGGGTTTGTCTTCGACTCCCGGATCGCGTGATCGTTCGGTTGTCATGTTGGGTCAACGTGGAAGCGGCAAAACTGTTTTACTGTGGGAATTGGCCGAGCTTGCGACGAAGCATGGTTATGTGGTCGCTGCCCCCACGGTGGCGTCTGAGGGTATGACCGAGCGCATCGTGGAGAAGGTGCAAGAGGCGGGTGAACGGCTGATCGCCCCCCGTCCGGGCGCCCGCGTGTCGAGCGGTAGCTTTGGAGCACTGGGATTCACTGTAGGGCTTGAATTCAGCCGTGAGGTGCAGGAAACCAAGAGCTTCCAGTTCAAACTCACGCAGCTTGTTCGGAGGCTCAACGCACATGGACATGGAATCCTCATTCTCATCGATGAGCTTCAGGCGAATTCACCGGAAGTTCGCCAGCTCGTTACGGTGTATCAGGAGATGATCGGCGAGGGTTTGGACGTGGCGCTCGTCCTCGCGGGGTTGCCTGGGGCGGTTTCGGCAACGTTGAACGATCGCGTGCTGACGTTTCTCAACCGTGCGAGCAAGGTCGAGCTCGGGCCTCTGGCAACCTCAGACGTACAGTCGTTTTATGAGCGGGCGTTTGCGGAGCTGGGTGTCAGAATCGGCGGCGATCGGGTAAGGGGGCTCGCCCGCGCCACCCAGGGCTCTCCGTATCTGCTGCAACTTTTGGGGTACAACATCTCGCTTCGCCTTCCTGATGGGGGCGATCTGACGGACGAGATCATGCGCAACGCGATTTGCGCGGCAGAGGATGACTTTGAGAACGACGTGTGCGGCACCACCCTTGCCGCACTTTCTGGGCAAGACATTGCGTTTTTGCAGGCAATGGCCCGCGACAACGGGTCCTCGCGCATGAGCGATATTGCGGGGCGTATGAAGCAGTCGCCGGACTATGCGCAAAAATATCGAAAGCGCTTGATCGATGCCGGCGTTATATCTGCTGCAGGGCATGGTTACGTCACGTTTGCCATCCCGTACATGCGCGAACACTTGCGAAAGATGGCATTTGATCTGTAGCCGTTGCGAGTTGATCGAAGAAGGGTGACCAGGGGTGCTCTGTGAAGTGGGGCCCGAGTGCGTGCGCGCTCGGGCCCCAGTGCTCTCCCAGCCTATGCGGGGCTGCACATGCCCCCCGTTCCGTCCGCGGGATGTGCCCGCGTGACGCGTATCACCACAGCGATACGCCTTTTGAACGGCTCGAGGCAGCATTTATGATGGGTCAAACTGAGTGTGTTACAGGTACCCGCTGATGTCGATGTCGGGGTCGGCGAAGTCGTCAGAGCGGTTCATGCCGGTGCTCGCCCGCGCGAGGAGGAAGGGCCGCACGAGCTCCTGATGGTTCTCGGGCTCATGCTCGGGTTCCTCCTCGATCTGAGCGATGAGCTGGCGCACGCCGCGGCGACCGAGCTCATAGCCGATGGGGGCGATTGTGGTGAGCGGCACGGGGCCTGTCCACGCCAAGGGGTTACCGTCGCACCCGGCGACGCGGATGTCGCCCGGGACGCGCAGGCCCGCCGCCCGGACGCCCGAGATGGCGCCCGTCGCAAGGGTGTCCGTGAGGGCGATGATGAAGTCCGGGCGCGTGTCCTCGGGACGCTCAGCCAGCTGTCGACCGAGGTCGAGGCCGTCGTGGGCGGAGTTCCAGGCGCCCTCTTCCACCACCTCGAACGCGCAGTCGGACTCGGTCGTGAACGCGTGCTTCATGCCCTTGACGCGCAGGACGAGGCGGTTCAGCGAGGGTTTGCCGATGATTGCGACGCGTCGGGCGCCGCTCTTGAAGGCGTGGCGCGCGAGGAGTTCGCCGAGGGCGAAGTTGTCCGCAGCGACGAAGTGACCCGGGACGTCACACTGGATATCGAGGAATGCGAGGGGGATGCGAGGCGGGTGCACGGGGGGCTGCCAGTCCGTGCTGGCGGGCGGCTGCATGAGGATGCCCGCCGTCTGCGTGCCGATAAAGTAGTCGCGGTAGCGATGCGCGACGCCCTCGTCCGTCTGCGCGGTGGCGATGAGCAGGCCGTATCCGTGCTTGCGCGCCTCGGCGTTCACACCGTTGGCGATCTGCAGGGAGACGCCGTGATCGAGATTGGGAAGGATGAGCCCAAACAGGCGGTTTCTGCCGCCAGCGAGCATGCGCGCGCTCTGGTTGGGTGCGTAGCCGAGCCGATCGGCCGCCTCGCGGATGCGTTTGAGCGTCTCGGGGCGCATCTTGTCGGGATGGTTGAACGCGTTGGAGACGCTGCCCAGCGCGACGCCCGCCTCACGGGCGACGTCGGTGATGGTGACGGTGGTTCGGCGAGACATGGCCTGCTCCTGAAAGACGTGCGGCATCACCCTAAATTGTATCGCTTCAATCCCGATATGTGTGGTTTCAAAAAATCAATACCACTGTCACGGAATCGCAACATCGCGGCTTTAAAATGTGGCGCCGTTGTTCATCGACCGAAGGGATTCCTTATGTGCGGAATCGTTGGATACACCGGAGTCGACGCTGCGGCGGGGCTTCTCGTGGGAGAGCTCAAACGTCTCGAGTACCGCGGATATGATTCCGCGGGCCTTGCCCTCGTGAAAGCGCCGTGCGCCGTCGACGCCGCGGATGCCGCACGCGCCGCCGACGCGCGGGACGGCCGTGCGACGCTCGACATCATCCGCTGCGCGGGCAAGGTCGCCGGTCTTGAGGACGAGCTCGCAACGCCGGGCCACGGTGCGGTCGCTCGACTCGCGACGTGCGGGATCGGCCATACGCGCTGGGCGACCCACGGGCGCCCCACGGTGGAGAACGCCCATCCCCACGTGAGCTGCGACGGGCGCATCGCGGTGGTCCACAACGGCATCATAGAGAATTTCGCCGAGCTCCGCGCATCGTTGGAGGAGCGCGGGCACGTGTTCAAGAGCGAGACGGATACCGAGGTGTTCGCGCATCTCATCGAGGAGGCCTATCAGGGGGCGCCGAATAGCGCCGGCGGCCCTGCGAAGACTGCGGGCGATCTCATGGCCGCAGTTCGCGAGGCCTGCACGCACGTGGTGGGCGCGTACGGGCTGGCGGCGGTGTGCGCCGATGAGCCGGATGTGATCGCCGTCGCGCGCAAGGACAGCCCGATCGTCGTCGGCCGCGGGGAGCGGGGAAGCTACGTCGCATCGGATGTCATCGCGCTCATCGACGCCACGCGCGACGTTGTGGTGCTGGAGGACGGCCAGTTCGCCCGTCTTTCGCCGGAGGGCATCACCTACACCGATGCGCAAGGCCGCGCCATCGAGCCCGCGGTCACGCACGTCGATTGGGATGTCGATACGGCCGAGAAGGGCGGCTACCCGGATTTCATGATGAAGGAGATCTGCGAGCAGCCCCGCGTGGTCCGCGACACGTTGGTGGGGCGTCTGGCTTCCTCGGGCGAGCTCGACATCGATGAGCTCGGCCTCACGCCTGAGGAGCTCAGCCTGGTCGACCGCGTGTACGTGATCGCATGTGGAACGAGCTACCATGCCGGCCTCATCGCGAAGAATCTCATCGAGGGTTGGGCCCGCATCCCGTGCGCGGTCGAGGCGGCGAGCGAGTTCAGATACCGCAACCCCATCATCACGCCGAGCACGCTGGTGGTTGCCGTGTCGCAGTCTGGGGAGACGGCGGACACCCTGGCGGCGATTCGCGACGCCCGCATCAAGGGAGCCAAGGTCTTCGGCATCACCAACGTGGTCGGTTCCCCCGTGGCGCGCGAGAGCGATGGCGTCATTTACACCAAGGCGAACAAAGAGATCGCGGTTGCCTCGACCAAGAGCTTCACGGGGCAGGTGGTGAGTTTGACGCTGCTCGCCCTGCTGCTTGCCCAGACGAAGGGAAAGCTCACAACGGGGCAGATCCGCATGCTCTTTCGCGAGCTCGGCGATACGGCCGAGCAGATCCAGCACATCCTGGATACGCAGCGGGCAGCGGTTCACGAGGCCGCCCTGGCGTGCAGGGAGGCGCGCTCGGCGCTCTTCGTGGGACGCGGTATGGGCTCGGCCATTTCCTGCGAGGGGGCGCTCAAGCTCAAGGAGGTCAGCTACCTGCATGCGGAGGCGTATGCGGCGGGCGAGATGAAACACGGGCCGATCGCCCTCATCGAACGGGGCTTCCCGGTTATCGCCGTGGCGACCAAGAGCCCCACGTACGATAAGACCGTAAGCAATCTCAAGGAATGCGAGGCGCGCGGGGCTTGCATCATCGCGGTGGCGACAGAGGGCGACGAGGAGATCACGCGCGTGGCCGATCACGTCATATATGTGCCGCCGGTGCGCGACGCCCTGAGCCCCATCACCGCGACGGTGCCGTTGCAGTTGCTCGCGCGCGAGGTCGCCGTTCTGCGCGGTTGCGATGTCGATCAGCCGCGCAACCTCGCCAAGAGCGTGACCGTCGAGTAGCTGCGATTCGGCCTCAACCCGATGCGGGCATCAAGCCGATGCCCGCATCGACCCGACGCCCGCATCAACCCGACGCCGCCCACCTTCGAATCGAGGCACTACATCAGGGCCCGCCATGCGTCGCAGAGGGAGCGATAACGCGGCGCATACTGGCTTCCCCGTTGCCAGATGAGACAGAAGTCATGCTCGATCGCAAAATCGTCGGGCGTGATGTCCGCGAGCTCCCCCCGAGCGAGCTCCTCCTCCACGGCGACTCGATATAGGAACGTGATGCCTGCGCCGCCGCGCACGCACGCCTTGATGGCGGGGATGCTCTCAATCTCGACGATCCCCGCGAAGTCCGTGACGGCGAGGTCGCGCGCGGCCAGGTGCCTCTCGAGAATCTCGCGCGTGCCGGACCCCGCTTCGCGCAGGATGAGGCGCTCGCCGAGGAGGTCGCGCACGGACGCCGCCGTACGTCCGGCCTCGTCTGCCCGCGGCCGCCGGTCAAAGGCGCGCCGCTTCGCCTCCTTCGGCGATGCCACGGCGATATAGCGCTCGCGCGAAAGCGTCTCGAAGTCGAATCGCTGACGATCAAAAAACCCTTCTACCAGGGCGAAGTCAATCGTTCCCTCCTCGAGCGAGCGCACCAGTTCGCGCGTGTTGCCCGTCAGGAGCGCGACCTCCGCCTGCGGGTGCGTCGAGAGGTGCGCCGCCATGAGCCTGGGTGCGGTGTAGTCGGCGATGGTTCTGGTGCATCCGAGCCTGAGCGGTGCCTCGCGGGTGTCCGAGGGTTCGGTGGCGAGGGCGCCAGCCTCGATGGCAAGCCGCGCCTCATCGTTTTCCATGGTGAGGAGTCGCTGGTAGAGCAGGTCCGCGGCGGCGGTCGGTTCGATGCCGCGACCCGTCTTGACGAACAACGTGCAACCGTAATGGGTTTCTATCTGGCGAATGTGCTGAGATGCGGCGGGTTGCGTGATGAGCAGGTTCTCCGCGGCGCGCGTGAAGCTGCGCTGGCGGTAGACCTCTAAAAAGGTGTGCGTGCGATAGTCGAGCATCCGTGGTCCCAACGCGCGATACGGCAGTGATAGGAGATGCAGCAGTAATAAGAAATACTGATGCAAGCATAAACAATACGATGGAAATCATTATAGACAAAGGTCGTACCATGATTTTGGCAATCATCGCACGCGGATCAGGGACGGAGCGCGCCCCGATCCTGACGGGATGGGCCGTGCCTTGGGCGAGCGCGGTCGCGCCCCGGAGTGGGCGCGGCCAAGGCCCCATCGCGAGCGTAGATAAGAAGAAAGGTTGGATGCATGGAGCTCTTCAAGAATTTCAAGGACCTGTGGCGTGGCGTCGCACTCGCATTGGTCATCTCGGTGCCGGCATGGCTGCTCGGTAAGCAGTTCGAGGTCATCGGCGGGCCGGTCTTCGCCATCCTCATCGGCATGGCGCTCGGCCTGGTGCTTCGCCACCGCGCCGACGTGGTGGAGGCGACCTCGGCGGGCATCAAGTACACGTCGAAGAAGATCCTGCAGTACGCGGTGATCCTGCTGGGCTTCGGCCTCAACTTGGGCGAAATCGCCAAGGTGGGCGCCAGCTCCCTGCCCATCATCATCTCGACCATCACCACGTCGCTGGTCATCTCGTTCGTGCTGTGCCGCGCGCTGCACATCCCCAAGAAGATCTCGACGCTCGTGGGTGTGGGCTCCTCGATCTGCGGCGGCTCCGCAATTGCCGCCACTGCGCCGGTCATCGATGCGGACGACGAGGAGATCGCCCAGGCCATCAGCGTCATCTTCCTCTTCAACATCATTGCTGCGCTGATTTTCCCCTCACTCGGCGCCATGCTCGGCATGAGCAACGAGGGCTTTGGCCTGTTCGCCGGCACGGCTGTGAACGACACGTCGTCCGTCACCGCCGCCGCAGCTGCCTGGGACGGCATGCACCCGGGCTCCAATGCGCTTGATCATGCCACCATCGTCAAGCTCACCCGCACGCTTGCTATCATTCCCATCACGCTGTCCCTTGCATTTTGGCAGGTTCGTCAGGCCAAGCGCGCCGCCGAGGCCGGGGAGGGCGCCGGCGCTGCCGCAGGCACGTTTGACATCAAGAAGATCTTCCCGTTCTTCATCCTGTTCTTTGTGTTGGCGAGCGTCATCACCACCGTGTTCGCGCTCCCCGTGGCGGTGACTGCGCCCATCAAGACGCTGTCGAAGTTCTTCATCGTGATGGCGATGGCCGCGATTGGCTTCAACACCGATATCGTGAAGCTGGTGAAGACGGGCGGCAAGCCGATCTTCATGGGCTTGTGCTGCTGGATTGGCATTGCCTGTGTGAGCCTCGGCATGCAGAGCGTTCTCGGGATTTGGTAACAAGGAAGCCGCTGACGAGCCAATTGGGGGCTCAAGTGGGGCGGGCGCCAATCGCGCAGAGCGCTCTCGGTTCAATTGGGGACAGGCACTGATTGAGACAATTTGCGCCGGTCCAGCTGCGGGGCAGTTGCGAGTTGAGGCGCTTGACGCCGAACGTGTCGTCCTGTTTGGTTGAGAAATGGTCGGGATTTGCCACGCTGCTACAGCCTGGCATTTCCCGACCATTTTTTCATGTTAAAACGGGCTAAAACGGTCGTGATTTGCCGGTCTGCGACAGGGTGGCAAATCTCGACCATAAAGGGGATTATTCAGGAAAGGCGCGCCGTCATGCATGCCGCTGCTCGAACAAACTAACCGTCTACCAACTTCTGCTCGAAAAATAGGTATAAGGCGGGAAAGATGGAACTATCGGTTATGCATGCGCCCGGACAAAGGGCTCCGGGTGCCCGACAGATAGGAGCCAATCATGGGAATGAAGGCTGATCAGGAGATCTCCCTGGATTTCGAAGGGCTTTTGTCCTACCTCCGCTCAAAGACGCGCGTGTTCATGGACGTCGATGGGCATGAGTACTACGTCACCCATACGGACGGGTACTGGCGCGTGCAGGACTGCGAGCAGCTGAACGAAAAGGGTCGTTTCGTCGATTGCTCCGAACTCGTCACCACCCTTCCCGAGCTGGTCGAGCTGCCTTGGCTCGATGGCAAGAGCGTGCACGACCTCACCGATGAGGCCACGTTCTTCGAGTCCATCCAGGAAGGCTGGGTGTATCCCGGCACCGAGCCCGTTGAGGCCGAGGAGCCCGTTGAGGAGCTCGTCGAGGAGGAGCCTGCGGAGGAGTAGCCGCACGTCACGCGAACAATTCATCACACCTGCAGGGGTCGCCGCCGGCGGCCCCTTTCCTCTGTTGGGTTTCCTTCCGTTGGACTTCCTTCTGGTGGGTTTCTTTCTGGTGGGCTTCCTCCCGTTGGGCCTCCCAGAACGGTCGAGATTTGCCAGGCTGCGGGAGCCTGGCATTTTCCGACCGTTTTTCGGCTGAATACCGTTTGAAAGTGGTCGAGATTTGCCATCCTGCGACAGCCAGGCAAATCCCGACCATATCTCCCGCCCCCGCCGCCCCTCCCGATCGGCGGGCCCACGCAAATTGAGACGTTGGTCGCCACCCGGGACGCCCAGTTGTTCAGGTAGGATTGGTATTGACTTGAGGTGCATATGTCTGGCCGTGGGGGCGGCCGGGAGGGGAACGTGCGTATGAGACTGTTGTTGCGAACCATCAAACCGTATAAGGCCCTCGTTGCGGCGACGCTTGCGGCGTTGCTGCTGGATGTAGCGGGCACGCTGTATGTCCCCACTATGCTCGCCGGCATGATCAATCAGGGCGTGACCAGCGGGAACACAGATTTCATCATCGGTCAGGGTCTTAAGATGCTCGTTGCGTGCTGCTGCGCGAGCGGCGGTGCCCTGCTGGGCAATTACCTGTGCGCCCGCCTCGCCTCCTATGTGGGTCGCGATATCCGCAATGCCGTGTACGATGCCTCGCTCACCTACTCGGGCGGCGACTTTGAGGAGTTCGGCACCGGCTCCATGATCACCCGCACCTTAAACGATGTGAACGTCATCCAGCAGACGGTCATGCTCGCCACCCAGGCCATGCTGCCGGTTCCCATCATCTGCGTCATGGGCACGGTGCTGTCCTTCCACGTCGACGCGCAGATGGGCGCCATGATGCTCGCGGTGGTCTCCGTGGTCATGGTGTTCGCCGTGATCGCGGTGCGCCGCGCGGCCCCAATCTTCGAGAAGATGCAGGGCTTCATCGACCGCATGAACGTGGTCCTGCGCGAGAACATCATCGGCGTCCGCGTGATTCGCGCCTTTGGCAAAGAGCGCCACGAGGAGGGCCGCATGGGTCGCGTGTTCACCGATTACGCCGATGCGGCGATCAAGGTGAACTGGATCTTCGCGGGCGTGGACTGCTTCAGCTTTTGCCTTATGAACATCGCCGAGGTGCTGCTCATGTGGCTCGGAGGCAACCGCGTGGGCGCACATGCCATGGAGATCGGCAACATCTCCGCGGTGGTCGAGTATGCCATGCTCATCATGTTCTACATCATGATGGCGCAGTTCGTCGCGCTGATGGTGCCGCGCGCCATCGTGTGCCTGCAACGCTGTGCCGAGGTGATCGAGAAGAAGCCGAGCATCCTCGACGGTACGGGCTCCGCGCCTCTGGCGCCGGGGCCGAATGGTGAGGTCGCCGCGGCGGGCGAGGCTGCCACGGCGGGCGAGGTTGCCGTGACGGACGAGGGCGGAACCTTCAATGCTTCCCTGTCCGATACCGCCCCGGTTGCCACGTTTGACCATGTCTCCTTCCGCTTCCCCGATGCGGACGAGGACACCTTGCACGATATCGATTTTTCCTGCCGTCGCGGCCAGACCACCGCGATCATCGGCTCCACCGGTTCGGGCAAATCCACCATCGCCAAGATGCTGCTGCGCTTGCACGACGTCACGGACGGCTCGGTGCGCTTTTCCGGCACTGACGTGCGCTCCATGACCCAGCACGACCTGCGCGAGCGCATCGCCTATGTGCCGCAGAAGGCCTGGTTGTTCTCGGGCACCATCGCCAGCAACTTGTGCGATGGCCGTGCCGGCGCGACCGAGACCGAGATGCGCCACGCCCTCGACGTGGCCCAATCCGACTTTGTGTGGGGCCTGCCCGAGCGCCTGGACGCCCCGGTTGCCCAGGGCGGCACGAATTTCTCCGGCGGTCAGCGCCAGCGCCTGGCCATCGCCCGCGCCCTCATGAAGCACGCGGACCTCTATATCTTCGATGACAGTTTCTCCGCCCTCGACTTCAAGACCGACGCGGCTCTGCGTCGTGCCCTCAAGCCCGAGACGCGCAACGCCGCCGTGCTCATCATCGCCCAGCGCATCAACACCATCTTGCATGCCGACCAGATCGTCGTGCTCAAGGATGGTCGCATTGTGGGCAAGGGCACGCACGAGGAGCTCATGGAGGGCTGCGAGGTGTATCGCGAGATCGCGGAGAGTCAGATGAAGGGAGGCGAGTAGCATGGCATGGGATAAGAAGAAACGCGACGACGGTTCCGACGAGCTGTTCTCCGAGAACGCCCGCCTCGAGCGCGAGCGCAAGCAGGGCGCTATCGACGATGCGCAGGCAATGGCCGATGCCTCCGGCACCCCTGAGGAGGAGCTTGAGGTCCCCAAAGATACCTGGGGGACGGTGCGCCGTCTGTGGCATGCCGCGGCAGGCGAGCGCTGGCGTTTCGGCGTGGTGATTGCCGCCATCCTCGTGTACACGGGCTTCCATGTTGCCGCACCGGCGTACAGTGCGCGTGTGATCGACGTGCTGTGGACCAATATCCAGGCCGCTTTTGCCGAGGGCCGCGCCTTCACGGTGGGTTGGGAGACCGGTGGTCGCGAGCTCGCTACCTATTTCGGCATTTGGACGGGCGCCTGCGCGCTGTACTCCGTGCAGTGTTTCGTCATGGCGGGCTTTGCCGAGAAGCTCAACCTTTCGCTGCGCCGGAGCATCGCCGAGAAGCTCAGCCGCCTGCCGCTGAAGTTCTACGACGGCCACAAACCCGGTGAGGTGGTGAGCCGTGCCACGAACGACCTGGACAAGATGTCCGAGGTGCTGCAGACCGGTCTGCTCAAGCTCATGAGCGCGGTGGGCACGATCATCGGCGCGCTCTACATGATGCTTCGCTACAGTGTGCTGCTCACGGCGATCTTCTTGGTGTTCGCCTTTGTGTCGACCCTCATTACCAAGGGCGTGTCCAAGTGGACGCTCAAGCTCGCCGCCGAGCGCCAGCGTTATGTGGGCGAGCTCACCGCGACGGTGGAGGAGGCCTACTCGGGGCGCCTCATCATCAAGAGCTTCAACCGCGAGGGGTCGAGCTCGCAGAGGGTGCACGAGCTGTCTGACAAGCTCGCTCGTGCCAGCCGTCGCGCGGACTTTGCCACCAATGCCATCAGCCCGCTGATCCGTTTCATCATCCGCCTGGCCCAGGTGCTGATTGCCGTAGTGGCGGGCGGCATGCTCGTGGGCGGCCAGATCACCATCGGCGTGTTCCAGGCGTTCTTCCAGTACATCCACCAGGCATCCGAGCCGCTCACGCAGCTGTCCTTCACCATCAACACGCTGCAGAACGCGCTTGCCAGCGTCGAGCGCGTGTTCGACATTCTCGACGAAGAGGAGGTCGAGCCCGACCCGCTGCCCGAGGTCGCCGCGAAGCTTCCCGCCGCCGTGGAAGGGCGCGTGGACTTTAGCCGTGTGCGCTTTGGATACAATCCGGAAAAGCCGCTTATGCGCGATGTGACGTTCCATGTGAAACCCGGGCAGAAGGTTGCCATCGTGGGTGCCACCGGCGCCGGCAAGACCACGCTCATCAATCTGCTTATGCGTTTTTACGAAATCGGCGGGGGCTCGATCGAGCTCGACGGTGTGGACACCCATGCGATGGCTCGCCCGGACCTGCGCGCGAACTTTGGCATGGTGCTGCAGGATGCATGGCTGTTCGACGGGACGATCGCCGAGAACATCGCCTATGGCCGCCCCGATGCCACTCGCGAGGAAATCGTTCGCGCGGCCGAGATGGCGCATGTGGACCACTTCGTCCGCACGATGCCGCAGGGCTACGACACGCATATCGAAAACGATGCCGAGACCATCAGTCAGGGCCAGCGTCAGCTGCTCACCATCGCGCGCGTGATTCTGTGTGACCCCGCGATCCTCATTTTGGATGAGGCGACGTCGAGTGTGGACACGCGTACGGAGCGCGACATCGTGCAAGCGATGGAGACGCTCATGCGCGGGCGCACCAGCTTTGTGATCGCGCATCGTCTGAGCACCATCGTGGACGCCGATCTGATCTTGCACATGCGCGCCGGCACCATCATCGAGCAGGGCACCCATGAGGAGCTGCTCGCGGAGAACGGTCCCTATGCTGATCTCTACCGGAGCCAGTTCGCCTAGGCCCTCCGCCCCGCCCATGTCTCAATTGGGGACAGGCACAAATTGAGACATTCGGCGCGTCGCAGGTCGCGTGGACACGCTTATAGAGGCGTCTCAATTTGTTCCTGTCCCCAATTGAGACGCGGCTAAGCGACAGATGTCATTCAAGGCCCCCGGGATGCCGTTCGCCGAGTGGTCTCCCGGGGGTCTTTGTATGTGTTGCGTAATGAGACGGTTTGCGAATATATGCATGAGTATGGATATCTAGCTGCGGAAATAAGGATTCTGTTAACAACGAAAATAAATAAAAGACCCATCTAGCTGCGAATATGTACTATTCCCGCAGTTCGACGAAGGGTTGTTTAACGCAGGCGAACGGCATACCATTACCTATGTTGTGTTCAAAACGTGTAGCAACAAAGGAGGTTGTGTGATGGTAAGTATCGTTTTGGCAAGCCACGGTGACTTGGCAGAGGGTCTAAAGATGACCGGTTCGATGGTCTTCGGCGATCAGCCCAACGTCGCCACGGTTTCCCTCATGCCGAGCATGGGTCCGGACGACTTCCGCCAGAAGGTGGAAGAGGCGGTTGCTTCCTTCGACGATCCCGAGGACGTCTTGTTCCTCGTCGATCTGTGGGGCGGCACCCCCTTCAACCAGATCAGCGGTCTGTTCGACGCCCATCCCAGCTGGGCGATCCTGACTGGTGTGAACCTGCCGATGCTTGTCGAGGTGTACACCGCTCGCTTCGACGCATCCAAGACGGCCCACGATATCGCCAAGCACGTCATTTCCGAGGCCCGCGCCGGCGTTCGCGTCAAGCCCGAGTCTCTCGAGCCTGTGGAGGTCAAGCCCGCGGCAGCCGCGGCGCCGGCCGCCCATCAGGGCGCCATCCCCGAGGGCACGGTCCTCGGCGACGGCCACATCAAGTTCGTGCTCGCCCGTGTCGATACCCGTCTGCTCCACGGTCAGGTGGCAACCACGTGGACCAAGATGACCAATCCCGATCGCATCATCGTCGTGTCTGACGCCGTCTCTCACGATGACCTGCGCAAGTCCATGATCATGGAGGCCGCGCCTCCCGGAGTTAAGGCCCACGTCGTCCCGGTCCAGAAGATGATCGAGGTCGCCAAGGACCCGCGTTTCGGCGCCACCAAGGCCATGCTCCTGTTCGAGACCCCGCAGGACCTGCTCCGCGCGGTCGAGGGCGGCGTGGACATCAAGGAGGTCAACCTCGGCTCGATGGCCCACTCCGTGGGCAAGGTCGTCGTGACCAACGCCATCGCCATGGATAACGACGATGTCGAGACGCTCGAGAAGCTCGCCGCCCGCGGCATCACCTTCGATATCCGCAAGGTCCCGGCCGATTCCGCCGAGTCCTTCGACGCGATGATCAAGAAGGCCAAGTCCGAGCTGGCCGCTCAGTAAAGGAGGGAATATGTCAGCACTTTCGATCGTTTTGATCGCCATCATCGCGCTGCTGGCCGGTATGGAGGGTATTCTGGACGAGTTCCAGTTCCACCAGCCGCTCGTGGCCTGCACGCTCATCGGTCTCGTGTCCGGCCACCTGCAGGAGGGCGTCATGCTCGGCGGCTCCCTGCAGATGATCGCCCTCGGTTGGGCGAACGTCGGCGCCGCCGTCGCGCCCGATGCGGCCCTGGCCTCCGTTGCGTCCGCCATCATCATGGTGCTCGCGCTCGACGGTGGTACGGCCGACTCCCAGACCGCCATCACCACCTCAATCGCTCTCGCCGTGCCGCTGTCCGTGGCTGGCCTGTTCCTGACGATGATCTGCCGCACGCTCGCCATCCCCCTGGTTCACGCCATGGATGCCGCCGCCGAGAAGGGCGACTTCAAGGGCATTGAGATGTGGCAGATCCTGGCCATCCTCATGCAGGGTGCCCGCATCGCCATCCCGGCTGTGGCCCTGTGCTTCGTCTCGCCCGAGATTGTGACTAACGCGCTCAACATGATGCCCGCATGGCTGTCCGGCGGCATGGCCGTCGGCGGTGGCATGGTCGCTGCCGTCGGTTACGCCATGGTCATCAACATGATGGCGACCAAGGAGGTCTGGCCGTTCTTCGCGCTCGGCTTCGTCTTCGCCGCTATCCAGCAGCTCACGCTCATCGCCCTCGGCGTCATCGGCGTGTCCCTCGCTCTGCTGTACCTCGGCCTCAAGGACCTGGCCAAGAACAGCGGCGGCTCTGCCGGTACCGGCGATCCGCTCGGCGACATCCTGAACGATTACGAGTAAGGAAGGGAGGACGTACATCATGGCAGAGAACAAGGTTCAGCTTTCCAAGTCCGATCGCATGTCGGTGTGCATGCGTCATCAGTTCCTGCAGGGCTCGTGGAACTACGAGCGCATGCAGAACGGCGGCTGGTGCTTCGCTATGATCCCCGCGATCAAGAAGCTCTACTCCAACAAGGAGGACCAGATTGCGGCGCTCAAGCGTCACATGGAGTTCTACAACACGCATCCGTACGTGTCCGCTCCCGTCATCGGCGTCACCCTCGCTCTTGAGGAGGACCGCGCCAACGGCGCTCAGGTCGAGGACGCTGCGATCCAGGGTGTGAAGGTCGGTATGATGGGCCCGCTGGCCGGTGTCGGCGACCCCGTCTTCTGGTTCACCCTTCGCCCGATCCTCGGCGCGCTCGGCGCTTCCCTGGCCCTCGGTGGCTCCATCATGGGTCCGTTGCTGTTCTTCTTCGCGTGGAACATCATCCGCATCGCGTTCCTTTGGTACACCCAGGAGTTCGGCTACAAGGTTGGTACCTCCATCACCAAGGACCTCTCTGGCGGTCTGATGGGCAAGATCACCGAGGGTGCCTCCATTCTGGGCATGTTCATCATCGGCGCGCTCGTGCAGCGCTGGGTGAGCATCTCCTTCACCCCGGTCGTCTCCACGGTTCAGCAGTCCCCCGGCGCCTACATCGATTGGGCGAGCCTGCCCGCGGGTGCTGAGGGCATTCATCAGGCCCTGAGCCAGTACGCAGCGCTCGGTCCCACCGGCCTCGAGGTCGCCAAGGTGACCACGCTCCAGGCCAATCTCGATCAGCTGATCCCCGGCCTTGCCGCCGTGGGCCTCACGCTCCTGTGCTGCAAGCTGCTCAAGAAGAAGGTCTCCCCGATCGTCATCATCATCGCCCTGTTCGCCGTGGGTATCGTTGCCCGCCTGCTCGGCATCATGTAAGACGCTTCGGTATCAAGCGCACTTAGGCGCTTGAGCCTCGAGCCGCTGCCATGGTTCGCCATTCGCAGCGGCGCGGCTTTTCCGTACTTGCGGGCGTTCCCGCCGCAGTCGTATATTTCTTCAAGACCGCCTGGCGGGATTTCGACACACGTGCGTTTCCGGCTGAACATGCAGGGAAACGCTTGAGGAGGATGCAGGGATGGCGCAATCGCAGAACAGCTCGGTCTACTACACGGAGAAGGCCACGTCGTTTCATGGGATGTCGACCTATGGTTCGGTGATGCTCGGCAACAACGCCTTCGAGTTCTATAACGAGAGAAACCCCGAGGACTTCATCCAGATCCCCTGGTCCGAGATTGATCACGTGGCGGCGTCGGTGCTGTTCGGCGGCAAAAAGATCTCGCGCTTCGCGATCTTCGTGAAGGGGAGCGAAAGCGGGTTCTCGTTCTCCACGAGGGACAATAAGGCCACGTTGCGCGCTATGCGCGAGCATGTGCCCGAAGACAAACTTTTGCGCTCTCTGAGCTTCTTTGACGTGATCAAACGCGGCGTGCTGTCACTGTTCCGCAAAAACCGCTAGAATATCCCATACGCGCTTTCGGATGCGTCGATGGGCTTTTTCGTCGAGCATGTTCCGGTCGCGCAACCATGGCAATGCCTCCGTAGCTCAGGGGATAGAGCACCGCTCTCCTAAAGCGGGTGTCGTACGTTCGAATCGTATCGGGGGCACCATTGCAACTAAAAAGGCCGCCACGCGCTCGTTCGCGTGGCGGCCTTTTCTCGTTATCCGCTAGTCCTCGGTGTTGGCGTCGGTTCGCGCCTGCGTGGTGAGGGTGATCGTGGCGCCCTTGTCCAGCGATCCGGAGGCAGACTGGCTCACGATGATGCCGTCTGCCGGGCCGTTCACCACGACCTTGAAGCCGAGCGACTCGAGCTGCGGCTTGGCGTGGGAGGCGGAGTCGTTCACAAAGTTAGGTGCGTTGACCTTGGCGACCGGCTCGGGACCCTGGGACAGCACGATCTTGATGGTGGTACCGGGCTTGACGCTGCCGCCGGGCTCGTAGCTGATCACGGAGCCGGCCGGGACGGTGGCGCTGTAATCGGAGCTGAAGGTGTAGCTGAGCTTATCGCCGAGCGCCTCGATGGCTTGCTCCTTGGTCTTGCCGGTGAGGTTGGGCACGTCGATGGTGTCGGGGCCGGTGGACACCCAGTACTCGATGACGGTGCCCTCCTCAACAACCTCGCCGGTGTTTTTGCCCTGCTTGAAGACGGTGCCGGCCTCGGCCTCGTTGGACTCCTCGTGCGCCTGGCCCTTGAGGTTGGCGGCGGCAAGCAGAGCCTCGGCCTCATCGGCGGTCTTGCCGGTGATGTTGGGGACCTCGGTCTCCTTGACGGGGACGGGGCCCTTGGAGAGCGTCAGCGTGACCGTGGAGCCCTCAGGCGCCTCCTTGTTGCCATCGGGCGTCTGGTCGACGACGCGGCCCTCTTCGACCTCATCGTCATTCACAGCCTTGCCGTACTCGACGTTGAAGCCGGCGTTTTCGAGCGCGTCCTCGGCCTCTTCCTGCGTGTAGTCGATGACGTTGGGAACGATGACCATATCGCCGGAACCGCCGAACAGGTTGCTGGCAAAGAAGACGGCGGCGGCGATTACCACGATGGCGCCGATCACGATGGCGGCGATTTTGGCGCCGTTGCCCTTCTTGGGCTCCTCGTAGCCGTTCTGGCCGCGCGAGGACGCGGCCGCGGCGACGCGCGGACCGGCGGCGGTGGAGCCGGGGCCGGCAGCGCCTGCGGGGCGCACCATGGCCTGGGTGGCGTCGCTCATCACGCGGGTCTCGGCACCGCCGACGCCCATGGGGGCGGCAATCACGCGCGTGGGTTCTGCCACGTCGACCGCGCGACCGGTGGCATAGGCGTTGAGCACCTGGCGCAGCTCGTCGGCGGTCTGGAAGCGGTTGGCGGGGTCCTTCTCCATGCACTTGAGGATGATGCGCTCGAGTGCCGGGTCAACGCCGGGGTTCACCTGGCTCGGTGGGATGGGCAGTTCGTTGACCTGCTTGAGAGCCACGGAGATGGCATCGTCGCCATCGAAGGGCACGCGGCCGGTGGCGCACTCGTACATGACCACGCCGAGGGAGTAGATGTCGCTCGTGGCGCCCAGGTCCTGACCGCGGGTCTGCTCGGGGGAGACGTAGTGGGCGGTACCCAGGACGTTGTTGTCCTGCGTGAGATGGCTGTTCTTGGCGCGCGCGATGCCGAAGTCCATCACCTTGATGTTGCCGTCGGGCAGCACCATGATGTTTTGCGGCTTGATGTCGCGGTGAATGATCTCGTGCTTGTGTGCGACGGAGAGGGCACCGCAGATCTGAGAGCCGATCTGGGCGACCTTCTTGGGATCGAGGGCGCCGTGGCTGCGCACGCCGCTCTTGAGGTCGGTGCCGCGCAGGTACTCCATGACGATGTAGTAGGTGTCGCCGTCCTTGCCCCAGTCGTACACGCCCACGATGTAGGGGCTCTGCAGACCGGCTGCGGCCTGCGCCTCCTGCTTGAAGCGAGCGGCGAAGGTGGCGTCCCCGGCGTACTGGGGCAGCATGATCTTCACGGCAACGGTGCGGTCGAGCACCTGGTCCTGCGCGCGATACACGCTGGCCATGCCGCCGTTTCCGACCTTATCCTTGAGCAGGTACCTTCCTCCAAGTACACGCTGTCCGTCTGGCATGTCTTTAACTCCTCATCAATCTATCCGCCGTAGGCGGAAGTGTTACCTCGTACCGGTGAATTGCTACAGCCCCTGTGTCGCGAGCGCCGCGCGCAGGACCTGTCCGCCTACGGCCGCCGCGCTTTCCTCGCCCTTCGCGTTCTGCTCGATCACGACGGCGATTGTCACGGTGGGGGTGTCGTAGGGGGCAAATCCAACGAACGTGGAGTTCGCGTTGGCGTTGTTGGTCTCGGCGGTGCCGGTCTTGCCGGCCACCTTCACGCCCGCGATCGCCGCGGCCGAGCCGGTGCCGTTTTGGACGACGTCGAGCATGGCCTGCTTGACCTGCTCGGCGGTGCCGCTGCCCACGGCCTGGCCGAGGGAGTGGCCGCGCGTGGTCTTGAGGACCGTGCCGTCGGGGGCGAGGATCTGCGAGACCACGTAGGGGTTCATGGCGATGCCGTTGTTGGCGATCGTGGCGGCCATGAGCGCGTTTTGCATCACGGTGGCCTGCGGGCCGGGCGTGTGGCCCTGGCCGACAGGCTGGCCGGCGCCCGCCCAGGCGAGCTCCCACTCGGTCATCTCTTCGGGATTGGGCATGACGGATGCGGCGGTGGTGAAGTCCAGGCCGAGCTGCTGTCCGTAGCCAAAGGCGCGCGCTGTGGCCACGAGCTTCTCGGCGCCCAGGCCGTCGGCCACCTGGCCAAAGACCGTGTTGGACGAGAGCGCGAAGGCCTTGGCGAGCGAGATCTTGCCGTGACCGCGCTCACCGATGCTCACAACGTCCGCGCCGCCGATTTCCATGCGTCCCGGGCTGTCGTAGGTGGTGTCGAGCGTGGCAAGGCCATTTTCGAGCGCCGAGGCGAGCGTGAGCACCTTGAAAGTGGAGCCCGGCGTGTAGAGCGCGAGGGTTGCGCGGTCGTACATGGAGGTGTCCGCACCGCCGCTGGCGTTGGCGGCCTCGATCGCCGCTTGGATGTTCGTGTTGTCGAACGTGGGGGCGCTGGCCCAGGCGAGCACGGCGCCGCTGCGCGGGTCGAGGGCGACGATGGCGCCCACGCGGCCGGCGAGGGCCTGCTCGGCTGCACGCTGGATGCGCGAGTCGATGGTGAGTTGGACCGAGTTGCCCGGCTCGCTGATGCCGGCGAGCGAGTTGAGGGCGTTTTGCCAACTCGAGTAATCCTTGGACCCCGTGAGCGTGTCGTTTTGCGTGTTCTCGATGCCCATGGTGCCGTATTGCTGGGAGTAGTAGCCCACCACGTGTGCGGCGAGGTTGCCGTTGGGGTAGGAGCGGGCGTACGTGCCGTCGGCCTGCTGGACGGACTCGGCGAGTGTCAGGCCATCCGCGGTGATGATCGAGCCGCGCTTGATGAAGCGCGCCTTGTTGATGGTGTGGTTGTTGCTCGGCATGTCCTGATACTCGGACGCCTTGATCACCTGGATATAGGTGATGTTGCCGATGAGCACGGCGAACAGCGCGGTGAACAGGAACACGGTGCGGGTCAGGCGGTTGGCGAGCGCCACGCGGCCGAGCAGGCCGCTCTCGGGTGTGTCGAGGGCGGGGCGGCGCATGTGGGAGCCACGCACGGTGGTGCGGTAGCCGGCGGTGGCCAAGTCGGTGCTCGTGTTGGCGATTTCGGTCGAGCGGCCGGTTGCCTCGTCACCGGCGCGCAGCAGCAGGGCGACGATCACGAAGCTCGCGAGCAGGGAGGAGCCGCCCTGGCTCATGAAGGGCAGGGTCACGCCGGTGAGCGGGATGAGCTTGGTCACGCCGCCCACGATGGTGAAGGCCTGGAAGGAGATGGCCGCGGTGAGGCCGGCGGCGGAGAAGGCCGCCAGGTCGGATTTGGCACGCGCGGCGGTGGTGAGGCCGCGGACCGCGAACAACATGAACAGCAGTAGCACGGCGGAGCCGCCGAGCAGGCCCATCTCCTCGCCGATCGCGGCGAAGATCATATCGGAGGCCACGACGGGGATGATGTCGGCCATGCCCTTGCCGATGCCGACGCCCGCGAGGCCGCCGTCTGCCAGGGAGAACAGTGACTGGACGATCTGGTAGCCGAGGTTCTGCGCGTCGGAGAACGGGTCGAGCCAGATGGCCACGCGGACCTGCACGTGGCTCATGATCTGGTACATGCCGAATGCACCGACGGCGAGCAGCGCAAGGCCGATGATCACGTAGGACACGCGGCCCGTGGCCACGTAGAGCATGATCAAGAAGATGGTGTAGAACAAAAGCGCGCTGCCCAGGTCGCGTTCGAACGCGACGACGAGCAGGCAGACGCCCCACACGATGAACAGCGGGTAGAGCAGGCGCAGGCGCGGGAACTTGATGCCGAGCACGGTGCGGTTGGAGATGGACAGCAGCTCGCGGTTCTCGGCCAGGTAGCCGGCGAGGAACAAGACGATGAGGACCTTGGCGAACTCACCGGGCTGGAACTGGAAGCCGCCGATCTTGATCCACAGCTTGGAGCCATAGATCTCGGTGCCGATGAACATGGGCAGCACGAGCAAGATGATGCCGGCGACGCCCAGGACGTATTTGTAGCGTTTGATGACCTCGAGGTTCTTCACCACGGCGAGCGTGCCCACCATGAGGGCCACGCCCAGGAACAGGAAAATCACCTGGCCCAGCGAGGCGTCGGGCTGCAGACGCGTGACGAAGGTGATACCGATGCCCGAGAGCGTGAACACGACGGGCAGGATCGCCGGGTCGGCGCCGGGCGCGAAGATGCGCACGCCGATATGGGCCGCGGCGAATGCGGCGAACAGTCCCAGCGGGACGGCCAGCGTCTGGAAGGAGAGCGCGGCGCCCGTGGTGACCACGTACATGGCGTAGAGCAGCGTGACGGGGAACGCGGCGGCTATGAGTAGGAGCAGTTCGGTCGTGCGGCGACTCATTTACGCGGCACCTCCCTCGGTCGTGGTTGAAGGTGAAATGGCATCGGCGGGCGATTCGCTTGGGGACGTTCCGCCTGCCAGGGCGTCTGCGGGGCTTGTGCCCGGCGCCTCCGTGGACCCGGTGCGATCCTGTTGGATGGCGCGTGCGTCTTCGATGAGTTTGGTCTGCGTCTCGTCGATCTGCGCTCGGTAGTTCTCCACCGCGTCCTGCGCGTCCTTGAGGTTCTTCTGCGGGATACCCTCGCGGAGGCGGTTTTGTGTGTCCTCGGGGAGGTACTTGAGCTGGATGGAAGTCTCGTCCTCGAGCCAGTTGAGCTTGAGTCCGAGGAGTGAGTCGGGAATGCCGGTGTAGATGGCGACCGCATCGTCCTTCACACCCAGGTAGACGGACTTGCGGATGGAGATGAACGAGGCCACAGTGGCCACGATGAGCGCGATGAGCAGGCCAACGATGGCGAAGAACAGCGTGCGCTTGTGCTTGCGGGCGACCTCCCGAACGCGGCCGTCGTCGGTGATGTCGACCACCACGACGGTGACGTTGTCTCCGCCGCCTGCGGCGAGCGCGGCGTCGACCAGGTTGTCCGTGCAGATCTGCGCGGTGGAGCTCTGCTGGGCGATGCGCTCGATCTCGCCGTCCGGGACCATGCCCGACATGCCGTCGGAGCACAGGATGAGGCGGTCGCCCTCCTCGACGTTCAAGGTGAAATGGTCGGCGTACATCGCCGGATCGGAGCCCAGGGCTCGCGTGATGACGGACCGGTTGGGATGCGTGCGCGCCTCGTCGGCGGTGATCTCGCCGGCATCGACGAGCTCCTCGACGTAGGAGTGATCGCGCGTGACGCGGATGAGGGTGCCCTCGTGTAGCAGGTAGGCGCGCGAGTCGCCCACGTGCGCGATGGCGAGGGTGGTGCCCTCGATGTAGGCGGCGGTGGCGGTGCAGCCCATGCCGGGTCTGCCCACGCCGTTCACGGCCGCCTCGATGATGGCCGCGTTGGCCGCCTCGATGGAGGCGGCGAGCTGTGCGGCATCGGCCGACTTGGGGCCGGTCTTGGCGATGGTCTCGACGGCGATCGCGCTGGCAACCTCACCGGCGGCGTGGCCGCCCATACCGTCGCACACGCAGAACAGCGGCGAGGCGGCGAGATAGGAGTCCTCGTTGTGGCTGCGCACGCAGCCCACGTCGGAGCGGGCGCCCCACATGAGCATGGAGGACGTGCCGGCGTCGAAGGTGGCGTCGGTGTCGATCAGGTCGTCGGTGATGGGCTCGAAGTCCATGGTCGAGCCGGGATCGTTGAGCTTGGCCTCCACGGCTTGGAGGTCGATCTCGGCCGTGTCTTCAGGCGAGACGGGGGCGGTTGGATCGGGGATCGACTGGATGGGAATCTCGGGCTCGGGCTCGAAGGAGCCGGGGGCGGCATGCGCCGGAGCGGGCGCCGGGGTGGGCGCCGGGGTGGGCGCCGCGGTGGGCGCGGGCGCGGGGGCGGCTTCGGCCGAGATGGGGGGCGCTGCATGCGCCGGGGCCGTATGGGCGGGCGGCATGGGGGCCGGCTTGTCGTGATCGGGCGCCCAGGGATCCGGGGCGCCCGATGCCGGAATAGCAGAGGCCGGGGCCACAGGGGCCGCCGGTCGAGCGTGCTGGGCTTGTGATTCGTACCCGGTGGTGCGCAGGTCGTCCTGCTCGGGTGTCATCGACGGTTCACCTTCATGACCACGTCGCCGATCTGGACCTCATCGCCTTCGCGAAGGGTCGCGGGCTCCTGCAGCGCGCGACCGTTGACGAGGGTGCCGTTGAGCGAGTTGAGGTCCTCGATCACGAGCGCGGGACCCTGGAGGGAGAAGCGCGCGTGGCTCGCGGAGACGAAGGGCTCGTTCACGCAGATATCGGAGGACGGGGAGCGGCCCACGATGACCGGCCCCAGGATGTCCATGTGGATGCCGCGAATACCGCGCGGTCCCTTATCGACATCGATCGTCCAGATCGCGGAGTCGCGGCGCTGGCCGCGCACCAGCCCCACGCCCGTCTTCATGACGGCGAACAGGAAGATGTAGAGCAGTGCGACGAGGACGATGCGCCCGGCGAACAGGATGATGTCGATCACAGGCTAACCCCTAAACTCGAAGGTGCTCAGACCGAAGGTCAGCACGTCGCCGTTGCGCAGGGGGCAACGGGTGATGCGGCGGTTGTTGACCATGGTGCCATTGGTGGAATTGAGGTCCTCGATGGACCAGTCGCTGCCGGTGAAGGTCAGCTCGGCGTGGCGGCGGCTCACGTTGGGGTCGCGCAGGACGACGTCGGCCACGGAGCGCTCGCGGCCCACGGTGGCGCGGGCGGAGGTGAGCTCATAGGTGTCGCCGGTCACGACGTCGACGAGTTGGGCGAGCGGACGGGCGGGGGCAGCGGGCTTTGCGGGCGCCATATGGGCCGCGCCCGCGGCGGCGATGCCCGCGCCGGTCGCGGCGGCGGCACCGCCCATGCCGGCGAGCTGCTCGCGCGTCATGGTCTGCGGGACGGGGATGGGCGTCGGCGCGGGCGCGAAGGGGTCAGCGACCTCGGCGGCGCCGGCGACCTGCGCGGATGCGGGGTTAAATGCGGCGTCGAGTGCGGGATTCGCCACCGGCACGGCGCCGGCGGCGGAAGAGGGGGCGGGGATGGGCGTCGGGGCGGGCGTGGCCTTGCCGGACGCGCCCTTGAGATAGGCGCGCTCCTCCTCGTACAGACGGGCGAGGGTGGGGGCGTCGACGTTCTCGGCGAACACGGAGAACTTACCCGGCTTGAGCGACGGGTCGATCATGAAGCGGACGAGCGGGGTGCCCACGAAGCGGTAGCGCTTCTTCTCGGCCTGGGCGCGCACGAACTCGGTGACCTCGCTGGCGAGCTGGGAGTAATAGGGCGCCAGGAGCTGGTCGTCATCGGCGGCGATGAGCACGGTGTAGAGGGCGGGGGCGGTGTTGACGCCGTTGATGACCAGGGTCTGGTCCTCCATTTCGCGGGCCGCCTGCTTGGCGAGCTTCTTGAAGGAGAAGGGCGCCTGCGCCGCGCCGAAGATCCCAGCGACGCGGTCTTCAAATATGTTCAGGAAGTTCACGAACGATCACCTTCCGAAAAATCTCGCTTATAACCGAGAGCAAATATGCATAGCCAAACAAGTATAGAGGATAGGCCGCCCAGGCCCAGGGCCACGGCCGCGTCGGCGGGGGCCACCGCGCTAATTTCCATAGGGTGCGCAAGATGGCGGCATGCGACAGCGCACAACGGGATGAGCAGGTAGAGGACGGTGAGCGGGTATGCGGGACGTCCCTTTTGGCGGTTTACCCATGTCCGCGTCAGCGCCCAGGAGGTCCCGGCGGCGATGAGGGCGGCGCCCGCTGCGGGGACGAGAAACGCCGGGGTTGCGAGCGCCATGAGGGCGTCGAGCGAACCCAGGGTCCCGGCCCGCAAGTGCGAGGCCACGAGGAGCTGCGCGAAGGCGGCACCGGCGCCGGAAGCGACGGCAGCCACGCTCGGGGTGAGGAAAAAGCCTCCGATCGCGGCGGATACGGGCGCGAGGATCATGGCGTCACCGGCGGCCAGGCCGAGGGCGGCGCAGGTCACGAGGACGGTCGACGCGGCCGGATGCAGACGGCCCCATACGAACCACCAGGCGGCCATGAGGCAGAAGGCCAAAACGGCCAGCGGCAACACCTCGAACAGGGGCGTCGAGTTGACGATGAGCATGAGCCAACCGGCAAGGGCGAGGGCGGACCCGATTTGCGGCGCGATGCCCGCTCCCACGCCGATGCCCGCCGCGGTGATGGCGCGGACCGCCGTCCCGCCTACCTGCAGGTCTCCCAAAAGCGCCCACGATACGGCTGCGACCGCGACGCTTGTGACGGCGCCGAGCGCATATTCGCGTGCACGGGGGAAGCGGCTGCCCAGATATCCCTCGTCTGGGTCGAGCTCCCATACGCGCTCGCCGCGGCCGTCGGCCGGGTCGAGCGCGTCTTCGGTATCGTCGGAGGTGAGGCGAGCGATGATCCGAGCGAGGCTCTTGCGGCCTTCGCGCGGATTTCCCAGGCGGGCCAGGAAGGCGTCTCCGAATTCCGCCACGCTCGGCATGCGGTCGTACGGGCTGGGGGAGAGCGCATCGAGCAGGGCTTGCTCGGCTGTCTCCGGGATATCGGGCAGCAGGTCGCTTGGGTAGAGGACTCCGCGGATGATGCGGTCGAGGGAGTCGGCGGGGGTGCCGGCGCGGAAGGGCGCCGTGGCGCAAAGGGACTCGTAGAGGACCGCGGCCAAGGCGAAGATGTCGCTGCGCTCGTCAACCTGCTCGCCGTTGAGCTGCTCGGGAGGCATATAACCGATGGTGCCGCCTCGCGCACCGCCAAAGCCCGCGGCGCTGGCGAGCATGGCCATGCCGAAGTCGGCCAGCTTGACGTGGCCGTTGCGGTCGATCAGGACGTTGGCGGGTTTGATGTCGAGATGGAGCACGCCGTTCTCATGTGCGAAGGACAGGGCCTGGACCAGGGCGTCGGCGATGCAGGCCGCCTCGTCGTAGGTGAGGGAGTGACCCTCGACCTGTTGGAGGAACTCCTCGAGCGTCATGCCGTCCACGTATTCCATGACCAGGTAGGCATGGGCGCTGTCGTAGGTGAAGTCGATGACCTGCACGATATTGGGGTGCTGCAGCATGCTGGCCGTGCGAGCCTCGGCGAGCGCGGCGGCGGTGGTTTCGAGCGGGGTTCGTGCATCGGGCGATGCGAGGGGCATGCGCTTGATGGCCACGCGTCGCTGCAGGTGGGAGTCGAGGCAGATCTCGACGCTGCCAAAGCCGCCCGCGGCGCGCGTCTCGAGCGGCCGATAGCGCTTGAGCAGGGACGACGCTGCCGAGCCGGCGGCGGGCGGCGGAGCGATGGGGGATCGGCTCCCGTGCGGGGCCCGGGATGCAAATGGGCCGGGCCCGGCTGGCTGCGCGGGGTCGGGCGCGGCGGCGGAGCCATTGGTGGATGCGGGTCGGCGCCACATGGAGCGCGATGCCAGGCGCGGGCCGCTCGCGAGATTGGATTGCGAGGGCATTTCCCGCTGTTGCGGGTCGGGTATGTTGAAGGGGAAGATCGGCATGGCCATCCTCGTGCGTTTAAAGTTCGTTTCCGGCCGAAGCCAAGTGCGGTTTCGGCCCCATTTTACCACGGTGGCCGTGTGCGCCGTTTTCAGCGACCGTCGTCGGCGAGCATCCGTGCGGGTTGGAGCCGCGGACGTGGGGCCGCGCGAGACGCTATGATGGTGGGCACGATTATTCACGCGCGCGATGAAGGGTGTGCGTGCGATAAGGGGTGTGCGACGAAGGCGGTGAAAGGGCATATGGACGATTCCGAGCGACTCGCGGCATACGATGCATTCGCACGGGGCATTCGTGCGGAGCTCGCTGAGGTCGGCGCGCGCATGGACGTTCTGCGCACCGAGAACAAGGTCAAGACGGCGACGTATCGCCAGCTGTTCGCCGCGCGCATGACCCTGAAGGACATCGACCGCCGCCTGGTCGAGCGCGGATTGTAGGAGGAATTCCCCATGGAGTCGCTCTATAGGAAGTACCGCCCGCTCACGTTCGAGAGCGTCGTGGGCCAGCAGCATATCGTCTCAACGTTGGAGCACGCGGTGGCCGAGGGCCGCCTGAGCCATGCGTACCTGTTCTGCGGCCCGCGCGGTACGGGCAAGACCACTATGGCGCGCATCCTCGCCAAGGCGCTGCTGTGCGAGAAGGCCGAGGGCGCCCGCGCGACAGGTGCGACCGGCTGCAACCCCGACGGTACCTGCCCGGAGTGCACGGCGATCGCCGAGGGCACGCATCCGGACGTTTACGAGCTCGATGCCGCGTCGCGCACGGGCGTGGACAATGTGCGCGAGGAGATCATCAACTCGGTGAGCTTCGCCCCGGTGCGCGGCGCTTACAAGGTCTACATCATCGACGAGGTCCACATGCTCACGACGCAGGCGTTCAACGCGCTGCTCAAGACGCTCGAGGAGCCGCCGAGTCACGTCATCTTCGTCCTGTGCACCACCGATCCGCAAAAGATCCTGGAGACGATCCTGTCGCGCTGCCAGCGCTTCGACTTCCACCGCATTTCGAACGACGACATCATCGGTCGTTTGCGCTACATCTGCGAGCAGGAGGGTTTCGCCTTCGATGAGGAGGCACTCGAGGTCGTGGCGCGTCACGCCCGCGGCGGCATGCGCGACGCCCTGTCCACGTTGGAGCAGCTCTCGGTCTTCGGCGACGGTTCGGTGCGCATCGACGACGCGCGCGCCCTGCTGGGCGAGGTGGCATCCACGGTGCTGTCCGAGTTTGCCTGCAAGATGGCGGTGCGCGATACCGTGAGCCTGTTCGGCCTCATTCGGGCTCAGGTTGACGAGGGCAATGACCTACAGGAGCTCACGCGCGACCTGATCGCGCACATCCGCGACGTATACACGGCCGCGATCGCGGGCCCTTGCGCCGAGCTGTTCGATGGGACGCCCGAGGAGGTGGCCGCGCTCGTCGAGGAGGCTCGCCTGTTCGAGGGGGCCGACCGCCTTTCTCGCGCGCTGACTGTGCTGGATGACGCCGCGTTGGAGATGCGCAACGCAACCGATCCGCGCCTGGTGCTCGAGATTGCCTGCACGCGCCTGGCCCGCCCCGAATCCGACTTGACGCTCGAAGCGCTCGCCGAGCGTATCGCCCGCCTCGAGGCCCAGATCGCCTCCGGCGTGCCGAGTGCGCCGATGTCGGCCGAGCAACTCGCGTCGGCAACGCGGTCGAAGGCCGCGCCCGCGTCCCAGGAGGTTCGTAAGGCCGCGCCCGCGCCGGTATCTGCGCGCGCGGTGCCCCCGACGAGTGCCCCCACTTTCACAGGCGCCCCGGCCTCTGCGCGCGCAGCGGTCCAGACAAGCGCCCCGGCCTCCGTGGGCGCTGCGGTTCCGGCGCAGGTGCAGGAGCCGGCCGTGTGTCCGGCTGCCTCTGCTGTCCCCGCGCAGGCCCCGGAACCGGCTTCCACCCCCGTGCGCACCTCGGCCCCCGCTCCGTCCGCGCGCGCCCCAAAGCCCGTTGCCCCCGCAACGGTGCCGGCGAGTGCCACACCGGCGATGAGCTCGTGCACGGTGACGCCCGCCTCCGCTGACGACGCCGAACTGCAGCGCCGTTGGGTCGAGACGGTGAAGAAAATCGCCGCGGTCCAGCCATCGCGCGGCGGCTTGCTGCAAAGCTCCCGCGCTGTGAGCGATGATGGCGAGACCCTCGTGGTCGCGTTCCCCAAGGGCTCCAACTTCGCTCTCAAGATGATCAGCCGCCCGGACAGCAACGCACTGGTGATGCCCGTTATCTGCGAGGTCTTTGGTAGGCGCTCCGTTGAGTACGTGATGGACGGCGCTCCGGCCGGTGCCCCCGCCGCGCCGGCTCAGCCCGCTGCTCCGGCTCAGCCCGCTGCTCCCGCGCCCACGCGTCCCGCGATGCCGGCCCCCGCCGCCGTCTCCCAGGCCGCTCCGGTCTCGGCGACCTCGGCTGCCCCGGCTGCCTCGATGGGTACTGCGGCCCCCGCGGCGTCCCGCGCTGCGACCTCTGCCCCCGCAGCTCCTTCCCCGGCGCCGGCGCAATCTCAGTCGGCCGTTTCCGCCCCCGCCTCCGCGACGCCCGTCGCCGATCACGCTAGCGGCCCCACGGTCCTCGCGGAGCGTGACATAGATGCCGATCGCAAGGCGTGGGAAGACGACATGCCGCCTTATGACGACGCGTTCATCGCGTCGTACGATGGCGACGCCGAGGTTCCGCCGTTCGATGCCCCAGCGCCTGCGCCCGTAGCCGCCCCTGCTCCGGCTCCCGCACCCACCGAGGCTTCCGGGGCATCGGCTCCCGCCACCGCTACCACGTCGGCACCGGCTCCCGCCCCTGCTCCCGCTCCCGATCTGGGCGAGGCTGCCGACGGCGATGCTCCGGTCGACCCCAAAGAGGTGCTTCAGAATATCTGGGGCAACGTGACCTTTAAATAGCATGGCGTCGGCATGGGACGACCCAACTGGCGCCCCTGCATCCGCCTCGCGCGGCATCAGCCGTTCGCGGGGCGGCGTGCTCATAAACCCTCTTCCGTACAGGGGAGATGTGCGCTTGTGTCCGCCCCACGTGGTACCATGCCCCTTGGAATGACCCGCCTGTTAAATCGCAGGCTTTACCAGTGAGGAGAATCCATGGCCGGAATCAACATGCAGCAGCTCATGAAGCAGGCTCAGCAGATGCAGAAGAAGCTCGCCGAGGCTCAGGAGTCCATGAACGAGGTCACCGTCGACGCCAGCGCCGGCGGCGGCATGGTCAAGGTTACCGTGGATGGCAACATGCAGCTTCAGTCCGTGACCATCGACCCGGACGCGCTCGACCCCGAGGACGTCGATATGCTCCAGGACATGATCGTGGCCGCTGTGAACGAGGCCTACCGCGGTGTGGCAGAGATCGCCAACAAGCGCATGAGCGCCGCCACCGGTGGCATGGGCGCCGGCATGCCCGGTATGCCGTTCTAAATCCAAGAGATTCCACCTCGACCGCATCGTTTAGCCGGGCATGTGTAATTGGGGTACGTCCCCAATTACACATGCGTTGCCTGTCGCACCATTTTGGGAGGGCAAACGCGCATGAGCGCCGATCGCAGTCTACAAATCCTTCTCGATGAGCTGGGCCGCCTTCCGGGCATCGGTCCCAAGAGCGCCCAGCGCATCGCCTATCACCTTCTCGAGGCCGACGCCGAGGAGGCTCGCCGCCTGGCGGACGCCATCCTCATGGTGAAGAGCGAGGTTCATTTCTGCAGCCGCTGCTTCAACTACGCAACGGGCGATGAGTGCGCGATCTGCGAGGACTCTTCGCGCGACCGCGGTCGCATCTGCGTGGTGGGGGAGCCCCGCGACGTCTCGGCAATCGAGCGCACGGGCAGTTATCGCGGCCTGTATCACGTGCTCGGCGGCGTGATCAGCCCCATGGACAAGATCGGTCCCGAGCAGCTTCACGTACGGGAGCTGCTCGCCCGCCTGGGCACGGAAGACATCGAGGAGGTCATCATCGCCACGAATCCCAACATCGAGGGCGAGACCACCGCGAGCTATCTGGCGCGCACCATCAAGCCGCTCGGTATCACCGTCACGCGGCTGGCGAGCGGCCTGCCCGTGGGCGGCGACCTCGAATATGCAGACGAGCTGACCCTTGGGCGTGCCATCGAGGCGCGTCGCGCGCTCTAGCGCCCCGTCCGTCGCGAGAGGAGTTGCGATGCGCATCTTCGACACATCGCGCAGGCGCCTGCGTCGTACGGCGCTGCCCCCTCGCCTGGTGGGACTCGTCACCTTTTCATTCGCCCTGCTTGGCCTGGGCGTCGTCACCTATGCCGCCTCATTGCCGTCGCTGATCCAGGTCGCGCAGCGCACCGAGGAGCGCGGCTTTGCCGATGCGTTCGTCGAGGGGCTGTTCGGGTCCGGCGCCCTCGTTGGCGGCGCTTCGCAGGGTGCGGGTTCCGATGGCGGGGCGCAGGCCGGCGAGGCGGCCGCGGATGGTTCCACTTCGTCTGAGGATGGTCACGCCGGCGGTCTCACGTTGGGCGGCGTGGCCTTCGAGCAGGTTATCTCCGGTGTTGTGGGCGGCGGAGCTTCCGGTGCGTCCTCGGCGCCCAGCGCGTCGGGCTCGACCGGTGCGGGCGCTGGCCCCAATGCACCTGGCGGCTCGCACGGCAATGCGAGTGGCACCACGACTCCCGCGCCCGAGCCCGCCCCGCCGGTGGAGGTTCCCACGGAGCCCGCCGTTACGGAGGAGCAGGAGCGGCAGTTCTACAACGCCTTGAGCGCCTCGGCCGGCCGCATCAACGGATATGTTGGCGAGATCAATGGCATCACCGCCGCTTTCAACAACGATTGCATGGCGGACGCGAACACGCGCGGTGCCCGAGCGACACAGGCCGCAAGTTTGCGAGACCGCCTGGTCAACGAGTACATACATGTACGCGACGAGATCCTGGTCGCAAACGATTCGCGGTACAAGGCGGCGCAGGGCGATCTCATCGGGATGTATCGCTTGCTGGCAACCTATGCCGGGGTCGTTCACAGTTCATGGCAATATGCGGGCAATCCCGATACCGTCAACACGGGCATCGATGCCATCCGTCGAGCCCAGGGCGCGGAGCTCGCCGAATTCCAGCAGGTGTACGGGAGGTTCAGCCTATGAGCGCATCCACCCAGGACATGACCCCGCGCACCACCGAGCCGCTTGGGCCCGCGGAGGTCGGCCCGTCCCATGAGGCGCCCGCTCGCTCGGGCGCCGATCCGAACCGTTCCACACCGCCGTATCCCAGCGGTTATGTCCGCGGTGCGCGCATGGTGCGCCTCGAGGGCTTTGAGGAACCCTTCCGCATGGCGGAGCCCGAGCGCGAGACATATCACCGCCGTTTCGGCATCCTGTTCGTGGACGACTCCTCCGCCCGCCGCGGCGGATTGGGCACCGTCGTGCGCGCGACGAACGCCTTGGGCGAGACCTGCGCGCTCAAGACCCTGAATACGCCGGTTCGCGCCGAGCATGAGGACGATGTGTCCTTTGCGGCTCGCGTCGACCTTGCGCACACGGCGTTTCGCGCTGAATACGAAAGCCACCGATCGCTCTCCGGTTTCAAGGGCTTCCCGCGCCTGTTCGGTTTCGCGCACATCGGGGACACCCCCGCGATCGTCATGGAGTGGGTTGAGGGTGTGACGCTCAGCGTGGCGGCGCGCATGCTCTCGGTCGACGAGGCCGGTCGAGTCGCCCCGCTCGTCGCCGCCCGCATCGGCCGCGACCTGGCCGACTTGCTCACGCGCCTCGACCTGGTGGGGGACGGTTTCGTCCACCGTGACATATCTCCGTCGAATATCCTTGTGCGAACGGCGCACCTGTCGGTCACCGAGCAGGCGGCCGACGGCGCCTTTGACCTCTGCCTGATCGACTTCGGCTCCTCTGTGCACCTCGATCCCATGGGGGCTCCGGGTTACACCATGCGCTATGCGACGCTGCGGCGCGCGACGCCCGATTACGCCCCGCCCGAGATGCTCACGGGCGACCTGCCCAATCTCGTCGAGCTGCGCAAATCCGAGAAGATCGACGTCTACGCCGCAGCGAGCGTCATCTTCGAGCTGGCCTGCGGCTTGCCGCCCTTCGAGCTCGAGGGTCGAGCGGGCGAGTCGCTCTATCGCATCAAGATGGACGAGCCTCCGCGCCCGCTCGTGGCCGCGCATCACGCGGCGTTCCATTTGGGCGATGTGCTCATGTTCGAACCCGAGGTCGCAGCGGTTGCGACGGAGGCCTCGCTGGATGTGACCGATGCGCACGACGAGCTCGAGTTCAAACGCGCTCTCGATCGCGTCGATGGCCAGCTCGCTGAGGTGCTCACCCCCGCGTTCGCATCGGGTCAAGAGGTGCGCCCCTCGGCAGAGGCCCTGCGTGATGCTCTCTCGGCGTTTTGCGCGCGCTATGCCCAAAATGTTCGGCGCGCCCTGCGTGGCGAGCGCCTGATTCCGTGCCGGGGTGAGGTGCGTCGTCGCGATGGTCGGTCCCCGTACGCGGTGAACCGCCTGATCGGCGTGGTGGGCATGGCTTTGTCCGGCGCCGCACTCGTCACGGTGATCTGCGTGACCGCCTTGCTGCTTGACGGGGTCACGGTCTTGTTCCGCTTCGGATCCTTCGCGGCCCGCGGGGAGGTTCCCGCCGCGCTCGTGGGGCTCACGCTCGCCTTCCCGGCGGTCTGCGCCCTGGCGGGGCGCGCTCGGGCCGGCGTCCCGCGCGCGGGCTTCGTGCGCGGAACGCTCGCTCTGGCGGCGGGCTCGGCACTCGTACTCGCGCTCGTCTCGCACGTCTCGTTCTTGGGCGTGATCGGAAGGTCCCCGCTGCTCGCCGCGCTGTTCCTGGCGGTTGCGGCGGCGTGGTGCCCGCTTGTGCTCGAGTACGCCATCACGGCTTTGCCACGGCCCTTCGGCGCACCCGTCGCCGGCTTGCCGCATATGGCGGCGCAGCGTTCGATTATGGGGGAGGGGCCCAACGCCCACGCCTCCCTGCCCGAGGATACGGAGGTCCCAGATGCCGCTGAAGCGCGCGAATGAGCAGACGCCCTGCGGGGCCCTGTTTGACATACTCAAGCGATTTGGGGGGATCAGCCATAAGGAGCTGGCCTCGATGATCTTGTCCGAACGACCGCTTGCCGATGGGCGCAGCCCGCAGAGCCGTTCGTCCGATCGGAGCTGGGTGTCGCGCTTTGTGGTGCACGCCCCGGCCGATGCGTCTCAGGAGCGGCTGTTCCGCGATTATGGTGTTGCGGCGCAGCGCGTGATGAACCGCCTGCGCACCAGCCGTTCGGGCTCTCGCACCTGCGCGGAGATTCTCGACATGGTGTGCGGCGAGGCCGGCGAACCCATGGTGCGTGCGCTGGAGGCGAGCCATGATGACGTGCGCCTCTACCGCAACGCCCTGGCCCGCGTGCGCGATGGCGAGGGTTACACGGTGGGGGAGCGTGCCGAGGCGGCCTTGGTCCTGCTTGTGGCGGCGGGGTGCTCGGCCAACGTTGGCCGAGCGGTCGATTACACCACGGAGTACATCCGCTGCCTGATGGGCGGCAGGCTCGGCACGCCCACATCCTGCCCAGTCTCTCTCGACCCCAAGAAGACGCAGGTCGATCTTGTGCTACCGCGCGTGCTCGGGTTTGTGCGCATCGTGGATGGGGTCATCGCCAGTGAGCCGTATTGGGTCTCGTCCGGTTCGGCCGGGGCCGAGATCGGCGCATTGGCCACGGGTGCGGAGGATATCACCGACGTGGCTGGAGACGTTTCGGCCCATCATGCGCGCGTGTGGTACGAGGCCGCCGATGCCGGCGCAGGACGCTGGATGCTGAGCGATCTTGGCTCCAGTAACGGGACCGTGGTGGTTGACGGCGACGGCTCGGCCCCGTTGCGCATCGCAAAAAACGAGGCCGTGGAGATACATCCCGGCGATGAGGTCCGTTTGGGTTCGCGTACGACGTTCGTCCTGGTGGAGGGTGCGGCCGAGATGGCGCGCTAGCGGCGCGTCGCCGGCTGGCCCGCGAAGGGCCCCGACCCTACTCCTCCCTGTCGAGAAAGCGCTGCAGCTCCGCCTCGCATGCCTCCATGCGCTTGTCGAGCGCGCCGGCGGCGGAGGCGAGCTCATCGAGCTGCTCTTGGCATGCGGCGATGCGCGCTTTTTGCAGCACCGCTGCCTGGGCGATCTGCTCGAGCTCGTCTCCCTCGAAGAAATCGACGGTCGCGGCCTTCTGCTCGAGCACCTCGAGCTCGGTGCGATGGCGGGCCATCTCATGTTCGAGGTGGCCGGAATAGCCGAGCGCTCCCTGGGAGAGCTCGACGAGCCACCTACGGTAATTGAGCTGGTCGACTGGATCTGACTCGTCGGTGGAGCCCCCTTTGCGCATGTGGTTCTCGAAGGTGGCGATGCCCCAGGCGTTGGGCAACTCGTCGAAATCTTCCTGCGTGGGCACCTGTTCGCCAATTTCATGTACGGTGCGTTCCGGCAGGTCCCTGAGCAGGCAGAGCAGCTCTGCGCGGGCCTTGTCCATCTCGAGCTCCGCGGAGTACAGGTCGAAAAACGCCGCCTGCAGGTCCGTCTGGGTCACGGCGCTTTTGAGGTAGGCGATGCGGCGGCGCAGCTCGCGGCAGGTGGTGGACCTGGGGCAGCGGCATTGCTCGGCGTGGGGCTCGGTGCACGGGGGCTTGAGGGCGGCGGCCTCCTCGGCCATGCGGTCGCATACGGCGCTGACCTCGCATCCGGGCTTGGCGTCCTCGGCGTCCAGCTGGAGGCTGGCGATTTGGCGCGCCCGGTCCTCCCGCTTGAGATCGCACAGGCGCTCGCGCAGGTTGGAGATGCGCTCCGTTTCATCCCAGCACTCCCGATGCCTGCGTTCGGCGCGGGCGAGAGTCTCCCTGCGGGCGCGCACCGCCGCGCGCGCTTCGGCGGTGGTCATGCCGGCCTGGGCCGCCGGCGTTTCATTCGGGTTTCCCACGGCTCCTCCTGTCCATAGAATCCGATGTCTCTACCGTATGCGCCCGTGCGGACAAAATGTTGAGCAACAATTTTGATAGGGGGTCCGGCTTGGGGAGGCCCCGTTCGCAAACGCCGTCGGGCGTTGCTCAAACTGCTCGATGACCTGCGAATTTAGCTGGGTAAAACGTTTGCCGATGAACCCCGATTGTCGGCATCCGCGTCGCCGAGCGGGGTACAATGAGGACGCGTGCGTAGTTTCGCGTCGATTCGTCATGTCGCGCGCACCACCTATGGGAAGGACCGTCTCCGGGCCGCGCTTGGCGCCCCGCGCGGGGCCGTTCTCATATATAACCCGGGGTCCGCCTGGCCCCGGCGCCTTATATACCTAGTTCGAGAGGAGAGGGGTATATGGCAGATCGCAAGTTCAAATCTATGGACGGCAACGAGGCCGCCGCGTACGTTTCGTACGCGTACACCGAGGTGGCGGGAATCTATCCCATCACGCCGTCCAGCCCCATGGCCGACCATGTCGACCAGTGGGCCGCTCAGGGCAAGAAGAACATCTTCGGCACGCCCGTGAACGTGGTCGAGATGGAGTCCGAGGCCGGCGCCGCCGGCGCCGTGCATGGCTCCCTGGGCGCTGGCGCCCTCACCACCACCTACACGGCATCGCAGGGTCTTCTGCTCATGATCCCGAACATGTACAAGATCGCGGGCGAGGGCCTGCCGAGCGTCTTCCACGTCTCGGCCCGCACCGTCGCCACCCACGCGCTCAACATCTTCGGCGATCACTCCGACGTCATGGCCTGCCGCCAGACCGGTTTTGCCATGCTCGCCGAGGGCAACGTGCAGGAAGTTATGGACCTGTCCCCCGTGGCGCATCTGGCCGCCATCAAGGGCCGCGTCCCGTTCCTGAACTTCTTTGACGGCTTCCGGACCTCGCACGAGATCCAGAAGATCGCCGTCTGGGATTATGACGATCTGGCCGAGATGGTGGACATGGATGCGGTCAATGCCTTCCGTCAGCGCGGCCTGAACCCGCAGCATCCGCAGATGCGCGGCAGCCACGAAAACGGCGATATCTTCTTCCAGAACCGTGAGGCGTCCAATAAATATTATGACGCCGTGCCGGATCTGGTCGAGGAGTACATGGGCAAGATCAATGCCAAGATCGGTACCAACTACCAGCTCTTTAACTACTATGGCGCTCCGGATGCTGACCGTGTCATCATCTCCATGGGCTCCATCTGCGACGTGGCCGAGGAAGTCATCGACTACCTCAACGCGCACGGCGAGAAGGTCGGCCTCGTGAAGGTCCGCCTGTACCGTCCGTTCCGCGCCGACAAGCTCATCGCGGCCATCCCGGCGACCTGCAAGAAGATCGCCGTGCTCGACCGCACGAAAGAGCCCGGCGCTCAGGGCGAGCCCCTGTACCTCGACGTCGTCACCGCGCTGGCCAATGCCGGCCGCAACGACATCGTCGTCACCGGCGGCCGCTACGGTCTCGGTTCCAAGGACACCCCGCCGTCCTCCGTGTTCGCGGTCTATGAAGAGCTCAAGCGCGACACGCCGAAGCGTCAGTTCACCATCGGCATCGTCGATGACGTGACCAACCTCTCCCTGCCGGAGACGGACGCGCCCGACACTTCCCCCGAGGGCACCATCGCCTGCAAGTTCTGGGGTCTCGGCGGCGACGGCACCGTCGGCGCGAACAAGAACTCCATCAAGATCATCGGCGATCACACCGATAAATATGTGCAGGCCTACTTCCAGTACGACTCCAAGAAGACCGGCGGCGTGACCATCAGCCACCTGCGCTTCGGCGACAAGCCCATCAAGAGCCCGTACTACATCAACAAGGCCGACTTCGTGGCCTGCCACAACCCGTCCTACATCACCAAGGGCTTCAAGATGGTCCAGGATGTCAAGCCGGGCGGCGTGTTCATGATCAACTGCGAGTGGACGCCTGAGGAGCTCAGCCACCATCTGGACGCCTCCGCCAAGCGCTACATCGCCAAGAATAACATCCAGCTCTACACGATCAACGCCATTGACCTGGCCATCAAGATCGGCATGGGCAAGCGCAACAACACCATCCTGCAGTCCGCATTCTTCTCCCTGGCGAAGATTATGCCGGAAGAGGACGCCATCCGCTACATGAAGGAGAAGGCCAAGGCCTCCTACATGAAGAAGGGTGAGGACGTCGTCGAGATGAACTACAAGGCCATCGACCTCGGCGCGACCGCGTATGTGAAGATCGACGTTCCGGCCGACTGGGCCAACGCCGTCGACGAAGCGCCTGCCAAGGAACTGACCGGCCGTCCGGCCACCGTCAAGATGGTGCGCGACATTCTCACCCCGGTCGACAAGATGGACGGCGACAGCCTGCCGGTCTCCGCGTTCGTCGATCACGCCGATGGCACGTTCGAGCTCGGCGCCTCCGCGTATGAGAAGCGCGGCGTGGCCGTCTCCGTGCCCGAGTGGGACAGCACCAAGTGCATCCAGTGCAACCAGTGCGCCTATGTCTGCCCGCATGCGACCATCCGCCCGTTCGCGCTCACGGCAGACGAGCTGGCCGCCGCTCCCGCGCAGACCAAGGCGGTCGACTTCAAGGTCGGCGCCGGCAAGGGCGTTTACAAGTTCTCCATGGCCATCTCCCCGCTCGACTGCATGGGCTGCGGCGTCTGCACGCACGTCTGCCCGGTCGGCGCGCTGACGATGCAGCCGCTCGAGAGCCAGGAAGATCAGCAGCCCGTGTTCGACTACATGGTCGCCAAGGTCGCTGAGAAGAAAGAGCTTCAGGACTTCACCGTCAAGGGCAGCCAGTTCCGGCAGCCCATGCTTGAGTTCTCCGGTTCCTGCGCCGGCTGCGCCGAGACGAGCTATGCCCGCCTGATCACGCAGCTGTTCGGCGATCACATGATGATCTCCAACGCGACCGGCTGCTCGTCCATCTGGGGCGGCCCGGCTGCCACCAGCCCGTACACCGTCAACAAGGAAGGCAAGGGTCCCGCCTGGGCCAACTCCCTGTTCGAGGATAACGCGGAGCACGGCCTCGGCATGTACCTCGGCCAGAAGAAGATCCGCGACGATCTGGCGGAGGACATCCGCTACATCGCCGAAAACGGCAAGGATCCCGCCAAGGTCGCGGCTGCGAAGAAGTATCTTGAGACCTATAACGACGGCGAGGCCAACCAGACCGCCACGGCGGAGTTCCTCGCTGTGATGGAGGCCAAGCCTGCCTGTGACTGCGAGCGCTACCAGCGCATCATGACCAACAAGGACTTCCTCAACAAGAAGAGCTGCTGGATCTTCGGCGGCGACGGCTGGGCCTACGACATCGGCTTCGGCGGCCTGGATCATGTCCTGGCGCAGGACGAGGACGTGAACGTGTTCGTCTTCAACACTGAGGTCTATTCCAACACCGGCGGACAGGCGTCCAAGGCCTCCAACATCGGCCAGGTCGCGCAGTTCGCGGCTGCCGGCAAGGAGCTCAAGAGCAAGAGCCTTGCCGAGATCGCCATGAGCTATGGCTACATCTACGTGGCGCAGGTCGCCATGGGCGCAAACCCGGCGCAGACCATCAAGGCCATCAAGGAAGCGGAAGCTTACCCCGGCCCGTCCCTGATCATCGGCTACGCCCCCTGCGAGATGCACAGCATCAAGAAGGGCGGCATGACCAACTGCCAGGGCGAGATGAAGCGCGCGGTCGACTGCGGCTACTGGAATCTCTTCCGTTACGATCCGTCCGCTGAAAAGCCCTTCGCGCTCGACAGCAAGGAGCCGGCCGGCGGCTACCGCGACTTCCTCATGAACGAGGCGCGTTACGCCCGCCTGACCAACGAGTTCCCGGAGCGTGCCGAGGAGCTGTTCGCCAAGTCCGAGGTCAACGCCAAGGCCCGCTACGAGCACCTGCTCAAGCTCAAGCAGCTTTACGACGAGGCATAAGTTTACCTACCACGCAGGCGGGGCTGATTTCAGCCCCGCCTTTTTGCGCTATTAAGCGCAAAAAGGCACCACCGCAAGCCTTCTCCAACGCCCCGCCCGCCGGAACGTGTTGAAAACCGGCGGGGCATGGCGTATACTAGATAACAAATCCCGCACGAAAGGGGAGACCGCCATTTGAATACGGACACCTATCAGAACGCGCTCGAATCCACGAAAGACAGCATCGAGGACGTGAACAGCGCCATCGGCTTCAGCCTCGGCAATCTCACGCTCGAAAAGCTCATCACCTCCGCCATCACGCTCGTGATCTGCGTGCTCGTCATCTGGCTCGTCATGCGCGTCGCGCGGCGCATCTCGGCGCACTCGCGGCTGTCGGAGAGCCTGAGCAGGTTCATCCTCAAGGTGCTCAAGATCGCGCTGGAGTTCATGGCCGTCCTCATCGTGGCCGACAGTCTCGGCTTTAACGTTACGGCGCTGCTGGCCGTGTTCAGCCTGCTCGGCCTGGCTTTGTCGCTCTCGGTGCAAAACTGCCTGTCAAACGCCATGAGCGGCATCACCATCCTGCTCACGCGGCCGTTCGAGGACGGTGATTTCGTCGAGGCTGGCGACGTGAGCGGCACCGTCAAGGACATCGGCCTGATCTATACGCAGCTGTGCACGCTGGATAACAAGGACATTTACGTGCCGAACAGCGACCTCTCCGCGTCCAAGATCGTCAACTACAGCCGCGAGCCGCAGCGGCGCGTGGATCTGACCTTCGGCGCGGACTATACCTGCCGCCCGGAGCAGGTAAAGGCGGCGCTGCACAACGCCGTGTCGCTCGTGTCCGGCATCCTGCCGGAGCCGGAGCCGTTCGTGCGCGTGTCGGGCTACGGGGAGAGCAATATTGAGTATACGGTGCGCGTCTGGTGCAAAACGGCCGATTACTGGACCGTGTATTATGACCTCATGGAGGCCGTCGGAGCGGCATTTGACGCGCACGGCGTGTCCATGTCCTACCCGCAGATGAACGTGCACGTGCTCGATACGCCGGAAAGTGCAAAAAGGGATTGACTTTCTCGCTTTTTCAGGTATAATAATATGGCCTGCGTGTTGACGTAGGTGATCCTTGCTCTCATTTGAGATGAGGGCCACTAGACCAGAAGGAGGTGCAACTGAAATGGCAAAAACCACCGAAAAGTACGAACTGATGTATATCATCAACCCCAATCTGTCGGAGGAAGAGACTGCAGCAGTCGTCGAGAAGTTCAAGGCGCTTGTCGAGCAGAACGGCACGCTGGAGGAAATGGAGGAGATGGGTAAGCGCAAGCTCGCTTACGAGATCAACTACATTTCTGAGGGCTACTACGTGCTCGTCAAGTTCACCAGCGGCCCGGATTTCCCGGCCGAGCTGGATCGTGTGCTGGGCATCACGGACGGTATTCTCCGCTCCCTGATCACCCGTCGCCCGGAATAAGGAGGCACGGCAATGCTGAACCACATTGTGCTCATGGGCCGTCTGACCCGTGACCCCGAGCTTCGTTATACCCAGTCCCAGATCCCCGTGGCGTCGTTCCGGCTGGCGGTCGACCGTGATTTCGGCGGCCGTGACGGCGGCGAGCGGCAGACGGACTTCATCGACATTGTCGCCTGGAGAAGCACGGCGGAGTTTGTCTCCAAGTACTTCACCAAGGGCAGCATGGCCGCCGTGAGCGGCCGTCTGCAGATCCGCGAATGGACTGACCGCGAAGGCGGAAAGCGCACGACCGCGGAGGTCGTGGCGGACAATGTCTACTTCGGCGAGAGCAAGCGCCGCGACGGCGGCGATACGTCTCGCCCGGCAGCGCCGAGCGCATCGGCCCCGGCTCATCGCGGCAGCTATGGCGGATATGACAATGTCCCTCAGGGCGGCAGCGCATTTTCCGAGCTGGACGACGATGACGGCGATCTGCCGTTCTGATTTTGATAAAGGAGGATTACAGTCTTGGCTTTTGACAGAGATAAGAGCAAGAACCGCAAACGCAGAAAAGTTTGCCAGTTCTGTGTGGACAAGTGCACTTATATCGACTACAAAGACACCGCGAAGCTTCGCCGCTTCCTGTCCGAGCGCAGCAAGATCCTGCCGCGCCGCACGACCGGTACCTGCGCGATGCATCAGCGCGAGCTCACCGAGGCCATCAAGAGAGCGCGTCAGATCGCCCTCCTGCCGTACGTGACCGACTGAGTTTCTGTTCACAGACAGCAAATCGCCCCCATCGAACGATGGGGGCGATTTTTCTTTTTCTTTTGCGCCGCGTCAGTCCCCGAGGTGCAGCGGGATGTTCTCGACCTGCGCAATAACGGAGACCATGGCGCGGATCTGCGGCGTGAGCACCTTGTCGCGGTGGTGCACCAGCTGGCTCCACTGCTCCATGTGGCAGTCCGTGACCGGCAGAATGGCAAGCCGGCCCTCTTCCGCGCGGCGGCGCGCCGTGTAGCGCGGCAGCACGGACAGATAGGGGTTGTGCTCGAGCAGCTGCATGACCATGCTCGTGCTCTCCAGCTCCAGAAACGGCCGGATCGACAGCTTCTGGTGCGCCAGCTCCATGTCGAACTGGTGGCGATAGCTGTTGAACTGCGGCATGAGCACGAACGGCTCATTGACGAGGTCGGCCAGCTTGAGCTGCTTGGCGGCGGCGAACGGGTGCTTGGGGCTGGCGACGATGACGATCTCCTGCGGACACTCGAACAGCTTGATCCGCTGCGCGTCGTAACCCATGTCGTCGAGCGTGTAGATCAGGTCGACTTCATTGTGCATGAGCATATCCGAGAGCGTTTTCGTGTCGCCCTCGACCAGCTGCGTGTTCACATGCGGACAGTGCTCATGATACAGCGGCAGGATCTCCCCGAAGCTGGCCGTCATGATGGATTCGATCGTGCCGATGCGCAGCGTGCCGGTCAGATCGCGCTCCTGCACCGTAAACGACACGGCGCGCGCCGCGGCCGACACGACATCGCGCGCGTAGGGGATGAACTCCTGCCCATAGTGGGTGATGGATACGGTTTTTCCGATGCGGTCAAACAGGCGCACGCCCAGCTCGTTTTCGAGCTGCTGGACCTGCACCGTAACGGCGGACTGGGAATACCCCAGGGATTCTGCGGCCTTGGAGAAGCTCTGTAGCTGCGCGACCTTTAAAAACGTGGTCAGCAAACGAAGTTCCATAAGGCGATGCCTCCTTATCCCGATTTGGTTCCGTTTATATCTCAAGCTTATAATACGTCGCAAATCCGGCCTACGTCAAGCATTTTTTCGCCTATCCAACAGGTGGCAGGGAAGGATTGACATGAAAATATCATTTTTGCGAAAGAATATCATCAAAATTTTGAATTGAATCGAAAACGCAAAATGTACCTTTCGGAATTGTGAATTTTACAACAGGCACACGATATGCTATCATGCAACTGTAAGCGAGGGGATCGGCTGATGGCCTCCCCAGAACCGAAAAATTTCAGGAGGTAGCTGCTATGAAAAACATTTGGCTGAACATTCTTGCGTTCGTTGCGTTTCTCGCGATCGAGATCGTCGCTGTCTCCTTTATGAGCGCGTACTCCGCGGGCTCTGCTGCGATGGCGCTGCTGGGTGTGCTTGCGCTCGTGATCGGCGGCATTTACACGGTCCTGCTTGGCAGAGACATCGTGAGCATCCGTCGCTGATCCCATTTTCCTTTGCTATTTTTCATCCATTTCTGTTTTTTTCTCCAAGGTTTCCGGGAGTAACCGCCTCCCGGTGACCACCCCCCAATGTGTGGTTTTCTCCGCACAAAAAATCTCCTCCCGTAACCGCCGGGAGGAGATTTTTTTATCCGTGCCGACGCTCGGAAAAAGATTTACAACCGTTCCGGCCTGTGATACACTACGCTCAGAACTGTATATTGCGCAGTCTTCGCCGCTTCGGGCGGCAGGGGAAATGTGGGTGCAAAGCCCCGCGAGTCGGTCACTGTGAAGCCGCCGGAAGGCGGATCAGTCAGAATACCCGAAGGCTGCAGGCATTTCTGCCGGAACCGGAAGTTGCATGGCTGAACGAAGGAATTTCGTTCGGCCGGTTTTGCTGCACCTGTCCGCCGGTTTCGGCGGGCAGAATTTTTTCTTTCAGGAGGGAAACACATGAAAAAACGGTTACTGTCCCTGCTGCTGGTGCTGGCAATGGTGTTCAGCCTCATGCCGGCGGCACTGGCGGCGGACAAGCCGAGCTTCCAGAGCTTCTTTGAAAGCGTCCCGGCCAACGCCGAGACGGAGCCCGGCTCCCCGACCAGCACGAACAAATGGAAAGTGGCCTCGTTGGACGGGGACTATGTGCTCAAGTCCGGCGGAGCCGGAAAAAGCAAAGCCAACAGCACCCTGCAGTTGACCTTTACCGCAGACGCAGAGCTCACATTTGAGTACAAGGTCTCGTCCGAGCCCAAGTACGACTGCTTCACCATTACCTATGACGGGGCGGAAAAGGTCAAAGAGAGCGGCGACCTCGGCTGGAAGACCTACACGCTCTCGGCCGAGTCCGGCAAGGTGCTGACGCTGACCTATGCAAAGGACAGCAGCGGCGACAAATTCGACGACTGCGTCTATGTCCGCAACTTCACGGCGGGCGAGGCCACGGTCGTCACCTTCCACGCCAACGGCGGCGTGGGCGACGACTACACGCAGAATTTCTACGGTCAGGCCGCGCTCAAGCTCAACGCCTTCACGAAGGCGGACGGCGTGTTCGCCGGCTGGGCGACAACACCGGACGGGGAAGTCGCTTACACCGACGGCGCTAAGCTCAACCCCACGGAGGCGATGGATCTCTACGCCGTCTGGACGCCGGCGTACACCGTCACCTTTGCCTATAACGACGGCACAACAGCCGACACCACGGTCGCCATCGCGTGCGACACGGCCATCGGCGCCGGCGCCATCCCGCAGCCGACGCGCACCGGCTATACGTTCGGCGGCTGGTTCGCCGGCGACACCGCGCTGACGGCGGACACGGTCATTGCGGCCAACACGACCTATACGGCCGCGTGGACGGCTAACACCTACACCGTGCAGTACCTGCCCAACGGCGGCACGGGCGAGATGGCCGCGCAGACCTTCACCTATGACGCCGAGCAGGCGCTGACGGCCAACGCCTTCACCCGCGCGGGCTACGACTTCCGCGGCTGGAACACCTCTGCTTCCGGCAGCAGCGTGCAGTATACCGACGGCGCGGCCGTCAAGAACCTGAGCGCGAAGAACAACGCTGTCGTGAAGCTCTACGCCGTCTGGGCCGGTCAGCGGGTGCAGGTGACGGTGAATCGCAACGACGGCTCCGAGCCGACCGTGCGCACCGGCGTTGTGGGCTATAACTATAACTACATCTACGAAAACGGCAGCGCCCGCTACAACCAGATCCCCGCTCCCACCCGCACGGGCTACATCTTCCTCGGCTGGTTCGACGCGCCGGAGGGCGGCACGGAGATTACCAACCAGACCAAGTTCGCCGACGCCACGCCCGTGACGCTCTATGCGCACTGGCAGGAGGGCATCACCGTCCATTTTGACGGCAACGGCTACAAGGGCACGATCTCGGACAAGACCGTGCGCAAGGATGCCGTCGGCAAGAATCTGCCCTACCTGTCGGAGTACAGCTACCCGGCCAACAAGGCGCTCGACGGCTGGTATACCGCCAAAGAGGGCGGCGAGCGCGTGACGCAGGACACGGTCTTCACCGAATCCGAGATCACGCTCTATGCCCACTGGAGAGACTATCAGTATCAGGTCGAATTTAACGTTCGATACAGCGACAAGAGCAGCGTGACCGGCGAGATGGCCACCGTGGCCGTCCCGTTCGGCGTGGACTACAAACTGCCTGCCTGCACGTTCCAGCGCGAGGGCTACAAGTTTGCCGGCTGGAGCGAGTCGTCTTATGGCACGACGGTCAAGTATGCCGATCAGGCGACCATCCACCGCGATTTTGAAGACGGCGACTGGGACGACGGCAGCGAAGACAACGAGATCTACAAGCTCTATGCCGTCTGGACGAAGGATGTTTTCGGCATCGCGTTTGACGCGGTAGCAGCCGCGCTGCCGGCCGACGGTACCATCCGCACCGCGGATGCGCTCACGCTGCCCACGAGCGGTGACGGCTATACGATCACCTATACCAGCAGCGCCCCGGCGGTGCTGGCTGCCGACGGCACGGTCACGCTGCCGGCCTCCGGCGTGCAGACCGTGACGCTCACCGCCACGGTTACGGACACCGACGGCACGGTAAAGACGCGCGACTATACGCTCACGGTCTATTCGGCTGCGGCCGCCGCGGCCGAGGCGCGCCTTGCGCAGGCGGCGCAGACGCTGGGCGAAACGTTTGAGCCGGCCTACGGCAAGGATACGAACGCGGCCGACGCCCTTGCCGCGCTGCTGGCGTCCAAGGGCTACGACGATGTGACCGTCACGGTCAAGGCCGCCGCGGGCGACGCAAAGGCCTCCATTGACGCCGACGGCACGATCCATTATTACTTCGATGCCGGCATGAGCAGCCGCAGCAGCTATTTCTACGCGACGTTTGTCCTCAGTCTGGACGGCACCAGCGTGGAAAAAGAAGTCTATGTGCACATCACCTGGGATCTGGCGCGCGCGCAGGCCGTGCTGCAGGCGGAGCTGGATCGCATCACGCTCCCGACCGAGCCGGTCACGTCTCTGACGCTGCCGCGCTACCCGGTCAAGGAAGGCATCGACCCGTCGCAGGTCGATTACAGCAAGTACGACAACTTCAACACCTGGGCGACCGTCACCTGGACGAGCGCCAACGACCAGATCGTCAAGGTCGGCTCGGCACCCTATACGCCGTACTACGCGCCCTACGCCACGACGCTCACCCGCACCGCGGCAGACCAGCAGGTGACGCTCACGGCGTCCATCGTCTGCAACAGCATTGAGGGACTGACGCTGACGAAGGCCTTTACCGTGACGGTGGCCGCCTCGCAGGAATCGCAGGCGACGCTGCGCGAGCAGCTTCAGGCCAAGCTCGACGCGGGCTTTGCCGCCTATGGCGGCCTGCGCGATGCCGTGACCGGTGAGCCCCTGGAAGAGCGCGACGGCAAGTACATCGCTGCCAACGACATCCACTTCCCGACAACGGGTGACTTCGGTGTGGACGGCAAGTATACCCCGGTCATCATCACGAGCAGCGATGCGGACACCATCGTGCCCCCCGGCGTGAACAACGCCGCGCGCGTGGAGGTCTACCGTCCGCTGCCCGGCGAGGATGCCAAGGACGTCACCGTCACCGTGACGATCCGCGACAAGGAGACCGGTATCTCCGTCTCGCGCGACTTTGTCATCGCTGTCCAGCCGCTCACGCAGCAGGAGATCGACGCGGAGCTTGCGCTCATGGCCGAGGTCAAGGCGCATTACTTTGACGGCATCCGCAACGGCAACACCGATCCCGAGCACATTACCGGCAACCTGCACGCCTTCCGCGAGGCGTATCTGGACGCCGACGGCCAGCTCGTCTGGGTGTACGACGTTGACGATCAGGCCAACCACGGCATCGTCCCCTCGGAGCTGCCGGGCTGGCAGGCCAGCGAGCGGTGGCGTCTGTTCCGCTCGACGAATCCGGCCGTCATCAGCCATGAAAACCTGCTCGTAACGCGCGCGACGGAGCACAAGGCCGTCACGATTGTCAGCGAGCTCTCGAGCGAGACGCTCGGCAAGTACGCCGCGCGTTACCCGGACAACGCCGACTTCCAGGCGCTGAGCCATCAGGCCGTTTCCGCGCGCCTGATCGTCCGCGGCACGGCCCCCACGAGCGACGAGCCGCAGGTCACGACCAGCACCGTCACCTTCCAACTGCACACAGACACCGACATGTGGATCCAGCCGACCGTCGTCTACGACCAGCCCGAGGGCACGACGGCGATGGACGTGTTCCGGCAGGTGCTCACGGCCAACGGCTACAGCTATGAGGCCAAGGGCAGCTACGTGCAGGCCGTCATCAAGCCGGACGGCACGAAAGTGGCCGAGTTCAGCAAGGGACCCAATTCTGGCTGGGTCTTTCGCGTCAACGGGGAGTTCCCGGACGTTGCCATGCAAGACTACCAGCTCTCGGACGGCGACGTGATCGAGGTGCTCTTCATTGCCAACTATATGGACGAGCCGGGGCTGTTCCTGCCGTTTACCGATGTAAACAACCACTGGGCGTACAGCGCGATCAAGCGCGTGTATAACCGCGGCCTCATGCTCGGCGTGAGCGACACGCGCTTTGCGCCGAACCAGGCGCTCAGCCGCGCCATGCTCGTGACCGTCCTCTACCGCTTGGCGGACGAACCGGATGTGACGGCGGATAACCCGTTCACGGACGTTCCGGCCGGTCAGTGGTACACGAACGCCGTGATCTGGGCGGCGGCCAACGGCATCGTCAGCGGCTTCGGCGACGGTACGTTCCGGCCGAACGAGCCGGCCACGCGCGCACAGGCAGCGGTCATGCTGTGCGGGTACGCGAAGCTTGCCGGACGCGACACGACGCAGCGCGCGGATCTGTCCGCGTATGCGGACGCGGCGGAGATCCCGTCCTGGGCGCTGGCGGAGATGCAGTGGGCGAACGCCGCACAGCTCATCCGCGGCCGCAGCGACACGATCCTTGCCCCGAACGCCGGGACGACCCGTGCCGAGATGGCCAAGATTCTCAGCACATTCATCGGCAAATAACACACAAAACAGCAGCACCCCCGAACTTCGGTTCGGGGGTGTTTCGACTGCCGGAAAACCGCAGGGGTTTTCCGACAAAAGGCTTGCAGTCTGCTGCGCGCAGAATTTGTGCGCCGCCGGCGGGCGGTAAACTCTGCGAGGGTTTTTGATACGCTCAACGCCCCCGAACCAAAGTTCGGGGGCGTTTGCGCTTTGGGGAAAGAAGAGGGAAGGGATTCTTTTATTTTTTCGTGCCGCAGACCTGATACATCCGGTCGTCCGAGATGACGACGTCCACGTCAAAATACGGGGCCATGCGTGCGGCGAGCTCCGTCTCGCTGATGAGGGAGACAGAGACCGTGCTGGCCGCGCCCGCGTGATGCCGGTCGAGCATGGCGCGGCTCATGCCGTGCGCGACGGACAGGCGGCCGCCTGGCTTGAGCAGCGTCGCCAGATGCGCGATCAGGCGCGCCGGATCGGGAAAGTGCGGGAAAGCATTGTAGACCATGCAGCGGTCAAACTGCTGCGGGAGCGGCACGGTCTCAATGTCGCCGCAGAGCACGGTCACGCGCGCATCCGGGAACTTTTCAGCGGCGCGCCGGGCCATTTCCGGGGCAATGTCCACACCGGTGACGCTGTGCACGTCCCGCGCCAGATAGTCCGGGAAGAGCACGCCCGTTCCGCAGGCCACGTCGAGCACGTCCACGCCCGCGCGGATGTCCGCATTGTCGAGAATGGTGCGGATGACCGGCTCGTTGCGGATCATTTCCGCGTCCCAGTCCGGGGCGCAGCGGTCGAAAAACGAAATGACGTCACTGCGTTCAATCATCGGCAGGCACCTCCTTTGGGTAGCGCTCGGGGATGAGGCGTGCCTTCATGAGCGCGAACACGATGCTCGGAATGAACACGAGCTGGATGACGGTGCCGGGCCAGCTCTTGACGACGGAGCCCGCGACCCACGTGGCCATGGAGTAGCTGCCGCGCGCGAAGATGAGCGCATTGACCAGACCGTTGACAACGCGGCCGGCGACGATGGCGACGATGAGGCTGATGTAGAGGTCGGCGTACACGTGGCGCGTGCGCACGCAGCGCATCATGATGCCGGCGATCAGGCCGTAGACGGCCAGCTCGATCATCATCGACGGCAGGATGCTCACCGGGGGCATGCCGCACAGTGCGCTCGAGAGCGCGGGGCCGGCCAGACCGCACAGCAGGCCGAACTGCCAGCCGCACACGAGGCCGCACAGAAAGACGGGGATGTGCATCGGGCAGAAGATCTGGCCAGCGCCCTGAATGCCGTGAAACAGCAGCGGCAGGACATAGCACAGGGCGATGCACACGGCGGTGATGATGGATTTTTTGACGGTAGACATGGTTTGCATCGGACTTCGGTTCCTTTCTGATTTTGGATTTACAGGAGTATTTCCGCTGCGCACACAAGGGCGCACAGCGCAAGCGCGCCCCAGCCGCTCAGGGGCAGGGGAACGGACTTTTTCCGGGTGCGGCCGCGCGCGCCGCGGTAGCCGCGCGCCTCCATGGCCATAGCGAGCTCGTCGGCACGCTTGAAGGCGCTGAGAAAGATCGGCACGATCAGCGGCAGCATGGCCTGTGCGCGCTCGTGCAGGCGGCGGCTTTCAAAGCGCGCGCCGCGCGCGATCTGCGCCTTGCGGATGGTGTCGGTCTCCTCGAGCAGCGTCGGGATGAACTGCACGGCGACGGACAGGATCATCGCAATGTCCTCGACCGGCAGCCGCACGAGCCGCAGCGGGCTGAGCAGCGTCTGGATCGCGCCGGTGATCTCGAGCGGCGGCGTCGTGCACGTGAGCACGTTGCTCATCACGAGGATGAGCGCGAGCCGCACCGTCACCTGCGCGCCCTGCACGATGCCGGGCACGGACAGCGTGAGGATCCACCAGTGCCAGATGGCGTCGTCGGTGGCGAAAAACAGGGCGTTCATCACAAAGATGAGCAGGAAAAACCAGCCCATGCGCGCCACGGACGCGAGCGCGGTGCGCAGCGGCAGACCGCAGACGGCCACGACGGCGGCCGTGACGGCGAGCAGCAGCGCATAGCCGAGCCAGGCGTCCGTGCACACGGTGGCGGCGATGAGGATGAGAAAGCCGAAAAACTTCGCCCGCGCGTCCAGCCGGTGCAGGATCGAGGTGCCGGGAGTGAACTGCCCGGTCAGGTGTTCTCTCATGGGCGGCCACCGCCCTTCGCGCGCAGCACGGCCGCGAGCAGCGCGTCATAGCTTGCGATGTCCTGCGGAATGTCTAGCCCGCCCTGCTTCAGCAGCGCGGCGGCGGTGCGGCTCTGCGGCACGCCCAGCCGGCGCGCGCGCATCCAGTCGAGGTCGGCGTAGATCCCCTCCGGCGTGCCGTCGCGCACGAGCTGCCCGTCCTCCAGCACGAGCAGCCGCTGCGCATACGCGCCCAGACAGTCGGCGTTGTGCGAGACCATGAGGATGGTCATGCCGCCGCGGTTGAGCTCGGTGATGAGCTGCAAAAACGCCTCGCGGCCGAGCGGATCGAGCCCCGCGATCGGCTCGTCAAGAATCAGATACTCCGGCTTCGTTGCCAGCACGCCCGCGATGGCCACGCGCCGCTTCTCCCCGCCGGAGAGGCCCATCGGCGGCTGGTCGTGGACTTTCTCGAACGAGAAGCCCACGGTCTCGAGCGCCCAGCGCACGCGCGCCTGCTTTTCGGCGGCGCTCAGGCCGCTGTGCTTCAGGCCGAAGGCCACGTCCTTTTCCACGGTCGTCTCAAAGAGCTGGCACTCCGGGTACTGGAACACGATGCCGACCTTGCGCCGCAGAATGCTGCGGTCATAGCGGCGGGCGTGGATGTCCTGCCCGTCGAGCATGACGGTGCCGGCCGTCGGCGTGAGCAGGCCGGCCATGATCTGGATGAGCGTGGACTTGCCGCAGCCGGTGCGGCCGAGGATGCCGACGAAGCTGCCGTTTTCGACCGTGACGGACACATCGCGCAGCGCAGTGGTCTCAAAGGGTGTCCCCGCGCCGTAGACACACGTCAGATTCGTTACTGTGATCGGCATAGTTCCTCCGCAAGCTCCTCGAGCGTCAGCGGGCAGCGGGCGAGCACGATCCCGGCCTGCTTCAGGTCGTAGTACATCTGCACCGGCATCGGCGGCGTGAGCCCTGCCGCGGCCAGCAGCTCCGGCTGCGTGAGCATCTCGCGCGCCGTGCCGTCGGCGATCATTTTGCCGTTGTGGATGAGATAGACGCGGTCGGCGCCGATGGCTTCTTCAATATAATGTGTAATCATGACGACGGTCTTGTGCTGCTGCGTGTGCAGGCGGCGGATCGTGCGCAGCACCTCCTGCCGGCCGTCGGGGTCGAGCATGGCGGTGGCCTCGTCGAACACCAGAATGTCCGGCGACAGGGCCAGCACGCCGGCCAGCGCCACGCGCTGCTTCTGCCCGCCGGAGAGCGTGTGCGTCGCGCGGTTTTCATAGCCTGCCATGTCCACGGCGGCGAGCGCCGCGGCCACGCGCGCGGGGATCTCGTTTTCCGGCACGCCGTAGTTTTCCAGCCCGAAGGCAACATCCTCGCCCACGATCGTGGACACGAACTGGTTGTCTGGGTACTGAAACACCATGCCGACCTTGCGCCGCAGCGCCCAGCGGTTGGCGGGGTCGGCGGCGTCCATGCCGTCGATGGTCAGCGTGCCGTGCTGCAGCGGCAGCAGGGCGTTGAAGTGCTTGACGAGCGTGGATTTGCCGCAGCCGTTGTGCCCGAGCACGGCCACAAACTCGCCGGGGGAAACGTGCAGCTGCGCACCGTTGAGGGAGCGGCGGCCGCCCGGCCCGTCGTAGGAAAATCGAATGTCGTGTGCATCAATCATGATCGGATCGCCCATACTCTTTATCGTGTATTTGACACAAGTATAACAAAAAACGACCGCCGCACAAGCCCCGAGGGGGGATGTTTTTTCGGGGAAAAACCACACAATATGCAAATGCTTGTCCCGGTTGACGTGCGCACGCTTTGGCGGTACAATAGCAGCACGAATCAGAAAGGATGACTGCCATGTACAACGGTTATTATTATGGCTTTGATATGACGTATCTGGTGCTGGTCGTGCCGGCGCTGCTCATCGCGCTCATCGCGCAGCTCCAGGTCAAGAGCGCGTTTTCGCGCTATGCGCGCGTGCGCTGCACGAGCGGCCTGACCGGCGCGCAGGCGGCGCAGCGCATCCTGCAGGCCAACGGTATCACGGATGTGCGCATCGAGCACATCTCCGGCAAGCTCACCGACCACTTCGACCCGCAGGCGAAGGTTATCCGCCTCTCGGACGAGGTGTATGGCGTCGCGTCGATCGCGGCCGTCGGCGTCGCGGCGCACGAGGCGGGCCACGCCGTGCAGTACGCGACCGATTACGCGCCCATCCGCATCCGCGCGGCCATCATCCCGGCCACGCGCATCGGCTCGAACCTGTCGTGGCCGCTGCTCATCGCGGGGCTGATCTTCAACTGGTCGGTGCTCGTCTGGGCGGGCATTCTGCTCTTCGGCCTCGTGACGGTGTTCCAGCTGGCGACGCTGCCGGTGGAGTTCAACGCTTCCCGCCGCGCGCTGGCCGCCATCGAGTCGCGCAACCTGCTCACGGACGATGAGCTGCGCGGCGCGCGCAGCGTGCTGCGGGCGGCCGCCATGACGTATGTCGCGGCGCTGCTGGTGTCGTTCGCGCAGCTGCTGCGGCTGATTATTCTCTACGGCAACCGCCGCCGGGATTGACACGGCCGTTGCAATCGACGGCAAAGTATCGTAAAATAGCAGGTATGAACGGTACCTGCTATTTTCTTTTTGGGGTGATCGTATGCATCGCATTTTTATCGTGGAGGACGACGCGGCCATTGCCGCCGCGCTGCAAAAGCACCTGACGACGTGGGGCTTTGACGTGCGCTGCGCGGAGGATTTCCGCAATGTGCTCGCCGAGTGCACGGCGTTCGATCCGCAGCTCGTGCTGCTGGACATCGCGCTCCCGTTTTATAATGGCTACCACTGGTGTCAGGAGCTGCGGCGCGTGTCGAACGTGCCGGTCGTGTTCATCTCCTCAGCGTCGGACAATATGAACATCGTCATGGCCATGAACATGGGCGGGGATGATTTCATCGCCAAGCCCTTTGATCTGAACGTGCTGCTGGCGAAGATCCAGGCGATCTTGCGCCGCACGTATGATTTTGCCGCGCCCGCGCCCACGCTCGAGCATCGCGGCGCCGTGCTCAACACGGCGGATGCGAGCCTGATGTATCAGGGGCAGCGCATCGAGCTGACGAAAAACGACTACCGCATCCTGCAGACGCTCCTCGAGCGCAAGGGCAGCGTCGTCAGCCGCGAGACGCTCATGGAAAAGCTCTGGGAGACGGACAGCTTTGTGGACGAAAACACGCTCACGGTCAACATCGCCCGTCTGCGCCGCAAGCTTGAGGCCGCCGGTCTGTCGGATTATATTACGACGAAAAAGGGCCTCGGCTATCTCATCGAGTGAGGGGGCAAGATATGTTTGGTGCCTATGTGCGGGAAAACCGCAAGGTCGTGATCGCGCTCGCGGTTTACACGGCCGTGTTCGCATTCATATTCTGGCTCTACCGGCTGCCGCTGGGCGCGGTGGGGTATGCGGCGCTCGTGTGTCTGTTTTTGCTGCTGGTCTGGCTTGCGGTTGATTACCGGCGGTTTGCCGTGCGTCTGCGCCTGCTGCGGCGGCTGGAGCAGGAGATCACGCTCAGCACCGAGCAGCTGCCCGAGCCGGACGGTGCGCTCGAGGCGCAGTATCAGGCGCTCGTGCGCGCGCTCGATGCCGACCGCCGCGCACAGCTGACGCGCAGCCAGCAGGGCTATCAGGACCTGGTGGAGTACTACACCGTCTGGGCGCACCAGATCAAAACGCCCATCGCCGCCATGCGTCTGCTGCTGCAGGACGCGGACACGGACGAGCAGCGCGCGCTGCTCGAGCAGCTGCAGAGCGTGGAGCAGTATGTGGAGATGGTGCTCGGCTACCTGCGGCTCGAGAGCCCGTCGTCGGACTATGTCATCCGCAACTACGCGCTCGACGATATCGTCCGGCAGGTGGTGCGCAAGTATGCCTCGCAGTTCATCCGGCGCAAGCTGCGTCTGGAGTATACGCCGCTGAACGTCAGCGTCATCACGGATGAGAAGTGGCTGCTGTTCGTCATCGAGCAGGTGCTCTCCAACGCGCTCAAGTATACCCGCAGCGGTTCAGTGTCCATCACGCTCGAGGCGCCGAAAACGCTCTGCATCCGCGACACGGGCATCGGCATCGCGCCGGAGGACCTGCCGCGCGTGTTTGAAAAGGGCTTCACCGGCTGCAACGGCCGCACGGACAAGCGCGCGACCGGCATCGGCCTGTATCTCTGCCGCCGCATCCTTGAAAAGCTCGGCCACACGATCGCCATCACCTCGACCGTCGGCGAGGGCACGACGGTGCGCATCGGTCTGCAGCAGGACGCGCTCGAGGTCGAGTGAGCCTTACAGAATCGTAAGTTTCCGCCGGGAAAATGTAAGCCAGATGCATGGCAGTCATTTCCCCGGCGGTTTATACTGAGCCTGTCATTACACAGGAGGTAACGGTCATGTCGTTTTTGGAAGTTCGTCATGTTCAGAAAATTTACACCACCCGCTTCGGCGGCACGAAGGTGCAGGCGCTCACGGACGTGAATTTCACGGTCGAGAAGGGCGAGTACGTCGCCATCATGGGCGAGAGCGGCAGCGGTAAGACCACGCTGCTCAACATCCTTGCCGCGCTCGATAAGCCCACCGGCGGCGAGGTCGTGCTCGACGGCCGGCCGCTGAGCACCATCCCCGAGCGGGAGATCGCGGCGTTTCGCCGCTCGCAGCTGGGCTTTGTGTTTCAGGAGTTCAACCTGCTCGATACGTTCTCCGTGCAGGATAACATTTTCCTGCCGCTCGTGCTCGCAGGCAAGGCGTATCCGGAGATGGCCGCGCGCCTTGCGCCCATCGCCCGACAGCTTGGCATTGCCGAGCTGCTGCAGAAGTTCCCGTATGAGCTCTCCGGCGGCCAGAAGCAGCGTGTAGCCGTCGCCCGCGCGCTCATCACGCAGCCGAAGCTCGTGCTGGCCGACGAGCCGACCGGCGCGCTCGATTCGCGCGCGACGGACGAGCTGCTGCGCCTGTTTGAGGATGTCAACCGCGGCGGTCAGACCATCCTCATGGTCACGCACTCGGTCAAGGCGGCCAGCCACGCCTCGCGCGTGCTGTTCATCAAGGACGGCGAGGTGTTCCACGAGATCTATCGCGGCGAGAGCTCGGATGAGCAGCTCTATCAGAAGATCTCTGACACGCTCACGATGCTGGCAACGGGCGGTGAGCACCATGCGTAATCTCTACCCGCGTCTGGCGGCGACGAATCTGAAGAAAAACCGCCGGTTCTACCTGCCGTATCTGCTGGCCTGCATCGTGATCGTGGCGCTGTTTTGCATCATGCTCACGCTCGCGAGCGATCCCTATCTCGGTCAGATGCAGCACGGCGGCAGCGTCAGTCAGGTGCTCGGTTTCGGCGTGTTCATCATGGCGCTGTTTTCCGCCATCATCCTCTTTTATACGAACAGCACCTTCACCAAACAGCGCAAGCGCGAGTTTGCCATCTACAACATCCTCGGCATGGAAAAGCGCCACATCTCCTACGTGCTCTTCTGGGAGTCGCTGTACACGGCGGCCATGGCGCTGTTTTTTGGCCTCGTGGCGGCGGGTGTGTTCTCCAAGCTCCTGCAGCTCGTGCTCGTGCGGCTCATCGGCGGGGAGGCCACGTTCGGGCTGAACATCAGACTGATGAGCATCGGCTATACGGTGGTGTTTTTCGGCGCGCTGTTTTTGCTGCTGCTGCTCAATACCATCCGCATCATCCATCTGTCGAACCCCGTGCAGCTGCTGCGCGCCGGCAGCGAGGGCGAGCGCGAGCCGCGCAGCAAGTGGATCCTTGCACTGCTCGGCGCGGTGTGCCTTGCCGCGGGCTATCTCATTTCCCTGCGCACAAACGTGGCCTTGTACGCCATCCAGAATTTCTTCCCGGCGGTCATCCTTGTCATCATCGGCACGTATCTCACGTTTATCGCGCTGAGCGTTGTCGTGCTCAAGGCGCTGCGCAAAAACCGGCGCTACTACTATAAAACCAGCCACTTTGCCACCGTCTCCGGCCTCATCTACCGCATGAGCCGCAATGCGGCCGGCCTTGCGAGCATCTGCATCCTCTCGACGATGGTGCTCGTGACGGTCTCGACCACGGTGAGCCTGTACAAGGGGCTGGATGCCTACGCCGCCGTGCGCTGGCCGCAGGATATGACGCTCACGCTCATGACCGACCCCCAGACGAACACGGTGCCGGACGTCGCGCCGGTTTTGCAGGTGGTGGATGACGCCATGACGCGCACGGGGCTCACGCAGAGCAACGTGCACGGCTATCACACCGTCAGGTTTTCCGCGCAGCGCAGCGGCGATGCGCTTGATCTCACGAGCGAACAGCTCACCGGTTCGAGCGCCGATGAATACGCCGTCATGGTTCTGGACACGGAGGGCTATGCCGACCTGACCGGCGAGCAGGTGACGCTTGCGCCCGGCGAGGCGCTCGCATGGACGGACGGCGCAGCCTTTGGCGACACGCTCACGCTCGGCGGCGATACGCTGCGGCTGCGGCAGCTCGATAGCTTCTCGCTCGTCAGCGACAGCTCCATCATGGGTCTGCACACACTGTATCTGGTCGTGCCGGATCTCGACAGCGTGCTCGAGCTGCGCGCGCAGCAAAACGCCTACACCAGCGAGCACGGCGGCACCCGCAGCATGCTCAACTACACGTACCAGTTCGACCTCTCTGGCACGGACGACGAGCAGCTCGACGCGCTGCACGCACTGCTCTGCGACCCCGGGTTTGAGTCTGCTGCCGAGGCGGCGAACGTGCATTACACGACCGATATGCGTGCCGACGGCTATCCCACGCTGCGCAGCACGTACGGCGGCTTTTTATTCCTCGGCTTTTTCCTCGGGTTCGTGTTCCTGTTTGCGACGGTGCTCATCATCTACTACAAGCAGGTCTCCGAGGGCTATGACGACCGCGGGCGCTTCCGCATCATGCAGCAGGTCGGCATGACGCCGAAGGAGGTCAAGGCGACCATCCGCACGCAGGTGCTGCTCATGTTCTTCCTGCCGCTCGTCACGGCGGCGATCCACATCGCGTTCGCATTTCCGCTCATCAAGCAGATCGTGTTCGCCTTCGGGCTGCAAAACGTGCATCTGTTTTTGCTGTGCACGCTCGGAACGTTCGGCGTCTTTGCGCTGCTGTACACCTTTGTGTACCTGCTCACGGCGCGCACGTATTACCGCATCGTGCGCATGACGGATTGAATCAAAAAAAGTCCGCACAGGCAGTGCCTGTGCGGACTTTTTTTGTATATGCGGCCTCAGCCCCAGAGGGCGGTCAGCATGGGGATGATCTGCTTTTTGCGGCTCATCACGCCGGGCAGGAACACGGCGTTGTCCTTCGGCTCGACCGAGAAGGCAGAGCGGATCGTGTCGTCACTGCCGATGTAGAGCAGGTTTGTGCCTTCCATGAGCACGTCTGTGACCATGAGCGCGATCATGTCATAGTGCTGCTGCTCGAGCTTCGTGGCCATGACGGCCAGCAGCTCATCCTTGCGCTCGAGCACCGCGGCCGAGTCGAGCGACGTGACCTGACCGACGCCGAGATAGTGGTCGGCGATGTGGAACTCCTTGAAGTCGGTGAAGCACAGCTCGTCGGCCGACTTGTCGCCCGCGCTCGAGGCGGCAAAGAGCAGGTTGCCCAGCTCCTTGAGCGAGACGTTGGCGATGCGGGCCAGACGCTCGGCCATGGCGATGTCGCGCTTCGTGCACGTGGGGGATTTGAACATGACCGTGTCGGACAAAATGGCGCCCGCCATCAGACCCGCCATGTTCGGCGACGGCATGACGCCGTGCTCCTGATACATGTTGGTGATGATGGTCGTCGTGCTGCCGACGGGCTCGTTGCGCACGCGGATGGGCTGCGTGGTCTGAATGTCGGCCAGGCGGTGGTGGTCGATGATCTCGAGGATCTCGGCCTGCTCCAGACCGGGCACGGCCTGCGCCATCTCGTTGTGGTCGACTAGCACGACGCGCTTGCGCCGCGGCCGCAGCAGGTGATAGCGCGAGAGTGTGCCGACGACCTTTTCGTTCTCGTCGAGCACGGGGTAGCAGCGGTAGCGGCTCTCGAGCACGACCTCTCGCACGTCGTCGATGTAATCATCGAGGTGGAAGCTGACCAGATCCTCCGTGTTGCACGGGCGGGAGATCGGGATCGCCTGATACACCAGCCGCGCCACGCGGCTGGCATCGAGCGGGGTGGAGATGACGCAGGTCTTGCCGGCGTTTTCAAGCCACGCGGGGTCGACGTCGGTCTGGCAGAGGATGATGCACTGCACGCCGATGTCGAGCGCGCGGCGGATCATATCCGGCTGGTTGCCGCAGAGAATGATGCTGTCGGGGTCGGAGAAGAGCAGGTTGTCGCAGCTCTGCGGCAGGGCGATCGTCACCACGCCGGACACGCGGTCGACCTGCTCGGCGCCGTCGTTGAGGATGCGTCCCTCGATGACGCTCAGGAGGTTGAACAGCGGCAGCGCGTCCACGTGCCGGTCGCTGATCGTGCGCATGCTGTAGGCCGCGATATCGCCGGCGGAGAGCATACCGTAGAGCGTGCCGTCCTCGTTGATGATGGGCATGGCGGAGATGTTCTGGTCGCGCATGATGTGCCAGGCGCGGTCCATCGTGACGCTGGAGTTGAGCGCCGGCGGCGTGTCAAAGTCCAGATCGCGCACCTGTGTGCGGACGTTGCTGATTGTGACCGGCTCCTGAAAGCCGAAGCGATCGAGCAGACGCTTCGTCTCATCGCTGATGTGGCCGAGATGTGCGGCCACGTAATCCCGGTTGCCGAGCGCGTTGCGCAGTGCGGCATAGGAAATGGCGGCCGCGATGGAGTCCGTGTCCGGATTCTGGTGGCCGGTGACGTAGATTCTGTTCATGTATTGTGTAACTCCTTTGGCGTTGTTGTGAGGCAAACCATACCATATTATAATCTGACGCCCTGCCTTGTCAATCGTTGTTCGGAAAAGTGCAAAAACTGTCCGGTTTGTTGGCGGCCTCTGGTCGTGGTCTGACCAGATACGTTGTGATAAGCGATAAAAAATGGGACAGTGGACGAAAACCAGTTGCACATTGTCAAAAATTATGCTATCTTTGGTTCAAAAGGCTTCTGGTCGAACCAGATGTAAGACCGGAGACCCGCGACGAACTGTGAGAGGTGGAAGCAAACCATGAAAGACCTGAAGTATCTGATCTATTTTGAGAATCTGCTGCAGGAGGCCAACAACGAGCTGGTACAGCAGGCCAAGGCGGAGGGGGAACACGCCCTGGGCTACACCTGCTATTTCGTGCCGGAGACGCTGCTGAACCTGCCTGGCTGCTTCTCGAGCCGCCTGCGTGCGCCGAACACCGGCAGCATCGACGTGGGCACGTACTACATGTCGAGCAAGATCTGCTCTTACACCCGCAGCATTCTCGAGCGCGGCATCGAGGGCGGTTATGACTATCTCGACGCGCTGCTCTCGTCCGAGACGTGCCAGATGATGCACCGCGGTCACGAGCATTTTGAGATTCTCGGCCTTGTGAAGGAGAAAAACCCGCAGTTTTTCATGAGCATGATGGACGTGCCGTTCTCGGACGAGGACTTCGCCGTCGATCACTATGAGGAGCAGCTGCGCGTGCACGTGCTCGAGCCGCTGCACGAGACCTACGGTATTGACATCTCCGATCAGGCGATCCGTGCGGCGATCCGCGACCACAACGAAATTTCCCGCGTCATGACCGAGATCGGCGACCTGCGCAAGGCGGCGAACCCCGTCATCACGGGCTATGAATTTCACGTGCTGCAGCTCGTGAGTCAGGTGTGCCCGCACAAGCGCATCCTGCCGTACCTCAAGCAGACGCTCACCGGGCTCAAGCGCCGCAAGCCGGACGCGCAGCCGTGGTTCCGTGTGCGTCTGGTCGTGACCGGCAGCGAGATCGACGACCCCGCGTTCACGAAGCTCATCGAGGACTGCGGCGCGATGGTCGTGGCTGACCGCTACTGCTACGGCAGTCTGCCCGGCCGCGAGCAGATCGAAATTCTCGACGGGGAGACGCCGCTGCGCGCCGTTGCCCGCCACTATCTGCGCACGAGCCAGTGCCCGCGCTTCATGGAGCGCGCGCGTTCCGACGGCCGCCGCACCTACATCCGCGACCTGTGCCGGGAATACGGCGCCGACGGCGTGCTCTACGAGCAGATGAAGTTCTGCGAGTTCTGGAGCTATGAGCGCGTGCTCGGCGTGCACATCCTGCAGGAGGAGCTGGGCATCCCGACCGTCGGCATCGAGAAGGAGTACACCCTCGCCGGCGCCGGTCAGCTGCGCACGCGCATTCAGGCGTTTGTGGAGAGTCTCGAGATCAAGCACATTCAGGGAGGGAAACTGTGATGGCGGACAAGAAGGTCAAAGGCGCCGGGGATCGTTTTCTGCCCGGCAGCAATATTGCAAAGCACCGCGAGTGGCGCGGTCTGAAGGATACCTGGTACGACTATGTCGAGTGGGTCAAGGTGCTCGGCATTATGGGCGGCTTTGTGGCCAAGAGCCCGGTGCGCATCGCGCGCGGTATGCTGACCTACCGCTGGATGGGCTCATACCTCGGTGCGCTGAACATGATCGATCGCTGCGTCGAGGGGCTGCGTGGCCCGGCGCTGCGCGTGGCGCGCCTGTACCTCAACACGATCATGAAGGGCTCGACGACCTCCATCGCCGAGATGATGATGGGCGACCGCCGCTTCGGCGACAATGCCTTCGGCCGCACGCAGGTCGTGCTCGAGCAGACCATGTGCCCGGAGATCCTCGCCGGCTTCCCGAACCTGCGCCCCGCGCAGCTTGAGCCGTTCCAGGGGCTGCTGCTGTGCTACATGGATCAGGGCGCAAACCCGTACTATATCGACGCCATGGAGAGTGTCGGCCTGCCGGCGGATTCCTGCCGCCTGTCGAACAATGCCGCCGGCGTCACACTGCTCGATGAGTTCCCGAAGATCGGCGCCTGCTGTATCTCGAATAACGCTCCGTGTGACTCCTCGACCATGAACAGCCAGCTCATCGAGCGCCACCTCGACGTGGACACGCTGCCGGCTGCCATCCCCATGCGCTGGGCCGATCCGCACACGCGCAAGTACGCCCGCGCATCCCTGCGCCGTGTTATCAGTTTTGTCGAGCAGCACACCGGCGAGACATATGACTGGGACGCCTGCCGCGCCATGATGGAAAAGCACAATGATGAGGTGCGCAACGAGATGGAGAAGTGGAACTTCATGGCCACACCCTACACCGCCGCCGCGCTCGCGGTCCCGGCACTGTTCCATACCTTTTACTATGCGTTCTCCGGCGGCCGGAATCCCGAGGTCATGAAGACCGAGAAAAAGGTCATGCGCATCCTTGAGCAGGCGTATGCAGACAAGACCAACTGCTTCCCCAAGACGCGCTACCGCGCCATCACCTGGGGCGGCCCGCCGTGCTACTGGCTGCAGTTCCCGAACTGGCTGTATAACTGCTGGGGCATTCTGATGATTGCGGGCATGGACCTGTTTTCCGGCAATGTCATCATCGACACGACGGACGAGGACACCATGCTCGACGGCATTGCCCGCAACTACGAGACCGGCGTCATGCGCCGCCACCTGACCGGCGGCTGGCAGCACCTCGTGGAGTTCTGGGACGAGGCGGAGAAGTTCCACTGCGACATGGTCATCCTGCACGATGACATCACCTGCAAGGGCGCGCTCGGCCTCACGGGCGTCATCCTCGACCAGGCGAAGGAGAAGCAGACGAAGCTCATGATGGTCTCCAACGACATGTTCGACCACCGCACCATCTCCCGCGCCGACATCCGCCAGCAGGTCAACGACTACATGTACTCCGTCATGCAGGCCGAGCCGCTCGATGCGTCCCTGCTGCAGTATGACGACTACGAAGGCTGGTAAACAGGAGGAAATGACGATGAAAAAACTGCTGCCAAAGCTGCTCCTCGGCGCGGCCGGCGTCTGGGTGGGGAGCATGCTTATCTACTGGTTTAATCTCGATAACAAGGCGATCTATTTCCTGGTGCGCCCGCTGCTGGATAAGCTCTACGACCACCGCAAGGTCGACGAGAAGGTCTGATGGGATTTCAGCAGATTCAGGCCCCGACGCTCCGGGAACTGTTCGTCGATCAGGTCATCGGCATGATCTTTTCCGGTGAGCTCCGGGTCGGCGACCGGCTGCCGTCGGAGCGCGAACTGTCCGAGCAGATGCACATCAGCCGCTCAATGGTACACACCGGGCTCGAGGATCTCGAGCGCATGGGCTTCGTGCGCATGGAGCCGCGCCGCGGCAACTACATCGAGGACTACGCCCGCCACGGCAATTTTGAGACGCTCATGGCCCTCGGGAAATACGGCGGCCAGTTCGACCATGCCATCGAGAGCTCCCTCGTCGAGGCGCGCGACGCGATCGAGGGCGGCGCCATGATCCTGCTCGGCGAGCGCGGTACGCCGGCCGATATCGACCAGCTGCGCGCCATCACCGACGGGCTGCGCGCGTCCCTCGCCGCGGGGGAGGGCATCGCTGCCTACGCGCGGTGGATGCGCAAGTTTGACACGACCATCACCGAGCTGAGCGGCAACCTCATCTTCCCGCTGCTCATGAACAGCCTCGCGGACGTGAGCGGCGTGCTCTGGGAGCGGTGCGTGACCTTCTGGGGGCCGGAGACGGTCATCGAGCAGGAGACGCGCATCACTGCCATGCTCGCCGAGGGCCGCGGCCGCGACGCTGCGCTGTATATCGAGAATATCTATCATCACTACTGTGATGCACACCCAAACGAGTAATACCTTTTCACATCCTTCCCCCCCCTATGCAAATCCGCCTGACGGCTGCTGCCGTCAGGCGGATGACTTTTTTCGGTGTCAGGAGCGGTTCAGGTTGCCGAGATAGCCGAGAATGTTGTCATTGATCTCGCCGGTGAGCGCCTGATTGTAGTTGCAGATGAACGTGCCGGCGATGAGGATCATCATCGCCTCGGCCTCGTGCATACCGACCTCCTCGCCGTAGATGCGGATGAGGCACTGCTCCATGAGCGTGCGCCACGCGCGGAACTCCTCCTGCACGAGCCGGCCGATCTCGGGGTCGTAGCGCGCGAGGACATAGGTCTGCGTCGTGGCGTTCGGGCGCTGCTCGTGCGCCGGGGCATTGGCCACATAGTCCATAAAAGCGTTCATGTACGCGAGGTTGGAGGCATAGTCCGCGCGGTCGTGCCCGGCGAACCACTGGCTGCACTTCTCGCTCATATATTCGCGCGTATAGCGCACATACGCGAGGATGAGATCGTTTTTGCTCTCGAAATAGTTGAGCAGCTTGGCGTGGCTCATGCCCGCCTCGGCTGCAATGTCGCGCAGGGACACGTTCATCATGGGCTTGCGCTCGATGCAGCGCTGAAACGCCATGAGAATGTCCATGCGGATCTGGTCACGGTCGACAATGATCGGCATCTTGGTCGCCTCCGGGCTACTGGGATGTCTCGATTATACTGCGATTTTCGACGTCCGTCAAATGGCCGGGAAAATCCACACCGCGCCTTGACAAAATTGTGGCAGCGTGCTATCTTTTTTGCTGACCAGTTGGTAAATTACGAAAGGCGGCGGCAAAAATGACGGACGTGATCCTGCGCATCTCGGGCATGGACTGCGGCGCCTGCGCGGTGCGCATCGTGCGCGCGCTGCGGGGGCTGCCGGGGGCGCATGCGGTGTTCGTGAGCGACACGGCCGGCTGCGCACGCCTGACGTATGACGAGGCGGCCGTCGGCCTCGGTGAGATCGCGCGCTGCGTACAGCGCGCGGGCTTTGCTGTGCCGGTCGAGACGGCGGAGCTGCGCAGCCCGGCCGGCGGAAAAGGCGGTGGGGGACGCAGTTCTGGCCGGCACGCTCAACCGCGCGGGCAGCGCATTCATCACGCCCACGGCGGTCGGCGACGCGACGGCGCTGCAGCGGACGATCGCAGTCCTGCAGCGCGCACAGACCGTGCGCACACCGGAGCAGGTGCGGCTCGAGCGGGCGGCATCACGCCTCACCGCGCTGCTCGTCCTTTTGGCGATCGGCGTTGGCGCCGTATGGCTTTTCTGGCGGCAGCCGGGCGATCTGGCCCGCGCGCTGACCTGTACGTGCGCTGTGCTGGCCGCCACGTGTCCCGGCGCGGCCGGACAGGCTGCGGGCGTCGCTGCGCTGGCGGGCATCGGCTGTGCGGCGGAGCGGGGCAAGCTGCTCATGCACGGCGCGGAGGCCTCGGCCGCGCGGACGGCGCGCACCATGCGCCGGGGCATCTGGCTGCTGCTGACGTATCATGCCGTGTGTCTGCCGCTGGCTGCGTGCGGGGTGATCGGCCCGGCCGCGGCGGCGGTGCTTGCGTGCGGTGCATCCGGAGGCGTGCTGCTGTGTGCGCTGCGCGGGAACGAAACGAAGGGGGAGCAGCCATGACGACCACGGTTCTGGAGCTGAATGTGTCCGGCATGATCTGCCGGGCATGCGAGGACGCCATCGCGGATGCGCTGCTGCACACGCGCGGCGTCGTCTCCGCACAGGCGCACTACTGGCGCGGCCGCGTGACGATCACGTATGATCCGAACATCGTCACGGAGGACACGCTGCGGCAGGTGCTCACGAATGCCGGCTATCCGCCGGGCACGCACGGCATGGGCGGCGTGGTGGTCGATGGGATCTGTCTTGCGCTCGTGGGCGTGCTCTACTGGGGGCTGCCGAAGCTGCTCGCGCTCGTGAAAGTCCCGGCGCTCGCGGACAATGCCTCGCTCGGTCTCGTGTTTCTCGTCGGCCTGCTCACGAGCACGCACTGCATCGGCATGTGCGGCGGCATTCTGCTCGCGCAGACGACGGACGCGCGCGGCGTGACCGGCCGCAGCAAGCGCGGGCTCATCGCCTCGGCTGCGTACAATGGCGGGCGCGTCGTGTCGTACACGGCGGTCGGCGCGCTCTGCGGCGCGCTCGGCGCGGTCATCACCTACACGCCGAACATTAAGAGCATGGTCTTTACCGTTGCGGGCGCGCTCGTGCTGCTCATTGGCCTGCGCATGGCGGGCATCCTGCCGGGCCTGCGCAGTACAGAGACGGAGCTGCCCGGTGCGTGCAGCCTCAATGAGCGCACGCGCCGCCGCTTTGCCGGCCGGCCGCTCATCATCGGCCTGCTCACGGGCGTCATGCCGTGCGGCGCACTCAGCGCCATGTGGCTCTGCGCCATGAGCAGCGGCAGCGCCGCGCGCGGCGCGCTCGTGATGCTGGTGTTCTCGCTCGGCACGGTGCCGCTGCTGTTTCTGTTCGGCGCGCTGCAGTCGTTTCTGCCGCGCGGCTGGATGAAATACATCGTCAAGGGCAGCGCCGTGCTGGTCGTGACGCTGGGGCTGTCGATGCTCGTCAAGGGGATTCGGCTCTTTGGGATGTAAAGGAAACCCCGCACGGGACACCGTCCTGTGCGGGGTTTTGTATGTACGGGGATTTAGTCCAGCTTCAGGTCACCCTCGCGGATCCAGCCGAGACGGCGGCACAGCAGACCGATCGCCCAGCAGATCACGGCCGGGAGCACAAAGCAGACCATCACGAGCCCGATCCAGTCCATCGCTCCGGGCTGGATGGCCACGGCGCCGTTGGCAATGGCGGCCTCGCTCGGTGCGACCCAGCCGGTCCACACACCGATCGGGCCGCACAGACCGCACGTGCCCATGCCGGAGTTGACGGCCGCGCCGTTCATCTGCAGCTTGAAGACGCACGTGGCGATCGGGCCCGTGATGGCCGACGTCACGATGGCGGGGATCCAGATCTTCGGGTTGCGCACGATGTTGCCCATCTGCAGCATGCTCGTGCCGAGTCCCTGACTGACCAGACCGCCCCAGCCGTTTTCGCGGAAGCTCAGCACGGCGAAGCCCACCATGTTCGCGCAGCAGCCGGCCACGGCCGCGCCGCCCGCGAGCCCCGTGAGCGAGAGCGCCGCGCAGATGGCGGCCGACGAGATCGGCAGCGTGAGCGCGATGCCCACGATGACCGACACGAGGATGCCCATGACGAACGGCTGCTGCTCGGTCGCCCACATGATGAGCGTGCCGACCCAGTTGGCCGCCTTACCGATGGGCGCGGCCACGAGCATGGCCAGCCCGATGCCGACGAGGATCGTGACGATGGGCGTGACGAGGATATCCACCTTCGTCTCCTTGCTCACGGCCTTGCCGAACTCGGCCGCGATGATCGCCGTCACGAGCACGGCCAGCGGGCCGCCGGCGCCGCCCATGGCGTTGGTCGCATAGCCGACAGGGACGAGCGAGAACAGCACCATCGCCGGCGCGTGCAGCGCATAGCCGATGGCCACTGCCATCGCCGGGCCGACCATGAGCGATGCGCACCCGCCGATCGTGTAGCCGACCGCGGCGTCGCCCTTGCCGAGGGTGAAGATGATCGCGTTGAGAAAACCGATGTGGAACTGCTGACCGAGCGTGTTGAGGATCGTGCCGATCAGCAGCGAGCAGAACAGGCCCTGTGCCATCGCGCCGAGCGCGTCGATACCGTAGCGCCGCAGAGAGATCTCAATATCCTTTCGCTTCAGAAAGTCCCGGAACCGCTGCATAGTGCATTCCTCCAGAAAATAAGTATGCTTTACAGGTGTCATGACACCTGTAAAGCATACTATAAAGTCTTCCTGTGCACTTGTCAACTAAATTAAACTTCTGTCAATCGTCCAGCAGCAGGCCGGCCGCTTTCAGCGCGGCGCAGGCGCGCTCGCAGGCGGCCGCGTCCGGGCAGCGCAGCGTGTGCAGATGGATGCCGCCGGTGAGCATGCTCAGCGGGGCGGCGTCGTGCGCCTGCACGCGCGCGAGAAACTGCTCCACATCGTAGCGGCTGCTGATCTGCAGCTGGCCGGTGAGCTGGCCGTAGACCGGGTGCTCGACGATGACATCGAGCACGGTGCAGCCGTTGTCGACGAGGATGTCGAGCTCGGTCCCGGTCTGCTCGAGCGTGTGGCGGCAGGCGATCGTGCGCGTGATGCCGTCCGTTGCCCGCGGCAGCACGTAGCCGCGCGGGGTGGCGGAGATCTCGGCACCGCCGGCGCGCAGGAGTGCAATGTCGCCCACGATGATCTGGCGGCTGACATTCAGCTCGGCGGCAAGGCTCGACGCGCTCACGGGCCGGTCGGCCGTCCGGAGCCGGTCGAGAATGGCCTGACGGCGGGCAGCAGCTTCCACGGCTCAGCCCTGCGACTTTCCGCCGGCGTTGAGCAGCTCGAGCTTGATCTTCAGCAGCTTTTCCGACAGGTCAACGTAGTAGTTGTGCGGGTAGTCGAAGCGCAGCACCTCCGGCCAGAGCGTGGTAAGCTGCTGCGCGCAGTAGGCGCGGATGTCATCGAGCGCGGGCTTCTGATACACGAGCCTGCCGCCGCGGAAGATGGGCACGAGCAGCTCGCGCGCCGTGAAGTCGGTGAGCACTTTCTTCTTCCACGTCGCGTCGGGATCGCAGATCTCGAGCGGCTGCGTGTCGTCCACGACCTCGTCGTGCAGGCAGATGTAGTCCGCCTCGGCCATGCCGGAGTCCTTGCTGTAAAAGCGGTAGACCTTTTTAAAGTGGGGGTTGGTGATCTTGCCGACGTTCTCGCTGATCTTGATCTTCGGGATGATGTTGCCGTTCTCGTCCTCGATGGCCGCGAGCTTGTACACGCCGCCGAACACCGGCTCGCTGCGCGCGGTGATGAGCCGCTCGCCCACGCCGAAGCTGTCGATCTGCGCGCCCTGGCGCAGCAGCCCTGCGATCAGGCGCTCATCGAGCGCGTTGGACACGGTGATCTTGCAGTCGGGCCAGCCGGCGTCGTCGAGCATTTTGCGCGCCTTCTTCGTCAGGTAGGCGATGTCGCCGGAGTCGAAGCGGATGCCGCAGTGCGTGATGCCCTTCGGCCGCAGCACCTCGTTGAACGCGCGGATGGCGTTCGGCACGCCGGACTGCAGGCTGTTGTAGGTGTCCACGAGCAGGGTGGCGTTGTCGGGGTACGTCTGGCAGTAGGCGCGGAAGGCGTCGAGCTCGGAGTCGAACATCTGCACCCAGGAGTGCGCCATCGTGCCGCCGGCGTACACGCCGTATACCTCGTCCGAGATCGTGCAGGCGGTGCCGGCGCAGCCGCCGATGTAGGCAGCGCGCGCGCCGAGGATCGCACCGTCCGCGCCCTGTGCGCGGCGGGAGCCGAACTCGAGCACCGTGCGGCCCTGTGCCGCGCGGCAGATGCGGCTGGCCTTCGTGGCGATCAGGCTCTGGTGGTTGATCTGCAGCAGCAGATACGTCTCCACGAGCTGCGCCTGGATGGCGGGCGCGCGCACCGTGATGAGCGGCTCGCGCGGGAACACGGGCGTGCCCTCCGGCACGGCCCAGATGTCGCCGGTGAAGCGGAAGTTTTTCAGATAGTCCAGAAATGCCTCGCTGAACAGCTTCCGGCTGCGCAGATAGGCAATGTCCTCGTCGGTGAAGTGCAGGTTCTCGATGTAGTCGATGATCTGCTCGAGACCGGCGGCGATGGCGTAGCCGCCGTCGTCCGGCACGCTGCGGAAGAACACATCAAAATACGTGATGCGGTCCTGCATGCCGTGCTCAAGATAACCGTTGCCCATCGTCAGCTCATAGAAATCGCAGAGCATGGTCATGTTGAGCGCTTTGTTGGGGTCCATTGACCTCGCCTCCTGAATGGTCTGCGGGGATGCAGACAATAAATATATTCTCTTTAATTATAACGATTGTCGCCCGGTAAAGCAACGATTATAAAATTAACAAGGGAAAACGCGCGAAAAATCGGCTCGCGCCGTTGACATCAAAAAACGTGCGTTGTATCTTTATTAAGTAACATCAAACAGGAGGACAAACCACCATGTCTTTGACCCCGGAACGCACGGCCGAGCTCCAGGAGCTTTGCCGGCAGTATCGGATCGACGTACTCACCGCCATCCACGGCGCGCAGTCCGGCCACCCGGGCGGCAGCCTGTCCGTTTGTGAGATCCTCACGCTGCTGTATCAGCAGCGCATGCATGTGGACGCCGCGCACCCCGACGATCCGGACCGTGACCGGCTCGTGCTCTGCAAGGGTCACGCCGCGCCCATGCTTTACCGCAACCTGATCGGCAAGGGCTTCCTGCCCACCGAGAGCATGAACACCCTGCGCCAGACCGGCAGCCCCCTGCAGGGCCACCCGTGCATGCGCACGCCGGGCGTGGATATGCCGTCCGGCCCGCTGGGCATCGGCCTGGCTGCCGCGCAGGGCATGGCCCTCGGCCTGAAGCTGAACCATTCCGATGCGCGCGTGTACGCCGTGCTCGGTGACGGCGAGCTCGATGAGGGCGCCGTCTGGGAGGCGGCCGCCTCGGCCGTGAAGTTCGGCCTCGACAACCTCACCGCCATCGTCGACTGGAACAAGGTGCAGCTCGACGGCACGACCGACGAGATCATGCCGCTGCGCGACCTGCCCGGCAAGTGGAAGGCTTTCGGCTGGAACGTGCTGCGCTGCGACGGGCACGATCTGGCGGCGCTCGACGCTGCGCTCGACGCGGCCGCCGCCTGCAAGGGCGTGCCGACCGTGATCCTCGCCGATACGATCAAGGGCAAGGGCGTGTCCTTCATGGAGGGCAAGTCCGCCTGGCACGGCAAGGCTATTCCGGACGCCGAATTCGCGCAGGCAATGCAGGAACTGGGAGGTAACGTGTGATGGGAAAGTCCATTCGTGAAGTTTACGGCACCGTGCTCGCCGAGCTCGGCGACACCAATGAGAACATCGTCGTGCTCGATGCTGACCTGTCCGGTTCTACCAAGAGCGGCATCTTCGCCAAGGCGCACCCCGAGCGCCATTTCAATATGGGTATCGCCGAGTCCGACATGGTCGCCACGGCGGCGGGCCTTGCCACGACCGGGAAGATCCCGTTCGTGAACACGTTCACGGTCTTTCTGACCACGCTGGGTCTCATCTCCGCGCGCGCGCAGGTGTGCTACGGCAACCTGAACGTGAAGTTCGGCGGCGCTTACTGCGGCATGTCCGACGCGCTCGACGGCGCGACGCACCACGCCACGGAGGACATCGCCGTCATGCGCGCACTGCCGAACATGACCGTGCTCGTCCCGTCGGATGCGACCAGCACCCGCTGGGCCACGAAGTACGCCGTGGACACCTACGGCCCGATGTACCTGCGCCTGTCGCGCGACGTGTACCCGGACCTGTATGACGAGAACACGAAGTTCGAGTGCGGCAAGGGCGCGATCGTGCGCGACGGTACGGACGTGACCGTCATCGCCTGCGGCATCCTCGTGCACAAGGCGCTCGAGGCGGCCGAGCAGATGGCCGCGCGCGGCGTGTCCGTGCGCGTGGTGGACATGTACTCCATCAAGCCCATCGACCGCGAGCTCATCCTGCGCTGCGCGCAGGAGACGGGCGCGATCGTCACTGCCGAGGAGCACAACATCTACGGCGGCCTCGGCAGCGCCGTGGCGGAAGTGCTCGCCTGGGGCGGCACGGGCGCGCCGACGGAGTTTGTCGGCATCCCCGACACGTTCACCGAGACCGGCAAGTACACCGACCTGCTGGCCAAGTACGGTGTGGACGCGGCCGGCGTCGTGCGCGGCATCGAGCGGGTGCTCGCGCGCAAGCACTGAGTTTTTTGCACGGAAGCCGGCAGGCAGGACGCCTGCCGGCTTTTTTCGGAGGAAGATCATGCAGCGATTTTTTGCCCCCGGCCGCACGGAGCTGGCCGGAAACCATACCGATCATCAGCTCGGCCGCGTGCTGGCGACGTCCGTGGACGTGGGCATCACCGCGCGTGCGACGCGCCGGCGCGACCGCCGTGTGTGCATCCACTCGAAGGGATACCGGCCGTTCACGGTCGCGCTCGACGATCTGGCCGTGGATCCACGCGCGTATGGCAAGCCGTGGGCGCTCGTGCGCGGCATGGCGGCGGCCATTCTGGACGCCGGCGGTGCTGTCGGCGGCTTCGAGGCGTGGGCGTCCTCCGCGCTCAAGCCGGGCGGCGGCCTGTCGTCGTCGGCCGCGTTTGAGATCCTCGTCGGCCGCATCTTCAACGCGCTCTACAACGGCGGCGCGTTCTCGCCCGAGCAGCTCGCGCGCTTCGGCCAGCAGGCGGAAAACCGCCACTTCGGCAAGCCGTCCGGCCTCATGGATCAGCTCGCGTGCGCGCTCGACGGCGCGGTGTACATCGACTTCGCCGCCGGGGAGATCGCCCCGGTCGCGGCGCCGTTTGCCGACATGGGCCTTACGCTGAGCCTGACGGACACCGGCGGCAGCCACGCGGGGCTGACGGCGGCGTATGCGGCGCTGCCGGCCGATATGTGCCGCGTGGCGCGGCGCTTCGGCGCCGAGACGCTCTCGCAGGTCGATCCGGCGGATTTCTATGCCCACCGGCAGCCGGGCCTTGCCGATGACCGCGCGGCGCACTTTTTTGAGGAGAACGCGCGTGTGCCGCTCATGCGCGACGCGCTCGTGCACCGGGACGCCGAGACGTACCTGCGCCTGATGAATGCTTCCGGCCGCTCGTCGGAGCAGCTGCTGCGCAACATCCGCGCCCCGGGCGGCGACGACCGGCTTGAGCGCGGGCTGGCGCGCGCGGCCGCGCTGCTCGACGGCGTGGGCGCGTGGCGCGTGCACGGCGGCGGCTTTGCCGGGTGCGTGCAGGCGCTCATGCCGCGCGATGCCTTCCCCGCGTACCGAAAGGGGATGGAGGCGCTCTTCGGCCCAAATTCCTGCCGCGAGCTGCACATCACGCGCGCAAAATAAAAAATCAGCCCGCTTCCGGTCGGAAGCGGGCTTTTTGATATGCTTTATTTGAGCCGGATATTCAGCAGCACGGGGTTGTGGTCGGAGAAGCGGAAGCCGTCGTCCTGCGTCTGTACGCCCGTGAGCTCCACGTTCGGCGAGAGGATGAAGCCGTCGATCACGTAGTGCTGCGTGGCGTCGCTCTCGGCATCATAGGGCTGGTTGTCGAGGCGGCAGGTCGGCGTGGCCGTGTCGTAGGCAAAGTGCCAGCCGTCGGGCAGCATGCTGTCGTCGAGTGTGCCGGGCGTCCAGAGATCGGCGTTCTTGATCGGGTACTTGTCCAGCCCGCCGGGGAACGTCTGGTTGAAGTCGCCGCCGGCGATGACGTAGTTGCCCTTGGCGTATTCCTGTTCGAGGAACGATTTGAGCGCGGCGGTCTGCGCGGCCTTGCCTTCGCCGTCGTCATACGCCTCCAGGTGGAGGTTGACGAGCACGAGCTGCGCGTCCGTGCCCTCGAGGTCGATATACACCGGCATCAGGCAGCGCTTGAGGTTGGCCACCGATACCGGCCACTTGAACGGGCTCGGCAAGGCGATGCGCTCGGCCGAGGCGATGGGCGCGGTCGAGAGCGTCATGATGCCGGAGCTCACCTTGCCGATCGGCGGGATGGGGTAGGGCACGAAGGCACATTTGTAGTTGCGCGCGTGCGCGGTGTCGAGTCCGGTCTCGGTGCGCATCCGTTCGGCCTCTTCAATGCCGTAGGAGCGGGTCGAGGGGTCGGCCTCGATCTCCTGCAGGAACGTGAAGTCGGCGTCCAGCTCCTTCACGGTGCTGACGATGCCGTCCATGTTCTTCTCTACGATGGCCTTGCTCGGCGCGCGCACCTGCTTGCCGCCGTCCATGAAGAAATCGGACTCTTCACCCAGTCCGGCGTAGCCGACGTTCCACGTCAGGATGGACACGCTGTCGCCCGGGGCGAAGCTGGCGGTGCTGTTCTCGCCGTGCGTCACGACGGCGGTCTCGGTCTTGACATTCAGCTGCGTGGCGGTCAGCCAGATGAGCAGCGCGGCGACCAGGCCGACAAGGACGGCCAGAATGATGAGTATGATCTTGAGCGGTTTTTTCATGGGGCAGTTCCCTCCTCAGGGGGCAGTGTACCACAATCTTCCGCACCATGCAAACACATTCTTGACGTGATCTTTACCCAAACCTTACCGATTGAGCAGCCAGATGCCGAGGTTCAGATACGCCGCGAACAGCAGCCAGAGCAGATACGGCGCGCTCAGCCACGCGGCCGCGGCATTGCGGCGGGAAAAATCCGCGATCATGAACAACACGAGCACGATCAGCCCCGCGAGCCAGAAAAACGCCGGCCCGTGCGCGCCCAGCAGGAAAAACAGCACCGGCCACAGGCCGTTGACAGCCAGTTGGATGCTCCAGAGCGCGGTGGCTTCCCGGCGCGCGCGGCCGGTGCTGCTGCGCCAGACAAGCCCCATGGCGATGCCCATGAGCAGGTACAAGATCGTCCACGCGATGGGAAACAGCCAGTCCGGCGGGGCGGCCGGCGGCTTTGTCAGCAGGTCGAAGTCAGCCATGCCCGCGCGGGTGGCAAAGCTCGACGCGCCGCCAACGGCCAGCGCGATCGCGCTGAAGGCGACATACGGGCGGATACGCTTCCATTTGTTCAACTTGCATCACCTCGGGTGAAATCGGGATGCTTTAGTTTACGCGGCGGCCTCTTGTAAAATACGTGCGAGTCGTGGTAAACTATCTGTGCGATTTTGACACAAACGGAGGTTTCCGATATGAATTATGAACACCTGAAGCTGGCCGACCCAGAATTGTACGCCTCCATGGAGCGGGAGCTGGGGCGCCAACGCGACCATCTGGAGCTGATCGCGTCCGAGAATTTCACGAGCCCGGCCGTGATGGAGGCCGTGGGCAGCCACCTGACGAACAAATACGCCGAGGGCTATCCCGGCGCGCGCTATTACGGCGGCTGCGACTATGTTGACGAGGTTGAGCGTCTGGCCATCGACCGTGTGACGCGGCTCTTCGGCGCGGATCACGCCAACGTTCAGCCGCACTCCGGCTCGCAGGCGAATATGGCCGTGTACGCGGCGCTGCTGCAGCCGGGCGACCGCATCCTCGGCATGAACCTCTCCCATGGCGGCCACCTGACGCACGGCAGCAAGGCGTCCTTGTCCGGGAAATATTTTGAGGCGCATTTTTACGGCGTTGACCCCGAGACCGAGACCATCGACTACGACGCGCTCGCGCGCGTGGCCGAGGAGGTACGCCCGAAGCTCATCATCGCCGGGGCGAGCGCCTATCCGCGCGTGATCGACTTTGCGCGCTTTCGCGCCGTCGCCGATTCCGTCGGCGCGTACCTGATGGTCGACATGGCGCACATCGGCGGCCTTGTCGCCGCTGGCGTGCACCCGAGCCCGGTGCCGTATGCCGATGTCGTCACCTGCACGACGCACAAGACCCTGCGCGGCCCGCGCGGTGCGATCATCCTCTGCCGCGACGAGCTTGCCAAAAAGATCGACAGCGCCGTCTTCCCCGGCACGCAGGGCGGCCCGCTCATGCACGTCATCGCCGGCAAGGCGGTCTGCTTCGGCGAGGCGCTGCAGCCGGCCTTCCGCGCCTATCAGCAGCAGGTGGTCAAAAACGCCGCCGTGCTCGCCGAGACGCTGCAGCAGGGCGGTGTGCGCCTTGTTTCCGGCGGCACGGACAACCATCTCATGCTGGCCGATGTCTACAGCCGCGGCCGCACTGGCGCGCAGATGCAGGATCTGCTGGATGCGGCGAACATCACCGCCAACAAAAACACCATCCCGTTCGACACGCAGTCCGTGCGCGTCACGAGCGGCGTGCGCCTCGGCACGCCGGCCGTCACGACCCGCGGCATGGGCGAGGGGGAGATGCGCGAGATCGGCGCGCTCATCTGCCGCCTGATCGACGAGGGCGAGGCCGCCGTGCCCGCCGTGCGTGCGCAGGTTCTGGATCTGTGCGCGCGCTTCCCGCTCTATCCGGATCTGCACATGTGATCTCCAAACGGCAAAACCGCGCTCCCGATACACGGGAGCGCGGTTTTTCTTATGGTTTGCACGCGCCGCAGGGCGCATAGCCCGCGGCCTGCGCCTGCGCGGCGCTGTCAAAGGTCACGAGGTTCTCGTCCTTGATCTTGGCGGCGTACTGGCACGACGGCCGGTGGTATTTCTTCGCCTTGCGGCTGGCAACACAGGTCGCCTCCGCCGTGTCGGGTGCGGGCGTCGGCTCCGGTGTGGCGGTCGGTTCCGGCGCTGCGGTCTCCGGCGCCGGCGTGACCGGCGGCACGCTGCGCTCCGTCGTGATGACGACGGCGGACGCCGGTGTCTGCGCTGCGCGCACGGCGGCAAAGCCGGCGTACCCCACGGTGACGGCGAGCACGAGCACCAGCTCCACGAACCACCACGTTTTCCGCAGCCGCGCCGCGCGCGGCGCATATTGCAGCGCGAGCAGCAGCACGGCTGCTTCCAATGCCGCAATGCCCCAGCCGACCTGCCCGCAGGCGAGTAGGACGATGCTCCCGATGACGCAGGCACAGCCCAGCAGCACTTTCCAGATGCGGTTCCACCCGATATGCATCCTGATTTTCCCCCTCAAAGTAGCAAATGCGGATTTTCCTTCCTGCCTTTACGCTCTATAAATTGTTTATTCTATCCGTTTCCGTAAAAAAATCAAGTCCTAAATGAAAAAAGTCTTACCTTTTTGCAAATTTTGTGCTAAACTATCTATCAGGGGGCAGGATTGCGGCCGCAGTGCGGCTGCAATGCCGCCCTGCTTTGTTTGTTTTTGGTTTTGTTTGGCTGAGGAAAGGATATTCAAATGTACGAAATTGGTCAGTTGATCGTGTATGGCAACGAGGGCGTCTGCCGCGTGGAGGAGATCGGTACACCGAAGATCTCCGGTGTGGACAAGCACCGGGAGTACTATACGCTCGCGCCCATCTACCGGGAGGGCAAGGTGTTCACACCCGTGGACAGCAAGGTGTTCATGCGGCCTGTGATCACGCGCGAGGAGGCGCTCGCGCTCATTGACCGCATTCCGCAGATGACCGCGCAGGTCTATGAAAATTCCAACCTCCGCTTTCTCAATGAGCACTATCAGCAGTGCATTCAGGATTACACCTGCGCAGATCTTCTGCAGCTGATCAAGGACGTGCGTGCCAAGCGCCGCCGGATGACCGAGCGCGGTAAGAAGCTCGGCCTCGTCGACGAGCGCTATATGAAGCGCGCCGAGGAGATGCTCCACGGAGAGCTTGCCATCGCGCTGGACATGCCGCGCGAGCAGGTGCCGCAGTTCATCAGCGACACGCTCGGCGATGCGGGCGAGCCGGAGGCCGCCCTCGCCTGAATCCAAACCCAAGATCCCGCCGGACGCAATGTCCGGCGGGATTTTTTACATTTTTACATTTTCCCCTTGACAGACGGGCAAACTGCGTGTATGCTACGGCTTGAATTCGGGATTCATTCCCGATTTGGAGGCGAAACCATGCGAAACAGTTATCACACGCAGCAGCGCTGTGCGCTGCTGGCGTTTTTGTCTGCGCACGCGGACGAGCAGTTCACGGTCGAGCAGCTGCTCGTGGCCATGGGCGACGAAGCTCCCGGCCGCAGCACGGTCTACCGTGCGCTTGACCGCCTGGTCGAAGAGGGTACCGTGCGCCGCTTCGCGCCCGAGAGCGGTGGCAGCGCGGCCTATCAGGCCATGGACCCCGGCCACTGCGACGCGCACCTGCATCTCAAGTGCGTGGACTGCGGGCGGCTGATCCATCTGGACGAGGACGTGTCCGATGCGCTGCAGTCGGACCTGCTGCGCGCGGCCGGCTTCACGGTTGACGGCCGCAGCACGACGATCTACGGCACGTGCGCCGCCTGCGGCAGAAAGCGTGACGGCCATGCGTAAGAGCCTGTGTGTGCTGCTGGCAATGGTGCTGGCCGTGTCGGCGTTTTCGGGCTGCACCGTGCAGCAGAATCCGGACGCGGACGACGGTAAGCTCCACGTCGTCACGACGATCTTCGCGCCCTACGATTTCGCGCGCCAGGTCGGCGGAGACGATGTGTCGGTCACGATGCTGCTGCGCCCCGGCTGCGAGGTGCACTCCTATGAGCCGACGCCGAAAGACATCATTGCCATCCGCAATGCCGACGTGTTCGTCTACGTCGGCGGCGAGTCGGATGCTTGGGTCAAGACCGTGCTTGAGGGTGTAGACAACCCGAACCTGCGCGTCGTGACGCTCATGGACTGCGTGGAGCTGCTCGACGAGGAGACCGTCGAGGGCATGCAGACGGAAAAGCACGACCACGAGGCCGACGGCACGGAGCCGGACGAGCACGTCTGGACGTCGCCGCGCAACGCGGCGCGCATCTGCCAGAAGCTCTCGGATACGTTTGCTGCGGCCGACAGCGCGCACGCGGCGGCGTATGCGCAGCGGTGTGGGGACTATGTGGAGAAGCTGGACCAGCTGGATGCGGAATTTCAGGATATAGTGGCGCATGCAGCGCGAAAAAGGATGGTTTTTGCAGACCGTTTCCCACTGCGGTATTTTGCCGAGGCCTATGGTCTGGACTATTATGCCGCCTATCCCGGCTGCGCGGATGCGGCCGAGCCATCGGCGGCCACGGTGGCGTTTCTGATCGACAAGGTGCGCGCGGAGAACATCCCGGTCGTGTTCACGATCGAGCTGTCGAACGGCAAGCTCGCCGACACGATCTGCGAGGCCACGGGCGCGAAAAAACTGGAGTTTGCGACCTGTCACAACGTGACGGCGCAGGCATTTGCAGACGGCGCGACGTACCTGCAGCTCATGGAGCGCAATGTGCAGGCGCTGCGGGAGGCATTGAACTAATTATGGCACTCATTACTTGTGAACACGTCTGCCTCGGCTACGACGGGCAGACGGTGCTGCGCGACGTGAACTTCACGGTCTCGCGCGGCGATCTGTTGTGCGTGGTCGGCGAAAACGGCTCCGGCAAGTCCACGCTCATCAAGGGCCTGCTCGGGCTCAAAGCGCCGGAGCAGGGCAGCATCACGCTCGGAGACGGGCTCGTGCGCAACGAGATCGGCTATCTGCCGCAGCAGACGCAGCTCCAGCGCGATTTTCCCGCAAGCGTGGCGGAGGTCGTGCGCTCGGGCTGCATCAACCAGATGCACGGCCGCCCATTCTATTCGTGGGCCGACCGCGCCCGTGCGCAGGAGAACATGGAGCGCATGGGCATCGAGGATCTGGCGCACCACAGCTATCAGGCGCTCTCTGGCGGCCAGCAGCAGCGCGTGCTGCTCGCGCGCGCCCTGTGCGCCACGCGCAAGCTCCTGCTGCTCGACGAGCCGGTCACGGGGCTCGACCCCGTGGCGACGGGGGAACTGTATAACCTCATCAAGCTCGTGAACCTCTGCAATGACATCACGGTCATCATGGTCACGCACGACATCGACGCCGCCCTGCGCTACGCTACACACGTGCTGCACCTGGGCCACCAGCAGCTCTTTTTCGGCACGGCGGCGGAGTACAAGCAGAGCGATGCCGCGCGCCGGTTTCTGGGAGGGCGGAAGCTATGAAAGTCATCCTCGAAATGCTATCGTATCCGTTTCTCGTGCGCGCGCTCGTCGTGGGCGTGCTCGTGTCGCTGTGTGCGTCGCTGCTCGGCGTGTCGCTCGTGCTCAAGCGCTATTCCATGATCGGCGACGGGCTGAGCCATGTCGGCTTCGGCGCGCTCGCCATCGCCACGGCGCTCAATCTCGCGCCGCTGGCCGTGGCGGTGCCGGTCGTGGTCGTGGCGGCGTTTTTGCTGCTGCGCCTGTCGCAAAACGGCAAGCTCAAGGGCGACGCCGCGATTGCGCTGCTCTCGAGCAGCGCACTGGCCATCGGCGTGATGACCGTGTCCATGACCAGCGGCATGAACACCGATGTGAATAACTACATGTTCGGTAGCATCCTGTCGCTGTCGTCGGCCGACCTGCGCCTGAGCCTGATTTTGTCGGCGGCGGTGCTGGCGCTGTTCGTGCTGTGCTATCCGCGCATTTTCGCCGTCACGTTCGACGAGACGTTCTCGCGCGCGACCGGCGTGCACACGCAGGCATATAATATGCTGCTCGCGGTGCTCACGGCGGTCACGATCGTGCTGGGTATGCGCATGATGGGCGCGCTGCTCATCTCGAGCCTCATTATCTTCCCGGCGCTGACGGCCATGCGCGTGTTCGGCACGTTCCGCTCGGTCACGATCTGCGCGGCCGTGGTGTCAGTGGTGAATTTCCTGCTCGGCATGGTGCTGTCCTATGTGCTCGAGACGCCGTCCGGCGCGAGCGTCGTGGTGGTCGATCTTGTGGTGTTCCTGCTCTTTTGCGGTGTGCAGCGCATTCAGTGCCGCGTGAAAAAATGACAGACAAAGCGGCGGCTCCGACCGGAGCCGCCGCTTTGGCATATTTTCAGCACTGCATCTGCTTGAGCATTTCCTGACGCAGGTGCGCGATGATGCGCTTTTCGAGCCGGCTGATGTAGCTCTGCGAGATGCCCAGCAGGTCCGCGACCTCTTTTTGCGTCGCCTCGCGCGCGCCGCCGATGCCGAAGCGCAGCAGGATGATCTGCCGGTCGCGCTCGCCGAGTGTCTCGATGGCGCGCAGGAGCATGGCGCGCTCCGCGTCGTCCTCGAGCGGGCGGCTCACGGCGTCGGCGTCCGTGCCGAGAATGTCCGAGAGCAGCAGCTCGTTGCCGTCCCAGTCGGTGTTGAGCGGCTCGTCGATGCTCACCTCCGTTTTCTGCGCGCTGCACTTGCGCAGGTACATGAGGATCTCGTTTTCGATGCAGCGCGAGGCGTAGGTCGCAAGCTTGATGTTCTTGTCCGGCTTGAAGGTGTGGATGGCCTTGATGAGGCCGATCGTGCCGATCGAGATCAGGTCCTCGATGTGGATGCCCGTGTTTTCAAACCGGCGCGCGATGTACACCACCAGCCGCAGGTTGTGCTCGATGAGCAGGGAGGCGGCCTCCTCGCTGCCGGCGGCGAGCGCCCGAATGGCCTGCTGCTCGGCCGCGCGGTCGAGCGGGGCGGGCATGGTGTCGCTCCCGCCGATGTAAAACAGCCCCGGCGCGCCGCCGCGCAGCCGCAGCCGCAGCGCCGCCCAGAGCGTATGTAGTCTTTCCAGAAATCCTGGCACGAAAAACCCCTCCTCAGCTTTTTGGCGGCAGCACCATGGCGAATGCGCCGTCGGATGTGAGCGCCTGCGCGCTCAGCGCCAGCAGCATCGGCTCTGCCGCGCCGTCAATCTTCACGCTGTCCGGCCGGAACGCCGGCAGCAGCGCGCCGGTCACGCCCACCGCACGATACGGCAGCAGCACGACCCGGCCGGTGCACTCCGGCAGCGCGCTGAGCGCCTCCAGCGCCTGCACCGCGTCGTCCGGCAGTGCGCGCACCGCCGGAAACAGCGGCAGCACCGCCGCGCGCTCGACCACCGCCGCCGGCAGGCCGGACACCGGGTCGTGCAGGTCGTTGCCGCTGTCGCGCAGGGCCCTGAGCGTCACGCTGCGCCCGGCGAGCGTGACCGTCACGGTGCGCACCTCGCGGTCGGCGGCCCTGGCCCGCCGGCGGAACACGAGCGACACGGCCGCGTAGCACGCGGCGAACGACAGCGCCAGCACCCGGCCCGACACCGTCACGAGCGCGCCGCTGCCCGGCGACACGCCCGCGAGCATGCTCGCAGCGTACACCGCGCCGCCGAACGCGGCCGACACGGCGAAAAACACCACCGTGCACCGCACGAGGTGCGCCTCCCCGCCGAAGGCGATGAGCGCCATGGCCGCGCCGAGCGCGAGCTTCATCATACCGTTTGCCAGCCAGCCGAAGCCGGGCAGGACCATGAGGGCGGCATACAGCGCGCCGATGAGCGCTGCGAGCGCGTACCGCCAGCGGCGCAGCACCACGCCGCACACGCGCGCGGAGACCAGCACGAGGCAGTAGTCGATCAGCAGATTCAGCCCGAACAGGCTGTCGAGATAGATGACGTCCATGGGGATATCCTAGCACGCCGCGCGTGGGAAATTGCGCAAAAGCGGCCTGCCGGAAAACCTGACAGAAAGTCCATGCATCGCCGGGGCGGGAAATGCCGCAGAGCGTTGCTTTTGCGCGATCCGGCTGGTATAATGTTGCGTGATTTCGGAAAACCCGCACGCGCTCTGGCCGCGTGCGTAGAAGACCCCTTCAGGAGGCAGATCATGAAAACGAACAAACGGTTTCTGGCGCTGTGTCTGGCGCTGTTGCTCGTGTGCGCGGTGCTGCCGGCCCCGACGGCGCAGGGCGCGGATGTGCAGCCGGTGCTCTCGGCCGCGCTGGCGCATCAGGCGGCGTCCGTCCCCTCGCCGGGCTACGGCGACGAGTGGACGGTGCTGGGCCTGGCCCGCGGCGGGTATTTTGCCGTGGACAGCGACTATTTTGCGCGCTACTATGCAGACGTTGCATCCAAAGCACCGGAGCTCACGGCGGCGTCCGGCAAGGCCGGCGCGCTCAACGCCTATAAATCCACGGACAATTCGCGCGTCATCCTCGCGCTGTCCGCCATCGGGCGCGACGCGACGCAGGTCGGCGGCTGCGACCTCACCGCGCCGTATACCGACTTTGCTTGGGTGCGCAATCAGGGCATCAACGGCCCGGTGTTTGCCCTGCTCGCGCTCGACAGCCGCAATTACCTGTCCGGAAGCGCGGTGCGCCGCCAGTGCGTGGATGCAATCCTCGCGGCGGAGCTCTCCGGCGGCGGCTGGGCGATGAACGGCGCGGCGGCCGATCCGGACGTGACGGCCATGGTGCTGCAGGCGCTGGCGGCGTACCGCGGGGAGGCGGCCGTCGCGGCGGCCGTGTCGCGCGGTGTTGATACGCTCTCTGCCATGCAAAACGGCGACGGCGGCTTCACCTCGTGGGGCTCTGCCAACGCCGAGAGCGTCGCGCAGGTCATCGTCGCCTGCACGGCGCTGGGCATCGACCCGGACACGGACAGCCGCTTCGTCAAAGACGGCGGCTCGGCGGTCGATGCACTGCTGACGTTTTACGATGCGGGCGCGGCCGCGTTCCGCCACAAGGCCTCCGGCGGCGTTGACAGCCTCGCCACGGAGCAGGCGGTGTATGCGCTCGTGGCCGTCTCGCGCTTCCAGCGCGGGCAGAGCGGCCTCTATCAGGAGACGGACGCGCCCACGGTCGAAACGCCCGCCGAGCCCGACGAGCCGGTCGCGCGCGTTCTCTGCACGGCGGACGGCAGCGGCCTCATCCCGGCCAGATACCGCACGGTCGCCGTGTGCCTGCCGGATGCGGCGGCGGACAGCACGGTCACGTTTTCCGACGGGACGCAGCTGCTCTACAGCCCCGTGCTCTCTGAGCGCAGCGACACGCCGACGTGGGTCTGGCTCTTTGCGCCGGACGTGACGGATGATGCGCTCAACGACACGGCAAACTACACCGTGACGGAAGGTAAGGGGCCGGTGCTGACCGCCGGTGATGTGAATGCCGACGGCGTCATCAACGCGCAGGACGCGCTGAACATCCGCACGGCCTGCGCCGCCAGCACGGTCCCGGAGACGCAGCTGCTGCTGACGATGGACGTGGATCTTAACGGCCGCGTCGACGCGCAGGATGTGCGCGCGCTGGCCGACAGCTTTGTACAGAATACGGCGCTGCCCACGACGCAGGAGGACGGACAATGAAGACTTTCTGGACGAAAAAGAACATTGCCATCGTGCTCGCCGTGCTGCTGGTCGCGGCGGTGGTGGTGCTGTGCATTGCCCTGCGGCAAAAGAGCGTCGAGGACACCGAGCCCACGCTCACGCTCACGTGCCAGAGCGCGGACGCGGACGGCGCGTGCACGGTCGATGTTGTGCTCTCCGGTCTGCCGGACGGTGCGCACTACGAGGCGGCGAGCCTCGCCGTGGCCTTTGACCCGACGCAGATCACGTTTCTCGGCACGGCGGACGGGGACATCCCGCTCGTGATGGGCAGCCTGCCGGAGTGGGAGAGCGACTCCGAGCGCGCCAACGAGACCGGCAGCGCGCGCGCCCTGTGCCTGCCGGAGGCGGGCGGCACGCTCGCCACATCGACGGGCAGCGTGCTCGTGCGGCTGCGCTTTCAGCTTGCCGACGGTGTGGCGGAGGCGGCGCTGACGGTGTCGGACGCCGTGCTGGCCGCCGCGGACGAATCAGAGAGCCTTGCCACGACGACGGCCGCGCTCACGGTCGTGAATGCGACGGTGCAGCGTGGCTAAGCGGCGCGCGCTCGCGCTGCTGCTGTGCCTGCTGCTTTTGCTGTGCACGGCTTGCGGCGGGCAGGCGCAGGAGGATGCCGGTGCGCTGCACTGCACGGTGCGGATCGAGTGCAGCACGGTGCTCGCGCACATGGACGACCTGAAGGCCGGCAAGGCGGACATCGTCCCGTCCGACGGCGTGCTCCTGCCGGAGACGACGGTCGCCTTTTCGGAGGGGGACACGGTGTTTGACGTGCTGCAGCAGGTCTGCCGCGCACAGGGCATCCACATGGAGTCGACCTGGACGCCCGCGTACAACAGCGCCTATATCGAGGGCATCGGCAACCTCTACGAATTTGACTGCGGCGAGCTGTCCGGCTGGATGTACAGCGTCAACGGCGTCTGGCCGGATTACGGCTGCAGCGGCTACACGCTCCATGACGGCGACACCGTCGTCTGGAGCTATACGTGCGATCTCGGGCGCGACGTCGGCGCCCTGCAAGGAGAACCATGAACGATTCCTTCTCGGCGCTGCACCCGGCGCTGACCTTTTGCTATTTTGCGGCCGTGCTGCTGCTGACGATGCTCGTGCTGCACCCGGTGTTTCTGGCGCTGAGCCTGCTGGGCGCGCTGGGCTACTGCGCGGTGCTGCGCGGCTGGCGCAGCCTGGGGCGGACGCTCGGCTGGCTCGTGCCGTTTCTGGTACTGATGGCGGCGCTCAACGCGCTGCTGAACCACGCGGGCGTGACGATGCTGTTCTACCTGCCGAACGGCAACCCCGTCACGCGCGAGGCGCTGTGCTACGGCGCGGCCGCGGCGGCGATGTTCGCGGCCGTGATTTTATGGTTTCAGTGCTGCAATGTCGTCATGACGGCGGAAAAATATCTGTACGTGTTCGGTAGTGCGCTGCCGGGCGTGTCGCTGCTGCTGAGCATGGCGCTGCGGTTCGTGCCGAAATTTTCCGCGCACATCCGCTCTGTGCGCGCGGCGCAGGCGTCGCTCGGCTGCGGCACGCGCGAGGGCAGCGCGTGGCAGCGGCTGCGCAATGGCGCGCGCATTTTGTCCGTCACCGTCTCGTGGGCGCTTGAGAGCGGCATCACGGCGGCGGACTCCATGAAGAGTCGGGGCTACGGTGCCGGCAGAAGAACGTATTTCGGCAATTACCGCTTCACCCGGCGCGACGGCGTGCTCAGCGCCGTGCTTGCGCTCGCACTTGCGGGCGTGTGCGCGGGCGTCGGCTGCGGCGCGCTGTATGTGCGCTACTACCCGTCGATCCGCATCGGCGGCCGCGGCGTGCTCGGCGCGGTGTGCATGGCGTGCTTTGCGTTGCTGTGCTTTCTGCCGCTGCTGCTTGATGGAAAGGAGGCGCTGACATGGCGTCGTTTGCGCTCGAACATCTGACGTTTACCTATCCGGGCCAGACGCGCCCGGCGCTGAGTGACCTCACGCTCACAATCCCGGAGGGGGCGGTCACGGTCCTCTGCGGCGAGAGCGGCAGCGGGAAATCCACCCTCCTGCGCCAGCTCAAGACCTGCCTCACGCCGCACGGCACTGTCAGCGGCGCGGTGCGCCTTGGGGACGCGCTCCTAAAGGGCATCCCGTTTGCCGAGCAGGCGCGGCGCATCGGCTTCGTGCTCCAGCACCCGGACGACCAGATCGTGACGGACAAGGTGTTCCACGAGCTGGCGTTCGGGCTCGAGAGCCTTGGGTGCGATGAAAAAACCATGCGCCTGTGCGTCGCCGAGATGGCGAGCTACTTCGGCATTGCCGACTGGTTCGACCGCGACGTGGCCGCGCTCTCCGGCGGCCAGAAGCAGATACTCAACCTCGCGTCCGTCGTGGTCATGCGGCCGGACGTGCTCATTCTGGACGAGCCGACGAGCCAACTCGACCCCATCGCGGCGAGCACCTTTCTGCACACGCTGCGCAAGCTCAATGAGGAGCTGGGGCTGACGATCCTGCTGTCCGAGCAGCGGCTGGAGGAGGCTGTGCCGCTGGCCGACCACCTCATCGTGCTCGAGCAGGGGCGGCTGCTGGCCGCCGGCGCGCCGCAGGAGGCGGCGGCCGCAGTGCGCGGCCACGCGATCTTTTCCGCCATGCCCACGGCGGCACGCATCGCCGCCGCCCTCGGCGAGACGGAGCGTCTGCCGCTCACCGTGCGCGCGGGCAGAGCGTATCTGGGGCGCTTTGCTCCGCACCCGATGCCGGCCGCGGCGCCCGCGCCCGTGGACACGCCCCCGGTGCTGACCGTGCGCGACGGCTGGTTTCGCTACGCGCAGGGCAGCGCGGACGTGCTGCGCAATTTCTCGCTCACGCTGCGCCCGGGCGAGCTCTACGCGCTCACCGGCAGCAACGGCAGCGGCAAGACGACGGCGCTCGGCGTGCTCTCCGGACGGCTGCGGCTGTACCGTGGCAGCGTGTATCTCGACGGGAAGAAGCAGCGCGCGCTCCAGCCCCTGCGCGACGGCATCGCCGCCGTGCCGCAGGATCCGCGCACGCTCTTCGCGGCTGACACGGTGCGCGCCGATCTCGCATCGCTCGGCAGGGACGCCGCGCTGGTGGACACGGTCGTGCGGCAGATGGCGCTCGCGCCGCTGCTCGACCGGCATCCCTTTGACCTCTCCGGCGGCGAGCAGCAGCGCGCCGCGCTGGCGAAGGTGCTGCTCATGCAGCCGCGCGTGCTGCTGCTCGACGAGCCGACGAAGGGCATGGACGGCGCGTTCAAAGAAGAATTCGGCGCGCTTTTGCGCGCGCTCTGCGCGCAGGGCACGGCCGTATGCGTCGTGAGCCACGATGTGGAATTCTGCGCGCAGTATGCCGACCGCTGCGGCCTGCTCTTTCGCGGCGAGGTCGTGACGGAAAACGCCGCGCGCGCCTTTTTCTCCGATCATTATTTTTACACCACGGCGGCCGCGCGCATCGCGCGTGAGGCCGCGCCCGGCGCGGTGCTGTGCGGGGAGGTCGTACAATGTCTCACCGACTGACGCGGCGCACCTGGGCCGCGCTCGGCATCCTGCTCGTGGCGATCCCGGCGCTGATGGCGGTGTTCGTGTGCGTGTGGGACGAGCGGAAGTACTACCTCACGTCGCTGCTGCTCGTGGGGCTGATGTTCGTGCCGTTCGTGCTGCGGTTTGAAGGCCGCAGACCGCAGGCGCGCGAGCTCGTGCTGCTTGCAACGATGACGGCGCTGGCCGTGGCCGGGCGCGCGGCGTTTTACTGGCTGCCGCAGTGCAAGCCCGTGTGCGCGATCGTGATCCTCACGGCCGTGGCCTTCACGCCGGAGGCGGGCTTTGTCACCGGCGCGGCGGCGGGCCTGATCTCGAACTTTTTCTTCGGTCAGGGGCCGTGGACGCCGTGGCAGATGCTCGGCTTCGGGCTCGTGGGCTTTCTCGGCGGCGTGCTGTTTGCCGGGCGGAAGGTACGGCTCGTGCCGCTGCTGCTCTACGGCTTTTTCTCGGTGCTCATCGTCTACGGCGTGCTGCTCGATACGGCGAGCATGCTCATGTACAACGCTGTGCCCTCGTGGCAGCTGTGGCTTGCGACCTGCGCATCGGGGTTTGTATTTAACCTCATCCACGCGGGTGCGACGGCCGTGTTTCTGCTCCTGCTGTATCAGCCGCTATTGCGTAAACTCGCGCGTGTGAAAGAAAAATACGGACTTCTGGAATGAAAAACCTCCGCATCCGATCGGATGCGGAGGTTTTTGCATGCATTTCATGCCTGCTGCCAGAGCAGGCGGTTGTCGTCAAAGACGGCGCGGAGTCTGCCGCTGTCCTTCAGCCACGCGAGATAGGAGCGCACTGTGCTGCCGACGAGCACGTACTGCTCAAAGTTCATCACGAGATCAAAGCGCCGGAACAGCTGCTGCAAGACCGCCTCGAACGTCTGCGGTTTCTGGCAGAGCTCCGTGATGATGTCCGCGATCTCGAGCACCTTGTCGATGTTGTACTGCGCGAGCGGGGCGATGTCCTCCGTGGCCGCGGCGTGCGCGGGCACGAAGGCACGGGCGGTGAGCGTCTTGACCATTTCGAGCGTGTTCAGGTAGGCTGCAACGTCGTAGAGGAAGCCAATCTGGTACTTTTCCAGCGTCTCCCGGCTCGACAGGCAGTCGGCCAGATACACCACGTCGTCCGGCGTGCGAAAGCCCACCATGTCGAAAAAGTGCCCCGGCAGCGGCAGCAGTTCGAACCCCTCCGGCAGGCATGCCTGGGTCAGCTCCTGCGCGTCGCTGGGCTTGGCCATGAGGAACTTGTGCTGCAGCTCCTTCGGCGGATAGCCGCCGTAGAGAAACGACGGCTCGAGCACCGGGTGGCGCGTGAAATCGCACTCAATGCCGGGGGCGTAGACCTTGCAGCCGGTCTGGTTTTGCAGGTACTGGTTGCCGCCGATGTGGTCGGCGTTGGAGTGCGTGTTGTAGATGGCGGTCAGATGCCAGCCGTTGGCGTCGAGGATCTGGCGCACCTTGCGCCCGGCCTCCTTGTCGTTGCCGCTGTCGATGAGGCAGACGTCGGTGTCGTTCAGGCGTACGAGGCCGATCTTGGCCGGGCTCTGGATGTAGTAGCTGTTTCCGGCCACCTGGGTCAGTTCATACATGGCGGTGTCCTCCCTTGTCAGACGGTATGTTTGCGGATGAGCGGCTCTACCCGTGCTGCCAGCTGCGCGAGCGCGCCCGGCTCGAACGGGGAGCGGAAGCCGGCCTCGGCCAGCAGATCCGTCCAGAGCTTTTCGCCGCCCTGCTGCGACAGGTGCAGGTAGCGGGCGAAGGCGTCGTCATAATCGTCCTGCGACGCGAGCAGGAACTGGAACGCCGCCGTCTGCGCCAGACAGTAGTCGATGTAGTAAAACGGCGTCTCGTAGATGTGCATCTGGTACTGCCAGCGTGTGCCGCGCTCGAGATACGGGATGCCGCTCTGGTCGATATACGGGCGGTATTTCGCCTCCAGCTCCAGCCAGACGGCGTTGCGCTCGGCCGGGGTAAGGCCGGGCTCGGCATAGACGCGGTGCTGGAATTCGTCCACCATCGTGCCGTAGGGCAGGAAGCTGAGTGCATCGAGCGCGTGCTGGAAGCGGTAGCGCTCCGCGTCGCCCGCCTTGGGGAAGAAAGCGTCGAGATATGGCCAGGCGAAAAACTCCATGCTCATCGAGTGCGTCTCGGCGGTCTCCATGCCGCCGCAGCCGAGCTCCAGCGCGAAGCGGTTGTCCGCGATCAGGTAGGCGTTGAGCGCGTGGCCGGCCTCGTGCGTCACGACGTCCACGTCGCCGGACGTGCCGTTGAAGTTTGCGAGGATGAACGGCTGCCGGAATTTCGGGAACTCCGTGCAGTAGCCGCCGCCCCACTTGTTCGGGCGGGACTCCACGTCGAAGGCCTCGTTTTCGCACATCATGCGGAAAAACGCGCCCGGCACGTCGCCCATGGCGTCGTACATCTTCTGCGCTGCCGCAAACAGGTCGTCCTTGCCGCAGGGCGTCGGGTCGCCGCCGGGGGTGAAAAATTCGTTGTCGTAGAGCCGGAACGTGTCGATACCGAGCCGCTTCGCGTTTTCCAGCCGCAGCCGGGACACGACCGGCACGATGTCGCGCACGATGTTCTCGCGGAAGGCCTGCACGGCCTGCGCGTCGTAGCACATGCGCTCCATGCGGCAGTAGCCGAGCTCGATGAAGTTTTGATAGCCCATCTTTTTGGCCATCCGGTCGCGCACGTGCACGAGCCGGTCAAAGATATCGTCGAGCTGCGCGCTGTGCGCTTCCAGCGTTATGCCGAGGGCCTCGTAACATTCCCTGCGCGTGGCGCGGTCGGCGCTGCGGGCGTATTTCATCAGCATCGGCCGCGGCAGCTGCTCGCCCCGGAAGGGGAAGAGCATGCCCGCCATGAGCTGGGCGTATTCGCTCACGAGCTTGTTCTCCTCGACCATGTCGTCGATGATCTCCGGCGACATGCTCCGCCGCTGCAGCTCCATGCTGCGCAGCAGGATCGGCGAGAGCGCCGTCTCGAGTTCTTTTCGAAACGGGCTGTCGAGCACGGCGGAGGTGTACTGCAGCGCGAGATTTTCGACCTCCGGGCCGATCTCGTCGTAGTAGTCCTTTTCCGCCAGATAAAACGGGTCTACGGTGTTGATCGTGTAGCGCATGTACGACAGCGACTGCGCCGTGGCGTACTCCGTCGTGAGCGAGAGATATTCCGCCCGCGCGGCGAGAATTTCCTCGACGCTCTGCGCTGCCTTTACGCGCTCGATCACGCGCTGCAGGCCCTCGGTCATTTCCTCGCGCGTCACGCGCCGGTAGGGGAGTTCGGATACTTTCATGCTTGCTCCTTTCCAAGTTCCGCGGCCTCGGGGTCCGTGCGCAGGGTCTGCCGGGCAAAGGCGAGAAACCGCTTCGCCGCCGGGGACAGCTCCTCCGGCGCGGGCGCGGCGATGCCGATCTCGGCATACTGCGGCGGATCGACCGGGAGGATCACGATGCCGGTCGTGTCCCAGCCGCGGGTGATGAGTTGGTTGTTCAGGCTCACGCCGAGACCGGCCTGCACCATGGCAAAGGTGGCGCGGCTGTCCACAGTCGTGTAGCGGACGTTCGGCGTGATGCCCGCGTGGGCGAACACGCGCGCGTTGTCCGTGTCCTGGTGCATATAGGTCGCAATGGTCGGCTCGGTCGCAAACGCCGCGAGCGGGAACGTCCTGCCTCCGGCCAGCGGGTGCTCCGGCGGCAGCCACGCGACCATGGGGTCGGCGTACAGCGGGATCCAGTCAAAGTCGCCCTCGCGGAAGCTCGTGATGCAGAAGTCGGCCGTGTGCTCGCACACGGCGCGCGTGAGCTGGCTGCTGTTGCCCTGCAGGACCTGCACCTCGATGCCGGGGTAAACTTCGCAAAAGCGGGCGATGCAGCGGCTGAGCCAGCCGTAGTACGCCCCGTAGACGCAGCCGACGGCGATCGTGCCGGTCTCGACGCCGCGGATCTCGGCTGCCTGCGCGTCGAGCAGACCGCTCCAGTGCGTCAGCTCCCGCAGCGTCGGCAGCAGCGTCCGGCAGGCGCGCGTCGGCTGCACGCCGCTGTGCGAGCGGCTCAGCAGTGGGAAGCCCAGCTCCTGCTCGAGCGCCGCCATCATCCGGCTCAGGCCGGAGGGGGTATAGTCCAGTTTTTCCGCCGCCGCCGAGAGGCTCCCGGCCTCGAGCACGGCCAGCAGTGCGCGGCATTTTTCCGTGTCCATAAGCTGCCTCTGTCCTTGCAGATTCCGCAAGGAACCGTTGAAACATTGTCTCTTTACGCAATGATATAACCGTGGTATCGTTTCGTCAAGACATTTTCGGGAGGAATACGGATGAAGACCCGGACCATGACGCGCACGCAGGCGGAGCTGCTGCTGGCGGCGGTCATCATTGCGCGCAGCACATCATATGTGCTCACAAAAGTCGGCTTGCAGGACATGGGCAAATTCACGCTGCTGGCGGTGCGGTTTTTGCTGGCGTTTGCATTTCTGGCGGCGCTGTTCCGGCGGCGGCTGCTGCAGATCGACCGGCGCACGCTGCTGAGCGGTCTTGCCATGGGCGGCATCTATTTTTGCGTCATGACGGCGGAGCTCACGGCACTGAAAACCGTGGAGACCTCTACCGTGTCGTTCGTGACGAAGACGGCGGTCGTCATCGTGCCGCTCATTCAGGCGGCGCTCAGCCGCCGCTGGCCGGAGCGCCGTGTGCTGTTCGGCGCGCTGGCGTGCCTGCTGGGCGTGGCGCTGCTGACGCTGCGCGGCGGTCTCACGCTCACGCCGGGCGTTGGGTACTGCATTCTGGAGGCGTTTTTGTATTCGACGGCCATTCTCATGACCGACCGGCTCACGCACGCCGGAGCGGATCCGCTGCTGTCCGGTGTGGTGCAGGTGGGGTTCCTGGGCGCGCTGGCGCTGATCGCGTCGTTCCTGTTCGAGACGCCGCACCTGCCCGGCAGCGGCACGGAGTGGCTGGTCGTGTTGGCGCTGGCGCTCGTGTGCAGCGGCTTTGGCTTCACGCTCCAGCCGGTCGCGCAGAGCGGGACGACGGCGGACCACGCGGCGCTGTTTTGCGCGCTCAATCCCTTCGTTGCGGCAGCGCTGGGCGCGGTGTGCTTTCACGAGCACTTTGGCCTTGCGGGCCTGCTCGGCGGCGCGCTGATCCTGGCAGGGATCGTCGTGTCCTGCTGGCCGCAGAAAACCGGCGGCTGAAAAACAGAAAACGCCCCGGGTGCATCGCATCCGGGGCGTTTTCCTATTTATTTTTCGTTCTGCGCCTGATAGGCACGCACGTAGGTCACGAGCGTGTCAACGGTTTTCTCGATGCCGAGCTTGCCGCTGTTGACGACGAGGTCATAGCCGCGCGCGTCGCCCCACTTCGTGTCGCAGTAGTAGTTGTGGTAGGCCTTGCGGTCGCGGTCGACGCGGCGCATTTCCAGCGCCGCCTGATCGGCCGTGAGGGATTTTTCCTCCATGAGCCGCTGACGCTTCTGGTCGGGCTTGCCGGCGATGAACAGGTGCACGGCGTTCGGATTGCTGCGCAGGATGAAGTCCGAGCAGCGGCCGAGCACGACGAACGACTCGCCGCTGTCGGCAAGCTCCTGAATGTGCTCGAACGTCTCGTGTGCGAGCGCATCCTCTGGCGCGTTGAAGTTCTCGCCGATGCGGCGCGACCACAGTAGGTGCACGGGCTTCTCGTCATAGCGCGCGGCGTCCTCGGCGTTGAAGACACTGGCCAGCAGCAGCTCCTTATCATAAAACGCGATGCCGAGCTGTTTGGCGATCTGTTCGGCGATGTACTTGCCGCCGCTGCCGTGTTCACGGCCGACGGTCACGATGATCTGTTTCACGATGCGTTACCGCCTTTCTGATGTAAAATTACAGGTATCTCAGGAACAGGCATCCCAGCGAGACCGCAATGACCAGCACGGTGGCCGGGACGCAGTATTTGCAGTATTTGCCCCAGCTGATGGGGTGGCCACTCTTGGCCGACACGGACGTGGCCACGACGTTGGCCGACGCGCCGATGGGCGTGGCGTTGCCGCCGAGGTCGGTGCCGAGCGACAGCGCCCAGGCGAGCACGGACAGATCCATGCCCTGCGTCGCCGCGATGGACTGCACGACCGGAACCATGGTGGCTGCGAACGGGATGTTGTCGATCAGCGCGCTGCACACGGCCGACAGCAGCAGAATGATGAGGATGACGACCTTGATGCTGCCGCCGCTGATGTTGGAGATGAACTGCGCGATGAGCTTGAGCACGCCGGTCTGCTCCAGGCCCGCAACGGAGATGAACAGGCCGATGAAAAACAGCAGCGTCTTGTAGTCCACACCGCGGATGACTTCCTTGACCGCAGCGCCGCCGTTGGTAAACACGGTCACCAGCAGCGTCAGGCACGCGACGATGACGCCGATGCACGAGACAGTCAGGCCGGTCTGCGCGTGCGTCACGAGCAGCGCGACCGCGATGAGAAACACGATCACATCCGCGACGAACGCCTTGCGGTTGGCGATGGCGGTCGCCGGAGCGGGGCAGACGGCGTCAGCCGGGCGGGCGGCCTCGCTCGCCTTGAGCGGCTTGCGGAAGCACAGCCAGAAGAAGATCAGCACGAACACAAAGCAGATGCCGATGATGACGCCGGTGTTTTTAATGAAGTCCGTGAAGGTATAGCCGAGCGCGGTGCCGATGATGATGTTGGGGGGATCGCCGCACATGGTGGCAGCGCCGCCGAGGTTGGCGCAGAAGACTTCCGACAGGATCATCGGGACAGGGTCAAAGCACAGGATCTGCGCCAGCTCCAGCGTAACGGTCGCAAGAAACAGCACGACCGTGATGCTGTCGATGAACATGGCCAGAAACGCGGACATGGCCATGAAGCACAGCAGCAGTGGCACGACGTGGTAGTGCGCGAGCTTTGCCAGCGACAGGCACAGCCAGCGGAAGAAGCCGGATTTGCCGAGGCCTTCGACCATGATCATCATACCGGTGATGAAGAAGATGGTCGACCAGTTGACGCCGGAGCTTGCGCTCTCCGAAGCGCCGTACCAGAAGTCGGCGCGGAAGATCGCACCGAGGTTCAGAGCATTTTTGATCGCGTCCCAGCTGTGCATGCAGATGCCGAACACGACCACGAGCACGAGGGCTGCACTGCCAAGGGTGACATACTGGCGCTCGAATTTGTCCATGATGATGAGCGCAAACATGCCGACGAAGATGACAGCTGCAAGGATTTGAGCAGTCATGGAAAGACCTTCTTTCTTGCTTGAAATTTGCGGGGAGTGCCGACGCAGAGGCATCGAAGAAAGAGGGTTGCTTCGCGGTGGTGTCCTTCCCCAACAGGAGAGGAATTTTAGCGCGCTCGAAAGCAAAAGTCAAGGGCTTTTCGCAAATCTGAGCGGGTTCTTATCAGACTTTTCAATGCTTGATATTACAGGCATTTATAGGCGATGATCGTCGCGCCGCCCTTGCCCTCATAGCGCTTGATCTGATACTTGTTCGGGAAGGCGGCCAGCAGCTCCGGCAGCTTGCTGTAGCCGTAGGCGCGCACGTTGAAATCGGGCTTGACGCGCTTGATGTACAGCCCCGAGGAGCTGACGTTGACAAAGCCGTCGGCGTCCTGATACTTCTCGGACGCGATGTGCAGCAGGTTGTGGATCTCGCCGATATTGGGCTTTTTCGGTTCCGGCTCGGGTTCGGGTTCCGGCGTCGGCTCCGGCTCGGCGGAAGGCGCGGCTTCGGCAGCGGGCTTTTTCGTGCTGCGGGTGGTCTTTTTCGTCTTGCGGGCGGGCTTTTTGGCCGCGGGCTCCGCGGCGTGCTCGGCGGCTGCCGGCTTTTCGTCCGCCTTGGACAGGTAGTCGATGAGGATGAAGTCGTCGCACGCATTTTTGAACGACTCCGGCGTCGTCGTCACGCCGGCGCCGATGATGTACAGGCCCGACTCACGCAGACGGATGGCCAGCGGCGTGAAATCACTGTCGCTCGACACGAGCACGAGCGCGTCATACATATTGTTGTGCAGCAGATCCATGGCTCCGATGACCATGGCGATGTCGGTCGTGTTTTTGCCGGCAACGTAGTCAAACTGCTGCTCGGCGCGGATGGCGAGGCGCTTGAGCTCCGGCTCCCAGTTTTTCAGCGAGTCCTTGCGCCAGTTGCCGTAGGCTTTTTTCACGACGATGCGGCCGTAGGCCGACACCTCGTGCAGCACGGCCTCCAGCTTGGACAGCTGCGTGTTGTCCGCGTCGATGAGCACGGCGATTTTCTGGAAATTTTCCATAGATATTACTCCCAAACCGCCCCGTGGGCGGTGATTTTTTCTCCATTATAACGTTTTCGCGCGCAAAATGCAACGAAAGCGGGGATCATGCCCCGCTTTCCCTGCGCGCCCTATGCGCCCTCGTCCGCAGTCGCCGGGCACTGGCGGCCGTTGGGGTCGATGCTCGTGTCGCCGGGGAGGATCATCTGCGAGATCGGGATGATGGAATACCCGTCGGCGATGAGCGCCTCAATGATCCCGGCCAGTGCCTCCGGCGTGTGCTCGGCCGCGTTGTGGAACAGCACGATGCTGCCCGGCTGCACGCGCGTGAGCACGCGCGAGGTGATCTCGTCGCTGCTCAGGCCCTTCCAGTCGAGGGAATCGACGTCCCACTGGATGACGTGCATGCCCAGGCCGTTGATGGTGCTCACGACCGTGTCGTTGTACTCCCCGTAGGGACAGCGAAACAGCGTCGGCCGCGTACCGGTGACGGCCTCAATTTTATCGGCGCAGGTGTTGACCTCCGTCTGGATCTGCTCGGCGCTCAGCTGCGCCATGTGCGGGTGCGTGGACGAGTGGTTCATGACCTCGTTGCCCGCGTCCGCGAGCGCCTTGACCGACTCCGGATATTTGTCCACCCATTCGCCCACGACGAAGAAGGTCGCGTGGACGTTGTACTTGTTGAGGATGTCGATGAGCATCTGCGTGTCCTCATTGCCCCAGGCCGCGTCGAATGACAGACTCACGACGCGGTCGTCGCGCTGCACGCTGTAGATGGGCAGCACGCGCTTGGCCGCGCTCACGCCCACGATCGCGGGGCTGTTGACCGCCCAGAACATGAGCGCGATGGCCAGCACCATTGCGCACACGCTCAGCAGTTTCCGGTGTTTTCTGACGGCTTGCCGCACTTTGTACATTGCACCACCTCCGGCTTTCTGCCACCATCCTATGAGCAGGATTGACGCGGTATGCGCCGACTGGTTTACATAACTTCTGCCCATGCGCAGAAAAAACGCCCGCACACGAAACGGTGTGCGGGCGCAAACGCTCAAAACAGACCGGTGATGCGGCCGTCGTCGTCGACGTCGATGTTTTCGGCGGCCGGGACTTTCGGCAGGCCGGGCATCGTGAGCACGTCGCCCGTGAGCGCGACGAGAAAGCCCGCCCCGGCGGACACGGTCACGCTGCGCACGGTCACGGTGAAGCCCGCGGGCGCGCCGAGCAGCGCAGGGTCGTCCGACAGGCTCGCCTGCGTCTTGGCGATGCACACCGGCAGGCCGCCGAAGCCGAGCGCCTCCAGCTCGCGGATCTGTCTGCGCGCGGCGGGCAGGATCTCCGCGCCCGCGCCGCCGTAGACCCGGCGCACGACCGCCGTGATCTTTTCCTCGACCGGTGCGTCGAGCTCGTAGGCAAAGCGGAAGCGGTTCTCCGTTTCGCACAGGCGCACGACCTCGCGCGCGAGCGCCTCGCCGCCGCGGCCGCCGTCGGCCCAGACGGTGGCCAGCACGACGCGGACGCCCAGCTCCCCGCACAGCTCCGTCAGCAGTGCGATCTCGCGGTCGGTGTCGGTGGGGAAGCGGTTGATGGCCACGACGCATGGCAGGCCGAACGTGTCGCGGATGCAGCGCACATGGTGCAGCAGGTTTGGCACGCCGCGGCGCAGCGCGTCGAGATCCTCCGTGCCGAGTTCATTCAGCGCCAGACCGCCGTGCATTTTCAGCGCGCGCACCGTCGCCACCACGACGGCGGCGTCCGGCCGCAGTCCGGCGAGCCGGCACTTGATGTCCAGAAACTTCTCCGCGCCGAGATCCGCGCCGAAGCCGGCCTCCGTCACGGCGTAGTCGCAGCGGTGCATGGCCATGCGCGTGGCGAGCACGCTGTTGCACCCGTGCGCGATGTTGGCAAACGGCCCGCCATGCACGAACGCCGGCGTGCCCTCGAGCGTCTGCACGAGGTTGGGCTTGAGCGCGTCGCGCAGCAGCGCCGCCATCGCGCCCACGGCCTTGAGGTCGCGCGCCGTGACGGGCCGGCCGTCATACGTGTAGCCCACGATGATGCGGCCCAGCCGCGCCTTCAGATCGGCCATGGACTCTGCCAGGCAGAGTACGGCCATGATCTCGCTGGCGGCCGTGATGTCAAAGCCGTCCTCGTGCGGCACGCCGTTGGCCCTGCCGCCGAGCCCGCCGACGATGCAGCGCAGCTGCCGGTCGTTCATGTCCACGCAGCGCCGCCACGTGATGCGCCGCGGGTCGATGCCGAGGGCGTTGCCCTGCTGGATGTGGTTGTCGAGCATGGCGGCGAGCAGGTTGTTTGCCGCGCCGATGGCGTGAAAGTCGCCGGTGAAGTGCAGGTCGATGTCCTCCATCGGCACGATCTGCGCGTAGCCGCCGCCGGTCGCGCCGCCCTTGCGCCCGAACACCGGGCCGAGCGACGGCTCGCGCAGCGCGACGGCCGCATCCTTCCCGATGCGGCGCAGCGCGTCGGCCAGACCGATGGTCGTGGTCGTCTTGCCCTCGCCGGCGGGCGTGGGCGTGATGGCCGTGACGAGGATCAGTTTGCCTTTTCCGCGCGGCGGCTGCCCGAGCACGGACAGGGCCACCTTCGCCTTATGGCGGCCATACGGCTCTATATCAGCATCGTCGATGCCGACGGTGCGTGCAATGTCACAGATCGGCTGCATCGTGCAGCGCTGGGCGATCTCCAGATCGCTTTGATATCCCATGTAACCCCTCCCTTGGATGCGTGTACTCTTTATCATACCTGACGGCGGCGGGTTTGTAAAGCTTGACGCGGGGTGGATTTTCCGCTATCATGGGCCGGATGATGAGGTGATGACCATGCAGTATCTCTGCGCGCCGATGGAGGGCGTGACCGGCGACCTGTTCCGGCAGGCGCAGCGGCAGACGTTCCCCGCAGCGGACAGCTACTATACGCCGTTTCTCTCGCCGACGGCGAACCGCACGTTTTCCCCGCGCGAGCTGCGCGAGATCGAGCCTGCGCACAACGCGGGCATCCGTGTCGTGCCGCAGCTCATGGGCCACTGCGCCGAGGACTTTCTCTGGATGGCGGGGCAGCTCGCTGATATGGGCTACGACGAGGTGAACTTCAACCTCGGCTGCCCGTCGAACACCGTCACGGTGAAGAAAAAGGGTGCAGGTCTGCTCACGGAGCCGGATCTGCTGCGGCGGTTTTTCGACGCCGTGTTTGCCGCCTGTCCGCTGCCGGTGTCGGTCAAGACGCGGCTCGGCAAGACGACGGCGGAGACATTCCCCGCGCTGCTGGAGCTGTATAATGACTACCCGATCTGCGAGCTGATCGTGCACCCGCGCGTGCAGGCCGACCAGTATCACGGCCACCCGGATCTCGACATGTTTGCCTACGCGCTCGCGCACAGCCGCGCCCCGGTGTGCTACAACGGCGATTTGTTCGACGCTCCGGCCGTGCGCGCGTTTCAGGCGCGCTTTCCGACGGTGGAGCGCATCATGCTCGGCCGCGGGCTGGCCGCCAACCCCGGCCTTATCGGCCAGCTGCGCACGGGTGTCGAGCCGACGGCGGCGCAGTTTCAGGCGTTTCATGACCGGCTCTATGCGGCCACGAGCGCGCGCATTCCCGACCGGCGCGCGCTGCTGTTTCGCATGAAGGAGGCGTGGCGCTATCTCGGCTGCAGCTTCGCGGATGCCGAGCGGCCGCTGCGCCGCATCCGCAAGGCGCAGGACATGATAGAGTACGAGAGCGCGGTGCGCCAGCTCTTCGCGTCCTGCCCGGTGCGGGAGAATGCGGGCTATTTTGTCTGAAGATGCAGATATCCCCGGCAGCCATGCTGCCGGGGATATGTTTTTGTGTTCAGTTCTGGCTGTACCAGTCGCCGCCCGGCTGCGGGCCAGGGTTCGGCTGCCAGCCGTTGGGGGCACGGTCGCCCATGCTGCGCGGCAGGCTGCGGTAGAACGCGGCGCGCGACACGGTCATATACGGCGTGAGCCAGAGATAGCCGATGCCGGCGGTCAGCGTGGCTAGCAGCGCCCAGCCGATAAAGCTCAGGTCAAGGCAGAACAGGTCGCCCTTGCGCCCGTCCATGAGCGCCTTGGAGCGCTCGATGGCCTCCGTGGCCTGCATGCCCGGATTTTCGGCCATGATGTACGTCGCCATGGAGTAGCGGTAGGCGGCGACGATGCCGGGAATGACAAACAGCAGCGACCATGCGATCACCTTGAGCGTGATGAGCAGGTTGAGCACGAAGGCGTTGCCGAAGATGTCAAAGCCGGAAAACAGATCCTCAAACTGTGCCTGCTCGCCGTCGACCAGCTTCAGGCAGAAGCGGTTGTGGCCGATGGAGACGCTGCCGCCAATGACGAACTGCACCAGCGAGATCACTCCGGACACGGGGAGAAACACCTGCAGCGCGTGGCGCAGGGCCTCGGGATAGTACTGCGTCAGGTCGTCCCCGTTGATGGTGAGGCTAAATGACGGGGTGAAGCTGCTGCTCGTCCCGCCGAGGATGCTCGCCAGCAGCGTCACGCCGACGGCGAGCCACCAGTAATTTTTCAGCGCGCGGCGGGCCATGCCGCGGTAATCGGATGCGGAATACATAGGCGTTCTCCTTTCTGCCCTTACCAGGGCGTGCGGGTCTGCCCGTGCACGAGGTAGGCGTGCTCGGCCAGCTCCGCGAGCGGGCTGTCGCTGCGGGAATCGGAGTAAAACTCCGCGATCTCGACGTCGGGATAAGCCTCGTGCAGGCGGCGGACCTTTTCCGCGCCGTGGCAGTTTTCGCCGTCGGTCTTGCCGGTGTGTTTATCCACGCGCGAGGCCAGCAGCCGCACGCCGAGCTTCTGCGCCGGGATGCGCACGAGAAACTCCGGCGAGGCGGAGATAATGATGTCGTCCGGCCGCCGCTGCGCAAGATACCACGGGTTCACGCGCGCAAAATTCTGCGCCCAGAACGCCTCCAGCTCCGCGTCCACATCGGGCACGCGGCGCAGAAAGCCGTACATCCGCTCCTTGATGGCCGTCTTGCTCACCTTGCCGAGCCAGTAACCCGGCAGCAGGACCAGCGTGCCCAAAAGCGCCCGGATCACACCGGGATGCCGCCGCAGACACCAGCGCACGAACGCCACCGTGCTGTCCACGGGGAAGATGGTCTTGTCCCAGTCGTATACGTTGACTTTTTCCATAGGACACCTCTCAGTACAGGGTGCCGGCCAGCTGCATATACGCGGCGGCAAAGGCCTCCCGGATGAAGTAATTGACGCGCATGGTCGGCAGCGTCGTCTCGGCAGCGATGCCGACGGGCTCTGCGCCCAGTGCCCGCACCATGCGTTTGGCGCGGTAGAGGTGGTATTCGCTCGTCACGATGCCGACGCCGTTCGCCGGGTCGTACCCCCGCGCGCGGAGGATGGCGAACGAATTTTCCAGGTTCTCGCGCGTGGTGCGCGACTGATCCTCCTGCACGATGCGCGCGCTGTCGATGCCGTGCGCCGTGAGGTAGTCAGCCATGGCTTTGGCCTCCGTGATGTCCTCACCCTCGCCCTGACCGCCGGAGACGACGGCCAGCGCGTCCGGGTTCGCGTCCAGATACGCGAGTGCGGCGTCGAGCCGGTTGCACATCGACAGCGACGGTGTGCTGCCGTTGACGCCCGCGCCGAGCACGATGATCGCGTCCGGGTGCGCGTCCGTGTCCGTGCGCGCGTCGCGCACGACGGGGATCTCAAAGACCGCGAACACGATCACCCCTGCGCACACGAGCACGCCCAGCACGATGCGCCCCACGCGGTGCAGCCGTGGGAATAGAAACACCAGCACGGCGATGCCCCAGAGCGCGTAGCCCAGAAAGTCGTGCCCCGGCATCGCAAAGCGCAGCACGCAGCCGGCGATGACGAGCACGATGGCGGCAATCAGAGATGTTTTGTGTTTCATTCGCACAGCGCCTCCCACGCCTCGTAGAGCGCCTCGAGCTGCGCATTGAGCGCCTGCTTTCGCGCATCGATCTCCATGAGTTTCTGATAGTCCGTGGCGTTGGCCTCGCTCTCGGCGTCGAGCGCCGCAAGCTGCCCCTCCAGCTTTTCGATCTCGCGCTCCGTGCGCTCGCGCGCTCGCGTGGTGTTCGGGGCGCGCTTCGGCTTTGGCTTCGGCTCTTTTTTGCGCTCGACGGCCTTGGCCGCCTGCTGCAGGGCGGTCTGGCGCGCGCGGTATTCACGGAATTGCTCATACGTCCCGCGGTAGTCCGTGATCGTGCCGTTTTCAAGCAGCCAGATGCGGGTGGCGAATTTCTCGATGAAGTACCGGTCGTGCGATACGAACAGCAGCGCCTGCGTATAGTCGCTCAGCGCGTCCTCGATCCACTCGCGGCTGGCGATGTCGAGATGGTTCGTCGGCTCGTCGAGGATGAGGAAATTGATTTCCCGGCGCATGAGCATGCACAGCCGCAACCGGGACAGCTCGCCGCCCGAGAGCGCCGACACGGGCTTGAGCACATCCTCGCCGCAAAAGCCGTAGGCGCCGAGCTGGTCGCGCGCCTCCTGCGGCGTGCACTTGCACTCGTAGAGCATCGTGTCGAGCATGGAGCGCTCCGGCACGGCAAAGCGGACGATCTGCGGCAGGTATGCCGTGCGCACGGACGGCCCGCGCTGCACCCAGCCGGTATCCGGCGTCTCTTCGTTCATGACGAGCCGCAGAAACGTCGTCTTGCCGGCGCCGTTGTCGCCGATGAGGGCGATGCGCTCGCCGCCGGTCACGGTCAGGTCGAGGTCGTGAAAGAGCGTCCGCTCGCCGTAGCGCTTGCCCAGACCCGACATGGTCAGCACGTCGTCACCGCGGAATTCCTGCGCCGTGAAGTGCACGTTGAGCTTGCGTGCCTCGGTCGGCCGCTCGGTCGTTTCGAGCTTTTCCATGCGCTTTTCGATGGAAAACGCGCGCTTGTGCAGCTTGTCGTTGCCCATGAAGGCCCAGAGGTGCAGCTTGGCCGCCGCCTCCGTGAGCTGCTGGAGCTTGGCCTGATCTTTCTCGTATTTTTTGAGCTGCTCGTCAAAGCGGCGCTGCCGCTCGACGACGTAAAAGCTGTAGTTGCCGCTGTAAAACTCCGCCTGCCCGGACGTAAAGTCGATCGAGCGCTGCACGACGCGGTCGAGAAAATACCGGTCGTGGCTGATGACGAGCACCGTGCCGCGAAAATGCAGCAGGTACGCCTCCAGCCACTCGGTCGCGCGCAGGTCGAGGTGGTTCGTCGGCTCGTCGAGCAGGAGAATGTCCGTGTCCTCGAGGATGAGCCGCGCGAGGTTCACGCGCGTTTTCTCCCCGCCGGAGAGACTGTCGAACGGCTGCGCGCGCATCGCGGCCGGGATGTCCAGACCGTTGGCGACGCGGTTGCGCTCGTGTTCCATGTCGTACCCGCCGAGACGGCGGAAATTTTCCGACAGGCGGTCGTACTCCGAGAGCAGGGCGGGGGAGTCGTCCGTCGCCATGCGCGCGGTGAGCTCGTTCATGCGCGCTTCCATATCGTAGAGCCGCCGGTGCGCCTCGCGCAGCACGTCCTCCGTCGTCCAGCCGTCGGGGTAGACGGGGATCTGCGAGATCAGCCCCAGCCGCCGCCCGGAGGCGATGGACACGGTGCCGGCGTCCGGCTGCAGCTCGCCCGAGAGGATGCGGAAAAACGTCGTCTTGCCGCAGCCGTTGCGCCCGAGGATGCCCACGCGCTCGCCGGCATTGACGTCGAATGTGATACCTTTTAATATATCGTTGCCCTGCTCAAAGCCCTTGACGAGCCCACGGACGGATAGATCGATCATGTGTGACTCCTAAATTACTTGTTCACGGCCGCCTGCAGCACGGTGTTGGCCACAGCGCCCGCATTCGTCAGGCCGCCGCCGGCGTTCTCCACCAGCACGACGAAGGCGTACGGGTGCGCATCGTCGAGCAAAAAGCCCGTGAACCAGGCGTGCGACGTGCCGTCGCCCACCTCGGCGGTGCCGGTCTTGGCGCAGAGGTTCAGGCCCGGGAAGCGGTTCGTGCCGTAGTGGGCCGAGACGTTGTAGTTCATCATGTCGCGCAGCTTGTTGGCGGTCGCGGTGCTCAGCAGGCTCGTGGTCGAGCCGCTGGGTGTGTCGAGCAGCAGCGACGGCTCGACGACGCTGCCGCCGTTGGCGATGGCCGAGACGTAGCGCAGCATGGAGTACGGGCAGATGAGGTCCTCGTACTGGCCGATGCCCGACCAGGCGAGGTTCGCGCTGCCGGACGTGCCCTTGGTGAAGCTGCCGGCCATCGTCGGGATGCCGCTCAGCGACTGGGAATCGAGGAAGCCAAACTTCTTGGCGTAGCTCTCGATGGTGTCCGCCCCGAGCTCGAGCGAGATCTGCGCGAACGCGCAGTTGCAGGAGTTTGCCAGCGCGTCCTCAAACGTCTGGCTGCCGTGCACGCCCGTGCACTTGACGGTCACGCCTGCCACATCGACGCTGCCCGCGCACGTAAAGCGGCGGCTGTCGATGTCCTTGATGTTCTCGATCGCGGCGGCGGAGGTGATGAGCTTGAAGATGGAGCCCGGCGTGAACGAGCCGTTGATGCAGCGGTTGATGTATGCGCCGTCCGGCACGTCGCCGTCGCTGCTGGGGTCGATGCTCGGGCCGGAGGCCATGCACAGGATCTCGCCGGTCTTGTAGTTGCTCACGAGCACGGCGCCCTTGCGCCCGGCGAGCGCCTCATAGGCGGTCACGCACAGGCTCGAATCGAGCGTGAGCGCGACGGTGTGCCCGTCGGTGGCGTAGGTGCCGGTGATGGGGTTGTAGCCCGACAGCTGCTTGGAAAATGCCTTGAGCGCGCCGGTGCCGATATTGCCGGTGTAGTCGCCGACGGCCTGATAGCAGGCCGTGCGCACGGCAGCGTCATCGGCGTAGCTGCGCGAGCCGCCGTTGGCCGTTGCGAGCACGACGCCGCTGCGGTCGGTGAGCGTGCCGGTGCTGAGCACGCCGCTGGTATAGACGCTGCTGTTGGCGGCGAAGGTCGCCCACTCGGCGCCGTGTTCGATGTAGCGCACGATGTACACGCCGATGCCGCCGAGCACCAGCACGGCGACGAGCAGCGCGCTCATGGCGCGGCGTTTGACTTTGTTCATGCCTGCGCCTCCTTTTTATTGCGCGATGGCAGCCGCACCACGAAGCTCGCGCCGCGTCGGGTGTCGGCCGCCTTGATATAGGCCAGCAGCATCCAGCACGAGAGCATGCTCGACCCGCCCTTGGACACGAACGGGAACGTCACGCCCGTGAACGGCAGGATATCGAGCACGCCGAACACGTTGAGCGACATCTGCACGAGCATGAGCGTCACGGTGGCGCAGCCGGCGATGACGTAGTACGACGAGCGGCCCTGGGCCGCATTCTTGACGGTGAAGATGGCGAGGGCGATGATGGCCAGCATCGCGCACAGCGCCACGATCAGGCCGAGCTCCTCGCACAGCATGCCGAACACCATGTCGGTGTTGGCAGCAAAGATATTTTTCAGCCAGCCGCAGCCTGCGCCCTGCCCGAACAGACCGCCGGAGGCGGCCGCGCTCAGCGCGCGCGTCTGCTGGAAGCCCGCGCCAGAGACGTCCTCCCACACGTGCCCCCAGGTGGCGAAGCGCTGCGCCACGTGCGGCTTGATGCTCAGCACCAGCGTACCCGCCATGGCGGCGGACGCCACGGCTAGCAGCACGGTCGCAATGCTGCCCGAGCGCATGAAGGCGATGACGAGGAACGTCGCAAAGAAGATGAGCGCAGAGCCAAAGTCGCCCATCAGCGCCAGCCCGCCCACGCAGATGGCGGAAAAGGCGATGAACAGCAGGATGCTCTTGCTGCGGAACATCCGGTTGATCGACGTTGCGCCGACGTAGATGAACGCGACCTTGATGAGTTCCGACGGCTGCAGGGAGAAGCCCGCGATCGTCAGCCAGTTTTTCGCGCCGAACACCTCGCGCGCGGCGAACAGGTTCAGCGCCAGCAGTGCCAGCGAGATGATGGCCGCCGGCCAGCGCAGCGCCTTGACATGGCTCAGGTCGCGCAGCCACCAGCCGAGCAGGAAAAACAGCGCGATGCCCACGATGATGAGGATGATCTCCTTGGTCAGATCGTCCGGCGTGCTCGTCGCGCAGATCTCGAGCCCGAGCGTGCACAGGAAAAACGCGATCGTCTCGACCTCGAAGCCCGAGCGGTCCATCGTGCGCATGAGCACGTAGCAGAACCACTGCGTGAGCGCGAGGGCTGCAAACGACATCAGAATGCCCAGCAGGTGCGCGCTGTCGGCCGAGGACACGAACTCCAGCGCCAGCAGCAGCTGAAACACCGTCAGGAAAAACAGCGTGCCGCCGGCGGAGACCTTCCGTCCGGCGATCGTGCGGCGTTGCTCCTGCACGGCGCGGCGCTCTTCGCTCATGTCGGCGAACTTGAGCATGTGCGTCGAGCAGCGGAGAATGTCGCCGCTGAACACCTGCGTCGGCTCGGTGATCTGTTCGCCGTTGAGGTACACGCCGCCGCTGCGGCTCAGGTCGCTGACGGTCCACTCGCCGGCGTCGTTGCGCATGAGCACGGCGTGGACGTTGGCCACGTCGGGATAGGGCAGCGTGATGTCTGCGCTGCGGGCGCGGCCGATCAGGCACTCCCAGTGCAGCAGGGGATAGACCTTGCCGTCCGGCGTGACGAGATGGCCCCAGGTCTCCGGCTCGGCGCGGCCGTAGAACATGGACGCGATACAGCGGATGAGCACGATGAGCGCGATGACCGGCAGAATGAAGTGCGCGGCCTGCGCGGCATAGGCAGTTACGGCAGACACGGCGTCCGCCTCCTTTCCGAAGCTCCCGCGCGGGGAGCGGTACATTTATAATACAGCGATGAAAAATCAAACCATTATACCACGGCAAAAATCCATTGACAACCACTGCCGGGCATCCTACAATGAACCTATGATGAAACAGACGAAATTTTGGGTCCTTTTGTTCACCGCGCTCGCCATTTTGGGCGGCGGCGCATTTTTGCTGCTGCGCGGCCATGGGCAGACGGGGCAGACGGCCGTCATCCGCATCGACGGCGAGGTCTATCAGCGCATCGACCTGCGCGCCGTGACCATACCATATGATATCGAAGTGCAGACCGACTGGGGCACGAACACCGTGCACGTCGAGCCGGACGGCGTGTCCGTCACATATGCCGACTGCCCGGACCACCTGTGCGTCCAGCAGGGGAAGATCACTACGTCGGCCATCCCGATCGCCTGCGTGCCGCACCACCTGACGGTGCAGATCGAGGGGTCGCCATGAAGGGGACGAAGCGTCTGGCTGTTCTGGCCATGTTCACCGCCATCGCGCTGACGATCTTCGTCGCCGAGGCGCAGATCCCGCCCGTCGTGCCGATCCCGGGTGTGAAGCTCGGCCTTGCCAACATCGTCACGCTCATCGCCATGGCCCTGCTCGGCCGGCGGCAGGCGGGGGAGATCCTGCTCGTGCGCATCGTGCTCGGCAGCGTGTTCACCGGCGGCGTGTCGGCGATGCTCTTCAGCATTGCGGGCGGCGTGCTCGCCTATCTCGTCATGTGCCTGACCATCCGCCGCCTGTCGGAGCGGCTGCTGTGGGTCGTGAGCGTGCTGGCGGCCTTCGGGCACAACGCCGGGCAGCTGCTGGTCGCCGTCTGGGTCACGGGCACGCCGTCCATTCTGGTGTATGCGCCCGCGCTCGTCGCGGCGAGCGTGATCACCGGCGCGTTCACCGGCGTGGCCGCTATGTATCTCGTACGTGCGCTGCGCAAAACGGGGCATTTTCCGCAGGCGTGAGATGACTTCGTCATGATTTTGTAACATTTTCGCGCCCCGAGTTCTTAAAATGTTCGGCAAGTAGGAAGCCGCAGTTTTTGGAAAACTGCGGCTTTGTTGTGCAAATACGACAAAATGCGCGGAGAATATATAGTAATATACATCAAAAACACACGCGAAAAGATTTCGGAAATGTTAAATCTGTTTTAAGTATTGACTTCCGGCAGGCGGCGCGCTATAATGCATCCGCGAATGAAAGATGGGAAGATTTAGGCTGGTATCAGCCGGTTACACAAATCCTTTTTTCTTCCCGCGCCGGGGTGTCCCGGCGAAGCTTTCCGGACGATTTTTGATGCTTATGAATGCTTTTGATAAACCTGTCCAATCGAATACGGAGCAGGCGGGGCGCGGCCATGGGTTCGCGCGGATGTTTGACCGCGTGTGCGCGTTTCTTGATGAGCGCGTCGGCGGCGCGTCGGCGCTGATCGCCGCCTGTCAGAGCGTGGCTGACCGCTTCTGGCACAGCAAGCTGTATTTCCCGGTCTGCTTTCTGATGCTCGCGGTGTTCATGGCGGCCGGACTGCCGGTCGTGGGCGGCGTTCTGGTCATGTCCACGCTGATCTTCCTGCTGCTGTTTTGCGACGATCTGCTGAGCGTCCTGTTCCCGGTCGTGCTGCTGGCCATGGTGGGCACGGAGTTTTACGATGAGCTCTACAGCCTGCTTCGCTTCTGGTGGATCGGCCTGCTGGCAGCGGCGGCGCTGCTTGTGCACATCGGTGCTTACGCCCGCGCGCCGCGCAACGGCGGCTGCCTGCACGGCATGGTGGCCGTGTCGGTCGCAACGCTGCTCGGCGGCCTGGGCTTCATCTCCCGCGAGGAGTATTTCGCGCCCACGGCGCTGTACTATTCTCTCGGCCTCGGTGTTGTGATGCTGCTGGTCTACCTGCTGTGCCGCAGCGAGGCGGACCGCACGCGCGACTATGACGTCGCCGAACGGATGCTGCAGATCCTTTATGCCGGCGGTCTGTTCACGGGCTTTGTGGTGGCGCTGTTTTATGCGCGCCATATGCAGGAGTTCGTGCAGGACTTTTCCACGATCTATTTCAAGTACCGCAATTTCAGCGCGACGATGCTGCTCATCTCGCTGCCCGCCGCGTCGTACTTTGCCGCGCGTGACCGGCGGCACTTCCTCGCGGTCGCGTTTTTGTACTTCATGATGCTCATGACCGGCTCGCGCAGCGGCCTGATCTTCGGTACGGCGATGCTGCTGCTGTGCCTTGCCTATGTGTATTACTGCAATCCCGAGCGCCGCGCGGTCTATCGCCGCGTCGGGCTCATCAGCCTGGTCCCGGCGGTCGCGCTGCTCATCGCGCTCGTGCCGCGGCTGTTCGCCTCGCGCATGGTCGACGGTGCGCTCATCTCCCCGGATGACAGCCGGTACACGTTTTTCATCCAGGGCCTGCTGGACTTTGTGAAGAATCCGCTCTTTGGCTGCGGTCTTGGCTCGATGCACAATGCGCCGATCTTCCTCGGCGTGGAGGGCAGCATCGTCTGGTACCACAACCTCATCGCGCAGATCCTCGGCAGTATGGGGCTTGTCGGCGCGGTCGGCTATGGCTGGCTGTTTTATGACCGCGTGCGCCTGCTCTGGCGCAAGCGCAGCCGCACGACGCTGGCGTTCGCGCTGGCCTACTTTGCCATGCTGCTCATTTCCATGACGAACCCGGGCATGTTCTGCCCGATGCCGAATGCGCTGCTCATGGTGGCCATGTTTGTGGTCGTGGAGCGGCAGCCCGATACCGCTGCGGCGCCGGTCAAGGCCGGCATCGCCAGTGCACCGGAAAGGAGATTGTTCTGATGAAACGTTTTCAGCTTCTTACGACCGCAATTTTTCTGTTCTGCACGCTTCTGATCGCCGGCTGCACCGGCCGCGGCGTCGAGGCGCAGGCGACCGCCGCCCCGGAGGCGACGCCGACGGCCACTGCAGATATTATGTCCGGCATCCAGACCGGCGACAGCGCCGTCAACAAGATCCTGGCCGGCACGTGGACTTTTGAGCGCACGGACGCCGACAAGAAGACGGATGAGGGCAGCGCCAGCCAGATCCTGCCCAGCACGGACACCGGCGCCAAGGAGACCACGGACGTCAAGGAGCCCGGCACGATCCGCGAGCTGACGTTCCGCACCAACGGCACGGGTACTTACACGGATGCCAACGGCACGCCGCTGGCTTTCGAGTTTGCGCTCAACGGCGACAACCTGACGCTCGCGCTCGAAAACGGCACGGTGCAGATGTTCCGCTGCACGCTGGAAAACGGGCTCATGTACCTCACGCCGATGAGCAACAACGGCGCGTATCAGGCCTTCACCGATGTGTTCCGCCAGACGCAGAGCACGTCCGGCGAGACGGCCAACTGAATCACCCGGATCCTCCCGGCCGGACGCTCAGAGCGTCCGGCCGTTTTGCGTTTAAAAAAGATTTCAGAAATTTTTCGAGATTTTCGGCCCAGAATCGTGTATAATCAGGAGCATCCATTCGGAAAGGAACTCTGCCATGTCCCGAAAGACAAGAAAACGCGGCCGCCGGCGGCTGCTGGTCATTGTGGTGCTGCTGGCGCTGATCGTCTTCGGCGTGTTTGCGCGCGGTCTGCTCACGAGCGGCAAGACGACGGCCGAGCGCGCGCAGCGCGAGCTGGACAGCTATGCCGAGAAAAATGATGCCTCGCTCGATGATTATCCGGACGCGCTCGTGCAGCTCTATGCCCGCAATCCCGACGCGCGCGATTTCGTGCGCGACTACCCGAAGAAAAAAGATCTGACCCCGACGATCGACCTCAGCGGCCTTGCCGGGTCGGAGACCGTGCCGCTGCTGCTGCAGTGGGACGAGCGCTGGGGCTACCGCGAATACAACGAGAGCATCATCGGCCTGGCCGGCTGCGGGCCGACGTGCCTGTCCATGGTCACGATCTACCTCACCGGCGACACGACGAAGGACCCGCTCTGGATGTGCCAGTTCGCGGAAGCGCACCAGTTCAACGTGCCCGGCAGCGGCAGCAAGTGGGCGCTCATCTCCGAGGGCGGGCGGATGCTCGGCCTGGACGTGACGCAGATCCCGCTGGACAAGGACCGCATCTACCGCAATCTCGACGTTGGCAATCCGATCATCGTGGTCGTCGGCCCAGGCGATTTCACGACCGACGGGCACTTCCTCGTCCTGACCGGGCGCGACGGCGACAAGATCACGCTCAACGATCCGAACAGCCCCACGAACTCCCAAAAGAGCTGGGACTATGATACCCTCGCCGGGCAGATCCAGAGCCTCTGGGTGCTGCGCCGCGCGGGCTAAGCGCCGGATAAGGAGAAGCCTCGCAGAGTTTCGCCGCCGGAGCGGCGAAAGGAAATCCCGTCATCTTTTCCGGCGATATGTGCGGCGGAAAAAATACTTCTCAGGCTGCAAGTGTGAAATTTGTGCGCCGGCGGCACACAAATTCTGCGCGCAGCAGACTGCAAGCCCTTTGTCGGAAAACCGCTTGGGTTTCCGACAGTTTTCAGCAGCGCCGTCTTCGGACGGCGCTGCTTTTTGCGCGTTTCCGGGGTTGCGGTGCGCGGGCAGATGGGCGTATAATAGCGGCATCTGAGATTTTTGCGAAAAGAGGTTACAGGATGGAATACCGTCTGGAGCATGATACCATGGGCGAGGTGCGTGTGCCTGCTGACCGTTACTGGGGCGCGCAGACGCAGCGCAGCTTTGAAAACTTCCGCATCGGCACCGAGAAGATCCCGCCGGAGGTCATCCGCGCGTTCGCGGTCGTGAAGCTCGCGGCCGCGCGCGCGAACGCGCAGCTCGGCGTGCTCGACGCCCGCCGCGCCGGCGCGATCGAGACCGCCTGCCATGAGATCCTCGACGGCTCGCTCGACGGCAACTTCCCGCTCGCCGTCTGGCAGACCGGCAGCGGCACGCAGACGAATATGAATGTCAACGAGGTCATTGCCCACCGCGCCAATGAGCTGCTGGGTGAAGATCTTGTGCACCCGAACGACCACGTCAACTGCTCGCAGAGCTCGAACGACACGTTTCCGACGGCTATGCACGTGGCCGCGCGCGTCGCGCTCGAGGAGCAGGTCCTGCCCGCCATCGGCCGCCTGACGGCGACGCTCGACCGCCTGAGCGCGGAGTACCGCGATGTGGTCAAGATCGGCCGCACGCACCTGCAGGACGCCGTGCCGCTCACGCTCGGGCAGGAGATCAGCGGCTGGAGCGCCATGCTCGGCCACGACCGCGACATGATCGTGCAGGCCTGCCGTGCGCTGAGCGAGCTGGCCCTCGGCGGCACGGCCGTCGGCACGGGGCTCAACGCCCCGGCGGCGTTCGGCGATCTGGCGGCAGAGGAGATCTCCGAGCTGCTGGGCTACGCCTTCCTGTCGGCGCCGAACAAGTTCCACGCGCTCACGAGCAAGGACCAGATGGTGTTTGCCCACGGCGCGCTCAAGGCGCTGGCGGCCGATCTCATGAAGATCGCCAACGACGTGCGCTGGCTCGCTTCCGGCCCGCGCTGCGGCATCGGCGAGCTCATCATCCCGGCCAACGAGCCCGGCTCGTCCATCATGCCCGGCAAGGTCAATCCCACGCAGTGCGAGGCCGTCACGATGGTGGCCGTGCAGGTCATGGGCAATGACACGGCCATCGGCATCGCGGCGTCGCAGGGCAACTTCCAGCTCAATGTATTCCTGCCGGTGACGATCTATAACTTCCTGCAGTCGGCGCGTCTGCTTTCTGACGCCATGGATTCGTTCGAGGCCAACTGCGTGCGCGGCATCCGGCCGAATTACGCCGTCATTCAGGCGCACCTGGACGCATCGCTCATGCTTGTCACGGCGCTCAACCCGCACATCGGCTACGAAAACGCGGCAAAGATCGCAAAGCACGCCCACGCCACCGGCCAGACGCTCAAAGCCGCGGCGGTGGAGCTCGGCCTGCTCACGGCCGAGGAGTTTGACGCCTGGGTGCGGCCCGAGGATATGGTGCACCCGAAACAGGAGGAGGCATAAGCATGGATTACGCAAAGGAATCGCTCCGTCTGCACGAGCAGTGGGGCGGCAAGATCGAAGTCAACACCCGCGTGCCGGTCTCCACAAAGGACGACCTGTCGCTCGCATATACGCCCGGCGTGGCCCAGCCGTGTCTGGAGATCCAGCGCGACCCGGACAAGAGCTACACGCTCACGCGCCGGCACAATCTCTGCGCCGTCATCACAGACGGTTCGGCCGTGCTCGGCCTTGGCGACATCGGGCCCGAGGCGGGTATGCCCGTCATGGAGGGCAAGTGCGTGCTGTTCAAGGCGTTTGCGGACGTGGACGCCTTTCCGCTGTGCATCCGCACGAAGGATGTGGACGAGTTCGTGCGCACGGTGTACCTGCTCTCCGGCAGCTTCGGCGGCATCAATCTGGAGGACATCTCCGCGCCGCGCTGCTTTGAGATCGAGCGCAAGCTCAAGCAGCTGTGCGACATTCCGGTCTTTCACGACGACCAGCACGGCACGGCCATCATCACGCTCGCGGGCCTCACAAACGCGCTGCGCGTGGTCGGCAAGCGCCTCGAGGACGTGAAGATCGTCCTGTCCGGCGCGGGCGCGGCCGCCATTTCCATCAGCAAGCTGCTGATGAGCGCAGGCGCGCGCGACGTGACGCTCTGTGATCGCGTGGGCGCGATCTATGCCGGCCGGCCGGAGAACATGAACTGGATCAAAACCGAGATGGCCGAGGTCACGAACCTCCGCCGCCAGGCCGGCACGCTGGCCGATGTCGTCCGCGGCGCGGACGTGTTCATCGGCGTGTCGCAGCCCGGCCTGCTGACCGGCGACATGGTGCGCACCATGCACCGCGACGCCATCGTCTTTGCCTGCGCCAATCCCACGCCGGAGATCTTCCCCGACGAGGCCAGGGCCGCGGGCGCTGCTGTCGTCAGCACCGGCCGCAGCGACTATCCGAACCAGATCAACAATGTGCTGGCCTTCCCGGGCATCTTCCGCGGCGCGTTCGACGTGCGCGCGTCCGATATCAACGAACCCATGAAGCTCGCCGCCGCGCACGCGCTCTCGGCGCTCATCACGCCCGAGGAGCTGTGCGCCGATTATATCATCCCCAAGGCTTTTGACCCGCGCGTCGGCCCGGCCGTGGCCGCGGCGGTCGCACAGGCCGCGCGCGCGAGCGGCGTCGCGCGCATCTGATCTTGAATTTTTCCCCCGCAAAGGAGACATCCTATGGATTCCTATGAAAAATCCCTGCAGACGCTGGAGCTGCCGGCCGTGCTGGCGCTGCTGGCTGCGCAGGCCGTGAGCGAAACGGCCCGCACGCAGGCCATGGCCCTGCGCCCGAGCGGCGACCGCGCCGTGGTGGCGACCCGCCTCGGCGAGACGAGCGCCGCCGCATCGATGATGGTCGTCAAGGGCAGCCCGTCGTTTTCCGGTGTGAAGGACGTACGCGCGGCGCTGCAGCGCGCGGACATGGGCGGCGCGCTCAACACGCGCGAGCTACTGGATATCGCGGGCGTGCTGCAGGCGGCGCGCTGCGTGCGCAGCTACGGCACCGGCGAGCGGCAGGACAAGACGAGCATCGACTACCTCTTCAGCGCCCTGCAGGCCAACCGCTTTCTGGAGGAGAAGATCTTCACCTCCATCACCGGCGAGGACGAGATCGCCGACAGCGCGTCGAGCGAGCTGGCGTCCATCCGCCGGCTGATCCGCGCCGCGAGCGCGCGCGTGCACGATGCGCTGCAGAAGATCATCTCCTCGCCGAGCTATGCCAAGGCGCTGCAGGAGCCGATCATCACCATGCGCTCCGAGCGCTATGTCGTGCCGGTCAAGGCCGAGCACAAGGGCGCCGTGCCCGGCCTCGTGCACGACGTGTCGGCCTCCGGCGCGACGCTGTTCATCGAGCCGATGGCCGCCGTGAAGGCAAACAACGAGCTGCGGGAGCTGCGCGCACGTGAAAAGACGGAGATCGAGCGCATCCTCGCCGAGCTCTCGGCCGAGTGCGCCGCGCACCGGGAGGACATCTCGAGCGACTTTGACGTGCTCGTGCGCCTCGACCTCATTTTTGCCAAGGCAAAGCTCGCCTACCAGCTCGACGCGATCGCGCCGGAGCTGACGGATAAGGAGCTGCAGCTGCGCCGCGCGCGCCATCCGCTGCTGCCGAAGGACACCGCTGTGCCGATCGATGTTTCGCTCGGCGGCGAATTTGACACGCTCGTCATCACCGGCCCGAACACCGGCGGCAAGACCGTCACGCTCAAGACCATCGGTCTGCTCGCGGCCATGACGCAGTGCGGCCTGCACATCCCGTGTGCCGACGGCAGCACCATGCCGGTGTTCCACGAGATCATGGCCGACATCGGCGATGAGCAGAGCATCGAGCAGTCGCTGTCCACGTTCTCGGCGCACATGACGAACACCGTGCGCATGCTCAAGGAGTGCGACGACCGGTCGCTGCTGCTGTTCGACGAGCTCGGCGCCGGCACGGACCCGGCCGAGGGCGCGGCGCTGGCCATTGCCATCATCGAGCACGCGCGCAAGTGCGGCGCGCTCATCGCCGCCACGACGCATTATACCGAGCTCAAGGTCTACGCCACGACGCAGCCCGGCGTCATGAACGCCTCGTGTGAGTTTGACGTGGACTCCCTGCGCCCGACGTACCACCTGCTCATCGGCATCCCCGGCAAATCCAACGCCTTTGCCATCTCCGAGCGGCTGGGCCTGCCGCAGGAGATCATCGACGACGCGCGCAGCCGTGTCAGTACCGAGAGCGCGAGCATGGAGGCCACCATCGAAAAACTCGAGCAGGTGCGCCAACTCATGGAGCGCGACCGCGCCGAGGCGGCGCGTCAGCTGCGCGAGGCGGAGGAAAACCGCCGCAAGTCCGAGCGCCTGAAGGCGGAGCTCTCCGTCCGGCTGGAAAAGGCGGACGAGAAGGCCCGCCGCGACGCCGAGCGCATCATCGGCGACGCGCGCCGCACGGCGGACGAGGTGATGCGCGAGCTCGACGAACTGCGCAAAATGGAGAAAACGGACGCCGACCACCACCGCGCCAACGACGCGCGCGCCGCCCTGCGCCGCAAGCTGAACGTGGCCGAGGACGCGGCCGCCGCCGCGGCGCACCCGCAGGTGCAGGAGAAAAAAGTCTCCGCCCGCCCGGTGCGCGTGGGCGACACCGTGCAGCTGCGCAAGATGGGCGACATCAAGGCGACCGTCACGGCCATCTCCGCCGACCGGACGCTGACCCTGCGCGCGGGCATCATGAACGTGACGGCCAAGGAACAGGACGTGTACCTGCTCGAAAACGAGAAGCCCGAGGCGCAGAAGTTTGCCGCCGCGCACGCAGCCAGCCTGCGCAATGTGGCCGCCGAGTCGGAGATCGACCTGCGCGGCATGGACACGATGGAGGCCGTCGCCGCGACCGAGCGTTTCCTCGACAACGCCGTCATGGCCAAGCTCGAGAAAGTCACCATCATCCACGGCAAGGGCACCGGCGCGCTGCGCGCAGCCGTGCAGCAGTCGCTGCGCAAAAACAAGGCCGTCAAGTCCTACCGGCTCGGCCGTTACGGCGAGGGCGAGAGCGGCGTGACCGTTGTCGAACTGAAATAAAAACGGAAAAACCCGGCGAAAGAACGCTGTGCAAAGCAACAAAAAAGCGAAAATCGGTTGACGATGCCGGGCGTTTTTGATAAGATAATATATGCATAATAGTGCATAAGGAGTGGAGAAAATGATCACGAAAGAAGCAGTCATCAACAACCTGGAGGGACTCCATGCACGGCCTGCGGTCTTTTTTATCCAGAAGGCTAACGAATTCAAGAGCAGCATCTGGATCGAGAAAGACGAGAGACGCGTTAACGCCAAGAGCCTTCTCGGCGTCTTGTCGCTTGGCATCGTGAAGGGCTCGACGATCACCCTCGTGGCGGACGGCGCCGACGAGCAGGAAGCGATCGATACCCTGACCGCGCTGATCAATTCCGATTTTTCCGAGTGATCCCAACAACATGAAACCGAAACAGGGGCGTGTCATCAGCACGCCCCTGTTTTCCTGACCGCAGATTTTTTTCGGCATCGCAGGAGCAAGCTATGGAAAAACTCCGACCCGAACAACTGCGCGAAAAGGCCAATATGCTCCCGCTGCTGCCGGGCGTGTACATCATGCTCGACGAGCACGGCGAGGTCATCTACATCGGCAAGGCGAAAGCGCTCAAAAACCGCGTCACGAGCTATTTTCGCGGCGAGCACCTGCCGAAGGTGGCGGCCATGGTCGCGCACGTTGCGGATTTCAATGTCATCGTCGTGCAGTCCGAGTTCGAAGCGCTCGTGCTCGAAAACTCGCTCATCAAGCTGCACAAACCCAAATACAACATCCTGCTCAAGGACGACAAGGGCTATCCCTTCGTGCGTCTGGACGTGACGCAGCCGTACCCGACGTTCTCGCTCGTCAATCATACGGAGAAGGACGGCGCGAAGTACTTCGGCCCCTACGGCGGCCGGAGCATGACGGCCGAGATCATCGACACTGTATGCAAGACGCTGCGCCTGCCGACGTGCACGCGCCGCTTTCCGCGCGACATCGGCCGCGCCCGCCCGTGCCTGAATTACCACATGGGCACCTGCGCGGGCTACTGCCTGAAGGACGTCACGCGCGCGGAGTACCTCAAGGCCATCCGCGAGGCCGAGATGATCCTCGACGGCCGCACGGCGGAGCTCACGGCCGAACTGACCGAGCAGATGCAGGCTGCGGCCGATGCGCTGCGGTTTGAATACGCGGCGTCGCTGCGCGACCGGCTGCGTGCCATCCAGGGCCTGCAGAACCACCAGCGCGTCATCGCCACGGCCTACTCCGACACGGACGCCGTCGGCTTTCAGCGCGGGGCCAAGTGCTGCTTTACCGTGCTGCACTTTACGGACGGCAACCTCACCGGCAAGGACAAGTCGTTTCTCGACGAGCCGATGGAGCCGGACGGCGAGGCGCTTGCCGCGCTCGTGCAGCAGTATTATGAGGGGCGCGGCGCCTATCCGCGGCAGGTGCTGCTGCCGTGCGCGCTCGAGGGGCAGGAAGCGCTCGAGCGCCTGCTCACCGAGGCGGCGGGGCACAAGGTCGCGCTCGCCGTGCCGCAGCGCGGCGACAAGTGCCGCCTGACGGAGATGGCGGCGAACAACGCGCGCGAGGAGATCCTCATTGCGACGACCGCGGCGCAGCGCAGCCTCAAAACGCTCGAATGGCTTCAGCGTGCGCTGGAGCTCGACGCGCCGCCCGAGCGCATCGAGGCATTTGACATCTCGAACCTCGGCGATACCGGCATCGTTGCCGGCATGACCGTGTTTCAGCACGGCCGGCCGCGCAAGTCGGACTACCGGAAGTTCCGCATCCGCACGACGGACGGGCAGAACGACTACGGCGCCATGCACGAGGCGGTCACGCGCCGCTTTCAGCACTATGTGGACGGCGATCCGGGCTTTTGCCCGCTGCCGGACCTGCTGCTCATCGACGGCGGCGCGGAGCACGCGACGGTCGCACAGACGGTGCTCGACGGCTTCGGCCTGACCGTGCCGGTGTTCGGCATGGTCAAGGACGACCGCCACCGCACGCGCGCGCTCATCACGCCCGGCGGGCATGAGATCGGCATTTCCGCCAACCCCGCGGTGTTTGCCTTCATCGGCACGATCCAGGAGGAGACGCACCGCTTTTCCATCGATTATCAGCGCCGGCTGCGGCGCGAGAGCCTCTCGTCCGAGCTCGACCAGATCCCCGGCGTGGGCGAGAAGCGGCGCAACGCGCTGCTCAAGGCGTTCCGCAGCACAAAGGCCATCCGCGCGGCTTCGTATGAGGAGCTGTGCGCGGCCGTTCCGGCGGGCGCTGCCCGCGCGGTCTACGACCACTATCACCCGAAAGGAGAACCGCCATGCGTGTGATCACAGGTACGGCCCGCGGCCGCAGGCTGCGCGAGCCGGAGGGGATGGCCACCCGTCCCACGACCGATAATGTCAAGGAATCCATGTTCAACCTCATCCAGTTCGACATCGAGGGCCGGCGCGTGCTCGACCTCTTTGCCGGCACGGGCCAGCTCGGCATCGAGGCGCTCAGCCGCGGCGCGCGCAGCGCCGTGTTCGTCGACGAGAGCCGCGCCGCCGTGCAGCTCGTGCGCGCCAATCTCGCACTCTGCCGCCTGCAGGGCGACGTGGTGCAGGGCGAGTCGCTCGGCTACCTGCGCACGTGCGGAAAATTTGACCTGATCTTCCTCGATCCGCCGTATGATACGGGATTGCTTGACAAAGCACTTGAAAATGTTGTACAGTTTGACATATTAGCTGAGGGTGGTATAATCGTGTGTGAGAGCCGCCGCGAAAAGGTGCTCCCGCAGCTTCGAGCGCCGTATCATCTGCTCACGGAGCGCAATTACGGCAAGATCAAGCTCACGCTCTACGGAAAGGGAATCCACGCATGAAAACAGCGATTTACCCCGGCAGCTTTGACCCCATTACCCTCGGCCACCTGAACATCATCCGCCGCGCGTCCGGCATTTTCGACCGCGTCGTCGTGTGCATCATGCCCAACGCCGGCAAGCTGCACCCCATGTTTACCCGCGAGGAGCGCGTGGCGCTCGCGCGCCGCGTCGTCAGCCGCTTCCCCAATGTGGAGGTGGACACGTTCGACGGCCTGCTTGCCGAATACGCCAAGACCTTCCCGGAGGGTGCGGTGATCGTCAAGGGCCTGCGCGCGAACACGGACTTTGAAAACGAGTTTCAGATGGCGCTCATCAACAAGAAGATCAATCCCGAGCTGGACACCATGTTCCTGACGGCCAGTCAGAAATATACGTTCCTCAGCTCGTCGGTCGTCAAGGAGCTCGCGGGCTACGGCGCGGATCTGACGCCGTTCGTCCCGTGCGAGATCATTGACGATGTGCACGAACGCGCGACGCGCGGCGAATAAACCCGTTTCAGATCGACTTTTTCACCGGCACTGCCGGAACACGCTTTGGGAGGAAACAAAATGGACAACGAAGTCATGGAACTCATTGACCAGCTTTATACCATGGTGTCGGAGGCATGGGGCGTGCCGCTCGGCAACGAAAAGTGCATCGTCGAGCGCGACCAGGTCCTCGAGATCCTCGATGAGATCAAGACCGCCATGCCGGTGGAGCTTTCCGAGGCAAAGCGTCTGGTCTCTGCCCGCGACGAATTCATCAACAACGCCAAGCGCGAGGCCGAAGGCATCCGCAATCAGGCGGAGGAGCGCGCCCGCGCGCTCGTGGACGATCAGGAGATCGTGCGCATCGCCAAGGCCCGCAGCAACGAAATGCTCGCCTCCACGCAGGCCAAGGCCGACGCGCTGCGCCGTGCCTCGAGCCAGTTCTGCGATGAGGCGCTGCGCCGCACGGAGGAGGCCATCTCCGCTGCGCTCGGCAGCGTGCAGCAGGCGCACGCTGCGTTCCAGAACGTTGCCGGCAGCACGGCTGCGCCCGCCGCTGCCCCTGCAGCCAGACAGCCGGAGATCCGCTTCGAGGGCGAGGAAGCCCCCGAGGAGGAAGCCAACTGACCTGCCTTTTCCTGCACATCTGCACCGCCGCCGGTATGTCCGGCGGCGGTGGTGCGTTTTGCCGAAATTTTTCCCCGCCGGGCGCGCTTTGGGCGCTTCCGGCGGGGATTTTTTCACGCTTCAGCGGCACATCTTGTGCCGCCGTTTTCCTTTTTTCGGCGGGAAACGCAAATGCTTGTGGCCGGAAAAACCACAGTCGGATTGACAGAATTGTCGGAAATTGCAAGAAAAAGGCGGGAATTTCTCCTTGCAATTTTTCCGTCCTGCCACTATAATGAGGATTACACGTGGGGCGAAGTGGTTTAAAAAGCATCAAAAGCCCACGCGTGGGGTGCGAAAGTGCACGATTTCGGAGAAGGGGGGATGCAGCATGACCGGTATCTATCAGCATACGCTTGACGCCAAAGGCCGTCTGTTCATCCCGGCCAAGCTCCGTGAAGAGCTGGGCGACACGTTCTATGTGACGGTCTCGCCCGAAAAGTGCCTGTCGGCCTACAGTCAGGAAAACTGGAAGGCGATCTCCGAGAAGGCGGCGGCCATGACCAATCTGCAGCAGCGCAAGGTGCGCCCGCTGTTCGCGTATGCGGCCCGCTGCGATCTCGACGGGCAGGGGCGTATCCTCCTGCCGCAGCACCTGCGTGAATTCGCCGGCCTGACCAAGAGCGTCACCGTGGTCGGCAGCAACAACCATGCGGAGTTCTGGGATAGCGCGCGCTGGGATGAGATCTGCCCGCTCGAGGCGCTGCCGGAGAACATCGCCGCCGTGATGGAGGAGCTGGATTTCTGATGGACGCCGGACATATCCCCGTGCTGCTGCACGAATGCATCGAGAACCTGAATATCCGCCCCGACGGCATTTACGTGGACGGCACGCTCGGCATGGGCGGCCACTCCGAGCAGATCGCCGGCCGCCTGACGACCGGAACGCTCATCGGCATCGACCGCGACGAGACAGCGATTGCGCGCGCCGGCGCGCGGCTGGCCCCGTTCGGGGAGCGCGTGCAGCTCGTGCACGGCAACTTCCGCGACACGGCCGCCATTCTCGACCGCCTCGGCATCGACGCCGTGGACGGCATGCTCTTTGACCTCGGCGTTTCCTCGCCGCAGCTCGACGAGACGCAGCGCGGCTTTTCGTATATGCACGACGCGCCGCTCGATATGCGCATGGACGCGACCAGCGGCCTGAGCGCGTGGAACGTCGTCAACGAGTGGCCGGAGAATGAGCTCAAACGCATTTTGTATGAATACGGCGAGGAGCGCTATGCGCCTCGCATTGCCGGGGCGATCGTACGCGCCCGGGCGCAGCGGCCGATCTCGACTACGCTGGAGCTGGTCGATGTGATCCGCTCGGCCATGCCGGGCGCGGCGCTGCGCGAAAAGCAGCATCCCGCCAAGCGCAGCTTTCAGGCGATCCGCATCGCCGTGAACGACGAGCTGGCGGCGGTGCGCGAGATGATGGACACCGCGCCGGACAAGCTCCGCGTCGGCGGGCGGCTGTGCGTCATCAGCTTTCATTCCCTCGAGGACCGGATCGTCAAGACCGGCATCGCCCGGCGGGAGCACGGCTGCACCTGCCCGCGCGAGGCACCGGTGTGCACCTGCGGCTTTGTGCAGACGCTGCGCAGCGTCTCCCGCAAGCCGATCCTGCCCGGCGAGGAAGAACTGGAGTGTAACCCGCGCGCCCGCAGCGCGAAGCTGCGCGTTGCCGAGCGCGTCTGAGAAAGGAGCCGATCATGGCATCTCCTGCTTCGAAAAAACGCAATACCGCGCCCATGGACGGCAACGCGGCGTATGACCTGCACAGCACGGCTGCCGAAGAATACCGGTACAGTGCGCCGGTCGAGATGCCGCACGCTCCCCGGACGACGGAGGCCGTCGTCCCGGAGTCCGTTCCCACCCCCAAGCAGGCGATTGCCCCGTTGGCCGTGCTCGGCTTTGCCATTGCCGCCGTGCTGATCGTCGTGTCGCTGGTCGCGCGCGTGCAGCTCTCGCAGGCGTCGGCGGAGGTCTCGGCGCTGGAGGATCAGTATACCCAGCTGCAGGAGCAGCAAACGCGCCTGCGCATTGATTACGAGAGCGCGTTCAACCTCACGGAGATCGAGGATTACGCCATCCACGAGCTCGGCATGCAGAAGCCGCGCAGCGATCAGCTCTATTATATCAGCAGCGACGCCACGGACACGGCGGTGGTCCTTGACCAGAACGCGGCCGAACCGCTGAGCCTTGCCGACCGCCTCGGCGATTTCTTCTCTTCCATTTTGGAATATTTTCGATAAGCCAGCCTGTATGATAGTACTATCCCCGCAGGAACAAGGAGACAGACATGGCGAATGAAACTTCCGGGCGCCGGGACAACCGCGTGCCTTTTCGTGCAAGTACCAAAACACCGAATATCATGATGCTCCGCCGCACACGCTTCCTTTTGATTGTGTGCGGCATCCTTGCATTTGCTGTCCTTGGCATCAAGCTGTTCAATGTCATGATCGTACACCATGACGAGTACGAAAAAATGGCGATCGACCAGCAGGTGCGCACGACGGAGATCACGGCCTCGCGCGGCGCGATCTACGATACGAACGGCAAGATCCTGGCCATGAACGCCTCGGCTGATACGATCTTCATCAGCCCGGCCGAGATCGTCAAGAACAAAGAAGATCCGCAGCTGATCGCGCGCGAACTTTCCGAGATCCTCGACGTCGATTATAATAAGATCCTGGCCATGACGAAGAATACCGACCGCTGGTATGAGGTCGTCAAGCGCAAGGTCGAGCCGGAAGTGTCGGAAAAAGTGCGCGCGTTCAAGAAGGAGAACAACCTCACCGGCGTGAAGATCGAGCCGGACACGAAGCGCTATTACCCCTACGGCAATCTGGCCGCGCACGTCATCGGCTTCGTCGGGCAGGACAACAACGGCCTCTACGGCCTGGAGCAGCGCTATGACAGCTATCTGACCGGCAGCGCCGGGCGCATCATCCGCGCGACGGATAACCGCGGCACGGATATGCTCTTTGTCAACTACGAGGACTACTACGATGAGACAAAGGGCGACGACATGAACCTGACCATCGACGCCACGATCCAGTATTACCTCGAAAAGCACCTGCAGCAGGCGGTCGAGGACTACGACGTGCAAAATGGCGCCGCGGCCATCGCCATGGACCCCAACAGCGGCGCCATTCTCGGCATGGTCTCGCTCGGCAACTTTGACCTGAACGACTATCAGAAGGTCAGCGACAAGGATCAGGAGGCCATTGACGCCGAAACGGATCCCGACAAGAAGGCCGAGATGCTCTCCGCCGCGCAGACGAAGCAGTGGCGCAACAAGGCCCTGTCGGACACCTACGAGCCCGGCTCGACGTTCAAGATCATCACGCTGGCCATGGCGCTCGAAGAGGGCGTGGTCAATGAAAATTCGTCGTTTTACTGCGGCGGCAGCACGAACGTGCTCGGCCGTACCGATCCGCTCAAGTGCTGGAAAACGACCGGCCACGGCAGTCAGAACCTGACGCAGGCCATCCAGCACTCGTGCAACGTGGCGCTCGTGCAGATCGGCCAGCTCATCGGCGCACGCACCTTCTACAAGTACGCCGAGGCGTTCGGCTTCCTGAATTTGACCAGCAACGTGGACAGCAACCTCACCGCCAAGACCGGCATCGACATGTCCGGCGAGAGCGGCAGCATCTGGTGGAGCCAGAACACGTTCTACGACCCGGAGAACCTCTCCCAGCTCGCGGCGGCCTCCTTCGGCCAGACGTTTACGATCACGCCGCTGCAGCTCATCACGGCAGTCAGCGCCTGCGTCAACGGCGGCTATCTCATGAAGCCGTACGTCGTCAAGAGCATCGTCAACAGCGACGGGGAAGCGGTCGTGTCCAATTCGCCGACCGTGGTGCGCCAGGTCGTGAGCGAGCAGACGAGCGCCACCGTGCGCCAGATCCTCGAGCAGGTCGTCGGCGACCCCGTCGACGGCACCGGCAAGAACGCCTACGTCGCCGGCTACCGCATCGGCGGCAAGACCGGCACGTCGGAAAAGGTCGCGCAGGACGCGGCCGGCGGCGCGAAGGAGTACATTGTCTCGTTCATCGGCTTTGCGCCGGCGGACGACCCGCAGATCGTCATCCTCGTGCTGCTCGACACGCCGAGCAACAGCACCGGCATCTATATCAGCGGCGGCCAGATGGCCGCGCCCGTCGTCGGCAAAATGATGGCGGACATCCTGCCGTACCTCGGCGTGGAGCCGTCGTACTCCGAGACGGAAAAGACGCATATGGATAAGACCGTACCGAACGTGACGGGCCTATCCGTTGAGCAGGCGAAGGCCGCGCTCGCGGAGGTGGGCCTGCAGGCGCGCATCTACGGTGATGGCAGCACAATCACGGCGCAGCTTCCGGGCAGCGGCGCGGTCGTGGCCAACGGCAGCACCATCCTGCTCTATGCCGGCAAAGAGCCCTCGGCCGACAAGGAGACGATGCCGGATCTGTCCAATCTCAGCTATCAGACAGCCCGCGACCGCATGGCCGCACTGGGGCTGTATATTAAGACCAGCAGTTCGATCACGGACACTGCCTCCCAGAAGATCTCCGGGCAGGCCGTGGCCGCCGGGACCGAGCTCGATCACGGCACGGTCGTGGAGGTCACGCTCGTGACCAGCGATTCGGGCATGCTGGGCCGATACTGACGAACAACGGAGGTACGTTTATGAAACTCAAGCGACTGCTGTCCGTTCTGGACGTGTGCGAATGCACCGCCGATCCGGAACTGGACATCCGGGATATCAGCTTTGACTCGCGCACCACGCAGCCCGGCGACCTGTTCGCCGCCGTCTGCGGGTATGAGTCCGACGGACACCGGTTCATCGGCGCGGCCGCAGAGCGCGGCGCGGCCGTCGTGCTCTGCCAGCGAAAGCCAGAGGTCGAGATACCGTATATCCTCGTGGCCGACAGCCGTCTTGCGCTCTCGCGCATCTGCTGCGAATTTTTCGATAACCCGTCGCGTGAGCTGACCATGATCGGTGTGACCGGCACGAACGGCAAGACCACCGTCACCACGCTCATCAAGCATATGCTCGAGCAGTGTCTGCACACAAAGGTCGGCCTCATCGGCACGAACGCGAACGTCATCGGCGACGAGGTGCTGCACACCGAGCACACCACGCCCGACGCCTATGAGCTGCAAAAGCTCCTGCGCCGAATGGTCGACGCCGGCTGCACGCACGCGGTCATGGAGGTGTCGTCGCACTCGCTCGTGCTGCACCGCGTGGAGGGCATCCGATTTCAGGTGGGCATCTTCACGAACCTGACGCAGGACCATCTGGACTTCCACAAGACCATGGAGGCCTACGCCGCGGCCAAGGCGCTGCTGTTCGCGCAGAGCGATGTCGGCATCGTCAATGCCGACGACGATTGGGCGCACGTCATGCTCGAGCACGCCAAATGCCCGATGCACACCTATTCCGCCAAACGCAACGACGCCGACCTCGTGGCCAAGGATATCCGCCTGAGCGCGTCGGGCGTGCGCTTTGTCGCCATGCACGGCGATGCGATCGCGCGCATGCGCCTCGGCATCCCCGGCATGTTCTCGGTCTACAACGCGCTGAGCGTCATTGCCTGCGCCTGCGCGCTCGGCATTTCGCTCGACGACTGCGCCGCCGCGCTCGACACGGCAAAGCCCGTCAAGGGCCGCGCCGAGGTGCTCGAGACCGACGGGGATTACGCCATCCTCATCGACTACGCCGTCACGCCCGACGCCATCGACAACATCCTCACGACGGTGCGCGAGTTCGCACCCGCGCGGCTCGTGTTCCTCTTTGGCTGCGGCGGCGACCGGGACCGCGGCAAGCGCCCAAAGATGGGCCGCATCGCGGGCCAGAAGGCGGATTTCGTCATCGTCACGAGCGACAATCCGCGCACGGAAGACCCGGAGGCGATCATCGCCGATATCCTTCCCGGTCTCAAGGAGACGCACACGCCCTATGTCGTGCGGCCCGACCGGCGCGAGGCCATCGCCTACGCGATCGAGAATCACTGCCCCGGCGATGTCATCATCCTCTGCGGCAAGGGCCATGAGGATTACCAGATCATCGGCAAGACGAAAGTGCACATGGACGAGCGCGAGATCGTCGCCGAAATACTCGAGAAGAGGAAGAGAGAGAAATGACACTGAAGCTGATACTGGCGTTCGTCATCGCGTTTGCGGTGTCGGCCGTCGTCGGATTTTTCCTGGTCCCGTATCTCAAACGCATCAAGGCGGGCCAGAGCATCAAGGAAAACGGTCCTACATGGCACATGTCCAAGCAGGGCACGCCCACCATGGGCGGGCTGATGTTCATCGCCGCGATCGCGGTCGTGTGCCTGTCGGTCGGCTTTGAGTGCATGGCCGAGGGCGAATACGGCCACCTGTTTTGTCTGGCGTTCGCGCTCGTGTTCGGCGCGATCGGTTTTCTGGACGACTATGAAAAGCTCAAGAAAAAGCAGAATCTCGGCCTGACGGCCGGCAAGAAGCTGCTGCTGCAGCTGGCGGCGGCCGTGGCGTTCATTTTCCTCATGCGCCGCTTCGGCTATGTCGCGCTCGACAGCCTGTACATCCCGTTCTGGAACAAGACGGTGCCGGTCTCCGAGCCGTTGTATGTCATCTTCGCGGCCTTCGTCATCGTCGGAACGGTCAACTCCGTGAACCTCACCGACGGTGTGGACGGCCTCGCCGCGAGCACGACGATGCCGGTGTGCATCTTCTTCGCCGTCATCTCCATGCTCTGGGGCGAGCGGTTTTTGTCCCTCGGCGTGTTCGCCTCCGGCATTGCCGGCGGCCTGCTGGGCTTCTTGATCTATAACTTCCACCCGGCGAAGGTGTTCATGGGCGACACGGGTTCGCTCTTTCTCGGCGGCGCGGTCGCGGCGCTGGCCTTTGCCTACGACATGCCGCTCATCCTTGTGACGCTCGGCATCATGTACATCATCGAGGCGCTGTCGGATATCATCCAAGTCGGCTACTTCAAGCTCACGCACGGCAAGCGCGTGTTCAAAATGTCCCCGTTCCACCACCATCTCGAGATGGGCGGCTGGACGGGCCACAAGTGGAAGGAAACGCAGATTGTGGCGCTGTTTGCCGGCGTGACGGTGCTGTTTGCAGTTTTGTCGTTCATCGGCGTGTTCCACCGCTTCGGCGTGTGAGGCGCGCGCTGCGGTGCAGGGAGGTGCTTATATGAATATTTCCGATCTGAGACTTCCCGCGCGCCAGGCGAAAGCGTCCGCCGGGCCGAAGCGCGGCAGCTTCGACCTGCCGTTTTTCGTGCTCACGCTGCTGCTGCTGACGATCGGCGTCATCATGGTACTCTCGTCGAGCTTCGCCCGCGCGTATGCGCAGGGCAAGTCGCCGACGTATTACTTCGTGCGCCAGGCGGCCTTTGCCGTGGCCGGCGTTGTGGCCATGATCTTGCTGTCCAAAGTGCGCATGGCGACCTACCGCCGTCTGTCGCTGCTGGTGCTGGGCGTGAGCATCTTCCTGCTTGCCGTCGTCTGGATCCCGCACATCGGCACTCGCGTTAACGGTGCGCGCCGGTGGCTGAGTCTCGGCTTTACGACATTTCAGCCGTCGGAGATCGCAAAGATCGCGGTCGTGCTGTTTTTCTCCAGCATGATCTGCACCTATAAAGAGCAGATGCAGACGTTCCGCTACGGTGTCGTGCCGTTCATGGTCGTCACGGTCATCATCGTCGGCCTGCTGATGCTCGAGCCGCATCTGTCGGCGTCCATCATCATCATGGCGCTTGCGATCGTGATGATGTTTGTCGGCGGCATCAAGCTCTCGTACCTGCTCGTCGGCATGGGCAGCGCGGGCGCGCTGCTGCTCATCGCAAGCAAATTCGTGCCCTATGTGCACAAGCGCATCGTGTCCTGGCGCGACCCGTTTGCCGATACGAGCGCGGCCGGCTATCAGATCGTGCAGTCGCTGTATTCCATCGGCTCGGGCGGCTTTCTCGGGCTCGGCCTCGGCCAGAGCCGGCAGAAGTACCTCTATCTGCCCGAGGAGCATAATGACTATATCTTTTCCATCGTCTGCGAGGAGCTCGGCTATGTCGGCGCCATTGCGATCCTGATCCTGTTTGCGCTGCTCATCTGCCGCGGCTACTGGATCGCCGCGCACTCGCCCGACCGCTACAGCTTCCTCGTCGGCATCGGCATCACGACGCTGCTGTCGATCCAGGTGTTTTTGAACATCGCAGTCGTCACGAACCTCATCCCCTGCACGGGCATCTCGCTGCCGTTTTTCAGCTACGGCGGCACGGCGCTGCTCATGCAGCTCGGGGAGATGGGCATCATCCTGAGCATCTCGCGCGACATTCCGACGAAAAAAGCGCGCTAGTTTCTGACTTTGAAGTGTATATCCGGCAGCCCGCGGCGGTCTTCGGCGCGGACTGCCCGATTTCCGTTTTTGATCCTGGGAGGCATTGCTATGAATTTTCTCTTTACCTGCGGCGGCACCGCAGGCCACATCAACCCCGCGCTCGCGGTCGCTGGCATCCTGCGCGACCGGATGCCCGACTGCGGCATCCTCTTCGTCGGCGCCAACGGCAAGATGGAGACCGACCTCGTCCCGCGCGCGGGCTACGACATCGTGACCATTGAGGTCACGAACATCCACCGCAGCCTCAAGCCGTCGGAGATCGCGTACAACTTCCGCTCGCTGCACAACGCGCGGCAGGCGACGAAGGACGCGCGCAAGATCATCGAGGACTTTCAGCCTGACGTCGCCATCGGCACCGGCGGCTATGTCTGCTACCCCGTGCTCAAAGCGGCGGCGCAGCTCGGTATCCCCACCGTCGTGCATGAATCCAACGCCGTGCCCGGCCTGACGACGAAGATGCTTGCCGGCGCGGTCGACCGCATCCTCGTCGGCTTCGAGGAGAGCAAGCAGCACTACAGCGAGCAGGAAAAGGTCGTCGTCACCGGCACGCCGGTGCGCGGCGCGTTCACGGCCTGCTCCAAGGCGGAGGCCAAGCGCCAGCTCGGACTCGACCCGGACAGGCCGCTGGTCGTGTCGGTCTGGGGCTCGCTCGGCGCGTCGTACATGAACGAGGTCATGACGGCGTTCATCACGCGCGCCGCCGTCACGGACGCGCCGTTTGCGCTCATCCACTCGGCCGGGCGCAACGGCTATGAGAAGATGCACGCGGCCCTGCTCGAAAAGTGCCCGGCCGATCTCGCCGCGCACGGCATGGACGTGCGGCCGTATATTTATGACATGCCGCTCGTCATGGACGCGGCCGATCTCGTGCTCTGCCGCGCGGGCGCGTCCACGCTCGCGGAGCTCTCGTGCATCGGCAAGCCCGCGATCCTCATCCCGTCGCCGAACGTCACGAACAACCATCAGGAGCGCAACGCGCGCGTGCTCGAGCACGCCGGCGGGGCGAAGGTGCTGCTCGAGGGCGCGTTCACGGCGGACGATCTGTATAACCTCGTCAGCGACCTGCTCGCCGACCCCGCGCAGCTTGCGCAGATGGCGCAGAACATGAAATCCGCCGGCGTTGCCGACGCCGCCGAGCGCATTGCCGATCTGGTGCTGAAACTGGCCGACCGGCACGCAAAATGACAATCTCGCGTTTCTCTGCATAGGATGGCATGAATTTGCTGTGCGGAGGAAAGATTATGAGCATATGGCACATTTACGGCGGAAACAGACTGACCGGGAGCACCCAGGTGCAGGGCGCCAAGAATGCGGTGCTGCCGATCATGGCGGCATCCGTGCTCGCCGGCAGTGAGACGGTTCTGCACAACGTGCCCGACCTGAAGGACGTGACGATCACGCTGCGCATCCTGCGCCATCTCGGCTGCACGGCGGAGCGCGACGGGGACACGGTGCGCATTGATTCCCGCGGCATGAACCGCGACTTCATCCCGCACGATCTCATGCGGGAGCTGCGCTCCTCGGTCATTTTTCTCGGCGCGATCCTCACGCGCTTCGGAACGGCGAGCCTGTCCATGCCGGGCGGGTGCGAGCTCGGCCCGCGGCCGGTGAACCTGCACCTCGACGCGCTGCGCGCGCTCGGCGCGGAGGTCACGGAGCGCGGCGGAGACATCGTCTGCTGCGCGCACGATCTGAAGGGGCGGCGCATCCTGCTGCCGTTTCCGAGTGTCGGCGCGACGGAAAACGCCATGCTGGCCGCCTGCGCGGCGGCAGGGGAGACGGTCATCTGCAACGCCGCGCGCGAGCCGGAGATCCTCGACCTGCAGTGCTACCTGCGCAAGCTGGGCGCGCGCATTTCCGGCGCCGGCACGTCGACGGTCACGGTCAGCGGCTTCCGGCCGCAGCCGTTTGTGGAGCACACGATCATGCCGGACCGCATCGTCGCGGCGACGATTTTGTGTGCCGGAGCCGCCTGCGGCGGCGATGTGGAGCTGCAGGGCGTCGATCCGGACCATTTTTTGACCGTTCTGGACTCGCTTTCCGAGGCAGGGTGTGCTATAATAAAAACGGCATCCACCGTGCGCTTGACATCGACCGGGCGGCTCACCGCGCCGCGGCCGGTCGTCACGCAGCCGTATCCGGGCTTTCCCACGGATGCGCAGCCGCCGCTCATGGCTGCCTGCCTGAAGGCGAAGGGCACCACGGTGTTCACCGAAAACATCTTCACCAACCGTTATCGTCATGCCGAGGAGTTCCGGCGTCTGGGCGCAGCCGTCAGCATCGAGGGGCGCGTGGCCTATGTCACCGGCGTCGACCGGCTCACCGGCGCGCCGCTCACATCGAGCGACCTGCGCGGCGGCGCGGCCATGATCGTGGCCGGCCTCTCCGCCGAGGGCGAGACCGAGATCCTCGACAACGGCTATATCAACCGCGGCTACGACCGCTTCGATGCGTGCCTGTCGGCGCTTGGGGCCGATGTGCGCTGCGCGGCGCCGCGGTGAAAGGAATCACCTGCCTATGAAACAATCGAAGCAGCCCGGGCCGCGCCGCGCGCGCCGGCCCCGCCGCCCATCCGGCGGCCGGGGCAGGTCGCTGCTGCAGCCGCTGATCTTTCTGCTGATCTGCGCGGCGCTCGTCCTGGGCATGAGCGTATTTTTCCGTGTTGCAAAGATCGAGGTCGTGGGCAACTCCATCTACACGGCCGAGGAGGTCGTCGAGGCCTCCGGCATCGGCACGGGCGACAATCTGTTTTTCATCAACCGTTTCTCGGCCGCCAGCCGCATCTTCAGCAAGCTCCCGTATGTGGACAAAGCGAAGGTCACGCGCGCGCTGCCCAACCGCGTCACCATCACGATCCAGGAGAGCAGCGCCATGGCCTATGTTCAGGCGGATGGCGGTTACTGGGTTTTGGACCAGAACTGCAAGCTGCTCAAATCCGTCACGGAGAGCGAGCTGACCGGCCTTGCCCGGGTCGACGGCATTACGCCGGTCGAGCCGAAGGTCGGCGAGGTGCTCAACGCCGGTGAGGCCGATGCGCCGAAGGTCACGTATCTGGCGGCGATCCTCGGCCAACTGCTCACGCGCGACATGGCGTCCAAGGTCACGGTCATCGACCTGTCGGATGCGTCCAACCCCGGCTTCACCTATGACGGACGATTCACGGTGCGCCTCGGCGCGAATGAAAATGTCGAGTACAAATTCGGTATGCTGCAAAGCGCGGTCTCCCAGCTCACGGCCAGCGATGCCGGCACCATCGACCTGTCGATCGACAAACGCGCACATTTCAGCCCCGGCTGATTGTTCACAAAAAAAGATTGACCTGATAAGGAAAACGATATAAAATGGGAAAGAATAAGAACAAACAGAAGCGCAACCCGCCAAAAAACGGCTTCCAGAGCGCGCATGCGCCGGCCGCCGATACAAATAGAAACAACAGGGAGGAACCGAATATGTCCTTTGCTACCGAGTCCGGTCCGGAAAATGTCGTCACCATCAAGGTCGTTGGCGTCGGCGGGGCCGGCAACAACGTCGTAAACCGCATGGTTAAGTCCGGCACTCAGGGAATTGAGTACGTGGCTGTCAATACAGATAAGCAGGCTCTGGCCGTTTCGAGCGCGGATCAGAAGATCCAGATCGGCGAGAAGCTGACCCATGGTCAGGGCGCCGGCAGCGATCCTGACGTCGGCAAGCGCAGCGCCGAGGAGAGCCGCAACAACATCGCCAAGAGCCTGGAGAACGCGGACATGGTCTTCATCACCGCCGGCATGGGCGGCGGCACCGGCACGGGCGCAGCGCCCACGATCGCGGACATCGCCCGCGAGGCCGGCATCCTGACCGTCGGCGTCGTCACCAAGCCCTTCAAGTTCGAGGGCAAGCGCCGCATGGATCAGGCCATGGTCGGCATCAACGAGCTGCTGGGCAAGGTCGACTCCCTGCTCATCATCCCGAACGACCGGCTGAAGTTCGCCACCGACCAGAAGGTCACGCTGGCCAACGCCTTCGAGATCGCGGACGATGTCCTGCGTCAGGCCGTCGTGAGCATCTCGGACCTCATTAAGAACACCGGCTTCATCAACCTCGACTTTGCGGACGTCACCTGCGTCATGAAGGACGCCGGCTTCGCCCACATGGGCGTCGGCCGCGCCGCCGGCAAGGGCAAGGCGGAGGACGCCGCCCGCATGGCCGTGGCCAGCCCCCTCATGGAGACGTCCATCAACGGTGCGCGCGGCGTGCTCATCAACATCACCGGCTCTGAGGATATGGGCCTGGAGGATGTCGAGACGGCCGCAAACCTCGTTCAGGAGGCTGCGCACCCGGACGCCAACATCATCTTCGGTGCGAGCTTCGATCCCTCGCTCGACGACGAGATCCGCGTGTCCGTCATTGCCACCGGCTTCGACGAGCCGGGCAAGGCGCAGGCCGAGCAGGCTGCCGCCGCTCCGGCGCAGGCCCCCGCTGCCGGCCTCTACACGGCCGCGGCGACCGCTGCCAAGGCTGCTGCTCCGGCTGCTGCCCCGGCCGCTCCGGCGACGCCGGCTCCGGCTGCTGCCCCGGCTGCGGACGCTGCTGCGCCCGCGGAGGAAGATCCGTTCGACAGCATCTTCAAGATCTTCAATTCCAAGTAATTCGACATTTTTTGACCAAAACCGCCTTCGCTCCTGTGAAGGCGGTTTTTGCATTCCAACGGAGGAGGCAGCCGCTTGAAAAACTGGCGCATTACTCGCGTTCTGATGTCCATGGCGGACACGTTTCTCGCCCGGCGCGTGACGCGCTCTGCGGCCGAGCTCGCCTACTGCATGGTCATGGCGCTGTTCCCGGCCATCATCTGCATATACGATCTGCTCGCGCTCATCCTGCGCGATCCGGCCGCCGTGCTGCGCATCGTTGAGACGCTCGTGCTCCCGCGCGAGACGCAGGCGCTCGTATCGGACTTTCTGACTTACGTGTCCGGCAACACGAGCGAGGTCATGTTCTTTGCCGCGCTGCTGGTCATGATCACGAGCGCGTCGGCCGCTTTCCGCGCCATGGCCGCCATCGTCGGCGAGATCCACGGCGGCAAACGCTTCGGCATCGTGCGCAGCACGATCGTGAGCGTGGCCTTTTCCGTGGCGTTTCTCCTGGTGCTGTACCTGTGCATCCTGCTCATGCTGACCGGCAAGCACTTTCTGCTCTGGCTCGATGCGCTGCTGCCGCATGTGAGCATCGTCTGGTCATGGACGTGGCTGCGGTTTTTGATCCTGTTTGCCATTCTACTGATGATGATCCTGATCCTCTACCGGCTCACCACGCCGCGCCGGCCGCAGCACCGGGTGCTGCCGGGGGCGGTGTTTTCCGCCGTGGCGATCGTGTGCATGAGCATCCTGCTGTCGTGGCTGATCGGCAACAGCACAAAGTATTCCCTCGTGTACGGATCGCTCGCTTCGGCCGTGATCCTGCTGTTCTGGTTTCAGGCGTTCGGACTGCTGCTGATCCTTGGCGTGCTGCTCAACCATGCGCTTGAGGTGACTGCGGAACAAGAACCGTAGATGTGCCTGCTTCCTTAGAAAAGTTTGGAATCTTCCTTTACAAACCGACAATTTTCACGTATGATAATTGGTTAAGAAGAGTTCGTGAGCCGAAGACGGCTTTTGCGCCGAAAAATTGATCGAATTCAGATTTTTTTGCAATAAAATTCGTTTTCAGGCATTATTCTCATGTGGGGTAATTCTATGCAAAATGATGATATGCACAGCGCCGGTTCGTGCATGGCCAGCGGCCAGCCGCCGGATGATGCGCTCATACTGCGCATCGCGCAGGGGGATATTGCTGCACTGGAAGTGCTGTATCGCCAGACGTCTTCCTCCATTTACGGCTTCGCGCTGTCCATCCTTCGGAATCCTGTGGCGGCTGAGGACGTGATGCAGGACACGTTTGTGAGCGTGATGCAGTCGGCGCCGGGCTATCAGCCGTCGGGCAAACCGATGGCGTGGCTGCTGACGATCGCGCGCAATCTGGCGTTGATGCGCCTGCGCAGGGCAGAAAGTAAGAACCTGTCCTTTGATGAGCTGTTTCATGTGGAGGATACGCATGACGCTTATCAGACGACGGAAAACCATATGGTGCTTGAAAAAGTGCTGCATACGCTCACGGACGGCGAGCGGCAGATCGTAATGCTGCACGCGCTGTCCGGACTCAAGCACAGAGAAATTGCCGACCTGCTGGGTATCCCGCAGGCAACCGCTATTTCACGCTATAACCGCGCGCTGGCAAAGCTGCGCAATTCGATGGGAGGTGACGATCTTGACCGATAAGGAATTGCTGGAACGGCTGCGGGCTGAGGTCGCCGCCGTAACGCCGGATTGCTGGAGCGGCATCCTTGCGCGCGTCCAGTCTCCGGCGCAGCAGCCGGAGGAAGCGCCGGTCGTCCCGATGCCGGAGCGCAAGCGCCGCAGTGCCTGGCGGGGCTGGGTCGCCGCAGCGGCAGTGTTTTTCCTGGTCATCCTCGGCGGCGGGCTGTATGCTACGCAGGTGCCCGGCGGCGTCGCCACGCTTGATGCCAACCCCAGCATTGAGCTGACGGTCAATAAGCTCGGCCGCGTCCTGTCTGCCCGTGCGTGCAATCCGGACGCACAGCTTGTGCTCGACGGTCTGGAGCTGCGCAACCAGTCCCTGCAGACGGCGGCGGACGCGATCGTCGCCAATATGCAGGCGGACGGCTATGTCTCGGCGGATGCGAATTCGATCCTTGTGACGGTCGAGGCCGGCAAGGGCGATGCGCGCTTGTGCGGCCGGCTGGCGGACGCTGTGGAAAGCGCCCAGACGGACTGCGGCATGGAGTCGGCGGCCCTTGCACAGGTGCTCGAGGACGATCCTGCGCTGGAGGCGTATGCCTCTGCCGTGGGCGTCAGCGCCGGCAAGGCAATGCTGATCCGGCAGATCAGCGCCCAGGTGCAGGATCTGACCGGCAGCGAGCTGGTCGGCCTGCCGATCAATGATCTGAACATTCTGGCGGCGTCCAATCAGGTGGAGCTTTCCGGCATCGAATCCATCGGCGCTGCCAGCACCGGCGTATATGTTCCGTATGACAAGGCGCTGCAGGCGGCGCTTACGTGCTGCGGCCTGACTACGGATGACGTGACCAGGGCGAGTATGCGCTTTACGCTCATTGACGGCGAGATGGTCATGGAGTTCGTGCTCTCGGACGGCGAGCGGCACTATGTGTGCAGCGTCGATGCCGAAACGACTGAGGTCTGCCGCCTGACGGGCGATGAGCCGAAGCGTCCGGAAGAGACGGAGATCGTTCCGGTCTCGCCGGTGGTGCGGCCAAATTCGCCCGTGACGCCGGCACCGACTCCGACGCCCACCCCGATGCCGGAGCCGACACCGACGCCGATGCCGACGCCTGCCCCGACGCCGACTCCGACGCCGACTCCGACGCCGACGCCGCCCGTCGGCCCGGTCACGCAGGAGCAGGCGCTGAAGATCGCCATTGCGGCGGCCGGTATCTCGGAGAGCGACCTGGCCGCGTGGGATGTTCAGCTCGACGAGAGTGGTGCGCAGCCGGTCTACCGCGTGACGCTTACGACGGTGTACTACTTCCACCCCCGCTACGTCGTGGCTGTCGATCAGCAGACCGGAACGGTGCTCTCGGTGGAACGGTCCGCATAATTCAAGCAGCGAAAAGGACGCCCGGTCGGGCGTCCTTTTTTGCTGCGCGCAGATATGGCGCATCCCTCTGCCGGTGGGGCAGAGGGATGCACGACTTCAGTTCATGTCATGAATTTTTCGATCGCCTGATTCAGCTCGTCGATGGCCTGCTGGTCGCCGGTCTCCACAGCGTCGGCCAAACAGTGGTCGATGTGATCCTTCAGGATGATCTTTGCTGTGTTGTTGAGCGCCGAGCGCACGGCTGCGAGCTGGATGAGCACCTCGGCACAGTCGCGTCCGTCCTCTACCATGCGCTTGACCGACTCCAGATGGCCGATCGCGCGGGCCAGCCGGTTGATGACCGCCTTGGTCTGCGTGTGGGTGTGCGGGTGCGCGTGGGTGTGCGGGTGCGCGTGCGCGTGGGTGTGCCCCTTGTCGCCGTGGCAGTGGGTGATGACGTTGCCGTTCTCGTCCACGTGCGTGTGCACCATCGTGTTGGGATCCTGTTCCGCCATGGTATCATCTCCTGTCATTTCGCCGCAATTTTACCGTGTTTTGCGCCGCTTGTCAATGTGCAGCCTCAGTAACCGTCGGCCTGCAGCGCGGCGCGCAGCTTCTCGATGGCCTTTTTCTCGATGCGTGAGACGTATGACCGGCTGATGCCGCAGCGCTGCGCGGTCTCGCGCTGCGTCAGCGCCTCACCGCCGCCGATGGCATAGCGCAGGCGGATGATCTCCGCTTCACGCGCATCGAGCACTTCGCTGATGCAGCGCCGCAGCGCCCGGCTGACCTCGTCCGCCTGGAGGTGTTCGTCCATGTCGTCGTCCTCGGACAGGATGTCGATCAGCGACAGGTTGTTGCCGTCGCCGTCCGTGTCGAGCACGTCCGAGAGCAGCATTTCCGACGCATTCTTGCGCGTGCTGCGAAAATACATCAGGATCTCGTTTTCGGCGCACTTGCTGGCGTACGTCGCCAGACGCACGCCCTTGTCGGGCCGGTAGGTGTTGATGCCCTTGATGAGCCCGATCGTGCCGATCGAGATCAGGTCGTCCGTGTCGTCATAGTGCGTGTAGTATTTTTTGATGATGTGCGCCACCAGCCGCAGGTTGCGCTCAATGAGCACGTTGCGCGCCTCCAGATCGCCCTGCAGCCAGGCGTCGAGATATTTGCGCTCCTCGGCCTCGCTCAGCGGACGCGGGAACGAGCCGCCGGGCGTCAGGCGCAGCATCAGAAATGCACTGCTCATCATCAGCATCAGGGTACTGTACAGCATTTTCAGCCCTCCGTTTCTGCCTGAGGCCATTCTATTCGGCGGCTGCAAGTACACTTGCCTGCCACACAATTTTCCGGATGTGCGCAAATGTTACACAACAAAGCGTTGATTACTGAATTAAAAATGACGGCGCGACGAAGAAAATCATACGTTATACTTGACAAAATGCCCAAAAAGCGTTAATCTTTGAACAGAAGGCCATTCCGGATTGAAAAATGGCCGGTGTGCTCAAAATTGAAAGGAGAACATATCATGGATTACAAAACTCTGAGTGTGAAGACGTTTATCGAGGACATGAACGGCAAAGAGATCATGATGAAGACGGTTCCGTCCCTGACCAAGTATCCCCTGAAGCTCTTCTACAAGAAGACCGTCGGCGACATCGTCAATCTCGTTCGCAGCAAGAAGCTCGTTCCGGAAGATGCCATCCAGGCTTTCATCAAGGACGTCGAGGCGCTCTAAGTTATCTCATATGCAACAGATCCCCTGCCAGCCGGCAGGGGATCGTTTTTTGCCCGTTTCGGTTTACATAACCCATATTTGCACGAAAGAGCGCAAAAACGAATTGACAATTTGTTTGACTTGTGGTATAAAGTAAGAAAAGTAATACGATTCTTACAGGAGGCGGATTGCATGGAGACCATGCAGGACAAATTCATGACCACGGTGCGCATCGGCCCAAAGGGGCAGATCGTGATCCCGAAGGAGGTGCGCGCGATGTTTGGGCTCGCGCCGGGGGACTCGCTCATCCTGCTGGCAGACCGCGAGCGCGGCATCGCGCTGCAGAGCAGCAGCTACTACGATTCGTTCGTGCGCGCGGTGTTCGATCAGGGCGCGCAGGCGGCCGCGCCGGATGTGCCCGAGGCCGAGACAAAGGTGTTTGCCTCCGCGCTGGAGCGGGAGCTGAAGAAGGGGGACGGCAAGTGAACATTCTGGAAGTGGAGGGCCTGTGCAAGACCTATCCGGCGTTTGCGCTGCGCGATGTGTCGTTCGCAGTCGAGCCGGGGACGATCATGGGCTTCATCGGCCGCAACGGCGCCGGCAAGAGCACGACCATCAAGTCCATGCTCAACCTCGTGCACCCGGACAGCGGCCGCGTGACCATGTTTGGCCAGGATTTTTACGCCAACGAGCCGGCCTGCAAGCAGCAGCTCGGCGTGGTGCTCGGCGGTGTGGATTTTTACCCGAATAAGAAGCTGCGCAGCATCACGAACGTGACGCGGACGTTTTACGACTGCTGGGACGAGGACAAATACCGGCACTATCTGCAGCTGTTCGCACTCGACGAGACGAAGAAGGTCTCGCAGCTCTCGTCCGGCATGCGCGTGAAGTATATGCTCGCGCTTGCGCTCTCGCACGATGCGCGCCTGCTCATCCTTGACGAGCCGACGAGCGGACTCGACCCCGTGTCGCGCGACGAGCTCATGGAGCTGTTTCGCGGCGTGGTCAAAAACGGCGAGCGCAGCATCCTGTTTTCGACGCATATCACGTCCGATCTCGAAAAGTGCGCCTCGCACATCACGATGATCAAGGACGGGCAGATCCTGTGCAGCGACACGCGCGACGGGTTTCTCGCGCGCTATCGCGCGCAGTTCGGCGACGGGCAGATGTCGCTCGAGGACATTCTTGTGCGCGTGGAAAGGAGAAGCTATGACAGCGAAGATTTTCTCTAAGGACCTGCGCCTTGCAGCGCACCCGATGATGTACGTGTTCGCGCTCTTCGGCGTCATGCTCATCATCCCGAACTATCCGTACACGGTCGTATTTTTCTACGGCCTGCTCGGCATTTTCTTCACGTTTCTCAACGGCCGCGAGAACAAGGACGTCTATTACTGCGCCGTGCTGCCGGTCACGAAGCGTGACCAGGTGCGCGCCCGCGCCTGGCTCGTCGTGGCGGTGGAGCTGGCGGAGCTCGTGATCGCGGTTCCGTTTGCGTTCCTCTCCGCGCGCATCAATCCCAACGGTACGAACCTTGCCGGCATCGACGCAAACGTCGCGCTCTTCGGCTGCGTGCTGCTGATCTACGGCGTGTTCAACGTTGTGTTCCTGCCCGTGTTTTATAAGACGGCCATCCGCGCCGGGCGAGCGTTTCTGCTCGCGGTCATCCCGATGACGGTGCTCATGGTGCTCGTCGAGGCGCTGTCCCATTTTCCGGCCGTCGGGCCGTATCTCGATGCGACCGACGCGGCCGGTCAGGTGCGGCAGCTGCCGGTACTGGCCGTGGGGCTGGCGGCGTTTGCGCTGCTGTCGTGGCTGGCATACCGGGAGGCGGCCAAAAACTACGAGCGGGTCGATCTGTGACGGGGGACTTGCCGGAACGCGAAAAATATGCTATCCTGAAAAGCAGCTCGTGTGAGCTGCTTTTCATTTTTTCGTCCGGGAGGGATCTGCATGAAGAACAAACGTCTCTGGCTGTCGGTGACGCTGACGGTCCTGGTCGTCGTATGCGCCATGCTCATCCTCTCGCGCATCAACGAGACGCGCAGCAACGCCGCGCCCGCCGCGCCGACGGATCTTATTCTCCCGCCGGACATCCAGACGACGGCGCAGCCCGATACGAAGAAGTATGACGACCTGCCGGATGTGGATATTTCCTCCTGGGAGTATCTCATTGCGAGCCAGGCGCATAATATCAGCGACTATGTTCCGGATGTGAGCAAGATCAGCGGCTCGCAGTCCACGTTCGATTCCCGCGCCGTCGACGCGCTCAATGCGCTGCTCAAAGCGGCCAGGGACGCCGGCTGGAGTCCGTATATCTACTGCGCCTACCGTCCGTACCTGACGCAGGAGCAGCAGTATGAGGATCAGGTCAGCGAGAATATGCGCAAGGGCGACACGCGCGACGAGGCTGAGACGGCCGCAGCGCGCGTGGCCGCGCCCCCCGGCACGAGCGACCATCAGACCGGCCTCGGCGCGGACATCGTTGACCAGTACTATTCCTCGCTGAGCGTGGACACGGTCAACGCGCGCTTTCTGACCTGGCTCGCCGACAACTGCGCGGACTACGGTTTCGTCATCCGCTACCCGTCGGACAAGGTCAGCATCACCGGGCGCAACGAGCCGTGGCACGTGCGCTATGTCGGCGACGCGGCGGCGCGGTTCATGACCGAGCACAACCTCTGCCTGGAGGAATTCGTGGCGTTGTACCAGTAAGTGTCCGGCGGCGCAAAAAAAGGCTTGCATTGTCCGGCGCGGGATGGTATGATATTGCCGTACGAAGGAAGCAGGATTTGACAGAGTGGGCACTCGCCCACTCTTTTTCTTGATGTCTTTCGAAGTGTCAGAAAATGGAATGGTGATCTATGAGTAAATTGACAGATGCCGTCCTGGCGCTGGCCGGGCCTGTGGCCGCGCAGCAGGGATGCGAGATCTGGGACGTGGAGTACGTCAAGGAAGCGGGCAGCCGCTACCTGCGCGTGTATATCGACAAGCCGGACGGCGTGTCGATCCAGGACTGCGAGGATTTCAGCCGTGCGCTCGATCCGATCCTCGACGAGGCCGACCCCATTCCCGACAGCTATATTTTCGAGGTGTCGTCCGCGGGAGCGGAGCGGCAGCTCAAGCGCCCGGGCGATTTCGAGCGCTTTCTCGGCGCGCAGGTCGAGGTGCGGCTTTACCAGCCGGTCGACGGCAGCAAGGTGCACATTGGCACGCTCGAGCAGTATGACAACGGCGACGTGACCGTCTCTGACGGCAAGACCCGCCGTGTCTTTCAAAAATCCGCCATCGCACAGGTGCGCCTGCACCTGACCATATAAGGAAAGGGAATTCGACCATGAACGCAGAATTTTTTGACGCAGTTGCAGATATCGAAAAAGAAAAAGGTATTCCGCGCGAATATATGTATGAGAAGATCCGTCAGGCCATGCTGACGGCGTTCCGCAAGGACACGCCCGATTGCGAGGACAACGTGGAGGTCATTCTCGACGAGGCGAAAAAGAAGATCGAGATGGTCGTCAAGAAGACGGTCGTCGCGCGCGTCATCGACCCGTATGTCGAGATCAGCGAGGAGGCGGCGCACCGCATCAGCAAGCGCGCCAAGATCGGCGACGTGGTCAGCGTCCCGGTCGAGACCAAGCAGTTCGGCCGCATCGCGGCGCAGGCTGCCAAGCAGGTTATCATTCAGGGCATCCGAGAGGCGGAGCGCGGCATGATCTACGAGGAGTTCAACTCCAAGGAGCATGAGATCCTCACCGGCGTCGTCAATAAGATCGACCCGCGCACCGGCTGCGCGTTTTTGAAGATCAGCTCCAACTCGGACTATACTGAGGCCATGCTCGCCCCGGCGGAGTGCATCCGCGGCGAGGTGCTGCATGAGGGCGACCGCATCAAGGTCTACGTGGTCGAGGTGCGCAACAGCACGCGCGGCCCGCAGGTGCTCATCAGCCGGACGCATCCGGGCCTGGTCAAGCGCCTGTTTGAGCTGGAAGTGCCGGAGATCTTTGACGGCACGGTCGAGATCAAGTCCATCGCCCGTGAGGCCGGCAGCCGCACGAAGATGGCCGTCTGGGCGGAAGATCCGGTCATCGACCCGATCGGCGCGTGCGTCGGCCCGAAGGGCGGCCGTGTCGCAAGCGTCGTCAACGAACTCGGCGGCGAGAAGATCGACATCGTCAAGTACAGCGAGGTGCCGGAGGAATTCATCGCGGCCGCACTGGCGCCGTCCGAGGTGCTGGAAGTGACCCTGCTCGACGAGGGCAAGAGCTGCCGCGTCATCGTGCCGGATAACCAGCTCTCGCTCGCCATCGGCAAGGAAGGGCAGAACGCCCGCCTGGCCGCGAAGCTCACCGGCTATAAGATCGACATCAAGCCGGAGAGCGAGGCATAAACCGAAAGGAGGCAGTCACCCATGCCCAAGTCCATTCCCCAGCGGCAGTGTGTCGGCTGCCGTGAAAAGAAGCCCAAACCGGAGCTGATCCGGGTAGTGCGCGCGCCCGACGGGGCCATCTCGCTCGATGCGCGCGGCAAGGCGGCGGGCCGCGGCGCGTATCTGTGCCCGAAGGCCGCGTGCCTGAAAAAGGCGCAGAAGAACCGCGCGCTCGAGCGCGCGTTCGACGTGCCCATTCCGGCGGAGATCTATGAGCAGCTCGCAGCGGAACTGGAGGTGCTCGGCGACGGATAAAGCAGCCAACTATCTCGGCCTCATGCGCAAGGCCGGGCGCATCGCGCTCGGGGAGCATGACGCCGGAGCGGCGGCGCGTGCCGGCAAGGCGTGCCTGCTGCTGCTGGCGCAGGACGCATCGGACAATGCGCGCAAGCGCGCCGAGGGCTTTGCCCATGCGGCGCAGGCGCCGCTGCTGCGCCTGCCGTACACGAAGCAGGCGCTGTCCGACCGGCTCGGCAAGACCGGCTGCGCCATCGCGGCAGTCACCGATCCGGGCCTGGCGAAGGCCTTTGTGTCTGCGCTGGCGCAGGCAGATCCGGAGCAATACAGCAACACGGCGGCAGAGCTTGCCGCACAGACGAGAACAGACACGGGCACGGCGCCGACAGGCGGCGGGCGCAACGGCAAGAGGAGGAAACGAGTATGAGCGGATTGATTAAATACAGAGTGCATGAGGTGGCGAAGGATTTCGGCATGACCTCGAAGGAGATCACGCAGATCCTGACGGATTATGCCACCACTCCGAAAAATCATATGCAGGTGCTGGAGGACGACGAGCTCAACGACATCTTTGAGTATCTCACGCAGCACCATCAGGCGGCCAGCCTGGAGGAGCTCTACAAAGTGCCGGACCAGCCGAAGGCCAAGCCGCAGGCAGCCCCGGCCGCGCAGGGCGCTGCGCCCAAGGGCGAAGCCGCACCCGCAAAGCAGCCGCAGCAGGCTGCCCAGCCGCAGCAGCAGCACAAGCCGAAGAAGGACGACAAGCCGCACCAGCCGCGTCAGGTGGCCGAGCGCCGCGTCGTCGATACCCGCGGCGCGACGACGAACCTGTCCAAGTACGACCAGCGTCTGGACGATCTCGTGCCCGAGCGCGCGCAGAATAAGCGCGGCGGCAAGCAGAAGATCCAGAACCGCAACCGTCAGCGTCCGCAGAATCCTGCCGCCGGCGCCAAGCGCCGCCAGGAGGAGCGCGACAAGATGCAGAAGCTGCAGCTGGAGATCGCAAAAAAGCAGCAGCTCAAGGTCCAGATCCCGGACACGATCTCCGTCGGCGAGCTTGCCTCCCGCATGAAGAAGACCGGTGCCGAGGTCGTGCGCCGTCTCGTGAAGATGGGCGTCATGGCGTCGCTGTCCGATACCATTGATTACGATACCGCCGCGCTCGTGGCCATGGAGCTCGGCTGTAAGGTCGAGCACGAGGTCATCGTGACGGTCGAAGAGCGCCTGATCGACGACCGCGAGGACAGCGAGGACGAACTCGTCCCGCGCGCCCCGGTCGTGGTGGTCATGGGCCACGTCGACCACGGCAAGACCAGCCTGCTCGACCGCATCCGCCGCACGAACGTCGCGGCCGGTGAGGCCGGCGGCATCACGCAGCACATCGGCGCTTACCGCGTCATGGTCAACGGCAAGCCTGTCACCTTCCTCGACACGCCGGGCCACGAGGCGTTCACGTCCATGCGTGCCCGCGGCGCCATGGTCACGGATATCGCCATCCTCGTCGTCGCGGCCGATGATGGCATCATGCCGCAGACGATCGAGTCGATCAACCACGCGAAGGCCGCCGGCATCCCGCTGGTCGTGGCCATCAACAAGATGGATGTCCATGGCGCGAACCCCGACCGCATCAAGCAGCAGCTCACGGAGTACGGTCTCGTGCCCGAAGAGTGGGGCGGCGAGACGATCGTCTGCCCGATCTCGGCCAAGACCGGCGAGGGCGTGGACAAACTGCTCGAAAACCTGGTCCTGCTCGCCGAAATTCTGGAGCTCAAGGCCAACCCCAACCGTGCCGCCCGCGGCACGGTCATCGAGGCCCGCATGGACAAGGGTCGCGGCCCGATCATGACCGTGCTCGTGCAAAACGGCACGCTCCATCAGGGTGACATCATCATCGCCGGCACGGCCGTCGGCCGTGTGCGCACGATGACCAACGATAAGGGTCAGCGCGTGACGAAGGCCGGCCCGTCCATCCCGGTCGAGATCGCCGGCATGTCCGAGGTGCCGAGCGCGGGCGACAAGTTCAACGCCGTCGCCGACGAGCGCATGGCGCGTGAGCTCGTCGAGGAGCGCAAGCAGCAGAAGAAGGATGCCGCCAACGCCGGCAGCAAGAAGGTCTCGCTCGACGACCTGTTCTCCCGCATCCAGCAGGGCGAGATGAAGGACTTCAACATCATCGTCAAGGCCGACGTGCAGGGCAGCGCCGAGGCTGTCAAGTCCTCGCTCGAGAAGCTCTCGAACGATGAAGTGCGCGTGCAGGTCATCCACTCCGGCGTCGGCGCCATCAACGAGTCCGACGTCATGCTCGCCGCCACGTCGAATGCGATCATCGTCGGCTTCAACGTCCGCCCGGACGCGGCCGCGCGCGACAACGCCGCCCGCAGCAATGTGGAGATCCGTATGTACCGCGTCATCTACGACTGCATCAACGAGATCGAGGCGGCCATGAAGGGCATGCTTGCCCCGAAGTTCCAGGAGCAGATCATCGGCCACGTCGAGATCCGCCAGACCTTCAAGGTCTCCAAGGTCGGCACCGTCTGCGGCGGCTACGTCACCGACGGCAAGATCGTGCGCAACAGCAAGGTCCGCGTCGTGCGCGACAACATCGTCGTGTTCGAGGGCGACCTCGCGTCCCTGCGCCGCTTCAAGGACGACGTCAAGGAAGTCGCCGCCGGTTATGAGTGCGGCCTGCAGGTCGATAAGTACAACGACGTCAAGGTCGGCGACGTGATCGAAGTGTATGTCATGGAGGAGATCAAGCAGTAAAAGGAGTTTCCTATGGCTTCCAACAAACTGGCAAGAACGAATGATGATATCCAGCGCGTGCTGGCAAACCTGCTCACCCAGGTCAAAGACCCCCGGGTGCAGCAGGGGATGATCAGCGTCACCCGCGTCGAGACGACGGGCGACCTGCGCTATTCGAAAGTCTGGCTTTCCGTGCTCGGCATGGAAAACGAGAAGGAATTCAAAAAGGGGCTGCGTTCGGCCTCCGGCTGGCTGCGCCATGAGCTGGGCACCGTGCTGGACCTGCGCTACACCCCGGAACTGGTGTTTGAGATCGACCACTCGATCGAGGAGGGCGCGCACATCAGCGCCATGATCGAGCATCTGCACGACAAGGACACCGGAAATGAGGCTTGAAGTATGAATGATCGGGAGTTTGCCGCGGCGCTGCGCGACCGCGACGCGATTCTGATCCTGTCGCACCTGCGCCCGGACGGAGACACGCTCGGGAGCGGTGCGGCGCTTTGCAGCGCACTGCGCCGCATGGGCAAGACGGCGTATCTATTCCCCAATCCGGAGACGACAGCACGCTATCTGCCGTATGTGGCGCAGTTTTTTGCGCCTGCGGATTTTGTGCCTGCGTGCGTGGTCGCGGTCGACATTGCGACGCCGAACCTGTTCCCGCAGGGCTTTTCCGGCGCGGTCGATCTGTGCATCGACCACCACCCGTCGAACGCGCTGTATGCCGGCGATACGCTCCTGCACGCGGAAAAGTCCGCCTGCGGCGAGGCGGTGCTCGATGTGATCGAGCTGCTGACCGGCAGCGTCACCGAGCAGGAGGCAAACCTCCTGTACATCGCCGTTACGACGGACACCGGCTGCTTCCAGTACGCGAACACGAACGCCGCCACTCTGCGCGCGGCGGCGCGGCTGCTGGAGCTCGGCGCCGATAACCGGAAGATCAGCATGGACTTTTTCCGCAAGATTTCCCGCGCGCGCATGGCGCTCGTGGGGCAGATCTACTCCGGCATGCGCTTTTTCCGCGGCGGTCAGGTCGCCATCGCGGTCGTCACGCGCGCGCTGATCGACAGCGTACACGCGACGGAGGATGACTGCGACGATATCGCCGGTCTGCCCGGCCGGGCGGAGGGCGCGGTCGTGAGCGTCACGATCCGCGAGCTGCTCGACGGCCGCAGCAAGATCTCCGTGCGCTCGAACCCCGAGGTGGATGCGTGTGCGATCTGCGCGGTCTACGGCGGCGGCGGCCACAAGATGGCCTCCGGCTGCACACTCGACTGCGGCACGGAGACGGCCGTGGAGAAAATCCTTGCAGCCATCGACCAGGTGTGGCCCGCATGAACGGGATCCTGCTGGTCGATAAGCCCGCGGACTGGACGAGCCACGACGTTGTGGCCAAGCTCCGCGGCGTGCTCGGCGAGCGGCGCATGGGCCATTCCGGCACGCTCGACCCGATGGCGACCGGCCTTCTGGTCGTGTTTGCCGGCCGCGCGACGCGCGCGGTGTCGTTCTCCGAAAATCACAGCAAGTGCTATGAAGCGCGCCTGCGCCTCGGCCTCACGACCGACACGCAGGACACGACCGGCACGGTGCTCAGCCGCTGTGACCGGCGCGTCACCCGCGCGGAACTGGAGGCGGCGCTGCCGCAGTTTCGCGGGGATATTCTGCAGACGCCGCCGATGTATTCGGCGCTCAAGGTCGACGGGCAGAAGCTCTATGAGATCGCCCGGCGCGGCGGCGAGGTCGCGCGCAAAACGCGCCCGATCACGATCGAAGAACTGACCGTGCTCGGCGAGGTGGACGGGGACTATGTCCTGCGCGTCCGCTGCTCGAAGGGCACTTACATCCGCACGCTCTGCCACGACATCGGCGCGGCGCTCGGCTGCGGCGGCGTGATGAGCGCCCTCCGCCGGACGGAAGTCGGCGGGTATCGCGTCGGGGATGCACACACGATGGACGCGCTGTGCGCGCTGCCGCGCGAGGCGGCGCAGCGCCTGCTCCTGCCGGTGGACAGCCTCTGGCCGGACGCACCGCGGATCACCGTCGATGCGCGCTCGGAGCGGCTTGCCCGCTGCGGCAATCCGTTTGCACTCGGCGTGCCGGACGGGACTTATCGCATCTATGCTGCGTCGGGGGAGTTTCTCCTGCTGGCGCAGGTCACGGACGGCATGGCCGTCACGATCAAAAGTTTTTTCGAGGTTTCTTGACGTATGGAAAACCAGAAACGGGTCATTGCCCTGGGCTTTTTTGACGGTATTCATATCGGCCACGCCGCGCTCATGCGCCGCACGGTCGCGCGCGCCGGGGAGATGGGCGCCATCCCCACGGTCATGAGTTTTGATGTGCACCCGGACACGCTCGTGCGCGGCACGGAAGTCCCGCTCATCAACAGCGCCCATGGCCGCGAGGAGCTCATCCGCCGCCTGTTCGGCATTGAGAGCGTGGTCTTTATCCACTTTGACCGCACGGTCATGCAGATGCCGTGGCAGACGTTCATCCAGACGCTCGTCGATGAGATGGACGCGGCGGCGTTCGTCGTCGGGCACGATTTCAGCTTCGGCTGGCGGGGCGAGGGCACGGCGGAAAAGCTCACCGCTTACTGCGCCGAGCACGGGCTCGGCTGCGACGTCATTCCCGCCGTCACGCTCGACGGCCGCGTCGTCAGCTCCACTTACATCCGCGAGCTGCTCGAAAACGGCGAGGTCGAGCGCGCCAACGCCTTCCTCGGCCACCCGCACACGCTGTCGGACACGGTGCACTACGGCTACCGCCTCGGCACGAAGATGGGCACGCCCACGATCAATATGCAGTTCCCGGACGGGGTGCTCGTGCCGCGCCACGGCGTGTATGCCGCGAAGGTGTATCTCGACGACGGCAGCGAGCATTATGCCGTTACGAATGTCGGCGTGCGGCCGACGGTCAGCGGCGGCCAGCGCGTGAGCGTCGAGAGCTTTATCCTCGACTACCACGGCAATCTCTACAACCGTCAGGTGCGGCTGGAGTTTTACAAGTTCCTGCGCCCGGAGCGGAAGTTCGACTCCGTCGATGCGCTCAAGGCCCGCATCCTCTACGATGCGAACACGACCCGCGCCTATTTCGAAGCGCAGACCCAGCACGCATAAGAACATACAAAACCCGCGGCCCCGGTACTGAGTACCGGGGCCGCGGGTTTGCGTTTTGGGTTATTGCGGGGCTGACTGCGCGGTCTTGGCCGGCCGGCGGCGGGATTTGCCGCGGCCGCGCTTGCGCGGCTGGGCCGCCTTGGCCTTGTAGTAGCTCTCCATGCTGTCCGTCGCCTGATAGGTCAGGCGCGTGGCGCTCCAGGTGCAGTCGTCCGCCTTGCGGAATTTCAGCCGCACGAGCAGCTTGCCGTCCGTCGGGCACTCGCCGAGCGCCATATAGCGCTGGTCGCCCTGGTTGACCCACTTGCTGTAGCGCACCTCGCCGCTGCACAGCGGGCAGCAGGGCGTGACGAACGCGGCGTCGCCGAAGAGCTCCGACTTCGTGGCATAGGACTCCGACGCGACGTGCTCGATCGGATCGGGGCCGTTATTCTCGCCGTGGTGCTCCTTCGGCAGCCGGGTCGTGAGCTTCTGCGCGGCGTCGTGGTAATCGGCCAGGCCCTTCTCCATGTTCAGGTGCGTGCACACGAGCGCAGTGTTGTACGCGTCGCCGAGCGCGTCGTGCGCGATGCGCGTCTGTTCGATGGCAAAGTGCTCCATCGCCGTGGCGAGCGATTTCTGGTTGCGGTCGCCGTCGGTCTGGAGGTTGTAGATGAGCTGGAGGTTGATCCAGCCGGCGATCCAGTCCCAGTCCAGATCGTGGATGATGATGTTCTGTTCGAGGATGCCCTGATCGTCGCAGCCCCAGGTGAGGAACGTCACATCGTCCCCGCACCAGGCGCGAAACTGCGCCAGCGCCTCCGGAAAGCTCACGCCGGCGGCCAGGCGCTCGCGGTCGAAGCCGGTGAGCTTTTTGACCTTGTAGTGCATACGCTTGAAGTACATGGGCTTGACATCGATCTGAAATTCTTCGCCGGGGGTCATGTCCTCGTTGAGCTTCACCGCGCCGATCTCGATGATCTCGCCGCGCAGGTGAATGGGCAGCTTGTTGAATACGGAGGATTTGGAACTCATCGCCTGATTCCATTCCAGATCCATCACGACATAATGCATGGCTCTTTCCGTCCTTTCCTGTAACATTAGGAGTATAGCACACAATGGCGCAACTTTCACGCCCTTTTTTCGGGAATTCTATATTTGAATGCAAGCGCATAGTGTGATATAATCAAACAATACCGTCCGTGGGCGGTACGATGAGAAAACGAAGGGGGTATTCCCAATGAAAATTGCAGTTCTTTGCGGCGGCCTGAGCCCCGAGCGCAACGTCTCGATCTCGAGCGGCACGAAAATTGCCGGCGCGCTGAAGGAAAACGGCCATCAGGTCGTGCTGCTGGATATGTTTTTCGGTCTTGAGGACTATACCGGCGACATCGCCCATGTGTTTGACGATCCGCCGGCGCTCGGCGGCACGCGCATTGATGAGAGCGCGCCGGATCTGGAGGCCGTGCGCGCGCAGCGCAAGCTCCAGAGCCCGAGCCTGTTTGGCGAGCACGTGCTCGAGGTGTGCGCCATGGCGGATATCGTGTTTCTGGCCCTGCACGGCCGCACCGGCGAGGACGGCCGCGTGCAGGCGACGCTCGACCTGCTCGGCATCCCCTATACCGGCAGCGGCTACCTCGGCAGTGCCATCGCCATGGATAAGGACCTGACCAAGCGCGTCGTCGCACCGCTTGGCGTCAAGACCCCGGCGTGGATGCTCGTCGAGAGCGACGGCATGGACATCGACGCCGTCTGCGCGCAGGCGAAGCTGCCCTGCGTCGTCAAGCCCGACGACTCCGGCTCGAGCATCGGCGTGTCCATCGCCAATGACGAGGCCGAGCTGCGCGCTGCGCTGAAAGCAGCCGCCAACGAAGGCAGCCGCATCCTCATCGAGCAGTACATCTGCGGCCGCGAGGTGCAGATCGGCATCCTCGGCGACAAGGCCCTGCCCAGCATCGAGATCATCCCGGCCGAGGGCTTTTATGACTACCGCAACAAGTACCAGCCCGGCGCCGCCCGCGAGATCACCCCGGCCGAGATCCCGGCCGAGACCGAGCAGCGCCTGGCCGATGCCGCGCTCACGGTGTTCCACGCGCTGAACCTGTCGGCCTATTCCCGCGCGGACTTCATCCTCGACGCGGAAGGGGAGCTCTGGTTCCTCGAGATCAACACCCTGCCTGGCATGACGCCTACCAGCCTCGTGCCGCAGGAGGCCGCCGCCGTCGGCATCAGCTACAGCGAGCTGTGCGAGCAGATCATCGCCGCCGCGCTGCACAAGTGAGCCGATGACGGGCTACTGCGTATCGGACATCGCCGCCATCACCGGCGGCGTGCTCTCGGGCGACGGGGCTGCGCTTGTGACCGGCGTCGTCATCGACAGCCGCGCCGTCACGCCCGGCGCGCTCTTTGCCGCCATCCCCGGCGAGCGGGTGGACGGGCACGACTACATTGGCAAGGCGTTCGACCTCGGCGCGGCCTGCTGCCTTGCGCAGCGCGTCCCGGCGGGGGAGACCCGCCCGGTCATCTGCGTGCCGGATACGGCCGCCGCGCTCGAGACGCTCGCGCGCGCCTACCGCGCCCGCTTTTCCATCCCGGTCCTCGGCGTGACCGGCAGCGTCGGCAAGACGACGGCCAAGGAAATGGTCGCCTCCGTGCTCTCGCAGCGCTGGAACACGCTGAAAACCGAAAAGAACTTCAACAATCAGCTCGGCGTGCCGCTCACGCTCTTCCGGCTCGAGCCGGAGCACGAGGCCGCGGTCGTCGAGATGGGCGTGTCGCACTTCGGCGACATGGCGCCGCTGGCCGCCATGGTGCAGCCGACGGCCATGCTCTTTACGATTATCGGCCACGCGCACCTGGAGTTTCTGCGCGACCGCCGCGGCGTCCTGCAGGAAAAGACCTCCGTGCTCGATACCATGCCGGACGACGCCGTCGCCTTCTGCAACGGGGATGACGATCTTCTGCGCGCCATGACCTGCCGCCAGCGCAAGGTGACGTTCGGCCTCTCGGCCGGCTGCGACGTGCGCGCAGTCGATGTGCGCGACCTCGGCGACGAGGGCAGCACCTGCACGATCACCGCGGGCACGCGGCGCATCCCGGTGCGTATTTCCGCCTACGGGCAGCATATGGTCTATGCGGCGCTCGAGGGTGCGGCTGTCGGCATCGAATACGGCCTGACGGATGCCGAGATCATCCGCGGCATCGCGGCCTATCAGCCGGTCGGCAGCCGCGCGCGCGTCGTGCGCACGGCGCGCTATACGGTCATTGACGACTGCTATAATGCCAATCCCGACTCCACGGCGGCGGCGCTGCGCTCCATGGCGACCTTGCCGGCCGGCCGCCGGGTGGCCGTCCTCGGTAACATGGGTGAGCTCGGCGCGAACGCTGCGGCTCTGCACCGGGAGACCGGCGTCTGCGCGGCGAAAGCCGGCGTGTCGCTCGTCATCACCTGCGGGGAGCTGGCAAGGCAGATCGCCGCAGGTGCTGCCGCAGAGGATCCCGCCGTTGCGACCGCGTCGTTTGACACGCTCGATGCGCTGCTCCCGGCCTTGCCGGGCCTGCTGCAGCCGGGGGACTGCGTGCTCGTCAAAGCGTCGCACAGCATGCAGTTTGAGCGCATCGTTCAGGCGCTGACACAGGCGTAAAACTTCATGCATGCGTGCTGCACCACGAAAAAGTGCAAATGCCGGTGCATGAAGTCCTTGTGCATCCTTTCCGGTTGCCCCGCAGGGGCGAGGAAATGGCACATTTCTCATTTTGCTGTGCTTTTGCATAGCAAATACAGTGAATTTCCAGCCGGGCGAGGCATTGCTTCGCCCGGTATTTTCGCGTTTCGTCAATTCGTCAAAAACGTAACGTTAAAAATCAAACAGCTTTGTTAAAAAAGTAGAAATGCAAAAAAGGGCTTTTCAAATGGCAAAAATGGCGCTACAATACAGTTGACAAGAAAATAACAAAGCTCGACAGTGTTCGTTCCGATTCGCCGCAGCGGCTGTTGCCGCCTGTGTGGGAAGTGTGGAAAGCGGAACGCAAGAAGATAAAAAATAAAAACACGTTTGATTTCTTAAAGGAGGAATCTGTCATGGCAAAGACTAAGATCGCAGTTCTGTGGGGCCTGCTCATCGCAATGATGGTTGCCTGCGCGGGCATTTACGCCGCGCTCAAAGCGCGCGAGATGAACCCTTACATGGGCGGCTCCGGCACGTATGTGGAGACGGTGCAGCCGAATGGTGAAGCGTCCGCCGTCGTCGCGGACAATGTGGTCACGGTCAATGACTGAGTCCTGACAGGCGCGCGGTTCGCCGCCTGAAAATAGAACGAATAACGAACACGCCGGGTGAAGCAAAACTTCACCCGGCGTGTTTTTTGCCCCAATATTCGGAAACACCTTTTTTCACCGGAATATGGTACTTTGAATATGGGAAATGGGAGTGATAAGTTTACATAACGCGATTTTGGGAGGGAATGACCATGTCGAAAACAAGCAGGCTCATCCTCTGGTGCGTGCTGATCGCGGTGCTGGCGATGTGCATTGCGCTGTATATTGCGGCGAAGCGGCCGATAGAGGACACGGCCTACCGCAACGCGGGAAAGACATATGCCGAGTCCCAGCAGCCCGGCGACGAGACGCCGGTCATCACGGGCGGGGACTTCACGATCACGGCGCACACGTTTGAAAACATGTGCACGCAAAACCGCGCCTCCGGCATGACGGAGGATGCCTACTGGGCCTCCATGTTCGAGACACGCAAGCTTATGCTCACGCTCGAAAGCTACACACAGGCGCAGGAGGCGGCCTTCCTTGCGGCGGGGCACACGCGCGACGAGGCCGATGCGTGGCATGATTTTTGCTATGCGCTCACAAAAGCAGCCGTGGACGCGCAGAACATCACGCTTGCCGCGCCGTACACTTGGACGCTCACGCGCGACAATTACAACGACGCCGGCACGTGGCCGGAACTGACGCAGAGCGCCGGCGCGCCCGGATAAAGCAGTTCCCCGCATCTTCGGATGCGGGGAAACGTTTATGTAGGCTAAAAGAGATATTTGATGAGCAGCAGCAGCACCAGCCCCGGAAACCCGGCCACGCCGATGACGAGCGCGTTGATCCAGTTGAGGCCGAGCGTGATGCCGATGGCGCTGCCGAAAAAGTTGAGCAGAAACAGCGCCGCGAAGCCAATGGCCGTGTTGAGCAGCAGCTTCAGGATCCAGCGGATCGGCTTTCGGAACAGCCGGATGACCAGCCAGACGAGAAACACGGCCGCGATTACGACCAGAATGTCCGTAAGTGTTTGCGACATAAGAAACCATCCTATTGTGTCAGATTTTTCAGATCGTGCACGGCGCAGTTGTACTTTGCGCGCAGCGCGTTGATCTCATAGATGCACGCCTCCATCAACAGGGGATCGGTGATGTTGTCAAACTCGTTGTAGGCCTGTTCGAGCTCGCGGCGCACGCCGAGCATCTCGGCGCGCACGCGCTGTACCTCTGCGCGGTGCGCCCGCTGCTGCTTTCTCTGACTGGACATGGAAAAGCCTCCGTTCGCTTTTCTGTATATTCTATGTCAGCGGCGGCGGTTTTAGTCAGAGCGCAGCGAAATTTTCCAGGTATAGCAGCGGGTGACGCGCGCATACTGTGCCTGGACAACATATCCGACGCGCGCTGCAGCGAAGCAAACCCGCGGAGGCCGCCCGGCACACAGGCCGCGGCGCAGCATCCGATCCCTGCAAGAGCTTTGCAGGCTGTTGCATCCAGCGCGGGAACGACCCGCTCCGGACCACCGGAATGCCGTTCGGCACGGATTGCGTCAAGTGCCGGAGCGGCAGGGGACAGCCCGAAAAGTTCCGGGGCGGCGGGGAGCACACTTTTCGTGTTCCCCGTCTATTTTTTGGAATTCCTTGCATTTCCGGCCTTGATACGCTATACTAGATTAGTTAAGGTATGAAACGAATGCTACCACATCTTGTGATATGAGAGGGATCCAACGACATGGCAAAGGCCCCAACAACGACTTACGGCAATGACAGCATCTCGATGCTCAAGGGCGCGGAGCGCGTGCGCAAACGCCCCAGCGTCATCTTCGGCTCTGACGGGCTGGAGGGCTGCGAGCACGCGGTGTTTGAAATTCTTTCGAACGCGATCGACGAGGCGCGCGAGGGATTCGGCAATATTATAACCGTTACGCGCTACGAAGACAAGTCCATTGAGGTGGAGGATTTCGGGCGCGGCTGTCCGGTGGACTGGAACGAGAAGGAGCAGCGCTACAACTGGGAGCTGATCTTCTGCGAAATGTACGCCGGCGGCAAGTATAAAAACAACGAGGGCGAAAACTACGAGTACTCGCTCGGCCTCAACGGCCTCGGCGCGTGCGCCACGCAGTACGCCTCGGAATACATGGATGTGACCATCTGGCGCGACGGGAAAAAATACACCCTGCATTTTCGCCACGGTGAGGTCGTCGGCGGGCTCGAGAGCGCCCCGGCCGACCGCAAGAAGACCGGCACGACCATCCGCTGGCGGCCGGATCTGGAGGTGTTCACGGACATCGACGTGCCCGAAAGCTATTTTCAGGACGTGCTGCACCGGCAGGCTGTGGTCAACCGCGGCGTGACGTTCCGCCTGCGCGTGCAGCGCGGCGGCGCGTTTGAGACGACGGACTACTGCTACGCCGACGGCATCCTCGACTACGTTAAGGAGCTGGCCGGGGAGGACGCACTGACCGTCCCGACGTTCATCGAGACCGAGCGCCGCGGCCGCGACCGCGCGGATAAGCCGGAGTATAAGGTGAAGATCTCGGCGGCGTTCTGCTTTTCCAACCGCGTCAATGACATTGAATACTACCATAACTCGTCCTGGCTGGAGTACGGCGGCGCGCCGGAAAAGGCCACGAAGAGCGCCTTCACCTCTGCCATCGACGCCTACATCAAGCAGCAGGGCAAGTACCAGAAGAGCGAGAGCAAGATCAGCTTTCAGGACGTGCAGGACTGCCTGATCCTCGTCACGAACTGCTTTTCGACCATCACGTCCTACGAAAACCAGACGAAAAAGGCCATCACGAACAAGTTCATCCAGGAGGCCATGACGGAGTTTTTCCGCGCCCAGCTCGAGATCTATTTCATCGAGCACAAAGCCGAGGCCGACCGCGTCATGGAGCAGGTGCTCATCAACAAGCGCAGCCGCGAGACGGCGGAAAAAGCGCGTCTGAACATCAAGAAAAAGCTCACCGGCAACGTTGACCTCGCCAACCGCGTGCAGAAGTTCGTCGACTGCCGCTCGAAGGACGTCTCCCGCCGCGAGATCTACATCGTGGAGGGCGACTCCGCACTCGGCGCGTGCAAGCTCTCGCGCGACGCGGAGTTTCAGGGCATCATGCCCGTGCGCGGCAAGATCCTCAACTGCCTGAAGGCGGACTATGCACGCATTTTTAAGAGCGATGTCATCACTGACCTCATGCGCGTGCTCGGCTGCGGCGTGGAGGTGCAGAGCAAGCAAGCCAAGGATCTCTCGGCGTTCAATCTCGAGAACCTGCGCTGGAATAAGGTCATCATCTGCACCGATGCCGACGTGGACGGCTTCCAGATCCGCACGCTCATCCTCACCATGCTCTACCGGCTGGCGCCGACGCTCATCCGCGATGGCTATGTGTACATTGCCGAGTCGCCCCTGTATGAGATCGTGAGCAAGGGCAAGACTTACTTTGCCTATTCCGACCGTGAGAAGGCGGCCATCGTCGACAGCCTCGGCGGCGCAAAGGCGGATATCAACCGCTCGAAAGGTCTCGGCGAGAACGACCCCGAGATGATGTGGCTCACGACCATGAACCCCGACACGCGCAAGCTCATCCGCGTCATGCCGGAGGATGTCGAGCGCACGGCGCAGATGTTCGACCTGCTCCTGGGCGACAATCTCGCCGGGCGCAAGGCGCACATCGCCGAGTGCGGCAGCCAGTTTCTCGATCTGGCCGATATTTCCTGAGAAAAACCTGCGTAAAGGAACGGTAACGTTATGCCGAGAAAAAAAGCACCGGAAATCAAGAAAACCGTTGACCCCAACGTCGTCGGGCTCAAGGCGGAGGTCATCTCCCAGCCCATCACCGAGACGCTGGAGCAAAACTATATGCCGTATGCGATGAGCGTCATCGTCTCGCGCGCGATCCCGGAGATCGACGGCTTCAAACCCAGCCACCGCAAGCTGCTGTACACGATGTACAAGATGAATCTGCTCACGGGCGGGCGCACAAAATCGGCCAACATCGTCGGCCAGACCATGCGCCTCAACCCGCACGGCGATGCTGCGATCTATGAGACCATGGTCCGTCTCTCGAAGGGTTACGGCGCGCTGCTGACGCCATTTGTGGACTCGAAGGGCAACTTCGGCAAGGTGTTTTCGCGCGACATGTCCTATGCCGCCTCGCGTTACACGGAGGCGAAGCTCGCGCCCATCTGCGCCGAACTCTTCGGCGACATTGACAGCGACACCGTCGATTTTGTCGATAACTACGACGGCTCCATGAAAGAGCCGGCCCTGCTGCCGACGCGCTTTCCCAATGTGCTCGTGTCGGCGAACCTCGGCATCGCCGTCGGCATGGCCAGCCAGATCTGCGGCTTCAACCTCGAGGAGGTCTGCCGCACGACGATCGCCTATCTCGAGGACCCGAACCACGACCTGCTCTCGACGCTCCCGGCGCCGGACTTTCCGACCGGCGGCGAGATCTTGTACGACCGCGACGAGATGGCCCAGATCTACCGTACCGGCCGCGGCAGCGTGAAGGTGCGCGCCCGCTGGCGCCACCTGCCGAAGGAAAACATCATCGAGATCTACGAGATCCCGTATTCCACGACCGTCGAGGCCGTCATCGACAAGGTGGCCGAACTCGTCAAGGCGGGCAAGCTGCGCGAGGTGGCCGACATGCGCGACGAGACCGACCTCAGCGGCCTGAAGCTCGCCATCGACCTCAAGCGCGGCGCAGATCCCGAGCAGGTCATGCAAAAGCTCTTCCGGCTCACGCCGCTGTGCGACAGCTTCGCCTGCAACTTCAACATCCTCATCGCCGGCAACCCGCGCGTGATGGGCGTGGGCGAGATCCTCGACGAGTGGATCGCCTGGCGCATGGAGTGCATCCGCCGGCGCGTGTTCTTCGACCTGCAGAAAAAGCGCGCCAAGCTCCACCTGCTGCAGGGCCTCGGCAAGATCCTGCTCGATATCGACCGCGCCATCGCCATCATCCGCAACACCGAGCGCGAGGCCGACGTAGTGCCGAACCTCATGGCGGGTTTTGATCTCGACGAGGTACAGGCAAACTTCGTGGCCGAGATCAAGCTGCGCAACATCAACCGCGAGTACATCCTCAAGCGCACGGCCGAGACCGACGCGCTGGAAAAAGACATTGCCGACCTCGAGGCGACGCTCGAGAGCAAGCGCCGCATCCGCGGCATCATCATCCGCGAGCTCAAGGAGATCATCCGCAAGTACCCGTCGCCGCGGCGCACGGGCATCGTCGCGGCGGAGTCCGTCGCGCAGATGCCGGCCGAGGATCTTGTGCCGGATTACCCGGTGCAGCTGTTCCTCTCGCGCGAGGGCTATTTCAAGAAGATCACGCCGCAGTCGCTGCGCATGAGCGGCGAGCAGAAGTATAAGGACGGCGACGCGCTCAGCCAGAGCTTCGGCGCGACGAACCGCGGGGAACTTCTCATCTTCACCGACCGTCAACAGGTGTATAAGGCCAAGCTCTGCGACTTTGCGGACACGAAGGCGTCCGTGCTCGGCGTGTACCTGCCGACGGTGCTGTCCATGGATGCCGACGAGCACGTCCTGTGCATGGTCGACCCCGGCGACTACCGCGGCGAGCTGCTGCTCGTATTCGAAAACGGCAAGGTCGCGCGCATCCCCGTCTCGGCGTATGAGACCAAGACGAACCGCCGCCGCCTGACCGGCGCGTATTCGGACAAGAGCCCGCTCGTGGCCGTGCTGCCGCTGTACGAGGGCAGCGAGGTCGTGCTCTTTGCGTCCGACGGGCGTGCGCTGCTCTTCCCGCCGGAGGCCGTGTCGCTTAAGGCCTCGCGTACGACGCAGGGCGTCGCCGTCATGGCGCTGAAGAAAAAGGCCGTTGTCACGCAGGCACAGTTTGCGCCCGATACGCTCATCCGCAACCATGCGCGCTACCGCGCCAGGAGTCTGCCGGCCGCCGGCGCGCTGCTGCGCGAGGACGACCGCGGCGAGGAGCAGATGAGCCTGATCTGAGGAGAGAGAGATATGGATCTGCATCGTTTTTCCGCTTTTGATTATATGAAGCTGGTCGTCGGTTCGGCGCTCGTGGCCGCGGCGTTCCAGTTCTTCACGTTCCCGAACAGCATCGTCTCCGGCGGCGTGACCGGCATCGCCCAGATCATCCGCCTGCTGACCGGCATCCCCGTCGGCGTGCTGTCGATCCTTATCAACATCCCCATTTTCTATCTCGGCTGGCGGCACCGCCTCGGCACGCGCCGGCTCGTTCTGGCGCTGTGCGTCATGGCGCTCATCTCCGTGCTCATCGACGCGCTCGCGCTGACCGGCCTTGTCGTGACGGACGAGCCGATGCTCGGCGCAGTTTACGGCGGCGTGCTCAACGGTGCGGGCTACGGCCTGATCTATACCACCGGCACGACCGGCGGCGGCACGGACATTGTGGCCAAGATGCTGCGCCGGCGCTATCCGTACATCAACTTCGGCACGCTGCTGTTCGGCATGAACGTCGTGGTCGTGCTGACGTTTGCCTTCCTGTTCAAAAAGTACGACAGCTGCATGTACACCATGATCGAGATGTTCATCAGCTCGAAGGTCGTCAACCTTGTGCTCTACGGCCCCGGCGTGTCGGAGGTGTGCTACATCATCACGAACAACGTCAACGCCATCAAGAGCGCCATCACCTGCACGATGGGCCGCGGCATCACGCTGCTGCGCGGCGAGGGCGCGTGGTCCGGCAAGGAAATGCAGGTTATCCTCTGCGTGGTCAAGCGGCCGGAGATCGCCCAGCTGCGCGAGGTCGTGCGCTCGGTGGACGAGCACGCATTTGTCATCGTGTCCGAGGCCAAGGAAGTCTTTGGCCGCGGCTTTGGAAACATCTACGGCGACGATTGAAAGGAGCGGGGTATGCACAAACGCTGCATCGCCGGCATCCTGCTGGCGGCACTGCTGGTGTCGCTGTGCGGATGCACGTCCGTGTTTGACAAGGAATATCTGTCGGTGCGCCCGTATGAGGAGCCGTCGAACCTCCTGACGGATGCCGACACGACGCAGATCCGCAATTATGCGGGTCTCATGCGCGCGCTCAATACCATGGCGGCGCAGTACGAGCGCTCGTTCGTGCTGGCCTTCGGCGACTATGACGGCATCATTGCCGACGATCTGGCCGCCGCCTGTGAGGAGCTGCGCACCGGCACTGCCATCGGCGCGTACTGTATCGAGAGCGTCAGCTATGAGACCGAGCAGGTGATCGCCTACTGCGAGGCGAGCATCACCATCACCTACAACCGGCCGGAGAGCGAGGTGCGCTCCATTTACAGCGCCCAGACGCAAAAGAGCATCCTCGACTGCGTGGTCGATGCGCTCGACCGGCAAAAGACGCAGTTTGCCATCCAGATCAGCACCAGCACGCTCGAAACGGACGATGTGGCCGCGCTCGTGCGCTCGGCGTGCCTGAACCAGCCGCAGCTCGTTGTGGATTTCCCGAGCATCGACGTGACGGTCTACAGCGGCAGCAGCAACAGCCAGAAGATCTTCGGCATCACGCTGCAGTACAGTGTCAGCGAATCCGCGGTCAATGACCGCCGCACCCAGCTCGACGGCCGCGTGCGCACGCTCACGTCTGCGCTCACGACAGGCGAGCAGGAGACACCGCTGCAGGCGGCGCTCGTCGTCATGCGCGCCTGCGAGCAGCGGATCTCGCCCGTGAGCACGGCGTATGATGCGCTCGTGAACGGTTCTGCCGACAGTTACGGTCTGGCCATGGCCTACAAGGCGGTCTGCGACGCGCTGAACATCCCGTGCCAGGTCGTCAGCGGCCGCTTCCAGGGGACGGATCGCTGCTGGAACATCGTGCAGGTCGGCGGCAATTACTATCATCTGGATCTGTCCATGCAGTCGGAGACGCTGTGGCTGCGCAGCGATGAGAGCATGCGCAGCACCTATCAGTGGGACGCGGAGGGCTGCCCGGCCTGCGCGGCGCAGTCGTTCATCTGGCGCGAGGGACAGAAGCTGTAACGCCGGATTCGCAAAAAAGATCAAAAAAGGCTTGACAAGTCGGCTTTTTGTGGTAAAATAACGCTTGCATTCACGAAATGCGGGCATAGCTCATTTGGCAGAGCGCCACCTTGCCAAGGTGGAGGTAGCGAGTTCGAATCTCGTTGCCCGCTCCAGATTGAGAACCACACACAGCAAAAACACCGCACACAGTGCGGTGTTTTTGCTGTGCTTTGCTGCGCTCAGCAGCGCGTTTTTGGTCAGACCCAGAGAAAGAAAACACAATCTAAGGAGGAACCTTCATGAACGCAGATGTTGTCATTGTCGGTGCGGGCCCTGCCGGAATCTTCACGGCGCTGGAGCTGCTGCGCCGCGGCTCCCCGGAAAAGATCGTCATGATTGAGCAGGGGCAGGCCATTGAAAACCGCCGCTGCCCGAAGGCCAAGACTGGCCGGTGCATGAACTGCAAGCCGTATTGCCATATCACGACCGGTTTCTCCGGCGCGGGCGCGTTCTCGGACGGCAAGCTCTCGCTGTGCAGCGATGTCGGTGGTGACCTGCCCACCCTCGTCGGCGAGCAGAAGGCGCAGGAGCTCATCGACTACGCCGACAGCATCTATCTGGAGTTCGGCGCGGACGAGCACGTCGAGGGCCTGGAGAATACGGAGGAGATCAAGCAGATCCGCACGCGCGCCATCCGCGCGGGCCTGCGTCTGGTCGACTGCCCGATCCGCCACCTCGGCACCGAGAAGGCGCACGAGGTCTACCTCGGCATCGAAAACTACCTGCGCGACCACGGGGTGGAGATGCTCTTCGGCTGCACGTGCGAGGACGTCATCCTGCGCGACGGCCGCTGCTGCGGCGTCGTGGCGCACGATGGGCACCAGGACTACACCATCGAGGCCAGGCACACCGTCATCGCCACCGGCCGCCGCGGCGCCGACTGGCTGGAGAAGGTCTGCCTCGAGAACGGCGTGGAGCACAAGCCCGGCACGGTCGATATCGGCGTGCGCGTCGAGGTGCGCAACGAGATCATGGAGTCGGTCAACCGCGTGCTGTACGAGTCCAAGCTCATCGGCTACCCGGCCCCGTTCAAGAACAAGGTGCGCACGTTCTGTCAGAACCCCGGCGGCTTCGTGTCGCAGGAGAACTATGATAACGACCTCGCCGTCGTCAACGGCCATGCTTACAAGGAGCTCAAGTCGCCCAACACGAACGTGGCCATCCTCTGCTCGCACAACTTCTCCGTGCCGTTCAACCAGCCGATCGCCTACGCGCAGAAGGTCGGCGAGCTGACGAATATGCTCGGCGCGGGCCACATCATGGTGCAGCGCTTCGGCGATATCCTCGACGGCAAGCGCACCTGGCAGAAGGAGCTCATGCAGTCGAACGTCCGCCCCACGCTGCCGGACGCCGTCGCGGGCGACATCACGTCCGCCATGCCGTACCGCGCCATGCTCAATATCATCAACTTCATCAAGGCCATGGACGAGGTCGTGCCCGGCTTTGCCGCCTATGAGACGCTGCTGTACTCTCCGGAGCTGAAGTTCTACAGCAACCGCATCGCCATGGACGCCGACCTGAACACGAACGTGCCCGGCCTGCACTGCCTGGGCGACTCCTCCGGCTGGACGCGCGGCCTGATGATGGCCTCGGCCATGGGCGTGCTCATGGGCCGCAAGCTCGCCGGGATGCTCTGATCCGCAGCGGGAGGCCTTGTCAGTTTCTGCACAAAAATGCTTGACAAATTTCTGCGATCCGGTACTATAAGAGGGATGGAAAACGGATATATCCGCCCCCGGCGGAGGGAAGGAATCGTTTATGGATGGACTGAAAAAAGCATATTACCGTACTTACCAGCAGGTGTTTGACATTGGTATGCGCTGCCTGCATTGGCGCAAGCCGATCGTGATCTCCGGCGCCGGCTGCATCCGGCAGGTGCCGGATGTGCTGAGCAAGAGCGGCGTGACGAAGGTCATGGTCGTCACCGGCTCGCACGTGGTCAAGTCGCTCGGGCCGAAGCTGTTTGCCGCGCTTGAGGACGCCGGCATGCCTTACGAGGTGTTCAGTGAGGTCGAGGCCAACCCCTCGGTGAACACGGTCGAGAAGATCCGCACGCAGTACACGGACACCGGCTGCAGCGGCTTTGTCGCCCTTGGCGGTGGCAGCCCGATGGACGCCACGAAGGGCGCGGCCGCCCGCGTCGCCTGCCCGAAAAAGAGCTGCGATGATATGGCCGGCGTCATGCGCGTCGGCAAGACCGTGCCGCCCATCGTCGCCATTCCGACGACGTCGGGCACCGGCAGCGAGACGACGATCGCCGCCGTCATCACCGACAGCGAGACGCACCACAAGTACGCGCTCATGGATCTCAAGCTCATGCCGCTATATGCCATCCTCGACCCGGAGCTGACTGTCGGCCTGCCGCCGCGCACGACCGCGACCACCGGCATGGACGCGCTCACGCACGCGATCGAGGCGTACATCAGCTGGACGTATAACACCAAGGAGAGCCTGCGCCTCGCCGAAGAGGCCGTTAAGCTCATCTTCGATAATCTCGAGCTGGCATACCAGCACGGCGAGGATCTCAAGGTGCGCGAGAACATGATGATCGCCGCCTTCAAGGCCGGCTTTGCCTTCTCCCGCGCCGGCGTCGGCAACGTGCACGCCATCGCGCACACGCTCGGCGGCCTGTACAACACGCCGCACGGTCTGGCAAACGCGGTCATCCTGCCGATCGTCCTCGAGGACTACGGCGAGGCCGTGTATCCGAAGCTCGCGCGCCTGTGCGAGATCGCCGGCGTCAAGGCCGACGGCACGGACGCCGAGAAGGCGCAGGCCTTCATCGCGGAGATCTATGCCATGAACGAGCGCATGGGCATCCCGAAGGGCTTTGACTTCATTCAGGAAGAGGACATCCCGCAGATCATCACCTGGGCGCTGGCCGAGGCCAACCCGAACTATCCGGTGCCGGTCGTGTACAATGCCGCGCGCTGCCGCAAGGTCATCGATACCATCCGCGCCAAGGCCGCGGAGAATCCGCCCGCCGAGGGATAAGAACAAAAAAAGCCCGCTTCGCACGGCCGTGCGAAGCGGGCTTTTGCGTTCGGCAGGCTTATGCAGCCTGCCGTTCTTTTTTGCCGCCGATGCCGCCGTGGAGCACAAAGCGGCAGAAGCGATTGTCCGGGTGCGCCGACACGATGCGGTAGATCAGCAGCGTGATCGCATAAGCGATCGCGGCGGCGATCAGCCCCACGATCATCCCGCCGAGCACGTCGGACGGGTAGTGCGCCATGAGATAGTTGCGCGCCACGCCCATCGCTGCCACGAACAGATAGGCCCACCAGCGCGCGGGCTTTTTGCCTGTGAGCACGAGCGCGGTCACGCCGGCCATCGCGGCCGTCACATGGCCGGAGGGGAAGGAGTACTCGCTCTCGGCATACGCGCCGGCGGCCTGCCACCAGGTGCGGAAGGGCTCTACCGTCAGCGGACGCGGCCGGGCGACAAAGTCCTTGAGCCAGAAGTTCGTGATGAGCGCGCCGCAGCACACGGCGCCGAACATGCAGATGCCCGCCTTGCGCGTTTTTGGAAACAGCATCAGCACGATGCCGAGCACGAGAAAGAGGATGCCCTTCTCGCCCAGCAGCGTGATGGCCCGGCACAGCGGCGTGAAGAAGCCGCCGGCCGCTTCGGCCAGATTGTGCAGCGCCTGCAAAATGGCGTAGTCATAGCCCGCAAACGCGGTGTTGAGCCACTGCGCGATCGCAGTCAGTTCCATAAGAAATCACCGTCCAGGTACAAAGAATATCTATAGAAAAGACGAAAAAGTTCGCCAGAGTGTAAAAAGGATTTAAAATCTCTGTAAAGCGACTTTGCAATCTTACACCGTGCGCATGGATTTTGCAACCGTTACCGGCGGCATCGACCCTTAAAATTTTGGATGAATGTTTTTCAATGAAAACGAAAATAGAATGTTTTCTGCGTTTTGGGCGCGATATCCGGCCGGAGGGCTTGACTTTGCCGGGAAAAATCAATATGCTGGTAAGGAAAAATTCTATCTGGAATAGGAGCGATGTTTGCATGATTCTCGATTGCAGCAAATATGTCGGCCCGTGCCGCTGCGGCCGCGAGCACACACTGGAGACGAAGAAGGTCGTCGTGGAGTATAATGCGCTCGACAAGTTCGACCAGTACATGGATGAGGTCGGCCTGAGCGGCAAGCGCGCCGTCATTTACGATACGAACACCTACAACCTCCCGACGCTCAGGCACGTGCGCGCCGACCAGGAGATCGTCCTCAACGCCGAGGGCCTGCACTCCGAAAAGGGCATGATCGAGGACATGATGCGCCAGCTTGACCATCCGGACGTCATCGTCGCGGTCGGCTCGGGCACGATCATGGACTTCGGCCGCTACCCGGCCTACCACCTCGGCATCCCGTTCGTCGCCGTACCGACGCTGGCGAGCTCCGACGGCTTCACGGCCAACATCTGCTCGATCATCATCGACGGACAGAAAAAGTCCATCCCCATGCAGGCGGCGGCGCTCGTCGTCTGTGACCTGAACGTCGTCTCCGGCGCGCCCCTGTGGCTGACCGTGAGCGGCATTTCGGACATTCTGGCCAAGTACATTTCCCTCGCGGACTGGAAGATCGCGCACCTCGTCTCGGGCGAGTATTACTGCCCGATGGTCGCCGACCTCGCGCAGGAGGCGCTGACCATCATGCGCAAGGCGGCCGACGATATGGCGGCCGGCGGCAAGCCGGACTTTGAGGCCATGACCATGGCGCAGATGATCTCCGGCCTGACCATGCAGCTGCTCAACCACTCCCGCGCCGCCTCCGGCGCCGAGCACCTGATGGCGCATCTGGTGGAGATGAAGCCGCCGCGGTTTGAAAATGCGCACGGCATGCACGGCCAGTGCGTCGGCGTGGGCACGTACCTGTGCGCGAAGGAGTACCACTACCTCGCCTCGCTCCCGACGCCGAAGGCCAAGCCCTTTGAGCCGCTGAGCCGCGCGTGGGTGGACGAGAAGTTCGGCCCGCTCGCCGACGGCATCATGAAGGAGAACGAAAACGACGTGCTCGGTACGTTCGATGCGCAGAACATCGTCGACCACTGGGACGAGATCCGCGCCATCATCGCCGAGATCCCTTCGGCCGAGGAGCTGGCCGCGCTGTGCGAGAAGCTCGGCGCGTTCTACAAGCCCGAGCAGATCGGTATCGATCCGGCCCTGTCGGAGGATATGCTCAGCGTTTCGGCGGCCATCCGCAACCGCCTGACGCTCATCCGCATGCGCCGTGTGCTCGATTTCGGCGAATAATTGCAGACATGTGTGCGCCCGGAAGCCACTGCTTCCGGGCGTTTTCCGCTTGTGAAACAAGGCGGATGGTGGTATAATATTCTGATTTGATTTTTCACGAAGGGAGGCCGTTTCGTGCCGGATTTTGAAGTTGTTTCGCCCTACGAGCCGTCGGGCGACCAGCCCGAGGCGATCGACACGCTCGTGCAGGGGCTGGAAAACGGCATCGACGAGCAGGTGCTGCTCGGCGTGACCGGCTCCGGCAAGACGTACACGATGGCCAAGGTCATCGAGCGCGTCCAGCGGCCGACGCTCGTGCTCGCGCACAACAAGATCCTCGCGGCGCAGCTGTGCAGCGAGTTCAAGGAGTTTTTCCCGAACAACGCCGTGGAGTATTTCGTCTCCTACTACGACTATTACCAGCCGGAGGCGTACATCCCGCACACGGACACGTTCATCGAAAAGGACGCCTCCATCAACGATGAGATCGAGCGCCTGCGCCACTCGGCCACGTCGAGCCTGTTTGAGCGGCGGGACGTGATCGTCGTCTCGTCCGTGTCCTGCATCTACGGCCTCGGCGACCCGATCGACTACGCCAACATGGTCATCTCCCTGCGCACCGGCCAGCAGCGCGACCCGGAGGAGCTCATGCGCAAGCTCATCGACATCCGCTATGAGCGCAACGACATTGCCTTCGCGCGCAATATGTTCCGCGTCCGCGGCGATACGATCGACATTTTCCCGGCCTATTCCTCGGACCATGCCGTGCGCGTGGAGTTCTTCGGCGACGAGATCGACCGCATTTCGGACATCAACGTCGTCACCGGCGCGCCCATCCGCACGCTCAGCCACGTGGCGATCTATCCCGCGTCGCACTACGTCACGACGCACGAGAAGATGGAGCGCGCCATCAGCGAGATCCGCGCCGAGTGCGACGCGCGCGTGAAAACGTTCGAGCAGCAGGGCAAGCTCCTCGAGGCGCAGCGCATTCGCCAGCGCACGGACTATGACATTGAGATGATGCAGGAGCTCGGCTACTGCTCCGGCATCGAGAACTATTCGCGCATCATCAGCGGCCGTGCCCCCGGCAGCGCGCCGATGACGCTGCTGGACTATTTCCCGAAGGACTTTCTGCTCTTCGTCGACGAGAGCCACGTTACGCTGCCGCAGGTGCGCGCCATGTACCGCGGCGATCGTGCGCGCAAGGACTCGCTCGTCGAGTACGGCTTCCGCCTGCCGAGCGCGTATGACAACCGCCCGCTGAAGTTTGAGGAGTTCGAGCAGCGGGTGCATCAGGCCATCTACGTCTCGGCCACGCCGGGCGACTATGAGCGTGAGCACGCGGGCCAGATTGCCGAGCAGATCATCCGGCCGACCGGCCTGCTCGACCCGCAGATCTTCGTGCGGCCCATTGAGGGACAGATCGACGACCTCATCGGCGAGATCAACGCGCGCATCGCCAAAAACGAGCGCACGCTCGTGACGACGCTCACGAAGAAAATGGCCGAGGATCTCTCGGCCTACCTCACGAATGCGGGCATCCGCTGCCGCTATCTGCACCACGACATCGGCGCGATCGAGCGCATGGAGATCATCCGCGACCTGCGCACCGGTGCGTTTGACGTGCTCGTCGGCATCAACCTCCTGCGCGAGGGGCTTGATCTGCCGGAGGTGTCGCTCGTGGCGATCCTTGACGCGGACAAGGAGGGCTTCCTGCGCAGCGAGACGAGCCTGATCCAGACGATCGGCCGCGCGGCGCGCAACGCCGAGGGCACGGTCATCATGTATGCGGATCAGGAGACGGCCGCCATGCACGCGGCCATCCTGGAGACGAACCGCCGCCGCGCCAAGCAGGCGGCGTACAATCAGGCGCACGGTATCGTGCCGAAAACGATCGTCAAGAGCGTGCGCGAGTTGCTTGAAATTTCGAGCGACGTCGAAGCGCCCAAACGCGCCGACGGCGTGAAGATGACGGAGGCCGAGCGCCGGGCCGAGATCGCGCGGCTCGAGGCGCAGATGAAAAAGGCGGCCGAAATGCTCGAATATGAGTACGCCGCCGTGCTGCGCGACCGGCTCATTGAGCTGCGCGGCCAGTGACGTGCAAGGAGGACACCCGAATGAAACTCATGATTCTCGACGGCAACAGCATCGTCAACCGCGCCTTTTACGGCATCCGCATGCTCAACGCGCCCGACGGCACGCCGACGAACGCGGTCTACGGCTTTCTGACCATTTTCCAGCGCATTCTCGAGCTCGAGCAGCCGCAGGCGGTGTGCGTGGCGTTCGACGTGCACGCGCCGACGTTCCGTCACGAGCAGTACGCGCTCTATAAGGCCCAGCGCAAGCCCATGCCGGAGGAGCTCGTCGTGCAGATGCCGCTGCTCAAGCAGACGCTCGACCACATGGGCATCCGGCGGCTGGAGCTGGCCGGGTGGGAGGCGGACGACCTGCTCGGCACGGTCGCCAAACGCTGCGAGGCCGCCGGCTGGGCGTGCGAGATCGTCACCGGCGACAAGGACAGCCTCCAGCTCATCACGGACACCACCCATGTCTGCCATGTCAAGACCCGCATGGGCCAGACGGAGACGATCGAATACACGCCCGAAGCGTTTCGCGCCGAGTACGGCTTCGACCCCATCCACATGATCGACCTCAAGGCGCTCATGGGCGACAGCTCGGACAACATCCCCGGCGTGCCCGGCATCGGCGAAAAGACGGCGAAGGAGCTGCTCGTGCGCTTCGGCACGGTGGCGGATATTTACCGCGATCTCGACACGCTGGACATCAAGCCCGGCGTGCGCAAAAAACTCACGGAAGGGCGCGAGAGCGCGCAGCTGTCGTTCGACCTCGCCACCATCCGCACGGACGCGCCCATTGATTTCGCGCCCGAATCCGCCGTCTGGGACCGGGACTACCGCCCCGAGCTCTATGACTGGTTCCGGCGGCTGGGCTTTTTGAAGCTCACGGAAAAGTGGGGGCTGCAGCCGGCTGACGGCGCGGCCGCGCCGGAAAATGCGCTGCCGCCCCTGCCGACCGTCGACGTGACGGACAGCGCCGCGCTGCACACGCTCGAGCAGGCGGTCACGGCGGCGCCGTATGTCGCGGTGCTCGCGCCCGAAGGGCTCGACGCGCTCACGCTCTGCGACGGCAAGGCGTGTTATGCGCTCGCGTGGGCGCAGCTTGGCGATGACTATAACGCATTTTTGCGCCTGCTGTTTTCCGACCGCGTGCGCAAGGCGGGCCACAACATCAAAGACCTCATGCGCGCGCTGCTCGCCGAGGGCCTGCCGACGGACGGGTTCGTGTTTGACACGGCGCTGGCGGCCTATCTGCTCGACGCCACGGCCGGGAACTATGATCTCCCGCGTCTCGCGCAGGCGTATCTCGGCGGGGAAGCGCCGGATGCGCAGACCGTCTGGGCGCTGCAGCCGGTGATGCGGGAAAAGATGGACGCGCTCGGCATGCTGCCGCTCTATACGGACATCGAGCTGCCGCTGTGCCCGGTGCTGGCGCGCATGGAGCACACGGGCTTTCTCGTGGACCGCAAGGCGCTGTATGATTTTGGCGAGAGCCTCACGAGCGCCATCGAGCAGCTGCAGCAGAGCATTTGGGCCTGCGCGGGCGAGCCGTTCAACATCCAGTCGCCGAAGCAGCTCGGCCACGTGCTGTTTGACCAGCTCATGCTTCCGGCCGGGAAAAAAACCAAGACCGGCTGGAGCACGAATGCTGCCGTGCTCGAAAAGCTGCGCGGCAAGCACCCGATCATCGATCAAATCCTGGACTACCGCATGCTCACGAAGCTCAAGTCCACCTATGCCGACGGGCTGCTCAAGGAGATCTCGGCCGACGGGCGCATCCACACGAACTTCCAGATGACCGTCACGGCGACAGGACGCCTGTCGTCCACCGAGCCGAACCTGCAGAACATCCCCGTGCGCCGCGAGCTCGGCGCGCAGATCCGCAACATGTTCGTGGCCTCGCCCGGCAAGGTGCTCGTCGACGCGGACTACAGTCAGATCGAGCTGCGCCTGCTGGCGCATATTGCCGATGATGAGACCATGATCGCGGCCTTCCGCAGCGGGGAGGACATCCACGCCGTCACGGCGTCGCAGGTGTTCGGCGTGCCGCTCGACGAGGTTACGCCGCTGCAGCGCTCACACGCCAAGGCCGTCAATTTCGGCATTGTCTACGGCATTTCGGCCTTCAGCCTCGCGCAGGATATCGGCGTGTTCCAGAGCGAGGCCAAGGCGTATATGGACAGCTATTTTGCCAAGTACCACGGCGTGCGCGACTATATGAAGCGCATTGTCGAGCAGGCGAAGGCCGACGGTTACGTCACGACGCTTTTCGGCCGCCGGCGTGATCTGCCGGAGCTGAGATCGTCGAATTTCAACCTCCGCAGCTTTGGCGAGCGCGTGGCGCTCAATATGCCCATTCAGGGCACGGCGGCGGATATCATCAAGGCCGCCATGGTGCGCGTGGACGCGCGCATGCGCGCCGAAGGACTCGAGGCAAAGCTCCTGCTGCAGGTGCACGACGAGCTCATCGTCGAGTGTCCGGCGGCGGAGGCCGAAACGGTTCGCGCCATCCTCATCGAGGAGATGGAGCACGTGGTCGATTACCGCGTGCCGCTGCTCGTGGACGCGAAGATCGGCGCGAGCTGGGCGGAGGCGCACTGATGGACTACACGATCTGCGACGCCGCGGCGGCGCACCTGCCGCAGCTCGCCGCGCTCGAGCGCGCGTGCTTTTCCGCGCCTTGGACGCGCGCGCAGCTGGCCGGCCAGCTGCCGGACGACCGGCACGTGTTTCTCATCGCGGCTGCGGGGGAGACGGTGCTCGGCTACGCAAACTTTCTGCACGTGCTCGATGAGGGCGACATCGGCAATGTCGCCGTTGCGCCGGAGCACCGGCGGCAGGGCATCGCGGACGCGCTGCTCGACGCGCTGTGCGCGCGGGCGGCGGCGCTCGATCTCGCATTCCTGACGCTGGAGGTGCGCGCATCCAATGCGCCCGCCATCGCGCTGTACCGCAAGCACGGGTTCCAGACCGTCGGTCAGCGCCGAAATTACTATCAGAAGCCGGACGAGGACGCGCTCCTCATGACCTGGTTCCGGAGAGAGGCAGAGACGATATGATTATTCTTGCGATTGAATCCTCCTGTGACGAGACGGCCGTCGCCGTTGTGCGCGACGGGCGCGAGGTGCTGACCGATCAGGTCTTTTCCCAGGCTGACCTGCACGCCATTTACGGCGGCGTCGTGCCCGAGATCGCCTCGCGCTCGCACGTGGAGGTCATCTCCCAGCTGGCCGACCGCGCGCTGGAAGTGACCGGGCTGACCCGCGACGACATCGACGCCGTGGCCGTCACCTGCGCGCCGGGGCTCATCGGCGCGCTGCTCGTCGGCGTGAACTTTGCCAAGTCCGCCGCGCTCGCGCTCGGCGTGCCGCTCATCCCGGTGCACCATGTGCGCGGCCACATCGCGGCCAACTACATCGCCTACCCGGAGCTGAAGCCGCCGTTCGTGTGCCTGGCTATTTCGGGCGGCAACACGCTCATCTGCGACGTGCGCGACTATACCGACCTGCGCATCCTCGGCGCCACGCGCGACGATGCGGCCGGCGAGTGCTTTGACAAGACTGCGCGTGTGCTCGGCCTGCCATACCCCGGCGGAAAGCCCATCGACGACCTGTCCAAGACCGGCGACGACCGGAAGTACAAGCTCCCCATCGGCCACGTGGACGGCTGCCCGTATGACATGAGCTTCAGCGGCCTGAAAACGGCCGTCATCAACCTTGCCCACACGGCGGAGCAGAAGGGCGAGCCGCTCGATAAAGCGTCGCTCGCCGCGTCGTTCTGTCGCGCCATGAGCGAGAGCCTCGTGCCGCGCACGATGGCGGCGGTCCGCGAGCTCGGCTATGACAAGCTCGCCGTGGCGGGCGGCGTCGCGGCCAACTCCCGCATCCGCGGCGATTTTCAGGCCGCGTGTGACGCGGCCGGCATCCGCCTGTTCGTCCCGCCGCTGAAGCTCTGCGGCGACAACGCCGCCATGATCGGCTGCCAGGCGTATTATGAGTATCTGCGCGGCGCGCGCGCCGGCAGCGAACTCAACGCCTGGGCCAATATGGAGATCTCCGAGGTGCCGTTTTATGGGCGTGCATGACGGCCACCGCGCCCGCATGAAGGCGCGCTTCGTGCGCAATGGGCTCGATAATTTCGATGACCACAGCGTGCTCGAGCTGCTGCTGTTTTACGCCGTGCCGCGGCGCGATGTCAACGAGCTCGCGCACGCGCTGCTGGATCATTTCGGCACGCTCGACGCGGTCTTTGAGGCAAGCTGCGAGGACATGATGCGCGTGCCCGGCGTGGGGGAGAACGTGGCCACGCTCCTCACGCTCATCCCGCAGGTCGGCCGCCGGTACCAGATGGCCAAGCGCCGCCAGCAGACGATCCTGCGCTCGAGCGAGGACGCCGGGAACTATCTCGTGCCGCTGTACCTGTATGAGCGCACGGAGGTCGTCTACCTCCTGTGTCTGGACGCCAAGTGCGGCCTCATCAGCTGTAAGGAGGTCGGCCGCGGCGTGGTCAATGCCGCAGAAGTGTCCGTGCGCGCCATCGTCGAGACGGCCCTGTCGCAGAAGGCGGTGTCCGTCATCCTCAGCCACAACCATGTGGACGCTTATGCGCTGCCGTCGCGCGAGGATGAGCTCACTACGCGCCGCATCCGGGACGCACTTTTGCTCGTAGGAATCACGCTCGCGGATCATATCATCGTCTGCGGCGAGGATTATGTGTCGTTTGCCGACAGCGGCCTGCTCTGAATCATCACCAGCGGCACAAATCCTGCATTTTGCCTGTCAAGCTTTTTTTCAAATCTCTCGCGGCTGCGAGAGATTTGTGTTATGGTAACAAAATCGGTTTTTGCGAAATCCACAAAGTCCGTTTCCACCGTTTCCTTATTTATGCAGAATCGGAGCAAACACTTGAAATAGAAAAGAAAATCCGGTGTTGAAAAGTCGGTTGAAAATGTTGATAACTCACAGCAAACAGGAAGCCGGTAAAAAGTTATGTAAACACATTGTCACGAAAATGTAAGAACTTTGATCTTCTCCGCGGGCGGGAAAGCCTGAAACAGCGCGTGTTTTTCGGGGGGGTGTAACAGTGCAAATTCTGCACAACTGACAGGAAGCGAAAAAAATCGACGACTTGTGCAGAAATGCGACATTTTTTCATGCATGAAAACAAATAGTAATCGTCGAACTTTTTTGTTGACATCCACTGAGACATGTGATAGAATGTGCAAGCTGTAAGAAATGTGCTAGTGTAGCTCAGTCGGTAGAGCAGCTGATTCGTAATCAGCAGGTCGTGTGTTCGAGTCACATCACTAGCTCCAGAAACGCCCTGTGGTCTTTGGCCGCAGGGCATTTTTGTACTCTGCCGCTTGACGCGGCGGCAGGGGCACGGTATAATAAAATATACATAGAACCGTTTGGAACGGCGCTTTTATTTTCCTACTAAATTAGATACATCTAACTGAAAAACAGGAGGTGCGGCGCAATGGCCACAGCAAAACAAAACGAAACTTTCGCGGACACACTGGCGACGGTGCTGCATCAGGATGCCGAGCACACGGTCTATCGTCTCGGCGGCGCCGATGGGGAAGTGGTGCAGACGGTCTACCCGGTTTTCCCGGGCATTGAGATCGTGTATCACGACGTGCACGCCACGGCCTGCGCCATGCAGCGCACACGCGCGCCCGGCTGTCTGGAGATCCACCACTGCCGCGAGGGGCGCATCGCCTACCCGTATGGCGACGCGTGCTTTTTCCTTTCGCCGGGCGATCTGGCGATCGTGCAGCGCTCGGCGGCAGCGGCCCCGGCGCGCTTCCCAACCGGGCACTACCACGGCATCACGGTGTCGATCGACCCGGCACGCGCACCGGACTGCCTGTCGTGCTTTCTCGAGGACGTTGAGGTGCGGCCGAGCGCACTCATCGAAAAATTCTGCGCGGACTCAGCCTGCTTTGTCACGCGCTCGTCACAGGGCGTGGCGCACATTTTTGCCGAGCTCTACTCCGTGCCGGAGGCCATCCGCAAGGGCTATTTCAAAGTCAAGATCCTGGAGCTGCTGCTGTTTTTGAGCGCGTTCCCCGTGCAGGCGGCCCAGCCGCAGCACAGCTATCCGCAGGCGCAGGTGCAGCTCGCCGAGCAGATCGGCGCATATCTGCTCGAGAACACGGAGCGGCGGCTGACGGTCGCGGAGCTCTCGCAGCGCTTCGGCGCCTCGGCCACGCTCATCAACAGCAGCTTTCGCGGCGTGTACGGCATGTCGCCGGCGGCGTTTCTGCGCGCGCAGAAAATGCATGGCGCTGCCCGGCTCCTGCGGCAGACCGACCGCACGGTGCTGGATATTGCCGGCCAGTTTGGGTATGATAACGGCAGCAAGTTCGCCAAAGCGTTCCGGGATGTCATCGGCGTCTCGCCCAACGCCTACCGCAGCGGCATCGACTGCGACAGCTGCGCGCCGGAGGCGCCGGCGGTCTGACGGCGGGGCGGACGACATTTTTCATTTTGGAGCCATGTTCCGATGATTTGGAGCGGATGCCGGGTGTATCATGCAGTATCATAGCATCAGAAAGCAACAAAACGCGCAGCTTTTCACACATGAGTTAGGCAACCTTAACTATCAATCGCGCAGCATTGCTCACTGCGCGAAAACCGGTAAACAACCACAGACAAGGAGGCAAGCCATGTCGGAGGAAAACGTCGTACGGCTCTGCGCGCCGACACTGGCCGGGATCAAGACCGGCAGCCTGTTCCCCTGTCCGTATGAAAACCGGGAGACTTTGCTCATGGAGATCCGCCAGTATAACCAGGTGCTGGTTCCCAAAGGACTCTGCCTCCTCCCGCTGCGATTCACGGACAAGAGCGCACTGCTGTATCTGTACCGCCCACGCGATCTGGAGCGGGATCTGCAGGACCAGTTGGCAGCAGAGATCCTGCGGCACGCAGGCTATGTCTGCGGCAGCAGCGAGCAGTGCCTGATGAAGCTCATCGAGCGGCTGCGCGCGTACGACGAATTCCCCCACGAGATCGGCCTGTTTCTGAGCTATCCGCCGGAAGACGTCAAAGGGTTCATCGAGCACCACGCGGCTGATTTCAAGTACGCCGGCCTCTGGAAGGTGTACGGCGACGAGCAGCGGGCGCGCGACCTCTTTGCAAAATACCAGCGGTGCACGGAGATCTATTGCCAACGTCTGCACGCGGGCTCGAGCATTGCGCAGCTCGCCGTGAACGTGCAGCAGCGAAATACAGCACAAAATGAAAGGATGTTACCATCATGAAAAAAGCAGCAGTCATCTATTGGAGCGGTACCGGCAACACCGAGGCAATGGCCAACGCCGTGCTCGAGGGCATGAAAAGTGCCGGCGCGGACGCGGTGCTTCTGACCGCCTCCGATGTGGATGGTTCCGCCGTCGGCGGATATGACGCCGTGGCGCTCGGCTGCCCGGCCATGGGCTCTGAAGTTCTGGAGGACATGGAGTTCGAGCCGATGTTCGACGGCTGCAAGTCCAGCCTGAAAGGCAAACGTGTCGCCCTGTTCGGCTCTTACGGCTGGGGCGGCGGCGAGTGGATGCACAACTGGGAGCGCGACTGCCGCAGCTCCGGTATCCAGCTCGCGTGCGACAGCGTGATCTGCAACGAAGCGCCCGATGACGCGGCCCTCGCGGCCTGCCAGGCGCTCGGCAAGGCGCTCGTCGGTTAATTTCTTTCGATCGTACCCGGAATCTCTCCGGTTACCGATACCAACAACAGACGCATCAAGCCAAATCACCTCACCTCTCTTCTCTTCCCCCATTCCCTGCAGCGGTGTGACACCACGCACTTTGCCTGTGCGTGACCGCTGTCCCCAACAAAGAATCGTCCGCCGGATTCCCCTTCCGGGCGGACGATTTTTTTGCTGCCCGCGCTTGACAACGCGGCGCATATCTGCCTATCATAATTCAGAATGCAAATTCGGGAGGGACGTCCATGCGCATACATGAATTCGGAACCGAACACGAAAAGACTGTCCTGCTGCTGCACAGCGCCTGCCTGAGCTGGCGGATGTTCCAGCCGGCGGCAGAGCGGCTGCAGACGCAGTACCATCTCATCATACCGGCGCTGCCGGCGCATGACCCGGACGAAAAGACGCCCTACACGAGCGTGGAGGCCATCGCGGCCGAACTGGGCGACTGGCTGGCGCAGCGGGGCATCAGCGCGCTCTGGGGGCTGTACGGCGTGTCCATGGGCGGTGCGGTCGCGCTGCGGCTGCTGGCGGACGGGAAGGTGGCGGTGCGCACGTGTGTGCTCGACGCGGCCATCACGCCGTACCGCGCGCCGTGGTGGCTGACGCGGGGCTTTTCCCTGCGCAACTATCTCGTCATCCGGTTTGCGCAGCGGCACCTGGCGCTGATCCGCCGGGCGTTTCCGGCGCAGCGCTTCGGTCAGGCGGCGGTGGAGGATGTCTGCATGATCTTGGGGCGGATGGACCGGCGCGATGTCTGGCGCGTGTTTGACTCCTGTTTCCACTATCCGCTGCCGAAGCGCCTGCAAACGGCGGCGCGTGTGTCGTACTGGTATGGGAGCAAGGAATATTTCCAGCGTGCACTGGACATCCGCCATGTGCGCCGCCTGCTGCCGGAGACGGCGTTCGTCGCGTTTCCGGACTGCGCGCACGCGGAGTTTGTCGCCGGGCAGCCGGAGGCTTTTGCCGTGCGGCTGGCTGAGACGCTCGAGCTGGACGGAAGCGATATCTAAAGAATCAGCGCCCTGTACAGGAACGTTTTCCCGCACAGGGCGCTGTTTTCGCTTTTCATTGTGCCGTGACGGCAGCGGCAATCTGCTCTGCGCCGTTACGCGGCAGCCAGGCGGCCTGCGCGGCCAGCATACGTTCGGCACATGCCGGGTCATAGATGAGCCGGTCGGCAAAGCGCGCCGCCTCGTCCACGCTGCGCGCGAAAAACGACAGGCCGTGGCGCGCGAAGAACGCGGCGTTTTCCGTCTCCACACCGGGGATGGCCATCGTGTGCACGAGCGGCACGCCCAGCATGGCGGCCTCGGAGCTGGAGATGCCGCCGGCCTTGCTCAGCAGCACGTCGGCCGCGTGCATATAGGCCGGCACCTGATCCGTGAACGGCACGGTCAGCACGCCCTGCCCATGATAAGCGTCCTCGAGCGCCTGCCGCAGCGCCTCGTTCCGGCCGGGTAGCACGCACAGCAGCGCGTTTTCATCCGGCACGCGGCGGATCGCGTCGCACAGCGACACGGCGTCGCCGCAGCCGATGCCGCCGGTCATGATGAGGTAGATCTTTTTGTCTGCCGGCAGCCCCAGCGCGGCGCGCGCGGCGGCCTTGTCCATCGGCGCGAGAAAGCGCGCCGCCACCGGCATGCCGGACACGATGAGCTTTTCGGCCGGCATCCCGGCCTGAATGCACAGCTCCCGCACCTCGCTGTGCGGCAGAAAGTAAGCGTCGAGGTCGGTCTCGGCGAGAAACGGGATGCACGTATAATCCGAGAGGATGCCGCAGCATTTCACCTCGCAGCGCTCCCACCGGCGCAGGAACGTGAGCGTTTCCATCGGGAACAGGTGCGAGCAGACAACGGCGTCGTAACCGTTGTCGCGGATGAAGGCGTTGAGCTGCCGTGCGTGGCGGATGTTGGCCATGTAGACCGGCGAGGTGACGCCGGTCGCGCTGTACATCGCACCCGCGTGGTACATCATGCCGAACACGTCCGGCGCCTTGGTCGAGATGCGGTTGAGGATTTTGTCAAAGCTCAGCGGCCCGGGGTCGCCGAACATGTGCAGCATATCGAGGAAGGATGTCTCGTGTCCGCGCGCGTCGAGCGCCTCCTTGACGGCGAGTGCGCAGTGGTTATGCCCCTCGCCGGTGCTGCAGCTCAAAAGCAGGATTTTCATACCGTTGCCTCCTGTGTGTTTCGTAGCGTGCTCGCCGTCAGCGGCCGGCGCAGCCGAGGCTACTTGCGGAAATGCCCAGAACGGAGGCGGCGAGGTGCTTGCCGCTCGCGGTTTTCATGACCGTGTCCATGAAGTGCATGACGCTCTGCTTGCCGTATCCGTTCTCGGAGGCGTTTGCGATGTAGTCCGCCTCGATGAGGATCTGGTAGTCCATGCCGTGAATGTCCTGCAGCGTGTGGTGATGCCCCACAAGGTAGGCCACGCGCGCGATCTGCGCCTCCGTCATGCCGGTGTCGGCCAGAAAGCTGCGCACCAGCACAGCGCCTTCCTGCTCCTGATATTTTCCGTTGGTGTTGCCGTATTTCTCGCGGCAGAGCGGGCAGGCAATGTCGTGCGTGATGGCGGCGACCTCCAGAAGATACTGCGTCTCCGCGTCCAGCCCCTCCAATTCGCCGATCGTGCGGGCGTAGGCCCAGACGCGCAGGAGGTGGTCAATGTCGTGGATATTGCCATTGGATGCGGCAATCATTTTGCTGAGAATTTGTGCGATGGTCATGGGATGCCTCCGTTGGATGTCAGTTAAAATGCCCGTCGTTGGCGGCGAAGAGCCGCGCGCACTGGGCGCGCAGCGCCGCGTGCTCGGGCGCGGAGAGCGTCGGGTCGGCGGCGAGCACTGTGCGGGCCGCGTCGCGCGCGTCGTTGACAGCGGTCATGTTCGTGCCGAGGTCGGCAATGTGCAGCGCCGGCAGACCGTGCTGCCGGTTGCCGAAGAAGTCGCCCGGGCCGCGCTGGCGCAGGTCGGCCTCCGCGATCTGAAAGCCGTCGGCCGTGTCGCACAGCACCTTCAGGCGCGCGCGCGCTTCGTCCGTGTGCGCGTCCGACACGAGCACGCAGTACGACTGAAACGGCCCGCGCCCGATGCGCCCGCGCAGCTGGTGCAGCTGCGAGAGGCCGAAGCGTTCGGCGTTTTCGATGATCATGAGCGCCGCGTTCGGCACGTCCACGCCGACCTCAATGACCGTCGTCGAGACGAGAATGTCCGTCTCTCCGGCGGCGAAGGCGGCCATGCAGGCGTCCTTGTCTTTGGCCTTCATGCGGCCGTGGATGCAGGCCACGCGGTGCTGCGGAAACGTCCGCTGCAGCACCTGCGCGTGCTCTTCGGCGGATTTGAGATCGGACGGAACGTCGTCTGTCTCCTCCACCTTCGGGCAGACGACGAACACCTGCCGCCCCTCGCCGATGAGCTTGTCGATGAAGGCGTTGAGCCGCGCTCGGTAGCGCTCGTCCACGCACACGGTCTGCACCGGCTGGCGGCCGGGCGGCAGCTCGTCGATGATCGACACGTCCAGATCGCCGTACACCAGCAGCGCAAGTGTGCGCGGGATGGGCGTCGCGCTCATGACGAGCGTGTGCGGCTGCTCGCCCTTGCGCACAAGCGCGGCGCGCTGCTCGACGCCGAAGCGGTGCTGCTCGTCCGTGATGACGAGACCGAGACGGAAAAACGTCACCGAGTCGCTGATGAGCGTGTGCGTGCCGACGACGACGTCGAGCAGACCGCCGGCGAGCGCCTCTTTTACTTCACGCTTCTGCCGCGCGGTCATTGCGCCCGTCAGCCGGCCAACGCGGATGCCGAACGGCTCGAGCAGTGTACGCAGCGTGTGTTCATGCTGCTCGGTGAGGATCTCCGTCGGCGCCATGAAGGCACTCTGGCAGTCGCTTTCGTGCGCAAACCAGATGCACGCCGCGGCGACGAGCGTCTTGCCCGAGCCGACGTCGCCCTGCACGAGGCGGCTCATCGGCACGCCGGAGATCATGTCCTGCACGGCGGCGGCGACGGCGCGCCGCTGCGCCCCGGTGGGCGAGAAGGGGAGCGTGCGGTAAAATGTCTCGAGGTCGGCGGCTTTCATACGGATGCCGCCCTCGGCGCGCCGCTGCGAGCGGATGCGCGCCATGGCGGTCGAGAGCACGAACAGCTCCTCGAACACCAGCCGCTTGCGCGCCGTGTCGAGCGCCTGCGCATCGGCCGGCTGGTGGATGTTCTGCAGGGCATAGTCCTGCTGTGCGAGCTGATAGGTGCGCGCAATGTCCGCCGGGATCACGTCCTGCAGCTGCCCGATGCAGGCGTGCAGCGCGGGCGTCATGGCCTTGCGGATGTCGTTTTGCGTCACGCCGGTCGTCAGCGGATAGACCGGGTAAAAGCAGTTGGTCACGCTGCCGCAGCGCGCCGCCTGCTCGCAGACGGGGTTCGTCATCGTCTTGCGAAAGCCGTTGGCTTCCACCTTGCCGTAGAAAATGTACGTTTCGCCCGCGTGCAGATTGTTTTTGCGGTAGGGCTGGTTGAAGTAGGTCACGTCCAGCGCGCCGGTGTCGTCCGCGATGCGCACCTTGACGAGCGTGAGCCCACTGCGGACATACTGCGCGCGCGGCTCGGCCGCGACCGCGGCGCGGATGCACACGGCCTCGCCGGGCTGTGCGTCCGCGATCGTGCGAAACTGCGTCCGGTCCTCGTACCGGCGGGGGTACAATCCCGCCAGATCGCGCAGCGTCGCCACGCCGAGCTTTTGAAATGCCTGCGCTTTTTTCGGCCCGATGCCGGCCAGCGCCTCGAGTGGGGTGTCCGGTGTGTAGGTCATGTGCAATCCTCCTGTGCGCCGCATTTCCAGCGCCAGAGCCGCGCCTGATCCTCGGGCGCGGCATAGCCGATGCCGACGCGCGTATCGGTCTCGAGCGCGAAGTGCCGCCCGTCGTCCTCGATCCAGAGTTCCGGGCAGGTCGTGATATCGCCGTCGTTGAACGCCTTGTCGATCTGCAGTCGCCTGGTCAGCTTGCCGGGGCCGTCCGCGCCGTCTGCGCATGCGCGGATGAGCACGGCCTGCGGCTCGTCCACGTGCCCGGTCACGATGTTGAGCATCCAGTGCATGCCGTAGCAGAGGTAGACGTAGATCGTGCCGCCGTCGTGATAGAGCACCTCCGTGCGCTTTGTGCGCCCGTGGCAGGCATGACAGGCCGTATCCTGCGCGCCGCGGTAGGCTTCCGTCTCCGTGATGCGCGCACGCAGCAGCGTGCCGTCCGGCAGCCGGCGCACCAGAATGCGCCCAACCAGGTCCGGCGCGACGCAGAGTACGTCGCGCCGGAAAAATTCCCGATCTTGCAGTTTCCTATCCATCAGCTTTCATACTGGACGACATAGTTGTCGCCGTTGGGCGTGAATTTTCCGTACAGGCCGTTGGTGAGGATGACATGGCCGTCGGACTTGACGAGCACCATCTCAAACCCGCCGTAGGTGCGCCAGTAGTTGAGCGCCGCCTGCGGCCCGAGCACGAACATCGCGGTCGACAGGCAGTCGGCCAGCGTGCCGTCCTCGCACACGATCGTCACGGACAGGAGGCCGTTGTTCACCGGCCGCCCGGTCTTGGGGGAGAGAATGTGGTGGTATTTCTGCCCGCCCTCGGTGAAAAAGCGCTGGTAGCTGCCGGAGGTGATGACGGCCGTCTCGCCCACGGTGAGGTAGCCGAGATAGCTGCCGGTGTCGTTCGGATCCTGCACGGCGATGTTCCAGTCGCTGCCGTCCGGCTTTTTGCCGAGCGTCTGCACGTTGCCGCCGAGGGACACCACGCCGCTCGTGACGCCGGCGGCGCGCATGGCCTGAATGGCATAGTCCGACGCACAGCCCTTGGCCACCGCGCCGAAGCTCAGCGACATGTCCGCCGGCATGGTCACGAGCGAGTTCGCGCTGTCGTCCGTGCTCGAGAGCTGTACCTTGCTCATGTCCACGCACGGGAGCAGACGCTCGATCTCCGCGTCCGACGGCACGCGGTAGTTCTGGTCGATGAAGCCCCAGAGCTTGCTCAGGGGGTAGGTCGTCAGGTCGAGCGCGCCGTCCGAGCGCTCGTACACGGTCTGCGCCGTGCGCAGCATCTTGGCGATCTGCTCGTTGACGACGACGGAGCCGCCCATGGCGTGGTTGATCTCATAGGTCTTGCTGCGCTCGTTTTCCGGGTCGAGCAGCGTGTCCATGCTGTTGATGATGCTGATGGCGGCGTTGATGCCGTCGTCGGCCTTCTTGCCGTAGGCGGTCAGGTCCATGACGGTGTCCATGGCAAAGATCTGCTGCGTGGTGCTTTTGTCCTCGCCGCAGGCGCTCAGCGGCAGCACGAGCGCACAGCACAGCAGCAGTGCGAGCAGGCGGGTATGCAGGCGTTTATGGTTCATAGAGGGTGTGTCCTTCCGATACAGGTTTCTTGCGACCAGTATAGCATATCCGCCGTCAAATGGGAACAGAAAATCCTGCTTTACATTTTGTCCGGACTTTGCTATAATATCTCCTGCTGAATATGCGCCCGTAGCTCAGCTGGATAGAGTGACAGACTCCGACTCTGTAGGCCAGCGGTTCGAATCCGCTCGGGCGTACCACAAAGGAAGCATCCGAACCGGATGCTTCCTTTTTCATATCGTGCATAATGGCAAGCGCCTCAGAGCGATGCTCTGAGGCGCTTGCGTATCTGGGATGCTGTAAGGGGGGGATTACAGCAAAGCCTGATCGGTGACGGCGCGGCCGGCGATGCGTCCATAGAACAGGGCGCTGCCGATCGACGTGCCGCAGGTCGGGTACTGCGTGCCGTACATGCCGGTGCCGGCAACTTCGCCCGCGGCGTACAGGTGCGGGATCACGGAGCCGTCGGGCTTCATGACGCGCGCGGAGACGTCCGTCTCGAGACCGCCGAACGTGACGGTCACGCACGGGTGCATGCGCAGGGCCACGAACTTGGGCCCCTTGATCGGGTGCAGGAACTCGGCCGGCTTGCCGAAGTCTTCGTCGACGCCCTTTTCGACCAGCTCGCAGTAGCGGTCATAGGTCGCCTGCAGCGTTGCCGGGTCGCAGCCCATCTTCTTGGCCAGACCCTCGATGGAGGTGGCGCAGGGATCTTTGGACTTGCCGGCGACAGCGGACTTGTAGCCGTACTGCACGCCGCCGTAGGGCTCTTTGCCGCTGGTGATATACCAGCCGCAGTTGCTGCCGGAGCGGGCGATGGCGTCGCTGACCGTGTACTGATAGCTCCACTCGTTGACGACGCGCTCGCCGCGGTCGTTGACGATGAGGCCGGACTCGTCGTTGATGCCGATGCCGCAGGTCAGGCTCGTGTACACGACCTGCACGGCGGGATGCTCGTAGTTGAGCGCGCCGATCTTCTCGGCAGCCGTCAGACCGTCGCCGACGTTGCCGTGCGGCACGTTGCTGAAGTAATGTGCGACGGGGTAGCGCGCGACCATTTCCTTGTTGCGGGCATAGCCACCGGTCGCAAGGATGACGCCCTTTCTCGCGTAGAGCGTGAGCTTGGCGCCGCCCTTGCGCGTGCACGTCACGCCGGTGACGACACCCGCCTCGTCCGTGAGGATCTCGTTCATGGCGGTGTCGTAGATGATCTCGCCGCCGAGGTCGTTTTCATAGTACAGCGTCAGGGGCGTGGAGATCTCGCCGCCTTCGCCGTTGGTCTGTCCGCCGCCGCCGGGGGAGTTGTGCACACGCCACGGCTGCAGGCTGACGTGGATGGGTTCGACGTCGAGCACGTCAAAGTGCGTCTTGAGCACGCCGTCCTTCTCCACGGGCTTGGACAGCGGCTGCCACGGCTCTGCGAGCACTTCCGCGGGGTCGCCCTTCACGGTCGCCTCGATGGAGGTGAGCCAGTCGAGCGTCTGGTTGAGGTGATCGACCAGATAGCGGTTTTTCGACTCGTCCATGAACTTGCCGTTGCGGTTGCCGACGTCCATGAGGTAGTCGTAGACCATGTCCGTGTTGTCGTACAGACCCTGCTTTTTCTGCCACTTCGTGCCGGCGCCGAGGAGCTTGCCGCCGCTTCTCGCGGTGGCGCCGCCGGTGATGCCCTGCTTTTCGACGATGACGACTTCCGCGCCGGCCAGCTTCGCCTCAATGGCTGCGGCCAGGCCGCCTGCGCCCGCGCCGCACACGACCACGTCGACCGTGCGCACTTCGTCCTGGTACTCCGGCGCCTTCGGGGCGGGAGCAGCCTTGAGCGCGGCAATGTCCTCCTTGGACGCACCGGCAGCCTTGAGTGCTGCCGCCGTCGCGTCGAGGATGGCGGCGCACGTCAGATCTGCGCCGTCGATCGTGGGGATGTTCAGCGTCTGGTACTCCACGATCAGCTTGGGGTAGCGCTCCATCGGCGTCGTGTTCAGGCCCCAGGCAATGCCGCGGTATTCCTTGTGCTGCGTCACTTTTACGGATTCGATCCGGTTTTCCGATACCGTCACGCTGACGATGAGCTTACCGCCGTAGCCGCGGCCGGTGCCCTCGTAGGTTCCGGGATTGTAACTAGCCATATTTGGAACCTCCGTTTTGATTTATGGTTATATGGTTATAGGATGCTTTTACAGATCCAGCTTTTCGGCCTGGTCGTCTCTCCAGAAGAACTGCCAGTCCTTGAGGTGCCACTGGATGGCTGTCTCGCGCGGATCCATGGTCGCAGTCACGCCCTTGGCGTACATGTCGTCGATCTGCGCTTCCGTGTAGCCGAGGAACTCCAGCACCTCGCGGCTGTGCTCGCCGAACGTCGGCGCGGAGGCGACGATCTGCGCGGGGTTCTTCTTGAACTTGTTCGTGATGCCGATGCCCTTCATCTCGCCGTAGATGCTGTCGGTCCAGGTGGCGATGTCGTGGCGGGCGGCGTACTGCGCGCTCTTTTCGATGTCCGCGGGGCCGAAGGCCTTCTGGTTCGGGATGCCGGCCTTGTTCATGATGGCCTCGACCTCATCGACGGTGCGCTCGGCGCAGAACTTCGTGATGGCCGCCTCGATGCGCTGGCCGCGCGGCAGGGACTTCAGCGAGCCCGTCATGCCCTCGGGGAAGTCGGGGTCCGTGCCGTCGCCCGGCGTGGGCAGACCGACGAGCGGGTAGCCCTTTTTCGTGTTGCCGGCGCCGACCATGCCGATGAAGATCGTGCCGCCGTCCTTGCAGTCGTAGAACGAGAAACCGGCCGCGATGTCGCTGACGTTGCCGGTGCGGTACTTGACCGGCTCGCCCGGGCCGGGGTAGCCCTTGTTGAACCACTCGGCCGGGTAGCTGCCCAGCAGGCGGAACATCGTCTCATACTGCGACACGTCGCATGCGTCGCCCTCGCCGGTGATGCGCGCGTTGGTCATGATGGACAGCGCGCAGATGCAGGCGTTGTAGGCGGTGGCGTAGTCGGACAGGTACGGGTTGACCTTCAGCGGGGGAGACGTGGGGCTCGTGCCGTTCATGTACATGTAGCCGCCCATGGCCTGGCCGGAGACGTCGTAGGCCGCCTTGTTCTTGTCCGGGCCGGTCTGGCCGTAGCCGGAGACGTGGACGATGGCGAGCTTGCGGTTGATCTTCCACATATGCTCGTCGCTCAGGCCGTTTTTTGCATACGTGCCGGGACGGCCGGACTCGATCCAGATGTCCGCCCACGCGATCAGCTTCTCGAGCACCTCTTTGCCCTTGGCGGTGCGGGTGTTGAGCGTGATAGAGTACGTGTTGCGGTGATCCTGCGAGTAGCCGTAGTTGCCGCGGGTCTGGCAGGGCATGTTCGGGGACTCGACCTGCACGACCTGCGCGCCCATCTCGGCCATGATGCTCGCGGCGAAGGGGCCGGCGATGTTCGTGCCCGTCATAAGCACTTTCACGCTCGAGAGAACGCCGAACTTCGGGAACTGACCGAACGGCATATGCGTGCCGTAGTAATCTTTATAATGCGTCGACATAGTAGCGTTTCCTTTCTCAGCAGATGTGGGCGGTTACATGTTGAGCCAGCCGGCGTCGACCTTCAGCTCCGCACCGGAGATGTAGCGCGCGGCAACGTCATCGGCCAGGTAAGCGATGGCGTTGGCGCAGTCTTTCGGCTTACCGAGGATGGGCTTCTTCTCGCCTGGCTTCGTGATGGTGTGCAGCGGAGCAGCCTTGCCGGCGCGCATCTGCCATTCGAGGATGCCGATGCCCTTTTCGCGCGGCACCTTGTTGATCTCGGTGAGGATGTTCGCGGGCTCGATGCAGTTGCAGCGGATGCCGCGCTCGAAGAAGGAAGCGGAGATGTTGCGCGTCAGGCCGAGCACGGCGTGCTTGGTTGTGACGTACATCGCGCCGCCCTTCAGGCCGCGCAGGGACGCTGCCGAGGCGACGTTGACGATGTTCGCCGGCGTGCCCTGCTCGAGGAAGATCCTGATCGCGCGCTGGCAGCACAGGAACACGGCGCGCTGGTTGGTCTCGTAGATCATGTCGTAGACCTCCGGTGTCGTCTCGTGGATGGGGAGCTGACCGTCGAGCACGCCGGCGTTGTTGACGAGAATGTCCAGATGGCCGAACTCCTTGAGGCAGGTGTCGAACATGGCCTCGATCTGTGCCGGGTCGCGCACGTCCGTTTTGACCGGCAGGATGACGCCGGGGGCGTTTTCCGCCGCGACCTTATCGCGCAGGTCTTCTAGCCGTTTCAGGCGGCGCGCCGCGGCGACGACCTTCGCGCCCTCCATGGCGAACAGCCGCGCGGTCGAGCGGCCAATGCCCGAGCTCGCGCCGGTCACGATGACGACCTTGCCTTCAAAACGCATCTTTTCCATGGTATTTGTCCTCCTTATGAAACGGAATGTTTGATGACCCTTGAACAGGTGTGACTTGATGCTTGCCTTGTTAAAATTGTATCATTGTTATAGAGCGCAGTCCAATATCATTTTATGACCTTGTCAGAAGAAAAAGTTATGGATATAATAAAAGAAAGCAATATTTCGCTGCTGAGCGTTGCTTATTCGACAAGGAGTGTGGGAACTGTGAGCATTCAGCGCCTTCCGGTGTTCTTATCGGCTGCAGAGCACCTCAATTTCACCCGTGCCGCCGAGGAGCAGTGTATCTCGCAGACGGCCGTCAGCCAGCAGATCAAGCTGCTGGAGCAGGAGCTTGGCTACGCGCTGTTTGTGCGCAGCAAGCGCGGCGTGAGCCTGACGCCGGCGGGCGAGGTGTTCTACCGGCAGTGCCGGCAGCTCATGATCCGCTACAACGATGCCGCGGCGCAGGGCAAGAAGGTTGCGCTCGGCAACGCGACGGATCTGCGCATCGGTTATGCCGGGGCCTATGAGCTGTGGACCATCGTCTCGCAGATCCGCAAATATCACCGCCAGCACCCGGAGGCGGAGATCGAGTTCCAGCTCGGCAGCAATCAGAGCCTGCTCGGCGCTCTGGCCGAAGGGCAGCTGGACATGGCGGTGCTCTCCGGCTTCGGCGTGGAGCTCGGCAAGGGGCTCGACAGCCGCGTCACGCTCTCGGATCCGTGCATGGTCATGATCAGCGCTTCGCACCCGCTGGCGGCGAAAAAAGAGATCCACCCAAGAGAGCTCAAGGGCATGCCGATCGTGCTCAACCGCGCGCAGGACAGTCAGCCCTCGGCCGGGCTGATCGCGGGCATGTATGCCAACATGGGCCTGCGGGAGAATAAGCGCATGTATGCCGACGATTTTTACAGCATCGCCCTCATCATCAACACCGGCATTGCCTTCAGCATCATGCCGGCGAGCGTCGCCTGCTGGGGGATCGACGGTGTGGTGTTTCGCCCGGTGCAGGGCTTCAAGGCGAAGGCGCGCACGCTGTTGGTCTATCCGCGCGGCTCGCAGGATACGGGCATCCGGTCGTTCGTGTCGCTCATCAAGCCTAAGCGCTGAATAACAGAAAACCGGGGCGTCCGCGCACATTGGTGCGGGATGCCCCGGTCGTTTATGGTTGTTCTGCGGCGAGATAGCGCGCCAGCGCGTCCTGCCAGTCAGGCAGCGGCCGGAAACCGGCGGCTGCCAGCTTGGCCGTGTCGAGGCGGCTGTTGCGCGGGCGCACGGCGCGACTCTGACCGTATTCCTCGCTCGTCACCGGCAGCACGGTCATGGGGATGCCGGATGCGCGGAAGATCTCGCAGGCGAAGTCATACCAGCTCACGTAGCCGCCGCTGTTGACCGCGTTGTAGCGGCCGTATCGGTCGGTCTCGACCATGTCGGCGAGCAGCCGCGCGAGATCGGGGACATAGGTCGGCGTGCCGACCTGATCGCATACGACGCGCAGCGTATCGTGCGTGCGGCTCAGCTGCAGCATGGTGCGCACGAAGTTTTTGCCGCCCGCGCCGTAGAGCCACGAGGTGCGCACGATGAAGTGCTGCGCGAGCGTGCCGCACACGGCACGCTCACCGTCGAGCTTGCTCTGCCCGTAGACATTCAGCGGGGCAAAGCGGTCGTAGTCCGCGGGGTAGGGGGCGGGATACGTCCCGTCAAAGACATAGTCCGTCGTCACATACAGCAGCTTGCAGCCGTGGTCACGGCTGGCCTCGGCCACGTTTTGCGTGCTGTCCCGGTTGACGGCAAACACCTGCTCGCGGTTTTCCGGCAGCTCCGCACCGTCCACGTCCGTCCATGCGGCGCAGTGGATGACCGCGTCCGGCTGCACGCCGACAAAGAGCGCCTGCACAGCCGATGCATCGCAGAGGTCTGCATGCACATACGCCGCCGCGTCTGCGCTGCGGCACTGCGGCGCGCGCCCGACGGCGATGCCGTGATGACCGCGCCGGCGCAGCTCCGTCATAACGGAGCTCCCGAGCAGGCCGTTTGCACCGGTGACGAGTATGTTCATGATCTCACCTCCGCAGCGCTTGCTACATCACAGCTCGATGCCGAGCGCACGCAGCGCCGGCCAGTTTTGATCCTTTTCGCTGAGGATGGGCGTGTCCTGTCCCGGCCAGACGATGCTGATGTCCGCATCGTCGTAGCGCAGACCGCCCTCGTCCTCAGGGTGGTACACGTCGCCGCACTTGTAGGCAAAGACCGCCTGCTCGCTCAGCACCTGAAATCCGTGGGCAAAGCCGCGCGGGATGTAGAGCTGGCGGCGGTTTTCCGCACTGAGCACGACGCCGACCCAGCGGCCGTAGGTCGCGCTGCCGCGGCGCAGATCCACGGCGACGTCAAAGATCTCGCCCGAGATCGCGCGCACGAGCTTTGCCTGCTGGTGCTGCTTTTGAAAGTGCAGCCCGCGCAGCACGCCGCGGTGCGAGCAGGACTGGTTATCCTGCACGAACGCATCCGTGATGCCGGCAGCGGCAAAGTCGGCCGCCCTGTAGGTTTCCATGAAATAGCCGCGCGCATCGCCGAAGCTCTTTACGTCGATGATCTGCACACCGGGAATATCCGTGGGCGAAAAGGTGAAATTGCTCATGGCTGCTTCACCGTCTCGTAGGCGTACTGCGCCGGGTCACCGTAAAAGTCGAGCAGCATGTGCGCGAACTTGTCGTGCACGCCGTGCTTGGCCGGTGCCTGCACGATGTTCATGCCGGGGTTGTGGTTGCCCTCGATGAGCTCCAGTTTGCCGCCGGGCAGAATGGCCACGTCCCAGCCGACGACGCGCAGACACGGCAGCGTCTGCGCGGCGCTGCGGCAGAAATCGCAGATCTCCTCCCACTGCGGGATGGGCGTGCCGCGAAAGCGCACGCCGGTCATCGGGTGCAGAATGTAGCTGTTGCCGTGCTCGTCGAGACCGTCGGTCATGATGACGCCGGTGGCCGGGTCGATCTCGCAGAAGATGCCGCCGCCGTGGGCGTTGTCAACGTGCAGGCCGTTGTTGCCCACGCGCAGGCCCGCGCCAAAGACCTCAAAGCGCTCGCCGCGGCGGAACGTGATCACGCGCAGCGTGTTGAGCGACTCCGGGTGAAAGCGCGCGAGGGAGGCATCCGACTGGATGAATTCCTCGGCCAGATACTTGCCCGCGCACAGCTCGTCAAACAGCGCCTGCCGGTCGGGTGCTGCGTTCCACTCAGCCTCCGTCAGCTTGCGGAAACCGATGCCCCAGCTGGAATACTGCGGCTTGAGCGCGATGCTGTGGTACCGGCGCACAAAGGCATTAAAGGCCGCAAGATCGCTCTCCGGCAGGTACAGCCAGCCGCGGCTGACAAACTGCGTGAAATTTTTCAGGAATGTTACCTTACTCTTGAGATACGGCTCGGCGGCGCTGTTGTACGGGCGCATGAGCAACGTCGCCTCCACGTCGGTGAGGTACTGCTTTTGCTGCGCGGTCGTCAGGCCGTAGAAGCCGAAGATCATGTACTCGGACATGGACACGCGCTTTTCCGGGTTGCTGCGCCGCACCTTGAGGTAGTCGTGAAAGAGCTGTTCGGCCGTGAAGCCCTCCGGCAGTTCACAGACGCCTTTGACGTAGTCGCACCAGCGCTTGTGCAGCACGGGGTAGGCGCGGAGATTTTTGACCAGTTTATTTTCAGTGAGGATGTTTTTCATCGGTTTCACCTGCACAGTCCCGGAGCAGCGGATATTTGCCCACTCCGTCGAATTGAATGATGTTGCCGCCCGGCCAGTGCCAGTTGCCCTCAATGAGCTCCGGCCCGTCGGGCGTGACGGCGATGTCCCAGCCGACGTAGCCCATGCCGGGCACGCGGTCCATGGCCCGGTATACGCACGCGGTGAGCGCGGGCCAGAACGGGACCTGAAATCCGGGCAGATACGCGCCCGATGCCGGGTGGCGGGCATAGTCGCCGAGATCGGTGTTGTTGCGGCCCGGGCCGGACACGCGGCCGGACGCCAGCTCCAGCGGGTAGGCGATGCCGCCGGTGTGGAAGTTGTCGGTCGCGGCGCCTTGACCGCCGCACTTGAGGCACGCGCCGATGAGCCGGACGCGGCCGCCGCGGCCGCGCGCGGCGTTGATGCGCACACTGTTGACGCACCCGGGGCTGAGTGCCTCGAGCGCGGGGTGCTGCCGGATGGGCGCCTCGAGCAGCAGCCGCTGCGCCCGGCAGTCGTTGTAAAATGCGGCACGGTCGGGGATAGCGGCGCTGCGGCGGCGCTCGATGCCGCGGCCCATCGTGCCGCCGACGGGCTTGAGAAAGAACGTGTCGTTCTCATCCAGAAAGGTGCAGAAAGCGGCAAAGTCCGCTTCCGGTGCGTAGACGTGTGCCCGCCGGACATCGGGCGCGAACACCGTGAGAAAGCGCGCCTTGCTTGCAAGGGCTTCCTTTTCCGCCGCCGCGGCATTGCGGTTGAGCGCCCGGTCGAGCGCACCGGAGCGGCCGGATGTGAGGAAGGCCGCACGCTGCCAGTCCGGCAGGGCAAAGAAGCGGAGCACAAAGTAGTTTTCCGGCGATGCGCCGTGCCGCACACTGCACCACAGCGCGTCGAGCAGATAGCCCGTCCGGCTGCCGCCGCGCTGCGCGCGTAGGCGCGTGCACATGCGGTAAGTTTTTTTCAGTGCGTTCCAGCGGGACATGGTTCAGCGCCCCTCTCTGCATCGTCCAGAATGGCCCGGATGTTGTCCCGGCCGAGCCGCTCGATCGTGCGGCCCTGCGCGCGCAGGTCACAGCCGAGCGCCGCCGAGGCGATCTCAATCAGCGACGAGCACACCGGCGTCGGCACACCCAGCGCCCCACCCAGCGACTCCAGCAGGCCGAGCCCCTGCGGCACATCCTCCGTGATGTAGCGCGAGCGCACGGTCAGCGGCCCTTTTGCCCGCTCCGGCATGGCGGCGTAGGCGAAAAAGACCTCCTTCGCGTCACGCGCATCGTCGAGACTGTTGCGGAATTTACACGCCTCGACATACGGCACGGGGTCGCAGCCAAGGTGCTCGAGCACGCGCATTTTCTCGCCGTCGAGCGCCTCGAGCAGGTTCCAGGTCGACGGCGTGAACGCCTCGTGGTACATGCAGAAGTCGCCGTGCGTGGCCTCGATGCGCGGGATGCTCATCACGGCGCCGACCGTGTGCACGATCATGTTCGGGTTGTGCAGCGCGGCCTCGGCCACGCTCTTGAGATACACAAACGGCGTGCCCAGCCGGTCGAGCACTTCCCGTGCCGCCGGGAGCGCGTTGTGCGGGTAGACGCCGATGGGGTTGCGCACGTTGCGAAAGCCCACCTGAAACTCGCCCGGCGCGCCGATGCGCCCGTCGATGAAGTTGCTCTCCGCCTCGGCGAAGATGACGCCGTCGGCCGGGTGCAGCCCGAGCGCATAGGCGGTGGAGAGGTAGCCCGGGATCATCAGCAGGATCTGCCCCGGCGTCAGAAACGGCACGACGCGCCGCAGCACGTCCGGGTGGTAGCCCGTCTGCGTGCACAACAGCACGATGTCCTTGCCGCGCACATCCGCCACGTCGCGCGACAGGTGCGCGATCACGCAGTCCGTGTCCGTGCCGAATTCGTGGATGCGCATCCGGCCACCGGTCGCGCACAGGTGCGAGAAATTGTCGTCATGCAGGCTGTGCGAGGTCTTGATGAGCGTAACCTCATGGCCGCGCGCGGCGTAGTCGGCCGCAAGTGCGCAGCCGCTGTTGCCTGCGCCGAGAATGGCAATGTTCATAGTGTTTCCTCCATCCTGCGGCCAAAGCGCAGGTCGGTCTCCGGCAGGCGCTTGTTGTCCAGCGCGGCCGCCGGGGTGAATGTCAGCTCACCGAAGCGCACGCCGCGCGGCGTGAGATACAGATCCACGCGCACGAAGTCAAACGGCTTGCTCAGCCGGTCGGCAATGGCAAAGGCTTCGTCCAGCCCTGCCGGCTTCGGCAGCGTGAAGTCCTCGGGTGCGGCCTGCGAGTCACGGTTGATGCGCAGGAGCCGGAAGTCCCGGTCGAAGAAATAAAACTTCGGCCAGCCCTCGTCGCGCCCCACGCAGAGCATAACACAATCCGCCCGGCCGTGGAAGCAGTAAAATTTATAGTCCTCCGGCAGCGTGCCGTCCGCGCTGCCGATGTACTCCTCCACGAGCAGCTTTTTCTCGACATGGCGGTACTGGAGCTCGGAGTAATACGCCCAGAACGGTTCGCGCCCCCAGGCGCGCAGCTGCTTTTCGGCAGCGTTCGTGTCGAGCGCGCTTTTGTCCGTGCAGATGAGGTTGTAGCCGCAGCCGAAGTTCCACTTGACGGCGAAGCGCTCCGGCAGCGCGTCCCAGTCGATGTCCTCCGGCCGGTCGTACACGGCGAGCAGGCGGTTGAGCGTGCCGCCGCAGCCGCAGCCGTCCACATAGTCGCGCACGCGGTATTTGTCCGCGCACTGGCGCACGACGGGGTCCGTGCCGAAGCGCTCGAGCTTTTGCTTGAGCAGCTTTTCGTTGAGCGTCTGCGGGTGCTTCAGATCCGGCAGACGGCCGAACTTGCGCAGGTATAACAGTTTTGTGTTCCACCGTGGCGAGAGGTAGGACAGCCCGGCGTAAAACGCCCGGGTCGCGCGGCGGGTCTTTTTCTTTTTCATGGCGCGGTGCCGCCTTTCTGCGCGCTCAGGCGTCCGCGAGCGCGACGGTGTTTACCGGCTGCGCTGCCGCGGGCTCTGCCGCCTCGGATGCAAGGATCAGCTCCTCGGCCGCATCGAGCGAGTCGAGCAGGCAGTCGATGACGAATTTTGAGCGCCGCACGATCGAGCGGTACTCCATCTTCGAGGCCACGTACTGATAGTGCAGCACGGAGATCGACGGGTCGTAGCGCACGACGCTGCCCTCCTGGCGGCAGATCCAGTCGAGGATCTCCATCTCGTAGTACATGAACGTTTTCGGGTAAAACGGCTCGGGGTGGCGGGCAAGATAGCGCTGCGAGAAGATCACGCACGAGCCGTGCAGCACGACGCCCTCCGCGGGGCGCGTGGTGTCAATGTGCTGCTTTTTCCGGTTGCGGATCTGTACGAGCCGCCAGATGGCGGGGCTGTTTTTCTCGCCGCTGCTCAGCAGCAGGAGGATGGGATTTTTGCTGCGCGCAACGCACGCACGCTTGTGCCGCACGCTCTCGAGCGTGCAGCCGTGCAGCGTTTTCGGGCTCTGGTGAATGCCGGAGAACACCGACACAATGTCCGGCCCGAGCAGGTCGAACGGGTGCTGCGCGTAAATGCGCGCGATCTGGGGAATGAAGTCGTGCTGCGGGATCTCGACGTCGTTGTTGAGCACGACGGTGAAGTCCGCGTCCAGATGCTCGTACACCCAGCGCGTGCCGACGTTGTTGCCGCGGGCAAAGCCGTCGTTCTTGCCGTGCAGCAGCACGGTCACGTCCGGGCTCGCGGCGAATTCCTCCGCCAGAACAGCGCCCGTGCCGTTCGGGGAGGCGTTGTCCACGATGACGATGTGCTTGTCGCCCGCGAGCGCGCGGATGCTCTTGACGCAGCTGCGGGTCGTGTCGATGGCGCGGTAATGCAAAATGACGAATGCGGTCATGGTGTCTGTCCTTTCTGCTGCCGGCGGGCGCGCAGGCAGTTGGCGAGGTAATAGCTCAGGTCATAGGGATTGTGGCTGAGCCGGAAACTTTTGCGGAAGTGCTCGGCGGCGCGCGCCGGGTCGGTCGGGTGGCTGCGCTTGCCGAGACGGCGGTTCATCACGGCGTCGCTGCGCGGAAAGCGTTGGTAGAGCGCTGCGTGCTTTTCATACAGCCGCAGCAGGTGGGGGTAGGATTTGACGACGGCGGAGATGCTGTCGCCGCCGACCTCGGACTCCACCAGTGCCTCCGGCAGGTACACGAGCCGGAAGCGCTCGGCCGCCCGGATGGCAAAGTCCCAGTCCTGATAGCGGCGGATGGTCTCGTCGAAGCGCACGGCCTCCCACACGGCGCGGTGCATGAGCATGGTCTGGGTGCTGGCGCGGTTCTCGGCCAGAAAATCCTCCAGCGCGCGGCCGGGGTGCGGCGCGTGCACGGGATAATAAAACGAGCTGCCGCCCGCGGCGACGCGGTTCATGCCGCAGTAGCACAGATCGGCCCCGGTGGCCGTGAGCAGATCATACTGCTTTTGTAGCTTGTCCGGGTGCCAGAGATCGTCGCTGTCCTGAAAGGCGAGGATGCTGCCGCGTGCCTGTTGCGCACCGAGGTTGCGGGCATAGCACGCGCCGCGGTTGTCGCCGTAGCGCACGTAGTGCACGCGCGGGTCGGTGTCGCGGTCGAACAGGCGCTCCGTGCCGTCGGTCGAGGCGTCGTCCACGACGATGACCTCGATGTTCCGGTAGGTCTGCGCCAGCACGCTTGCAATGCACGCCGGCAGCTTGTCCCTGCGGTTATAGGTCGGGATGACGACCGAGATCAGATCATTCATAGGCTGCCTCCATTCACGGCCGGGTAGGGGAAAGCCGCGCGCATCTGGCGCTTTTTCTCCTCGACCTGCTCCGGCCGGATGCGCCAGCCGTCCCGGATCTCGGCGATGGCGGGCGCTGCGCTCACGCGCAGGTCGCGCGGCGAATGCTGCACGCCATAGGCGGAATAGTAATCATCGAACTTATACCCGTCGCCGAGCGGGCGGTCGGAAAAGACGATGTGCAGATTCGGGATGTGGAAGCTGTCGGCCGCGATCAGCCCGTGCAGGCTGCTCGAGAGGATGCAGCGGCACTGCGCGATCTCGGTCAGCACGGCGATGGGGTCATCCTTGACGTTGATGAACTTCGCGTTTTCGTACCGGCCCAGCAGATCCGTCACGGCGGGATCATTCAGGTCGCAGACGTGCGGCACGATGCCGATATCATACCGTTTTTCCGGCAGCGTGTCCAGCAGCTCGTCTGCGAGAATGCCGCCGTCGCCGGTCGGAATGTCGAGCGTGCGGCCGGTCATGCGCTCGACGCTGCGGCGCGTCAGCTCGCCGCGCACGGCGTGAAAGCACATGTCGCGCTTGAAAAAGCGCCCCTGCGCATCGTCGTAGTTGATGAATCCGGAGCCCCAGACGTCCACGTGCGGGTGCGTCCGGCCGTTGATGCACTGCTGCAGCTTCATGAGCGGATTGCCGTGCAGCTTATACTGCGCCAGACCGCTGCCGATGGCGCACAGGTCGCCGGTGAGAAACGAGCAGCGCTCGACCCGGTAGCCGAAGCAGCGCTCGATGATGAGCGGATTGAGCAGATCGCCCATGTTGGCGATGCGGGCGTAATACAGATTCAGCGTGTCCGGCATGGCGGTCACCTCCGGGGAAGATCACAGCGCGCGGCTGTAGGGAATGGCATAGAAAAACAGGAAAAACAGGCCCACGCACAGGCCAAATACGAGGTACACCCGCCACAGCCGCCGGTCTTTGCGGCAGGCGGCGGCCTCGTCCGGGCCGGTGGGCGCATCGAAGAGCCGTTCGCGCGCGAGCTGCTCTGCCTGCGTCGGCGGCCGGAGCGCAGAGCCGATCACCGCGCCGAGGATACTCAGCACGATGCCGATGAAGAACGCATCCGCCCAGACCGGCGGCGTGATGCCGCGCAGGGCGTAGATCGCCTTCGCGCCCACACAGCCGAGAAAGCCGAGCAGCATCCCGAGATACGCGCCGCAGCGGCTCAGGCGGCGGCTCCACACGCTGCCGAAAGCCACGAGACTCCACGCGCCCGCGATGACGGTGCCGCCGAAATACATGATGAGGAAGATCTGCGGTGGATTGAGGTAGGCGAGCGCGAGCACGATGAGGCTCACCGCCAGCATCGCCCAGCGGGAGCGGGCGAGCTTTTTGCGGTCGCTTTCGGCCTCGGGCAGAATGTCGTTGACGACGGAAAACCCGATCAGCGACAAAAACGTCGACGCCGACGAGATGCCGGCCGCGCTGATACCGATGAGCAGCAGCATGCCGATGACCGGCGGCAGCACGTGCGTGGCGGCCCAGATCATGGCCTCGCTGCCCGGAAGGCTGCCGTTGATGTTGCGCACGAACGCGGCGGAAAAGTACAGCGCGATCGTCACGACCATGACGCCCATGGACGACCACACGGATGAGCGCAGGACGACGTGCTCGTCCTTTGCCATGAGGTAGCGGCTCGTCTGCCATGGACTGATGGCCACGACGAGTGCCCAGACGATGCCGTACGTTACGGCCCAGACGGTGTTGCTCACGCCGTCCGGATAGAGGTAGTCCGGGTTTCCGGCCCAGGAGAGGATGCCGGGCATGGTGTCGCTGTTGGCGAGCGCCTCGATGCCGGCGAACCAGCCGCCGCCCGCACGGATGAGAAACGGCACGGCGACGAGCGCCGCCGCGAGAAAGACGAGAAACATGATCGTGTCCGTCAGCAGCACGCCCGGCGAGCCGGAATAGATCGTGAAGGCGGTGAACGCCAGCCACACGATCACGGCGCACAGGCGGTAGTCATAGCCCGTGATGCTGCTCATGAGCGTGGCCACGCCCTGAATGGCGCTGAGCAGATATGCGCTCACGGACACGAGCAAAATCACGGCCGAGAGCCGGCGCAGATGCTTCGAGCAGAAGCGGCGGCCGAAATACTCCGGCAGCGTCGTCACCTCGCTCCGGCGGATGTACCGGCCGAAGAAGCCCGCGCCGTAGATATAGCCCGTCGCCTGAATGACGCCGACGGTCACGATGCCGATGAAAAAGCCGGAGTAGACCTCACCCGTGTCGCCGAGAAACGCGCCTGTTGAAAGAAACGACGCGATGAGCGACCCGACGATCAGCAGCGTCGGCGCATTGCGCCCGGAGACGTAGTAGTCGTTCGTATCCTTGACCATGCGCCCCGCGCCGATGCCGACGGCGAAGAACACGACGAGCGCAGCCAGGATCCCCAGGAAATACAGATTCATTTTTTCCGCCCGTCCCCGCGTTTCGGGACCGTCACGGCCCGGTAGACAAATGCGGTGATGACGATCCAGACGCCGAAAGCGACTGAGAGAACAGCTTCCATACCGGAACCTCCGTGAGATGTTAGTCGAGCTTCAAGAGCACGCGCGCATAGTGGTCGTTATTGACGAACGGGCGGCCGTTGAGCTCGTCGAACAGCGGCTGATAGCCATAGCCGTCCGTGACCCAGGCATAGCCGCGGTACTGCGCGGTGTTGAAGCCCGGAATGGTGTTGGCCTCGATGATGAGCGGGCCGTCCGCGGTCATGGTCACGTCCCAGCCGATGTTGGAGATCTTGCTTGCCAGCGGCACGGCGCGGCGCATCATGTCAATGGTCTCGGCCCAGAACGGGAGCTGCAGGCCGGGGAAGGGCACGCCCGTGACCGGGTGCGTATGATAGTCGATGAAATTGTTCTGATCCACGGCGTCCGTGAGCACGACACCGGTGCGGATGTCGATCATTGCGGTCAGTGCGTCCTGGCAGCCGTTGGAGATGTCCTTTTCGATGGCGGTCGTGAGCACCGGGGCAAACAGATACGTCCCGGACGGCGCGGTCACGGTGTAAAAGCGCACGATGCTCACGGCGCCGGGGTTGAGCTGCGCGAGCGTCGGATGCTGCTGGATGTATTCTTCCACGATGCCGCCGGAATTTGCGCGCAGGTACGCGAGTGCGTCCGCCTGTTCGGCCTCAGTCGCCGCCGGGAGGATGCGCACGCCCGTGCCCTGACCCTTGCAGTTGGGCTTGTAGACGACCTTCCCGGCGTCACCGGCGAGCGCGCGCAGCAGCGCCGCGTCCACGGCGGACGCCTGCACGCAGCGGCGGCCGTAAAAGTCGGAAAAGACCTTGGAGAAGATGTATTTGTTCATCAGGATCGCAATGTAGCGGCGGTCGGTGAAGTTCTTGCGGAACTCCGCGCGCGTCCAGAGCGTGGACATGGTGCGCTTTTGCGCCTCCGTGCGGTCGTGATAGCCGACCCACTCATATTCGTTGAGCGAGATGTGGTTGCGCTTCTTGGCCTGCAGGATGTCCTTTTCGATCTCGGCGGCGTTCTCGCCGTGCCGGGCAGCGTAATCCGCGGCGAAGTCGCGGATGTATCTGCGTGCGGAGATCCAGCTGCCCAGTGTCCGTTTTTGTTCCATGTTGCATTCTCCTGCGTCAGATTTGGAGCTTCCTCAGCTTTTCAAAGGCATCCGCCGGGGATGCTTTTGAGAAAATGAGGCGGCAGGGAAGCCGCACGAATGTGCGGCTTCCTCGTTTGCTTAGTAGTTTGGTGTGTCCCATTCATCCGGCACCCAGTCCTTGGGTACCATGGTGCTGCGGAAGCTGCCGTCCATCTCGCGATAGGCCATGCGCAGCTTCTGGATGCGCCACGCGCCGTCGCTGCCCTTGACAAAATCGTCGCAGTAGACCAGCCAGCCCTGCAGGACCTCGCTGTTATCATAATAGCACATATGGTCCTCGTATTGGAATACCCCGCGTGCGTGCGTGTCGTCGATCAGCCAGATCATTGGCTGATGGCCCATGTGCATCGTCTGCATGTCCTTGTTGCACCATTTGGCGTTGCGCGCCTGCAGGAGCTTGTCCTTGACGGCGAGATGGCCATTGAGGTAGTAGCGGAAGTCGTCCGTAAACAGCTCCATCACATACTCCTCTTTTTTCATGTCCATGCACCACCAGTAGAAGTACTTGCATTCGATGATCTTCTGGAGCTGGCACAGCTGCTCAGGCGTGTATTCCTGACGGCGGACGTGCTTGATGACATCGAGCACCATGTCGCGGACTTTGTCCGGGAATGGGATGTTTCTCGTCGCCATGGCGGGATTACTCGATGGTCTCGAAGTAGTCGTAGGACGGATCCTTGACCTTGTCGCGGCCGTTGTTGTAGTCGGGCGCGAAATCGGGGTGCAGGATCATGGTGTTGTCGCCGGCGACGGTGCGCTTGACAACGAGCCACTTGCCGTCGCGCTTCTCCCAGAGGTCGATGTCACGGCAGCGTGCCACGACGACCATGCCGTTGCGGTACTTGCAGGCGGCGTACATGTAAGCCTCGGCGGCGGCCTTGGTGCCGTCCTCGTTGAGCTTGATGAGGATGTTGGTCATGACGTGGTGCGTGGAGACCATCTTGCGGTGCATCTTGAGCATCATGTCGATGAAGCCGTAGCCGGTGCCCTTGTAGGTCGGGCCGTAGTCGACCTGCGCGTCCTCGGCGAACACGGTCTTGCCGAGCGGGTTGTCGATGCGGTCCAGTGCGCGGGCGTAAACGTAATACTGGTCACGGATTGCGTCTTTTTCTACGAGTTTTTCAAGTTCAGTCATGGTTTTTTCTCCTTTCGATGTTGTCCTTGTTGGCTTCCTTTGCTTATTTACAGCAGTGGCGTCACATCTGCGCGATGAGCGCTTCCAGTTCTGCCTTTCTGCCGGTTTGTGTGATGATCTGCATGCCGCCCATCTGCGCGGTGCAGTTGGCCTCGACCATGCACCAGCCGTGTGTGCTGTAGGCAAGGTCCCAGCCGCAATAGTGATTTCCGGGCACCATGTGCGCCGCCGTTGTGACCATGGCAACGGCTTTGTCCCATTCCGGGAGGCGGTAGCCGTCAAAGCGCACGCCGGTGTCCGGATGGGCCGCGTAGCGGCGGCCCTTTTTGTCCGCGCCGTCGGAGCAGATGCACCCGGTCTCGGGGTCGATGAGTGCGCTGATGCCGCCGGCGCTGAAATTGTCGATGATGCCGTCGCCGCGTCCGACGCGCAGCGTGGGGTGAAACAGCCGCACCTCACCGTCGGCCAGGACGACTGTCGGGATGCGCAGCGTGTTGACCGACTGCGGGTGGATGCGGGAGAGCGCCTCGCCCTGCTCGATGATCTGCTCGAGGATGGCGCCGTGCGCACTGTAGGCGGCGTGCGCAGCCTCGAGATAGGGGTAGTCGCGGATGGACTCCGTATGTACGCCCTTGCCGAAGGCGGCATAAATGGGCTTGACGATATAATCCGGGTGCGCCTGCGTGAAATCGCGCAGTGCCTCGAGCGCGGCGGGCGTGGGCTGCGCGCCTTTTTTGATGCGCAGCACATCGCGGCCGTAAAAGTCGCGGAATTTCTGGTACGTCAGGTACTTGTTCTCGAGCAGGTTCGTGTTCTTCGGGTCGTTCATGCGCGGGTAGTAGCTCATGCGCACGCCCTCGGTGATGAAGCTGTCGCGGTAGGCGGCGTCCTTCCCCTCGTAGCCGAAGAGGAAATATTCATTGTAGTACGAGCCGTACCGGAACAGGCTCCGGATCATGTCGCGCCGCAGACGGTACAGGCGCTTTTTGTCGCTCAGTACATCCACGCCGCGGTACTGGGCGATGGTCTTGTCCAGATCCCGCCGCTTGCGGTGGTAGTAGTATGCCTTGCGGTACCAGGTCTGAAAACGGATCTTTCGGTAGACTTTGCGCCGCAGTTTTTTCAGCACGGGGATCACGCTCCGTTCGCAGGGATTTTTTCACTCATTTTGGTTCAAGCCGCCATACATCGAATGTACGACGGCTTGAATAAAGCGGGTTTCTTTACTTTTTCTTGATGACTTTCTTTTTCTTCGGGCGGAACATGTTGATCCGGATGCGGTGCGTTTTGTCGCGCTGGAAGGATTCCTCATACACGCGCAGGTAGCCGGTGTCCTCGATCAGCCACTGGCCGTCGACCTTGACGTACTTGTCGGTGTAGATGGCAGAGCCCTGAATCTGCGTGCCGCAGTAGGGGTTGCCCTCGGCGAAGATCAGGTTGTCCTGCAGGTACCACTTGCCGTAGGCGACCGTGTCGCTTTCAAACCAGATGACCGGGTTGTGACCCTGATGCAGGGTGATCTCGGTGTGGGGCATGGACTCCTTGAAGTAGTTGGTGATCTCCTTCGGGCCGTGGAAAACGAGCTTGCCGTTGGAGTAGGCGGTGGAGATGTTCGGGGTCATGGTCGTCTCCAGCTCGTCCCAGTTCTTAGTGTCGAGCGCGCGGAAATACTTGCTCTTGAGCTCCTTAATGGCCTGCACGTCCTTGAGACGCTGCACTTCTTTCTCGAGTGCTTCGAGACGTTCTTCAACTGTCATAATGATAACCTCCTGACTTGTTATCTGTGTTTGACGTTTGCGATCAGACCTTCATGGCGGCGGCGTAAGCGTCGGCGGTGGCTTCGATGCCCATGTCGGCCTTCTTGGCGCTGCCGATCACGTCGCAGGGGATGCCGAGCTCGCTGCACGCGTCAGTCAGATCCTGCGTCGGGCGCGAGTGCATGCCGGTGGCGATGACGAGGGAATCAAAGTGGCGGGTCTTCTCGACGGTCTTCTTGGCCTTGTTCGTGAACGCGTAGGTGATCTCGTGGTCGCCGATGTTGGTGACCTTAGAGCCGCGGCTCTTCTTGATGGTATCGCCGGGGTACTCGATGTCGAGGAACATGGTGCGCAGCATGCCCATCTTGTTGCCGACACGCTTGGAATCCATCACGCGCACATCGGTAACGCCGTGCTCGATGAGGAACTGCGCGGTCTCGCAGCCAACGCCGCCGCCGCCGAGGATAATGGTTTCGCCCTTCGGCATGGCCTTACCGGCCAGCACGTCCTCAGCCACATAGACGTCCTTCGCGGTGTCGAGACCCGGAATGTTCGGGGCGACATAGTGCGCGCCGGTGGCGACGATCACGTGGTCGGGCTTGACTTCCTTGATGAGCTCGGGCGTGACGGTCACGCCGGTCTTGATCTCAATGCCCATACGCTTGCACTCCTCGGCGTCCCACATGACGGCGTCGGTGAAGGCCTGCTTCTTCGGGGCCTTTCCGGCGAGCACAAAGTGGCCGCCCGGGGCGTCGGTGGCTTCATAGACGGTCGGATTGTGGCCGCGGGCCTTGAGGTACTCGGCTGCCATCAGGCCGCCGATGCCGGCGCCGATGACCATGACGTTCTTGGCCTTCTCCGGCTTCGGGAGGCCCTTGTACTCCAGGCAGAGGCCCGGGTTGCGGGTGCAGGTGATGTGCTTGGCCTTCGGGTCGATGACCTTGTCGTAGCAGCCCTCGGTGCAGCCGATGCAGCGGCGGATCTCCGCCTCGCGGCCTTCCATGGACTTGTTGCACCATTCGGGATCGGCGAGCTGTGCACGGCCGACGGCGACCATGTCGATCTTGCCCTCACGGATGAGCTGATCGGCCAGAGCGGGGTCGACGATGCGGCCGACGCCGATGACCGGGATGTTCACGCGCGCCTTGATGGCGGCGATGTTGTCCATGTTGAAGCCGGGCTCCAGGTTGTAGGGCGGCACTTCATACACGGTCGCAAGGCTGCGGGCGTTGCCGCGGGACAGGTCGATCGCATCGACACCGGCCTCGGCGGCCCAGTTGATGAACTGCACGGTCTCGTCCTGCGTGGTCACGGCCGGGAGCATCTCGTCGATGGCGTCCAGACGCATGAGCAGCGGCATGTCTTCCGGCATGTTCTTGCGCATCTCGCGGATGACCTCGAGATTGAAGCGGCAGCGATTCTCCAGGCTCTGGTTGCCGTACTCGTCGGTGCGCTTGTTGAGCGAGGGGTTCATGAATTCGTGCGGCAGGTAAGTGTGCGCGCCGTGGAACTCGAGCGCGTCAAAGCCGGCCTCGACAGCGAGCTTGGCGGAGTAGCCGAACTGCTTGACGATCTCGTGGATGCGCTCGACGGTCAGCGTGTCAGGCGTCTCAAGCTTGTTGGTCTTGTCGAAGAACTCTTCGGGCACGAAGCCGCCGTGCCAGATCTGCACGCCTGCTTTGCCGCCGGCCGCGTGGATCGCGTCGGTGATCTTGCGCAGCTGGTCTCTGTGGTGCTCATTATAAAGACCGAGGTACAGGTATGCATGGCACTCGGGGCAGATGGAGACGAGCTCGACAATGTTCAGGCCGCAGCCGCCGGCTGCGCGCGCCGCATGGTAGGCGGGCAGATCCTCGCCCACGTCGTTCTTGTCCTTGACCATCTTGGTGTTCATACCCGGCAGGACCACACGGTTTTTCAGCTCAAGCCCTCTGAGCTTGATGGGAGAAAACAATGCATCGTAACTCATGAAATACACCTTTCTTCATTGGAATGAATCCGAATCTGATTTCCTACACGTCTGCCTGAGAGCGGAGTTCCTTAATCATGTCCGACGGACCCGGGAATGATCCGGCGGAGACCGGCCGCTGGTGGCCGGATTCCGCTCTGCATCAGCTATTGTAGAAATTTTAACACTAGGCCGCAAAACGTGTCGGAAAGAATGTGGCGTAATCATGCGCAGGAAATGTACAAAAACTTCAGTTTTATTGTCACATGGCGGACGAAGTGTGGCGTAATAAACAAAATCGGCTGCGATTTCTTGTGCAGTTTCGCTTCTTTCCACAGAGAACGCCGGGGGATCGCGGCGCTTTTTCGGCATGTTATCGACGGACAATTTCGACAAAATGGGTGCAAAATGTAGTGAAAACGAAAAAAGTGTCTGCCTGCGCGCCATCATTTTCTGAAATTCTTTTTGAAAATGTGGATTATTTAACAAGAAAATGTGCGACATGGCCGCGCCGTTTCCTTTATACTGAAAGCACGAACCATCCGGAGCACCCATGCGCGCCCTCCGGCCGGCATGTCCGGCGGGCGGCCGCTACGTGGGATACACATTTAATAAATAATCGTTCAGGAGGCAATCACATGATAACCGATATGAAAGATGCGAAAATCTTCTCGCCCCTGCAGCTGGGCAGAACGACGCTGAAAAACCGTATCGCCATGGCGCCGATGAGCATGCACTATGAGGCGACCAACGGCACGGTGCCCAAGCAGCTCGCGGATATCTTTGTGCGCCGCGCAGAGGGCGGCGCCGGCTACGTCGTCATCGACGCAGTCACGGTCGATCATAAGTATTGGTACATCGGCAAGACGACCGCGCTGGACAAGGACTCCCTCGTCCCGCAGTTTGCCGCCTTTGCCAAGCGCGTGAGCGATGCCGGCAGCACGCTCTTCCCGCAGCTCATTCACCCCGGCCCGGAGTCCATCTGTGCGCTCAAGGGCATCACGCCGCTCGGCCCGTCCGTGAACACGAACGCCAACGGCGCTGTCAGCCGCCCGATCACCATTGACGAGATCCACAAGGTCGTCAAGCAGTACGGCCAAGCCGCGCGCCGCGCCGAAGAGGCCGGCTGCGGCGGCATTGCCCTGCACGTCGCGCACGCCTATATGCTGCCGGGCGCATTCCTCAGCCCGCTGCGCAATAAGCGCATGGACGAGTACGGCGGCTGCATCGACAACCGCGCGCGCCTGATCCTAGAGATCATTGAAGAGTGCCGCCGCAACATCAGCCGCGATTTCCCGATCGTGCTGCGTGTCTCCGGTTCCGAGCGTGAGCCGGGCGGCAACTCCCTGGATGAAATGCTTTACCTCGCCCCGAAGTTTGAGGCTGCGGGCGTTGACATGCTCGAAGTCTCCGGCGGCGTCCAATATGAGGGCCTTCAGAACATCCTTCCTTCCCACAGCCAGAAGATCGGCATGAACGTCTACGAGGCGTCGGAGATCAAGAAGGTCGTGAACATCCCGGTTTTCGTTGTCGGCAAGATCAACGACGTGCGCTACGCCGCCGATCTGGTGGAGCGTGGTCTGGTGGACGGCGTGTCTATGGGCCGTCCTTTGCTCGCAGACCCCGACCTGCCGAAGAAAGCTTACGAGAACCGCTTCGATGACATCACGCCCTGCGGCTCCTGCGGCGGCCGGTGCATCACGCCGGAAGATCCGCATCATCCGGTCTGCAAGTGCCACATCAACCCGCTCGTCGGCCACGAGTATGACTATCCGTTCAACCCGACCGACAAGCCGAAGAAGGTCCTCGTCATTGGCGCCGGCCCCGGCGGCATGTACACCGCTGTCACGGCGGCCGAGCGCGGCCACGACGTTACCGTCTGGGAAAAGAGCAAGCAGATCGGCGGTCAGCTGAATCTGGCGGTCGTCTCTCCCGGCAAGCAGGAGATGTGCAAGTGGCTCACGCACCTGAACTACCGCGCCAAGAAGGCTGGCGTGAAGTTCGAGTTCAAGAAGGAAGCCACGGTCGAGAACGTGAAGGAATTCGCGCCCGATGCCGTCGTCGTCGCCACCGGCGCGACGCCGCTCATCCCGACCTTCATCAAGGGCGTCGGCGACTATCCGATCATCACTACCCACGATATCCTCAGCCGCAAGGTCACCATCCCGAAGGGCACGGTCTGCATCCTCGGCGGCGGCGAAGTCGCCTGCGAGACGGCCGAAATGCTCATGGCCGACGCGCGTCCGAACTCCTTTGCCACCACCGGCAGCATCGGCGACGTGGAAGTCACGCTCGTGGAGATGCAGCCGCAGCTCATGACCGGCGTCTGCCTGCCGAACCGCAACATTGCGCTCGCCAGCCTGCGCCGCGAGGGCGTTAAGAGCTACATCAACTCCAAGGTGCTCGAAGTGACCGAGCACGAGGTCAAGATCCAGCACAAGGACGGCACGGAAGAGTGGCTCAAGGGCTTTGACTACATTGTCCTCGGCCTCGGCTCCCGCAAGTACGATCCGCTGTCCGAAGAGCTCAAGGCGTTCGTGCCGGAAGTCCACGTGATCGGCGACGCCATCAAGCCGGGCCAGTCCAGCGATGCCATGCATCAGGGCTTCCACGTCGGCTACGAGCTGTAAGTCAGCGTCAATTCTCTTTGCTATTTTTCTTTTCATCCTCTTACTCCTTTCAATCTTATCACAGCGCGAAGGCCCGCCGGATGCACACCGGCGGGCCTTTTGCCACTTTTCGCTTTTTGTAACACAACGGGGAAAATGTTTAAAAGTTTGGAATTCGTTCACTTGTTTTTTGCACAAAAAGCTGTTAATCTATAAACAGAAGTATTGTCGGTTGCCGGTTTGCAAGCCGTATTGTTACCACGAATGGGGGCTAAGCACGTTGAAGAGAAAAAACAGGCCGCTCTGCGAGACACCGCGCAGCGGGTATTTTTGCGGGCCGGATAAGTATCTCCGTCTTCAGGAGCACACCATTAGTGAGGAGCTGTTCCCCGTTATGGAGGTGGACAGCTATTTTGTGCTTGTCCGCAGCGGCAGCGGCAGCTTTATCATCAACGGGGAGGAATTCCCCGTGCAGGCGGGCTGCGTTGCCTGGATCCAGTGCTCGCAGGTGCTGACGATCTGCCCCGAATTCGGGGAGACGCTCACGCTCTGGGTCGCCGCGTTTGATTATCAGCTTTTGAGCTACTATATGTTCAATCAGATCACCAACCTGCGAGAGGTCGAGATCGTGACCGGCCTGCCGGTCATCGGGCCGGAAGGGGACGATGTTCGCCAGATCGCGCGGCAGTTTGAGCAGTTTCGCCACCTGAGCGCGAAAAACAGCTGCGGCTCGGCTGTGATCCGCAGCTCCTTCCTGCGCAAGATCGAGCTGCTGTATAACCGCGCCGCTGCACGCCGCAAGGAGCAGTACTCGCTGCTGGATATGCCGCTCGGCCGGCGCGCCAGCCTCTATATCGCCACGCACAGCACGGCGGAGCTCACGGCGGCCTCGGTCGCCGAGGCGGTCTCGTCCGACGCGGATGAGACGGCACTCAACCACGCGCTGCTGATTGCCACGGGGCTGAATTTCAGCCAGTATGTCAACCGCGTGCGATTGATCCTGGCCATGTCGTACTTCCTGTATGACAGCCTGCCGTTTGACTACGTGTCGTCCATCTCCGGCTTTCATATGAGCATCACGTTTTTCCGCCGCTTCAAGGCGCTGACCGGCATGACCCCGCAAGGGTACCTCAACGACATGCTCAGCGACGGGAAGGACGGGCGGGTCTACCGCGGCATGATCCTGAGTGAGACACTCATTTCCGCCATCAGCTATCTGTATGAAAATATGTCCGAGCCGATCGACGCGGAAAAGATCGCGCACGATCTCTATACCTCGGAGAATATCCTGCGTGTGCAGCTCAAGACGCGCCTGAACTCCAGCTACAAGCAGATTCTGTCGATGTTCCGTGTCCGCTATGCCGAGGCGCTGCTCACGACGACGGAGCTGCCGACAGTCGACATCGCCATGGAGACGGGCTTCGGCTCTGACCGCACGATGGGCCGCGTGTTCTATGCGCTCAACAAGATGTCACCAGGCGAGTTCCGCAAGCAGAGAGGACAGGGGAGGAAGCAGCATGGCTAACGAACGTTCATCCGGCACGGCATTTTTCAGCTCCAAGGACGAGAAGTCCGTTCTGGCCGGCGCGCATGACTATTTTGTCAACAATGTCCTGCCCAGCGATATCAAGGCGTGCGTGCGCAAGATCAAGGCGCCGACGCTCTATGTCAATAATCACGACGAGACGTTCCTGCTCGTGCGCAGCGGCCACGGTACACTCACGGTCAACGGTCTGGATTACCGCCTCAAGCCGGACACCCTCGTCAACCTCGGGCCGTTTCACCGCTACCGCTATCAGCCGGACAAGGGGGAGACGCTTGAGATCGCCGAGAGCCGCATGAACAGCGGCACATATGTCTACCTCGTGGCGAACCCCTATATGAAGTTCGAGCAGTTTTATGTCCCGTCCGAGCCGCCGGTCGTGGCGCTGCACGGGCTGTATGCCGAGATCGCGAATGATGCCATGGACGGCATTCTCGCGGAGACGGAGCGGCAGTCGCCCGATCAGCTCCAGCTGTGCTTCTGCTATATGATGGATCTGCTCGGTATCGTGACCGAGAAGATGCCGCGGGAATATTTTCACCAGATACCCGGTCGAAAGTGAGAATTAACAGAAAATATCGTCAATGTGGACAAAGCCTCAAAAGCGACAGCGGTCGTCTTTTGAGGCTTTGTCAGTTTTGCCACGAAATCTGTTGTGAAATCTTATTTTTTGTCGTTTTTAACGATAGCAAAACAGGAGGCAACGCCCGGAAGAAAATCGAATCTAATGTTAAAATATTATCGTTCCTTAACAAAAGCATAACTGCTGGTGTGTGTCCGGGGTGACGGGAAAGCTCCGGAAAAGGTCAAAGATTTGCGTTAAGAAAGGACAAAAATCATGTTTGAAAACGAATTCAAAGGTAAGGTCGTTCTTGTTACCGGTGGTAGTCGCGGCATCGGCTTCGCGGCAGTCAAGGGCTTTCTCGCTGCGGGTGCCAAAGTGTACTTCCTCAGCCACTATGAAGAGACCGGTGCCAAGGCTCTAGCAGCGCTCAAGGAGATCAACCCCGACTACGAAGTCATGACCAAGGCCATCGACCTGTGCGACTACAAGGCCGTTCAGGAACTGTACAAAGAGATCATTGCCAAGTGGGGCCGTCTGGACGTGCTCGTCAACAACGCCGGCACCGACAACAGCACCTGGCTGACCAGGCTCAAGCAGTCCGAGTGGGATGCCGTCTGCAACCTGAACATGAAGGCCCCCTACACCATGATGAAGTACGCGATTCCGCACCTGGTCAAGACCAAGGGCTGCATCGTCAATACCGCTTCCGTCGCCGGTGTCTATGGCTGCCCGACCGGCCTGCCGTACCCCGCCAGCAAGGCTGCCCTGATCGCCATGACCAAGTCCGTCGCTTATTCCTTCGCCAACAAGGGCGTGCGTGTCAACGCGGTCGCTCCGGGCGTTGTCAACACCGACATGGTCGCCAATATGCCGCAGTTCGCCAAGGACTCCGTCGGTGATACCATCCCGATGAAGCGCTTTGCCGAGCCCGAGGACATTGCCAACGGCATCCTGTTCCTGTCCTCCAGCGCCGCGTCCTACGTCACCGGCGTCTGCCTGCAGATCGATGGCGGCTACCGTCCGAACAACCTGCCGAAGTAATTTTCCAAAGTCGCTGATCCCGCCCGCTGAGGGCGGGCGGGATCGGCGTATGCCAAATTCAGTGCTGTCAGGAAGTGATGGAGATGCGCACGCAGCATTTTAACATTTTCAATACCGGGACGGAGAGCTTCTTCACACCCGGCACGCAGCTGGCGAACATTGCCGCCGTGAAGCCGGATGCGCCGGCGGTCATTTACGTTTCCCCGGAAAACAAGGAGTCCGTCATGACGTGGCGAGAGCTCCACGAGCTCTCGAACCGCATTGCCTGGTACCTGCTCGGTCAGGGCATCGGCCCGGGTAAGAGCGTGCTCGCTGCGCTGCCGAACATCCCGACGCACATCGCGCTCGCGTTCGGCATCTGGAAGACCGGCGCCTGCTACGTGCCGGTGTCCAACCGCGCGCCGCAGCGCAATCTGATGGAGATCTGCACCTGCGTTTCCCCGGCGCTCGTCATCACGAACCGCAAAAAGCCGGACGGCTATCCCGGCCTGAGCACGGCGGAACTCAGAACACTGTGTGCCGACTGCCCCGCGGACATGCCCCCCGATGTGCTCGCCATCCCCAATCTTGCCAACTGCTCCGGAGGCACGACGGGGAAGACGAAGGTCATCGAGCAGGACATGCCGGCAGGGGAGAGCGACGAGGGTCTGCGGACCTGGTTCGCCGTGTCCGGCATGCGCTTTGAGATGCGCCAGCTGCTCGCGGGCCCGCTGTTTCACGGCGCGCCGCACTCGGCGGCCTTCAACGGCCTCTACTGCGGCAACACGCTCGTCATGCCGGCCAAGCTCGACGCCGAGACGATCGTGCGGCTCATCAAAAAGTACCGCATCGAGTATGTCCAGATGGTGCCGACGCTCATGCAGCGCATCAGCCGCATGCCCGGCTTCCGGAAGGAAGACCTTGCGAGCCTCGAGGTGCTTTGCCATACCGGCGGCGTCTGCTCGCAGGATCTCAAGCGCGAGTGGCTTCAGATCATCCCGCCCGAGCGGCTCTACGAGATGTACGCCATGACCGAGTGCATCGGCATGACGTCCATCCGCGGCGACGAGTGGCTGCGCCACCCCGGCAGCGTCGGCAAGATGCACTGCGGCCGGGTGTCCATCCGCGATGAGGACGGCCACGAACTGCCCACCGGCGAGATCGGCGAGATCTTCATGTCCTGGGGCGACAACAGCCCGCGCGTGATATATAAGAACATCCCGCCGCTGCCGACGGACAGCGAGGGCTTCCGCAGCGTCGGCGACATGGGCTATGTGGACGCGGAAGGCTACCTGTACTTTGCCGACCGCCGCAGCGACATGATCGTCACCGGCGGAGAAAATGTCTTTGCCGCCGAGGTCGAGATGGTGCTCAAAAAGCATCCCAAGGTGGTCGACGCCGTGGTCATCGGCCTGCCGGATCCCGATTGGGGCCACCGCATCCACGCCATCGTTGAGACGAACGGCCCGGTCGGCAGCAAGGACCTCATCCGGTTCGCGCTCAATTATCTCCCCCCGTACAAGATTCCCAAATCCATTGAATTGGTGGATCACATCCCCGTGAACGAAAACGGGAAAGTCGTGCGCAGCAAGCTCGTCGAGGAAAGCCTCGCCAAAGGCTATTGAGCACGCAGAAGAAACCAACTGTCACACGGCTTCGTGCCGGAATCACTAGACAGGAGAATGTACTCATGGAAAACAACAAAAATTATATGAAAGGCTTTGTGCCCTACGCTATTGCGGCGGCGATCCTGAGCCTTTGCGGCGGCTTCACCGCTTCGGTGCCGACCGCGATCTCCACGGCCTGGGATGCCGACTCGTCCCTGACCTTCATCACGCTGGCTTACTCCCTGGCTGCCGCCGCCATGGCGCCGATCCTGGGCAAGCTCGGCGGCGTGATTGGCCGCAGAAAGATGCTGCTGAGTGCCATGGGCCTTTACACGGTCGGCCAGGCTCTCATCGCCATCTGCCCGCAGAACATCCCGCTGCTGCTCGTGTTCCGCTTCATGGTCGGTATCGGCGCTGCCGGCATCGCCCCGGTCGTCATGTCCTACATCATGATGGAGTTCCCGCCCGAGAAGATGGGCCAGGGCTTCACGGTCTACATGGCAGTTGCCTGCGGCATGGTCATCTTTGGACCCACCGTCGGCGGCATCATCATGAAGGTCATCGGAACGGCCAATGCATGGCGCATCGTCATGTGGGTCTGCGTCGCGCTGTGCGTGATCACGTTCCTGATTTGCTTTGCAAAGGTCAAGGATAACCCGAACATCCCCAAAGGCACCATGCAGGGCTTTGACTGGGCAGGCGCCGTGTTCGTCCTGCTCATGTTCGGTGCGCTCGTCTGCGTGCCCACCTTCGGCCAGCAGAACGGCTGGGCCAGCGCTGCGACGCTTGCGTCCATCGGCGTGGCCGTCGTTGGCCTCATCGTCCTCTTCCTGGTTGAGAAGAAGGCCTCCAACCCGATCCTCAACGGCAAGTTCATGGCTCGTAAGAACTTTGTGCTCCCTGTGCTGGTCATGCTCCTGACCCAGGGCCTTATGACCGCCTGCCTGACCGAGATCATCCGCTTCGGTTATGCCATCGACAAGGCCACCGTCGCTGCGGTTGCCATGAGCATTGAGTACCTCGGCATGGCGATCGGCACCGTCGTCCTCGGCCCCATGGCCGACAAGAAGGAGCCGAAGGTCGTGGCTGCCATCGCGCTCGTGTTTGTCGCCATCGGCTCTCTGATCATGCTCTTCATCGGCGAGAATGCCGGCATCCTCATGATGGGCGGCGCTCTGTTCTTTGTCGGTCTCGGCATCGGCGGCAACGGCACCATCTTCATGAAGGTCGCCCTGTCCGGTGTTGCTCCGGCTGAGTCCTCCTCCGCTTCCGGCACGTACAACGTGTTCCGTGATATGACTGCTCCGTTCGGTGTTGCCATCTTCGTGCCCATGTTCGTCACGGGCATGACCAAAAAGGCCGCCACCGGCATGGCAGTGCCCGCAGCTGCCGCCAGCGCGCTGCACTCCGTGGCGCTCGTGCAGCTCATCTGTGTCATCGTCGGTATCGTGGTCTGCTTCCTGATCCCGAGCGTGCACAAGAAGGCAGAAGCTGCCAAAGAGTAATTTCTTCCGACCAATCAACCTCATTCAGTGCGATACGCACAGAAAGGATTGTCATCCTAACATGAAAGAAATCGACAACAAACTGACTCAGAAATTCGACGAGTATCCTTCCTTCGGCGTTCTCAAGGGCGTCAAGGTCTTCGTGACCGGCACGAACATCGCCGGCCCCTTCGCCGGCTGCCTCATGGCCGAGATGGGCGCGAAGGTCCTGCAGGCCGAGGCTCCGACCATCGCCTGCCAGACCCGCGGCACCCTCGCGTGGAGCCAGAACCACCGCAACGAGTACTCCATCACCATCAACTCCGCCAGCCCCGCCGGCAAGAAGATCTTCCTCAAGTGCGTCGAGTGGGCTGACATCTGGATCGAGGCCGGCCGTCCGGGCTCCTATGCCAAGCGCGGCCTGACCGACGAAGTCTGCTGGAAGCACAATAAGAAGCTCGCCATCGTGCACGTGTCCGGCTACGGCCAGTTCGGCCCGGCCAAGAACAAGCCCTCCTACGACGTCTCCGGTCAGGCCATGGGCGGCTACATGTACATGAACGGCGTCTCCCCGACGTCCGGCCCGCTGAAGGTCAACCCGTACCTGTCCGACTACATCACCGCTTACAACGCCTGCATGGTGGCCCTCGCCGGCTACATCAACGCCAAGAACAGCGGCGAAGGTGATTCCTGCGACGTCGCGCAGTACGACACCATGTTCCGCCTGCTCGACAACTACCCGGCCAACTGGTTCAACAAGGGCTACCCGAAGCAGGGCGAGCCCGTGCCGTTCCGCACCGGCAACAAGAGCGACCAGGCTGCCTGCTTCTCGTTCTACGACACGAAGGAAGGCAACGCCATGTTTGTTGCGATCGTCGGCCAGGGCCCTGTCACCCGCGGCTATCCGATCATCGGCATGGGCAAGCCCGGCGTCACCGAGGGCATCCCGAAGAACTGCACCGGCTTCCCGCTGTTTGACCCCCGCGGCAAGAAGGCGGACGAGCTGTGCGCGAAGTTCTGCGCCGAGCACACCTGCGACGAGATCGAGGAGATCTTCAACAAGGCCGGTATCCCGTGCCAGCGCGCTTACGGCCCGGCCGACATCGAGAAGGATCCGCAGTACGAGGCTCGCGAGAACATCGTCGAGTGGGATGACCAGTGCTTCGGCAAGATGAAGGGCATCGGCGTCACGAACATCTTCAAGAAGAACCCGTCCCAGATCGTGGCTTCCGCGCCGTGCTTCGGCGAGCACAACCGCGAGGTTCTCAAGGACTTTGGCTACACCGACGAGGAGATCGACGCGCTCTACAAGAAGGGCGAGCTCGCGACTTGGACGCCGGCGGACACCGCCCGCATCAAGAACTTCGTTGAGTGGCACTTCTTCTGGGATCCGGAGCGTCAGGCTAAGCGCATCGGCCTGGAGTATCCCCCGAAAAAGTAAATCTTAGCGCAAATAGACGGTAAGCTGTCAGCATGGGCTTTTGCCCATGTTGGCAGCTTATCTTGAATCCGGAGGAATCTGTAGAAAAACACAACAAAAAGGAGGCACAGCATACATGAGTTTCAAAAAAATTGACTGCAACCTCACGCAGAAGTTCAGCGAATACCCCGACTTCGGCGTTCTCAACGGCGTCAAGGTCTTTGTGTCCGGCACGGCGATCGCCGGCCCCTTCGCCGGCTGCCTGATGGCCGAGATGGGCGCGAAGGTGCTCCAGTCCGAGGCGCCCAAGATCTCCTGCGGCACGCGCGGGACGACCAGCTGGTCGCAGAACCACCGCAACGAGTACTCTATCACGTGCAACCCGCGCACGCCCGCCGGCAAGAAGATCTTCAAAAAGTGCCTCGAGTGGGCCGATATCTGGATCGAGTCCAGCAAGGCCGGCACCTATGCCAAGATGGGCCTCACCGATGAGGTCTGCTGGGGTGTCAACAGCAAGCTGTGCATCGTGCACGTCTCCGGCTACGGCCAGACGGGCCCGTATAAGTCCAAGGCTTCCTACGACGTTTCCGGTCAGGCCATGGGCGGTTATATGTACATGAACGGCGTGTCCCCGACGGATGTGCCGCTGAAGGTCAACCCCTATCTGTCTGACTATGTCACGGCCTACAACGCCTGCATGACCGCACTGTCGGCTTACATCCACGCGCTCAAGACTGGCAAGGGCGAGTCCTGCGACGTTGCGCAGTACGACACCATGTTCCGTCTGCTGGATAACTATCCGGTGCTCTGGTACAACAAGGGCTACCCGAAAGACGGCGAGCCCGTGCCGTACCGAACCGGCAACCACTCCGACCTTGCGGCCTGCTTCTCATTCTACACCACGAAGGACAACAAGCAGCTCTTTGTCGCCATCAATGGCCCCGGCCCGGTCGAGAAGGGCTATCCCATTATCGGCGTCGGCACGCCGGGCGTGACGCCGGGTCTGCCGAAGGGCATCCCCGGCTTCCCGCTCAACACCCCCATGGGGCAGAAGGCGGATCAGGCGCTCACGGATTTCTGCGCGCAGCACACCTGCGCCGAGCTCGAGGAGATCTTCAACAAGGTCGGCATTCCGAACCAGCGCGCCTATGAGCCGGGCGATATCGAAAACGACCCGCAGTACGCCGAGCGCGAGAACCTTGTCGAGTGGGAAGACCAGATCTTCGGCGAGATGAAGGGCATCGGCATCACGAACCGCTTCAAGAACAACCCCTCGCAGATCGTGGCGTCCGCGCCGTGCTTCGGCGAGCACAACCGCGAGGTGCTGCAGGAGTTCGGATACACCGATAAGGAGATCGACGACCTCTACAAGAAGGGCGAGATCGTGACGTGGACGCCGGCGGACACCGCCCGCATCCGTCACCTGCCCGATTGGGGCTTCTTCTGGGATACCGAGCGCCAGTGTGAGCGCATCGGCATGGAGTGGCCGCTCAAGGACGAGTGATCCCAACATACCGGACGGGCTGCGGCTCACACAGTCCGTCCGCCGCATTCTATATCAGCAAAGGAGAAACAAATGGGTAGACTTGATGGAAAAGTCTGTTTCGTCACCGGCGCCGGTTCCGGCATTGGCGCCAAGACTGCCGAACTCTTCGCACATGAGGGCGCAAGCGTCATCATGGCGGATATGCATGAGGAAAACCTCAGCAAGGTCGCGGCAGACATTCAGGCAGCAGGCGGCGAGGTCATGACGGCCGTCGTCAACATCACCGATAACGACGCCGTGAAGGCCGCCGTTGCTGCCGGCGTTGAGAAGTACGGCAAGCTTGACGCACTGGCCAATATCGCCGGTGTGCTCGACGTGGCCATGCGCCCGATCGACGATTTCCTCACCAGTGACCTCGACACGACGCTCAGCGTGAACGTCAAGGGCACGATGTACGTTACCCGCGCGGCTGTCAAGCAGTTCATCGCGCAGGGCTACGGCACGATCGCGACCGTCGCCTCCGTCGGCGGCGTGAACGGCAACGGCAGCGCAGCCTACACGGTCTCGAAGGGCGCGGAGGTCGCGCTGACCAAGCATATCGCACTGCGCTTTGCCAACGGCGAGCAGAAGATCCGCGCCAACTGCGTGTGCCCCGGCACGGTCATGACCCCCATGACCACGCGCGCCATGAAGGCCAGAGGCAAGTATACGAAGGCCGCCAAGGCCATGCAGGCCTCCACCGCAAAGCATTCCACGCTCGACGTGGGCACGTGCTCGGATCTCGACATTGCCAAGATCCTGCTGTTTTTGTGCAGCGACGATTCTGCGCCGCTCAACGGTCAGGCGCTCGTTGCCGATTACGGCGCAAACCTCTGATACGCTGCGCCGGTGCGCGCACACCGGCGCAAAGCTGCAAAACCGCGCACACAAAATGAAAGGGAGTGTACTGTTATGAGTAACCGTTTGGAAGGAAAAGTCGCGCTGGTCACGGCGTGCACCCGCGGCATCGGCCGCGCGATCGCAGACCTGTTCGTCGATGAGGGCGCGAAGGTCTACTATGCCTGCCGCAACATGGAGACCGGCAAGGCTGCCGTTGAGGCCGCCAGAGCCCGCGGCGGTCAGGCCGAGCTTGTCTACTTTGAGGCACACGACCCCGCCACGCACAGAAGCATGATCGACGAGTGCATCGCCAAGGAAGGCCGCCTCGACGTGCTGGTCAACAACTTCGGCGAATCCAACCCCCGCAAGGACCTCGACATCACCAAGTGTACCTACAAGGAGTTTGAAAAGACCGTCTGCGTGGATCTCTCGACCGTGTTCAACGCCTGCCAGGAAGCGCTCAACAAGGCCATGATCAAGCAGCACTCCGGCAGCATCATCAACATCGGCTCCGTCGCTGCCGTGTGCCCCGACCGTACGCAGGTCGGCTACGGTGTCGCCAAGTCCGGCATCAACCACCTCAGCCGCCAGATGGCGCGTCAGGTCGCGCACGCGGGTGTGCGCGTCAACGTGCTCAACCCCGGCATCATCGCCACGGAGGCCGTCGCCAAGCATCTCACGCCCGAGACGCAGTCGCGCTACACGACCAACTGCATGATCAAGCACCTCGGCGAGCCCATCGACATTGCTTACATGGCGCTGTATCTCGCCTCCGACGAGTCGAAGTACGTCACGGCGCATGTGATGAATGTCTCCGGCGGCTGGATGTAATGTCCGCTTTGTCTTCTTTTTATATCCTCTCATTCCAGCGGAAAAGAGCCCGGCGTCAGCCGGGCTCTTTTCCGTTCCCTTCCGAGAAAACGAACCCGCACACGGCGCAGCCGTGTGCGGGTTTTTCAGGGAAGGAAGCGCAAATTTGGTTTACATAATGTTTGAAACAGGTTTACATAATCGGAATTTTGATCTTCAGATCGCTCAGCGGGTAGGCTGAGCAGGCGTGAAACCAGCCGAGTTCCTTGTCCATGGCGCGGCGGCCGTCGCCGATGGGGGACACGAAGATGTCGCCGCCGAGCAGCTGGCTGCGGCAGAAACCGCACTCGCCGTTGCGGCAGTGGGTATCGACCGGGATGGCGCTGCGCTCGAGCGCGACGGCGACGGATTCGCTCGCCCTGGCATCGATCACATCTTCGTGGATGCCGCGCACGACGGTGATGCGAAACGTCTTTTCCTCCGTACCCTTCGGGTAGCCCGGCAGGGTGGAGATATCGGCCGGGTTATTCACCACGTCGTGGCGGAAGCGGCGCTGCGGCACGCCCATGTCCTCGAGCGCCTTGCGCACGAACCGGAACATGGCCAGCGGGCCGCAGAACAGGAACGTGCTGTTGGGTGCGGCGTATTTTTCGATGATCTCGCGCGTGATAAAGCCGTGCTCGCCCGGCCAGTCGGGGTCGTCGGAGAGCACATGCACGACTTTGACGTCCGGACATTCGGCGCAGATCTGATCCAGCTCATCCTTGAGCACGATATCGTCCGACTTGACCGAACCATAGAGGATCGTCAGCCTGCAGCCGTGCATCTTGCCGTGGGCGATCTCCTTGGCCATGGCGTAAAACGGCGTGATGCCGCTGCCGCCGGCCAGCGCGACGAGCTCGGTCGTGTCGCGCAGCGGCTCCCAATAGAACGTGCCGAACGGCAGCGCGCCCGTGAGCACATCGCCGACATGGACGTTTTCAAAGAAGTAGTCCGGCACGAGGTACGGCACGTTGCGGCGCACGGTGATCTCGAAAAACGGGTGCTCGCCGCGCGCTTCATACGGCGCGGAGGAGATCGTATACGGCCGCGTGAGCAGGCTCTCGCCGATCTTCAGGCGGAAGTTCACGAACTGGCCGCACTGGAACACCGGAATGTGCCCGTCCACGGCCTCGAAGCGGAACGTTTTTGCCGTCGGGGACGCATCGCGGATGTCCGTGACGCGCAGCTGCATCTCACTCGGGTGCAGCTTGTCGGCCAGATCCCGGATGGGGTCTTTCGGATCCGGCACGGCGGATGCGTTTTTCAGCTTTTCGCGGCGCGCCTCGGTGACGCGGCCCGCGCCGCCGACGTCTTTCAGAAAGCTCTTGACTCGAATACTCATTTCGCTGCCTCCTTTGCTGCCATCGCGTCGAGCACGGCCTTGGCCGCGGCTCTGCCGTTGGTGATCTGCGGGCCCTGCCCGTCGCCGGCCACGGCGTGCGCACCGGCAAACTCCAGCCCGTCGATGAAGTGATCTTCCGCCATCATGGCCTTTTTGGCGACCACGTGGTTGTCCATGGAGTGTGAGTAGCCGTAGATGCTGCCCTTCCACGCGCCGACGTAGTGGGAGATCGTCATGGGCGTGGAGACCTCGATCTCGGCGATGCGGCCGCGGAAGTCCACGCCGCCGATCTTGATGTACTGCTCCATCATCTCATTGGCCAGGCGGCGCTTGAGATCGTAGTATTCCTCCTCCTTGACGCCAAGGAACGGGTCGACCGGCACCAGATTCGTGATCGACAGGTGCGTATAGCCGGCCGGCACGCAGTCAGGGTTGGCATAGTTGAGGCACACGGTCGTCAGGAAGTTGTACGGTTCGGTCAGGTTGCAGTTGTTGCGCCAGATGGCGTTCGTGTCCATCGTGTCGCCGGAGAAGGTGTTGTAGTTCGTGATGCCGTTTTCCTCGGGCGTGCCCTCGAGAATGAGCATGACCGACACGGGGCAGACACTCAGGCGGTTGCCGTTGGCGAACCGAATGGCGCCGGCGGGCACTTCGCTCAGCGGCTCGATCATCTGCGTGTAGACGCGGTTCGGGTACGCGCCGCAGATGACATAGTCGCAGGCGATCTCGTCTCCGCGCTTCGTGCGCACGCCGCGGACCTTGCCGTCTTTGACGAGGATCTTTTCGACTTCCTGCCGCAGCTCGAACTGCGCGCCGTTTTCCTCGACCTTCTGCTGCATGCGCATGCTCATCTCGTGCGAGCGGTGGCGCGGCACATAGCTGCCGGCGAAATAGTCCGCCATGCAGTAGGCGTAGATCGTGAACGGGAGATTGTCCATCGGCTCGCCGACGTAGATCCAGTACGGCGTGAGCATATCGACCGCCTTCTGCGGCAGGTCAAAGGTCCGGATGACTTCCGAGGCGCTGTAGCCCGCCACGCGCACAAAGTCCGGGTGCTCGCGCAGCATGCGCAGCTTGCTCATCGGTGTCACGGATATGACGTCCATGCTGTCGTACACGCGGCGGCAGAGGCGGATGAATTCCAGCACCTTGTCGTAAGTGCCGGGGCAGGCGGCGTCAATGTCGCGCGCCATGTGCTCGTAGCCGTCGTGCAGCACGGTGTCGATGCCCTCACCGGGCACGACGACACGGTACGGCTCCGGCACCGGCAGCCAGTCGATGTCAATGCCCATGTCGTCAAAAAACTGGCCGACCTTCAGCCGTTTGCCTTTCGGGCCGATGGACATCATCTCATGCAGCGAGGCCTCCATCTCAAAGCCGTCGCGCATGTAGTCCGTGGCGACACCACCGGGCATGTTGTGCTTTTCGAGGATCAGAATGTCCCGCACGCCCTTGGCCTGCAGCTGCAGGGCGGCCGCCATGCCGGCCAGCGCGCCGCCGATGATGACGACATCATAGTGGTCTTTGTAAAAACGCAAGTCAATTCCTCCTTCTGTGTTTGAATCACTGCAAAAAGTATATGTCAAGAATTCAGCAAGTCAAGAATTTACTTGCTTTTTCGTCACTTTTTTGGTACTATTTTCTTGTGATTCTGATTCAATCACAAATACAAGGAGGACTGCGTATGCGTTTTCAGACCATCGTTGCGCCAACAATCACGGAGTTGTTCGAGCGGCAGATCCAGGGCATGATCCTCTCCGGCCAGGTGGAGCCGGGGGAAAAGCTGCCCACGGAAGCGGAGCTGGCCGAGAATATGCACATCAGCAAGAGCGCCGTGCACGCCGGCATCAAGAATCTGGAGCGGATGGGCTTTCTGCGCGTGTCGCCGCGGCACGGGGTGTATGTTGCCGACTGGGCCGAGTGCGGCAACGTGGACACGCTCATCTCCATATTAAAATACCGCGACGGCAAGCTCGACAAGGCGACGACGGCGTCGCTGCTGCAGACGCGCAATGTCATTGAGGGGCTCGCGGTGCGGCTGTTCGTGCCCAAGCGCACGGACGATGATATTGCGGTGCTGCGCACGATCATCCGTGATTTCCGGCGGGCCGCGCAGCAGCCGCGCGTGGACGTGGACAAGCTCGCAGAGCTGGCCTGTTCGTTCCACCGGTATATCTGCTTTAAGAGCGGCAACAACGTCGTGCCGCTCATCGTCAACGGTTTCCATGATGTGAATATCGTCCTCTGGGCGCAGTGGGTGCGCTCGGTCGGGCCGCGCGCCGCGGGCGATGTGCTGGAGGATTTTCTCTATTTCGTTACCCAGGGGGACGCCGAGGGCGCCATCGCACTCTTCGATACGAATACGGACGAATTCGTCTCCCGGCTCGTGGACGTGTGAAGCCGGCGGGCGATTGTTTTCGCTCTTTTCACAAATACCCCCTTTTCATCCGGGCGGTTTTATATTACAATAAAACGACGAATATGAAAAAGTGAGGGGTAGTTTTATGGAAACAGAACCCAAATATAAACGCATCCTGCTCAAGATCAGCGGCGAAGCGCTGGCCGGTGAGCAGAAGACAGGGCTGGATTTCGGCGTCATCGGGCAGGTGTGCGATGTCATCAAGGCCTGCACCGAACTGGGCGTGCAGGTAGGCGTCGTCATCGGCGGCGGCAACTTCTGGCGCGGCGTGAAAAACGGCGAGGGCAGGATGGCCCGCTCGCGCGCCGACCACATGGGCATGCTCGCCACCGTCATGAACTGTCTGGCCGTGTCCGACGTCATGGAGCAGAAGGGCATCCCCGTGCGTGTGCAGACGGCCGTCGAAATGTCGACATTTGCCGAGCACTATACCTGGGAGCGCGCCATCGCGCATCTGGAAGAGGGCAAGGTCGTGCTCTTCGGCGCGGGCAGCGGCTGCCCGTATTTTTCGACCGACACAGCGGCGGTGCTGCGCGCGGCCGAGATCGGCGCGGACGCGATCCTGCTTGCCAAGAACATCGACGGCGTCTACAGCGCCGATCCGCACGTCGATCCCGGTGCCGTGAAGTACGACGCCATCACCTATGACGAGGTGCTGGCAAAGCATCTGGCCGTCATGGATCTGACGGCGACGTCGCTGGCCATGGAAAACGACATTCCGGTCGTCGTCTTCGCGCTGGCTGATCCGCAGAATATTGTCCGTGCCGTGATGGGCGAGCCCGTCGGCACGGTCGTGACCAAATAAAATCAAATTTGAAAACCCGATAAGGAGGATACATCATGTCTACCGATTATACCGAGTTTGAGTCCAAAATGAAAAAGACCGCTTCGGTCCTCACCGAGCAGTATGATTCCGTCCGCGCCGGCAAGGCCAACCCCGCCGTGCTCGACCGCATTACGGTCGATTACTACGGCTCTCCCACGCCCATCCAGCAGATCGCATCCGTCAGCACGCCGGACGCCCGCTCGCTGCTCATCCAGCCGTGGGACGCATCCGTGCTCAAGGGCATTGAAAAGGCCATCCTTGCGTCCGATCTGGGCCTGAATCCCCAGAACGACGGCCGCACCATCCGCCTGATCTTCCCCGCGCTGACCGAGGAGCGCCGCCGCGACCTCGTCAAGCAGGTCAAGAAGTACGGCGAAGAGGCCAAGGTCGCCGTGCGCAACATCCGCCGCGACGCGATGGACAAGTTCAAGGCGCAGAAGAAAAAGTCCGAGATCACCGAGGACGATCTCAAGATCATCGAGAAGGATCTACAGAAGCTGACCGATGATTACATCAAGGAAGTCGAGCGCATCGCCGACGAAAAAGAGAAGGAGCTCATGGAGATCTGAGCGCCCGCACCCGCAAATGTGATACGGGGGGATTTTTCATCCCCCCGTTTGAATATCCTGTCTACAGACGCCGCCGATCCGGGCGGCGCAGGAGGAACTATGGCAAACGATAAGACGACCGCGCCGCAGGTGGATTTCTCGCGCCTGCCGCGCCACGTGGCGATCATCCTCGACGGCAACGGCCGCTGGGCCAAAAAGCGCGGCCTGCCGCGCACGGCCGGCCATGCCTACGGTGCGGAGGCGTTTCGCCGCATCGGCAACTACTGCAAGGCCATTGGCATCGAATACCTCACGGTCTACGCCTTTTCCACGGAAAACTGGCGCCGCCCGCCCGAGGAAGTGCGCACGATTATGAGCATCTTCGATAAATACATGAAGGAAGCGCTCTCGATCATGGAGCGCGACAAGTTCAAGATGCGCTTTTTCGGTGAGCGGTCCGGCCTCTCGCCGGAGCTGCAGCGCCTCATGGCCGCGGCCGAGGAAAAGAGCACGCACTACGACGGCTGCCAGATGAATCTGTGCATCAACTACGGCGGCCGCGACGAGATCCTGCACGCCGTGCGCCGGTATGCCGAGGCCTACAAGGCCGGTACTGCGCCGGAGCTCACGGAGGATGTGTTCAGCGGCTATCTGTATTCGGCCGGCATTCCGGACCCCGACCTCATCATCCGCACGAGCGGAGAGCAGCGCCTGAGTAACTTCCTGCCCTGGCAGGGCGCGTACTCGGAGCTGTATTTCACCGACGTGCTCTGGCCGGACTTTACCGAGCGCGACATGGACGCGGCCCTGGCGGAGTTCCAGCGGCGCGACCGGCGCTTTGGCGGCGTGAAATGACCGCTGCACCCGAGAGAAAGACAAACGGGAGGGACCAATCATGAAAAACAGACTGATCGTTGCGGCCATTGGCATCCCGGCGCTGCTGGCCGTGATCTTCTTCACCCCGATCTGGGGGTGGGGCATCGTGGTGGCCATCATGGCGGCGTTCTGCGCCTGGGAGCTGCTGCACACGGCCATGCCGAAGTTCGTGCCGCGCTTTGCGGTGTATGCCGGCGTGTGCGGCGCGGCCATCGTGCTCGGCGCGGCGTTCGGAAAGTCTGAGCTCGTGTTCAAGATCGCAGCCTACGTGCTGTTCGTGACCATGTTCGTCGAGATGATGATCTCGTTTCACAAGTCCGAGCGCATCCCGTTTCAGGATCTGGCGCTCGTGTTCACGGCGGGCATCATCATCCCGTGGATGCTCTCGTCGCTCGTGCGCCTTGGCCTGAACGACCCCAAAGCGCCGTACCTGCTGCTGCCGTTCGTCATCACGTGGCTGAGCGATTCGGGCGCGTTTTTCGTCGGCCGCAGCCTGGGCAAGACCAAGCTCGCCCCGGCGCTGAGCCCGCATAAGACGGTCGAGGGCTGCGTCGGCGGCTTTGTGTGCGCGATCGCGGCGGCCATGCTCTACGGCCTCGTACTGCACCTGTGCGGCTACCGCGTGCAGATCGGTCTGCTCGCCATCTACGGTTTCTTCGGCAGCCTTGCCGGACAGACGGGCGACCTGGCGTTTTCCGCCATCAAGCGCGAGCACGGCGTGAAGGACTACAGCAATCTGCTGCCCGGTCACGGCGGTATGCTCGACCGGTTTGACAGCACCATCTTCACCGCGCCCATGCTTGAGCTGCTGGTGCTGCTGGCACCGGCGATCGCGGTCGTGGCGCAGTAAAGGAGTATAACTATGGTACATTCGATTTCCATTCTCGGTTCTACCGGCAGTATTGGCCGGCAGACCGTTGCCGTCGCGGAGCATCTGGGGCTGAACGTCCGTGCGCTGACGACGAACCGCAACATTCAGCTCGCCGAGGAGCAGGCGCGCCGCCTGCATCCGGCGTTCGTCGCCGTGACGGATGAGGCGTCTGCCAAGGCGCTGCGCATCGCGCTCGCCGATACGGACATCGCCGTCGGCGGCGGGGAATATGCCCTGTGTGAGGCGGCGGTCATCTCCGATACGGACGCGGTCGTCACGGCGGTGTCCGGCGCGGTCGGTCTGCGCCCGACGCTCGCGGCCATCGAAAAGGGACGGCGCATCGCGCTGGCCAATAAGGAGACGCTCGTGTGCGCGGGCGACATCGTCATGCGCCGCGCCAGAGAATGCGGTGCGGAGATCGTGCCGGTCGATTCCGAGCACTCGGCCATTTTCCAGTGCCTGACCGGCCGGGAGGGCGAGCTGCACAAGATCCTGCTCACCGGCTCCGGCGGCCCCTTCCGCGGCTGGACACGCGAACAAACGCGCGACGTCACGCCCGAGATGGCCGTCCGTCACCCGAACTGGAGCATGGGCGCGAAGATCAGCGTAGACTCCGCGACCATGATGAACAAGGGCCTGGAATTCATCGAGGCCATGCATCTGTTCGGCGTCACGCCGGACGATATCCAGGTGCTCATCCACCCGGAGAGCGTCGTGCACTCGATGGTCGAGCTGCTCGACGGCACGGTCATCGCCCAGCTCGGCGTGCCGGACATGGGCCTGCCCATCCAGTACGCGCTCACGTATCCGGAGCGCAAGCCCAGCCGCAGCGACCGGTTGGACTTCACGGCCTATCCCGGCGGGCTGCATTTCTACGCGCCCGATTTCGAGGCGCTGCCGTGCCTTGCGCTCGCCATGCAGTGCGCGCGCACCGGCGGCACTGCGCCGACGGTCATGAACGCGGCCAACGAAGTCGCCGTGCACCTGTTTCTGGACCATAAAATTGGGTATCATTCCATTTATGAGAGCGTGGCGGCGGCGGTGGATGCCATCGCGCCGGCCGCAGCGCCGGATCTGGACGTCATCCGCGTGGCCGATCAGGAGGCCCGCGCGTTCGTCCGGTCATATTTCCATTTCTGAAAGGACACCTGCATGTATATTCTGCTCGCAATTCTCGTCTTTGGGATCCTCATCGCCGTGCACGAGCTCGGTCACTTCCTCGTGGCCAAGGCGTGCGGGGTGCGTGTGGATGAGTTCGCCATCGGCATGGGCCCCGCCATCTGGAAAAAGCAGAAGGGGGAGACGCTCTACGCCGTCCGCTGCCTGCCGATCGGCGGGTTTTGCGCCATGGCGGGCGAGGACGAGGCGATCGACGACCCGCGCGCGTTCACGAGCCAGCCGGCATGGAAGCGGTTTCTGATCCTCTGCGCCGGTGCGTTCATGAACTTTGTGTTCGGTCTGCTGCTGCTTCTGATCGTGTTCGCGCAGGCGAAGAGCTTTTCCACGCCGACGCTCACGGACTTCATGGACGGCTGCCCCTATCAGGGAGAGAACGCCCTGCAGGTGGGCGATACGATCTGGAGCATCGACGGACACCGCATCTATTTTACGACCAATGTCAGCGAATATCTCGCCCGCGGTGGCGACACGCATGACATCGTCGTCAAGCGTGACGGTGAAAAGGTCGCGCTCAACGATTTTTACCTCGTCGCGCGCGAGTATCCGGGGCAGGACGGCAAAATGTACGGCTTCTACTTCGGCACGAAGCCGGCGACGTTCGGCGCCAAGCTCCAGACCACGTGGTACAGCGCGATGGACTTCGTGCGCATGGCCTGGATGGGCCTGAGCGATCTGTTCGCGGGCGCAGTCGGCGTCAAGGATCTGTCCGGCCCGGTCGGCATCGTGAGCATGATGAACGAGGTCGGCAAGGAGTCGGCCACAAAGGCGGCCGCCTTCTCGAACATCGCCTATTTCTCGGCGTTCATCGCCGTGAACCTTGCGGTCATGAACATGCTGCCGCTGCCGGCGCTCGACGGCGGGCGCGTGTTCTGCCTGCTCGTCACGTGGGTGCTCGAGCGGATCAGCCGCAGAAAGATCGACCCCAAATATGAGGGCTATATCCACACGGCGGGGCTGGTGCTGCTGCTGGCACTGATGGCCTACGTCATGTATAACGACATTTCCAAACTTGTCACCTAATCCGGGGCGGATCTTTCCGCCTCGGGCTTTTGTGCGTTTTCAGGCTTCTCGGAGATACAGGAGTGTTTATGAAAAGAACCCAGACAAAACAGATCCATGTCGGCCCCGTTGCCATCGGCGGCGGCGCCCCGGTCGCGGTGCAGTCCATGTGCAACACGCACACCTCGGACGCGCGCGCGACCATCGAGCAGATCGCCCGGCTGCATGACGCCGGGTGCGAGATCATCCGCCTTGCCGTGCCGGATCAGGCCGCGGCGGACGCCCTGCCCGAGATCGTGCACGCCTCGCCCATCCCGGTCGTGGCTGACATTCATTTTGACTACCGGCTCGCGCTCGCAGCGGCGAAGGCCGGCGTGCACAAGATCCGCATCAACCCCGGCAACATCGGCGAGCCGGACAATGTCCGCAAGGTGGCCGAGGCCTGCCGGGAGCGCGGCATCCCCATCCGCATCGGCGTCAACGGCGGCAGCCTGGAAAAGCGCCTGCTCGAAAAGTACGGTCACCCGACGCCGGAGGCGCTCGTCGAGAGCGCGCAGGGGCACATTGACCTGCTGCACCGGTATGATTTTGACGACATCGCCCTGTCGATGAAGAGCTCTACCGTGCCGCTGACGATCGCGGCCTACCGGCTCGCGGCCGAGCGGTTTCCCTATCCGCTGCACGTCGGCGTCACGGAGACCGGCACGGCCTACAACGGCATCATCCGCTCCGCCGTCGGCATCGGCACGCTGCTGTCCGAGGGCATCGGCGATACGATCCGCGTCTCGCTCACGGCCGACCCCGTGGAGGAGGTGCGCGCTGGCATCGCCATTTTGAAGGCGGCCGGGCTGCGCCGCGAGGGTGTGCGCTTTGTCTCGTGCCCGACGTGCGGCCGCACACAGATCGACCTCATCGCGCTCGCGCAGGAGGTCGAGCAGCGGCTTCAGGGGCTGGAGCGCGAGATCACGGTCGCCGTGATGGGCTGCGTCGTCAACGGCCCCGGCGAGGCACACGAGGCGGACTACGGCATCGCCGGCGGCAAGGACTGCGGCCTGCTGTTTCGCCGCGGCGAGATCCTTGGCAAGTACCCCGCGGACAAGCTGGCCGATGCGCTGGTGGACCTGATCCTGAGCGAAAAGTGAGGAAGCTATGAGCGAAAAGATCCCGTTTCTCGATATGTTCCCGGACTGCGCGTCCCTGCGCGATAGCTGCGGCGGACTCGACAAGGCCGAGGTGCTCGACGTGCTCATCGAGCGCGAGAGCATGACGATGCAGCTGCACACGTGGTTTGCGCGTATGCCGGCGCCGGTCGAGCGCACAAATATCGAGCAGCTGCTCGCGGCGCAGTTCCGGCTGCGCGGCGTGCAGATCCAGGCGGAATATCCCGCCCCGGAGCAGAAAAAAGAGGAGAAGAAGGCCAAGGCCAGGGTCCTCATGGGCAAGCCCATTCCGAAGCGCGCGGACATCACGCCCATGAACGAGCTCACGCTCGAGAGCGGCAATGTCACGCTCGAGGGCGAGGTGTTTGCCGTCAACAGCCGCGAGATCGCAAAGTACGGCTCGGCCGTGCTCTCGTTTGACATGACCGACAGCACGAGCAGCGTGCGCGTGTCGCGCTTTCTGCGCTCGGACGACGATCAGAGCATCGTCGGCATGATCCACGAGGGCATGTGGCTGCGCGTGCAGGGCAAGATCAACTACAGCAAATACGATGAGGATATGGTGCTCGAGCCGCGCAACATCGTGCAGGGGGAGAAGGTCATCCGCCCCGACAACGCGCCGCAAAAGCGCGTGGAGCTGCACTTACATACCCGCTATTCGGCGCTCGACGCCATCTCCGACCCCGCCGATCTCGTGGCCCGCGCGGCCTACTGGGGCCACCCGGCCATCGCCGTGACGGATCACGGCGTGGCGCAGGCGTTCCCGGATATGTGGAAGGCGTCGAAGAAATACGGCGTGAAGATCATCTACGGCGAGGAGGGCTATCTCGTCAACGACGTGGACGGCACGCTCGCCGTGCACGGGCAGAGCGACCTGCCGCTCGACGCGGAGTTTATCGCCTTCGATATCGAGACGACCGGCCTGCACCTGGACACGAACCGCATGACGGAGATTGGCGCGGTGCTTTTCTCCGGCGGCGAGATTAAGGCGGAGTTTGACACGTTCGTCGACCCGCATATGCCCATCCCGGCCGAGATCACGCGCCTGACCGGCATTACGGATGCCGATGTGGCCGGCGCGCCGGACGAGGCGGAGGCCATGCGCCAGTTTCTCGACTTTGCGGGCGGACGGCCGATCATCGCGCACAATGCCGACTTTGATACCGGCTTCATGAGCGCGGCCTGCCGCCGGGCGGGCATCCCGTTCGAACCGGTGTATCTCGACACGCTGGTGCTCGCGCAGTACCTGCTGCCGGATCTCAAGCACCACAAGCTCGACCAGGTCTCGAACCGCCTGAGCCTGCCGGACTTCAACCACCACCGCGCGTGCGACGATGCAATGGTCGTGGCGCGCATCATGGACAAGTTCCTGCCCATGCTCGCGGCGCAGGGCGCAAAGACGATCGGCGACTTCAACGATCTCGTGCGCGGCGGCCTGAAGGAGAAGCGCCGCACGCACCACATCTCCATTCTGGTGAAAAACAAGACCGGCCTGAAAAACCTCTACGAGATCATTTCCCGGTCGTATCTGAAGTATTTCAAGCGCAACCCCACCATCCCCAAGAGCCTGCTTATGGAATACCGCGAGGGCCTCATCATCGGCTCGGCCTGCGAGGCGGGCGAGGTGTTCGAGGCGGTGCTGCGCGGCAAGAGCGACACGGAGCTGCGGCGCATCGCGTCGTTTTACGACTATCTCGAGATCATGCCGCTGGCGAATAACCACTTCCTGCTCGACAACGGCACCGTGCGCAGCGAGGAATCCCTGCGCAACCTCAACCGCCGCATCGTGCAGCTCGGCGAGGAGCTCGGCAAGCCCGTTGTGGCGACGTGCGACGTGCATTTTCTCGATCCCGAGCAGGAGATCTTCCGCCGCATCCTGCTGGCGGCCAAGAAATTCTCCGACGCGGACAAGGCCATGCCGCTCTATTACCGCACGACGGAGGAGATGCTCGACGAATTTGCCTACCTTGGCCCGGAAAAGGCGCAGGAGGTCGTTGTCACGAACACGAACGCCATTGCCGACAGCGTCGAGGTGTTCGAGCTCCTGCCGAAGGATCTCTACCCGCCGAAGATTGAAAACTCCGCCCAGCAGCTCAAAGACCTGGTCTATGGCAAAATGACGGCCATCTACGGCGAAAACCCGCCGAAGCTCATCACCGACCGCGTCGAGACCGAGCTGCATGACATCCTCTCGCGCGGGTATGACGTCATTTACATGAGTGCGCAGAAACTTGTCGCCAACTCCCTCGAGCATGGCTATCTGGTCGGCAGCCGAGGCAGCGTCGGCTCGTCGCTCGTGGCGTATTTCTCCGGCATCACGGAGGTCAACTCGCTCCCGCCGCACTATGTCTGCCCGCAGTGCAAGTATACGGACTTTGACTCCGGCGCGGGCTTCGGCTGCGGCGCGGATATGCCGGACAAGGTGTGCCCCAGGTGCGGGGCGAAGCTGCGCAAGGACGGTTTCGACATCCCGTTTGAGACGTTCCTCGGCTTCGGCGGCGACAAGGTGCCCGATATCGACCTGAACTTCTCGGGCGAATATCAGGCCAAGGCGCATAAATACACCGAAGAGCTCTTCGGCTCGGATCACGTGTTCCGCGCCGGCACGATTGGCACGCTGGCGGAAAAGACGGCCTACGGCTATGTCCTCAAGTACCTCGAGGAGCGCGGCAAGACCCTGCCGAAGGCGGAGATGAACCGCCTCGCGCTCGGCTGCGTCGGCGTCAAGCGCACGACCGGCCAGCACCCCGGCGGCCTCGTCGTCATCCCGCAGGACAAGGACGTCACGGATTTCTGCCCCGTGCAGCACCCGGCCGATGATCCGAACAGCGACATCATCACCACCCATTTTGAATACCACTGCATGGAGGCGAACCTCCTCAAGCTCGACGAGCTCGGCCACGATGACCCGACCATGATCCGTATGCTTGAGGACATGACCGGCGTCAACGCGCGCGAGATCCCGCTCGACGATCCGGAGACCATGGGCATCTTCTGCAGCGCGGCGCCGCTCGGCCTGACGGACGACGACCCGATTGTCGGCAAGACTGGCACGATCGGCATCCCGGAGTTCGGCACGGGCTTCACGCGCCAGATGCTCGTCGACACGCAGCCGAAGGGCTTTGACATCCTCGTGCGTCTGTCCGGGTTCTCGCACGGCACGGACGTGTGGCTCGGCAACGCGAAGGACCTCATCATGTCCGGCACGGCGACGGTCAACCAGACGGTCGGCTGCCGTGACGATATCATGCTCTATCTCATCAGCCGCGGCATGGACGCCAAGCTCTCGTTCAAGATCATGGAGAGCGTCCGCAAGGGCAAGGTCAAGCGCGGCGGCTTCCAGGACGGCTGGGTCGAGACGATGGAGGAGCACGGTGTGCCGGAGTGGTACATCACGTCCCTGAGCAAGATTGCCTACCTGTTCCCGAAGGCGCACGCGGTGGCCTACGTCATGATGGCGTTTCGCATCGCGTGGTTCAAGGTGCACGAGCCGCTGGCGTTTTACAGCGCATATTTCTATCGCCGCAGCCAGAAGGATTCGTTCGACGCCGACATGATGACGCGCGGCCTCGATTACACCCGCCGCAAGATCAACGAGCTGCGCAACAAGCCCACGCTCACGGCCAAGGAGGAGGACCTGCTCGTGACGCTGGAGGCCGTGTACGAATTCAACCTCCGCGGCTTTGAGTTCGCGCCCATGAGCCTCTATGAGAGCGACGCGACGAAGTTCCTCATCCGCGACGGGAAGCTCCTGCCGCCGTTCGTGGCCATCTCCGGTCTCGGTGAGAGCGCAGCGTGGAATCTCGTGGCCTGCCGTGCCGACGGGCGAGAGTTCGTGTCGGTCGAGGAGCTCTCGGCTGCCTGCCCGAAGGTCAGCCAGACGCACCTGGAGCAGCTGCGCGCCATGGGCGCGCTCGGCGAGATGCCGGACAGCAGCCAGATGAGTTTGTTTTAAATTCGTCATTTTTTTGCAACTTTTGTTTGCATCATGCGCAAATCCCTGATATGATAAAACTGTATCCCTGTACGATTCGGCACGACCGAAAGAGGAGGTAATGCAATGAAACGTTTCCTGGCGCTGCTGCTGACGCTGGTCATGCTCGTGTCCGTCTGCGGCCTGCAGGCGTTCGCCGCTGACGGTGACACGTCTGCGGACACCGGTGACGAGCTGGTCGTCTACACGCGCTCCGGCGCAACGCGGACATTTCATGTCGGCGATACTTTTTCGTATACCTACTGGTTCCGGCTGACATCCGGCTCCGTCAACAAGATTACGGGCCACGTGCTGTATGACAGCCAGTGCCTGACGGTCAATGCCGACGGCTGCAAGTTCCCGAACATGACCTCGCCCTCGATGAAAAACAACGCGGGCGACTTTGAGTTCCACGACACGTTCACGACATCGCAGGGCGGCGAGTTTGCCACCACGTCGCCGCAGACCATGGCGAACATTTCGTTCACCGTCACGCGCGGCGGTACGGCGTACCTGACGACGCTGCTCGAGGAACTGGAGATCCGCAAGTCCAACGACAAAGAGTCCAAGCTCGTCACGAATTTCCAGAATAAGACGTGGTCGCCGGCAATGTATTCCACGTTTGACTACCTGCAGGATGAAAAGCCGTCGCTGGCCTCCACGCCGCTGAGTGCCTCGTCCGACGTCGCGTGGTTCTATGCCGTCGACGCGGAGACCGGCGCGCCGATCCCGGCCGGGGTGACGTTTGAACTCACCGGCACGTCCGGCAACGGCAAGCACATCGAGCGCACGGCCGTGTCCGACGCCTATGGCTTCGTCGGTTTCGGCACGGTGCCTTACGGTACATATTACATTCAGACGCGCACGGCGTCCGACGCTTCGGTGGCGTATATCATCAAGGACGGCGCGCGCATTTTGCCCGACGTGGAAAACGGCAAGCTGCGGCTCGATCACACGCTGCACTACAAAACGGCAGCGCCCAGCGAGCTGCGCTCGATCACGGTCACGTTCGAGTGGACGAACGAGCAGATCGCACCCGATGAGGTCTATACCAAGGACCGGCCGACGAGCGTGTACATGGAGCTGAGCCGCAACAACGATGCCGTGGTCGTGGCGCACCATTCGTCCGATCCCGCGGACGGACAGGCCGTCTTTGACAATCTGCCCATCCACGATGACTACGGCAACGAGATCACCTATGTCCTGACGACAACGACGCTGCAGCATTACGATGCGCAGATTACGCGCACGGATACGGGCTTCCATATCAATTTCGCCTATCTCAATGACCATAACTGGGAGACGACCCGCACCGAACCCACCTGCACGGTGGATGGCTTCATCGTCTCTGTGTGCAAGGACTGCGGCGCGACCGACCGGGTCGTGCTGCCCATGACCGGCCACAAGCTGGTTTCTTCCGGGCACGATGCCACCTGCACGCAGGACGGTTATCAGCGCTACATGTGCACGCAGTGCGACTATTGGTATGAGAAAAAGGCCCCGGCGCTCGGCCACGACTGGAGCGACTGGGATGTCCTTCTGGAAGCCGGCAGCAAACGGGATGGTATCAAGCAGCGCACATGCATGCGCTGCGGTGAGGTGGAGACGTATGCCATCCCGAGCGACCACCACGAGCACACCATGAAAAAGCACGTCGTCCAGCCGACCTGCACTGAGCAGGGCTACACGGAGTACCGCTGCATCAACAAGGCGGGTCTGCCGTGCGGCGAGCACTACATCGTCGAGGGCAGCCGCACGCCGGCGCTCGGCCATGATTACAGCGGCGACAGCGGTATCCGCACGATCGTCGAGCCGACCTGCACCACGAGCGGCCTGAAGGAATATAACTGCTCCCGCTGCGGCGAAACCTATACGGAGAACGTCAAGCCGCTGGGCCACAACTATGAGCGCGACCCGAACAAGAGCCGTGAGCCGGACTGCACACAGCCGGGCCTGAATTATTATAAGTGCGGCCGGTGCGGGGATGTGCATCTGGTGCGCATCCCGGCAAAGGGCCACGACTGGGGCGACTGGATTGTGGACAAGCAGGCCACGGACCAGACCGACGGCGCGCAGCACCGCATCTGCAAGGTCTGCGGCGAGCGGCAGGATGCCACGATCCAGAAGCTGGATCATGTGCACAACCACATTCCCACGGTCATAGATCCGACCTGTGAGCAGCAGGGCTACACGCGCTACACCTGCGCCTGCGGCGATACGTATATTGAAGAGAGCAGCTATGTGCCCGCGCTCGGCCACGCATGGGCTGAGACTGCACGGCAGGAGCCGACCAGCAAGACCGTCGGCGTGGTCACCTACACCTGCCAGCGCTGTGCCAAGCTGCGCTATGAATTCCTCCCCAAGACCGAACCGGTCGAGACATGGAAAAATCCCTACCGCGACGTGCGCAGCACCGCGTGGTACTATGAGGACGTGGCCTATGTCACGCAGAACGAGCTCATGGTCGGCACCTCAACGATGATGTTCTCGCCCAATGCCGTGATGAGCCGCGCCATGCTTGTCACGGTGCTCTACCGGATGAACGGCTCGCCGAGCGTGGCGGGCATGACCGCACCGTTTACGGATGTGCCGTCCGGTCAGTGGTACACGGACGCCGTCATCTGGGCGTATAACTGCGGCGTCGTCGACGGCACGAGCCCGACGCAATTTGCCCCCGCACAAAACGTCACGCGCGAGCAGATGACGAAAATGTTCTACGGCTATGCCGAATTCAAGGATTACAACACAATGGCGGTCGCCGACCTGAGCGCGTTCGCGGACGGCGGGAGCGTTTCGTCCTGGGCGCAGACCATGATGGGCTGGGCCGTTGCCAACTCGCTTATTAAAGGTGTGCAGGATGGAAACGCGACGTATCTGCGCCCGCAGGGCGTTGCCACGCGCGCCGAGGCGGCAGCGATTCTGCACCGCTTTGACCAGTGGCGCGTCAATGCCGTCGTCACGGGAAAATAAAACAGGAGGAGATCATACCATGGCCAATCTTGTCATTACAATCGGAAGAGAGAACGGCAGCGGCGGCCGCCAGCTCGGCAGCGAACTGGCAGCGGCGCTGGGTGTCAAGTGCTATGACTCGGAACTCATCAACGAGACGGCGAAAGCGAGCGGCTTTGCCAAGAGCTTTGTCGAGACGCATGAGGAGCACCGTCCGGGCAGCTTCCTGTATTCGCTCGTGACGGGCGGCGGCGTTGTCGCCGACGAGCAGCCGTTCCCGGTGCAGATCTTTCAGGCGCAGTCGGAGGTCATCCGCACGATCGCCGCGCGCGAGTCGTGTGTCATCGTCGGCCGCTGCGCGGACTATGTCCTGCGCGACGATCCGAACGTTGCGCTCGTGAACCTGTTTGTGCACGCGCCGCTGGCTGCCCGCATCCGCCGCGAGAGTGCACGCACGAACACCACGCCCGCGGAAGCGGAAAAGCGCATCCGCCAGGTGGATAAGGAGCGCGCGGCGTACTATAACTTCTTCTCTTCCAAGCGCTGGGGCGATGCGCAGGCCTATGACCTGTGCGTCAATACCGACGGGCTGGAGATCAGCGACGTTGCCAAGCTCGTGCTCCGCTATCTGGAGCTGCGCGGTCTGCGCTGAATCAGCGGAATCATGATATAAGGAAAACCCGGCAGACGCTCAGGCGTCTGCCGGGTTTGTCGTGTCGGGGAGATAGTCTGCGAGCTTTGCGCCCGGCACCGGCCGGATATCCGCCCCGGCCAGCGCGGGGCAGAGGTCGGGCAGGCACGCCGGATCTGCGATGAGCGCATCTTTCTGCGCGCGTGTCAGGCGCTTGATGCGCGCCTCGAGCTGCCGGGCGGTCGTGGCGGTGTCGGTCGTCAGCAGCAGCACCAGCGCCGTGACCGGGTGACTGCGCGTGTACTTCGCGCAGCCGGGCAGACGCTCCACGTGCTGCCGCAGGCGGCGCACAATGTCCGGCGTCATGTCCGTGTAGAGCGAACCGTCCGCGCAGCGCAGAAGATAGACATAGTGGCGCTTATCCATGAAAAAGTCCCCGTTTCCCGTGTAAAATGCGTGAAAAGAGCATAGCACAAAACTGTCAATTTTTCAAACGCGCGCCTCTGCCGCATTGTGCAAAAGCGCGAATTCGGCTGCAAATATTCATTGATTCTCTGAATATTCGAGCGTTTCGTGAATATTCAGGCGGAAAACACGAATATTCATTCACGAAAATGCTTGACAGCCCTACTTTAGCGTGCTATCATACGACCATACCAAACGGGGCGCGAGCCCCAATCTATTTTGTTTGAGGAAGAGGCTAATAAAATGAAGAAATTTGTTGCACTGCTTCTGGCAGTCCTCATGGTCGCATCTCTGTGCGCCTGTGGCCAGAAGGATACCCAGACGGCTTCCGACATCAAGACCGTGACCGCCGGCAAGCTCACCATGTCCACCAACGCGCAGTTCCCGCCGTACGAGTCCGTTGCGGACGACGGCAAGGGTTACGAGGGCACCGGCTTTGAAGGCATCGACATCGAGATCGCTTACGCTCTGGCGCAGAAGCTGGGCCTGGAGCTGGTCGTCGACGATATGGACTTTGACTCTGCTCTGAGCGCCGTCCAGACCGGCAAGAGCGACATCGTTGCCGCCGGCGTGACCGTCACGCCCGAGCGTCAGAACACCATGTGCTTCACCGACAGCTACGCCAACGGCGTGCAGGTCGTCATCGTGAAGGAAGGCTCCGATATCAAGAGCATTGATGATCTCGAAGGCAAGCAGATCGGCACCCAGCGCGGCACCACCGGTTATAGCTATTGCATCGATGATTACGGCGAGGACAGCGTGGTTCCCTTTGATGACGGCGCGACCGCCGTGCAGAACCTGCTCGCCGGTAAGGTCGACTGCGTCGTGATCGACAAAGCGCCGGCTCAGGAGTACGTCAAGGCAAACGCCGGTCTGACCATTCTGGACACCGAGTACGCCAACGAGGATTACGCCATCGGCATGGCGAAGGACAACACCGCGCTGCAGGAAGCCCTGAACAAGGCGCTGGCCGAGCTCAAGGCGGACGGCACCATCCAGTCCATCATCGACAAGTATATTTCCGCGAAGTAATCGCATCCAAAATGCAAACCACGTAAAGGGCGGCCAACTGCCGCCCTTTGCGCGTAGAAAGAAAGAGGTATCTACATGGGTAATTGGGCGCAGCTTTACGCCGACCTGACGGCGCAGCTGCAGGCCGGGCAGGCCCTCGGCTTCTGGGACAACGCCTTCGTCGGCTTTTACCAGAGCTTTGTGGCCGCCGGACGCTGGAGACTGTATCTGAACGGCCTGCTCACCACGCTCGAAGCGACGATCCTGGCGCTGCTGCTGGGCGTCGTGCTCGGCGTCGTCGTCGCGGTCATCCGCACGGCGCACGACCAGCAGCGCGCCGGGCACAAGAATGTGATCCTCGGCGTGTTCAACGCCATCTGCAAGATCTATACGACCATCATCCGCGGCACGCCGATGATGGTGCAGCTGCTGATCATGAGCCTCGTGATCTTCGCCAGCAGCCGCAACTATACCATGATTGGCATTCTGGCCCTTGGCATCAACTCCGGCGCCTACGTCTCGGAGATCGTTCGCAGCGGCCTCATGTCGGTCGACCCCGGCCAGATGGAGGCCGGCCGCAGCCTGGGCATGAACTACTTTACGACCATGCGCTTTATCGTCATCCCGCAGGCGATCAAAAACATCCTGCCGGCCCTCGGCAACGAGTTCATCACCCTGCTCAAGGATACGTCCCTCATCACCGTCATCGGCGGCAAGGAGATGACGTATGCGGCCAAGGCGGTCATCGCCAAGACGTATCAGGGCCTGTTCCCGCTGTTCGGCATCGCGCTGATGTACCTGCTGCTGGTCATGCTGTTTTCCAAGCTGCTCGGTGTGCTTGAAAGGAGGCTGCGTCAAAGTGATCGACGTTAAACATCTGTCCAAATCGTTCGGCGACCACCTCGTGCTCGATGATATTTCCGAGCACGTCAGCCCCGGCGAAAACGTGGTCATCATCGGCCCCTCCGGCTCCGGCAAGTCGACGTTCCTGCGCTGCCTGAACCTGCTCGAGCAGCCGACAGCCGGCACCATCACCTTTGCCGGCACGGAGATCACCGACCCGAAGGTGAATATCGACGCCATGCGCCGCCAGATGGGCATGGTGTTCCAGCACTTCAACCTGTTTCCGAACATGACCGTGCGCAAGAATATCACGCTCGCGCCCGTGCAGACGAAGCTCATGTCGCAGGCGGAGGCGGATGCAGAGGCGGACAAGCTCCTTGCCCGCGTCGGCCTGGCAGACCGGGGCGACAGCTATCCGTCCGCACTCTCCGGCGGCCAGAAGCAGCGCATCGCCATCGTGCGTTCGCTCGCCATGCACCCGAAGGTCATGCTCTTTGACGAGCCGACGAGCGCGCTCGACCCCGAGATGGTCGGCGAAGTGCTCGATGTCATGAAGGAGCTGGCGCACGAGGGCATGACGATGGTCGTCGTCACGCACGAGATGGGCTTCGCCCGCGAGGTGGGCGACCGTGTGCTGTTCATGGCCGACGGCAAGATCGCCGAGTCCGGCACGCCGAAGGATATCTTTGAGCACCCGCAGTGCGCGCGCCTGCAGGACTTTTTGGCCAAGGTGCTGTAAGTGGACATTGCGACCGCGCAGCCTGACCGGCTGCGCGGTTTTCTGCGGAAAGGAGCCAGAATGCCGGAACTGACCTGTCCCGTCTGTGGCGGCGCGCTGCACCGGGAGGAGAGATCCCTGCGCTGCGGCGCGGGGCACTGTTACGATCTCGCGCGGCAGGGCTATGTGAATCTGCTGCGCACGAACCGATCCAAGGATAAGCGCCACGGTGACGATAAGCGCATGGTGGCCGCGCGCACCGCGTTTCTGGACGCGGGCTATTACGCGCCGCTGCGAGATGCCATCGCTGCCGCCGCGACGGAATACACCTCCGGAGATGCAGGCGTGCTCGATGCCGGCTGCGGCGAGGGATATTACACCGCCCACGTCCTGCACACGCTGCAGGCGCAGGGGGCAAGCCCCTCCGTGTGCGGCGTGGACATCTCGCGCGATGCGCTCATCTGCGCGCACCGCCGCGCGCCGGAGCTGACGCTGGCCGTGGCCAGCATCGCGCACCTGCCGGTCGCGGATGCGAGCTGTGACCTCGTGCTCAATGTCTTCGCGCCGCACGACGCGGCTGAGTTTGCGCGCGTGCTGCGCCCCCAAGGGGTGCTGCTGCGTGTCATCCCGCTCGAGCGCCATCTCTGGGGGCTCAAGCGGGCAGTGTACGACCGCCCGTATGAAAACACCGTTCCCGACCCGGCGTTGCCTGGCTTCGCGCTCGCAGAGCAGCGGACGCTGCGCGGCACGATCACCCTGCGCACGAACGCCGACATCGAGGCACTGTTTTGCATGACGCCGTATTACTATAAGAGCGGCGCGCGCGACCAGGCCAAGCTCCACGCGCTCGACACCCTGACCACGGAAACCGAATTTGCCCTCCTGATCTACCGGAAAGCGTGAAAAACGTTAGCACTCGAATCAAAAGAGTGCTAACGTTTACTTTTTGTTCATGATATATACTTTATTTATTCATAATTGTATAGTAATTTATATATCGTAAAGAGCGAGAGAAATAAATCGAACGCTCGAGAAAATTATTACCGTGTATAGAATTCTAGGAGGAATATAAAATGTTCGAAATCATGCCTTTTGACCGCAGAAGCTATCGTATGAGCTACAATCCGTTCCGTGAGCTGGAACAGATGGAGAAGAATTTCTGGGGTGACCAGCAGGTCAATCCGTTCCGCACCGACATTTCCGAGACGGCGGACGGCTATAAGCTTGAAGCCGACCTGCCGGGCTTCCGCAAGGAAGACATCCACATCGACATCGACGATGACATTCTGTCCATCCATGCCGAGCATAAGGACAGCAAGGGCGAAAAGGACGACAAGGGCGATTACATTCGCCGCGAGCGTTACTACGGCTCTTACTCCAGAAGTTTCAACGTGTCCGAGATCGACGTCGAGGGCATCAAGGCCGCCTATGAAAACGGCGTCCTGACGCTGACCATGCCCAAGAAAGCCCCGGCAAAGCCGGAGTCCAAGCACCTCGAGATCGAGTGATCGAGGGCCAAAATCGTTAAATCCTTTCATCTCTCATTTTCCTTTCATCCCCCTATCGAAAAGGCGTCCGGTGTCCGGCCGGGCGCCTTTTTCATGCCCGGCCGGACTTGACAGGGCGGGGGAGCGCTGTATAATAGGGTGACTTTGTCGGAATCGAGAGAACCGTTATGCAAAAACTCAGTCAAAAAACACAGGGCATCGTCTATGTCCTCATTGCGGCGTTCGGCTTTTCGCTCATGTCCATGTTCATAAAGCTGGCGGGCGATCTGCCGTCGTTTGAAAAGGCATTTTTCCGCAACTTTGTCGCGCTCATTTTTATCACCATCCTCATGCTGCGCAGCCGCACGTCGTTCCGGCCGGAGCGGCGCAATCTCCCGGCGCTGTTCGGCCGGTGCTTTTTCGGTACGCTGGGCCTGCTGTGCAATTTCTATGCCATCGGCAAGCTGAACCTGCCGGACGCGAACATGCTCAACAAGCTCTCGCCGTTTTTCGCCATCCTGTTTTCAATCTTCCTGCTGCGCGAAAAGCCGAACCTTGTGCAGGTCCTTGGTGTGCTGGTCGCCTTCGGCGGCAGCGTGTGCATCATCAAGCCGAGCTTCGATAATCCCCAGATGCTCCCGGCGCTGGCCGGTGTGCTCGGCGGGTTGGGCGCGGGCGCTGCGTATACGTTCGTGCGTTATCTCGGCGCGCGCGGGGAAAACGGCAGCCGGATCGTGTTTTACTTCTCAGCGTTTTCGTGCATCGTGTGCGTGCCGTTCGTGGCGCTGGATTATGCGTCGATGAGCCTGCTCCAGCTCGTGTATCTGCTGCTGGCGGGCGCGTTCGCGTGCGTCGGGCAGCTCGGCATCACGAAAGCCTATGTCTGCGCGCCGGCCAAGGAGATCTCGGTGTATGACTATACGCAGGTGCTCTTTGCCGCGGCGCTGGGCTTTTTCGTCTTTGGTGATGTGCCGGACTGGCTCAGCGTCTTGGGCTATGTGCTCATCTGCGGCGCGGGCGTCGGCATGTTTCTCTATAACCGGCGGCACGACGCTGCCCATCCCTGAAAAAATCGGTCGACGCCGGATGCATGGGCATCCGGCGCCAACTTTTTGCGTTTTTCATCACGGCGTGGAAAAGTGTTGAGCAACGCATCCCCCCTGGGAGCTTGTGCAGGAAGCGACTGGTGCGTTATAATCTTGTCATAAGAAACGAAGGGAAAGGGCGGTGCATCCTATGCATATGGCAGATGCGTTGCTCACGCCGGCGGTCGCCGGTGTGATGTATGCCGCTTCTGCGGTCGTTGCGGGGGCCTCGATCGTGGAGCTGCACAAGGAAGAAAAGCAGGATCTGACCTCAGCGGCCAAAAAGCTGCCGACCATGGCCGTCATGTCGGCGCTCGTGTTCGCGGGGCAGATGATCAACTACACCATCCCCGGCACCGGCTCGTCCGGCCATCTGTGCGGCGGCCTGCTGCTCACGTCCGTACTCGGGCCGTGGGCGGGATTTTTGTCCATGATCGTGATCCTCACGATCCAGTGCCTGTTCTTTGCCGACGGCGGTCTGCTGGCGCTGGGCGCAAACGTCTGGAACATGGCGTTTTACGGCTGCTTCGTCGGATATTTTCTCATTTACCGGCCGCTGATGCGCAGCCGCTGCTTTGCGCGGCGCGGCGAGCGGGCGGCGAACCGCCTCAAGATCACGCTTGCGTCCGTGCTCGGCTGCGTGCTGACGTTGCAGCTCGGCGCGTTCTCGGTCGTGCTGGAGACGACGCTCTCCGGCATCACGGATCTGCCGTTCGGCGCGTTCTGCGCCATCATGCAGCCGATCCATCTGGCCATCGGCCTGATCGAGGGCCTCATCACGGCGGCGGTGCTGCTGTTCCTCTATGAGGCGCGGCCGGAGCTGCTGCGCGATGTGCGCATGAGCGGCGAAACCACCGGCAAGGTCTCGTTCAAGGGCACGATCGCGGTCATCGCCATCGCGGCGGTGCTCGTCGGCGGCGGCTTGTCGCTGCTGGCCAGCGGCAGCCCCGACGGGCTGGAGTGGTCGCTGTTCGGCAACAGCGATGCCGGCTACACGCAGAACATGGGCCTCGACGAGGACAGCTACGGCGTGCAGAGTAGCGCGGCCGACAAGGCCGGTGCCGTGCAGGAAAAGACGGCGTTCCTGCCGGACTATTCCTTCACCGGGAGCGATTCCGCGGCGGGCACGTCCGTGTCCGGCATCGCGGGCGCTGCCATCGTGGCGGCGGCAGCGGCGCTTATCTGCGGTGTCGGCGGCATCTGCCGGCATAAGAAAAACCATTCGCAATAATCAATAATCTCGATACCAGGCATCCAAATACGACCCATGCGGCAAGCTCCTCTCGGGGCTTGCCGCAATGGACGTTTTTGTACAAACGGGGAGGTGAGCACACATGAACAAAGCGCAGCAGGCGAGCGTCGAGCTGCGGGCCATGGACGAGCTGGCGGCGCAGGATTCGCCGATGCACCGGCTCAGCCCGCTGTCCAAGCTCTTTGTGACCGTGCTCTACATCGTCGTGACGGTCTCGTTTCACAAGTACGATATCTCGGGCGTGTTCGTCATGGTGCTCTTTCCGCTCGTCGGTTATCAGGTCGGCATGATCCCGGTACATACGTGTTTTCACAAGCTGCGCGTGGTCATGCCGCTCGTGTGCGCGGTGGGGCTGTTCAATCCCTTCTTTGACAAGCGGATCGTGCTGTACATCGGCGCGGTCGGCGTCAGCGGCGGTGTGATCTCCATGCTGACGCTGATGATGAAGGGCATCTTCTGTCTCATGGCGTCGTTCCTGCTCGCGGCGACGACGAGCATCGAGGATATCTGCCGCGCGCTGCGGCAGCTGCACGTGCCGAAGGTGCTCACGTCGCTGCTGCTGCTCACATTCCGGTATATCTCCGTGCTGCTCGACGAGGCGGCCATCATGACGGATGCCTACCGTCTGCGTGCGCCGGGGCAGAAGGGCGTGCATATCTCGGCCTGGGGATCGTTTCTGGGCCAGTTGCTGCTGCGCAGCATGGACCGCGCGACCGCGCTCTATGAGAGCATGGAGCTGCGCGGCTATCACGGGGAGTTTCATTACGCGCAGGGCCGGCCGTCGAGCCGGGCCTCGTGGCCGTTTGCCATTGGGTGTGCGGCGCTGATCGTGCTGGCGCGGCTGTACAATCTGCCGGCGCTGCTGGGCGGACTTTTTGCCTGAGGAGGGGCGCATATGCTGTGTTTTGACCATGTTTCGTTTGCCTATCCGGGTGAGCGCACGATCTTAAATGACCTGTCGTTTTCCGTTTCCGAGGGCGAGCAGGTCGGCCTGATCGGCGCCAACGGCGCGGGCAAGTCCACGCTCATGAAGGCGGCGCTGGGGCTCATCACCGTCTCCGGTACGATCACGATCGACGGTCTGGAGATGAACCGTGACAACCTCGCGGACATCCGCCGGCGGCTGGGCTATGTCCTGCAGGACTCGGACAACCAGATGTTCATGCCGACGGTGTTTGAGGACATGCTCTTCGGCCCGCTCAATTACGGCATGCCCCGCCCGGAGGCGGAGGCACTTGTGGATCAAACGCTCGCAGAGCTGAACCTTACGCACCTGAAAAACCGCCGCAACCACAAGCTCTCCGGCGGCGAAAAGCGCATGGCCGCCATTGCGACCATCCTCGCCATGCAGCCGAAGATCATGCTCATGGACGAGCCGTCCACGGCGCTTGACCCGAAAAACCGCCGCACGCTCATCCGCACGCTCAATGCGCTGCCGGTGACGAAGATCATCGCAACGCACGATCTCGACCTCGTGCTCGAGACGTGCGACCGCGTCCTGCTGCTGCACGACGGGCAGATCGCGGCCGATGGGCCGGCGGGGGAGATCCTGCGCGACCGGGCGCTGCTCGAGCAGCATTCGCTGGAACTGCCGTTTTGCCTTGCCGGTGTGCCGGAGCGGGCAAAAAAAACGTAAAAAACGGCGCTTGAAGCCGTGGGCGCTGTCTGCTATAATAGCGCGTATTCCGGTGGAGAGCGAGGTCGATGTTTGCAATGAGCCGACAGCTCAAAGGTGCGCTGATGGCGGCGGGCGGCGGTGTGTGCTGGGGCATTTCCGGCACGATGGGGCAGTATCTGTTTACGCACGAGGCCATGCAGACCACGTGGCTGATCCCGATCCGTCTGAGCCTGGCGGGCCTGATTTTGTTTGTCTACTGGCTGGTGAAGGACCGGCGGCTGCTGTTCGCCCCGTGGCGGCAGCGGGATAGCGCGGTGATGCTTGTGCTCTATGGCATTTTCGGCATCAGCCTGAGCCAGTTTCTTTATTTTCTGACCATTCAGTTTTCCAACGCGGCCATCGGCACGATCATGCAGGATCTGTCGCCGGTGATGGTGCTGCTGGTCGCCTGCGCGACTGCGCACAGAAAGCCGCGCGCGTATGAGATCGTGAGCATCGTGCTGGCGCTGCTCGGCGTGATTTTGCTGACCACGCACGGCGACCTGACGGCGTTTGCCGTGTCGCCAGTGGCGTTGGTCGCGGGTGTTGCGTGCGCGGTGTGCGTGACGGTGTATAACTGCCTCTGTCCGCGCCGGGAGCTGCGCGATTATCCGGTCAGTCTGCTGCAGGCGTGGGCGTTTTTGATGGGGGCTGTGCTCTTCGAGCTGTCCATGCACCCGTGGACACTCGGCTATACGCCGTCACTGCGCGGTGTCGGCGGCATTTTGTTCGTGGTGCTCTTCGGCAACCTGCTGGCCTTCAACCTGTATATGACGGGCGTGAAGCTCATCGGCCCGGAAAAGAGCGTACTCTACGGCTTTGCCGAGCCGGTCACGGCGGCCATTCTGGCCGTGACGCTGCTGGATACGCCGTTTACGGTCTGGGATGCGCTGGGCTTTGCCGCCGTGTTTGCCATGCTGGCGGTGCTGTCCGCCGGCGGAAAGAAATATGCCGAGCGGCTGGAAGTGTAAAATTTAAAAAGAAAAACGGAGCAGATACGGGGGGATGTATCTGCTCCGTTCCTGTTTATGAGGGATGGTCATTCCTCTCATAACGGTTGTCCCACGCGGTGTACCCCACAGCACCGGATGTACCTACGTAGTACAGGTTCATTATTTCACAGAAAACTTGCCGTGTCAACAAAAAACTGTTGCCTTTTCACGCTTTTCTGTCACAAAAAGCGCTAAGAAACTGCGCATTTCTGCAGAAGCCGCCCGGCAGGCGTAGCATCCTCCTGCGTCTCTTTTTTACCCTGAGGGCGTGTGGTCGCTGCGAAATTTACCACCTCGGGCGGCGACTGTTCAAATCAACAGGCCATACCGGCCGCACAGGGGCAGCAGCGCCGCCTCCGGGAGCGCGCCCTCATACAGCGCGCGGCCCTGATAGGCGCGCAGCGCGGCCTCGAGCAGCTCCGCGTCGTCGCAGACGAGGCACAGCGGCTTGCTCAGCAGATACTGCACGTCGGTCAGTGCGTCGATGTCCTCCCAGGCGGCAACACGCAGCGCGACCATGGGCTCGCTGCCGTCGAGCGCATCCGCCAGCCGGTCCTCGAGGTCCGGCCCGGCGGTCAGCACCGGACCGTGCCCGGCGTCCGTCGGCAGGTAGCAGGGGAGCTTCTCCGTCGCGGCCGGGAGCAGGTCCGTGTGCTTCGGTGCGGGCGGGACGAATTTCGCGTCCTTGAGGGCCGCGTGCAGCGCGGCGATATGCTCCGCCGTCGTGCCGCAGCAGCCGCCGAAAACGGCCACGCCGGCTTCCAGCATCGGCTGCACGAACGCCGTGAATTCCTCCGGCGTGCAGTCATATACGGTCTTGCCGCCGACGGTGATGGGCATACCGGCGTTGGGCTTTGCGATCAGCGGCACGCGGGCGTATTCCCGCAGGCGGCGCAGCTGCACGAGCATCTGTTCCGGCCCGGTCGAGCAGTTGAGCCCGAACGCGCTGATGCCCATGCCCTGCAGCACGGTCAGCGCGGCGGTCACGTCCGTGCCCGAGAGGCTGCGTCCGCTCTCGTCGCACGTGAAGGACACGAAGATCGGCTTGTCGCTCACGCTGCGCACGGCCAGCACGGCGGCGCGTGCGTCCGAGAGCGTCATCATCGTCTCGATGACATACAGATCGACGCCGGCCGCTTCGAGCCCGGCCGCCTGCTCGGTGTAGATATCGACCAGATCCTCGAACGATGCCTCGCCGAGCGGGGCGAGAAACAGGCCCGTCGGCGCGAGATCGCCCGCGATCCATGCCTTGCCGCCCGCCGCTTCGCGCGAGAGCGCGGCGAGGCGGCGGTTGTAGTCCGCCGTCTGGTTGAAGATGCTGCGCTCCTCGAGCTTCTGCCGGTTTGCACCGAAGGTCGGCGTGTAGAGCACCTGGCTGCCGGCGGCAACGTAGCCACGCTGGATGTCCACAATGACGTCCGGGTGCTCGAGCGTCCACTGCTCGGCGCTCACATCACCGCCGTAGCCGCGTTTTTGCAGTTCGGTGCCGGTCGCACCGTCGAGGATGAGGGGAAAACGGATCTCCATGGTCATGACCTCCGTGAAATGTTATGGTTGCGGAAACGACAGATCGTCGGTAAAGGCTGCGGCAAAATCTGCGCGGCCGGACAGCTCCAGATAGTCGCATGCCCGGGAAATATTCCCGATGCGCTGCCACTGCGCGGGGTCGAGCGTGAGCACGGCTGCGCCGGCGAGCGCCGTGTTGCCGAGCGTGTGCAGCTTGCCCGCGCACGCGCGCGGGAGCATGCCGATGGCCATGGCGCTCTCGGGGTCGAGATAGCTGCCGAAGCCGCCGGCAAGGTACACGCCGTCCACCTGCTCCGGCGCGATGCCGCGCTGCTGCAGCAGCACGCGGATGCCCGCCGCGACGGCGGCCTTGGCCAGCTGTAAGTTGCGCACGTCCGCCGCCGTGAGAGATACCTCCGGCGTCAGGTGAAAGCGGCCGTTGCCGTCGTCATCGCGCGTCAGATAGCGGCGCAGGGGCATTGGTGCGTCCTCCGGCGGCAGCAGCCGCCCACCGGGCGCGATCACGCCGAGGCGCAGCAGCACCGCCGTCAGGTCGAGCAGGCCGGAGCCGCACAGTCCCTTCGGTTCGCCGCCGCCGATGACGTCGTACAGAAAGCCGCGGTCATACCGTACGCGGCTGATGGCGCCGTCCACGCCCGGCATGCCGCACGTGATGCCCGCACCCTCAAAGGCCGGGCCGGATGCCACGGCGCAGCAGACGAACCCGCCGCGGCCGCCGAGCGCCATCTCGCCGTTGGTGCCGATGTCGAGAAAGAGATTTTCACCCGGCAGCTCCGCCAGCCCGGCGGCCAGCAGTCCGGCCGTGATGTCCCCGCCGACGTAGCCCGCCACGCAGGGAGCGAAGTGCACCGGCACGCCGTGCAGCGTTTCGTCTCCGGGTGCTGCAAAGAGCGTCTCCGGCCGGAACGGCGCTGCGGCGATGCCGCGCACGGAGTATCCGGCGAAGAGGTGCTGCATGACGGTGTTGCCGGCGAGTGTGATCTCGCGCAGCGTGCCCGGCGTGCGGCCGCTGTGCGCGAGCGTGTCCGACACCAGCGCCCAGATCTGCTCGCGGATGCGCCGCGAGAGCTCCGGCAGGCCGTCCGGCTGCTCAAGCGTATACTGGATGCGGCTGATGACGTCGGCCCCGTAGGGCACCTGCGCGTTCCAGCCGCTGCAGGTCGCAAGCTCCGCGCCGTCCGCAAGATCGTACAGCCGCGCGACGACGGTCGTCGTGCCGAGGTCGACGGCGGCGGCGCAGCCTGTGCGTCCCGGTCGGCAGGCGGGCAGCGGCACGGTGCCGGTCAGGATCGTGCCGCCGGCGGTCTCTGGCAGCGTGACGGTGTCGCCGTCCGCCGGATAGACCCGGCAGGCGAGCCGGGGCACGCCGTTGACCGGTACGCGGCACTTGCCGCAGCGGCCTTTTCCGCCGCAGGCGGCGGGAATGGAATAGCCCGCGCGCCGCAGGACGGACAGCAGCGTCTCGCCGGCCGGCAGGGGAATGGTGCGGACATGGCCGTTTTGTTCAATTTGGATGCTTGACATGGCCGCCGCCCCCTTATAAGATATAGGCACATTCTAAGCAGTGAGACTTTGCTTTGTCAAGAGGCTTTGCATATGAACGATCCCGAGACGCTGGCCGCGCAAAACGGCTTTTCCCACTGGGCACAGCTGAATATGGCGGCGGCGGTGCCGCTCGAGGCGGTACGCGATATGTGCGCGTCCGGCCGCTGCGGCCGATACGGGCACAACTGGGCCTGCCCGCCCGGCTGCGGCAGCATCGAGGCGGCCGCGCGCCGCATCGCAGGCTTTGACGCCGGCATCCTTGTACAGACGACCGGGACGCTGCGCGATGATTTCGATTACGAATCCATTGCGGCCACTGAGCGCGCGCACAAGCGCCGCTTTGCCGACTTTGCCCGCCAGATGCGCCGGCTCTGTCCCGGCTGCCTGCCGCTGACGGCCGGCAGCTGCATGCTCTGCGCCCGCTGCACGTATCCCGACCGGCCGTGCCGCTACCCGACCAAGCGTCTGTCGTCCATGGAGGCGTATGGCCTGTTCGTGAGCGATATCTGCGCGCGCTCGGGCCTCGCCTACAACTACGGCCCGCGCACCATGACGTATACATCCTGCGTTTTATACAACAAGGAGTGAAAACCATGTCCACACCGAAAGAGATCTTCCTCGAGCTCATCCGGCCCGACGGCCAGCCGGAGCGCCAGCTGCGCCAGTATGAGGCGCTGCACATGTGCCTCACCGACCCGTGCAACACCTACCTGCGCGGCAACCGCAAGCGCGGCACGACGAGCGTGGACCGCTGGGGCACGACGATCCTGTTTCCCGAGGATGCACCCGGCCCGATGCCGGATACGCGCGAGGGCCTTGCCGTCTGCCCGGACGTCACGCGCTGGCGCGAGACGGTGCACGCGCCCGATCTGGAGGCCGCCTGCACGGAAGGGTGGGACACCTGCCGCGCCGAGGCGCGCGCCGCCTGCGGGTCGGATCACCTGCTGGCCGGGTTCATGGGCACGGGCATTTTCGAGCAGTGCCACTTCCTCATGGGCTTTGAGGACACGCTCACGAATCTCTACGCGCATCCGGACGAGATGCACGCGCTTGTTGACTACATCACGGAGTACCGCCTGACGTATGTGCGCATGCTCATCGACCACCTGCAGCCGGATGTCATCTTTTCGCACGACGACTGGGGCACGAAAAACGCCCTGTTCATGAAGCCTGAGATGTGGCGGGAATTCTTCAAAGAGCCGTACCGCCGGTTTTATGGCTACATCCGTTCGCGCGGCGTCATTGCCATCCACCACGCGGACTCCTATCTTGTGCCGATCGTGGACGACATGGCCGAGATCGGCATCCAGGTCTGGCAGGGCGTCCTGCCGGAAAACGACATTCCCGCCCTGCAGGCACACTTAAACGGGCGGCTCACGCTCATGGGTGGCTTCGGCGCGGCCATCGACCGCAAGGACGCGACGCCCGAGGACATCCTCACCTATGCCCGCGATGTGCTCAAGCGCAACTGCCCCGGCGGGCACTACATCCCCTCGATCACCTACGGCCTGGCGGGCACTGTCTACCCGCACGTGGACAAATACCTCAACCAGGCGGTCGATGAATACAACGCAGCGCTGCATGTGCCGGTGACGCACCTGCCGCCCGTGCCGCGCCGGAGCGTGCACGCCGCGGCCGCGCCGGCGCAGAGCGCGCCTGAGGCCGAGCAGCCGCAGGGCGATGTGCTCTCGCGCATCGCGTCCGCGCTCGTGCGCGGGCAGCAAAAGCGCGTGCTGCAGTTGTGCTCCGAGGCGCTCGAGAGCGGGCACGGCGCGCAGGAGATCCTCACGGACGGACTTGTGCGCGGCATGACCATCCTTGGCGAGGATTTTTCGGCCAACCGCGCCTTCGTGCCGGAGATGCTCATCGCAGCGCGCTGCATGGCGGCGGCGACGGAGCTGCTCAAGCCGTACATGACGGGGGAGAGCAGCGAGACGATCGGCCGCGTCTGCCTCGGCACGGTGCGCGGTGATATGCACGACATCGGCAAGAACCTCGTCAAGATCATGATGGAGGGCAGCGGGCTTGAGGTCGTGGACCTCGGCGTGGACGTCACGGCGGAGCAGTTCGTGGACACGGCGATCGAACAGCACTGCGACATCATCGCCTGCTCCTCGCTGCTGACGACGACGATGCCGGAAATGCGCGATGTGGTGGAGCTGGCGAAGGCCCGCGGCATCCGCGACCGGGTGAAGATCTTTGTCGGCGGTGCGCCCATCACGCCCGGCTACAGCGACGAGATCGGCGCGGACGTCTACTGCCCGGACGCGGCCACGGCCGCGCGCTCGGCCGTGGCGCTGCTGCGCGGCGCGTAAGCGCATAAAAGACATAATACAGGAATGTGTCTCTGCCGGACGAACATACGCCGGTCGGAGACACTTTCATTTTCTGGGAGTAAATTCAGCGAAATGGATAGAGAAAAATCGAAAGATCGGGATTATTTCAGGTTCTTGAATAATTGCTTTCCGGCGGCGCGGGATCTATAATCAAGGTGTTCCAACAAATGAACACAGACACTTTCAGGTATAGGCGGGGAAGTCACATGGGCCCCGCGTCTCTACCGGGCGGCCCTTGAATTGCCCGACTACCGGAATGCAGCACGCACAGCGCCAAACCGCTGTGTGAGCTTTTCCGTTTCGGTGGAGGGTCGCAGATCGCAGACGCTCCGCCGTTTTTTTATTTGGATAGAGAGCGGAAACGCTTTTTATGGTTGATAGCAGCTTATGATTTCAGGGAGGGATTTTGATGCGTACACGCAAGGCAAAGGATCGCTCGCGCCTCATTCAGGCGGCCATGGGTCAGATCCCGTGCGATCTGACGATCGGCAACGTACAGTTTTTCAATGTCATTACGGGAGAAATCTATCCGGCCAGTGTCGACATACTGGACGGATTTGTTGTTTTGGTGCGTGAGGAAGGACAGGAGGCAGTCCTGCCGTCCAAATCGTACTACGACGGTCAGGGCCGCTACCTGATCCCCGGCTACATCGACACACATATGCACATCGAGAGCACGATGATGATCCCCGAAAATCTCGCCCGCGCCATTCTGCCGTGGGGCACGACGACCATCTGCACCGACCCGCACGAGATCGGCAACGTCATGGGCCTCGACGGCGTGCGCTTCATGCTTGAGAATGCGAAAAAGTCCAAGCTCCGCCAGTACGTGCTCGCTCCGTCGTGCGTCCCGTCCTTGCCCGGCATGGAAAACGCCGGCGCGGAGTTCTTCGCCAGGGAAGTCGGCGAGCTGCTGGACATGGACGACGTCATCGGCATTGCCGAGATCATGGACTACGTCGGCGTTATTCACGACAGCGAGCGTATGCACACCATCATCGACGAGGGTATCCGCCGCGGCATGTTCCTGCAGGGCCACGCGCCGTACTGCTTCGGCCGTGAGCTCGCGGCCTACCGCATCGGCGGCCCCGTGTCCGACCACGAGAGCGTGAACGCCGACGAGGTGCGCGCCAAGCTCCGCGCCGGCATGCACATCAACCTTCGCGCCAGCTCCCTCATTGATAACCTTTCCTTCCTTGTCGACGGCTGCAAGGATCAGCCGTGGCGCGATTTCGTGTCCATCTGCACGGACGATGTCCACGCCAAGGATCTGCTCACCGTCGGCCACATCAACAACGTCGTGCGCAAGGCGGTCGCCTCCGGCCTCGACGGCCGCGAGGTCGTCAAGATGGCGACGTTCAACGCCGCGCGTGAGTATGGCTTTGACGATCTCGGCGCGATCGCGCCGGGCTATATCGCCGATATCCAGCTCGTCGACGCGCTTGACGGCAGCCGGCCGAAGGCCGTGTTCACCGAGGGCGTGCTCGTCGCGGAGGACGGCAAGTACCTCGGCGGCGACTGCAAGACGGCCGACTACGACCTGCCGAACACCGTCGATCTGCCGCAGATCACGGGCCCCGAGTCCTTCGAGCTGCGTGTGCCGGAGGGCTACACCGGCGATACGATCCGCGTCAACGTCATGGTGTCCGAGGACGGCAACCGCATCCTGCGCCATGTCGAGCCGGTGGAGCTGCCGGTGCGTGACGGCGTGGTCGATATCAGCGGCGATCCGACGCTCGTGTTCGTCTGCTGCGCCAACCGTTATGGCCGCGGCGGAAAGACGATCGCCGTCTACCGCGACTTTGGCCTGCGCGCCGGCGCGCTCGCGTCCACCATTTCGCACGACAGCCACAACTTCACCGTCAGCTACCACGATCCGAAGGACGCCTTCCGCGCCGCCGAGATCCTGCGCGCGTGCGGCGGCGGCATCTGCGTGATCGACGGCGAGCAGGAGACGCACATCGCCCTGCCGGCTGCCGGCCTCATGAGCCAGAAGCCCTGCGCCGAGGTCGCCGGCGAGATCGCGGCCGTGCAGTCCGCGCTCGATGTCATCAGCGACGGACATCTCACCCTGCTGGCGACCGCCATCATGGCGCTGCCGGTGCTGCCGAGCGTGGTCATTACGGATATGGGCCTCGTCAACGGCGCCAACCAGACGTTCGTACCCGTGTTTGCGGATGCGGAAGCATAAATCAACCAGAGACAGAGAAAGGATAAGGAGCTTTTGATGGATAAACTCTTCAAACTCAGCCTGCGCGGTACGGATAAGAAAACCGAGATCATCGCGGGCCTGACCACCTTCATGACCATGGCGTATGTGCTGGCCGTCCAGCCGGCCGCGATCTGCGGCGGCGAGGCGTACATCACGGATGTCAACGGCGTTGTCATCACCAAGTCCGCCATCATGATCACCTGTGCGCTCGTGTCCGGCCTCATCACGCTGCTGATGGCCTTCTACACGAATTTCCCCTTTGCACTCTCGACCGGTATGGGCTCGAACTTCATTCTCGGCGCGCTCATCCAGTCCCAGGCGCTGAGCTTCGGCGCCGCCATGGCGATCACGCTCATTTCCGGTATCGTGTTCGTGCTGCTGACGGTCTTTGGCCTGCGCGACCTGATCGTGCGCGTCATTCCCAAGAACATTAAGATCGCCATTTCCGCGTCCATCGGCTTCTTTATTGCCTACCTCGGCTTCAAAAACTGCGGCATCGGCTCGTTTGAAAACGGCATCGCCCTCGGCAACCTCACCGATCCCGCTGTGCTGCTGGCTATCGGCGGCCTGCTGCTCATCATCGTGCTCAATGCCCTGAACGTCAAGGGCGCCATCCTCATCAGCATCATCGCCACCACGCTCGTCGGCATCCCGCTCGGCGTGACGACGCTCAATGGCGTTGCCGCCGTGCCGGATTTCGGCGAGCTGGGCAACGTCATGTTCAACCTCGATTTCAAGGGCGTGTTCACCGCGAGCGGGCTCATCCTTGTGTTTGTATGTTTCTTCGGTGATTTCTTCTCCACGCTCGGCACGGTGCTCGCCGTCGCCAACCGCGCCAACATGCTCGATGAAAACGGCAACCTGCCCGGTATCGAGCGGCCCTTCCTCGTCGACGCCATCGGCACCTGCATCGGCGCGCTGACCGGCAACACCACCATCACGACCTTTGTCGAGTCCACCTCCGGCGTCGAAGCCGGCGGCCGCACCGGCCTGACCGCGCTCGTCACCGGCATCATGTTCCTGCTGACGATCTTCCTCGCGCCGCTGTTTGTCGCCATCCCGTATGCCGCGACCGGCCCGGCGCTGATCTATGTCGGCTTCCTCATGCTCAAGGGCTTCACGGAGATCGACTTCACGGACTTTGACGACGCCATCGGCCCCTGCGTCATGATGATGTTCACGGCCTTCACCGGCAGCATCACCAACGGCCTCGGCGCCGGCATCATCGTGCACGTGCTCGTCAAGCTCGTGCGCGGCAAGGCCAAGGAGATCCACCCGATCATGTACCTGCTGTGCGCGCTCATGGTCCTGTACTTCATCGTTGGATAACCTGCGCCGCTCTTCATAAATGCAGAAAGCCTCCGGCGGATCTTCCGCCGGAGGCCTTTTTTGCGCGCTTGGGAAAAACAAGATCGCCAAGGTACGATTCTTCAACTTTCTTGGATTTGGTACTTTTATCGTGTACTACTGCCCAGTAACGGGTCCGGCATCGGATGCCATTTCTGATATGCGGCAAAAATCTCGGAGTAGTCCTGCGGCTTGATCTTTGCAAACACAGGGTGATTCTTTTCCGCATAGTATTCGCGAACCGTTGCGCAATACTGCTCTAAATCGCCGTCCGCAAGGTCAAGCAATTCCTGCGCCCGGTCAACCGTTGCCTCGGCAACGGAAACCCGTTCCTGTTCCCGCTGCAGCCGCATTGTTTGCAGCACAAGCAGCGAGGCCAGAAGAATACACACAGTTATCAGAAAAACAATTATCGCTTTTCTCGGTACTCGCTTGCTACGTATCTCTGGCGTGACATTCTGGTGATTCACAACATGTCCCCCTTTGCATATCTCAGGCCGTGCGTAGCAACGTGTTCGCACAGCCCTGTGTGCAAGATACCACAATTCGGATTGAGTTGCAACAAAACGACAATTTTGGCTTCGCATGTGGTGCTGGAGTGCCGCTCGGCCTTCGCTTTCGTGATATGTTGGCGGCGCGGGAAAAAACGAAGTCGGGCAATACAGGGGATGACACAGCGTTAGCCATCAATAGCTTGACAGAAAAGCGAGGCGCAGCAGAACGACGGTATATGAAATTAAGCGCGGAAACCGGCTTTTGAATGTGTTGCGGCAATGCGGATTGCCAAAGTACTGAAAACAACTATAGAAAGGCAATGGATGGATGGGCAATGACAGCTGCCCATCTGACGTGCGATTACCTGCTAGATGCGGGTATATGCAGGCTATAACAGCTACAAAGGCCAGCGATTTAAGGGACGCCACGAGTAAATTATAACGGTCGACAACTGCAATCACGCGCAGCGCCTTTTGTAGAAGCACGGCAAGGGAAGCAAGTATTTGTATCAGCAGATTCATCCGCGCACAGATGGTTAGCCTTTTGTTAGCAAAATGCATTCGCATTATGCCGAAAACAATCGCAAATCCGCGACGTTTTTCTCACCACAAAGCGTTCTGAAAGCACAGCAAAGCATTGATATACAAAGAAAAAACCCTGAATCCAACGGATTCAGGGTTTTTTCTTCGTTTGGTGCGGGAGATGGGACTTGAACCCACACGTCTATGGTTGGACACAGGCACCTCAAGCCTGCCTGTCTACCGATTCCAGCACTCCCGCATATGCACTTTTCAAACGCATGAGTTATTATAACAGAAAAGCGCGGAATGTCAACCACAAATTTTCGGCTCAGGTCGATTTTTTCATTTTTTCGTCCAGCGGCGATCTCTGCCGTAGTTCCAGCGCCAGCATGGCCGCCAGGATCACGAGCGCGGCGATGAGCGCGAGCGCGCCGTCGGCCATCGGCAGCAGGTAGCGCATGCGCAGATAGGCGTGATAGCCGAGCAGGGACGCAAACTCGCACAGCACTGCAGGCAGCACCAGCTGCGCCCACGCGGCCGCCAGCGCGAGCGTGAGCGCATCTGCGGCGAAGAAATACCGGTCGTGCATATGCGGCAGGAAAAACGGGATCGCGACCGCGAGCAGCGCCGCCGCCAGCACGAGCGCCCGGTCGGAGCAATCGTCCCGGTGCAGCCAGAACCAGACGGCCAGCAGCACGATCACGAGTGCGGCTGCGCCGATGCCGAGCTTTGCGGCGATCTCGGGGTCGCGCACCTCCGTAAAGAGCGCAAAGACGGACGAGGCGTTATAGTTGAGCCCGGTGCCGATGCTGCCCGTCTGCTGAAACGGGATGGTCAGCGCATCCCACAGTCCGCGTCCGGCGATGACGGCCGGCAGCACCATGACCACGCACGTGGCGGGGAAGGCCAGCGCGTGCCGCAGCTTGACGCGCCGCGTGAGCCAGAAGAGCAGGAACACCGGCATGACGAACACGGCCTGCAGTTTGAAGGCGAACGATGCGCCGATGCTCACCACGCCGAGCACGGGATGCCCGGCCAGCACGAGATAGACGCTCAGCACGGCGAGGGCGGCATACACACTGTCGCACTGGCCCCAGAGCGCGCTGTTGAGCATGACCGTCGGCCAGAAGAGCACGAGGAAGAACGCCGCAAGCTTCCACACCGCCTCACGCCGGAACAGCCCTACGAGCTGCATGACCGACCACGCGAGCACGACGTCAAAAAAGATGCTGAACAGTTTTATAAGGTACAGATCGGGCAGGGAACTGCCGCTGATGAGCGCCAGAAACGTCAGGTACGGTACATTATAATTGCCAACGGACTCCCGCAGCGCGGCGAGCCCGCCGTGCGTGCGGAAAAAGTTGACCCACACGGTCAGAAACTGCGTGTAGTCGCTCGTCTCATAATTCAGGCACAGCCCACGCAGCACGAACGCCGCCGCCAGCAGCAGCACCGCGCACAGGACGTGCGCCGGTTTTCGGAGCACGCCGGCGCTCCACAGCAGCAGCAGCGCGAGCCCGGCCTCGGCAGCCAGCAGCAGACAGATTCGGATATCCATGGTCATCCCTCCGAAGATACAAAAAAGCGGCAGGGCGACGCGCTCCTGCCGGCGAAAAATTCACAAATTCGTGCTTGACAACCTATGCGTTGAAATGGTAAAATATCACGCTATGTGTCTTTGGGAGCGGAAGAAACAACTCCCGCAGCCTACAAGCACATTTTACCGGATTCGCTGTGAAAATGCAACAAGTCAAAAAAGTATTTTACAACCCTACCGGGTGTTCGCAATCTCAAAAGAAGGAGTGTTCGCCATGCCAAAGGCAGTCACCTATGGAAAAACCGAACGAATGAGCTTTGCCCGTCACGAGGAGATCCAGAGCATGCCGAATCTTCTGGAGATCCAGAAGAATTCGTACAAGTGGTTCCTCGAAGAGGGCCTGCGTGATGTGTTCAAGGATGTGGACGTCATCACCGACTACTCCGGCAACCTCGAGCTGCGCTTCGTGGACTATTCCATGGACGAGAACCCGAAGTACACCGAGGAAGAGTGCAAAGCGCGCGACGCCACGTATGCGGCCCCGCTGAAGGTCAGCGTCCGCCTGCGCAACAAGGAGACCGAGGAGATCAAGGAACAGGAGATCTTCATGGGCGATTTCCCGATCATGACGCCCAGCGGCACCTTCGTTATCAACGGTGCGGAGCGCGTCATCGTCTCGCAGATCGTGCGTTCCCCCGGCGTGTACTATGATAAGAAGACCGACAAGGCCTACAACTCCACCTACGGCACGACCGTCATCCCGTACCACGGTGCCTGGCTCGAGTACGAGACCGACCTCAACGACATTTTCAACTGCCGCATTGATAAAAACCGCAAGCTGCCCGTGACCTGGTTCATCAAGGCCATGGGCACCTACAAGGCGGACAACCCGAACACCTGGCTGTCTTGTATCCCGGATATGACGACCGGCGTCGTCACGAACGAGCAGATCAAGGAAGTGTTCGACAACGACGCGCGCATCGTCGCCACGCTCGACAAGGACACCTGCAACTCCCGCGAGGAGGCGCTCGTCGAGATCTACCGCAAGCTCCGCCCGGGCGATCCCCCGACGGTCGAGAGCTCGGAGACGCTGCTCGAGGGCCTGTTCTATGACCGCCGCCGCTACGACATTTCGAACGTCGGCCGCTATAAGTTCAACAAGAAGCTCGGCCTGCGCGGCCGTATCGCCGGCTTTGCGCTGGCAGCACCGGTCGCCGACCCGATGACCGGTGAGATCATTGCTGAGGCGGGCGAGGTGCTCACGCGCGAGCGCGCCGAGGAGATCGCCGAGGCCGGCGTCAACGACGTCTATCTGGACGTGGACGGCAAGTCCATCCGCGTGTTCGGCAACGGCATGGTCGACATGAAGCACTATGTGGACTTTGATCCCGCCGAGCTCGGCGTCAAGGAGCTCGTGCGCGGCGTGATCCTGCGCCAGCTCATGGAGCAGTACGAGGGCGACGCGCTCAAGGAAGCCATCGAGGAAAACCTCGACCTGCTCATCCCGAAGCACATCATCGCGGACGATATGTTCGCGTCCATCAACTATCTGTGCTGCCTGGCGCACGGCATCGGTGAGCCGGACGACATCGACCATCTCGGCAACCGCCGCGTGCGCAGCGTGGGCGAGCTGCTGCAAAACCAGTTCCGCATCGGCTTCAGCCGCATGGAGCGCGTGATCCGCGAGCGCATGACGCTGCAGGATCTCGACGCCGTGACCCCGCAGTCGCTTATCAATATCCGCCCCGTGACGGCCTCCATCAAGGAGTTTTTCGGCAGCAGCCCGCTGTCCCAGTTCATGGACCAGACCAATCCGCTGGCAGAGCTGACGCACAAGCGCCGTATCTCCGCCCTCGGCCCCGGCGGCCTGTCGCGTGAGCGCGCGAGCTTCGATGTCCGTGACGTGCACTACAGTCACTACGGCCGTATGTGCCCGATCGAGACGCCTGAAGGCCCGAACATCGGCCTGATCAGCTACCTCGCGTCCTATGCCCGCGTGAACGAGTACGGCTTCCTCGTGACGCCGTTCCGCCGCGTGGAGAAGGGCACCTGCCGCGTGACCGACGACGTCGAGTACATGACGGCGGACGTTGAGGACCGCTACATCGTCGCGCAGGCGAGCGAGCCGGTCGACGAAAACGGCTGCCTCATCAACGAGCGTATCACCTGCCGCCACCGCGACGAGATCGTCGAGGTCGACCGTGACCGCGTCGACTACATCGACATTTCCCCGCGCATGATGGTCTCCATCGCAACGGCCATGATCCCGTTCCTGGAAAACGACGACGCGAACCGTGCCCTCATGGGCGCGAACATGCAGCGTCAGGCCGTGCCGCTGATGGTCACGGAGGCACCGATCGTCGCCACCGGCATCGAGCACAAGCTGTGCGTGGACTCCGGCGTGGTCATCCTCGCCGAGGACGACGGCGTGGTGCTGGCCGTCTCGGCCGACAGCGTCAAGGTGCGCTACGACAGCGGCGAGATCAAGGACTACAAGCTCATCAAGTTTGCCCGCTCCAACCAGGGCACGTGCATCAACCAGCGCCCGATTGTTGCGGTCGGCGACCGCCTGAACAAGGGCGACGTCATCGCCGACGGCCCGGCCACCTCGCAGGGCGAGATCGCGCTCGGCAAGAACCTGCTGGTCGGCTTCATGACCTGGGAAGGCTACAACTACGAGGACGCCGTTCTCATCAACGAGCGTCTGGTCATGGAGGACGTTTACACCTCCATTCATATTGAAGAGTTCGAGTGCGACGCGCGCGACACGAAGCTCGGCCCCGAGGAGATCACCCGTGATATCCCCGGCGTCGGCGACGATGCGCTCAAGTATCTCGACGACCGCGGCATCATCTGCGTCGGCGCAGAGGTGCGCAGCGGTGATATTCTGGTCGGCAAGGTCACGCCGAAGGGCGAGACCGATCTGACCGCCGAGGAGCGCCTGCTGCGCGCCATCTTCGGCGAAAAGGCGAGAGAGGTCCGCGACACTTCCCTCAAAGTCCCGCACGGCGAGGCCGGCATCGTGGTCGATGTCAAGCGCTTCACCCGCGAGAACGGCGACGAGATGTCTCCCGGCGTCAACGAGGTCGTGCGCGTCTACATCGCGCAGAAGCGTAAGATCTCCGTCGGCGACAAGATGGCCGGCCGCCACGGCAACAAGGGCGTCGTGTCCCGCATCCTCCCGCGCGAGGATATGCCGTACCTGCCGGACGGCACGCCGCTCGATATCGTCCTCAACCCGCTGGGCGTGCCTTCCCGTATGAACATCGGTCAGATGCTCGAGGTGCATCTGGGCTATGCCGCGCAGGCGCTCGGCTGGAAGGTCGCAACGCCGGTCTTCAACGGCGCAAACGAGGTCACCATCCGCGAGACGCTCAACAAGGCCGGCCTGCGTGAGGACGGCAAGAGTGTGTTGTACGACGGCCGCACCGGCCAGAAGTTTGATAACGACGTCACGGTCGGCTGGGTCTACTTCCTCAAGCTCCACCACCTCGTCGATGATAAGATCCACGCCCGCAGCACCGGCCCCTACAGCCTCGTCACGCAGCAGCCGCTCGGCGGCAAGGCGCAGTTCGGCGGCCAGCGCTTCGGCGAAATGGAAGTCTGGGCGCTCGAGGCCTACGGCGCGGCTTACACCCTGCAGGAGATCCTGACGGTGAAGTCCGACGACGTGACCGGCCGTGTGCGCACGTACGAAGCCATCGTCAAGGGCGAGAACATCCCGCAGCCGGGCGTGCCGGAGTCGTTCAAGGTGCTCATCAAGGAGCTGCAGTCCCTGTGCCTGGATGTGCGCATCCTCGACGAGAACGGCGACGAGATCGAGCTCAAGGACGACGAGGACGATTACATCCCGGGTATGCGCGATGAGATGTCCTACAAGTCCGACGATGATGAGATCACCGGCAGCGGCTTCACGATCGAGGACGTACCGGTCGAGGAAGATGACAGTCTCGGCGCGTTCGGCGATGCCGGCGACGATGACTACACGGACGATTCTGATAAGGAGGAGGAATAAAACATGAGCTACACCCCGTTTGATGCAATTCAGATCGGCATTGCCTCCCCTGAAATGATCCTTTCCTGGTCCTCCGGCGAAGTGAAAAAGCCCGAGACCATCAACTACCGCACGCTCAAGCCCGAGCGTGACGGCCTGTTCTGCGAGCGCATTTTCGGACCCACGAAGGACTGGGAGTGCCACTGCGGCAAGTATAAGAAGATCCGCTACAAGGGTAAGATCTGCGACCGCTGCGGCGTCGAAGTCACGCGCGCAAAGGTTCGCCGCGAGCGCATGGGCCATATCGAGCTGGCCGCGCCCGTGAGCCACATCTGGTACTTCAAGGGCATCCCGTCGCGCATGGGCCTGATCCTGGATCTGACCCCGCGCGTGCTGGAAAAGGTGCTGTATTTCGGCGCGTATATCGTCACCGACCCCGGCATGACGCCGCTGCAGCGCTGCCAGATCCTGTCCGAAAAAGAGTACCGCGACATGCGCGAGAAGTATGAGGACGATTTCGAGGCCGGCATGGGCGCCGAGGCCATCAAGAAGCTCCTGCAGCAGATCGACTGCGCCAAGCTCTCCGAGCAGCTGCGCGCCGAGCTCGAGGAGGCCAGCGGCCAGAAGAAGGCGAAGATCGTCAAGCGCCTGGAGGTCGTCGAGGCATTCCACCGCAGCGGAAACCGTCCGGAGTGGATGATCATTGACATTCTGCCGGTCATCCCGCCCGAGCTTCGCCCCATGGTCCAGCTCGACGGCGGCCGTTTTGCCACGTCCGACCTCAACGACCTGTATCGCCGCGTCATCAACCGCAACAACCGCCTCAAGCGCCTCATGCAGCTCAACGCGCCGGACATCATCGTCCGCAACGAGAAGCGCATGCTGCAGGAAGCTGTTGACGCCCTGATCGACAACGGCCGCCGCGGCCGTGCCGTCACCGGCGCCAACTCCCGCGCGCTCAAGTCCCTGTCGGATATGCTCAAGGGCAAGCAGGGCCGCTTCCGTCAGAACCTGCTCGGCAAGCGTGTCGACTACTCCGGCCGAAGCGTTATCGTCGTCGGCCCGGATCTGAAGCTCTATCAGTGCGGCGTGCCGAAGGAAATGGCCATCGAGCTCTTCCGCCCGTTCGTTATGAAAAAGCTCGTCGAGGACGGTGTTGCCAACAACATCAAGTCCGCCAAGAAGATGGTCGACAAGCAGCGCACCGAGGTCTGGGACGCGCTCGAGGTCGTCATCAAGGATCATCCGGTCATGCTCAACCGCGCACCGACGCTCCACCGTCTGGGCATTCAGGCGTTCGAGCCCGTGCTGGTCGAGGGCCGTGCGCTCAAGCTGCACCCCCTGTGCTGCACCGCGTTCAACGCCGACTTCGACGGCGACCAGATGGCTATCCACGTCCCGCTGTCCGCGGAGGCGCAGGCCGAGGCGCGCATCCTCATGCTCTCGGCAAACAACCTCCTCCGCCCGCAGGACGGCCACCCCGTCACCGTGCCGACGCAGGATATGATCCTCGGCGCATACTACCTGACCTACGTTCGCCTCGGCAAGGCCGAGAAGGGCGCCGAGCAGGTGTTCGTGACCGATGCCGGCGATACCGATCTGCCGGTCAATGAGATCGTTGACGCGGACGACTTTGTCGCCGCGCACAAGAAGGCCGAGGCTGAGGGCAGCAAGCTCCCGAGCTATAAGCCGCTCAAGGTCTACCGCGACCCGAATGAAGCTATCATGGCCTATAACTACGGCGATGTCGGCCTGCATGCGCCGATCCTGGTGCGCGTGGCGCGCGAGGTCAACGGCGAGACGCTGCACCGCACGATCGAGACGACCGTCGGCCGCATCATCTACAACGAGCCCATCCCGCAGGATCTCGGCTACGTTGACCGCACCGACCCCGAGCACATGTTCGACCTCGAGGTCAGCTTCAAGGTCGGCAAGAAACAGCTCGGCAAGATCATCGACCGCTGCATCGAGAAGCACGGCTTCACCGTTGCGACCGAAGTGCTCGATAACGTCAAGGCGCTCGGCTACAAGTATTCCACCATCGGCGCCATCACGATCTCCATCGCGGACATGACAGTCCCGGAGGAGAAGAAAACGCTCATCTCCGCCACGGAGAAGAAGGTCATTGCGATCGAGAAGAAGTACAAGCGCGGCTTCATCACCGAGGACGAGCGCTACCGTCTGGCCGTGTCCGAGTGGGAAAAGACCACGAAGGACGTCACGGCGGCCCTGCAGAACTGCCTCGATGAGTTCAACCCCATCTATATGATGGCGGACTCCGGCGCCCGTGGTTCCATGGCGCAGATCCGTCAGCTCGCCGGTATGCGCGGCCTGATCGCAAACACCGCCGGCAAGACCATCGAGATCCCGATCAAGGCCAACTACCGTGAGGGCCTGTCCGTCCTCGAGTACTTCATCTCGTCCCGAGGCGCCCGTAAGGGCCTGGCCGATACCGCACTGCGTACTGCCGACTCCGGTTATCTGACCCGTCGTTTGGTCGATGTCTCGCAGGAAGTCATCATCCGCGAGGATGACTGCGGTACGACCGACGGCATCATGGCCCGCGCCGTGTTCGACAAGGGACAGGAAGTCCAGAGCCTCGGCGAGAGCATCCACGGCCGCTACCCGGCCGAGCCCGTCGTGTCGCCCAAGACCGGCGAGGTGCTGTTCGATACCGACCATATGCTCATGCCCGACGATGCCAAGACGCTCGAAGAGCACGGCATCGAGGAAGTCAAGATCCGCAGCGTCATGACCTGTGAGGCGCGCAACGGCGTCTGCGCCAAGTGCTACGGCATCAACCTGGCCATCGGCCAGCCGGTCAACATCGGCGAGGCGGTCGGCGTTATCGCCGCCCAGTCCATCGGCGAGCCGGGCACGCAGCTGACCATGCGTACGTTCCACACCGGCGGCGTCGCCGGCGACGATATCACGCAGGGCCTTCCGCGTGTTGAAGAGCTGTTCGAGGCGCGCAAGCCGAAGAAGATGGCCACCCTCGCCGAGATCCCCGGCGTCGTCAGCATCGAGGAGACGAAGAAGACCTCCATCTATGCGGTCACGGTCACGAACCCGGTCGACGGCGAGACCGTCACGTACAACCTGCCGTACTCCGCCGGCATTCTGGTCGCCAACGGCGACACGGTCACGAAGGGCCAGCCGCTTTCGAACGGCGCGTACAGCCCGCACGACGTGCTGCGTATCTGCGGCGTCGATGCCTGCCGGCAGTATATCATTCAGGAAGTCCAGAAGGTCTACCGTCAGCAGGGCGTTGACATCAACGATAAGCACATCGAGATCATCGTCCGCCAGATGATGCGCAAGGTCCGTATCGACGATTCCGGCAGCACGAACCTGCTGTCCGGCGCCATTGTGGATCTGCATGAGTTCCGCGCGGCCAACCGCGCGATCGCCGAGCGCATCGCGGCAGGGGAGACCGAGCTCACGCCCGCGACGGCTGAGCATGTCCTTATGGGCATCACGAAGGCGTCGCTCGCCACGGAGAGCTTCCTGTCGGCCGCGTCCTTCCAGGAGACCACGAAGGTGCTGACCGATGCCGCCATCAAGGGCAAGATCGACCACCTCGTCGGCCTGAAGGAGAACGTCATCATCGGCAAGCTCATTCCCGCCGGCAGCGGCCTTGCCTGCTACCGCAACTTCGAGACGAATGAGGAGCCGGCAGTCCCCGCGGAGCCGGAGGACGACGGCGTGGATCTGTCCGATCTCGCCAACATCTCCAACGCGCTTTAAACGGCCAAATACCAACCGTTTCACCGGGATATGCCTGCATATCCCGGTGAAATTTTCGCTTCCGTCTTGAATAAAAATGCTTGACGAATCTTGTGCAATATGCTAAAATCCTATTTTGCGTGGGCGTGCGCCCACCGATTTGTCATGCCTGTGTAAAAAGCACAAAAATGGCCGGGATTTCCTGAAAATTTTCCGGCAGAATCACGGTTTATCCGATGCTGTTTTTTGGCATCGTATAAATAGATCCATTTTCGAGGAAAGGAGGAAAACCATGCCTACTTTTAACCAGTTGGTGAGAAAGGGCAGAGAGAAAGTCACCTACAAGTCCACGTCTCCCGCCATGCAGAAGGGCCTCAACACCCTGAAGAACCGCGAGACCAATCTGAGCGCACCTCAGAAGAGAGGCGTCTGCACTGCCGTGCGTACCTCTACCCCCAAGAAGCCGAACTCCGCGCTTCGTAAGATCGCCCGTGTGCGTCTGACCAACGGCTACGAGGTAACCGCCTACATCCCGGGCATCGGTCACAACCTGCAGGAGCATAGCGTCGTTATGATCCGCGGCGGCCGTGTCAAGGATCTTCCTGGCGTTCGTTACCACATCATCCGCGGCACGCTCGATACGCAGGGCGTTTCCGGACGTATGCAGGCCCGTTCCAAGTACGGTGCCAAGCGGCCGAAGGCAGGAAAGAAGTAAGTTCCAACAGCAAATTTTGCCCTGTTGTTAACTGATATATATGTATTCGTTAACCTCGGGGCGCAGACGGAGATGCACCGCATCTTCGAGTACCTGTGAAGTCATTTTTTAATGAAGGAGGGAAGTATAGTGCCCAGAAGAGGTAACGTTCCCAAAAGAGAAATTTTGCCGGATCCGATGTACAACAGCGTTCTGGTGACCAAGCTCATCAACAGCGTGATGCTCGACGGCAAAAAGGGTGTTGCTCAGAAGGTCGTGTACGATGCTTTTGACATCATCAAGGAAAAGACCGGCAAGGAACCGCTCGATGCGTTTACCGAAGCCATGAATAACATCATGCCGAGCCTCGAAGTCAAGGCCCGCCGCGTCGGCGGTGCGACCTACCAGGTTCCTATGGAAGTGCGTCCTGAGAGACGCCAGACGCTCGGCCTGCGCTGGCTGACCGGCTATGCCCGCAAGCGCAGCGAAAAGACCATGAAGGAGCGCCTCGCAGGCGAGATCATGGATGCCTGCAACAACACCGGCGCTGCTGTGAAGAAGCGCGAAGACACGCACAAGATGGCCGAGTCCAACAAGGCGTTCGCGCACTTCCGCTGGTAATCTTCCGACTAGGAGCTATCAATTATGCCCAGACAATATTCCCTTGAAAACACAAGAAACATTGGCATCATGGCGCACATCGACGCCGGTAAGACGACCACGACGGAACGCATTCTGTTCTACACGGGCGTCAACCACAAGCTCGGTGAGACCCATGAAGGCACCGCCACCATGGACTGGATGGCGCAGGAGCAGGAGCGCGGTATCACGATCACGAGCGCTGCGACCACTTGCTTCTGGAAGGGCAACCGCATCAATATCATCGACACCCCGGGCCACGTCGACTTCACCGTTGAGGTCGAGCGCAGCCTGCGCGTGCTCGACGGCTGCGTGACGGTCCTTTGTGCCAAGGGCGGCGTTGAGCCGCAGTCCGAGACGGTCTGGAGACAGGCTGACCATTACAATGTTCCCCGCATGATCTACATCAACAAGATGGACATCATGGGCGCAAATTTCTACAACGTTGTCGACATGGTGCACGAGCGCCTGCGCTGCAACGCTGTTCCGATCCAGCTGCCGATCGGCTCCGAGGCGGACTTCCGCGGCATCATCGACCTGCTCGAGATGAAGGCGGACGTCTACTACGACGATCTTGGCAAGGATATGCGCGTCGAGGAGATCCCCGAGGACATGCGCGCCGAGGCCGAAGAGTACCGCACGCAGCTCCTTGAGGCCGTCGCCGATTTCGACGACGAGATCATGGAGATGTATCTGGAAGGTGAGGAAATCCCCACCGAAATGATCAAGGCGGCCATCCGCAAGGCCACGACGCAGGTCAAGTTCGTCCCGATCGTGTGCGGCACGTCCTATAAGAACAAGGGCGTGCAGAAGCTGCTGGACGCCATCGTCGATTATATGCCGTCCCCGCTGGACATCCCGCCGATCACCGGCACGGTGCCCAAGACGGATGAGGTCGAGCACCGCTCCGCGGACGATTCCGAGCCGTTCTCTGCTCTGGCCTTCAAGATCATGACCGACCCCTACGTCGGCCGTCTGGCGTTCTTCCGTGTCTATTCCGGCACGATCGAAGCCGGCAAATCCGTCCTGAACTCCACCAAGGGCCAGCGCGAGCGTCTGGGCCGCATCCTTTTGATGCACGCCAACCACCGCGAGGATATCACGCAGGTCTATTCCGGTGATATTGCGGCGGCGGTCGGTCTCAAGAATACGACGACCGGCGATACGCTCTGCGACGAAAAGTACCCGATCGTGCTCGAGTCGATGGAGTTCCCGGAACCGGTCATCCGCGTAGCAATCGAGCCCAAGACCAAGGCCGGGCAGGAGAAGATGGACATCGCCCTCGGCAAGCTTGCCGAGGAAGACCCCACCTTCAAGGCCTACACGGACGAGGAAACGGGCCAGACCATCATCGCCGGCATGGGCGAGCTCCATCTGGAGATCATCGTCGATCGCCTTCTGCGCGAGTTCCGCGTCGAGGCGAATGTCGGCAGACCTCAGGTCTCTTACAAGGAGACCATCACCAAGGCCGCTACGGTGGACACGCGCTACGCGCGCCAGACCGGCGGCAAAGGCCAGTTTGCACACGTCAAGCTCATGGTGGAACCCAACGAGCCCGGCAAGGGTTACGAGTTCATCAACCAGATCACCGGCGGTGCGATCCCGAAAGAGTTTATCCCCTGTGTGGATCAGGGCATCCAGGGCGCGATGCAGGCCGGCGTGCTTGCGGGCTACGAGGTCGTGGACGTGAAAGTCACGCTGCTCGACGGCTCGTATCACGAGGTCGACTCGTCCGAGATGGCGTTTAAGATCTGCGGCAGCATGGCATTCAAGGAGGCCTGCCAGAAGGCCGGCCCGACGCTCCTCGAGCCCATTATGAAGGTTGTCGTTACGGCGCCGGAAAGCTATATGGGCGACGTGATGGGCGATATCAATGCCCGCCGCGGTCAGATCGCCGGTACGGACATCCGCAACGGTGCGGCGATCGTCACGGCGAACGTGCCCCTGGCATCCATGTTCGGCTATGCGACCGACCTGCGCAGCAAAACGCAGGGCCGCGCGACCTACAGCATGGAGCCCAGCCACTTCGTAGAGCTGCCGAAGTCTCTTCAGGAGAAGATCATCCACGGCAGCAACTGACCTGCGCAACCGGCACAATGTGCCTTATAAGAAAGTAAGTCACGACATCATTTTAGAATTAGGAGGATATTCTAATGGCAAAGCAGATGTACAATAGAACCAAGCCCCATGTCAATATCGGCACCATCGGCCATATCGACCACGGCAAGACCACCCTGACCGCTGCGATCACCAAGGTTCTGTCCCTGGCTGACCCGAACAGCGCCGAGTTCGCCGCCTACGATCAGATCGATAAGGCTCCGGAAGAAAAAGCGCGTGGCATCACGATCAACACCGCTCACGTTGAGTACCAGACCGACGACCGCATCGGCCTTGACGGCACCGAGATCAAGGGCCGCCACTATGCGCACGTCGACTGCCCGGGCCACGCCGACTATATCAAGAACATGATCACCGGCGCTGCTCAGATGGACGGCGCGATCCTCGTTATCGCTGCTTCCGACGGCCCGATGGCTCAGACCCGTGAGCACCTGCTGCTTGCCCGTCAGGTCAACGTTCCGTACGTTCTGGTGTTCCTGAACAAGGTCGACCAGGTCGACGATCCCGAGCTGCTTGAGCTCGTCGAGATGGAAGTCCGTGAGCTGCTCGACAAGTACGACTTCCCGGGCGACGACACCCCGATCATCAAGGGCTCCGCTCTGAACGCTCTGATCTCCGAGTCCACCGATCCGAAGGCCCCCGAGTACAAGTGCATCTGGGAGCTCATGGACGCTGTTGACACCTGGATCAAGACTCCGGACCGTGCTGCTGACAAGCCGTTCCTGATGCCCATTGAGGACGTGTTCACCATCTCCGGCCGCGGCACCGTCGTTACCGGCCGTGTCGAGCGTGGCACCGTCAAGGTTGGCGATAAGGTCGAGATCGTCGGCATCAAGGAGACCCAGGAGACCACCGTCACCGGCACCGAGATGTTCCACAAGACCCTCGAGTTCGCCGAGGCTGGCGACAACGTCGGCTGCCTGCTCCGCGGCGTCGACAAGAAGGGCGTTGAGCGTGGCCAGGTCCTCGCTGCTCCGAAGTCCATCCACCCGCACACCAAGTTCAAGGGCCAGGTTTACGTCCTGTCCAAGGAAGAGGGCGGCCGTCACACCCCGTTCTTCAACAACTACCGTCCCCAGTTCTACTTCCGTACCACCGACGTGACCGGCGTCATCAGCCTCCCCGAGGGCGTTGAGATGTGCATGCCCGGCGATAACGTCGACATGGACGTCGAGCTGATCACCCCGATCGCGATCGAGGTTGGCCTGCGTTTCGCTATCCGTGAAGGCGGCCGTACCGTTGGTTCCGGTGTTGTCATCGCCATCAACGAGTAATTTTCAGCATGCAAAATTCCTCTCCGGCATCTGCCGGAGAGGAATTTTTTTGTTTTTCGATAAAATTGTTTCAAATACGAAACTTTAATTACTTTTCGAATGCTTTTTTAATAATTGCGGCCTATATTTCGTGGTTAAAAAAGGCTTCTTGCTTCGTGCCGATGGGATGCGGACACCTGTGTCCGACATTTTGCCGCCACCTTTTCCATGTATGTTTGCTTGGAACTTAAAGGAGGCAAAATTCCATGAAAAAATGCGCAAGACATTGAGCCTGATACTGGCCCTGGTGCTGGCATTCAGTCTCGCTGCTGTCCCGGCTTTCGCGGCAGACGCCACGGAGGCGGAGACCAGCACATCCGGCACGGCCTATGGCCAGCTGCACAACGGCCTGCTCAGTGAGATCCTGAGCCGGATCGACATCGCCAATGACGATAACTTCATTCACGGCATCGTGAACGTGAACATCAACGATCTTGTCGATCACATCGTCAGCAACAGCAACTTCATCCACGGCATCGTGAACGTGGACGTGGGCGATCTGTTCAAGGACATCGCCAGCAACAATAACTACATGCACGGCATCATCACCATCACCGGCAACACGGTGAACATCAACTTCGGTCAGGTCATCGGCGACATTGCCGCCGGCGGCGCGATCAGCGAGGCCGCCCAGCAGGCGCTTGCCGAGATCCTGAAAGCCTTTGGTATGACGCAGACCGGCATCAATGCCATCCTGACGGGCTTTGCCGGCAGCATCCTCACAAACGATCAGATCGCGCAGCTGCTGTCTCAGCTCATTTCTTCGGCGAATATGAACCTGAAGAACATTGTGACGATCATCTGTGCGCTCTACAACAGCCGCACCATCACGCTCCAGCAGGCGATGGCGCTGCTGGAAAAGTACATTTCCCAGATGGGCAACAACAGCGGCAGCGGCACCGGCACGGAGCCGACGCAGTCGGCTGGCCTGCTGGATACGACCAACCACAACGCCTATGTTTCCGGCCGCACCGCGACCACCTTTGTGCCCAACGGCACGCTCACGCGCGCCGAGGCGACCAAGCTGCTCTATGAGCTCGTGACCGCACAGACGCACAAGCAGTATGACCGCAGCGACAATGGCTTCAGCGATGTTCCGGCCGGCAAGTGGTATGTGGTCGCGGTCAGCACGCTGGCCAATGCCGGCGCCATCAAGGGCTACAGCAACGGCACGTTCCAGCCGGGCAAGCCCATCACCCGCGCGGAATTCGTGACCATTCTGACCGGGATCTACGGTGTGAACACGTCCAAGGGCATGCCGTTTGCCGATGTAGGCAGCGCATGGTGTCATGATGCGGTCGCTACGGCCTATGCCAACGGCTTGGTCGGCGGCTATGCGGATGGCACGTTTCACCCGAACCAGACCATCACGCGCGCCGAGGCGGTGACTATCCTCAACCGCGTGCTTGGCCGCAGCTGCGACCTGACGTTCGTGCAGGCCAATGCGCAGGCAGCGTCGCACTTTACCGACGTCACGCCCGGCACATGGTACTACGCCGCAGTCACCGAGGCCTCGGTCGGCCACACCTTTACGGAGCTGACCGGCATTGAGCGCTGGACGGCGCTCGCCTGAGCCCCAAGGCATCTGCCTGAACCCGAACGAAACCAAAACTCCCGGCACATTCGTGCCGGGAGTTTTTTCGCCCATTCATCGCAGACCGTGCATGAAGCCGTCCATCGCCGTCGCGTGGATGTCGCCGCCGATGACGCGGTTGCGGTAGACAAACAGCTGCGCGAGCACGGTGTCCGTCGAGCCCTCGTAGTTCGTCACACGGTAGGTATAGGCCGTGCACGTCTCGCCGGCGTAAGTGGACAGGTCAAAGCCCTGCTGCTTTTGCAGGGCATTGTAATTGCCGAAGACACCGTTGAACACGCGCGGGATCACGATCTCCTGCGCCGTTTCCGTCGCGGGATCCGCCTCCCAGCCGAGCGCCTGCAGATAGGCAATGCGCCCGTCCGTCGTCGTGACGTTGTAGTGCGCCGAGAGCACGCCGCCGTTGCTGCGCCAGATGACGGCCAGCGCCAGCAGCACGGCCAGACCGATGAGCGCATACACGACCGTCCGTCTTGTCCAGTGAAAGGATTTGAGCTTCATAACCACACCTCGGAACAAGCCTATTCAAATTTGCCGCCGGATATGTTATAATACGTCCAATGGCCGTAAAGGAGGGGCGCGCATGATCCGTCTGGACAAATATCTGGCCGATACCGGCGCCGCTTCCCGGCGCGAGGCCAAGGCGTATATCCGCCGCGGCGAGGTCACGGTCGACGGTGTGCCCGCCCGCGCGCCGGAGCAGAAGATCGCGGAGACCGCTGTCGTCTGCCTGCGCGGACAGGTCCTGCGCTATCAGGCATATCATTACTATATGCTCCATAAACCCGCCGGCGTCCTCACCGCGACGGCCGACCGCAGTCAGCCGACGGTGCTCGATCTGTTCCCGCCGGAGCTGCGACGCTTCGGGCTCGTGCCCGCCGGGCGGCTCGATAAGGACACGACCGGCCTGCTGCTCGTTACGGACGACGGGGACTATGTCCACCGTGTCATCACGCCGAAAAAGCACGTGCCGAAGGTCTACTTCGCGCGCACGGATGGACAGCCCACGAGCGCGGATGTGGACCGCTTTGCACAGGGCGTTGTCCTCGGCGACGGGACGCAGTGCCTGCCCGCCCGGCTGGAGCTGCTGCCGGAGCAGGATGGCTGCCGCGTCACGGTCTATGAAGGGAAATATCATATGGTCAAGCGGATGCTGGCCGGCTGCGGGACGCCCGTTTTGCAGCTGCACCGGCTGTCGATCGGGGCGCTGACGCTCGATCCCGCGCTGTCACCGGGCGCTTACCGGGAATTGCAGCCCGCTGAGGCGATGCTCGTTTTCTCGCTTCCAGCTTCGTGATAATTTACAAAAGTTCGGGAAATTATCCGACTATCTCACGAAATTTCGAAAATTATTCACAAAAAACGACCATTTTTCTATTGAAAAATGCACATAAATCGTCTATTATGTAAAGTAGGAAATTGGTAGGTGCTGTGGGAGACTGCGGCGGCCGTTCGTAGGAGGAAAAGATATGTCGAGCAGAATTTTTCAGGGCGTGATCGTTCAGATGAAAGATGCTACCACGCGCTGCATTGGTGTTGTAGACGAGCAGGGGTTTGTCATTGCCTGCAGTGAGCTTTCGATGATCGGCTCGCGCCTGGATGACTTTCAGGCCGCGGTGGGTGAAGTGCAGGAGCAGCTGTTTGCAACGGACGCACGCACGTATAAGATTCTGTCTGCCAGCACGGCGCGTTTTGAGTATGCCGTGTTTGTCGAGGGCAATGACCAGACGGCGCGCAGCATCTGCATTCTCGCGGCCGTCGGCATGACGGAGGCCAGCACGAACTTTGAGGAAAAGCATAATAAGGCCGCCTTCGTTAAGAACATCATTTCGGACAACATTCTCCCCGGCGACGTGTATGTGCGCGCCAAGGAGCTGCATTTTACCACCGACGTGCCGCGCGCTGTGCTGCTGGTGCGTCAGGTGAACGTGACGGATATCGCCGTGCTCGAGCTGATCCAGAACATGTTCCCGGACCGGCAGCATGATTTCGTGCTCAGCGTGAGCGAGTCGGACATCGTCGTCATCAAGGAAATGACGCCGGACGAGACCTCGGAGGATGTCTGCGCGCTGGCCGAGAGCATTGAGCGCGCCGTGCACACGGAGCTGCACGTGCAGACGGTCATCGGCATCGGCACGACGGCCAACCACCTGCGCGAGCTGGCCGACCGCTATAAGGAGGCGCAGGTCGCCATCGAGGTCGGCAAGGTGTTTGAAAACGAGAAGCCGGTCATTCACTATGACAACCTCGGCATCGGCCGCATCATTTATCAGCTGCCGACGACGCTGTGCGAGATGTTCCTGTCCGAAGCGTTCAAGAAAAACCCCATCGAGGCGCTCGATGAGGACACGCTCGACACGATCAATCGCTTCTTTGAGAACAATCTCAACGTTTCGGAGACGGCGCGCAAGCTCTACGTCCATCGAAACACTTTGGTATACCGGTTGGAGAAAGTCAAGAAGATCACGGGCCTGGATCTGCGCGAGTTTGAGGATGCAATCCTCTTCAAGGTCGCGGTCATGGTAAAGCAATACCTCGATTCTCAGAACACTGCCAAGTTCTGAGACCTACCCGGGCGGGCGTAAGCCCAACATATTGGAGGACATCTTATGGTTCAAATGAACGATGTGAAGATGGTCTACGGGAACACGGAGGCTGCGGCCCTCAATGGGATCAGTTTTACGATCAACGAGGGCGAGTTCGTGTTTCTGGTCGGACCGTCCGGCTCCGGCAAGACGACGATCATCAAACTGATCACCGGCGAGCTGAGCCCCACATCCGGACAGATCACGGTCAACGGCTTTGACATGCAGGGCATCAAGCGCCGCAAGCTGCCGAAGCTGCGCCGGACACTGGGCGTCATTTTTCAGGATTTTCGCCTGATCGACAAAATGACGGTGTATGAAAACGTTGCGTTTGCCATGCGCGTGGTGGGAGCTTCCAACAAGGAGATCCGCCGCCGCGTGCCGCAGGTGCTCGAGCTGGTCGGCCTGGCCGACCGGGAAAAGCGCTTTCCGGCGGAGCTTTCCGGCGGTGAGCAGCAGCGCGTGGCCATCGCCCGCGCGCTCGTGAACAATCCGCGCATGATCATCGCGGACGAGCCGACCGGCAATCTGGATACGAAATCAACACAGGAGATCATGGAAATCCTGAAAGAACTGCACAGGTCAGGCAGAACGGTTATTATCATCACACATGATGAAGAGATTGCCAGTCAGGCACACCGGGTGATCCGGATACTGGATGGCAGGATTGAAGAAGATTATTGTAACAGGTAATGCACAAAGTTAAAGTTCGTTTTGGATTTCAACTAATCTTTTAAAATCTTTTAAAATGCAACATTTTCGTTTACCTTTCCAGGTAAATGCGGTAAAATAAAAGAAAAAGGGATCTGGTATCAAAAGCCAGATAAGACAGGAGGGTTTTTGTATGAAGATGATTATGGCGATCCTGCATAAGGATGATGAACTGGAGACGATAGAGGAACTGAATATTGCCGGATACATGGTAACAAAGCTGGCTACAACCGGTGGATTTTTGAAGAAAAAGAGCACCACGATCATGGTTGTAGTGGATGATGAGAAGGTAGCAGAGGCACTGAAGATCATCAAGAAGAATTCTGGCGAAAGAAAGACGATCACTTATGCAAACCCGGCATTGATCTCAGGACAGAGCAGCATGAGCGCAGCACCGTCCGTTCCGATCAATGTGCAGGTAGGCGGAAGTACGATTTTTGTACTGAACGTGGAGCAGATGGAGAAATACTAAAGTTTATGGAAATTGTAATCTTGAGTTTTACAGATGCAGGTTGTCAGATGGCCTGTAAAGTCAGAGAGAATTTCATACAAAGCGGATACCGTGTCAAAGTGTATACTTTGACACGGTTTTGCAGATTATACGGATTTCATGCTTTTCCGGAAGATAAGAAAAGCTGGATAGGCAGCCTCTGGGGAGAGAAGGCTTTGTTTTTTATCGGGGCGGCAGGAATCGCAGTGCGGATGATCGCCCCTCACGTGAAGGACAAATTTACCGATTCGCCGGTTCTGGTGATGGATGAAAAAGGAAGCTATGTGATTCCGCTCCTGTCGGGACATGTGGGCGGAGCTGTAGAGCTTGCAAAGGAAATTGCGGAGAAAACAGGCAGAAA